>Ga0196978_1000007_pt1 | contig 455919 bp, 322 predicted proteins | sample S3v_2013CmetaG_FD_155491 | JGI IMG/M metagenome (GOLD analysis project Ga0196978, IMG submission 155491) | Soil microbial communities from Anza Borrego desert, Southern California, United States - S3+v_20-13C | ecosystem: Environmental > Terrestrial > Soil > Desert | place: USA: California... | reverse complement strand
GTGCCGCCGGGGCCGGTCAGCGTCAGCAGCCGCGCCCCGGGCTCACGCAGCGCCGCGGTGACTTCGGCCAACTCGCGCTCGCGGCCGATGAGCGCCGACGTGCGCGCCGGGAGGTTCGTGGGCGCCGAGGGGGCGGCGACCCGCGCCTCGCCGCGCGCCCCGATACCGCCGCCCGCCGACGGCCTCGCGGGGGTATAACCCCGACCCGCCTGTCTGGCCGGCATCACCGCCCCGGCCTCACCGGACGGGCCGGGCGCGTACGCGACCTCCCCCAGAGCCTCGGCCATCTCGGCGGCCGCCGCGAAGCGCTCGCCCCTCTCCTTGCGCATGGCCCGCTCGACCACGCGGCACAGCGCCTCGGGCGCGTGCGGCACGAGGCCCGCGAGTGGCGGCGGGTCGCGCGTCGTGATGGCGACGAGCGTGTCCGTCAGGCTCGGCTGATCGAAGGGGGGTCGCCCGGAGGCAAGCTCATAAAGCACGACGCCGAGGCTCCACAAGTCCGTCCGCCCGTCCACGGCCTCGCCCGCGGCCTGCTCGGGCGACATGTAGCGGACGGTGCCGAGCAGCAGCCCGGGCTGCGTCACCGCGGCCCGTTCGTCGGTCGCGCCGGACGGGCCGGGCTGCGCCAGCGCCTTGGCGATGCCGAAGTCAGCACCTTGACGTAGCCGTCGCGCCGCCGCATCAGGTTCTCCGGCTTCACGTCGCGGTGGACGATGCCTGCGCGGTGCGCCGCCGAGAGCGCGAGCGCGGCCTGCCGCACGGCGTCGGCCAGCTCGGCCAGCGGCGGGCGCTCTTCGCGCACCCAGTCGCGCAGGGTGAGGCCGTCCACCACCTCCGTGACGATGTAGTGCATGCCCGCCTGCTCGCCCACGTCGTAGACGGTGATGATGTTCGGGTGGTTGAGCGAGGAGGCGGCGCGCGCCTCGCGCTCGAAGCGGCGCACGCGGGCGGGGTCGGAGGTGAGGGAGGGCGGCAGCAGCTTGAGCGCGACGGGGCGGTCGAGGCGCGTGTCGCGCGCCAGGTAAACCTCGCCCATCCCGCCGCGGCCTATCTCGCGCTCGACACGGTACCGGCCCAGCACGCGCCCGGCGAGCGACTCGAAGGGGGCGGTAGACACCGGCCCGCCTGCGCCCTCGCCGTTCGACAGACCGACGGTGTCCGCGGCCTCGGCCCGCGCGTAGAACGAGAGCAACTCGTCGGCCTTACTGCGCAGCTCCGCGTCGCCCGCGCTGCCCTCGGCCAGGAAGTCGGCGCGCTCTGCGGGCGGGCGCTCCAGCGCCGCCCGCGCCAAGTTCTCCGCACGCTGCCATCGTTCAGGGGTCATGTCCCGGCGGTCGGTTACCGGCCAAGTGTTCGCGCGCGGGGCGCGTCTTCACCTCCGGCAAGCGGGCGCGTGGAGCGCGTCGGGACGCCCGGTGAGAGCCGTCGGTCGGGAAGGGGGAGGCGGGATTATAGCACCGCGGGCGGCGCGCCGGGGCGCGAAAAATTTTCGCCGCCGGTGCTCGCCGACGGCGACTTCGTACGCCTTGCCGGGTTCCGCCGCCCGGATACTTTGCCTCACGGCGAATGTCATGGCTGCCGCCGGTCGCCGGACTGATGCAACATCCGGCTGCCGACATTCTCGGCGGCCGTCTTCCCTGGTCACGGGCCGGCCGAGTTTCGGGGTATACTGCGGCGCACGCGGCGTCCGGTATGGTCCGGCCCCCGAACCGAACGGAGGACTCCATTCATGCACGCGAGAACCCGCGCCCGCCACGGGCGCCACCTGTTGAGTTTAGCCGTCGCGCTCTGCCTCTTCGTCGCCGTCGCCGTCCCCTCGTCCGGCGCCGAGGCGCTCACGCAGAAGGAGCGCGACGACGCCGTCAAGTACCTCGAAGAGACGCGCGCCAAGTTCCTCGCTTCAATCGAGGGGATGTCCGAGGCGCAGTGGAAATACAAGCCCGCCCCCGACCGCTGGTCGGTCGCCGAGGTGGCCGAGCACATCGCGCTCAGCGAGGGCCTCATCCTTCAGCTCGTCACGGAACGGGTCATGAAGACGCCGGCCGCCAAGCCCCCCGCGGGCTCGGCCACCGACGAGGCCGTCGTCAAGGCGATCGCCGACAGGTCGGGCAAGTTCCAAGCCCCCGAGATGCTGAAGCCGACGGGCAAGTGGGCGACGCGCGAGGAGCTGACCAAAGACTTCCTCGCGGGTCGGGGGAAGACGATCACCTACGTGAAGGAGACGCAAGACGACCTGCGCGCCCACTCGGCCCCGCACCCGGCGCTGAAGACGATTGACGCTTACCAGTGGCTGCTGCTGCTGGCGGCGCACAGCGCCCGGCACACCGCCCAGATAGAGGAGGTCAAGGCCGACCCCAACTTCCCCAAGAAGTGACGCGCGCGGCGTCGGGCCGAGTCGGGCGAAACACGAAGAAGGGGGGCGGTTCGCCCGCCCCCCTTCTCATTCAGCGTATGCCGACCAGCCCCTGCACGGATTGAATCAACCTCTCCGAGTCGTACCCGACGCCGTCTTTGAAGACGATCTCCACCTTCTCGATGTCGGCGATGTTCGCCGCCGGGTTCCCACGCACGACCATCAGGTCGGCCTGCTTGCCCGCGGCGACCGAGCCGATGCGCGCCTCTTCGCCGAGGAACTTCGCGCCGTTGAGGCTGGCGATCCTGATCGCCTCCAGAGGCGTGAAGCCCGCCTCGACCAGCAGCTCGACCCCGCGCAGGTCGCCGAAGCCGGCCACGACTCCGCCGTTGCCGGTCGGGTCGAGCCCGGCGATGAGCAGCCCCCCGGCCCGGACGAACTCCCGCTCGAACTCCATCGCCTTACGCAGCAGCGCGACGTAGTTGGCTTCGGGCGAGACGCGCGCGCGGGCTTGCAGGTAGCGCACGCGCGCGTCCACCGACATCACGTTCAGCACGCGCGGGTTCAACAGCGCGCCCGCCGCGCCGACGCCGCTTTGGGTCAGGGGCGCGCCGCCGGCCTCGAAGACGGGGAGCGTCGAGGTGAGGGCCACGTTCCTCTCGACCAGCGTGCGAATCGTCTCGCGCGCCGCGGGGCCCTGGATGTCGAGCTGCCGCAGGCTCGCGCTGACGGCCGCGCCGGGCGGGCACTGGTCGGGCCGCTTGTCGGGGACGAACTCGGAGTCGGCCAGCAGCCCGTGCTCCAGGTTGTCGATGCCTATCTCGGCCGCCTCGCGGTAGCCGACCGAGCAGAGGTGTCCCGTGACCTTGAGGCCCCGCCGGTGCGCCTCCTCGACGGCCGCCCGCAGCTCCGCGCGTGTGATGTTCATGTACGCCTTGAACGAAGTCGCGCCCAGGTCTGCCCAGTAGTTCACCATGCGCCGCGCGTCCTCCGGCCCCGCCAGTTGATGCATGACCGGCGTGAACGCGCCCGCGCCTTCGAGGTAGGGGGCGGTGACGTGCATCTTCGGGCCGATCATGCGGCCCGCGTCGATGAGCCGCTTGATCTCCAAATCGGTGTAGGGCGCGACGCTGCCGGTGGTGCGGATGGTGGTGACGCCGAGCGCGAGGTAGAGGCGCGGGAAGCTCGAACCCATGTTCGAGTACATCGGCGGCTGTCCGCCCATCGGGAAGAAGAGGTGGTTGTGCATCCCGACGAGGCCGGGCAGCACAGTGTGGCCCGCGAGGTCGAGCACCCGCGCGCCCTCCGGGACTTTCGCCGCGGCGCTCGGCCCGACCGATTGAACACGGCCGCCGCCGATGACGACAGTCTGGTCTTCGAGCGGCGCGGCGCCGGTGCCGTCAATCACCCGCACGTGTGTCAACGCCACCGTCGGGGCCTCGACGCGGACGAACTGCTGGCGGTCGGGCGCCTGCGCGGGCGACAGGATGACGAGGCAGAAGAGGAGCGGCAGAGCAGTAAGTCCGACCTTCACCATTTCGGCGTCCTTTACGTGTGTCTGAGTTTCGGTTCTGGTGGATAATAGTCCCGCGGGAGTCTGAGGTGAAGCAAGAATCACTACCGAGCTATAATCCGCCCCCTGACTCGGGGCATCTCGTTCAAATCAGCCGCTAAAAAAATGAAGGCCACCGCGAAACGCACTGCTCGGCTAAGGCCCGTCCTCTTGATTCTTTTCGGCCTCTTAACCGTCGCGTTATTCCCGTCGGCCCGCGTGCCCGGACAGGGGAAGAGACCGCTCCGCATTCTGCTGGTCACCGGCGGCTGCTGCCACAACTACGGGTTCCAGACCGAGGCCATCAAGGCGAGTCTGCCCGCCTCCGTGCCCGCCGAGTGGACTGTAGTGAACGAAGGGGGCACGGGCACGACCGCGATGATTCCGTTATACGACAGGGCTGATTGGGCGAAAGGCTACGACCTCGTCATCCACAACGAGTGTTTCGCCGACACGAAAGACCCCGAGTACATCCGGCGCATCACGGCGGCGCACCGCGGGGGCGTCAACGCGGTGGTGATACATTGCGCCATGCACAGCTACCGTGCGGCCGAGGTGGACGACTGGCGAGAGTTCCTCGGCGTGACGAGCCGCCGGCACGACCATCAGAGCCGCTACCCGGTCAAAGCCGTCGCAGGAAAGCACAAGGTTCTGAGCGGCGTTCCCGCCGAATGGACGGGCCCGAAAGACGAACTCTACATCGTCGAAAAGGTCTGGCCGAAGACGACGGTGCTGGCCGTCTCTGCGAGCGAGCGGGACGGGAAGGCCCACCCGGTCGCCTGGACGAACCGTTACGGGAAGGCGCGTGTGTTCGGGACGACCTTCGGGCACTCGGACGAGATGTTCAGGGACCCGGTCTTCATCAGGCTGCTGGGGAACGGAATCCGCTGGGCGGCGACGGGAGACTGAGCGCGGCACCTCTCACCCGGCGTGGACGCCGAACGAAGAAGCGCCGTCGCTCAACCCTGAGCGACGGCGCTTCTCCTCTTCGCGGTTCACGCTCGAGGCGGACGGATTGCCCGCGTCAGGCCGCGGCCAGAGCCTTCGACTGCCCGTCAACAACTTCGGGGACGAGGGCGTCCATGCAGCGTTCGGCGAGCGCGGCGATGGTGAAGGACGGGTTGGCGCAGCCCGCAGCGCCGGGGATGAGCGCGCCGTCAACGACGTAGAGGTTCTTGTAGCCCTCGACGCGGCCGCGGGAATCGCACGCCCGGCCGAGGACGGCACCGCCGAGCGGGTGGGCGGTCGCGCCGCCCGCGACGAAGGCCGTCGAGGGCTGGTGCTGCGCGTCCGTGTTGGCCTGGTTGAGCACGTCGTAAGTGTGCGCGGCGGCCACGTTGACGCCCGCGATGTCGGGGTCGGAGCCGGGCCAGGAGAGTTTGACCGAGTCGGTCGCCGGGTCGTAGCGGAAAGACCCGCGCGGCGGGGCGATGCCCATGCCGAGCGAGAGCAGCGCGCCCTGGCGCGTCTCGTCCCACTGCGGGAACTGTAGGAGCACGGTCGGCCCGAAGGGGTTGTCGTGGTGTTCGACGGCGGCCGCGGCCGGGCCGCCGACGTTGGGGTTCGTGTCGGGGAGTCCGACCTGCATGCCGAAGAAGTCGCCGTTGTTGCCCCAGATTTCGCCGACGTGTTGGTTCAACTTCTTGAGCGTCCCCTTCTCGCGCGCCTTCACGAGCATCTTGGAGGTGCCCACGGAGCCCGCGGCGAGGAAGAGGTGGCGGCAGTTGAACTCGACCTCGCGCAGCGAGGCCCCCGACTCGTCTATCTGCCGGCACTTGACCGTGTAGCGGTGGCCGGGCGCGTCCTCGATGTCTGTGACGACGTGGAGCGGGAGGATTTCGAGGAGGCCCGTCGCCTCGGCGTCCGCGAGGTAGTTCTTGTCGAGGCTGTTCTTGAAGCCGCTGTTGTTGCCGTACCAGAACTCGCCGTTGATGGCCGAAGGGACGCGCAGCCCCTGTATCTCCTCGCGGATGACGTTCCAGTCCACGTTGAGGTCGAGCAGGCGCGAAGGCAGCCCGGCCCTGGCGGCCTCTTCGAGGAAGACGCGCGTGCCGAGGTAGTAGTCCGAGGCGAGGATGTCGGCGGGGATGGCCGACGGCCGGAGTATCTGCCGAACGCGCGGGTAGTAAACCTCCGCCATCTCGTCGTAGTCGAGGGCCCCGCCGAAGACGCGGTCGAAGAGTTGACGCGTGGGCTGGTAGGTGACGCCGTTGTAGACGAGCGAGCCGCCGCCGACGCCCGCCCCGGCGAAGACCGAGATGCCCTCCTCGTCCGTGCGTTCGAGGACGCCTGTGTACACGTCGATGGGGGTGGGGGAGCCGACGGGCGCGTCCGAGCGGAGCCAGCCCGCCCGGCCGTCCGGGTTGCGCAAAGTGGCGAAGGTGTCCTGCGACGCGGTGACGGGCCAGCGCCGCCCGCGCTCAAGCAGCACCGTGCGGACGCCCGCGCGCGCGAGCCTGAGGGCCGCGACCGCCCCGCCGAACCCGCTGCCGATGACGACGGCCTCGACCGGCTCGCTGTGCGCCGCGCGCGCCGCGCGCAGCACGCCGGGGCCGAGTAGCGCCGCGCCCGCCGTGGAGTAGAGGCCGGCGCGGAGGAAGTTTCTGCGTGAAAGCCTGTGGGACATGATGGGTTCCCTCCCGTATGAGCTTCGGACTTGTTCAGAGAGCGTTGAGGTGCGGGCCGAAGGCGCGGGGTCAAGGGCTTGATGTACGTAGCGCCTTCCCCCGCTAACGCGTAGGAGGGGCGGGAAAGGGATCGCGCGGCTAAAATTTTTTGGCGGGACTCGCTGACAGTTTCGTTCGCGCGGGGGGCGACGCCGCCGCACGTCCGCCCTTCAACCCTTGCCGGTCTGGCTGTGCGGGGCGTCCACGGGCTTCGACTCGGGCGAGCCCCTCTGGCGGAGCCAGATGGAGAGGACGACCATCAGGCCGACGGCGAGGAACTCGCTCTGCCAGTTCTGCAAAGACTCGAACCAGAAGCGGGAGGTCGCCATGTACTGGATGGTCGTGACGCGCTCGCCCGAGCCGTGCTCGGCCTGCTCCTGGTTGTACTCGCGCGCGCCGCCCGCCGCGTGGAGGATGAAGGCCCCGACGAAGAGCAGGAAGAAGGCGATGCTCAGGGAGTATTCGTAGAGCGTGAGGACGAGCCCGCCCTTGCGGACGGGCCACGGCGCGTCGCTTTTGTTCTTCGACTGGCGCGGGTCGCGGTCAACCTCCTCCTCCTCGTCGAGCTTCTTCGACTCGGCCGAGCCCTTCTGGTAGAGGAAGGCCGTCAGCGCCACGAAGAGGAACATCTGGAGGAACTCCGACTCCCAGTTCTCCATCGTCGCCTCGACGAAGTGCGCGCTCGTCACGTACTCGGCGTAGGTGACCTCGGGTTGGCGGTGCTCCTTCTGCTCCTCGTTGTAATGGCGGTGGCCGGCGCAGCTCTGTCCGAAGATGAGCGTTAGGAAGAAGAGGCCGAGCCAGACGACGGACAGACCGTTCTCGCGCAGGAAGCGGCGCATCGCGTTCACCCCTCACGTCGGAGACTGTGCAGAGCGAACGCATTGTACAACAGACGCCCGGGCCCTCAACGCCCGCGGGGCCTTTCCGGCCCGGCCGACGCGCCGGCGAGTCAGGCCGGACTGAGCGCGATCACCCGGAGGGGGCTTCCGCTGCCGTCCACGATCTTGAGCGGGGCCGCAATCACCAACGCGCCGGTCGCGGGCAACCGGTCGAGGTTGCAGAGGCTCGCCAGGCCGAACTTGCCCGCGCCGTGCATGATGTTGTGGTTGGGGAAGGGCGGGTCGAAGCGCGCCGCCTGACCGGCGTCGGTGCCGATGGTCTCGACGCCTACGCCCAGCACGTCGCGCTCGTAGGCGAGGAGCCGTGAGGCCGAAGGGTCGAAGCCGGGGCTGTGCGGCCCGTCCTCGGCTACGTTGAGGAAGGCCGCGCGGTCGGTGCGCTTGCTCCAGTCGGTTCTGAGCATGACCCACGCGCCCGCCGGGATGCGCCCGTGCTCGGCCTCCCACGCCTGAACGTAGTCCGCCGTGAGCAGAAAGTCGGGGTCGGCCGCGACCTCTCGGGTCACGTCAATCACGCACGCCGGGCCGACGAAGCGCCGCGCGGGGATCGTGTCGCAGCGGTTTTCGGCCAGGTCTTTGCCGGTAGCCCAGTGCACGGGCGCGTCGAAGTGCGTGCCGGTGTGCTCGCCGACGTGCAGCGTGTTCCAATACCAGGCCGGCCCGCGCTCGTCGTAGCGCGAGATGACCTCCATCGAGAAACAGGGCGAGGCGGCGAAGGCCGGCGGCAGGCCGATGACCGGCGTCTCCGCGTCCAGCGGCTGTGTCAGGTCAACCACGCGCACACGTCCGGCGTTGAGTTCGTCCACCAACTGCGTGAGTACACTCGTCATGACGGAAATTCGCCCTCCCAAACGTTATGGCGCGATCAGCTCGCCTTCGATGAGACTGACGAGCGCCCGCGTCGGAACCACTCGCTTCAACCTCAAACCCGCCCGCGCGAGCAGCGTTCGATACTCGCCTTCGGTGCGCTCGCGCCCGCCGGTCAGCACCAGCATGTTGAGGTCGGAGACGGCGGCCTCGAACAGTTGCTCGCGCGGCGCGCCGCCCTGCTCCGGCATCAACAGTTGGACGATCAGCACGCGCCCGCCCGGCCGCATCGCGCGGCGGCAGTTTTGCAGCAGGCGCACGCTGCGCTCGTCGTCGTAGTCCATGAGGACGCGGGAAAGTATGTAGAGGTCGCCGCCCGCCGGGAGCGACTCGAAGAAGTCGCCCGCGACCAGCTCGGCGCGCCCCGCGAGACCGGCCCCGCGAAAACGCTCCTCCGCCCGCTCGATCACCGCCGGCCTGTCGAAGAGTACGCCGGAGACGGTCGGATTCGCTTGTAGGATGGCCCGCAGTAAGTGCCCGTGGCTGCCCCCGATGTCCACGACCCGGCGAACCCCCTCGAAGTCGTAGCCGGCAACCACGGCTTTAGCGATGAGCCGTGCGTAATCGAGCATCGCCTGCGAAAAGCCGTGCCCCGTCTCGGGGTGGCGCGCGAGGTGCTGATAGAACGTCTCGCCGTGCGCGTGCTCGAAGGCGGTCTCGCCGGTCTCGACCGCGTGCGGGAGGTTCATCCAGGCGTCCTGGTAATACTCGGCCCCTTCGCACAGAGCCCAGGCGCGCATGCCGTCGGGTGCGTCCCGCCGCAGGCACGCGCCGACGGGCGTGAGGGTGAACAGGCCGTCACCCGCGTCGGCCAGCAGCCCGATGCCCACCAGCGCCCGCAGCAGGCGGTGGAGCGCCTGCGGATTTACGTGCAGCAGGGCGGCCAGGTCTCCGGCGCTCCGCGGCCGCTCGCCGAGGTGGTCGGCGATGCCGAGCTGGGCCGCCGCCCTGATGGCGTGCGTGATGCGATAACCGCCTATCAGTCGGCGGAGAAGCAGCGCGGGCAGCATGCCAGCCGCCGGGTTGAGCGACTCATCCGCCGGGTTGAGCGACTCATCTGCTATGTCGAGCAACTCATTCATGCTCCCGCCCTCCTTTCGACTGCTCGTCTCCGGTCATGCCGCCTCGAAGGAGGCGACGGCACGGTCTATGTCTTCCGCGTCGTTGTAGACGTGTGGTGAGAAACGCACGCCGTACGCCGGGCGCACGTCTACGAAGATTCTCTCTTCCTTTAGCCGCCGGCAGACCCGTTGCGGGTCAGGGAAGGCGACGCACACAGTCCCCCCGCGCCGCGCCGGGTCGTGCGGCGTGCGGAGCGTCAGGCCGCGTTCGAGCGCCGCGCGCACGAGACGTTCGGTGAGCGCCTGGTTGTGCGCACGCACGCGGCCGACGCCGATACGGTTGACGAGGTCGATGCTCGCGCGTGCGATCACGTACGGCAAGACCGACGGCGTCCCGCCCCAGAAGCGGCGCGCGTCCGGGGCGTACCGGAAGCTTTGAATGTCAAACTCGAACGGGTCTTCGTGTGAGAACCAGCCCACGTCCGCCGGCTCGAACCGCTCGACGCCCGCGGGGTTCGCCCAGAGGAACCCGGCCCCCGGCCCGCCGCACAGCCACTTGACCGCCGACCCGACGACGAAGTTCGCGTTCCACGCGCGCAGGTCAATCGGCACCACGCCCGCCGACTGTGCGACATCGACCAGCGTCAAGACCTCTTGGCGCTGTGCGCAGCGGATAATCTCCGCGACCGGGTTCAGCCGGGAGTCGCCGTACAGGACGTGCGTAATCAGCACCAGTTGCGTGTCGGGCGTCAGGTAATGCTGCCAGCACTCTAGCGAACTCGTGTCACAGTCCGCCGGTATGAACTCGACGGTGTAGCCCGCACGCTCCGCCTGCGCCAGCGCGAAGCCCGCCGAGGGGAAGTCGAGCTCGGAGAGCAGCAGCTTGGTCTTACCCTTGCGCCGCGGGAGCGACGAGAGGATTTTCGCCAGGGCGGACGAGACGTTGGCCTGCGGGCAGAACTCCGCGGCCTCGCCGTTGAGCAGCGTCGCCAGCGACTGTTGAAAGCCGCCGATCGATGCCAGCCAGCCGTCCCAAGCCTCGCCCCCCTGCGCCCCCCACTGGGCGAAGAACCGGTCGGCGGCCTCCCTCGCCGCCCGCGGCAGGCAGCCGACGGAGTGGCTGAGCAGGTAGGCCCCCTCGGGCAGCAGGAAGTCTTGCTTATGCGGCCGCATGCTCGTGTTGCCGGCTGAGCGAGTCGCGGACGACGCCGTAGGTCGCGCCCCAGTTGTCGGTCATCCGGTCTCTGACCGCCCAAAGCTCCGGGAAGAACTGGTAGCGGGCTCCCGCCTCAAGCATCTCGACCGGACGCCCTTTGAGGGAGCGCGCGCCGATGCCGATTGAGCGCCGGATGAGCTGGATGTGATGGAACCGGAACTGGCGGAACAGCGAGTCGTACTCGGCCAGCGCCTCGGCGACCACGTAGGCGTCGCAATGTGAGTATTCCGAGTCGTAGATTTTTTCGACCGTCAGCCCGCGCGCGTCCAGGTAGTGCGTCTGGAAAGACTGCCAGAGCTGCCGGCTCATTCTCATCAGGCTGCGGAACCCGGGGGACTCCTGGCCGCTGCCGTTGCCGAGCGTCGCGCGGATGCTCTGGTAATCTTTCGGCGACATCGTCTCCAGCAGCGAGAACTGCATGTTCATCAGCTCCTGCGCGCGGTGGACGCGACGGAACAGGGTGATGACGCGGTTCGTGTGCCGCGCCTGGATGCACTCGTCGATGTCGAGCAGCGTATAGCCGATCAGCTTCATCCACAGCTCCTCGACCTGGTGGACGATCTGGAACTGAAGCTCGTCCGGGTTACACAAGTCCCTGTAGTCTTTCTGGCAGGCGAGCAGCGCAGGGGTGTTGAGGTACAGCTCGTAATCCGTGGTTCCGGCCCCCTGCATGCTCGCATACATCGCTTCCCGGTTCATAGCCCCCTCCTGTTGTGTCAATCGCGTGAGTTTAAGAGTCCCCGCGGACTTTTGAGCGTCCCTGTGAACTAACGCGTAAGGGAGGGGCGGGAGGGATCAGGTGCGGTGAAGGCGGGTTGCGTCGAGCGCCTGTCCGGAGCGGCCGCACAGCCGTCGAGACCCCGATGCGCCTGCTCTCGACGCTCGGGCGGACTAAGCCCTCACTCAATGCGTAAAGCGCGTCATCGTAGATTCTGCCGACAAGGGACGCCGAATTCTGGTGTGTGATAGCACACATAAGGTGATATGCTCGCTCCGAACAGATCACCAACTGCCATGCGGATCGAGTCACCCCAACTCCTTCCTCTTGCCGTCTGCTGCTTGTTCACGATAGGGCCGCGGCGCAGGAGTGTGCCGAAGTTGTAATCCCCCGGAGGAGGGTGACTCGATGAAAATCCTACTGTACAACCCCGACAACGGGGTGACGCGCAACTTCATGCCGCACCTCTGGATGTTCCTCCTCCAGGCGTCTCAGTAGGGGCCCGCGCGTCCTGACGCCGGAGGCGGTGGGCTACCGCTTCCGAAGGCTGACAGAGTCGCTCGGCGAGTAGACGCGGGCTGCGCCTGCATTGAGGCCGCCTCTTTAGCCCGCCTGATGGTGTTAACTAACGGGCCACGTCGTGTGTAGGTTGAACGCCGCGCGCAGGTCGGGGGCGTGACGGCGAGCTTTTAAGAAAAGTAGGACGAAGCGAGTGAAGGAAACAATACTGACTGATCGCACCCGGCCCGGCCTGGACTATGCCGTCTGCGCGCAATTCCTCTTCATGCACCTGGCCTGCCTCCTCGCGTTCTGGACGGGCGTGAGCGCGGCGGCGGTCGCCGTCTGCCTGGCGCTCTACGCCGTGCGCATGTTCGCCATCACCGCGGGGTTTCACCGACTCTTCTCTCACCGCTCCTACAGGACCGGCCGGCTCTTCCAGTTCCTGCTCGCCTTCGCGGGGACGGCCGCCTACCAGAAGGGGCCGCTCTGGTGGTCGGCTCACCACCGGCGACACCACCTGCACGTAGACACCGAGGAAGACCTGCACTCGCCCGTCGTGCGTTCCCTCTGGCAGTCGCACGTCGGCTGGTTCCTGAGCCGGGAGAGCCAGGCGACCGACCTGAGACTCATCCCCAACCTGCTCAAGTACCGGGAACTACGCTGGCTGGATAAGTATTTCGTACTGCCGCCGCTGATGCTGGCGGCGGCGACCTACCTGCTGGGGCTGTTCCTCGGCCGTTACTACCCCGGCTCGGGAGCCTCGGGCTGGCAGATGCTGGTCTGGGGGTTCTTCGTCAGCACGGTGTTGCTCTACCACGGCACCTTCACGGTCAACTCGGTCGCGCACCTCTTCGGCACCCGCCGCTTCGAGACGGCGGACAACAGCCGGAACAATCTCCTGGTCGCGCTCATCACGCTCGGCGAGGGCTGGCACAACAACCACCACCATTACCCTTCGTCCGAGCGCCAGGGCTTCTACTGGTGGGAGATCGACGTCTCGCACTACACGCTGCGCGCGCTCTCCTCGGTGGGCGTAGTGCGCGACCTGAAGAAGCCCCCGCCGAGCTAAGCAGGCGCGACGCGACCCGTAAAAAATGGGGCTGACGTTGACGCGCCATTTCCCGGGCGATATATTGCGCGGGGGCGTGCCTCAGACAGTCTTTGTCGCAAGTCCGGCGCAGCCGCCTCACGTCTTCTTGAATCCAGACACCCACGCGGACGCGGGCCTCAACCCGCCAGAGAAATAATGACTAACAGTACATGCCCCCGGTGCGGCCTCGCCAATCGGACGACCCGCGAAGTCTGCGAGCGTTGCGGCGCGCCGCCCGGCGACGACCCGGGCGCGCGCGCGCCGGAGCCGGCGCGGCCCGACTTCCCGACTCTCACCCTCGGGGGCGAAGTCGGGACGAGTTCGAGAAGGTGGAAGCTGCTCCTGGCGGTGGTCTTCGCGGTCACGCTCTGCGGCGCGGGGCTGGCCCTCTACAAGCTGCGCGCGGACTCGCGCCCGGGCGGCGGCCTGGCCGAGACGTTGCGGAAGGGGCTGGCCCCGCCCGGCCTCGACGAGCAGACGCGCGACGCGGTGCTCGCCTGCCTCGCGCAGCCCGGCTTCACGGGTACGAAAGTGTCCGAGCAGGTGCTCGGCCCCGTGCGGCTGGAGCTGCTGCAAGTGCGCGCCCGCGAGGTCTACTTCTCGTCGCCCGAGCCCGGGCTGACGGGCGAGGCGTTCGACGAGACGGTCGCGCGCTTCGTCATCGACCCGAAGCGGGTCGTGCTGGCCGAGGACGACGGGACGGGGCGGCTCCGCCTCGGCGACTACTCGCTGCGCCGGTCTGAGGAGAAGCACCTCTTTTTCAAGACGCCCATCGACAACATCAAATTCGACACGGCGACCGTCCTCAGGTTCCCGTACGGGCCGGTTGTCTACACGCTCGACATGCGCGAGCTGAGCGACTTCCTCCGGAACAAGAGCATCTTCGGCGGGCGGATGGTCGCGCGGACGGGCGAGAGTCAGGCGGGGCGGCCCGTCGTCTTCGCCAACCACGGCGCGCTGGTCGCGCGGCCCGGCGAGAGTTCGCTCGGCCGCCTCGTGGGCGAGCTGACGCGCGACATCCCCGGGGACGGCGAAGCCGCGCGCGCGGCGCGCGTGCAGCGCCTGCTCGACTTCGTCTCGCGCGAGATCAAATACAACCAGCGCGAGGCCACCTACGACTTCGAGCTGTTGAAGAGGCCGAACGAGGTCCTGATGTCGGGCGAGTCGGATTGCAGCAACAAGGCCATCCTCCTCGGCTCGCTCCTGGAGCAGATGGGCGAAGACTACCTGTTCGTCTACACGCCCGGGCACATCACGGTCGCCGTCCGGCAGGGCGGCTTCCCCGTGAGCAACGGGCTCTGGGTCGAGTGGGAAGGGCAGGCGTGGCTCATCGCCGAAGGCACGGCCCCCGGCTTCCGCATCGGCCTCGACCGCCTGCGCGACGAGGCGCGCCTCAAGCAGTTCCAGTACGTCCAGCGGCCCAGAGACCGGGACGCGATTTTTGACGTGGCCACGCGCCGGCAGTTGCTGTTTCAGTAAGGCGGGTCGTCGGGCAACGTACTCGACGAACTGACACCGCCCGGGGTGGACAAATCCGTCCACCACGCCGGGGCCCTCACAGAGCCCCCGAGCCGCGTCATCTAACAATCAACACAGGCTGGATTTAAGCGGCCGCGCGGCCCGGTTCGGGGCGGCGCGGGAGGGGCCTTCGCGGCCGGAGGGGGCGGAGAAAGATGTCCGCCCCGGAAGGGCGAGGGTGACTTCGGGCGCGCCTCGGGGCGGTGCGTCTGCGGCCGAAAACGGGCTTTTCACAACGACAGCTCGCGGGCACGGGGATTGCCCAGAGGGACGTGGCTTCACATCAAGAGTCACGCGGTAGCCCCCGTGCGCCGGGTCGGGCGCGGCCGGGGAAAGAGCCTCGGGCAGGAGAGACGTGCCGGACTTCGGAGTCATCGCCGACGTGTCAGAGACCTTGCGCATCGTGCTGAACGACGCCCTGAGCGCCCTCGCGCCGCCGGCCAGCGCCGAGCTGCACGACCTGCGCGGCAACATCCCGGACATGCCCGCGCGCCTCACCATCTTCCTCTACGACGTGCAGGAGGACATGAGCCAGCGCAACCGCCCGCACCAGCGCGGCGTCCTCCCGCCCGACGACCTGAGCATCAGGAAGCCGCCGATGGCCCTCGCCCTGCGCTACCTGATGACCTCCTGGAGCGACTCGCGCCTCACCGACCACATCATCCTCGGGCGCACCATGCAGGTGCTCTACGACGACGCCATCCTGAACGGGACGCAACTCGCGGGCGGGCTGGCGCTCACCGACCAGGCGCTCAAGGTCACGATGGTGCCGCTCAGCCTCGACGAGCGCTCCCGCGTCTGGTTCTCCATCCAGAAGCCCTACCGCCTCTCGGTCGCCTACGAGGTGCGGGTCGTCAACCTCGACAGCGAAACGTTCGACCGGCGGCGGCCCGTCAGCAGCCGGCGGCTCGACTACGCCGAAGCGGAGGGGGGCGCATGATGACCTTCCGCCTGCTGGCGGGCGAGACCGCGATGCTCTACAGCCCCGTCGGGCTCCGGCTCGTGGACGAGTTCACGGGCAACAGCCCGCTCGGGCCGGTGCGGGCCTTCCTCGACCGCCGCGACGACGCGGGCGTCTGGCGCGCGACCGGCATCGCGTCGGTCACCACGCCCGGCGGCGTCCTGACCTACCCGGGCCTCGAACGCCGGCGCGAGCCCGCCGGGCAGCCCGCGCGCCGCTACCGCGTGCGGATCGAGGCCGACTTCTACCGCGCGTTCTACCGCGCGCAGTTCGACGGCCGCGAGTTCGACGCCTTCCCGTTCAACGACACGACCCCGCCGTCCACGGTCGCCGCGATGCCGCAGGAGGAGCTGCTCGTGCCGTCGAGTTCTTACCCGTTCCCGACCCACGTCCGCGTGCTGCGCGGCTCGGTCGTCGACGCCGCGGGCGACCCGGTGGCCGACGTCATCGTCAGCCAGGGCGGGCTGGAGCGCGTGCTCACGGACGAGCGCGGCGCGTTCGCCCTGCCGCTGCGCTGGGCGCAGGAGGGCGTGCCGCTGCCCGTGGACGCCATCGACCAGAGGACGGGCCGCACCGGTATGAAGAACGTCACGCTCCCGCAGGACCTGGGGAGTAACCAGGAAATCACCATCACCTGAGAGGATCGAAGCCATGCCTGAATACTTGAGTCCCGGTGTCTACGTTGAAGAGATTGATGCTGGCCCGAAGCCTATCGAAGGCGTGAGCACGAGTACGGCGGGCGCGGTCGGCGTGACGGCGCGGGGGCCGACCACGGGCAAGCCCGTGCTCGTGACGAGCTTCCTCGAATTCGAGCGCAGGTTCGGGGGCTTCCTGCCCGAGCCCGCCCCGGCGCTCTACAACGCCTGGGCGCTCAACGACGCCGAGGGCGGCCGCTGGTGGCAGTTCCCGCTCGCGGTCAAGGGCTTCTTCGACAACGGCGGCCAGCGCCTCTACGTCAAGCGGGTCTTCAGCTCGACGGCCGAGACGGCCGAGCTGCTGCTCGGGCGCGGGCTCGCCGCCGAGGTCGTGCGCGACGCCCCGGCCACCGCCACCGAGCTGCGCGTGCGCCACACCGTCGGCATCTCGAACGGGACGGCCGTCCAGCTCTTCGTCAGCGGCCTGGCCGCGGGCAACTTCAACGTCGTCAGCTACACGGCCGCGGGCGCCGTCACGCTCGACAACCCCGTCGGCATCGAGGTCAAGGCCGGGCGCGACTTCCTCGAAGTCATCGCGCGCGGGGCCGTGGTCGCCGGGCCGCCGAACGAGCGGCTGACCGTGCGCGCCAAAGCCTCGGGCGACTGGGGCGGGAACGAGGCGAGCGACAACGGCATCCTCGCGGGCAACGGGCTGCGCGTCCGCGTGCGCCCCGTGGTCGGGGCGGCGTTCAAGATGCTCTCTTCGGCCTCCGCGGGCGGCGCGCCCGCCTCGACCGCCGTCCTTGTGCTGGCCCCGGCCGGCAACACGACCGTGCAGGTGACGGGCGTCGCGGGCTTCACGAACGGCGACCGCGTCGTTGTGGACGGCGCGGAGTACACGATCGCCAACGTCGCGCCCGCGCAGTTCGACCTCGACGGGGTCACCGTCCCCGCGGGCGGCTGGCCGGTCGGGACGGAGGTCATCGAGGGCGGCACGGTGCGGGGCCGCACCGTCGCGCCGGCCAACGTGGGCGACACCACGATCAGGGTCAGCAGCGTCGGGAACCTCGCCGACGGCGACACGGTCGAGATAGACGGCAACAACTACCTCATCACCAACGTGACGCTGGCGCAGCTCGACGTGGCCCCGGCGGTCCCGGCGACGAACCCCTGGGAGCCGGGGACTTCGATCCGCCGCCTGCGCCCGGCCGTAGACCCCGGCACGCCCAACGTCGTCAGCGTGCAGAACGCCGCGCAGCTCTACCCCGGCGCCATCGTCGAGCTCGACAACGGGACGGCCAAGGAGGTCTTCACCGTCGATTCCGTCACGGGCGACGCCGTGACGCTCTCGGGCAACACGGCCAACGCCTACTCCGAGGGGCACCGCATGCGGCTCGTCGAGGGCGAGGTCTCGGCGCAGTACCTGCGCGACCACGTGCCCGTCGCCGAGGAGACCTTCTCGAACCTCCGCTTCCTCGACGACGGCGGCCCCAACTACATCATCCGCCACGTCAACGAGGAATCGACGCTCATCGACCTCGCCGCGGGGGCCGACTTCGACGGCTCCGTGAGCAGCCTCAACGAGCTGCCGAGCCTGCCGCCGCCGCCGCTCGCCACCGACCCGCAGCTCTTCTGGGGCGACTTGGCGGGCGGGCGCGACAACCTCGAAGGGCTGACGGTGGACGACTTCGTCGGGGTCGAGGGCGGGAGCGAGGGCTCGACCGGCGTCCAGTCGCTCGAATACATCGACGAGGTCTCGATCTGCCTCGCGCCCGGCCTCTGGTCTTCGACCGTCCACTCGGGGCTCATCATCCACTGCGAGACGCTCAAGGATCGCTTCGCCGTGCTCGACCCGCCCGACGGGCTCGACATCGAGGGCATCCGCGAGTTCCGCGAGCCGGTGGACACCAAGTACGCGGCGCTCTACTACCCGTACGTCGAGGTGCGCGACCCGTCGCTCAAGCGCAACGTGAGCCTCGCGCCGTCGGCCCACATGGCTGGCGTCTACGCGCGGGTGGACGTGGAGCGCGGCGTCCACAAGGCCCCGGCCAACGAGGTCGTGCGCGGCATCCGGCGCATCATCCGCGACGTGTCGAAGCGCGAGCAGGACATGCTCAACCCGAAGGGCATCAACGCGCTGCGCACGTTCCCCGGCCGGGGGCCGCGCGTGTGGGGCGCGCGCACCCTCTCGTCGGACGCGTCCTGGAAGTACATCAACGTCCGCCGCCTCTTCATCTTCGTCGAGGAGTCCATCGACGAGGGGACGCAGTGGGTCGTCTTCGAGCCGAACGACGAGCCGCTCTGGGCGCGCGTGCGCCAGACGGTCTCGAACTTCCTCCTGACGGTCTGGCGCTCGGGCGCGCTCGAGGGGACGAAGCCCGACGAGGCGTTCTTCGTCAAGTGCGACCGCTCGACGATGACGCAGGCCGACATCGACAACGGGCGTCTGATCTGCGTCATCGGCATCGCCCCGGTCAAGCCCGCCGAGTTCGTCATCTTCCGCATCCAGCAGAAGACGCGTGACGCGGTCGTCGCGTGAGCCCGCTGGGGGCGCGGCCCGGGCCGCGCCCCCAGCGGCGGCGCAAACGTTTTCATCCGGACGCTAACGAAAGGGGAAGAAGATGCCTCCTGTTTATCGAGACGATCCGTACACCGGCTACAACTTCGAGGTGATCGTCACCGGCGTGAGCGACGACGGGACGGCCGTCAGGGGTTCCTTCACCGAGGCCATGATCGGCGACACGACGATGGACCCCATCGAGTACCGCAACGGGAGCGAGTCGCTCACGGTGCGTAAGATTCCCGGCCTCATCAAGTTCGCCAACATCACCCTCAAGCGCGGCTACACGGGCGACCTCGCCTTCTGGAACTGGGTGGTCGAGGCGATGAACGGGCTGGTGCGGCGCACCGAGGGCTCGGTCGTCATGCTCGACGAGAACCGCCGCGAGGTCATGCGCTGGAACTTCCGGCGCGGCTGGCCCTGCAAGTACACCGGCCCAAGCTTCAACGCCAAGAACAACGAGATCGCCATCGAGACGTTGGAGATCTGCCACGAGGGCATCGAGATCGACGGCCAGGCGTAGAGCCCCGTGACCTGACATGAGCGCCGCATTGCCACAAGTCCCCGGCCTCTACTTCAAGGCGGACCCGCGCCCGGCCGCGCCCTCGCCGCTGCGCTCCGACGTGGCGGGCTTCTTCGGGCGCACGCGGCGGGGCACGCCCGGCTGCCTCTGCCGCGTCGAGGGCTGGCGCGCCTACACGCGCGAGTTCGGCGGCCTCGACGCCGACTCGCTGACCTCCTACGCCGTGCGCGGCTACTTCGAGAACGGCGGGCAGGTCGCCTACGTCGTCCGCCTCTGCGGCCCGAACGTGCAGACGGCCTCGGCCCTCTGGGAGGCGGCGAAGCTCGACATGGGCGGCAACCTGACGGCCGACTCGCCGACGGCGTTCCGCCGGACGGGGTATCGGGTCGAGGCGAGCAGCCCCGGGCGCTGGGCGCGCGACACGAGCGTCCGTCTGAACTACCGGCGCGCGGGCGCTTCCGGAAAGCCCGAGCTGGACATCTACGTCCGCGTGCCGGGCGTGCAGTCGCCGCCCGAGCCGGTCGAGTACCTCCTCGGCTTCGACCCTTCGGGCGAAGGCGAAGACTCGCTTGAGGCGCAGGTCGCGCGCCGCTCGCAGCTCATCCGCCTCGTGCCCGACGGCGAGCCGCTTGTGCCGCCGCCCGCGCCCGCCGGGCCGCTCCAGATGAGCTGGGAGCTGACGCTCGCGCTCGCCGCCGGGTCGGACGCCGACGAGCCGCCGACGAAGTACGACTACCTCGACGCCATCGAGCCGCAGGGCGCGACCGTCTGCCCGCCGGAGAAGCTGGCCGCGGGCGTCGCGCGCGAGTGGGGCATGGGCGACGAGCGCGAGGTCGCCGTCGTCGCGCTGCCCGACCTGCACACGGACGTGACCGACGACGAAGACCGCCGGGAGGTTCTCTCCAAGCTCATCGAGCAGGCCGAAGCGTCGCGCGACCGGCTGCTGCTCGTAGACCTGCCGCAGGAGGCTTCGGGGGGCTCGGGCTCGATGAAGGACGGCGACGTGGTCAACGCTTGGGTCGAGGGCCTGCGCGCGCTGCACCCGGACGAGCGCGTGCTGCGGGCGGCGGCCGTCTACCACCCGCGGCTGCAAGTGGCCGACCCGCTCGGCGGCATCCTCAACCCGCTGCGGAGCGTGCCGCCGTCGGGCCACGTCGCGGGCGTCATCAGCCGCCTCGACCGCGAGCGCGGCGCGCAGCACACGCCCGCCAACGCGCCCGTCTACGAGGCCCTCGACATCTCCGCGACCTTCGACGAGGCGACGCAGGGCGTGCTCAACGCGCGCGGCGTCAACCTCCTGCGCTGCGCGCCCGGGCGCGGCATACAGGTCTGGGGCGGGCGCACGCTCTGCCGCGACGAGGCGGGCCGCTTCGTCGCGCACCGCCGCCTGATTCACCGCCTGGTGCGCGCCATCCGGCGCGTCGCCGAGCCGCTAGTCTTCCACACGAACGGGCCGGAGCTGTGGCTGACCTTCGTCCGCTCCATCACGACCGTGCTGCTCGAAGCCTACCGCGCGGGCGGGCTCAGGGGCGCGCGCCCGGAGGAGGCTTTCCGCGTCACCTGCGACGAGAAGACGAACCCGCCCGAGGAGGTCGAGGCGGGCCGCCTGCTCTGCATCGTCGAGCTGGCCCCGGCCGTGCCGATGGAGTTCATCACGCTGCGCATCGCCCTGAGCGCCGACGCCACGCTGGAGGTGATCGAGGCATGATCGAGAACCCGCTCGCCTCCTTCCGCTTCCTCGTCACGCTCGACCCGGCGGACGCCTACATCCCGCCCGCGCAGGCCGTCCTCCTGACGCTCTTCGTCGGCGGGGCCTTCATGGAGGCGAAGGGGCTCGGGGCGGAGCTTGAGGTGATGGGCTACCCCGAGGGCGGGGCCAACGACTTCGTCCACCAGCTGCCCGTGCGCCACTCCTGGAACCGCATCGTGCTGCGGCGCGGCGTGGTGCGCGAGCCGGGGCTCTGGTTCTGGTACGTCAACGGGCTGACGCAGTCGCTCGGCGCGCGGCGCGACGGGGCCATCATCCTGCTGACGCCCGCGGGCATCCCGGCGCTGGCGTGGGTCTTCCGCGCGGGGATCGCCGCCAAGTGGCAGGGGCCGGAGATGAGCGCCACGCAGAACGCCGTCGGCGTCGAGAGTTTGGAGATCGCGCACCACGGCCTCGAACAGGTCATCCTGTCGCCGCCGCTTCTGGGCTGAAAAGGGGGGACGAATGGCGGTCACGATTCACAACCTGGAAGTCCGCTTCGACGTGGAGGGCGGCGGCGACGAGGCCGTCTTCGAGCGCCTCTTCGAGGAGCACATCCGCCGCTGGAAGCGCGACGAGGAGGAGCGCAAGGGGCGCGAGAAGCGCGTCAACGCCGAGCGCTCGCTCGGCGACCGCCGCGCGGAGGGGGCGAGCTAAATGGTCACACCCGTCAGCATGCTCAACCTTGGCTTGCGCAAGGCGCTGCTCCAGATCACCGACCCGGCCGAGGAGCAGGCGGACATCCCCGTCCACTTCAACCCGACCGAGTACCAGCTCCAGAAGACGAACACCTTCGCCGAGATACCGATCCCGGGCCTGGAGACGCCGCCCATCCAGTACGTGCGCGGCGCGAGCGAGAAGCTGGTGACGGAGCTGCTGGTGGACACCTCCGACACGCTTGAGAACGTGCGCGAGAAGTACGTCGATAAGCTGCGCGGCCTGCTCAACATCAACGGCAAGCTCCACGCCCCGCCCATCGTCCGCTTCGTCTGGGACACGGAGATTTTCCGCGGCGTGCTGGAGAGCATGAACGTCACCTACCTCATGTTCACGCCCGAGGGCGTGCCGCTGCGCGCCAAGCTCGCCGTCACGCTCAAGGAGTACCGCCCCGTCGAGATTCAGGTGAAGGAGCGGCCGAAGTCTTCGCCCGACGTGGAGAAGAGCTACACCGTCAGGCGGGGCGACACGCTGGCGAGCATCGCGGCGGCCGTCTACCGCGACGCCGCCCGCTGGCGCGAGATCGCGCGCGCCAACCTGATCCGCGACCCGCGCCGCCTCGCGCCGGGGCGCGTGCTCACGCTCCCGCGCCTGCGCTGAACCGGGGCCGCCGCCTCGAATCCTTTGCGCCTTAAGGAGAGGGTCTTGTCCGCACGCTCAGTCTACGAGTCAGGTCTGCCGCCGACGGCCTACTACGCGCCCGACTACCGCATCGAGGTCGAGGGGGCGGAGCTCGACCCCACGTCCAAAGGCGACATCCTCGAAGTCAAGGTCGTGATGGACATGGAGAACATGACCAGCTTCGAGCTGAACGTCAACAACTGGGACGACCGCGCCTTCTTCTTCAAGTACAGCGACAAGCCCGAAGACCCGGGCCAGGTGACCTACGACCTCGGCAGCCGCGTCCACGTCCTGATGGGCTACACCGACCGCCTGCTCTCGATGGCGCGCGGGCAGATCACCACCCTCGCGCCGAAGTTCCCCGAGTCCGGCCCGCCGACCATCTCCATCAGCGGCCTCGACGGGATGCTCAAGCTGCGCGACCGCAAGCCGACCGACCAGGACGTGAAGAAGTTCGTCGAGATGGACGACGCCGAGATCGCCGAGGTCGTCGCCACGCGCAACGGCCTGAGCCTCAAGGCGACGAAGGACGGGCTCGTTAAGCACCCGCTCGTCGTGCAGAAGAACCAGGACGACGCCTCGTTCTTGATGGAGCGCGCCAAGCGGATCGACTTCGACTGCTACGTGCAGGTAGACCCCGACACGGGCCAGGACACGCTCTACTTCGTCAAGCCCACGGACGGGCGCTCGAGCGACACGGTCAGGGTCTACGAGTTCGAGTGGGGGACGAACCTCATCAACTTCTCGCCGACCATCACGCTCTCGCGGCAGGTGAGCAAGGTGACGGTGCGCGCGTGGGACTCGAAGAAGAACGAGACCATCGAGTACACCGCCGACGAGAAGGACCTGCCCGGCGCGAGCGGGGCCTCCGGGGGGGGCACGAGCGGCCCGAAGGCCGCGCAGGAGACGCTGGGCGGCAAGCAGGAGGTGGTCGTGGACGCGCCGGTGACGAGCGAGGAGGAGGCCAAGAAGCTCGCCGTCACGCTCCTCACCGAGCGCGCCTACGAGTTCCTCACCGGCACGGGCCAGGTCATCGGCCTGCCCGACCTGCGCCCCGGCGACAACATCAACCTGAAGGGCTTGGGCAAGCGCTTCAGCGGCGAGTACTACGTGAAGAAGGTCGAGCACACGCTCGGCTCCAACGGCTACCTGACGCAGTTCGACGTGCGGCGCGTCTACGAGGGGGGATGAGCAGGTGGGCGACGAACTCATGCAGCCGCGCTCGGCCACGACCGACAAGCGCTACTACGGGGTGGCCGGGGGAACGGTCGTCGATAACCTCGACCCGGAGAAGATGGGGCGCGTCAAGGTCAAGTTCCCCTGGTTCGACGAGGGCATGGATAGCGAGTGGTGCCAGGTGGTGAACCTCTACGCCGGCAGCGGCTACGGCTCGTTCTTCGTCCCGGAGGTCGGCGACTCGGTGCTCGTCGCCTTCGAGTTCGGCGACATGCGCAAGCCGTTCGTCCTCGGCGGCCTCTACAACGACAAGGCGCTGCCGCCGACGGCGCGCGAGTCGGGCAAAGACCAGAAGATGATCCGGACGAAGGGGCAGCACGAGTTCCTGCTCGACGACACGCCGGGCAAGGAGAGCGTGCGGCTCAAGACCAACGGCGGCCACACGGTGCAGCTCGACGACGTGGCGAAGACCGTGACGGTCAAGACCGCCTCGGGGCAGGAGGTGACGATGGAGGACTCGGGCGGCAAGGTCTCCATCAAGACCTCGGGCGGCCAGTCGATCACGATGGACGCGAGCGGCATCAAGCTCACGGCCACCAACATCACGCTGAGCGGCACAAGCATCAGCCTCGGCGAGGGCGCCGCGATGCCGCTCGTCCTCGGCACGGCGCTCTTGGCCGCCTTCAACACGCACATCCACCCGACGGCCGTCGGCCCCTCGGGGCCGCCCGTGGTGCCGCTCACCCCGGCGGTGCTCTCGAAGGTGACGAAGACTAACTAGGGGGCGCGCGGAAAGATATGGCGAACCGGATAGTGGGGCAGGGTTGGCGCTTCCCGCTGCTGCCGGACGAGGCGGGCGGGATGGGCTACACCTCCGGCGACGAGAACGTCGAGCAGTCCCTGAAGGTGCTGCTGCTGACCGACCTCGGCGAGCGCGTGATGCGCGCCGACTTCGGCTGCCGGGCGCCGCGCCTGGTCTTCGCGCCGGGCAGCGTCCAGCACCTCGGGCTGCTCGAGACGACGGTGCGCGAGGCCGTGCGCGACTGGGAGCCGCGCGTCGAGCTTCAGGAGGTGCGGGCCGAGGTTGACCCGGAGGACGAGACGCGCGTCACCGTCTCGGTCAGCTACCTCGTCCGCCGGACGAACACGCGCAACAACCTTGTCTTCCCGTTCTACCTCGGCGGGGTCGAGAGAATCTGATGGCGCTCGAACAGCTCACGCTCGATGACCTGACGTGGTCGCAGATGGTGCTCGCCATCCGGCGGCGCATCCCGGCCGCGTCGAACGGCGAGTGGACGCTGCACGCGGCGGTCGATCCCGGCGTCACGCTGCTCGAACTCTACGCGTACCTGCTTGAGCAGCGCGTCTTCTGGCTCGACCAGACGCCGGACGCGCTCACGCACGCCACGCTCTCGCTGATGGGCGAGGCGGCGCGCGCCTCGCGCCCGGCCGCGACCGTCATGCGCCTGCCGCCGCGCGACTTCCTGACCCTCCCCGGGGCGACCGAGCTGCGGCTCGCGCGCAGCGCGCCGCCCCTCGTCTTCTCGACCGACGACGAAGTCGTCCTGCTGCCCGTGCACCAGTCGGGCGACCGCGGGCGCGAGGACTACCTCGTCGGCCTCTACGTCGAGGGCCGAGACCGCGCCATCGACCTGCGCTTGCAGCGGCGCGTCTGCCTGCTCCCGTCCGACGGGAGCGACGCCGAGTTCATGATCGTCCTCTGGCTCAGGGCGGAGCCGCCGGGGGGCGCGGCCGGGGGCTTCTTCTCGCTGCTGCTGGAGCTGGACGTGCCCGAGGCCGTCCCGCCCGAGTGGTCTTCGGAGGCCGTCGAAGACGTGCCGCCGCCCGCCGAGCTGACGTGGTGGTACCGCCGCGCGGGGACGGGCGAGCGCGCGCGGTTCGAGGAGGTCGAGGACGGGACGGCCGGCCTGCGCCGCTCGGGGCTGGTGAGGCTTCGGCTGCCCGACGACTGGGAGCGCGAGCAGTTGCAGCCGCCGGTCGCGGGCGTCACGCCCTACGCCGTATGGGTGCGGGCCGAGCGCGCGACCTACTCGTCGCCGCCCTTAGTCAGGCAGTTAATCCCCAACGCCGTCGTCGCGCGCCACAGGCGACGAACCGACGAGCACCAGCTCAGGCGCGAGTGGCTCCCGCTGCCGGGGAGTCTGCTGGCCTTGCACGAACTCTACACCGAGCCGGGCGGCGGCTCGCCCCCGCTTCAGGATCACCCCGCGCTGGAAGAGACCGTCGAGCTGAGCATCCTCGAACGCGACGGCGCGTGGCACGAGTGGACGCGGACGCACGCCTTCACCTTCTACGGCCCGGAGGATCGCGTCTTCGTCGTAGACCGCGAGATGGGGGCGCTCAAGTTCGGCGACGGGCTGACGGGGCGCGTGCCCGTGCCCGATTCGTCACAAGACCCCAACGTCAGGCTGCGCTACTGGGTCGGCGGCGGCCCCGCGGGGAACGTCGGCCGCGGCCTGAGTTTCGAGGGCGTCCACGACGCGACCTTCGAGGCGCGCAACGTGGTGGAGGCCGACGGCGGGGCCGAGCCCGAGTCGCTCAAGGACGCGGGGGCGCGCGCCGCCGCCTCCCTGCGCCGCGTCGAGCGCGCCGTCACCGCCGAGGATCACGAGACGCTCGCCGTCACCACGCCCGGCGTCTCCTTCAGACGCGCGCACGCCGAGATGGGCCGCCACCCTTGCCACCCGTGCCGGCGCGTCCCCGGGGCCGTCACCGTCTACGTCGTACCCGACGCGACGCGCGACGACGACGAAGAGGAGGACTGCGCCGACGTGCCCGCGCCCGTCCCCGACCCCGGCGCGCTCGCCGCGGCCCGCGCGCGGCTCGGGCGCGCGCGGCTGGTGGCGAGCGAAGTCTTCGTGCTGCCGCCCGTCTACCGCGAGGTCGCGCTCGCGGTCGAGTTGAGCGGCGACCCGGCAGACCCTTCGGCGCTGCGCACGGCGGTCGTCGGCCGGCTGCGGCGCTTCCTCGACCCGCTGGTGGGCGGGGTGCAGAAGGACGGCTGGCCCTTCGGCGAGCCGCTCCGCCCCTCGGCGCTGATGCGCGAGGCGCAGCGCGCGGCGGGCGAGGACGCGAGCGTCACCTCGGTGCTCATCGGCCTCGACGGCGCGCCGCCCGGTGAGGGCTGTCAGGACATGGCGATTAGGAGTCACGAGCTGGTCGCGTTGAAGGACGTGAGCGTCCGACTGCGGCGCACGGCCGCCGGGCAGGGAGGCTTGAGATGACCCGACCCTGGTGGGGCAAAGAGGCGAGGCCGCCGAGCGGCGTCCGCCTGCGCGGGCGCGGCCCCGGGCAGACGCCCGAGCCGGAGCTCGCGCCCTCTTCGCGCCGCGCCGTCTTCGCGGAGTTGCGCGGGCGCGTCCCCGCCTACACGCCCGAGTGGACGAACCAGCGCAAGGGCGACGCAGGGGTCGCGCTGATGCAGCTCTTCGCCGAGATGTCCGAGCCCGTGCTCGCGCGCCTCAACATGCTGCCGCGCAAGTCGCTCGTCGAGTTCCTGCGCCTCGCGGGCAGCTCGCCGCAGTGGGCCACGCCGGCCGAGTCGCTCGTCGAGTTCAGCGTCTCGGACGGCGCGACGCAGTCGGTTCAAATCCCGAAGGGCTTCCAGGTCGGCGCGCGCCCCGCGACGGGCGAGGGCGACATCGTCGTCTTCGAGACGGAGTTCGCCCTCTACGCCGCGCCGTCGAAGCTCGAAAAGATATTCGCGCAGGAGGGCGGACTCTTCTCCGAGGTAGACCCGAAGGGCGAAGAGCCCTTCAGGCCCTTCGGCGAGAAGCCAGTGGCGGGCCGCGCGCTCTTCATCGGCCTTTCGGGGGCGGCGGCCCCCACGTCGTTCCTCTCAATCGGCTTCGCCGCGGCCGCGGCCGGGGGCACGCCGCCCCCCGTCCCGAGCGGCGGCGTCGAGCCGCGCGCGACGCCCGCGCAGCCGCTCCTGCGTTGGGACGTGCTCGACGGCGCGAGCTTCCGGCCCGCCGAGGTCGTGCGCGACGAGACGGGCGGCCTCGTGCGCACGGGCGTCGTCGAGCTGCGCCTGCCGCGGACGTGGCGGCCGGGCACGCCCGAAGGTCTCGAAGAGGAGGACGCGGCCCTGCGCTGGCTCCGCGTGCGCATCGCCTTCGGCCAGTACGAGAAGAGCCCGCTCGTCTCCTTCGTCAGGCTGAACATGGCGCGCGTGACGGCGGCGCGCACCGTCCGCGACGAGATACTCGAACACGTGCCCGGCAGCGGCGGCACGCAGATGCGCCTCAGCCAGACGCCCGTCATCCCGGGCACGCTCGTCCTCGAAGTGGACGACGGCGGCGGCCTCAACTCCGACTTCGACTTCGGGGGCGACGAAGAGGACGCGGCGGCGGGAGAGGAAGAAGCGCAGACGAGCGCCTTCGGGCGTCGCTGGAAGGAGGTCGAGAGCCTCGTGGACGCGGACGCCGACGACGAGGTCTACACGCTCGACCCGGAGAGCGGCGTCGTCACCTTCGGCGACGGCGTCCACGGCGCGGCCGTGCCGCAGGGGTTCCGCAACGTGCGCGCGGCGAGCTACCGCGTGGGCGGCGGCGCGGCGGGCGCGGTCGAGGCCGGCGAGATCAAGACGCTGCTCTCCTCGGCCCCATTCGTCAAAGGGGCGACGAACCCCCTGCGCGCGAGCGGCGGCACAGACCGCGAGACGCAGGAGAGCGCCATCAAACGCGGGCCGCAGGAGTTCCGCGCGCGCGGGCGCGCCGTGACCGTGGCCGACTACGAACTGCTGGCGCTCGGCGCTCCCGGCGCACAGGTGCGGCGCGCGCACGCGGTCGCGGGGCTGCACCCGTCGCTGCCCGGCCGCCCCATCCCCGGCGTGGTCGGCGTCTACGTCGTGCCGCCGGACACGGGCGAGGGGCCGCCGCCCGTGCCGGACGAGGGCTCTCTGCGAGCCGTCGCCGAATACCTCGTCGCGGAGCTTGCGCCCGCCGGCGTCGAGGTCGTCGCGGCCCCGCCGCGTTACCACCGCATACGCGCGCTCGCGGGCCTCGTCGTAGACCCGGCGGCGGACGCGAGCGTGCTGGTGCGCCGCGTGCTCGGAGAGCTGGACGAGTACCTGCACCCGCTCACGGGCGGCGAGAGCGGCGAGGGGTGGCCGTTCGGCGGGGTGCTGCAATACGCGGTGCTGGTGCGCCGTCTGCTGGCTAACGTCGAAGGGCTGCTGGCCCTGCCGCGCCTCAACTTCATCATCGACGGCGCGCGTGTCCCCGGCTGCGCGGACTTCACGCCGGCCCCGCACGCGCTCTTCTGGCCGTCGGGGCACGAGGTCGTCGTGCTCGACAAGGAGGAGGGCCTATGACCTGCGCAAGTCTGGTCCCGACCTTCCGCCTGCTCGACTACTTCGTCGGCTGGGACGAGGGTCAAGACCCGTTCGACATCCCCCTCTTCCTCGACGGCATCGACGACGCCGAAGGTCTGCGCCTCGCGCTGCTCGACCCGAACGCAGTCGCCCCTTCGGACATCGTCGCCTACGTGCCGCCGCCGCGGCTCGCGCGGGGCTGCGGCCCCTGCGAGTGGTACCTGATAACGCCGACGCCGCCCGCGCCGCGCCTTCTGCGTTGGGACGCGTGCGCGTGCCGCTGGTCGCCCGTGTGGGACGGGCCGTGCGCGCCCGTCCCCTTCGTCGAGCCGGTCGCGGTGGCGGCGTGGCGCAGGCGCGTCGCCGTCTCCGACGCGGGCGCGCGCTCCGTCTTCGTCTGGTCTCAGAGCGGCGCGAGGCTCTCCGCGGAAATCTCTTTCGACTCGCTCGACGAGACGTGCGAAGACCCCGCTTGCGTCTGCGGCGGGCGTCCGCGCGTGAAGGGCTCGCGCGGCACGCACGCCGACTGGAACGCGCACGCGCGCGGCGCGACGCCGGGGCCGCTGGCCTTCACGAGCCGCGGCGAACTGCTCGTGGCCGCCGAGCGCGGCGGGCGCTTCAGCGTCTTCCGCTTCGGCCCCGTCGGCGAGAAGCGCGGCATGCTGCCGTGCCTCCCCGAAGGTTCGGTCAGACGCCTCGCGGCGAGCGCGGACGGGGCTGTCTGGGTCGTGCTTGAGAAGTCGGGGAAGCTCGAACTGTGGAGGCTCGGGCGGGACATCAGCGTCTTCGAGCGCGCGAGCCTCGAAGACCTGCGACGCGCCTTCCCCAGGTCGAACCTGACGGCGGCGACCGACGCGGGCTTCTGCCTTGAACTGCGCGACGAGGCGGACGTGCCCTCCGTCTGCTGCTTCAACTGGTACGGCCGCCCGCTGTGCGAACCTATCGAAGAGCCTTCGCCGGACAGGTTCGAGAGGCGCGGCCAACTGCTGACGCGCGCGATTGACAGCGGCGTGCCGCGCTGCCGCTGGCACCGGGTGCGCCTTGAGGCGGACGTGCCGCCGGGGACGGCCGTCGAGGTCGCGGTCTCGACGAGCGAGACGGCGAGCCCCGGCGAGCAGGGCGACGCGACGCAGGAGGTCGGGTGGGAGACGTTCCCGGCCGGCGTCCCGCACCACAACGACTGGCAGAAGTCGCCGCCCGGCGCGCTCGACTTTCTCGTGCAGGGGCAGCCGCCGGGCCGCTACCTCTTCGTACGCCTGCGGCTGATCGGCGACGGGAAGGCGACCCCGCGCGTCAGGCGCGTCCACCTGCACTTCCCGCGCGCGACGAGCCTCGACCTCCTCCCGGCCGTCTACCGCGAGAACCCCGACGCCGAAGACTACACCGAGCGGTTCCTCTCGATCTTCGACTCGTCGGTCGCCGACCTCGACGCCGCCATCGAGCGCTACCCGGCGCTGCTCGACCCCGAGGGCGTCCCCGAGGAAGTCCTGCCGTGGCTCGGCAGTTTTCTCGACGTGAGCTTCGACCGCGCGTGGGGCCCCGGACAGCGCCGCGCCATCCTCAAGGCCGTGCCCGAACTCTACCGCCTGCGCGGGACGGTCGAAGGGCTCGCGCTCGCCGTCAGGCTCGTCTTCGGCTTCGACCCGGTCATACAGGAGCAGGCGGCGGAGCGGATGTGGGGCGCGCTCGCCGCGGCGACGAAGCGGAAGGCGAGCGCGTCGCAGTCGTGCACGGACGAGCCGGAGCCGGAGGGCGAGTGCGGCGGGCGTCTGGGCGCGCGGGTCGGCGAGGTGCGCCTCTTCGGCCGTTCGAGCGCGCGCTTCCGCGTGGGCCGTTCGAGCGTGGGGCGCGCGCCGCTCCAAAGTTTCGGCAACCCCGACAACGACCCTCTGAACCTGGGCGCGTACCGCTTCCGCGTGCTCGCGCCACCGCCGCCCGGGGGCGGCGACCCCGAACTCTGGCGCGAGCGGCTGAGCCGCCTCGTCGAGAGCCAGAAGCCAGCGCACACGGTGGCGAGTCTGCGCGTCGGGGGCGAGGGCTTCGTGCTCGGCGCGTGGTCGGCGGTCGGCGTTGACACCTCTTTGACGCCGCTGCCCGCGCCGGTGCTCGGCAGAGAGGGGAACGTGCGGCTGCGGCGCATGAGCGTCCTGTGGCCGGGCCGTCGCGGGGGCCGTCGCGAGGGCATCAGCGTGGGCCAGACGGCTGTGGTGGGAATCCAAACCTTGATGGAGTGAAAGAGCGATGAGTGCTTATCCGAACAGCCCGACGCACGGCGAGGGCGGGCACGCCGGGCACACACACGACGCCCCCGCGCACGGCCACGCGCACGAGCACGGCGGCGGCTGCGTGCCCGTGCCCGAGTTCAAGCGCCTCAACTACTTCTACGGCCAGATGCTCGGCGCGGCCGACTTCCGCGCCGAGCAGCAGTACTTCCGCGAGAAGCTGAAGCTGCACAACCGCTGCCTGCACGGCTACGGCGTGGTCTGCGGCCTGCGGGTCGTGCCCGAGCCGGCCGAGCAGCCCTGCGCCCCCGAAGACGACGCGCGCGTCCGGCGCCTCAACGAACAGCTTGAGGAACTCGAACAGAGGCTCAAGGAGACGACCGCGGCGGGCGACGAGCAGACCGCGAAGGACGTGCGCGCGCGCATCGAGGAGATCGAGCGCGAGCTGGACAGGATACGCACGGAGGATTGTGAGGACGAGCCCGCGACGCGCGTCGTCGTCGAGTGCGGCATCGCCATCGACTGCGAGGGCAACGAGCTGGTCGTGCGCCGCCCCGTCGCCGTAGACCTCTGGCGCGAGCTGAGCCGCGCCGACCGGAAGAAGGTCAGGCAGGGAGGCAGCGGCGGGCAGACTGGCGAACAGAATCAGCAGGCGCAGTACGGGCGGGACGCGGCGGGGAACGGCGGCAACGGGGGCAACGGCAACGGCGGCAACGGCCGGGCCGCCCTCTACGTGAGCATCTGCTACTGCGAGCAGCCCACAGACCCGGCCCGCCCGGTCATGGCCGACGCCTGCGGCGCGACGCCCGAGTGCAACTACGGGCGGCTGCGCGACTCGTTCAAGATTCGCGTGACGACCGAGCCGCCCGAGGCGGACGAGCGCTGCGCCACCTGCTGCGAGCCGTGCCCCGACCCGTGCCTGCTGCTCGCGCGCATCGACAACTTCCGACCGGGCCGCCCGCTCGACCCCGCGGACATCCACAACGAGGTGCGCCGCCCCATCTCGCTCCACGTGCCGACCGTCATCACCGGCGTCAGTTGGACGGACGGGGCCGAGTACACGGAGGCCGAGGCCGAGGCGCTGCTCGGGCTCGTCTCGACCGACGACACCAACAAGCCGCGCGGCCACCTGCTCGTGACGTTCTCGCGCCCCGTCCACGTCTCGACCATCAGGCGCGGCGTCATCGACATCTGGGTGACGCAGGGCGGCGGGGGCCGCCGCGCCGACCTCTTCAACGTGGACGTGGAGTTCCTCGACCTGCCGCAGGCGGGGATGACCGACCGCGTCCGCTTCCGCGCCGTCAGCGACGAGAGCCCGAACCCCGGCGACCGCGTCATGTTCATCATCCGCGGCGCGCACATCCTCGACGCCTGCTGCCGCCCCGTGGACGCGGCCAACACCGGCGGGCGGACGCCCTTCGTCGAGGACGACGAGTTCAAAGAGTTCCGGCGCGAGTCGGCGGTGCCGGAGTGCCGCTACCCGCCGCCCTTCGGCTACGGGCCCTGGACATCGGGGACGAACGCGGCGGGCGCGGATCACGTGAGCTGGATTTACATCAAGCAGAACCCGCGCTACGGGCAGAAGTCATAAGACGAGAGGCGGCCGAGCGCCCGCGCCCGCGGCGGGCGGCCGGGAAGGTGGAGGACAAGTTAATGAACGCCATGTCGAAAAATTCAAAGGGCGGTTGCGGCTGCGGCGGCTCGGGCGGCTGCGGCGGTGCGGGCGGCGGCTGCGGCTGCGGGGGCAAGACTTCGGCCCAGTGCGTGAGCGGCGACGCGGGCTGCACGACCTGCAACGACCAGGGCTTCTCGCGCCCGCTCTTCTTCGCCGGGCAGCTCCTGACCGAAGAAGACCTCCAGGCGCTCGGCGACTACGTCGTGAATAAGAATCGCCTGCACAACCGTCACCTCTTCGGCGACGGCGTGGTCTGCGGCCTCGAAGTGACCTGCGACCCGTGCGGCGGCGGCAAGGTCGTCATCCAGCCCGGCTACGCGCTCGACTGCTGCGGCAACGACCTCACGCTCCCGTGCCCGGCCGAGCTGAACGTCAACGCCATGGTGCGCGACCTGCGGCGGAACCTGCTCGGCGGCTACGACTGCGGCGACCCTTGCGCCACTAAGAAGAAGCGCCCCGAGCCGACGCCGCAGGCCGAAGAGCGTCCGAGTTCGACCCTGCCGGGCGCGGCAGCCCCCGGCGGGCAGCAGCCGGGACAGACGGCCGAGGAGGAGGAAGAGGAGCCGAGCACGCTGCGCCACTACTGCCTCTACGCGCGCTACTGCGAGGAGAAGACCGACCCGGTCAGCCCCTACGCGACCGGCGACGGGTGCACCTTCCAGGCGTGCCAGCCGACGCGCGTGCGCGAGGGCGTGGCCTTCGAGCTGCGCTGCCGCTCGTGCGAGTGCGGCCACGAAGACATCATCTCGCGCCTCTGCGCCTGCGTCGGCGACCTCCAGGTGACGCGGGAGAACTCGCGCAACGCCAACTCCCTCCGCGCGTTCGCGCGACTCAACACGCTCTCCGAGCGCTCCTACTCCGCCGCGACGCTGACGCCCGCCGACGCGAGCAGGTCGTATGCAAACTTCGTCACGTCGGCCAGGACTCTGAACAACACCGCGTTCTTCTCCCGCTCGACCGCGCGCGCCGCGGCGCGGCCCGCCGGGGAAGAACAGCCTGAGACGGACACGGCCGACACGCAAGAGCGGTCGGCCGCGCCCGAAGCGACGCCCGTAAGCAAGGACGAGTTGGAGAGGTCTGTGCTGTCGATCCGCGACGCCGCCACGCACCTGGCCGCCTACTACTCGGCGGGCGAGGCGGGGGCGCTGCCCGCGGCGGAGAAGGCGAACGAGGAGGAGATCGCGGCGGCCAAGCAGTCGCTGCTCGGCTCGACCGAGGCGGCGCGCGCGGCGCTCGCGACCGCCGACGCCTCCGCGCCCGAGTACGCCTACTACGTCTCGATAGTTGAAGGGGCGGAGCTGCTCGCCAGGTCGGAGAACCCGGGCGCCGAGATCGGCGCGAACGAGCTGCGCGCGATGAGGTCGGGCGTCTTCATGTCCGCGCAGGCGACGCAGACGACGCGGCAGAAGGCCGAGGCGCTGCGCGAGGCGCTGCTCGACGCGCTCGACGCGTCGCCGCGCCTCGGCGACTGCGCCCTGCGCCGCGACGTGGCCGCCATCCGCATCCCCGCCTCGGACGCCGGAGGCAACGAGAGTTTGGTCGAGCCGGCGGCCGCGCTGGAGAGGGCGTGGGAGCGCTACCTGATGGACTGCGCCTGCCTCGCCTTCAACCCGCCCTGCGCGACGTGCGACGACACGGGCGTGCTGCTCGCCTGCCTCGTGATCGACGAGGCGACGTGCGAGGTCGTCGAGATTTGCAACCTGAAGCGGAAGTTCGTCATCTCGCCGACCGCCCTGCGCTACTGGCTGCCGCCGCTCAACTGGCTCGGCCTGCTGCTGGAAGAGCTGTGCTGCGGCGAGTCGCCCTGCGCCGAGGAGCCCGCGCCGACGACCGACCGCGACCCGCGCGCCTCGCTCGCCAACAGCTACAGCGCGCTGCCGCGCGACACGCGGCAGGACGCGAGAAGGGGCTTCGCCCGCACGCTCGCCAAGTTCTGCGACCTCGACATAATCCGCGCCCTGTACGGCGGCACGGCCATCCGCGACTACTCGTCGCTGAAGACGCAGTACAGCACGAAGCTCGGCGAAAGGACGAACATCATGAGCGGCCTCAGCGCGTTCAGGAGGTCGTCCGCCGGCACCGAGACGGCGGCCGCCGCGACCACGCCGGCCGAAGCGTCCGCGGCGGCGAGGCAGCCGACGGAGATCGTCGCCGAGGCGGTCAGAGACCCCGCGACGCGCGAGGCGCTGTTCCGCGCCTTCGAGCCCGAGTTGACGAAGTCGGTGCCGACGCGCGAGGAGGTGAGCAGGGAGGTGCGCGAGGTGGTCGAGCGCCGGCTGGCGGACGCACAGCCCGCGGCGGCCGAGCCCGACGAGGCGGCCCTCGACCGCAAGGTCGAGGAGCGCGTCGCCGCCGCGCTCTCGGACGAGCGCTTCAACGCGCGCCTGCTCGACGCGGTGAAGAGCGAGCCGGTGACGAAGTTCATCGGCGAAGTCGTCGGCAGCGTCTCGGCCGAGCCGGGGGCCGCGGCGGCGACGACGGCGGACGCGGCGGTCGCGGCGGTCGAGTCCGCGCTCGACAAGCTCAAGCTGACGAACGTCGCCAAAGACCTGCGCGACCTGAAGAACGCGAAGAAAGAGAACGCCGAGTTGAAGAAGAGTCTCGCGGCGCTCGAAGAGCGCCTGGCGAAGCTGGAGAGGACGTAAGCCATGAGCGACTCAGTCGAGCGGCCGGTCTTCTCCGAGGGGCAGGTCCTCGGAGCCGCGGACCTAAACTTAGCGGTCGAGCACGGGCGCGGCGTGGCCGCGCGGCACGAGCGTTACCTGCACACGTGGGGCATCGCGTGGGGCCTCGGGCTGACGACCAAGGATAAGGAGGTGGAGGTCAGCGGCGCGCCGGTCAAGTACGTCGAGGTCACGCTCTCGCCGGGCGTCGCCATCGACGGGCGCGGGCGCGAGATCGTCGTCCCCGAGAAGAGGCGTCTGAGCGAGGACGACTTCGACCAGCTCAACGTCGCCGTGCAGGACGCGGACGCGCTCTACCCGGTCTACCTGCGCGGCCTCGACGAGGCGGGGCCCGCGCCCGCCTTCTCGACGGGCGACTGCGCCTCGGCGCAGTCCACGCGCACCGTCGAGGGCTACGACGTCAGCTTCGGCGGCCCCGAGCTGACCGACCTCGACGACCAGGCCGGGGCGGAAGTCTCCGACGGCCCCGACAGCGCGGGCGGCGAGGAGGACGCGTGGCTGGTGCTGCTCGGCTTCGTCAAGTGGGACAAGGCGATCAACAAGTTCACCGCCGTCGAGGTGACCGCGCTCGGGGTGGGGCCGCGCTACGCGGGCGTGCTGGCCGACGTGGTCGCCGCGCGCAACGGCAAGCTGCTGCTGCGCACGCGCGCCTCGAACCAGTCGGACAAGCCCGCGCTGGTCATTGACGAGGAGGAGGGCGGCTCGCTCAAGTTCGGGCTGCTCAACGCGTCGGGCGTCGTGACGCCGGTGCTCACCGTGACCGCGAGCGGCGACGTGACGGCCACGGGCAAGATACAGGGCGCGTTCGACCCCGGCAGCGTCTACGTCCAGTCCGGCGTCGCCAGCGACGGCATGATCGTGCCGCTGCCCGCGGGCGTCAAGGCCGACCAGGTCGGCCCCGGCAAGGCCGCGCTCCACATCCAGGTCACGCCGCGTCTGGCGGGCGCGACGCCGCCGTCGAACTCCGGCGTCTGGGGCGCGTTCCCGCTGGAGTGCTCGGTGGACTCGGAGCGCCGCGTGCGCTGTCTGGTGCGCTGGGTCAACTTCGGCGCGGCTCCGCCGACCGACATACAGGACTTGCCGGGCGTGTGCGACTACTCCGTGACGGTCGCCGTCCCGGCCTCGGAAGGGGGCACAACGTGAGCGAGAAGATCACCGTCCTCTACGTGGAGCAGACAGGGCACGTGCTCGCCGTCCTGACGCGCGCCGCCGACGCGGAGGCCGAGCCGGTCGTCGAGGAGCTGGCGGGCGAGGCGCTGCCCGTCCGCCGATTCGGCCTCACAACCGCGACCTGGTTCCCGACCGTCGAGTTCCTCGTCCCGGCCTCGGAGCTGAAGGCGAAGAACGTCGATCTCAAGCCCGGCGTCGTCGAGAACCCGCGCGGCTTCTACCTCGACGAGAACGACGAGTTGCAGCCGTTCGACGCCACGACCTCGGTTTTCAGCGCCACACTCAGCGGCACGCAGGTGACGGTGACCGTCGCGGGTGCGACCGCCATAGCGGCGGAGGCAGACGTGTTGATTCACATCACCGACCCCAACCCGGCGAACGCACAGACGCAGACGGCGGTGAAGGCCGCGGCCAGCACCACGGTCGTCGTCAACATCAGCCCCCTGTCCGCCGGCACGCATCACGTCCTGACCCTGGTCGCGAAGGTGCGCCCCAACGCCTTCCAACTGTAACGCCGACCGACGGGGGCCGTCGCCCGTGGCCGATGTCCACATCCATCGCTGTACGCTGCGCGTGGTGCGCCGGCGGGGCTGGAGCTGGGGCGCAGACCCCCGCAGGCTCCTGCGCGCGGCGACCGCCGCCCTCCCTTCGCTCCTCGAGCGCAAGCTCGCGGAGCTTCTGCCCGACGACGAAGAGATCGAGATCGCGGCCCCCGTGCGTCTCACGGTGCCGCTCAGCCTGTCGGAGCTGCTGGCGCTCGCGCAGGAGCCGACCTCCCGCGCGGCGGCGACGGGCGGGCCTGAGTACGAGCGCGTCGCCGCGCGCCTCGCGAGGGCGGTCGAGCTGGCCCTCCCCACGAAGGCGCGGAGTGACGAAGAGACGCGCGGCGGCGTCGAAGTTCCGCCGCCGCGCGACGCGGGAGTCGGGGCCGAAGGCGAAGGCGTCGAGGCGTTCGAGGAAGGGCGCGGGCGGCTGTTGCGCCTGCTGCTCGCCTGGCGCGCGCGCGGCGAGCTTGAGATGCACCTCGCCACGCTCGACGAAGTCGCGCTCGAAGTCTGGTACAAGGCGCTGCTCGAAACTCCCTCCGCTCCGGCGGCGCAACGTCTCCCGGCGGAGGCGGTCAAACGTTTCGTCTCCGAGCTGGCGCAGAGACTCCGGCCGCGCGCACGCGACCTCGCGTCCACGCTGCGCCTGAAGATCGTCGCCGTCGTCGAGGCCGTCGAGTGCTTACAGGTTCCGCCCGCCGACGCCGCTTTGCGTGAGGCGCTTGAGGAGGCGTTCGCCCCGCCCGAAGCGCAGGCCGAAGGGTCGGGCGCGGCCGTCGAAACGGACGAAGCGCCGCACGCGGACGCGCGCGCGGAGTCGCGTCCGCCGACGCCCGCGCCTGCGCGCAAGCCGCACGCACCCGCGCGGACTCGCCTTGCTCCTGCGCCGCGCGCCGAGTCGGAGGTGGAAGTCTCTTCCGCGCTCCCGTTCCTGCTGCTCGGCCCGCTCGCGCGCGTGGGTTACTGGGAGGCGCTCGCGGGCGCGCTCGAAGCGGCCGACCTCGCCGAAGAGGCCGAGCTGTTCGCCGCGGCGCTCGCCTACAAAGTCCTCGCGCCGCCCGAGCGCGGCTGGCGTCGGACGCCCGACGACGAGAGGGCCGCCGCCGCCTTCGCCGGCCTCGAAGCGCCGCCCGCGGGCGCGGCGCTCGCCGAGTTCGCGAGGAAGGCGGCGGGCCACCTCGCGCCGCTCGACTCCGTCGTCACGCACGCGCTCGTCAAGGGGCACAGCCCCGGCCGCCCCGTCCTTCTCTGGCGCGCGCCCGACGGCGGCGGGCGCGAACGCCTCGCGCTCTTCGACACGGAGGGACTCTTCCTGCTCGCGTGCGCCGACGACTTCGCGTCGCTGCGACCCGCGGCCAACCACTTCGTCGAAGAGCACCTGCTCGTCCCGCAGGCGTCGGCCGACCCCTCGCTCCTCGCGGAGCTGGACGCGGGCGGCTTCGGCTTCATCACCGACGCCGTGCCCAGCCGCGGCGAGCGCTGGCGCGAGTTGAGGAGGGCGAACGCCGAGCGCTGGTACACGAACAGCTCGGACGCGCGGACGCCCGCGCTCGTCCGCTCGGCCGCGGAGCTGGGGCGCGCCGCGGAGGAGGCCGAACTGCTCTGGCGCGCGCTCTTCGTCGAGCGCGCGTCGCTCGCGCCCGCGCGCGACACGCGTCTCGAACAAAGTCTGACGCTGGCGGCGGCGCTCGCCCTCGGCACCATCGCGTGGACGCTCTGGCGCGGGCGCGAGTTCGCGACGCCGCTCCTCGCCGTCGAACGTTTCGGCGACCTCGGCGCGCGCGTGCGCTTCACGGAGCGACACGTGCGCGTGCGCCTGCCGCTCGGGCGTCGGCGGAGCGACCTCGAAGCGGCGGGGCTGCTCTCCGACGTGGGCGGCGTGCCGTGGTTCGGAGGCCGCAGTGTCGAATTCACGGGAGGTTGAAGTTGAAGAACACGCGACCCGAGCTTGCAGTCGAACACCTGCTGCTGCGCCTGCGCCCGCTCAACCGCGCGCTGCGGGAGGCGGTCGCGCGCCAGCGCGCCGTCGCCGAACGGCTCGCGCAGCCCGGCCTCTCCGAGCTGTGCGTCACGGACGAGCAGGCGGGCGTGCTGCTCGAAGAGGTCGAGGCGCTCGCGGGGCGGCGCGCGGAGGGCAACGCCGAAGAGGTTGGGCCGGAGTCGCTCACGCTCATCGACGGCGAGAGGGATGAAGAGGGGGTGTTGCGCGCGCGCGCCGAGTCGGTGCGCGTCAGGCTGCCGCTCGACGAACTCTCAGACCTGATGCGCCTCACGCCCTTCGAGCAGACGGCGCTGCTCGCGTGCGCCGCGCCCGAAGTTGACCGCGCGTACGAGCGCATCTACGCGTACGTCCTCGACGACCTCAACCGCCGCCAGCCCTGCGTCGAGCTCATCTGCGCGCTCGCCGCGCGGACGCACGAGGGCCGGCTCGCGCTGCGGCCCGCGCTCTCGCGCTTCGGCCGCCTGCGCCGCGCGGGCGTGCTGCGCGCGGCGGGCGAGGCGGCGACGGATCTGCGCCAGGAGTTGCGGCTCGCGCCGGGCCTCTTCGAGTACCTGACGGGAGCGCCGCTCGACCCGGCGAGCTGCTTCGGCGACGCTTCGGAGGTCTGCCCGGCGGAGGCGTACGAGCCGCCGCAGGGCGTGCGCGCGGAGGTGTTCGAGCGACTCGCCGAGGCGCTGGCGGCGCGGGCGGTGACGACGGTCGGCGTGTGGGGCTCGCGCCACTCGGGCAAGGAGGAGTTCGTGCACGCGCTCGCGGCGGCGGCGCGCCTTCCTTTGCGGCGGCTGCGCGACGCGGAGCTTCGCGCCCCCGGCGTCGAGGCCGAGCGCTACGTGCGCGAGGCGGTGCAGACGGCTGCGGCGCTCGGCGCGCTGCTGTGGGTCGAGACCGACCAGACGGAAGAGCCCGCGAGCGCCTCGGCCTTCGAGTCGCTGGCGGAGGCGCTGTCGCGCTCGCGCGTGCCTACGGTGCTGACTGGGCGGAGCCCCTGGCGGCCGACGCTCCTGCTCGAAGCGGGCGGCTTCGCGGAGTTCGAGTTGCAGCCGCCCGACTTCCGCGCGCGCCGCGAGATGTGGGCGCGCGAACTCCCCGAGGCCGGGGAGTCGCAGCTCGCGGGGCTCGCCGCGCGCTTCCGCCTGAGCCGCACGGAGGTGCGCGCGGCGGCGGGCGTGGCGCGCACGCGCGCCGAGATCAGCCGCAACGGCCTACCCCTCACGGCGGCCGACGAGATAGACGCGGCGTGCGCGACCGTCACGCGGCGGCGCAGCGACCACTTCGCCTCGGCGGTCACGCCGCGGCGCACGCCCGAAGACCTCGTCCTCCCGCCCGAGACGCACCAGCAGGTCATCGAGGTGGCGCGCTTCTTCCGCGCGAGCGCCGTGGTCGATGAGCAGTGGGGCTTCGGCCGGATGGCGACCGGCGGCGGCGGGCTCAAGGCGCTGTTCACGGGCGGGCCGGGGACGGGCAAGACCCTGGCGGCCGAGGTCATCGCGGGGCTGCTCGGGCTGCCGCTCCTGAAGGTCGATCTGGCGCGCGTCGTCTCGAAGTGGGTCGGCGAGACGGAGAAGAACCTCGACACGGTCTTCCGCGAGGCGGAGGAGTCGAACTCGGTCCTCTTCTTCGACGAGGCCGACTCGCTCTTCGGACGGCGCGGCGAGGTGCAGCGCGGGACAGACCGTTACGCCAACCTCGAAGTCGGCTTCCTCCTCCAGAGGCTGGAAGACTACTTCGGCCTCGTCGTCCTCGCGAGCAACCTCCGCGACCAGATCGACGCGGCCTTCACGCGCCGCTTCCACGTCATCATCCACTTCCCGCCGCCGCGCCCCGAGGAGCGCCGACGCATCTGGCAGATCGCCTTCCCCGCGTCCTCCCCGCTCGCCGAGGAGGTGGACTTCGAGCACCTCAAGGGGCTCGACCTCTCGGGCGCGGGCATCGTCAGCGCGGCGCGCACGGCGGCGATGCTCGCCGTGGACGAGGGCAGCGACCTCATCCGCATGGAGCACATCGTCCGCGCCGTCGCGCGGCAGTTCCGCAGGGAAGCTCGCGTCCTCATGCCCGCCTCCGTGGGGCCTTACGCCTCGATGCTGAACGAGACGCGGTAGCGCGCGGGGCTTCGGTCGTGAAAGGGGTGAACGGACTCCGCGCGGCGTCGGGTCGCGCGGCGTGAGATGGCTAAAGAGCTGGAACACGTCATGCGCCCGCGGCGCGCGTTGGAAGCGCCGCAGGCGGCACGCCCGCCCGCCCCGCGGCGGGACGCCACGACCCCGCCCCGCGCAGACCTCGACGACGCCCACGCCGCGCTCGGCAACTCCGCGGTGGCCGCGCACAACCTCGCGCCCAACTCTTCCACGCGCGCGCCCTCCGACCCGCTCGGCATGCAGTCGCGTTACGGCAACGGGGCCGTCGCGCGCGCCGCCCAGTCGGGCAAGTCGGACACGTCACAGCCATCAGTCACGACGCCTTCGGCGGCGACGACGAACGCGCTCCCCGCGTACATGCCGGCCGCCGCGCCCGACACGACCGCCGACACCGCGGACACGTCCCTCACGCCCCCCGAAGGCGTCGGGGCCTTCGACGCGACCGCGTCGCCTTTCATGACGCCGCCCCTCTACTCGCCCCTGTACGACTTCACGCCGTTCGGGCTGCCCTACGCGCCGCTGAACGAACCCTACCCGACCGGCCCGCAAAGCGACGCGGAGGCGGAAGAGGCTTCGACCATCGTCTTCGACGAAGAGACGATTGTCGCCGGCCGGCCCGCAGAGGGGGAAGAGGAAGAGAAGGAGGAGGAGAAAGAGCAGGAGGCGCAGGAAGCGGAGGAGGCCGCGCGCGCCTCGGAAGAGGGGCAGGAGTTCGAGGAGCGCGAGGCGGAGGAGGAGGCGAAGAAGGGGGCCGAAGAGGAGAAGCCCTCCGAGGACGCCGCCGAAGAGGCGGAGAAGACCGAGGGGGCGCAGGCCAAACCCGAGGAGGTCGTCAAGGAGGCGGAGGAAGGCGCCGAGGAGGCCCCCGGAGAGGAGGCCGTCGAAGAGGCCGAGGCGGTCGCCGAAGAGCAGGTCATCGAAGCCGACCCGGAAGGGGTGGAGGAAGGGGCCACCCCAGGCGCGGCCCCCGCCGCCGAGGGCGGGGCCGGCGGCGCAGGGGCCGCGCCGGAACTGTCGGAGTGGAAGGCGAAGGTCTCGGGCGCGACCCGCACCATCAAGCCGCCGGACATGGGCGACGCCGCGGGCGCGGGCGGGCGCGTCCGCACGGCGGGCGGGGCCGCCGCCGGCAACGCCGCCGCCAAGCGCCAGGCCATACCCAAAGAGGCCGAGAACGTCATCCCGCCGCCGCCCAAGCCGCCCGACCCGCTGCCGCCCCCCGCCGAAGACCCCGTGCCCGCGGCGACGCAGCGCGTCCGCGACGCCTCGGACAAGAAGCTCCCGAACCAGACGCTCCCGACCCTCGTCGCCACGCCGGGCGGGAACATGCCCAAGGTGGCCGGGGCGATCTCGAGCGCCTACTCGACGAAGGTCACGACCGAGTCGGAGATAGCCAAGGCCGCGCAGGCGGCCGAGGCCGGCGAGGCCGACGCGAAGGGCGAGAAAGACCCCGAGAAGGAGAAGGCCAAGAAGGTCAAGGAGGCCGCGAAGAAGAAGCCCGAGACCGAGAAGGAGGGCTCGGGCGAGCCGATGGTGCTCGTCGATGAGGGGCCGCCGCCCCCGGCCCCGATCACGAAGGAGATGCAGCCCGACATCGGGAAGGTGCTGGCCGTCATCGTCTCGAACCCCGAGCCCGCGGCCAAGGAGATCGTCACCGACGCGCGCCGCGCCGCCTACCCGAAGGGCATGCTGCTGGAGAAGGAATACGACGACTTCGGCGACGAGGTCTTCCCCGAAGTCCTGACGGCGCTGACCGAGCAGCTCGACAAGATACGCGAGCAGGCGGGCATCTCGAAGGACGAGCTGAAGGCGCACGTGGACGAGCGCCGGAAGAAGGCGGAGGAGGAGGGGAAGAAGGGCGTCGAGGACGTGACCAAGGCCGCCGAGGAGGAGAAGTCGATTCTCGAAGAGTGGGGGCAGAAGATCGCCGACGCCGTCGCGGGCGCGCGCGACGGCCTCGACCAGAGCGTCGAGCAGAAGGTCGAGGCCGCGTCCGGCGACACCGACCCGACCGTCATCAAGAAGAAGCGCGAGCGGCTCCTCCGCGGCGTCAACCGCAAGGTCGCGCAGCAGTCGGTCGCCTACCAGCAGGCCGGCACGCGGCGCGAGAAGTCGCTCAACGACCTGGGCGGGGCCATCATCACCGGCTACACGCTGGCCGCGCGGCAGGACGAGACGACCATCTACGAGAAGCTGCTCAAGGAGACCAAGCCCGAGAAGGACAAGGACAAGGAGAAGGCGCGCCAGGACGCCGCGCGCTCGCAGGCGGCCGAGCAGGCCAAGGGGAGCTTCACCTGGCTCAAGGATAAGCTCGCCGAGGTGAACAAGCAGCTCGGCCAGCTCAAGACCGACGCCAAGACCGCGTCCGCCAAGCTCGACACGGAGGTCAACAGGGCGGGCGACTACGCGAAGGACGCCATCCGCGAGTGGGCGGCTAACCTGCTCGACGAGCACCAGGGCTTCTGGGACTGGCTGATGGACCTCCTCTCGGACTGGAGTGCGGAGGCCGAGGAGAAGGCGGCGGCGTGGGAGGAGGCGCGCACGGCCGAGGCGCGCGACGGCATCGTCCGCGACCTCGAAGCGATGCAGCTCGTCAAGCAGCTCGAGGCGCGCAAGATAGACGGCAAGCTCGCGATGGGCATGGCCGGGCTCACCGAGGAGCAGCGGGCCGTCATCAAGGCTTACTACGAGCAGCCCGAGGGCAGCCGCGACTCCATCGCGGCCGTCGCGGCCGGCCTGCGCACGCGCATCTCCGTGCAGCGCCGCCCCGACCTCATCTCGAAGTTCGAGACCAAGCTCGTCAACCTGCCCCCCGCGCGCTGGAAGGACATCGACCTCATCGCGAACGTCCAGCAGCCGGGCGGCAACAACGCCTACCACATCGCCTCCGAGGTGCACGGGGCCGTAGACCAGTGGGGCACGGACGAGGACCGCATCTACAAGGCCCTCGCCAACATGTCGCCGCTGCGCGCGGTGGCCGCGCGCAAGTGCTACACCGCCAAGGGCTGGGGCGACATGGACGCCGACATCGCGGACGAGATGAGCGGGGCGGAGCTCGACCGCGCGCAGGCTCAGCTCTCCGGCGACCAGGCGCTGGCCGACGCCGCCACGCTGCGCGAGGCCATGAAGGGCGGCCTGACCGGCATCGGCACCGACGAGCAGACCATCATGCAGGTGCTCCGCGGCAAGACCGAGGAGCAGCGCAAGGCCATCATCGAAGCCTACAAGCGCGAGTACGGCGACGACCTCAGCGACGACCTCGCGGACGAGATGAGCGGCCACGACATCGACCGCGCCGACGCGCTGATGGAGGGCGACACGGCGAAGGCCGACGCCATCGCCATCGACCAGGCGATGCACGGCGGCCTCTTCGGCCTCGGCACCGAGGAGAAGGAGATCGAGGCCGTCTACGCGCAGAACCGCGCCGAGGTCGAGGCCGAGGCGGCGGCCAAGGGCTGGACGACCGCCCAGATGGAGGCGGAGGTCAAGCGGCGCAACGGCCAGATCGAGTCGAAGTACAACCAGAAGTACGCCGTCGAAGAGGGCGGCATGACGCTGCGCGAGGCGTTCAAGGACGAGCTGTCCGGCCCCGAGCTCGACCTCGCCGTCGCGCTCCAGGACAACGACCTCCTCGCCGCCGACATGGCGCGCCTCGAGATCGAGAAGCAGAGCCTCGTCTACGCCTCGGACGAGGCGATGAACAACGTGCTCAAGGCGCAGGGCGAGCGCGCGCGCAAGGAGGTCGAGCGCGACGAGAAGCTCGACATGCAGAACCGCGCCGAGATCGACGCGCTGCGCGGCTTCCCGTGGGACGAGAAGCGCTGGAAGAGCGAGCGCGACGCGCTCGACGAGCGCATCGAGCAGAAGACGGCCGAGAAGGCCCACGCCAACATGTCCGCGCTCGAGCAGGGCTACGACGCCAAGTACAGCAAGTTCGGGTCGGGCGGCTTCCGCTACATGATCGCGATGAACATGAGCGGGTCGGACAAGAAGATGGCGTGGGACCTCATCGAGCAGGGCGGCATCCTCCGCCCCGAGCAGGAGATCGACTACGCCATCGAGGGCGCGGGCACGGACGAGGACGCCGTCAAGAAGGTGCTCGCCGGCAAGAGCCCCGCCCAGATTCAGAAGATCCGCGAGGCGTGGGAGAAGAAGCACCCGGGCAAGAACTTCAACGACGAGGTGCTCTCCGAGTTCAGCGGGCGCGAGCGCTTCGACATCGAGATCATGCTCGACGGGGAGCCGCAGACGCCGCAGGAGAAGCTGGCGCAGGCGAGGAAGAAGCTCAACTACGAGAAGAGCGGCTACCTGATGGCGGGGGCCTTCTCGGAGGAGGAGCGCGCGCAGATGGAGGACGAGGCCGCCGCCCTCGAGCGCGACGTGAAGCGGCTCGAAACGCTCAAGGAGGGCACGGAGGAGTACGAGCGCGCCAACGAGCGCTACCAGCTCCAGGCGTCCTACTTCGAGCAGTCGGTCGAGAACCACCGCGCGGCCGTGGACTCCGTGACCGACACGTTCGCGACCATCGCGGGCATCGTCGCCACCATCGCGGTCGTCGTCGCGGCGGTCGCCATCACCGTGCTGACGGGCGGGGCGGCCGCGCCGGGCATCCTCGCCGCGCTCGGCACCGTGATGACGAGCGCGGGCACGGCGGCGGCGATGGCCGGGGCCGCCGCGCTCGCCACCATCGGCACGAAGTACCTGATGAAGGGCTCGGCCTACGGCGTCGAGGAGATGGGCATCGACCTCGCGGTCGGGGCCGCCGACGCGCTCGCCTCCTTCGCCACCGCCGGGCTCGGCGGCAAGCTCCTCAAGATGGGCAAGCTCGCCGCCCTCTCGAAGAGCGGCAAGATGCTGCCGCGCCTCTTCGCCAACGCGATGGCCGAGGGGGCCGAGGGGTTCGCCTCGTCGCTGCCGTCGGCGCTCACCGGCTCGATGCTCGACGACCGCAACTGGAAGGGCGACCCCTTCTCGAACATCATGGGGAGCGCGATGGTCGGCGTCGGGATGGGCACGGTGCTGAGCGGCGGCATGGGCATGCTCGGCGGCATCAGCAAGCCCGCGTCGAAGGCCGCGGGCGAGGTGGGCGAGGGCGCGGAGCTGCTGGCCGAGCAGGCCGCCAAGAACCCGCCGCAAATCGAGACGCCCGAGATGCTCGCGCGCCGCGGCACCCCGACCGAGCGCGTGGCCGGCTTCGAGTCGTTCCAGAAGGCCAACCCCGGCAAGTCCTACGACGACTTCATCGCCGAGCTGGACGCGGGCGTCCTCACGCACAAGGCCGACGACGAGGCCGTCCAGCAGATGAACAAGCGGATGCGCGACGAGCTGTTCACCGACATCCCGCCGGGGCAGCGCGACCAGTTCAAGGACGTGGCCCTCGACGTGGTGAGCGACGCCGAGTTCGAGCGCCTCACGCGCAGCGCCTCGGGTCAGGCCGTCGTCGTCATCGAGAACGGCAAGCCGCGCGTGCTCATGCGCGAGAGCGCCGACCCGAAGGTGCTGCGCGAGGAGGGCATCCACCTCCTCCAGAGCGCCGACCCGGAGAAGGCGCACCTCTTCCGGCAGCTCGACGAGAGCGTGCTCTCGAAGTGGGACACGCTGCCCCTCGACGAGCAGATCAACCTCTACGGCAAGAAGCTCGACCTCGAGATAGACGGCCAGCAGCGCCTCATCAACAACCTCGAAGAGGCGCTCGCCGCCGCGGGCGACGACGCCGCCGCGCGCAAGCAGATACTCGAACAGCTCGAGCAGGCGCAGGAGACCTTAGACAACCTCACACGCCGGCTCGACGAGGTCGGCGACCTGACCCCGCAGAAGCGCCTCGACATCGCCGCCGGCAAGGAGGCCAAGCCCGACTTCCTCGAACAGCCGGCCCGCCTCTTCGCCAAGAAGGACCGCCTAACCATCAAGCGCGAGTTGGTCGCGGCGCTCAAGGCCAAGAATCTCAACACCGACAAGGCCAACGCCGTCCTCGGCAAGCTGCACAGCGCGTCGAAGAAGGGCAAGGCCGGCGAGGCGGCCTTCGACGCCTTGGTCGCCAAGGTCAAGAAGATGCCGAAGAACGAGGCCGACGCCTTCATCAACCAGCTCGACGGCGTGATGAAGAAGCTCGACCACGCCGACGCCGCCATGCTCGAGATCGTCGCCGCCTCGGCCGCACACGCCAAGCCGCAGGAGTTCCTCCACACGGTCGGCAGGATCGTCAGCAAGGGCAGCGACTCGGCCGAGCGCGTCTCGGGCGAGGCCCTCGAGCAGATGATGAAGAAGGTCAAAGGACTCCAGCCCAAGGCCGCCGACGACTTCATCACGCGGCTCGCGGAGGTCGTCGAGGGCCTGCCGGAGAAGAAGGCCGCGCCGCGCGAGTTCTCGGGCTTCATCATCGCGGCCGCGAAGCAGGAAGACCCCGGCCCCTTCCTCGACCAGCTCCAGAAGTTCGCCAAGACTTTCGGGGACGATAACGTCAAGATGGCCGACGGCTCCCTCGGCCGCCTCGGCATGGCCATCGGCGAGATGGAGCCTCCCGCCGCAGCCGCCAAGTACCTGCCCGCCCTCGAAGCCCTCGTCGCCAAGCACGGCCCCGACCTCGAAATCCTCGACGGCTTCCTCGCCGCCTCGACCAAGGCCAAAGACCCGGCCGGCTTCCTGAGCGTCGTCGATCAGCTCAAGGATCGCCAGCTCAAGGGGGGCCTGAGCCGGGAGTCGCTCGCCATCCTCTCGCAGAAGGCGGCCGGCGGCGGCGTGGACATCGAGTGGCTCGCCAAGACAGATCTCTTCACGAAGAACACGGACGAGACGAACACGCTGCTTGAGTTCCTCGCGCTCGACCCGCAGACGCCCTGGAACTCCTTCAAGAAGGTCGCCAGCGTCGGCTCCGACAAGAAGGCCATCGCGCACGCCTTCAAGACCGACGGCGAGTTCCGGCGGGCCGTGAGGACGGCGAGGAAGAAGATCCGCGGGGCGGCGGGCGAGCTGGTCACGCAGAAGAACATGAAGGATCTCCTCCTGGCCGAGGGGCTAACCCTGACGGACGTTAAGCGCCAGCTCCAGATGAAGGGGACGATCAGCGACTTCCTCGTCGAGCTGGCGACGGGCGTCAAGCGCGGCGTCGAGGTCAAGGCCTTCGGCAAGAGTTTCTGGGAGCAGTACCGCGCGGCCATCAACAAGCTGAACAAGATGAGCGCGGCGGCGAAGGGGAAGTTCGACCCCGTGAAGGCGTTCGAGAAGCTGCCCAAGAAGCAGCAGGAGGCGCTCAAGGCCCTCCACCACCTGATCGAAGAGCAGGTGCCCGCCTCCGTCAAAAGCACGGGCCTCGCGCCCATCGTCTTCGTCTCCGACATCATCAAGACCGAGAAGGGCCTCCGGTTCATCAAGGACGTGCTCGAAGCCGAGCTGCCGCCGGGCACGACGCTCCTCTTCATCGACGAGAAAAAGATTCGCGCGATGATCTTCGACATCAGAGACCTGCTCGCCATCCGTGTACAATGAGCGCCATGAACGAGAACCCTGTGGTGTGGGTGATACTCGCGCCGACCGACGCCGCGCGCCTCGACGAGGAGGCGAACGAATTCCGCCGCAAGCAGTTGGGCTGGGGCGAGAAGTACCTGCCGAAGTGGGAGGCGAGGGCGGGGGCTGGCGACTACTCGGCGCTCATCAACCGCAACCCCGGCACGCAGGACACGCACGAGTCGCCGCTGGCCTCGAGCCTCTCGCTCAAGCTGGGCAAACCCGTCTACGTCCTCTACCCCGACGAGGATTCCGAAGACGAGGGCGTCCTAGTCTACGAGGGCGGGAAATACGCGGGCGAGCTGGCCGAGGCCCCGTCGGAGTTTGCGCGCGCGCGCGGCTGCACGCTGACGGGCGCGCCCGAAGGCGGCGTGCGGAGGGCCGGCGTCGCGGGCGTCGTCTTAGTCGAAGGCGCGTCGGCGGCCGAGGCGGCCCGCGCGCTCGGCTACGACGCGCCGCCGGGCGGCGGGGGCGACCTGCGAATCCTCGACGGCCCCGCGGGCGCGCTCCTGACCGGCGTCGCTTACGCGCGGCTCGCCTACGCCGCGCGGCAACTGAGCGAGGCGTTCCCTAGCCGAGACATCTACACGCTCAGCAGCGGCCCCACGCCCGGCCGTTTTCTCTGCCGTGTCGTGCGCGAAGGCGAGGACGTGGGCGTCTTTGAACGTCCCGCCGTCGCGGGCGGCGGCGCTGCTCCGCGCCTCGACTCCGTCAAGGGGCAGACGACGCCCGCCGCGATTGCCGACGCGCTCGGCGTCCCGCGCGACTGGCTCGACCTGTCGCAGGACGAGTAACGCCGAAGACCTCGTGGGCCTCGCGCGCGACGGCCGCGCGCGACTGTCGCGCACGAAGATGAATGTCCCTCCCATGCAGCCGAAGCTCGCACTTCTACCGTCAGTCACCTTCGAGCAGACGGCCGCGGCGCTCGCGCGGCTCGGCTGGCGACGCGCGGCCGACACGTCGGTCGCGCCGCCGCTCGTCGCGGGCGAGCCGGAGTTCGCCTCTTGGTCGCGCGACGACGAGGAAGGCGCGCGCATCTCCTACACCTTCAACCCGGTCGCTCTCTTGCGCGTGCTCGTCTTCTACGGAACGCGCGCGGCCGAGCTGCGCGCGGAGGTCGAAAGCGCTTTGCCCGCGCTCGGGCTTGCGGAGCTGCGCGAGCTTCTACAGTCCACGGACGCGCGCCGCCTCCTGCTCGGCGTCTTCGCCGCGCGTGAGCTTGGCGCGTTCGTCGTGCTCGACCTGCTCGAAACGCTTCGCGAACACCCGACGCAGGCGGTCGCGCGCGCTGCGCAGAAGGCGCACGCCGAGCTGCTCGCGCTCGCCGTCGAGTTCGGGGTCGAGCATCTGCGCGAGGAGAGGCGGCGACACCCGGAACGCTCCGCCCTCTTCCCGCGCCTCGGCGACAGGGGCGTGCGGCGGCAGACGCTGCGCTGGCTGATACGTGACCGGCGCGAGTCGAACGAGCACATCGAGGCCGTCATCCGCTCGGGCCTCGTCGATGAGGACTGGGAGGTGCGGGCGACGGCGATGCTGGCCGCGGTCAGGCTCCGCGCAAACTCCCTGTGGGCCGATGTGCGGCGCATGCAGCTCCCGCGCACGAGCCGCGAAGGCCCGGACGAGACCGACCGCACGATCCTCCACGCCGCGCGCAAGGTCGCGCTCTCGCGCCTCGCGGGCGAGCCGCCGCCGGACGAGCGTCCGGCCGACGGCGACGGGCGCGCGTCGCTCCGTCTTCACATCCGGCGCTGCGTGTTGGGCGAGCCGGTCGAGAGGCACGACCGCGTCTTCCTCCTCATCAACGCCCTCGCCGAGCCGCTCGAAATCGAAGAGGATGCGCCGCCCGACCTCGACTGCGTCGTCGAAGAGGACGGGCGATACACCCTCCTGCGCACGGGGATTGAGTTGTGCTGGGTGGCGAGTCTTCCGCACTGGCTCGGGAGCGACGACCCCGACCTCTCGTCGCTCAACCCCGTCCGACGCTTCACGCCGCCGGCCGGATTCTTCATCGCGCGCCGCCCGCTCACCGCCGCCGAAGCGGCGCGGCTCGACCCGAACGCGACCGGCGTGTCCGGCCCGACGCACGCGGACAGCCCTTACGTGTGCGGGCGTGCGGAGGCGGAGCGTCTGTGCGGACTGCTCGGTCGTCTGGAGGGGGCCGAAGTGAGACTGCCCGCCGCGGACGAGTGGGAGGCGGCCGCGCGGGGCACGGACGGACGCCGCTACCCCTGGGGCAACGGCCACGAAGCGGACGCGCAAAAGATCGCTTCGCCGTGGGGGCTGGAACGGCTCGCGGAACGCGGGCCGGAGTGGACGGGCACGGCGGCGGACGGCGGCGGGCGTCTCCTCTGCGGCGGCCTCGACGAACGGCGCTGCGCCGCGCGCAGCATTTCGACGCCCGACGACGTGTCGGCGGCGGCGGCCGTCCGCCCCGTCATCTCTCGTTGAAGAGAAACGTCGAAGACAGCCCGGCCGCCTGCCGCTTCAAGCCTTCAACACCCCGCCGCCCTTAGCACCCCCGAGACTCGAGTTCCGGAGCGCGACGCTGTCGGAGCGGCCGCCGTTCGCGGCGCTGCCGGCGTGCCCGTTCTGCGCGAAGTCGGCGGCCTTGAGGCCGTACTTGCGCATCAGCTCGAAGAAGGCGCGCCGGGCCTTGCCGCTCAGCCGCGCCGCCTCGGCGATGTTGCCGCCGCTCGCGCGCAGCGCCGCGGCGAGGTAGTCGCGCTCGAACTGGTTAATCAGCTCGCGCTTGGCCTCCTGGAAGGAGCGGCGCACGAGCGCGCGGGCGCGCGCGGAGTCCTCCTCCTCCTCGAAGTTCAGCAGCGGCAGGTCGCTCAGTTCGGCCGGGCGGTCGAGCTGGAGGCAGGTCAGGTAGTGCACGCAGTTCGCCAGCTCGCGCACGTTGCCCGGCCAACTGTAGCGTTCGAGCCATCGCGCGGTCTGCTCGTGGAACTCGACGGGGGTCACGCTGTACTCGTCGGCGTAGAGGCGCGCGTACTCCTTGACGAGCAGCGAGATGTCTTCGCGGCGCTCGCGCAGCGGGAGCACCTCGACGGGGAAGACGCGCAGCCGGTAGAAGAGGTCTTCGCGGAAGGTGCCCGCCTGGACGGCGGCGAGGAGGTCGGTGTTGGTGGCGGCGATGATGCGGACGTTGGCGCGCCGGACGCGCGTGTCGCCGAGCCGCCGGTACTCCTTGCTCTGGATGAAGCGCAGCACCTTGACCTGGCTCGGCAGGCTGAGCGAGTCCACCTCGTCGAGGAAGAGGGTGCCGCTCTCGGCCTCGGCCACGAGCCCCTCGCTCTGCGCGCGCGCGCCGGTGAAGGCCCCGCGGACGTGGCCGAAGAGTTCGTTCTCGAGCAGGTCGGTGGGCAGCGCGCCGCAGTTGACCGCCACGAACGGGCGCTCGGAGCGCGGGCTCTTGCGGTGGACGAACTGCGCGTACAACTCCTTGCCGACGCCCGTCGGCCCGGTGATCAGCACCTCGGCGGTCGTGGCCGAGGCCCTTGTCAGTTTCTCGATCAGGCGGCAGTGAGCCGTGCTCTGACCAATGAGAGGTGCGGTCAGCATGAAATTTCCCCTGTTGCCGATGCGTTCTGGGTAAGGTTTGGGGGCCAGGGCAGCTAGAGGCTACAAGCGGTCTAGGGGCGGTTATATTGAACTAACCTGGGTGCGGTGCTTTACATCACTCTCCTTTTAATGGGCGGTGAGAGCGAGGGGCAGTCAGACCCGCCAGCGGATAATGCGAAGTGTCAAAGGCAGATTCGAGGCACCGTCCACGGGTACGCGGCAACAGTCGGTACGAATTGGTACGCCGTGACGGGAGGCCAGAATAAATACACCCGATAACGTAACCTGTCAACGAAAATTTTCCTTACAGTGTCGCCCGCGCGAAACTGTCGGCGCTCACGCCCGGGCGAAAATGTCAGGGCAGACCCCGGCAGCCCGTCCGGTGTGTGACGTTTAATTGTACTGGCTCGGACAAACAATGCGCACACCCGCAATGTATATTCGACGTTCCCTTGACCGGCTGAAATCAAATCTGTGTGGAGTTGACCCTCAGAGTCCGCGCCACTCAATACCCGCGGCGTGAAGTCCCCCGATCTGACCGCGCACTTTCTACGGACTCTCCGGACATCGACGGAGTCTGTGACCTTGCCGCCGACGGCGTCGGCAACAGGAGAACTATGCACGCCGAGGAGCCACAAATTTTATCGGTCGATTCCAGGCGTCCCTTCGGGGCCGCCCCGCTCACTCCAGACCTCGTCTGTCTGTCCCACCTGCGCTGGGACTTCGTCTACCAGCGGCCGCAACACCTCCTGAGCCGCTGCGCGCAGGGGCGTCGGGTCTTCTTCGTCGAAGAGCCGGTCTTCGAGAACGGCTCGATGCGGCTCGAAGTGAGCCGGCGCGACTGCGGGGTGTGGGTCGCCGTGCCGCACCTCCCCGAGGGGCTGTCGAGCGACGTCGCGCTCGGCGCGGTCAAGCGCGAGATGGTTGACCGGCTCTTCCGCGAGCACGGGATACGCGAGCACGTCCTCTGGTACTACACGCCGATGGCGCTCGACTGCACGCGCCACCTGAAGCCGCTCGCCACCGTCTACGACTGCATGGACGAGTTGTCGGCCTTCAAGGGCGCGCCCGAAGGATTGCTGGAACGCGAGCAAGAACTCTTCGGCCGCGCCGACCTCGTCTTCACTGGCGGGCAGAGCCTCTATGAGGCGAAGCGCGACCGCCACCCGTCCGTCTACGCCTTCCCGAGCAGCATCGACCGCGCGCACTTCGCGCAGGCGCGGGCCGCCATGAAGGAGCCGCCAGATCAGGCCGCGCTCCCCCGGCCGCGCCTCGGCTTCTTCGGCGTGCTCGACGAGCGCCTGGACATAGAACTGCTCGACGCGGCCGCGCGCGCGCGCCCCGAGTGGCAGTTCGTCATGATCGGGCCGGTCGTCAAGATCGACCCGGCCTCGCTGCCGCGCCGCGAGAACATCCACTACCTCGGAAGCAAGCCTTACGCCGAGCTGCCCTCGTACATCGCGGGCTGGGACGTGGCGCTGCTCCTCTTCGCGCGCAACGACTCGACGCGCTTCATCAGCCCGACGAAGACGCCGGAGTACCTGGCGGCGGGCAGGCCCGTCGTCTCGACTTCGATCCGGGACGTGGTGCGGCCGTACGGCGAGACCGGACTGGTGAGCATCGCGGACGGCCCCGAAGAGTTCGTCGCGGCGGTCGAGTCTGCCCTCGAAGGGCGCGGCCGGGGCGCGGACTGGCTCCGGCGGGTGGACGAGTTTCTGGCGCAGACCTCCTGGGACAAGACCTGGGGGGAGATGTCGCGGCTGGTTGAAGAGGTCGCCGCTTCGCGCCGCGCGCCCGTCGTCTCCGCGCGGAAGGCGGCGGGAGGGGTGTACACGGGGAGCGCCGTCTAGCAGTCGTCGGACGACACGGAACGAACAAGGGGAAAAGTAATGTTTGACTATTTGATTGTCGGCGCGGGGTTCGCCGGGAGCGTGCTGGCCGAGCGGCTCGCGGCGGGCTCCGGGAAGAAGGTCTTGATCTGCGACACGCGCCCGCACGTCGGCGGCAACGCGTACGACCACTACAACGACGACGGCATCCTCGTACACAAGTACGGCCCGCACATTTTTCACACCAACTCGCGCGAGGTCTTCGAGTACCTCTCGAGGTTCACCGAGTGGCGCCCGTACCAGCACCGCGTGGTGGCGAGCGTGGACGGGCAGCTCGTGCCCATCCCGATCAACCTGAACACGATTAACAAGCTCTACGGGCTGAACCTGACCTCGTTCGAGGTCGAGGAGTTCTTCAAAAGGGTCGCCGAGCCGGTCGAGCAGGTGCGGACTTCGGAGGACGTGGTCGTCAGGGCGGTCGGGCGCGAGCTGTACGAAAAGTTCTTCCGCAACTACACGCGCAAGCAGTGGGGGCTCGACCCTTCGGAGCTGGACGCCTCGGTGACGGCGCGCGTGCCGACGCGCACCAACCGCGACGACCGGTACTTCACGGACACCTACCAGGCGATGCCGCTCCACGGCTACACGCGCATGTTCGAGCGGATGCTCGACCACCCGAACATCAAGATCATGCTCAACTGCGACTACCGCGAGATCGAGCGCATCATCCCTTTTCGGGAGATGGTCTACACGGGGCCGGTGGACGCCTTCTTCGACTACCGCTACGGCAAGCTCCCCTACCGCTCGCTCGACTTCAAACACGAGACGCACGGCCGGAGGGAGTTCCAGCCCGCGCCGGTCGTCAACTACCCGAACGAACACCTCTACACGCGCGTCACGGAGTTCAAATACCTGACCGGCCAGGAGCACGAGAAGACGAGCATTGTCTACGAGTTCCCGCGCGCCGAGGGCGACCCCTACTACCCCGTGCCGCGCAGGGAGAACGCCGAGCTGTACGCGAAGTACAAGGCGCTGGCCGACGCGACGCCGGAGGTGCATTTCGTGGGGAGGCTCGCCACGTACAAGTACTACAACATGGATCAGATCGTGGCGCAGGCGCTGACCGTCTACGCGAAGATCAGCGGGGCCGCGAAACGCTCGGAGGCCGCGGCCGTGTCCGGCGCGACGCGCGCTAACGGCAACGGCAACGGTCACGGCAGGCCGCTGCCGGGGCAGGCGTTGGCGGTCGGCTAGCGGAGAATCTCGCACGCCATGTCCATCCGTGCAGACCCCTGCGACGCCGCGCCGCTCGAAGTTTGGGGGGGCGTGGAATGCACCGTGAACCGCGTCCGCTCCGACTACTTCGACCAGTTGGAGAGGAGCGGCCACTCGCGCCGCCTCGAAGACCTCGACCTCTTCGCGGCGCTCGGCCTCCGCGCGCTGCGCCACCCAGTGCTGTGGGAGCGCACGGCCCCCGAAGGGCTCGGGTCGGCCGACTGGGCCTGGGCCGACGCGAGCCTCGCGCGCCTGCGCGACCTGGGAGTCCGCCCCATCGTCGGGCTCGTCCACCACGGCAGCGGGCCGCGCGGGACGAGCCTCGTCGATCCGGACTTCCCCGAAAAGCTCGCGCGGTTCGCAGGCGCGGTTGCCTCGCGCTACCCGTGGGTGGGGGACTACACGCCCGTCAACGAGCCGCTCACCACGGCGCGCTTCAGCGGGCTCTACGGCCACTGGTTCCCGCACGGGCGCGACGCCTCGACCTTCGCGCGCGCGCTGCTCACGCAGTGCCGGGCCGTCGTCCTCGCGATGCGCGCCGTCCGCGAGTTCAACCCCGCCGCGCGTCTGGTGCAGACAGAAGACCTTGGGAAGACCTACGCCCCGCGCGCGCTCGCCTACCAGGCCGAGTTCGAGAACGAAAGGCGCTGGCTCACCTTCGACCTTCTGTGCGGGCGCGTGGACAGGGGCCACCCCGCGTGGGGCTACCTGCTCTGGGCGGGCGTCGCCGAGCCCGAACTCGAATGGTTCCTCGCCAACCCGTGCCCGCCCGACGTCGTCGGCGTCAACCACTACGTGACGAGCGAGCGCTTTCTGGACGAGCGGCTCGAACGCTACCCTGCCTGCACGCACGGCGGGAACGGGAGGCACGCGTACGCGGACGTCGAAGCGGTGCGCGTCCTCGCCGAAGGTTTGGCCGGGCCGCGGGGCATGCTCAGGGAGGCGTGGGAGCGATACGGGCTGCCCGTGGCCGTCACGGAAGCACACCTGGGGTGCACGCGCGAAGAGCAGCTCCGCTGGCTGAAGGAGGTGTGGGACGCGGCGCGGTCGGCGCGGCGCGAGGGCGCGGACGTGCGGGCCGTGACGGCGTGGGCGCTGCTCGGCTCTTACGACTGGGACAGCCTTTTGACACGCCGCGGCAATCACTACGAGCCGGGCGTCTTCGACGTGCGCGGCGCGCGCCCGCGCCCCACCGCCCTGGCGTGCATGCTGCGCGACATGGCGGCCGGGCGCGAGCCGGATCACCCGACGCTGGACGCGCTCGGCTGGTGGCGTCGCCTGGATCGCTTGCAGTACCCGCCACAGCACCGCGCCCGTCGCGCCGTCCCGGCGAAGGGCGAGCGCTGGGCAAAAGTCAGTAGCGGCGGGGCGGCCAGGACGCTCCTGATTACGGGGGCGACGGGAACCCTGGGGCGCGCCTTCGCGCGCGTCTGTCACGCGCGGGCGATCTCCTTCAGGCTCCTCACGCGTCAGGAGATGGACATCGCAGACCCCGCGTCGGTCGAGGCGGCGCTGGCGACGTTCGAGCCGTGGGCCGTCGTCAACGCCGCCGGGTACGTCCGCGTTGACGACGCGGAGCGCGAGGCCGAAGCGTGCATGCGCGAGAACAGGGAAGGCCCGGCGACGCTCGCCGCCGCGTGCGGCGCGCTCTCTCTGGCGCTCGTCACCTTCTCGTCCGACCTGGTCTTCGACGGCTCCGCGCGCGAGCCTTACGTGGAGGGCGACGCGACGGCCCCGGCCGGCGTCTACGGGCGGAGCAAGGCCGAAGCAGAGGCGCGCGTGCTGGCCGCGCTCCCCTCGGCCCTGGTCGTGCGCACGAGCGCCTTCTTCGGCCCGTGGGACGAGTATAATTTCGTGACGGCGGCGCTGCGCGCGCTCGCGTCAGGCGAACGCTTCGCGGCGGCGGCCGACCTGACCGTCTCGCCGACCTACGTGCCCGACCTCGTCCACGCGTGCCTCGACCTTTTGATAGACGGCGAGCGTGGAGTCTGGCACCTGGCGAATCCCGGCGCGGTCACGTGGGCCGAACTGGCGCGGCTCGCGGCGCGGCTCGCGGGGCTCGACGAAGGGCTCGTCGAGCCCCGCCCCTCACGCGAGCTTGGGTTCGCCGCGCCGCGCCCCGCCTACGGCGCGCTCGGCAGCGAGCGCGGGGCGTTGCTGCCGCCCCTGGAAGACGCGCTTGCGCGATACGTGAGAGACTGCGAGGTCGCGTTCCGCGGCGCACTCTCCGTTGCCGCCGGCTCTCAAAGCGGTTAATTTGCGATGCGACATGAATGAAATCCCGCGGCCCGAATACCCGCGCCCGCAGTTCGTGAGGGACGAGTGGCTGAACCTGAACGGCGAGTGGGAGTTCGCCTTCGACGACGAGGACGAGGGGCTGCGGCTCGGCTGGCACGACGGGCGGGGCCTCGCCGGGCGCATCGTCGTCCCTTTCCCGTACCAGAGCGCGCTCTCGGGGATTGACGACAAGCGCGTCCACGAGCGCGTCTGGTACGCGCGCTCGTTCGAGTTGCCCGAGGCGTGGCGCGGCCGCGACCTGCTCCTCCACTTCGGCGCGGTGGACTACCGCTCGACCGTCTGGGTCAACGGCCAGGAGGTCGGTCACAACCAGGGCGGCCACGTGCCCTTCCGGTTCGACATCGCCCCTTACGTGAAGCCGGGCGTCAACCGCCTGACCGTGCGCGTCGTGGACGAACAAGACCCCGGCCAGCCGCGCGGCAAGCAGTCCACCACCGGCCTCCCGCACGACATCGACTACTACTGCACGACGGGCGTCTGGCAGACGGTGTGGCTCGAACCCGTCCCGTCCGTCCGGATAGAAGAGCTCAGGATCACGCCCCGCGCCGGCCAGAACGCCTTCGAGCTGGAGGTCTACCTCCACGCGCCTTCGTCGGCGTGGCGGCTCGAAGCGGAGGCGCTCGAAGGCGGGCGCGTGGTAGCGCGCGCGGAGGACAGGACGCCCGTGGCGACGGGCAGGCTCGTCCTCAGCATCCCTTACGCCAAGCTCTGGTCGCCCGAAGCGCCGAACCTGTACGACCTCAGCGTAAGACTCTTCGACGGCGACGAGCTGCTCGACGAGGTCAGGTCGTACGCCGGGCTCCGCAGCATCGAGATGCGCGGCGGGAGCGTCTGCCTCAACGGCGAGCCCGTCTACCTGAAGATGGTTCTGGATCAGGGCTACTGGCCCGAGGGCCTTCTGGCCGCGCCGTCGGACGAGGCGCTCCAGACCGACATCGGCTGGGCCAAGGCGTTCGGCTTCAACGGCGTGCGCAAGCACCAGAAGATCGAAGACCCGCGCTGGCTCTTCTGGTGCGACCGCCTGGGGCTGCTCGTGTGGGAGGAGATGCCGAACGCGCGCGAGTGGTCGCCGCTGGCCGAGGAGCGCCTCGCGGCGGAGTGGCGGCGCGCGGTGCGGCGCGACTACAACCACCCGTGCGTCGTCGCGTGGGTCCCCGTCAACGAGAGCATGGGCTTCCCCGGCCTCGGCTCGCACCACCCGGGGCAGTACGCGTTCATCGAGCGGATGGTGGCCGACACGCGCCGCATCGACCCGACCCGCCCCGTCATCGACAACGACGGCTGGGAGCACACCGACATCACGGACATCTGCGCCATCCACGACTACACGCCGACGGCCGAAGGTCTGCGGAGCCGCTACCGCGTGAGGTCGGAGGGGGGCGAGTTGCCCCCGACGGTCTGGATCGGCGAGAAGCCTCTCTTCTCGCGCGGCTCGAAGTACCGCGGGCAGCCCGTCGTCCTGTCGGAGGTGGGCGGCTTCCTGATGATCCCGCCGAACGTCCCCGCCGAGGAGCGCGACATGCTCTACAACTTCTACGCCTCGGTCGCCACGCCGGAGGAGATGCTTGAGAAGTACCGCGACCTGATGGAGGGCATCGCCTCGCTCAAGTTCCTCGCGGGGTTCTGTTACACGCAGCTCACCGACATCGAGCAGGAGATAAACGGCCTGCTGACCTACGACCGGCGGCCGAAGGTGCCCGCGGAAGCGCTGACCGAGATTCACCGCGAGCTTTTCCGCCGGACAGGTTAGGGCGCGCCGCGGCCCGCCCCGACGCCCCCTGACCCGAGTCTCGTAAAACGACTTGCCCGAGTCGTCTCTTCCGTCCATCCTCTCCCTCCGCCTCTTACCGCCTCGGAGCCCGCACGCAACCAAACGCGAAGGCCGCGCACCTTTAACGTCCCGACGAGGGGAGGGGACGCATGGGTGTATAGCTGTTTGCATGTGAGTGTGACCGTTTAGAGGCGGGCTGTGCCCGCCGGCTCAAGCACCGCGGCCGGCGGCGGCGGGCCGCAGCCCGCCTCTAAACGAACGCCGAATCGGTCATACCCAAATGCAAACAGCTATATCGTCGTGGGCCTAAAGTTGTATTTCGCGGACGTAATCAGGAAAGGAATCATGAAGAGGATGAAGAAAAGGATGAGTCGGTGTCGCGGGGTCGGGCTGGCTTTGGCGTTCACGCTGCTCGCGTGCGCGGGCGCGCAGGCCCGGCAGGATAGTCAGTTCGCGCAGGCGCAGCGGGAGAACGCGAAGGGGCTGCGGCAGTACACCTGGAAGTCGCGGACGGAAGTCCGCAAGGGCGGCGAGTCGAAGAGCACGCAGTTGCACCTCGTGCGCTACGACGCGGACGGCAACGTCCAGCAGACGCTCGTCAGCAACACGTCGCAGCAGATACCCACGCGGGGCCTGCGCGGCTTCATCGCGAAGAAGAAGAAGGATGACTTCGTCGAGCTGCTCGACGAGCTGAAGGCGGTCGCGAAGTCTTACGGCGCGCTCCCGCCCGAGAAGATGCAGCGCTTCATGGCGGGCGCGACCGTCTCGCCCGAGCAGCAGGGCCGTTGGAGTCTCGTCCGCCTTCAGGGCCGCGACGTGCTCCAGCCGGGCGACTCGATGACCGTCTGGCTCGACGCCGCCACGCGCAGGCAGCGCAAGGTCGAGGTGCAGACCACGCTGAAGGGGAAGCCCGTGCGCATCGTCTCGGAGTTCAGGGACCTGGACGAAGGCCCGACCTACCTCGCGCGCTCGGCGGTCGATTACCTGAGCCGCGAGCTGTCGGTCGTCACCGAGAACTTCGACCACGAGCGGGCGCGGCCCTAAGCGCGCCGGACGGGGAGGTGAGTGATGAGAAAGTTTCGCGCGCTCAGTCTACTGTGCCTGACGCTCCTGTTCGGCGGCGCGGCCGCGGGGCAGACGGTCACGAGCACCTACGACAAGGACTACGGCCTGTCGAGGCTCGACACGTACGAGTTCTCTTCCGAAGAGAGGGACAGGTCAGACCCCCTGGCGACGAACACGTTGACGGCGGGGAAGATCAAGGACGCGCTCGAAGAGGAGTTGCAGAACAGCGGCCACCGCCCGCCGCCGCAGGGTGGTGCGCCGAGCTTCCTCGTCTCGTTCCACGTCAGGGCCGAGGACAAGGTGGAGGAGTACGGCGGGAAGACCGCCTACGTGCAGGGCGTACTGGTCGTCGATTTCCACGACGCGGCGACGAAGAAGCTAGTCTGGCGCGGGGTCGTGACAGGAGTGGTCGGGCGGTCGTCGGTTGACCTGCGGCTGGCCGAGGAGGCGGCGAAGAACGCCGCGAAGATGCTTCTGGAACAGTTCGGCCGGGATCAGCTCGGCTTCTGAAGTCGGGTCAGAACTACCTGCGGTGGCGGGTGGGGCTGTGTAATGTGGCGCATTCGGGTGACAAAGGCCCACCCGCTACCGCGGGCGGTTCTGACCGCTACGGCGGCGCACCCTTTACCAACTAACCATAGACGGAGAGGAGAGCAATCATGAGGATGGTGAGGATGTTAAGTGTTTTGGCCTTGTTCCTGTGCGCGTGCGCCGCCACGGCGAGCGCCCAGACGGTGCAGTCTGACTTCGACAGGTCTTACGACTTCTCGAAGCTGAAGACGTTCGACTTCGCCCCGCAGCCCTTCGACGGCCCGCTGGCGAAGGACTCGCTCAACAACGGCCGCATCCGGCACGCGCTCGAGTCGAGGCTGATGGCGGCCGGGTACGGGATGGAGGAGGTCGAGAGGCCGGACTTCGTCGTCGTCTACTACGTCACGTCGCGGAACAGGTTCAGCGTGCAGGACTACGGCTACGGCCCGCCGCGCTGGTTCGGCCGCCGCGACGTGCGCGTGGACGAGTACACCGAAGGGACGCTCACCGTCGATCTCGTAGACGCGAAGACGCGGCAACTCGTCTGGCGCGGCCGCGCCTCCGGCACGGTCGAGCTGAAGGGCAACGACAAGAAGATCGACAAGGCGGCGGACAAGCTCGTCAAACAGCTCCTCAAGGACGCGAAGAAAGGGGCGTGAGCCGTAAAGGACGAACAATAGAGACGGAGAGGCACGGCCCGGACTCAGCCTTGTTTGTAGCTGAGTCCGGGCCGTGCCTCCCGTACTCCCTTTCGGCCCGCGTCGTCGCCCCTCTTGAGGTTTCATTCGACGGACTCGACGCCGGCCGGGGCGAGCCGCCTACTTATCCCGCGACTTTTTGGTTGAACGCGCCGCCACCCTCTTCGGCCCCGCCGCACGGCTCTTGCCGGAGCCCTGGCCTTCGCCGCCCTTGCCCGGCTTCTTGCTCCCGCGGCTCGGCGATTTCTTCCTGCCGGTCGGCTGCGTGCCCGTCTCGTTAGGGCCTTTACCCCTGTCTCCTCCCTGTGCCATCCATCTCCTCCTTCAGAAATGTTGAGTGCGTCTATTTCGCCGGGGCGGCGGGTATTTCCTGGTGGAACGCTATCAGCCACCTGCCGCCGCGCCTGACGTAGGCCGTGGACGCCCACAGACGGCCGGCCTCCGGCTTGCCGCCGCAGACGATGTCGTACGTGTAGCCGTAGGTCAGCAGGGCGGCCTCCTTGCCCAGCATCGTGACTTTGGTCTTGTCCAGCGCGTAGCCGTTTATCTTGCAGTCGTTGTCGATGATGGCCCGCACGTACTGTGCCTTCCCCCCCACCCCGTTCTGGTCGATGTACTGGCCGTCTTCGGCCATGTGCTCTTCAAAGAACCGCCTGTCCTTGTTCTTCCAAGCCTCGAACGCCCTCCTTTCGAGCGCCACGATCTCCGCCCCGGCCGGGTCGTCGCTCTTCACCTGGCCCGGGGCGAAGGTGAATGCCGCCGCCACCAGCGTTAACGTCATGAAGAATCGTTTCATCAGGGTTTCCCTTTCCCTTAGAAGAGAGAGCAGGCGGGCAATAACCGTTCGGCCCTGTGGGGGGAACTCACGGCGGCCCTCTTCCTGTAAAGGGCTGACCGGCCCTGCTTGACTGCGCCGCAGAATAGTTGAAAGCACCTACGGATTCAACCCCGCCCCTTAAGGGCAAACAGGTCAGAACCGCCCGCGGTAGCGGGTGGCCCTTCATTATCCGGCCCCGCCTTATCACCAAGGAGGGGTGGGCCGAAACGGTATTTGGTTTCCGAAACCGTATTTGGCGTCGCCGCGGCCGAAGGCTCTTCAACGTCGGATAGCCCGACACTCCGCCTACTCCTTTACTCGCAATCGATTAGTCACGCCGCCCGGTAGTTCCGACGGTGCGGCCCCGCGCTTGCACTAAGAGCGGCCGAGAGGAACGGCGACGACTGGAGGAGGAGAGAGAGATGAACCAAGAGGAGAGAACGAGCCAGCCCGACACCGAGCTTGCGCGCCGCGCGGCGGAGGGCGACGAGGCGGCCTTCGAGGAGCTACACAGGCGCTACCGGCGCTCGGTCTACGCACTCGCCTTGCGCATGACGCGCAACGCGGCGGACGCCGAAGACCTGACGCAGGAGTCTTTCATGGGCGTGCTGCGCAACGTCGGCAGCTTCCGGGGCGAGGCGGCCTTCTCATCTTGGCTCTACAGGCTCGCGGTCAACGTCGTCAGGATGCACTTCCGCCGCCGCAGCGCGCGCCCGGAAGACCTGACCGACGACGGCGAGATGTGCGAGCGCAAGCTGGGCGTCGCGCGCCGCGCCGGCTCCCCCTCGGTCTTCGACCGCATCGCCATCGAGAAGGCCGTGCGGGCGCTCCCGCCGGGCTACCGCGCGGCGTTCGTGCTGCACGACGTGGCGGGCTACGAGCACGCGGAGATCGCGCGGATGCGCGGCTGCACGACCGGCAACTCGAAGGCGCAGCTCCACCGCGCGCGCGGCAGCCTGCGCGCGCTGCTCTCGGCGCGCGTGCCCGCGCTCCAGGTCTCATAGCGGTCAGAACCACCCGCGGTAGCGGGTGGGCCTTACGGTTGAGGCTTGATGACTGATGAGAGGCACACGGTCATCAATCATCCGGCATGTGCTACGCCCACCCGCTACCGCGGGTGGTTCTGACCCGGTATTCGAGGTGAAGGAATCATGAAACCCTTAACGACTCTTATCGGCGCTCTCGTAATCCTTCTGGCCGGCGCCGGACTGGCACAGGCACAGCAGGCGGACGCGCCGCCGGCCGAGGCGCTGACCCTCGAGCGGGCCATCCGGATCGCGCTCGAAGGCAACCGCCCCGTGCGCAACGCGCGGCTCGACGTTGAGAACTTAGGCGACCGCGTGGCCGAGCTGCGGACGAAGCGTCTGCCCTCGTTCAAGGTCTCGACGCTCGTCTCGCAGCCGCTGACCCCCTTCGAGGTCAAGTTCGAGAAGGGGGCCTTCGGCACGTTCCCCGAGACGGGGCCGATACCCGACGAGAACACGACCATCAGCTCTTCGATGAGGCCCACGATGCTCGTGCAGGGGCAGCTCACGCAGCCGCTCTCGCAACTCCACCGCATCAACCTGAATATCAAGCAGGCGGCGCTGACCAAAGAGATGAGCGCGCAGGAGCTGCGGCGCAAAGAGCAGGCCGTGGTCAACGACGTGAAGCGCGCCTACTTCGCCATCCTCCAGACCCAGAGCTCGGTCGAGACGGCCGCGGCCGAGATCAAGCTCTACCGCGAGCTGGAGCGCGTCACGACCGAGTACGTCGTGCGCGAGGTCGCGCTCAAGAACGACCAGATGGAGGTGCAGACCAGTCTCGCCAAAGCCGAGTACCAACTGCTGACGCTCAACAATCAACTGGCTTCGCAGAAGGAGCAGCTCAACCTGCTGCTCGGCCGCGACGTGCGGACTGAGTTCGGCGTGAGCGACGGCCTCGACGCCGCGCAGACGGTCATCCGCGAGACAGACCTCAACGCCGCCCGTCAGAAGGCGCTCGCGCAGCGCCCGGAGGTCGCCGCGGCGCGTCTGAAGCGCGACTCGGCGAAACTCGACCGGCGCATCAAGAAGGCCGAGCGCATCCCCGACGTGAGCCTCGCCGTCAGCTACTACTCGCCCTTCGGCTACAACGGGGTGGTGCCGAAGAACATCGCCAACGTCGGCGTGCAGGTCGAGTGGGAGGTCTTCGACTGGGGGCGGCGCAGGCACGAGCTGGCCGAGAAGACGCGCGCCGTCGAGCAGGCCGACAACTCCCTGCTCGAAGCCGAGAGCCAGGTCTTGATGGAGGTCAACAGCCAGTTCCGCAAGATGCAGGAGGCGAGCCACCTCCTCCGCGTCGCGCGGATGGCGCAGGAGACCGAGCGCGCGAACGTCAAGGTCGCCGCGCACAAGTATCACGTGCGGACGGTTCTTCTGAAGGACGTGTTGCAGGCGCAGGCCGTGCTGGCCGGCGCGAACAGCGAATACCAGAAGGCGCTCCTCTCCTTCTGGATGGCGAAGGCCGATTTCGAGAAGGCTATGGGTGAAGACCGATGAAAACCAGAACACTGCTCGCGACCGTCATCCTCGTTGCACTCGGGCTGACCTTCGGCTGCACGAAGGCCGAGACGAAAACGCGCACGCTCAAGCCCGTGCGCGTGAAGGCGGCGGAGAGGCGCGCGGCCGACTCGGGCGGCGTGCGCTACTCGGCCAGCATCCGCGCGAACTCGCAGGTCGAGCTGGCCTTCAAGGTCGGCGGCTACGTCGAGGGCATCGCGCAGGTGCGCGACGCGGGCGGCGCGTGGCGCCACCTGCAAGCGGGCGACGTGGTCGCGAAGGGGACGGTGCTCGCGCGGCTGCGCCAGAGCGACTACCTCGCCAAGGTCAACCAGGCCGGCGCGCAGCAGGCGGAGGCGCGCACGGCTCTGGAGACGGCGGGCGCGCAGATGGCCGAGGCGCGCGCCTCGGTCGAGACGAGCCGCGCGCAGGTGGCCGACGCGCGGGCGACCTTCGACCGCGCCGCGCTCGACTTCGAGCGCGCCGAATCTCTCTACGCCGCCGAGAGCATGACCCGGACGGACTACGACGCGGCCCGCTCGCAGTACGAGGCGTCGAAGGCGCGGCTCGACTCGGCGCGCAGCCAGTTGGCGGTGGCGCAGGCGCGCGTCTCGACGACGCGCTCGCAGGCCGGGCAGGCCGAGGCCAAGATTAAGACCGCCGCGGCCGTCTCGGCAGAGGCCGCCATCCCGCTCGGTGACACGGCGCTCAAGGCCCCCGTCAGCGCGGTCGTCATCGAGCGCAAGGTCGAGGTCGGGGCGCTGGTCGCGCCGAACCAGTCGGGCTTCGTGCTCGCCGACCTGACCTCGGTCAAGGCCGCCTTCGGCGTCCCCGACCTCGCGCTCCAACAGATCAAGACGGGCGACGCGCTGAAGCTCTCGACCGACGCCCTGCCGGGCGAGGAGTTCACCGGCCACGTCTCGCGCGTCTCGCCCTCGGCCGACCAGACGAGCCGCGTCTTCGAGGTCGAGGTGACCGTCAACAACCAGCGCGGGCTCCTGAAGCCCGGCATGATCGCCTCCATCCAGGTGCGGGAGGGCGCGCCGCAGGCGCAAGGCACGGCCGTCCCCTTGACGGCCATCGTGCGCCCCAAGGGGAGCCCCGACGAGTACGCCGTCTACGTCGTCGAGGAGCGCGGCGGCCGTCACTTCGCGCGCCTGCGCCGCGTCACGCTCGGCGAGGCGTTCGGCAACGCGGTCGTCCTGACGGAAGGCGTGCGCGAAGGCGAACAGGTCATCACCACCGGCGCGACCCTCGTCGCCGACGGCGAACAAGTACAAGTAGTCAGTAGTCAGTAGTCAGTAGGGCTCCGCCCCGACGACGTTGACGCTGGAATGCTGACCGCCTGACTCGAAGAGTTTTTTCTACTGACTATTGACTACTGACTACTTCGGAGGAGCCATGTCCCACGGAAAGACCGACAGCGAAATGATCGAGCGCACGCACAACACGGCGCGCTTCTTCGTCGAGACGCGCCACGTCGCGTGGGTGCTGCTCGTGGCGACCTGCCTGTGGGGCGTCTACGGGTACTTCACCATGCCGCAGCGCAAAGACCCCGAGGTGCAGGTGCGGCAGGCCGTCGCGCTCGTCCCCTGGCCGGGCGCTTCGGCCGAGCGCGTCGAGCAGCTCGTCACCAAGAAGGTCGAGGAGCAGATGGCCGCCAACACCAAGGTGACGAAGATCGAGTCCATCTCGCGCACCGGCATCGCGGTCGTCTACCTCGAACTGGACGAGAACCTGAAGGAGACGGGCAAGGAGCTGGACGACATCCAGCTCAAGCTCGACTCCATCCGCAACCTGCCGCAGGGCGCGGGCCCGATCAACTTCATCAAGGACTTCGGAGACACCGCGGCGCTCATGCTCACGGTCGCCGGCCCGCCCGTCGGCGCGTCGGAGCTTGAGCCGCGCGCGCGCGAGCTGCGCAAGGCCGTCGAGCGCGAGCGCGCCGCAGCCCCGGCCGGGGGGCGCAGGTTCACGCTCGTCTTCAACCTGCCGCAGTCCGTCCCGCCGCGCATCCTGCGCGAGCCGACCGCGATGTTCACCGCTTACGTCAACGAGAAGGGCTTCGCCCGCGACCTCCGCGCGTTCGAGGGCGGCGGCTTCCTCGCCTTCGACGGCGCTTCGGAGGCGGGCGACGAGGAGATACTCGGCCACGTCCGGCAGTTCACGGCGGAGAAGCTACAGTCGGCCGAGTTCCACCCGGACGCGTGGCCGCCCGTCGTCATCCGCGACCCGGCGGAGACGCAGGCGCGCCTGATGACCGTCGCGGGGGACAAGTACAGCTACCGCGAGCTGGACGAGTACACCGAGCGCATCGAGAAGACGCTCAAGCTCATCCCGCAGGTCTCGAAGGTCAGCCGCTCGGGGCTTTTGAACGAGAGCATCTTCCTCTTCTACTCGCAGGAGCGTCTGGCCGCCTACGGCATCCAGCCCGCGAAGCTCGACGACGTGCTCGGCGCGCGCAACATCAACACGTCCGGCGGCCAGGTCAACGTCGAGGGCAAGAACGTCTCGATCACCCCCTCGGGCGAATTTAAGGGCGAGGACGAAATAGGAGACACCTTAATCCCGACGAGCGCGAATCGCTCGGTCTACCTGCGCGACGTGGCGGACGTGGTGCGCGGCTACGACGTGCCGGCGCGCTACCTGAACTACTTCAACTGGCGCGACGCCGAAGGGAACTGGCACCGCAGCCGCGCCATCACGCTCTCGGTGCAGATGCGCTCGGGCGAGCAGATAGACAAGTTCGGCAGGGCCGTGGACGAGACGCTGGCGGGGCTCAGGGAGCAACTGCCCGCCGACCTCATCTACGCGCGCACCTCCGACCAGCCCTTGCAGGTCGAGGAGAGCATCGACCTCTTCATGAAGAGTTTGTACGAGGCGATCTTCCTCGTCGTCATCGTGGCGCTCGTCGGCTTTTGGGAGTGGCGCTCGGCGCTGCTGATGGCGCTCTCGATACCCATCACGCTGGCGATGACCTTCGGGATGATGAAGGTGCTCGGGATCGACCTTCAGCAGATTTCTATCGCGACGCTCATCATCGCTCTGGGCCTCCTGGTGGACGACCCCGTGGTCGCGGGCGACGCCATCAAGCGCGACCTCGCGCTCGGCCACACGTCTCTGGTCGCCGCGTGGCTCGGGCCGACGAAGCTCGCCACGGCGATTCTCTACGCGACGATCACGAACATCGTCGCCTACCTGCCGTTCCTTCTGATCGGCGGCTCGATGGGCGAGTTCATCTACAGCCTCCCCGTGGTGCTGGCCTGCTCGCTCGTCGCGTCGCGGCTCGTCTCGATGACCTTCATCCCGCTGCTGGCCTACTACCTTCTGCGGCCGAAGGCGGAGAAGCCCATCGCGGAGCGGCGCAAGAGCGGCTTCGCGGCCCTGTACTACCGCGTCGGCACGTGGGCCATCGAGCACCGCTGGCGGACGCTCGCCGCGTCGCTCGTCGTGCTCGTCCTGGGCGGCGTCATCATGAGCCAGCTCAAGACGCAGTTCGTGCCCAAAGACCTCTCGTACCTCTCCTACGTGGACGTGTGGCTCCCCGAGGACGCACCCGCGTCGGCGACGAACGAGGCGGCGGCGCGCGCCGAGGAGATCATCCGCGAGACGGTCGCCGAGTACGAGCGCCGCCACGCGGAGGAGGAGGGCGAAGCGCACGAGATGTTGAAGTCCCTGACGACCTTCGTCGGCGGCGGCGGGCCGCGCTTCTGGTTCTCGGTCGCGCCGGAGCTGCAACAGCAGAACTACGCGCAGATCATCATCCAGGTCAGAGACAAGCACGACACGTCGCACCTGATCGAGCCTTTGCAGGAGGCTCTGTCCGCACGGATTCCGGGGGCACGCATCGACGTGCGCCAGTTGGAGTCGGGCTCGGCCGTCGGCATGCCCGTGCAGATTCGTCTGACCGGCGAAGACATGCAGACGCTCCGCGCGCTGGCCGAGCGCACGAAGGCGATCCTCGACGGAACGGGGCGCGCCGAGCGCACGCGCGACGACTGGGGCGGCGAGAGCTTCGCCGTGAAGCTCCAGACCAACCCAGACCGCGCGGCACTCTCCGGCCTGTCGAACATGGACGTGGCGATGGCCTCGTCGGCGGCGACCTACGGCTCGCGCGTGACCTCTTTGCGCGAGGGCGACAAGGAGATTCCCGTCGTCGCGCGGCTCAAGATGGAGGAGCGCGCGCAGCTCGGGGACTTGCAGAATCTCTACGTCTACTCGTCGCAGGGGCAGCAGAAGGTGCCGCTCAGGCAGGTGTCGCAGACCGAGTACGGGATGCAGGCCGAGAAGGTGCGCGCGCGCAACCAGTTCCGCACCATCACCGTCTCGACCTCGCCCGCGCCGGGCTACCTCGCCTCGGAGGTGATGGCGGCGGCGCGCGCGGGGCTGAAGGAGCTGGAGGCGTCGCTCCCCGCCGGTTATCGGCTGGAGATCGGCGGCGAGGAGGAGGATCAGATCGAAGGGTTCACGGACCTGACCATCGTGCTCGGGATTTCGGTCGTGATGATCTTCCTGGCGCTCGTCTTCCAGTTCAAGAACGCCATCAAGCCGTTCATCGTCTTCGCGGCCGTGCCCTACGGGATGGTCGGGGCCTTAGCGGCGCTGTGGGTGATGGGCGCGCCCTTCGGCTTCATGGCCTTCCTCGGCATCGTGAGCCTGGTGGGCGTCATCGTCAGCCACATCATCGTCCTCTTCGACTTCATCGAGGAGAAGCACGCCGAGGGCGAGCCGCTGGTTGAAGCGTTACTCGACGCGGGCATCATGCGCCTGCGGCCGGTGCTCATCACGGTGGGCGCGACCGTCATCGCCCTGTTCCCGCTCGCCTCGCACGGCGGCCCGCTCTGGGAGCCGATGTGCTACGCGCAGATCGGGGGCCTCTGCGCCGCGACCTTCATCACGCTGCTGCTCGTGCCGGTGCTCTACAGCATCTTCGTGCTCGACCTGAAGCTGGTGAAGTGGGAGACGGCCGGCGGCCACGAGGTCGAGGAGACAGTTGACGGGGGGCAGACGCCCGCGCTGGCGGAGCAGCAGGCGTAAGAGGGTAGAGATGGCGACGGTAGCGATACAACTACGCAGGCTCGGCCGGCGCGCCCGCGGCGGGCGCGCCGGGGCCGAGGGCATCCTTGAGGCCGAGTTCGAGCGCGAGGCGCTGGGCGCGGAGCGGCTGCGCGTGCTCGTGCTGCTGATCGTCATCGGCACGGGGCTGTCGCTGTCGCTGCTCTCGCCGGCCTTCATCTCGGAGGAGCTCGCGCGCGCGTTCCGCGGCGGCGCGCGCACTTTCATCCTGTGGCGAGTCGCCGTCCTGCTCGCGCTGATCGCGTACCTCGTCGCGGAGCGCGTCCGGCTGAACCGCTTCATCAAAAGCGGCCGGAGGATTCCACGCCCCTTGCGTTACTTCTCGGCCTTCGTCGAGACCAGCTTCCCGACGGTCGAGGTGTTGGTGGCGTCCTCCTACATCGACCCGGCCGTCGCCCTTTCCACGACCCCCGTCTCCATCTACCCGCTCTTCATCGCGCTCTCGGCCCTGCGCCTGGACTTCAGGCTCTCGGTCTTCACGGGCGCGGTCGCCGCGCTCGAATACACGCTCGTCGCGCTGGCCTTCGGCGGCGGGGGCGGCGAAGGGATCAGCCCTCTGCTCGTGAGCGCGCCCGTCCACTTCGTGAGGGGCGTGGCGCTGCTCGCGCTCGGGGTCGTGACGGGGCTGGTCGCGTTGCAGATCAAGCGGCGCATGCTCGACTCGTTCCGGCTCGCCGAGGAGCGGAACGAGGTCGTCAACACGTTCGGGCAGCACGTCTCGCCGGCCGTGGTGGACAAGCTGTTGGAGCGCGGCGCGGGTCTCAGGAGCGAGAAGCGCAGCGTCTGCGTGATGTTCCTCGACATACGCAACTTCACGGGCTTCGCCGAGCACAGGCACCCCGAGGAGGTCGTCGAGTACCTTGAGTCGCTGTTCGACTTCATGATCGAGATCGTCAACCGGCACCACGGCATCATCAACAAGTTCCTCGGCGACGGCTTCATGGCCGTCTTCGGCGCGCCGCTCTCGGAGGGGCGCGACTGCGCGAACGCGGTCGAGGCGGCGCTGGAGATTCTCGCGCGCGTCGAAGAGGAGGTGGCGCGCGGGCGCGTCCTGCCGACCCGCGTCGGCATCGGCCTGCACGCGGGCGAGGCCGTGACGGGCAGCATCGGCTCGAAGCTCCGGCAGGAGTACACGGTCATCGGCGACGTGGTGAACCTCGCCGCGCGCATCGAGCAGTTGAACAAGCAGATCGGCTCGCAACTCCTAGTCTCCGAAGTCGTCTGGGAGGAGGCGGGCCGGGAAGGGCTCATCGAGGGCGCGACCCCGATGGGCCACGTCCCCGTCAAAGGGCGCGAAGCGCCAACCAGGATTTACAAAGTCGCCTGACGGTGCGGCGGACGGAGGTTTGAAGGGATGAGACTGTTGAGGCGTTCGGCAGTGGCGAAAGAGAAGAAGCGCGTCGTCATCCTGGGCGGCGGGTTCGCGGGCGTCTACACGGCGCGCTACCTGGAGAAGGCCCTGGGGCGGCGCGGAGACTTCGAGGTCGTCCTCGTCAACAAGGAGAACTACTTCGTCTTCCAGCCGTTGCTGGCCGAGGTCGTCTCCGGAGCCATCGGCGTCACGGACGCGGTGAGCCCCCTGCGTCGGCTCCTGCCGCGGACGGAGCTGCACGTGCGCGAGGTCGAGTCGGTCGATCTTAAGCGTCGGACGGTGACGACCGCGCCGGGCTTCCTGCCGCACCCGCACGTCTTGAAGTACGACCATCTCGTGCTCGCGCTCGGCAGCGTCACGGACTTCCGAGGCATGCGCGGCGTCGCGGAGCACGCGCTCCCCTTCAAGAACCTCGGCGACGCCCTGCGCATACGCAACCACGTCATCCACGCGCTCGAAGAGGCGTCCATCGAGTCGGACTACGAGCCGCGCCGCCGCCTGCTCACCTTTGTCGTCGCGGGCGGCGGCTTCTCCGGCGTCGAGGTCGTGGCCGAGCTGAACGACTTCGTGCGCGAGGCGGCGCGCAGCTACCGCCAGATCAACGCCGCCGAGATTCGCGTCGTGCTCCTGCACGCGGGCGCGCGCATCCTGCCCGAGGTGACCGAGCGGCTCGGGCTCTTCGCGCAGAGACTGCTGCGGCGGCGCGGGGTGGAGATTCATCTGAACACGCGGCTCCACGCGGCGACGGGCGTCGAGGCGATTCTCGAAGACGGGCGACGCATCCCGACGCGGACGCTCGTCTCGACCGTGCCCTCCTCGCCGCACCCTCTGGTCGAAAGCCTCGAACTGCCGCGCAACAGGGCGGGGCGTCTCTTGGCGAACTCGTTCCTCGAAGTCGAGGGGGCCGAAGGACTCTGGGCGCTCGGCGACAACGCGCTCGTCCCGCTCGCGGGCGGGCAGGGCAGCAGCCCGCCGACCGCGCAGCACGCCACCCGCCAAGCCAAAGTCGCCGCGCACAACATCGCCGCCGCCATCCGCGGGGGCGAGAAGAGAGAGTTCAGTTTCAAAGAACTCGGCAAACTCGGGGCGCTCGGCCGCCGCTCGGCCGTGGCCGAGGTCTTCGGCGTCCCCGTCGCGGGCCTGCCGGCGTGGCTCATGTGGCGCGCGGTCTACCTGTCGAAGATGCCGGGGTGGGGGCGTCGCCTGAAGGTCGCGGCCTCCTGGGCGCTCGACGTGCTGCTGCCGACGGAGCTGGCGCAGTTGAAGCTGGACGACTCCGCCAAACTCTCCAAGGAGCACTTCGAGCCGGGGCAGGAGGTCTTCGCCCAGGGCGACCTCGGCGACCGCGTCTACATCATCGTGAGGGGGCGCGCGGCAGTGCTGCGGGAGGAGGGAGGCCGGACGTTCAAGCTGGCCGTGCTCGGGCCGGGCGAGTTCTTCGGCGAGATGGCCGTGCTCGGCGACACGACGCGCAACGCGACCGTCCGCGCGGTCGAAGCGCTGGACGTGGTCGCCCTGCCGAAGCGCGAGTTCATGCTCGTCACCTCGAACCTGCCCGACGCGCGGCAGAGGTTCGGCGAGGTGGTCAGGCGTCGGCGGCGCGCGGCGGCCGTGGCGTTCGGCCATCCGATTTAGCGAAGAGTGATGTATCCTCTCGCGCCGGAAGGGTCTTTACATCTGGGAGGACGGGATGAAGGTCATCGGGTTGATCGGCGGGATGAGTTGGGAGTCTTCGGCGGAGTACTACCGGCTCATCAACCGGGGCGTGAGGTCGCGGCTCGGCGGGCAGCACTCGGCGCGCTCGCTGATGTACAGCGTCGACTTTCACGAAGTTGAAATCTTGCAGCGCGAGGGGCGTTGGGCGGAGGCCGCGCGCGAGATGGCGGAGTGCGCCGTGCGCCTGGAGAGGGGCGGCGCGGACTTCGTCATCCTCTGCACCAACACGATGCACAAGCTGGCCCCGGCCATCGAGGAGGCCGTCCCCCTCCCGCTCGTCCACATCGCCGACCCGACCGCCGCGGCGGTGCTGCGCGCAGGGGTGAGGCGCGTCGGCCTTCTGGCGACGAGGTACACGATGGAGGACGACTTCTACAGGGGGCGGCTCGCGGAGCGTCACGGCCTCGAAGTCCTGACGCCGGACGAGGCGGGGCGGAAGGTCGTTCACGACGTAATCTACGACGAGCTGTGTCAGGGCAAGGTGTTCGAGGAGTCGAGGCGGGAGTACCTGCGCGTCATCGACTCGCTGGCCGAACGCGGGGCGGAGGGAATTATCTTAGGCTGCACGGAGATCACGCTCTTAATCAGGCCGGAGGACACGGGCCTCCCCCTGTTCGACACAACGCGGCTGCACGCCGAAGAGGCGGTCAGGCTGGCGCTGGAATGAAGAGGGATAGAACTAACCCTGCCAGGATAGGCTCATGGACAAGAAGGCCCTGACCCGCGAGTACAAAGAGAACAGGCGCCCGATGGGCGTCTACCAGGTTCGCAACACCGTCAACGGGAAGCTCCTGGTCGGCGTGAGCGTTGACCTCCCGGCGATTCTCAACCGCCACCGGGCGGAGCTGCGCATGGGCGGGCACCGCAACAGCGAGCTACAGAAGGAGTGGGCGGAGTTCGGCCCCGACGCCTTCGAGTTCGAGGTGCTCGACACGCTCACGCCGCCCGGGCGGTCGGACTACGAGCCTTCGAGCGACCTGCGTGCTTTAGAAGAATTGTGGCTCGACAAGCTCTCGCCCTTCGGCGACAAGGGTTATAACCCCATACGGAAGCGCGCCTCCTGAAGCTAGAGCGGTATGCTTATCACTTTACCTTCCGTTTAGAGGCGGTCTCCGACCGCCGGCCCGAGTTTCGGTGTGGCCGGGCCGGCGGGCAGAGCCCGCCTCTAAACGGGAGACGGTAAACTCAAAAGCAAACCGCTCCAGGACAAGGCTCCGAGGGCGTGGGCGAGTCTGTGGGCCGCTATCAGGAGATGCGCGTCCTGTAGCAGCGCGGGCTGACTGATAAGCTCGGGCAGGGAGACGAACTGAAGCGTCGCGCCGGGTTGCTCGTCGGCCCCGACCTCGACGGCGAAGGGGTGGACGACTTCGGGCGTGACGCCGGGGGTCGGGAAGTACGCCCCTCCCAACTCCCACACGCGGCGGGTTTGGAGGGCGAAGTCGCGGCTGAGCGCCCCCTTCAGGAAGGGCGGAATCTCGGAGACGTGCGTGACCGTTGACGGCAGACGCCACGCGGGCGCGGTCGTTATCTGCGAACTTCCGCTGAAGGATTGGACGGCGGGCAGGTCGCGGGTCTCGACGCCGACGAACACACCCCGCTCAGTCCTCGCCACAGGCAGCGCGACCACCGTGTTAGCGCTCAGGTGCTTGGGGCGGACGTACTCGAAACGCGCTTCGGCCAGCGTCCGGCCCGCGCCGTCACGCTCCTCAAAGCTGCCCTCGGACAGGGATAGAAACTGCGTTTGAGAGAGGGGCGTCGGCGGGCCGAACGCGGCGCGGGCCGGCGGGGGCGTGACCTGCGCCACGTCTCCGGGGGCGAAGGCGTGCGGCCGGACGGAGAGGGCGACGGGAGCCCCGATCCAGGGGCCGCAGCCCCTGCCGAGTTCGCGCAGCAGGCGGTAGATGTTTATCTCAAGCCGCGCGTCGGACATGCCCCCGACGTGGCACGCGCGCAGCACCTGCGCCGCGTCCAGCTCGCGCACCGTCCCGGCGTCTTTGAAGGGGGTGTAGTTGGGGAAAGAGAGTTCGGTCTGACGCGGGCGGACTTCCACCAGCCGCGAGACGACGAGTTCGTCCACCCCGCCGGGCGAGGTGTAGTAGGAGACGGGGTCGCCCACGCGGACAACGTCTGCGGCGTCGAAGCCGGCCCTCTCTTGCAGGACGCGGTAGACCTCCTTCTCTTCGTCGGCCTCTCCGTCAACGATGGCGCTGACGGGCTCCGTGACGTAGCCGGAGTGGTTCGCGCGGTCGAGCCGCGGGCGGTCTGTGGAGGCGTTGATGACGGGGCGCGGGAAATCTTTCTTGGCGACGACGAAGAGTTGGCCCGCGCTCTCGAACCAGGGCACCACGTCTATGGTTCGGTGGGGCCGCTCGACGAGTTCCAGAACCCGCCCGGACTCTTTGTGCCTGTACCCTTTGAGGCTGAGGAACGTCGGCCCGGAGATGGCCGCGCGCTCCCGCTCTGCGAGTGTGACGCCGCCGCCGGCGCGCACCTTCTCGCCGACGATGAGGTAGTTCGTCGGCGGGAACGGCAAGGGGCTCCCGTCTAAATCCGAAAGGTAGAACTTCCCCTCGAAACGGTTCTGCACGATCCACGGGTTCCAGAGCGGGCGCGAGGTGACGACGCGCAGGCCCCGTGAGCGGAACGCCTCCTCGAACTGCGACTGGCTGAGGTACGTGTACTCCTCAAGAATCTCCGTCGCCCAGTCGGCGCGGTAGTCCTTGCGCAGCACGAACTCGGCGGCCGCGCGCAGGGCCAGCTCGTAGCGCACGAAGCCGGGGCGCGGCGAGTCCGTCTTGACGAAAGGCACGGGGCCGTCACGGTTGACGCTGCTGCGCCACTCGCGCGCGAACCGCTCGAAGAGGGCGGCGGTGGAGAGTTCGACCACTTCACCTGCGTCGGAGCCGTCTGTCGAGGGCAGGTCGAGGCGGACGCGCTCAGGCCCGTCGGGGATGACGAAGTCCCTGACGACGATGACGCCGCCCGTCTTCAACTGCGCCACTTGATTATCGAGCGTGCTGAATACACGGCGCACGTCGAAGTCGTTGAAGCTCGTGACGTGGTGGAGGACGGAAGAGTCGAGGACGCCGTCGAGCGACCCCGCGGGGAAGACCATCCCGGAGATGTCGCCCTCGACGTAGGAGAGGTTCGGCCGCCGGAACTCGCGCGCGGCGCGCTCGACCGAGACGGGGTTGATGTCCACGCCGACCAGCTCCAGCCCGCCGTAGAGGCGCGCGAGGTCGTAGGTGCCGCGCCCCGAGCCCGAGCCCATGTCGGCGATGCGCCCGCGGACGGGGAAATGCGCCGTGGTGAGCGCCACCTTCTGCTGCATCGAGGCGTCCATCCCCCTGAAGTACGCCTCGTAGGCGGCCTCGGTGCCGCGGTGCTGCTTCTCGTATCGCCCGCCCGGGTTGGTCGAAGTCATCCGTCATCAGGGCCTGCGCCGCATCGTGAACTTGTAGAGCTTCGTGCCGCGCGCGACGTAAGCCTGCGCGCCGGTGTGGAAGAGTCGGGCGTCCGCGCCGACGCCGGGGTCTCCGAAGGTCTTAACGTCCGGCGCGCCCGCGCGCCGCGAGAAGAGTTCGAGCGCGCCCTCTTCGTCGAGGTGCAGGACGACGCCCGTGTCGAGCACCGTGAAGTTGATGTCGGCCGACGAAACGTCCCCGACGACGCGCGCGTCGTAAGAGCCGAAGTCGTCCGCGAAGCGGAAGACGAGCCGGTCGTAGCGCCCGCCGCGCGCGCCGACCGCCAGCAGAACGTTTCGGCAGAGCCGCGCGTCGAGGGGCTGATAGCCGTCCAGCTCCGCCAGCCGCAACTGATGGCACACGCCGGGCGCGGGGAAGAGAGAGGCGTAGTGCGTCCCCAGCATGTTCTGCACCGCAAGCCCCTCGAACATCCGCGTGGACTTCATCATAACATTGGCCGCGGCCCTCACGCCGGGTGAAATGTTCTTCCCCGCTTCGAGGAACTCGACGGCGAAGACCTGCTCGCCCTGCTTGACGTAGAGCCAGCCGCCGCACAGCGCCATCTCCTCACACCCGATTGAGAGCGGCAGGTCGCGCCCCGCGGTCAGGTCGCGCAGGCGTGGCGCGCCGGCCTCCATGTACGCGGCGACAAGGTGGCGCAGGCGAGGCGTCACGACGACGAGGGCGTCGGCGCTCGGCAGCCCGAACCTCTCGCCGCCGAAGTGGACGCTCGAACGCGTGACGGTGACGAGCCCGTCGTGCCGGACTATCTCGTCGTCAAACTCCTTCGCCAACGTAACCTCGAAGAGGGAGCTTCCGGCGCGGCTCGAAGGCGCGGGCGCGGCGAGCGGAACGGCGGCGCGCACGCCGTCGGGGGGCGGGAGCCGCTTGCCTTCGTCGAAGACGGCCCTGTACCAGTCGAGGTAGGCGGGCGGGATGAGATGGAAGGGGAGGCAGGAGGCCGGAACCGTGACCTCGGGCCTGAGCACGGAGACGTTGGCGCGCATCCTCGCGTCGAGCTTCTGCGCAGTGTCGGCGAGCCCCTGCGTCGGCGGGTAGCTGCCCTTGTAAGGGTGTATGCCGACGAACGTCTGGAAGGAGACGACGGCGAAGGAGAACCAGTCCGACGCGGTCGTAAAACTCCGCGCGTGCCGGTCGCGCACGCTCTCCATCAGCGCCGCCGCGGGGAACGAAGGCGTCTGGTAGCTGTCCACGTCGATGAAGTAGACCTCGGAAAAATCCTCCGCGACGAGGAAGTTCAACTCGTTCAAGTCAACCACGAGGACGCCCCTTGAGTGGACGTGGCTCACTCCCTCCTGCATCCGGCGCACGAGGCGCAGGGCCGTCTCGGGCGTCAGGTTGTTCCGCCGCCGGAAGGCTACGGGGAAGAGCTGGCAGAGCGCGTAAGAGCGCCCGACCGCGCGCATCGAGTAGCCCGCGGCCCGGTTCCTCGCGTCGAGGAGGAGTTCGAGCGGGCGGATGATGTTGGGCCGGTCGAGCGCCGACAGCTCCTGAATCTTCGCGGCCGGGATGGCGCGCCCCGGGTCTGCGTAGACCTTGTAGGCGTGCGCGCCCTTCACATAGATCGAGCCCTCGCCGCCCTGCGCCTTGAAGTCGGACCTGTTCAGACGGACTTCGCCCCCGCCCTGTATGTAATAGCGTGTTCCCACGGCGTCGCCTTTAAGGAGAGTGTTCAGACCGGGGAAGATGGCCTTCAGCGTCAACTTCAACCTCCGAGGTGCAGCGCCGCCAGAGAGAGGTCGTCCGCGTGCCGCCAGCCTTTAGACTGGCAGTCCTTCAGAAACATCTTCACCCGACGCCCGACGAAAGCGCCGCGCGTGTTCTTGAAAGAGACGAGTCCCGGCAAGACAGACTCGAACGGAACCGGCTCGCTCCGGCCCGCGGCCTCCCCCTGCCCGGAATGGAAGAAGGACTGGACGCCGTCGGAGAAGAGCGCCGCGAACCTGTAAGCGGCGGCGTCGAAGGCGAAGACCTCCGTCAACGCGCCGCCGTCCGACACGCCGTCCGTCCGCAGTCGCTCGCCGGCCGAGGCCGCGCGCAGTCGCGTCACCTCTTTGCGTGCGCGCCCCGCGTCCGCGAGCGCCCGCAGCCGCGCGGGCTGGTGCGCGTAAGCCGGGTAGACGGGGAAGCCCGAGGGGTACGAGACGGCGTACACGTCGAGCGCGCCCTCCGTTGTCTGTAGGCAGACGACGCCGTCGCCCGAACAGCCGACGATGAGCCGCCCGCCGTTCATGTGCGCGGTGAGCAGCGTGGCATCGACGGCCTGCGGCCTCAGCCCGAGCATCTCGGCCCACGAAAGCGCGAGGCGCGCGGCCTCGGAATGTAGTCCGGCGACGCCGCCGGCGGTCGGCCCGCCCGTCTCGCGGAGCAGGCGCTCGGCGGCCTTGACCAGCAGCCGAGCGCCGATGTCCGTGTCCGCCGAGGACGAGCAGCCGTCGGACAGGACGACGTACGGGCGGCCCCGCTCGCGCAGGTCGGCGACCGCGTAGTCCTGACAGACCGCGTGCGTCGAGCCCGTCTGGAAGGCGCTGTCGGCGTTCATCCATTTCCCCCTCTCAGAAGACGAGCGGCCGCGAGGGGCCGCCCGTGCCGAGCGCCTGCGACTGCGCGCTCACGCTGCGCGAGACGAACTCGGCGAGGCGCGCGAGCGTCTGCGCGTCGGCCTTGTCCAGCTCGACGTACTGCGTGAAGCCCGCGTCCCTTTGGAACTGCCGCAGGGCGCGCGACACCTGCGCGTCCTGCACGTTCACGCCGATGAGCACGGAGACGACCGACTCCAGCGCCTCGCTCTTGACCGCCCGCGCCAGAGCCTCCCTGACCTTGCCCGCGGGCAGGCGCGAGGCGTTGTCCAGCCCGTCCGTGATGACGAAGAGGATGGCGTTGGCCGAGAAGTCCCCGGCGAGGAGCTGCCGCCCGTAGCCGATGGTCGAGGAGACGGCGTTCTCCGCCGCGTCGTAGAGCGCCGTCGAGCCGCCCGCTCTCAGCACGCCGCCGTAGTCGGCGAGGTTGCAGTTCTCCAGCAGCTTGAAGCCGTGCAGCTCGGAGAGCGTGTCGTCGAAGGCGACGAGGCGGAGCAGGAGGTTGTCGGCGCGCGGGCTCGACTTGCAAGCCTGCACGACGCGCGTGACGGCCGCCTCCATGTCGAAGATGAAGTCGGCCGTGCTCCCGCTCACGTCGCAGGCGACGGTCGCGACCGTGTACTCGGTCGCGCCCAGCTCTTCGAGGCGCGTGGCGGAGTAGCCGTAGTGGCTGTTCGGAAGTGTGACCGCGTCGAGGCTCGCGTCGTTCAGTATCGGCATCGTCGTTGGCTCCTTTCTTCAGGCCAGGAATTCCGTCGTGGTCGAGAGCTGCATCCCGCGGCCCGTCATCTCGCTCATGAAGCTTCGGGCGTGCGCCTCGAAGCCGGGGATGTCGCTCGAAGCGTCGGTCAGCAGGACGAGCTTCGAGACGAACGAGTCGTCGCCGAAGGCGTCGGCGATGTCGCGGACGGTGTTCGCCAGGCAGTGTGTGCGCGCCTCGCCCGCGATGGCGACGAGGTCTGCCTGCTCCAACGCCTGGACGAGGCGCGTGTTGATCTGCGTCGAGGCGTCCGAGGGGTCGGGCACGTCGGCCTGTACGGCCGAGTAGTGCTCGGTCAGGACGTTGCTGCCCTTGGTGACGTAGTCCACGAAGGCGAAGCGCGTCTCCCACTCGGTCAGTGCCGAGAAGAGTTCGGGGAAGACGGCGTGGCCGGGGCTGCCGATGAGGCAGTGCGGCGGCCAGACCGTCAGCTCGTAGCGGCCGTTCTGCTCAAGCCTTCGGACGTATTCGAGCGCGCGGCGGTACATGCCGGGCACGGTCGGCGTCCAGACGCCCTGCTTGACCTCGGCGCGGCTGATGCGCGTGAAGACCGGCGGGTGCGCGCCCTTCGAGTCCTTCCAGAAGATGGGGTGCGCGATGTGTATGAAGTGGTGCGAGTCGAGCGTGACGTGCACGTCGTCGAGCTTGCCCTTCAGGCGGCGCACCAGCGCGGCCAGTCGCGCCATGTCGTGCTCGGCCCCGGGCACGTAGAGCGCGCCGCGCGCCGGGTCGCAGAAGTCCACCTGCGGGTCGATGATTAGCAGTTCGATCCTCTTGCTCATTGCCTGACCTCCTTCGGCCTGCTTAACGTAAAATCTACGCTAAGGTTTCGGGGTAAAATTTTTTAGCGCCGTGCGTCGGCGCCGAAGCTGATGTAGCGGGCGGGGACGTGCTCGGTGAGCCAGACCCCGTTCGCCGCGCGGAAGAACGCGTGCCCGTCCGCGTGCATCGCGCCGCTCGCTATTTCGAGGACGACGGGGCGGCCGTAGCGCCTGCCCACGGTGACGGCCGTCGCCTCCTGTTCCGAGAGGTGGACGTGGTGCCTGCGCCCCTTCGAGAGACCTTGCTGTTTAATCGAAGGGAGGAAGCGCTCGGCCGTCCCGTGGTAGAGGGTCGGGGGCGGCTGCCGCGGCTCGTAGCCCAGCTCGACCTCCACCGAGTGTCCCTGGCTGGCCCTGATCGAGAGGCCGTCCGCGCTGAACGAGAAGCGCTGCTTGTCGTTCGAGCGGACGACCTCGCGCAGCTCGTCCACAGACAGGCGCAGGCCGTGCGCCCCGAGGGCTTCGAGCAGCGCCGAGACCGAGACCCACCCCTCGCGGTCGAGCGTGACGCCGACCTTCTCGGGCTGGTGCCTCAGCACGAGGCTGAGGAACTTGCTGACTCTGACGTGTCGGTCTTTCGTAGACATAAACTAGAGCCCGAAGCTCAGGCCGCGCTTGACGAGCTGGCGGTACTTGCGCTCGTCGAACTCGTAGAGGCGCGCCGCGCGGTGGGGCACGCCCTTCTGCATCTCCTTCAGCTCCTTGAGCACGTCGAGGCCGAAAATCTTCTTCCTGAAGTTGCGGTTGTCCAGGGACGTGCCGAGCACGATCTCGTAGAGCTTCTGCAACTGCTTGATCGTGAACTTGCGCGGCAGAAGCTCGAAGCCGATGGGCGCGTAGGTCAGCTTCCCGCGCACCCTTTCGAGCGCCTTCCCGAGTATCAACGCGTGGTCGAAGGCGAGCCGCGGGAGCGAGGCGACGGGGAACCAGCGCGCCTGCCGCGCGTCCGTCGAGGCGTGGATCGTGTGCTTCTCTGGGGAGACGAGGGCGTAGTAGGCCACCGAGACGACCCACCCGCGCGGGTCGCGGCCGGGGTCGCCGAACGTGTAGAGCTGTTCCAGAAAAACGTCCGCGATGCCGGTCTCCTCGCGCAGTTCGCGCGCGGCCGCCTCTTCGAGCGTCTCGCCGGGGCGGACGAAGCCGCCGGGGACGGCCCACATCCCCCGGAAGGGCTCGAGGTCTCGCTCGACGAGCATGACCTTCAGCGTCTCCTCCTCCAGGTCGAGCCCGAAGATGACGCAATCGACCGTCAGCCCCGGCCTCTCGAACTCGTAGCTGAATCTCATCGGCCCCGCCTCTCAAAAAATTCTTTACACCTGATAGCGTCCGTGTTACGCTATCATTAGCGTAGATGATACGCTAAGTCGGGCGGTTGTCAAGAAGATTTTTTTCGGGGGGGCGGTGGCGGGTGGGAAGCGGTCGCGCGTCGCGTGAGGAGAGGGTGGCGGGTTGCCTGTTCGGGCTCGCCCTGGGGGACGCGCTCGGCGCGCCGACGGAGTTTCTGCCGGTGGCGGAGATTTTAAGGCGCTGGCCGCCGGACGGCCCCGCGGAGCCCTCGGGCGAGCCCGCGCGCGTGACGGACGACACGCAGATGGCCCTGGCCGTGGGCGAGGCGCTGGCGGAAGCCATCGTGAGGCGCGACCTGTCGCCCGCGCACCTTGAGTCGCTCATGCGCGCGGCGTTCGTCGGGTGGCTGAACTCGCCCGACAACGACCGCGCCCCCGGCGTGACCTGCCTGAGGGCCTGCGAGGCGTTGGAGGCCGGCGGGCACTGGCTCGAAGCGACGGCGAAGGGCTCGAAGGGGTGCGGGGCGAACATGAGGGTGGCGGCGGTGGGTCTGCTCGACCCAGAGGCCCACGGCGCGGGCGAAGCGGTGCGGGCCGCCGTCGCGCAGTTCCAGGCCGCGCTGACTCACGGCCACCCGACGGCGCTGGCGGCGTCAGACCTGACCGCGTTCACAATCGCGCGGCTGGCCGCGGGCGCGGAGCCGCGGTCGTTGGTCGGAGTGCTCGCGCACTACGCGCTGTCGCAGAGGTCGGTTTATCACGCCGACTGGCTGGGCGGGTTGTGGCGGCGCCCGGGGGTCGGATCGGCGGAGGAGTTTATCGCGCGGGGGTGGGACGAGTGTCTGGGCGTCCTCGACAGGCTCGCGGCGGCGCTCGCGTCGCCGGACTACGAGGCCGACCCGTGTCTCACCACGGGCGAGGGTTGGGTGGCCGAAGAGGCTTTCGCCACGGGGCTCCTGTGCTTTCTGCTCTACCCGGACGAGCCCCTGAAGGCGCTGCGCAGGGCCGCGGTCACGTCGGGCGACTCCGACTCGATTGCGTGCCTGACCGGGGCCTTCGCGGGGGCTCACCTCGGGGCGGGCTGCTGGCCGCGGGAGTGGGTGCGGAGAATCGAGTACCGCGAACGGCTCGCCGCGCTGGCGGCCGGGTTGTCGAAGTAATCGCGGGGGCTTCTAATCGAACGGAGAGTTTCATGCAGACGCAGGTCATCAAGTTCTACAAGGTGGACGAGCCGTACGGGGTCTTCTCGAACTTCGCCGCCTACCCCATCGAGTTGGACGGCAAGGTCTGGCCGACGAGCGAGCACTACTTCCAGGCGCAGAAGTTCGCCGGGACGGAGTTCGAGGAGGAGATACGGCTGACCGGGTCGCCGATGATCGCGGCGCGGATGGGGCGTGACCGCAGGAAGCCTTTGCGTCCCGACTGGGAGCGCGTCAAGGACGAGCTCATGCGCAGGGCCGTGCTGGCGAAGTTCACGCAGCACGCGGGGCCGCGCGAGACGCTGCTGGCGACCGGCGACGCGACGCTCGTCGAGCACACGCGCAACGACTCGTACTGGGCGGACGGCGGCGACGGGCGCGGGCGGAACATGCTCGGCCGGATTCTCGAAAGCGTCCGGGAGGAACTCAGGCGAAGCGGGGAAGTTTCGGGGGAGGGTTGAAGATGACGAACTCGTCCGTTGAGAGATTCGAGCGCGCGCGGGCGAGCCTCGAAGGGCTCTCGGTCGGCGACGCCTTCGGCGAGACGTTCTTCGTCAGCCCGGACGTGGTCGAAGGGCTCATCGAGCAGCGCGCGCTCGCCGCGAGACGTTGGCACTACACGGACGACACGCTGATGGCGCTCTCGGTCGTCTCGGTGCTCCGCCGGCACGGGCGCGTCGAACAGGGCGAGCTGGCCCGCAGCTTCGCAGAGCGTTACGACCGCACGCGCGGGTACGGCGCGGCGATGCACCGCCTGCTCTGGGAGATCAAGTGCGGCGAGGACTGGGCGGAGCGCGCCGCGAGCCTCTTCGACGGCCGTGGCTCGTTCGGCAACGGCGCGGCGATGCGCGTGGCCCCGCTCGGGGCTTACTTCGCCGACGACGTAGACGCCGCGGCCGAGCAGGCGGCGCTCTCCGCGGTCGTGACCCACACGCACGAGGAGGCGGTCGCGGGGGCGGTGGCCGTCGCCGTGGCCGCGGCGCACGCGTGGCGGCTCGGGCGGGAGCGCGCGCGGCCCGGCCGGGGTGAGTTCATCGACCTCATTTTGCCGTCCATCCCCGAGAGCGAGTTGAAGGACAGGGTGAGGCGTGCGCGGGAGATGGGGCCGGGCGCGTCGCTGCGTTTCGCGGTCTCCGTGTTGGGTAACGGCTCGCGGGTGACGGCGCTCGACACCGTGCCGCTCTGTTTGTGGTGCGCGGGCGAGAAGCTAGACGACTACCAGGAGGCGCTCTGGCTGACGGTCGGCGCGCTCGGCGACCGCGACACGACCTGCGCCGTCGTCGGCGGGATCGTGGCCGCGTACACGGGGCTCGAAGGAATACCTGTCCAATGGTTGAAGGCCCGCGAGCCTCTGCCGTCTTGGCCCTTTGAAGAGGCCGACGCGCCGTGAGTGACGCCGCACCCTTTACAAGCCGAAAGGCTTTTCGGTATCTTGGGCGTGCCCGGCTATGCACGCCCTTCCTTCTAATCACCGAACAACTAGGTCGTGCGCTTCCCGGGCCTTTTCCTTCCGCCGCGGCCGGGCGCCCCTTCCGAGATGAACCGCAACAGCATCCTCCTCCGACGCAAGCAGAAGGCCATCGTCCCGCGCGGCGACTCCGACCTGCCCGACACTTACGTCGCCGCCCTCAGCAAGAACCTTGAGGGGCTCGGCTACGCCCTCGCGCCGGAGGTCATCGGGGCGCTGAAGACCCTCAGCCCCGAGGAGGCCGGGCGCTTCCACGACGAGGTGCTGAGCGCCCTCAAGGAGCTGCGCGGGGTCAAACACTACAGGCCGATGTACCCGAACTTCCCGCGCCAGGTGATGGAGGCCGGACGGGCGGAACTCTACCTGAACGCGCTCATGCACTACCTGACCGCGTGGCTCTCCGACCTGTCGGGCGGCGGCGAGAAGCGGCGCATCTGGCTGCCCGCCTACGCGAAGGAGGAGCGCGGGCCCCTGGACGAGGAGGTCGGGCTGACCGTCGTCGGGCTCGGGACGGAGGAGGAGCTGCGCGAGGTCTTCACCCGCGTCGTCTCGTCCAACGCGTCCATCTCTGAGACGGACAGGGCGGAGCTGAAGTGGTTCGTCGAGAACTACGGCCTCACGCTCCCCGATGCGATACCCAACAAGGAGGTGCTCGCCTTCGTCGGCGGGCTCATGCCGGACGACCCCGGCCTCCGCCGCCACGTCCGGACGGCGACCGACGTGCTGCGGCTCGCCGTCTCGATGAGCGGCGGCGACCTCTCGCTCGCCGAGGCGACGAAGTTCCGCCGCCTCTCAAGGAAGGAGCGGAAGGCCCTGCTCTCGCTCCTTGAGGGCTGTGGGAACCTCGCAGAGGACATGCTCCGCTGGAAGGGGCGCTGGCTGCGGCTCGGCGAGCGCCTGCACCCGGGCGAGTACCGGAAGCGCTACCCGAGGGCCGCGGAAGCCTTCGACCTTCTGCGCGGCGACGCGCCCGTCCAGACCTTCAACTCGCGCGTGGAGCACGCCGTCCGCAGCCGCGATGTCCGAGGGGCCGTTGACCTCCTGCGCGACCGCCCCGGCGAGTTCGCGCGCCGCCTGGATCAACTGCTGAGGATGCGCCCCGGCCCGTCGGTCGTCTCCGCCTTCGGCGAGGTCGCGCACGCCGTCTCCACGCCCGTGCTGCTCCAGACGGCCACGCACTTCAGACACCGCAACGACGCGCGCGACCTACGCGTCTTCTTCCCGAAGGGCAGCCTCGCGAGAGTGACGGCCGTCGAGAACGACCTGCCCCCGATACCGCAGGAGGCGTGCGAGGCTCTGGTGCAGGTCTGCGAGGGCGTGCTCGTCCAAAGGTTCTCAAGGCTTCGGCCGCTGGGCCGCGTCTTCGTGGACGAGAGGCTGAGGGACTACCTCGTGCCCTTCTCGCAGCGCTCGGCCAGCCGCTCTTTGCGGACGCTCGTGCGCGGCTCGAAAGTGCCTCTGCCCGCGGGCGGCGAAACCGTGCGCTTCTTCCTCTGGTGGAGGGAGGGCGAGGTCGCGGGGAAGCGGACGGGGCGTGTGGACATAGACCTCTCGGCCGTGCTCTACGACGAGCGCTGGCGGTACAGGGAGCACGTCTCCTACACGAACCTGCGGTCGGCGAAGTACCGCGCCTGCCACAGCGGCGACGTGACCACGGCCCCCGAGGGCGCGTGCGAGTTCATAGACGTGGACGTGCCTTCGGTGCTCGCCTACGGCGGGGGCTACGTCGTGATGAGCGTGAACTCCTACACGCAGCAGCACTTCATCGACCTGCCGGAGTGCCGCGCGGGCTGGATGGCGCGCCGCGAGCCGAACTCGGGCGAGGTCTTCGAGCCCGCGACCGTGCGGGACAAGGTGGACCTGGCGAGCGACACGGCCATCTGCCTCCCCGTCGTCTTCGACCTCGAAGAGCGCAAGGCCGTCTGGGCCGACATCGGGCTCAAAAGGAACCCGAGCCATGTCAACAACGTCGAGGGGAACTACGCGCAGATGACGCTGCTCGGCAAGTCGCTCACCGAAGTCGTCAAGCCCGACCTCTACAACCTCTTCCGCCTCCACGCCGCGGCGCGCGGCCGCCCGGCCGAGACCGAGGCTGACGCCGACACCGTCTTCTCGCCCGACAAGGGAATCACGCCCTTCGACCAAGAGACGATAGCGTCCGAGTTCCTGTGATTCGTTGACAGCCGCCGCCGGCGGGGATATCTTTCCGCGCGTTCTGAACCGTCACCGACGCGCCGGCACTTCACGTCTAATTAGTCCACGCGGGACACTCTCACAGGGCAAACATGAGCACCGACTACAGCGAAAATCAGGCCCGACAACTCTTCCTTTTCCTGCTTGAGCACCGCCGGCACGAAGTCCTGGGCTTTGAGCTGGACAGGGACATCGTCGGGGCGTTCTTAAAGGTCGCGCTGTCTACCGGCCGGAAGGCGTCCGAAGTAATCGAGGGGGCGGTAGGTGGTACGAGGAACGGCACGATGGCGGAAAAGGTGTTCGTGTCGGACGTGCTCCTCGCCATCGCCCTGTACGGCTTCCGGGAGACGGTCGTCGAGGTGAGCGCGTGCGCGAATGCGGGTCTGAGGGCGGCGGCGGAAGACGCGCTCCTCAGGTACGAGAGATTTAAGAGCCGCGGCATAGAGCCCATCGCGCCCGGCCCGTTGAGCGGGCGGGAGCGCGCGATGGCCTCGCTCGTCCTTCGGGAGCAGGTCGCGCCGGATGAGTTGGAGAGCCTTGTGGCCCTCCTGGGGGGCGAGCAGAAATCCATGCGGGCCCGGGCCAAAGTTGTGCTGGCCGGCCTGGGTGCCGACTCCCGCGACGCGCTCTTTGACCTTTTGGAGAAGCGGGCTGTCACGAAGACCGCCGAATTCATCGAACTCCTGGGCCTGCTGAAAGACCCCAGAGGCGTCAGGCACCTCGCGGCGGCGTTCAGGGACATTGAGCGAAGATACGACCACCGTTTTCGAGAGACGGCTTTCAACGCTCTGGGACAAATAGAGGGCGAGGAGACCATAGAGTTCCTGATCTCTTTGCTGATCGCCGATGGCGCTTTTCGGGAGGTGCCCCGGGCATTGCTGGAGATCGGGGAGCCCGCTGCGGCGCCGCTGAAGCGCGCATATGAGGAGCACGTCGTCCTCCGCCGCCACGAGGGAGAGCTTTTAGCGCGGGTCGTGGGCGAGGGCGCCGTGGGCGTGTTGGTTAAGAGGTTGAAAGACCCTGACGAGGAAGTGCGAGACGAGACCGAGCGCGCACTTAAAATTTTAGGCAAGGTCGCGGTCCCACAAGTCCTCCCGCTGACCCGCGACGAAAATGGCGAAACGCGCCGACGCGCCGTGCGCGTCCTCGGCTCTGTCGGAGACATGCGGGCGTTTGAGCGTGTGATTGAGTTGGTCTTCTCCGGCACGCCGGAAGATCGTGCGGCCGCGATTGAAGCTTTGGGCGGCTTCCCCTTTGAACATGCCGGCCCGAACCTCCGCGGCCTCTTACGTTCTGCCAGGAGTGAGGTGCGCGTCGGCGCGGCACGAGCCCTCGGCCGCTACGAAGGGTCGAAGGAGGCGCTTAAGCTCCTGACAGAGGCCGGCAGGGATAAGGATAAGCAGGTTCGACTTCAGGCCATCGAGTCAATCCGGGTCGCCGCTTCCTCACTCACGTCTGAGGAAGACCTCGTACCTGTCGTCCGGGCTCTCCTGCGAATGCTGACGGACAAGAGCGAAGCCGTAGCCGCCGAATCCCTTAGGGCGTTGTCCCACCTCGCAAGAAATGATTTTGCACAGGCAATAATCATCAGGCTTATCAAGGAAGCCATCCCGGCCTCAAAGGGCGTTAAGAAACGAAAGTTGAGTGACGCGCTTAAGTTCATCATACTGGAATGGACAAGGCGAGAGCGCCGGGGCGGGCTTGCTGCATTTGTTGATTCAGCCGCTTCTGATTACTCCGATTCTGATTACTCCGAGCCGATGCGCTCTTTGGAACATTCATTCGAGGCGTACTGGCCGGACGACATTTTGCTATTTGAGCCGACCGCTCAGCGCCCGATTTCAGAGGAGACACATTTTTCAATCACGGCCCCTCCGGCGGTCAGGGCGGGCACCTTTTTCCTTCTGGACGTGTGGGCGCATTTGGAGGCCGACAGGGATGAGGTCATGAGGCGCGCCCAGTCCGCCCTGCGCGAGAAGGATATTTACCTCAGGTCAGTCGGCCCCTTCCTCGTCGAGCGCGAGACGCTCCTGCAAGTGCGTTTGAGCATCCCCGACTTCGGCGGCGCGACGCAGGAAGACGCCATCCTCTGGTCCGGCAAAATCGGTAACTGCACGTTCCCCGTGCAGGTGCCCCGCGAGGCCGCCGCCGGTAAGCACCTCGGCACGGTCTATATCCTCGCGGCCGGGCTCCAGGTCGCGAAGTTACATTTCGACGTCGAGGTGGGGGAAGAGAACGCCCCCGCCGGCAGCCTGCCGACGCGAGAGTCGAGGATCAGGAGCGCGTTCGCTTCGTACGCGAGTAAGGAGCGCGGGCTGGTGCTCGGACGAATCCAGGGCATGCTCAAGATAGTTCCTTACCTCGACATCTTTCTCGACGCCGCGTCGCTGCGTTCCGGCGAGAGGTGGGAGGACAGGTTGATGGAGGAGATTAACAGGCGCGACGTCTTCTACCTCTTCTGGTCGCTCGCGGCCAGTCGCTCCAGGTGGGTCAGGAAGGAGTGGCGGGCCGCGCTTCAGGCGAAAGGGCTTGACTTCATCAACCCGGTGCCGCTGGAAAAACCCGAGAAGGCCCCTCGTCCCCCGGCAGAGCTTGCCGAACTTCACTTCGACGAGTGGACGTTACACTTTAGCTAAGGCCGGCATGCCCGTGCCCTACGGCTTTCACGGGGCCTGGATTCCCGGCGGGATGCTTCCGAAAGGGTAGATGGTCGAAGGCGTGGGCGGCGGGAAAAGGGCGAAACGGGGCCGGGCGAGCGCAGCAAATGCGGCAAGGCCACCTAAGTCTAATGTTTCGGGGTCAGGCCCTATTGAATAATCGTTGACCTTCCAATCGCGAACAGGTATAACACACGGCACTTGGGCGGTTGGTGAATCCTTCCGCTCCCTGGTTTGCTGGGGTGAGGACAGTGAGCCAGACATAGAACAGGCGCGAAGCTCCCAAAGCTGACGCGCCTGTTCGCTTTTTACCGCCCCCGCATAAAACTCCGGGAGAAGTAATCAACGCGCCGGGATCGACTGGAAGAGGCGCAGCACGCTGAGCGCGATCTTCGACTCGGGGGCGAGGAGGTTGTCGGGGCCGTTGACGGTCGGCCGCGTCTCCGTGTTGAAGGCGAGCAGGCTCGCCGTGCGCGTCTCGGGGCAGAGGCTCACGTACGCCTTGAACCCGTTCTGGTCGCCGTTGTGCCCGACGTAGCGCCGCCCCCCGATGTCGTCCACGAAGAAGGAGAGCCCCACCGAAGTCTCGGCCCGCATCCACCCCTGCGTGAAGTCGTCCTTCGCCGCGAGCTGCGGCCGCCACATCTCTTCGAGCGACGAGCGCTTCAGCACGCCGTCGTACACGTCCCGCTTGGAAGGGTCTCCCAGGAGGAAGTTGACGTACCTGACCATGTCGGGGAGCGGGGCGTTCAGGCCGCCGTTCGAGACCGTGACCCCTGTGTCGGCGTCGAAGCGCGCCGCCGTCCTCACGCCGCCCTTCACGTAGTAGCTGTGCGAGCGGTGCCTGAGGAGGTGGTAGGGCGTCGAGTCGAAGTAGCTGCGGTACATCTCCAAAGGCTTGAAGATGTTCTTGTCGATGTAGACCTCGTAGTCGTCGTGCGACAGGGTCTCGACGACGCGCCCGAGGTAGATGACGCCGGGGTTCGAGTAGCCGAAGCGGCTGCCGGGCTTAAAGAGCACCTCGGTGTAGGGCATCATCGCCGCGAGCTGCGCCCAGCCCGGCGGCTCGAACGGCTGCCAGTCCTTCGAGCCGTCGCGCCAGCTCCCCCACGTCGGGTTGCGGAAGCCGGCGCTGTGGGTCAAGAGGTGGCGGATGGTGATCTCCGACATGTCGCCGAAGGGGTTGTGCGCGCCCCGCAGCTCGGGCACGTACTTGACGACGGGGTCGTCGAGCCTGAGCAGCCCGCGGTCGCGGAGCTGCATGATGGCGATGCCTGTGAGGGTCTTGGTGATGGAGGCCCAGTGGTAGATGGTCTCCTCGTCTACGGGCACGCCGCGCCCGGCGTCCGCGAGGCCGTAGAGTTCACGCGCGACGACCCTGTTGTCCCGGACGAAGTAGAAGCTTGAGCCGACGAACCCGGCCCCGCGCAGCTCGCCCAGGTAGTTGGCCCTGAACTCCTGATACGCCCGCGCGAAGTCGTCGCCCGCTGCGGATTGAGCGAGTGCGCGCGGGGCGGCGCACAAGAAGCCGAGCAGCAGCGCCGCCGACAGAAGTCGGCGCATCTTCTTCCTTCCGTTCATGCTAATTTACCTCCCGTTTAGAGGCGGGCTCCGGCCCGCCGGCTCGTGCTGCGATGTCTAACGCCCCGGCGGTCGGAGCCCGCCTCTAAACGGTCGTCGGTATGCTCATACGAAAACGCTCTAAGGGAAGAGAACGTCGAAGGTGTGAATGATGTCATGTCCACTCGGCTCCGGTTCGGGTCGGCCCGGCCGCACGCAGAGCGCCGTCCGCATCCCGGCGGCGCGCGCGGCGTCGAGTTCGGCCGTCACGTCCGAGACGAACAAGACCTCGGACGCCTCCGCGCCCGTCGCCGCGCCGATGGACTCGTAGCTTGAGCGCTCCGCCTTCGCGCCCGTCGTCGTGTCGAAGTAGCCGCCTATGTAGCCGGTCAGGTCGCCTTCGTTCGTGTGTGCGAAGAGCAGCTTCTGCGCGAGCACGCTGCCCGAAGAGAAGATGTGGATGCTCCGCCGCTGCCCGCGCCAGCGCTCGAAGGCCGTGGGCACGTCCGCGTAGACCTGCGCCCTCAGTTGTCCGCTCAGGTAGCCGCTCTCCCAGACCTTCCCCTGTAGTGACTTCAGGGCCGTAGATTTTCTGTCCTGATCCATCAGCCAGTGAACGTACGCGGTCGCCGATTCGAGCTGTGAGTCGGCCGACTCGTCGCGCCACGCGGGGGGCTCGCGCCCCGCCTCCGTGTCCGCGCGGTGCTCCGCCTTCAGCGCCTCGATGTCGGCGCGCACGGCGTCGGAGCGTTGATGTTGACTGAGGAAATCTCTGACGTGACGGCGCGCGAAAGGGAAGAGGACTTCGTAGACGAACTCGACCGGGGTGGTCGTCCCTTCGATGTCGAGCAGGATGGCCCGCGTCTGACGTTCCGCCATATGAATCTACAGGCTCACGCAGTCTCGAACGGCGGCGCGTACGAAGGCCCGAGGCAGACCGGCTGGTAGTCGCGCTCGGCCCCGCTCTCTGTGTAATGCGGGGCCCAGCCGGACGGGTCTTGAAAGAGGCGGATGGCGCGGATGCGCCGGTCGGGGCAGAGGCCGAACCAGTGTCGCATCCCGCGCGGCACGGAGAGCAGGTCGCCCGGCCCGACCTCGACGCACGTCACGGGCCCGCCCTCCGGGTGGAGGTGGAAGAGCCCGCGCCCGCCGATGACGAAACGCACCTCGTCCTCGTCGTGCCAGTGCTCGCGCTTGAACTTCTCCAGCATCACGTCGAGCCCGGGCGTCTGCGGCCCCACGTCGATCACGTCGGCCGTCACGTAGCCGCCGCGCGCCTTCAGACGTTCGACCTCCGCGGCGTAGGCGGCGAGCACCTCCTCGGCGGGCGCGTCCTCCGCCAGCGCGTGCGCGGGCTCCCAGCGCTCGTAGCAGACGCCGACGGCCGCCAGGTGTCGGCGAACCTCCGCCTCGTCCGTCAGGGTCTTCCGCTCTTCAGGTATGCTGACGATTGCCACTTCCTTCCTCCGCGCTCACATCAACTAAACCGAACGGCCGGAACCGCCCGCGCAGTGCTCGCGCCCAAGGACTTCGAGCAGGAATTCCAGAATCTCGACGTGCCGCCGCGCCTCGGCCAGGTCGCGCCCCCACGTGTAGAGGCCGTGGCGGCGCAGCAGGACGCCGTGCGCCTGCGGGTACGCCTCCAGGGCCCCTTCGAGCGCGCGCGAGAGCACGCCCATGTCCTGAGAGTTCTCGATGACGGGGAGCGTCTCGCGGTGCTCGTGCGTCCTCACGCCCGCGAGACCTTTGAGCATCTCGAACCCTTCGACGAGCAGCCGCCCCTCGCGCGCGAAGGCTTCGGAGAGGAGCGTGCCCCAGACCGAGTGCGTGTGGAGCACCGCGCCCGCACCGCGCGCGCGGACGACCGCGAGGTGGAGCCGCGCCTCGTCCGAAGGCCGCCCGCTCCCGCGCGTGACCGCGCCGCGCTCGTCGATCTCAAGGATGTGCTCGGGCGTGAGCGCCCCTTTGTCCAACCCGCTGGCCGTGATCGAGAGCCGCAGGGGGTCTCGGCCCGAGACCGCGCTGAAGTTCCCGCTCGTCCCGAGCACCCAGCCGCGCCCGTAGAAGTCGCGACCCGCCGCGGCCAGAAGGCGTGCGAGGGAGGCGTGGCCGTCCGCGACTTCGTCCCTGTTCTCTTGCTTGCCCTGACGCGTCATCTTCGCCGACCGTGGTCGGACATTCTATTGCCGCGCGTTCGTGAATACCAGCCGGAGGCGCGGCCGAAGCCTCAATGCAGCAGCCGCCTGACGGTCTCGACGAGGAGGGCCAAGTCCCCCGGCTTGACCAAGTAAGCCTGCGCGCCCACCGCGAGCGCCTCCTCCCGTTCCGCATCCAGCCCCGCGCCCGAGTAGAAGACTACAGGGGTGGAAGAGTCCGACCGCCGAATCTCGCGGCAGAGCTCGACGCCGCTCCCGCCCGGGAGCCAGTTGTCCAGCAGGTAGAGGTCGAAGCGGCCGCGGCGGGCGATCAACTCCGACGCCTCGGCGGCCGTCGCGGCCGTCGTGACCTCGCAGTCGATGAGGCCGAGCAGGTCGCGCAGCATCGTGCAGGTGTCTTCGTCGTCCTCGACGCAGAGGACGCGTGCGGTTCGGGCGGGCATTCCCATCTCCGTGGTGAAGTTTGTGAGAGCGTACGGGCGAGGGTGAAGATATGCCGACGCGGGCCCGGCCGTCAACGTCGGGCGGCCCGTCCCGCCGACCCTCGCGGCCCGGGGGCAACCGCGTGTCGTCTCCCGCATCTAAAGTTGGATTCGCCCAAGCCTCACAATAAAGAGCACTCGGCAGTCCGGCGGAAGGTCTCGGGGTTCGTCTCCGCGACTCTCCGTCCTTCAGGCTCGACGCGGGGCCGTAGCTCAGTTTGGCAGAGCGCTTGAATGGCATTCAAGAGGTCAGCGGTTCGACCCCGCTCGGCTCCATCCCGCGCGGGAGTAACTCAGTGGTAGAGTGCGACCTTGCCAAGGTCGAAGTCGCGAGTTCAAATCTCGTCTCCCGCTTTTGAAACGATGAACGATGGACTGAAAGCCGTTTGTCTTCAGTCCATCGTTCATCGTTCATCGTTCATCGTTCTGAGTCGCCCCTGTAGCTCAGTTGGTAGAGCAGATGACTCTTAATCATCGGGTCGAAGGTTCGAGTCCTTCCGGGGGCATCTCTTCTTTACACCCTCAAAATCGAAAGCCCGACACACAAAGGTGACATCTCGCCGCCGCAAGATGCCGCCCCGGCGGTTGCCAGGGGCGGGGCGCGTGGTGCATCCTAACGGAGTCCTTCCTTCTCTCGCGCATCGGCGGTGATGCGCCCCATCGCCTCGTTCGGCGGCGGCGTTCTGGATAGTTCGAGAGCGGGCTTAACATCAACTTCAGAAGCCGCTCAACGAGTTGAGCACCCGAACGCAGGTTCCTTCGCTGCCACCGTTCCGACGAAGCCACTTCGATTCGAAGCTTCTCCTGACGCCCCGCTTCAGGCGGGGGAGGTAACACACACATGTCCATGAAACTTTACGTCGGCAACCTCTCTTTCAACACTTCGTCGGAAGACCTCCGCGACCTCTTCTCGCAGGCCGGCACCGTGGAGTCGGCCTCGGTCGTCGAGGACCGCGACACGGGTCAGTCGCGCGGCTTCGGCTTCGTCGAGATGTCGTCGAAGGAGGAGGGCGACGCCGCCATCCAGCAGTTCAACGGCAAGGAGGTCGGCGGGCGCAACCTGAACGTCAACGAGGCGAAGCCCCGCGAGGATCGCGGCGGCGGCCGCGGGGGCGGTCGTAACGGCGGCGGCGGCGGTCGCGGCGGCTTCGGCGGCGGCGGCAACCGCGGCCAGCGCTGGTAGAACGCTCCGGCCAGCCGGAGACTCTGAGAACGAGGAGCCCCGGGCCGAGTCGAAAGCTTAGCCCGGGGCTTGCTCCGTCGGCGGGTCTAGAATGTTCGGGCGTCGGCGGATTAACGGAGGTTGATGTGAGCGAACAGATTCATCGGAGCGGGGAGCGCGTGGAGAAGTTCTGCGCGATGTGCGGCGAGGAGCGGGGCCACGTCGTGGCGTCGGTGACCAAGGCGGGGCGCATCGCGAGCGTGAGCTGCCCGAAGTGCGGCACGCGCAGCCGGTTCAAGGCCGAGGCGGGGGCCGGGCCGCGGGCGGCGGCCAAGCCGGGGGCTCCCTACGACAGCACCCACACGTACCGGGCCGGGCAGTCGATGACGCACCCGGTCTTCGGCGTGGGCGAGGTCACGGCGCTCGTCGAGCCGCAGAAGATCGACGTGCTCTTCCCCGACAGGATGCGCCGCCTCATCCACTCCCGCGGTTAAGAAGGGGTATTCGCGGGCGGCCGGCGGCGAGCGCACACGGCGCGGGCGCCGTCGCCCGCGGGCGCATCATGCTAAACAAGGTACACGTACCGCCGTCGGACGCCGCACAGCTCCGGGTCTTAGACGTTCTCCGGGGCGGGGAGCGCACGTGGCAGGAACTCCAGGCCCTGACCGACTTTAATAACGACTACCTCGGCATCCTGCTCGGCGAGCTGCTGGGCAGGCGCATGGTGAAGACTGGGCACCGGGGCGGAGTCAGGGTGTACTGGCTGCCGCGCCCGTAGGCCAGCGACATCGAAGGCGGCCCCCACCGGCGGCCCTTCAATCAGCGTCCCGCCTCCGCGTTGCGCGGGTAAGCGGCGCGACCAACGACACACGTTCGGGGGCCCGACCTTCACACCCGCCGGGCTTCATCCAACGCGCAGGATTTCAGCACCGCGGCGGAGACGCGGACTTCACCGCCCGCCCTTCGTTCGACGTTCACGCCCACATCTTTTTTCCAACTAAGGCCGTCCGCTATCGAGAACGGCGCGCGCGTTACCGGAACCGAAAACGCGCGCCGCAACGCCCAGGCGTTCCCCGCGTCATCGTCGAGCCGCGTCGTCACAAACGTCGAACGCGCCGCGCCCCGCGCCTCGTATGTGCCTGCCGAGACGGCGCAAAAAATTCCCCGGAAGCGCCGTGTACGAACCCTCGGACAGAAGGAAGGAGTTTCGCACCATGAGAAAGATCACGACCAACATCATCATCGCCGCCCTGCTCGTCTGCTCCGCGGCCACGGTCGCCTCGGCGAAGGTCAGGAGCCGCCTCATCACCGTCGGTCAGGACTTCACCGTCGCGGGCAAGACGATCAAGGCCGGCACCTACCGCTTCGGCTACGACGACGAGAAGAACGAGCTGACCGTCGCCGACCGCAAGACCAAGGAAGTCCTGGCCCGCGCGGAGGCGCGCGTCGAGAAGTCTAAGAAGGGCACCTTCCCGATGCTGGCGCTTGAGGGCGATTCGGCCCCGCTCTCCTTCGCCGGCCTCTCCTTCGACGGCCGCCAGGTCATCACGACCGCGCCCGCGACGGCCCAGGGGCAGTAGAACGATTGCGGAGTGCGGAAAGCGGAATGCGGGTCGTAGGAGGATGAAAGGCACGCTGCCTTTCATCCTCCTACGACCCGCATTCCGCTTTCCGCAATAACCTTACTTGCAGGTGCTTGCGGCGGGCTCGCTTGTCGTATGTGAGGCGGCGTCGGACATGCCCCTTCAAAAAGTCTCTTGCGGTCTCGCGCTTCGCCTGCCCGCGCGCATGCTACACGCCGGGCGCGGCTGGCGGAGTCGCGCCGCGCCGTAGTAAAAAGGCGCGAACTCTGAAAGGGGGCGAGTCGTGTTCGAGATAATCGACCTGAGTCAGGAAATCTTCACGGGGATGCCGACCTTCCCCGGCATGCCCGAAGTGAAGGTCACAGTCCACTGGTCGCACGAGCAGTTGGAAGGCGTCACAGACACGGACGTGGTCTCGCCCGCCGTTAACCTGCTTGAGCTGGGCGAGCACACGGGCACGCACGTGGACGCCCTCAGCCACATGGGGCGCGAGCACCGCGCGCACTCCATCGACACGATGCCGCTGACGAACTTCTACACCGAGGGCGTCTGCCTCGACCTCTCGCACAAAGGTCTGTCGGAGTTGATCGAGGTGGAGGACCTGGAGCGCGCCCTCTCCGCGGCCGGGCTTGAGATTAAGCCGGGCGACACCGTCCTGCTCTACACGGATCACTACCGGCGCTTCTACGGGACGGACGACTGGCACCGCGCGCCGGGCGTGAGCGTCGCGGCGGCGCGCTGGCTGGGCGGGCAGGGCGTCGCGGCCTTCGGCGTCGAGCCGGCCGCGCCGGGCGTGCGCGGCGTCTCGAACAAGGAGGTGCACCGCGTCTGCGGCGAGCTGGGCTTCACGCACTACGAGAACATGTGCAACCTTCATCTGCTCGTCGGGCGCGGCCGCTTCCGCTTCATCGGCCTGCCGCTCAAGATTCGCGGAGGCACCGGCTCGCCCGTGCGCGCCGTCGCCGTCTTCGAGCGCTGAAGGCGTGATATCATGCGCGGCACTCGACCTTTGCCTCCGACGAGGGGGAGTGCCTTGAACGAGATACACACCAGCGCCGAACTCGACTGGACGGTCGTCCCCGGCACGCGCGCGGTCGTCAACTGCGTGGCCTACGCCGAGGGCCGCCGCGTCGCCGCCGTCGAGGTCTGCGACATCGGCCGCGAACTCGCCGAGCCCGGCCGCTTCGCCTGGATCGGGCTCCACGCCCCGAGCGCCGAGCTGCTCCGGCAGGTGCAGCGCGAGTTCGGGCTGCACGACCTCGCCGTCGAGGACGCCCTGCACGCGCACCAGCGCCCCAAGCTCGAGACCTACGGCGACTCGCTCTTCGTCGTCGTCCGCACCGCGCGGATGAACGCGGAGCAGTGCCGGGTCGATTTCGGCGAGACGCACTTCTTCGTCGGCCGGAACTTCATCGTCTCGGTGCGCCACGGGCCTTCGCTCTCCTACGCGAACGTGCGCGCGCGCTGCGAGACGACGCCGCAGCTCCTGCGCAAGGGGCCGGGCTTCGCGCTCTACGCGCTGATGGACGCCATCGTCGATCAATACTTCCCCGTGGTGGACGCGCTGGCGCGAGACCTCGAGGCGCTCGAAGACCAGATCTTCGGCGAGAAGTCCACGCGCGAGACGACGGCGCAGATCTACCAGCTCAAGCGGCAGCTCCTCGAAGTCAAGCGCGCCGTCTCGCCGCTCATAGACATCTGCAACCGCCTGATGCGCTTCGACCTCGACCTCATCCCCGAGGACACGCGCCCCTACTTCCGCGACGTGTACGACCACGTCGTCCGCATCAACGAGATGGTGGAGAACACGCGCGAGCTTCTGACGACGGCGCTCGAAGCCAACTTCTCGCTCATCTCCATCGCGCAGAACGAGGTCTCGAAGCGCTTCGCCGGCTGGGCCGCGATCATCGCCGTCCCGACGATGATCGCGGGGATTTACGGGATGAACTTCAAGAGCATGCCGGAGCTTGAGTGGGATTACGGCTACCCCTTCGCGCTCGCCGTGACCTTCGGCCTGGCCGCCCTCCTCTACCTGCTCTTCAAGCGCTCGGGCTGGCTATAGCGGTCAGTACTGCCCGCGGTAGCGGGTGGCTTTACCGATGACGGCTTGATGACTGATGAGAGCCGCGCTGTCATCAATCGCCCGGTCTACGCAACGCCCACCCGCTACCGCGGGCGGTTCTGACCTGGCTGCGGTGTACGTTGACAGACGCGGCGCGGCCTCATTAACATCGGCCGACCTTTCAAGGGGCGCGACCCTCGCGCCGGAGCTTTAAGCAGTCTTCGCCCCGCACCTCTCTACCCGCCGCCGCAGTCGGGCGGCCGAACCTTGGCGCAGTTCAGACACCAGCGGACTGGAGAAAATATGCTTCCCCCTATCAACCGCAGACCTGCCGGGAGACTCTTCGCTTTCGCCTTCGCCCTCCTCTTTGCAACGACGGCCTTAGCCTTCGGCGCGCGCGCGCAGACGCAGATCACGACGGGCGTCATCCAGGGGACGGTCGAGGACGAGCAGGGCGCGGCCCTGCCCGGCGCGGCCGTCGAGGTCAGGAACGTCGAGACCAACCTGACCAGGACTTTGACGACCGACGACACCGGCCGCTTCGTCTTCCTGCAACTCCCGCCGGGGCGCTACACGCTGACGGCCTCGAAGCAGGGCTTCGCCACGCTCAAGCAGGAGGAGTTCCAACTCACCGTCGGGCAGTCGGCCAACCTCGACCTCAAGATGAAGGTCTCGGCCATCACCGAGACGATCACCGTCTCGGCCGTCCAGACCGTGGACACGGCGAGCGTCCAGACCTCGACGACGATTAACGAGCGCGCGGTCGGCAACCTCCCCGTCCTCGGCCGCAAGTTTGAAGACCTGCTGACGCTCACGCCGAACGTCTCCATCACGCAGGGGCCGGACGGCGACGAGATCAACTTCGCGGGCCAGCGCGGCGTCTTCAACAACATCAGCCTCGACGGCGGCGACTACATGAACGGCTTCTTCGGCGAGCAGGCGGGCGGCCAGCGCGCCGCCATCGACATCCCCCTCGACGCCGTCAAGGAGTTCCAGGTCATCGCCACCGGCGCGACGGCCGAGTTCGGCCGCACGGCGGGCGGCGTCGTCAACGTCGTCACCAAGTCCGGGACGAACGACTTCCACGGCTCGCTCTTCCACTTCCAGCGCCTCGAAGCGCTCACCGCGAACACCTCGGACGGGAAGCCCCTGACCGACTTCCACCGCGAGCAGTTCGGCGGCAACGTCGGCGGGCCGCTCAAGCGCGACAAGGCGTTCTTCTTCGTCGCCTACGAACAGATTTTCGAGAACCTGATGCGCGCCAACCTCTCCGAGCAGATCGGCGACACGCCCTGCCCCGTCGCCGCACCGACGATTACGGGCAACGAGGCGCTGATTAACGCGAACACCGACTGCCAGAGGCTCGCGCTCCTCGGCTTCTTCCGCGCGACGCGCAATCAGGAGGAGGGCGCGCCCGTCAAGCGCCCGGTGCGCAACTCGGCCATCCTCGGCAAGGTGGACTGGCACCTGACCGAGAACAACCACCTCGCGCTCTCACAGAATTTCGACTACTCGAAGAACGAGAACCAGACCTTTGACGTGCCGACCTACGGCAACTCGGCCAACGGCATCGAGGGGCCTTCCAAGATTTACGCCTTCAACGTCAACCTCCTCTCGACCCTCTCGCCGACGAAGGTCAACGAGTTCCACTTCACCTACGGGCGCGAGGAGCGGCCGCGCTCGGCCGTCGAGTCGAACGTGCCGGCCGACACGGCGATGGGCTTCGCCACCACCTTCCGCTTCGGCAACCCCTTCTTCCTCGGGCCGAACGTGGACGAGACCTTCTGGCGCACGCAGTTCAAGGACAACTTCTCGATCGTCTCGGGCAACCACACGGCCAAGTTCGGCGGCGAGTGGGTGCACAGCCGCAATTCGCAGGTCTTCCGCGGCTTCTTCCAGGGGCGCTACATCTTCGACAGCGTGACGGGCTTCCTGCGCTACGCCTCGCCCGCCGCGGCGGGCGGCTTCGGCCCCGCCACCGTGGGCTGCTCGAACGGAACCTACGTCACCGCGCCGACGCCCTGCCCGGCCGGGACGACCCCCAACGGCGGCCCGCTGCTCCTCTACCTACAGGGCGCGGGGCGCACCGGCCCGGCGACCGACGCCGCGGGCTTCTCAGACATCTCGAACGAAGACCTCGCGCTGTTCGCGCAGGACTCTTGGAAGATTCGCCCGAACTTCACGGCCACCTACGGCCTGCGCTGGGAGGCGCAAATCTTCCCCGACCCCGTCGTTGACCCGGCGCAGACGGCCTACGGCATCTTCCTCAACGACCCGCGCTTCCCGTCCGACGGGAGGCTGCCGAGCCAGAAGAAGCAGTTCCAGCCGCGCGTCGGCTTCGCGTGGGACATCAACGGCAACGGCCGCTCGGTGCTGCGCGCCAACTACGGCATTTACTACGCCCGCCAGAACATGCTCTCGCAGGTCGGGTCGATCACCACCAACGGCGTGCAGCAGCAGACCATCTTCCTCAACACGCCCATCATCTCTTCGGGCGTCCCCGGCCCCGTCTGGCCGGGCGTGGTCGCGCCGCCCTCGACCGTGACGCCGTGCGTCGCCGGCGCGGTCTCCAACCCCTTCCCCTGCTTCTCGGGCGTGCGCGTCTTCAGCCGCGACTACAAGAACCCGCGCATCTACACCACCAACGTCGCCTTCGAGCAGGAGCTGGCGCAGGGCCTCTCGATGTACCTCGACTTCACGCACGCCAAGGGGGTGCATTTGACGCGCTTCCTCGACTGGGCGCGGACGGGCTTCTTCGCGCCGTTCCTCGGCGAGACGATGGTCACGAGCGCCAACGGCAAGTCGCTCTACCGCGCCTTCACCGTCGGCGTCCGGCGGCGGTTCAGCGGCCGCTACCAGTTCGAGGGCAACTACACCTTCTCGAAAGACTACGACGACGACTCGAACGAGCGCGACCCGTTCACCGACCGCGCCTTCGACTTCTTCGACCTCAGCCGGGACTACGCGCTCTCCGACCGCGACATCCGCCACCGCTTCAACTTCTTCTCGAACGTCGAGCTGCCCGCGGGCTTCGACCTCAACTCGCGCGTGCAGGCGCGCTCGGCGCAGCCCATCACGCCGCCGTGCCCGACGGCCCCGCGCTGCCCCGACCGCAACACGCTGAGGAAGAACAACGAGTTCTTCTCCCTCGACTGGCGCTTGCAGCGCCCCTTCCACTTCTCCGAGTCGGTGGCGCTCATCCCCATCTTCGAGATGTTCAATACCTTCAACACGGAGAACAACATCAACCCGCTGGTCACGCCCGGCCTCTTCAACTTCGACGGCTTCCTGCGCCAGGGCGTCGGCGACCCGCGCATCATCCAACTCGCCGTCAAGTTCGTCTTCTAGGGCGGTCGGCGAAATCCTGCCCCTCCCGTTTAGAGGCGGGCTGTGCCCGCCGGCTCGCTGACATCGCAGCACGAGCCGGCGGGCACAGCCCGCCTCTAAACGGGTGTCGGTAAATGGACGTGGTCACGCTCTGGCGCGACCGGGAAGGCAGAGGGCAGCACTGGAAGGGAAGGGCGTGCAAGGTCTACTCGAAGGTCGAAGGCCGGCGGAGGATGACGGTGCACACGGGGCTGCTCGACTACGAAGGCTCATAAGCCCAGCGCCGCCTGCGGGTCGGAGCAGTGGCCCTGGAAGCGCTCGAAGAAGCGGCCGGCGTGCAGCCCGTCCATCAAGGCGTGGTGCCCCTCGACCGAGACGGGCATCCAGACGCGCCCGCCCGCCTCGCGGTACTTGCCGAACGCGACCTTGGGGATGCCGCTCTGCTGGCGCGAGTCGCGCGCGTGCTTGATGCCCGTGAAAGAGACCCAGGGGATGACCGAATGGTAGATGAGGTCGTCCTGGCCCGCGCGCGCGTCGAGCGGCGGCGGCTCGCGCTTCGCCCTCTCCACCTTCGCGCGCGCGTCCTCGTGGAAGGCGTCGAAGTCGTCGGTGTAGTCGAAGTAGACGAAGGTGAAGCTGTCGTCGGGGAGCAGGATGATGGCCCCCGCGTGGACGCGCCCGTGGACTACGACGCGCTCGCCGCGCAGCCGGTAGCGGAACGGCTCGACCTCGTTGGCGGTCTTCGTCGAGAGGTAGTGGTAGGTGACGAAGAAGGAGAGGCCGCGCCCGCGCGCGAAGGCGAGCAGCGGCGTCACGTCCACGTCCGCGCAGACGTTGAAGTACGGGTCGTCGTAACCCCTGAAGAGTCGGAAGAGGTGGCGGCGGCTCCACGCCTCCGTATCAAGGTAGTCGGGCATGGGGCCATTATACTTACTTCAAGCCCGCCGGAAACTGTGACACGCGCGTCTCACCGCGGGGAAGAAAACGTCAAACAAAAGAGTTACAAGAGTCGCCAAAACCAGAGCAGAGGGGGGCAGACAGATGGGCGATTCTACGGGCAGACCTTTGGCGGTGGTGACGGGCGCGTCGAGCGGCATCGGGTACGAGCTGGCGAAGCTGTGCGCCGAGAACGGCTTCGACCTTGTGCTCGCCGCCGACCGGCCTCTCGACGAGGCGGCGCAGACTTGCACGGGGCTCGGCGCGGAGGTCACGGCGGTCGTGACCGACCTCGCCACCGTCGAGGGCGTGGACGAGCTTTACGAAGCGATAGGGGGGCGGCCCGTTGACGCGCTGCTCGCCAACGCGGGCCACGGCCTCGGGCACGCGTTCCTCGACCAGGAGTTCGAGGAGGTGCGCCACGTCATCGACACGAACATCACGGGGACGGTCTACCTCATCCAGAAGGTGGGCCGCGACATGCGCGCCCGCAACCGGGGGCGCATCCTCATCACGGGCTCCATCGCGGGCTTCATGCCCGGCTCGTTCCAGGCGGTCTACAACGGGACGAAGGCGTTCATCGACTCCTTCTCCTTCGCGCTCCGGAACGAGCTGAAGGAGACCGAGATCACCGTGACCTGCCTGATGCCCGGCGCGACCGAGACCGAGTTCTTCGAGCGCGCCGACATGCTCGACACGAAGGTCGGGACGCAGGAGAAGGACGACCCGGCGAAGGTGGCAAAGGACGGCTTCGACGCGATGATGGCGGGCGAGAGCGACGTGGTGAGCGGCTGGACGAACAAGATTCAGACGACGCTCGCCGGCGTGGTGCCCAACGAGATGCTCGCCGAGCAGCACCGCCGGCTGGCCGAGCCGGGCACGGGCGAGGAGGAGGAGGGCGGCAAGGAGAAGTCCGCGGGCGCGGGCCGTTCCGAAGGCTGAGAACAGAAGAAGGCTTGACTCAGCTCCTTGCTGAGCCGGGGCGCCGGGGGTGACTAGGTTCGCCCACGGCGCCCCGGCTTTCGCGGGCGCGGGGCGTGTGAGCTATGCTTGTCCTCAAACCACGGGAGGGAGGACTTTGATGTTCCGCAAGACCTACTACGCCACGCACCCCGGCTCGGTGGACGGCGCGTCGAACGAGGAGCTGAGAGACCGCTACCACATCACGGGGTTGTTCGCCGAAGGGGAGCTGCGCCTGAACTACCTGCACTACGAGCGCTTCGTCATCGGCGGGGCTTCGCCCGCGGGCGAGCCCCTTTCACTCCCCGTGCAGCAGGAGCCGGCGTCGGCGAAGGGCAGTCCGTTCCTTGAGCGCAGAGAGTTGGGCGCGGTCAACGTCGGCGCGGGTGCGGGCGCGGTGACGGTGGACGGCCGGAGGTTTGAGCTTCGGACGAAGGACTGCCTGTACGTGCCGATGGGGAGCGGCGAGGTCTCGTTCGAGTCGGCCGACGCAGGCGACCCGGCGAAGTTCTACCTGGCCTCGACGCCCGCGCACGCGCGCTTCGAGGCGGCGCACGTCTCCGTGGAGCAGGCCGTGCCCTTGAACCTCGGCTCGCAGGAGACCTCGAACGAGCGCACCATCTACCAGTACGTCGTCCCCGCCGTCTGCAAGTCCTCGCAACTCCTGCTGGGCGTCACGCTGCTCAAGCCCGGCAGCGTCTGGAACACCTGCCCGCCGCACCTGCACGACAGGCGTTCTGAGGTCTACTTCTACTTCGACCTGAAGGAGGGGCAGCGCGTGATGCACTTCATGGGCGAGCCCGACCGGACGCGACACCTCGTGCTCTCAGGAGAAGAGGCCGTCGTCTCGCCGCCGTGGTCGATCCACATGGGCTGCGGCACATCGAGCTACTCGTTCATCTGGGCGATGGGCGGCGAGAACCTCGACTACACGGACATGAACGTCCTCGACATCTGCCAGTTGAAGTGATGACGGTCGGGAGCCGGAGGGCCGGGAGGTCGAACGCGGACGGGACTCACATGACAGGAGAGCAGGAGCGGCCGCTCGCGGTGGGGCTGCGCGCCGCGCGCGCGAACCTCGTCCCGGCGCTGGTCATCCAGGCGGCCGTGGTGGCGGTCGTCCTCTCGTACTACTTCTGGGAGCCCGCGCGCGCGTGGCTGGCGCGGCTGGCGGAGTTCAAGCGAGAGGGCGGGTATCTGTTCTCGCTCGTCTCGGGCGTGGCGGCGGGCGGGCTGCTGCCGGAGCTGCTGACGGTCGCGGTCTTCCAGCGCTGGCGCGTGAGGCGCGAGAACCTGGGCGGCCTCGCGTTCGGCGCGTGCTACTGGGGCCTGATGGCTTTGATAGTTGACGGGCTCTACCGCGCGCAGGCGTTCGTGTTCGGCGGCGGGGTCGATTTCGCCACGGTGTTGAAGAAGACCTTCGTCGATCAGTTCCTCTTCACGCCGTTCGTCACCATCCCGCTGACGGTCGTCGTCTTCGAGTGGAGGCACGCGGGCTACCGACGCGCGGGGATGCCGCGCGTGCTGAGCCTCGGCTTCTACGTGCAGAAAGTTCTGCCCTCGGTCGTGAGCGCCCTGGGGTTCTGGCTGCCCGTCGTCCTGCTCGTCTACAGCCTGCCGCTGCCCCTACAGTTCCCGCTCTTCACGCTCGCGCTGACGCTCTGGGTCATGATCTTCACCTGGATCAGCCGCGCGCACAAAGCCGCGCCGTCCTAGTCGGCCTCCTCTTCGTCGCACCTCTTGCAGTCGAGTTCGAGGCCGAGGCGGGAGGCGCGCCCCTCTTCGGTGAGCACCCACTCGCGCGCGACGAGCGGCGGGTCGTGGCGGACGTGCTGCGGGTGGCCGCAGTCGAGTATTGCGCGCCAGTGCCCCTCGTCGTCCCGTTCGTAAGCAGTGAGGCGCCGCTTCACCTTCGCCCCCCGCGGCCTTCAGTCTTCGGCAATCTCTATCTCCACGCGCAGCAGCTCCGCCCCGCGGCGCGCGAGGATGCTGAGCGAGTTGTTGCCCTCGACGTTGAGCCCCCCTTCGCGCTCGTACTCGCGCGCGGGCACGAAGGCGTCGTACGCGCGGCCCTCGACGCCGTCCACGACCACCAGCGACTTGCCCGCGCGCCGCGCCGTGTAGACGACGTGCCGGCCGTCGGGCGTGAAGTCGAGGTTGGCGACGGCGTCGTACTTCGCGCCCGCCGCGCCGTCCAGGATCACGAAATCCTTCCCGCCCTTGCGCCCAACGTAGGCGAGCCGCCCGCCGTCCTTGCTGAAGGCGAGACGGCCGTCGCGGCTCCATTCGACCTCGCCCTTCTCGCCGTCCGGCTCATAGACTTCAGACTCGACGCCGTCCACGACCATCACCCAACCGCGCCCGCGCTGCCCCTTCAGGACGAAGCGGCGGCCGTCGGGGCTGAACTCGACATCCAGAATGTTGTCGTAGCTGAACGCGCGGCCGTCAATCACCACGGCCTCCCGACCCTTTTCTTCTCCCAGCGGGCGCAGGCGGAAGTACATGCGCCTGCCGTCGGGGCCGAAGCGTATGTCGCCGTCGGACAGGTATTCGTAGGCGGCGACCTCCTCGCCGTCGCGCACGAGGAAAGTCTTCCAGCGCAGCCTGTCAAAAGCGAGGTAGAGGAGGTGCGCGCCGTCGGGCGTGTAGGTGACGCCCGTGACGAAGTCGTAGAGCTTCCCCTCTTTGCCGTCGGCGACGACGAGGAACTTCATGTCGGGGGGAGCTTCGCGCGAGGCCGCGTAGGCGTAGCGCGTGCCGTCGGGGCTGAAGGGCGGCGCGCCGTAAGGGATGTTGACGTTGGAGAACTTCGGCCCCTCCTTGCCGTCGAAGACGACGAAAGACTCTTCGCCCTGCCGCACCGGGTAGAGTGTGTGCTCGCCGCCGGGGCTCACGTAGACGGGGCCGACGTAGTCGTACGGCTTGCCCTCGACGCCGTCCACGACCGCGATCTGCTTGCCGCCGCGCTTGCCCTCGAACGTCACGAGCAGGCCGCCGCCCGCGCGCGGCGTGGTGCGAAGGGACGTGCCCACGGCTTCGTCGAAAGGCCCGACCTCTTTGTCGCCCCACACGACGAAGTGCTTGCCTTCGCGCACGACCTCGCGGGGCTGCCCGGCCTGCTCGCCGAAGAACAGCTCGCGCCCTCTGGGGTCGTCCGCCGCGAACTCCTGACCGTTAACGACGAACAGTTGACGGCCGTCGCGCGCCGCGTCGAAGGCGAAGACGAAGCCGCGGTCTTTGTACTCCCTGAAGGCGGGCGTGCTGACGCGCTCGTAAGGGCCGTACTCGACGCCGTCCACGACGGCGAAGCGCTTCCCGCCGCGCTCGGCCGTGTAGCGGAAGTGCCTCCCGTCTTCGCTGAAGTGGAGCCCGCCCGTCCAGATGTAGTCGAACACAGGCCCCTCCTTACCGTCCGCGACGACGCGGCGCGGCCCGCGCCCGCGCGCCCCTTTCGAGAGGTTCACGACGTAGGCCACGTGGCGGCCGTCGCGGCTGAAGGTGAAGGGGCTGCCAAGTCCCGCCTCGCTCAGAGGGTCGCTGGCGACGGCCGGGTAGGTTCGGCTTGCGACGCCGTCCACGTAGGCCGCCTCGCCGCCTGCGACCTTCGCCACGAAGGCGACGCGCCTGCGGTCGGGCGAGATGGTGCGCGTGCCCTTCAGCTCGCCCGCGTGAACGCGCCCGAGCGCAACCTCGCGCGTGACGAGCCGCACGCCCGCGCCGCCCGCTTCGACCGACGGCGCGCGCAGAACGCAGAAGGCCGCCGACGAGGCGGCGGCCAGGGCGACGAGGACGACGGTCTGCCTCTTCATGTCGCTTACGATGCCCGATTCACCAGCGAAGTTTGGCCGGGAAGAATTCGGCGACGAGTTCTTCGTAGAAGGGTTTCAGCGCGGCCACGTCGGGGCGCTCGGCCGCCTTGGAGTAGAGGTCGTGCGGGTTGAAGGCGCGCACCCAGCGGAACATCTCGCGGTCGCGCTCGCTCATGAGGTGGTGGTAGGCGCGCTCGCGGTGGATGGCGTAGGCCGAGTGGTAGCGGATCATGTAGAGCGCCTCCTCGGGCAGGTAGTCCTTGACGACGTGGTAGAGGTACTCGTCGTGCCCCCAGGAGAAGTGAACGCGGTCTAACCCGCAGCCCTCCTCGTACACGCCGCAGGGGGTCTGGTAGAGCGGGTTCTGTGAGTCGGGGTTGTCGGCGAAGAAGTCGTGGTAGACGATTCGCTCGTCGAAGCGGCAGCCGACGGGGAAGGTGTCGCCGACGACGGCCCACTGCGGCTCGCCGAAGAGGCAGAGCACCTTGCCGAGGTCGTGGATGAGCCCGGCGAGGATGAACCAGCGCGGGTGGCCCGCGGCGCGGATCGACTCGGCCGTCTGGAGGTTGTGCTCGATCTGCGGCACGTCGATGTCGGGGTCGCTGTCGTCCACGAGCGCGTTCAAATGCTCCATCGCCTCCCACACGCCCATCTCGGCGCGGTCGAGCGAGAGGTACTGCCGCTTCTTCCCGAGCACCGTCTCCAACGTCTGGAGCCTGTGGTTCAGCCGGTAGAACTCCTTCACGCACGCGCGCGCCTCCGCCCTGTAGTCCCGGAACTGCTCCGGCCGCTTCGCCGAGTGTGTGGAGACTGTCATAAGTAACTCCTCAACCGTAAACCCAGGCGGATTGCCTACCCCTTCGTCTACCGTTTAGAGGCGGGCTCCGCCCGCCGGCCCGTGATCAAGTTACTTAAGCCGGCGGGCGGAGCCCGCCTCTAAACGTTATCAAAGCCCGCCCGTCAGTAATTGAACTTCAGCGCGAACTGCATCACGCGCGGGTCGCCGGCGAGGGTGGAGATGCGGCCGGCCGCCGTGCCCGAGACGTTGCGGTCGGGCAGGCCGAACTGCGGCGTGTTGAAGACGTTGAAGACCTCCCAGCGGAACTCCAACGCGCGATCCTCGCCGAAGTAGTCGAACGTGCGCACGAGCGACGCGTCGAAGTTCGTCAGGTTCGGCCCGCGCAGGGTGTTGCGCCCGCAGTTGCCGAGGCGTGCCGGAGTCGGCACGGCGTAGGCCGTCGTGTCGAACCAGCGGTCAACGGTGCGCTCGTCGGAGTCGAGCGTCCCGTCGCGCAGACAGTCGGCGAAGGCGGAGACGAGCCCACCGCCGCGCGCGCCGCCGAGCGCCGTCGAGTTGCTGTTGGCCGAGACGGTGAACGGCCGGCCCGAGCGCACGTTGGCCAGCCCACTCAGACGCCACCCGCCGAGGACGTGCGCGAGCGCGCCGTCGTTGAGGTAGCTGCGCCCCTTGCCGAAGGGCAGCTCGTAGATGTAGCTGCCGACGAAGCGGTGGCGCACGTCGAAGTCTGAAGGGCCGCGCCGCTCGCGCAGGTCGCGCGCGTTCTGCGTGAAGCTGCCCGTGCCGCCCGCCGCCAGGTGCTCCTGCGCGAAGTCGATGGACTTCGAGTAGGTGTAGGCCGTGCGGAACGAGAAGCCGCGGCTGAAGCGCTTCTCCAGCGTCAGCTCGCCGCCGTGGTAGTTCGAGTTGCCGCCGTTGTCGCGGTACTCAATCGGCCCGAGGTTCGGGTAGGGGATGACGCCCGTCCCGACGCCCGCCGCGTTGAAGAGCTGCTGGTTCAGGTTCCTGAGCACCGAGAGGTGCGTGCCCTTCGTCCCGACGTAATCCGCGGTCGCGACGAGGTTGCCGTAGAGCCTTCGCTGGAGGCCGATGTTCCACTGGTCGATGCTCGGCATGACGGCCTCGGGGTTGATGGCGCGCAGGCGGACGAGCCGCGGGTCAACCGACGCCGGGTTGAGCGAGAGGTTGAAGCCGGTGCGGAGCCGGATGTTGTTGGCCGTCGAGCTGGTGTTGGCGGCCGTCACGTTGTTCTGGACGAGCCACGGCAGGTTGAGGGCGAGCTGGTCTTCGCTGCCCGCGCGCTCGAAGAGCATGTAGAAGCGGCCGTAGCCGGCGCGCACCACGGTCGCCTCGTCGAACTGGTAGGCGAGGCCGACGCGCGGCGCGAAGTTGTTCCGGTCGGGCTGGATCAGGCTCCGGCCGTAGGGCGAGTTCGCGGGCGTGAAGAGCTGGCCCGTCTCGGGGTCGAAGTTCGTCAGGCGGTCACCGCCCTCGTAGGGCCACGTCGCGTAGTCGTAGCGCAGCCCCAGGTTGAGCGTGAGCTTCGGGGTCGCCTTCCAGTCGTCCTGGAAGAAGCCGGAGAACATCCGCAGGCGCGTGTCCACCACCTGCGGGTTGGCGAGCTGGACGCCCGAGGGGTAGCCGAGCAGGAAGTCCGCGAGGCCGACGCCCGTCCGGTTCCCGTCGAAGGTGTAGGTGCCGCGCAAGCTCGGCACGTCGAGGTAGATGTTGCGCAGCGGCGCGCGCAGGTCGCCGCCGAACTTGAACTGGTGCGCGCCGTGCGAGAGGCTGACGTTGTCAGTCCACTGGAACTGGTTCGTGCGCTGCGATTTGGGGAGGAAGTCGGGCGAGCCCAGGCGGTCGAAGCCCGACTGCCCGCCCGGCAGGGTCGTGCCGCCGCGCGCCGAGATGCTGATGCCGGGCAGCCCGCCGCTGTAGAGCGGCGAGTCGGGCACGCCGAGGAAGCCCAGCTCGGCCAGCGTGTTCGTCCCGAACGGGTCCTGCACGGCGAGCGAGTTGTTGCGCCCCCACCCCAGACGGAACTCGTTGATGAGCCGCGAGCTGAAGACGCGCGTCCAGCCGACGGCCGCCGACTGCCCCTGCATGTTCAGCCGGCCGTTGGCCGAAGAGCCCGTCCCGTCCACCGTGCCGCCGAAGATGCCGGGCACGTAGCGGAAGCGGTCGGACAAGGTGTAGCGGACGAAGAAGCTGTTCTTCGCGTTCTGCTGCCAGTCGAAGCGCCCCGTGTAGCTGTCGGTGTCGTCCTGGATGCCGGGGTTGCGGATGAAGTTGTTGAGGTTGAGTGGCCCCGAGCCGGGCGTGACGTTCGGCGCGGGCAGGAGGCCGAGGACGCGCTGCGCGACGGGGTCGAGGCACTGCGCCGGAATCCGGTTGTTGATGAACGAGCCGTTGGGGTTGAAGGCCGAAGGGACGAGCGCGCGGCAGTCGCCGACGCGGTCGAAGATCGTCGCGTAGGCCCCGCCGGGGATGCGGTTGGCGACGGCCGCCGCGTTCGAGAAGTCGCCGAGAATCTCGTTGGCGAGCGGCACGTTGCCCAGACGCGTCGAGCCCTTGCGGACGCGCGTCCCCTCGTAGTTGAAGAAGAAGAACGCCTCGTCGCGGACGACGGGGCCGCCGATGTTGCCGCCGAACTGGTTCTGTATGTTCTGGGGTTTTCGCGCGCCGGCGCGGTTGTTGAAGAAGTTGTTGGCGTCGAAGACGCGGTTGCGGTGGAACTCGTAGAGCGTGCCGTGGAAGGCGTTGGTGCCCGACTTGGTCGTCACGCTGATGAGCGCGCCGGGGCTGCGGCCGTTCTCGGCGGAGTAAGGGTTGGTCGAGACCTTGAACTCCTGAATCGAATCGACCGAAGGGCGCGCGACCTGCGTCGTCAGCTCCTGCACGTTCTCGGAGATCGAGTTGTTGTCCACGCCGTCGAGCACGAAGTTGTTCTGCAAGGAGCGGACGCCGTGGACGTTCGCCCCGCCCGTGCGGCCGTTGGCGGTGCCGCCGCCCTCCTCGGTGTAGCGGTCTGACTGCACGCCGGGGACGAGGCTGATGAGGTCGTCCCAGTTGCGCCCCGAGAGCGGGAGCTGCTCGACCATGCGGTTCTCGATGACGCCGCCGGTCGTCGCCTCCTGCGTCGTGAGGAGCGTCGCGGAGGTGACGGTCACCGTCTCGGTGACGGCCCCGACTTCGAGCGCGGCGTCCACGCGCGCCTTCTGCCCCACTTCGAGCTTGACCTCGCCGATGGCGACCCGCTTGAAGCCCTGCTGCTCGACCGTCACGCTGTAGACGCCGACGGGGACGCTGGCGAAGGTGTAGTAGCCGGAGCTGTCAGTCGTGGCCGTCATCTCGACGTTCGTCGCCTTGTTCTTCAAGGTCACGGAGGCGTTGGGGACGACCGCGCCCGCCGCGTCCGTGACCAGGCCCGTCACGCTCGCGGTGTTGACCTGGGCGGAGGCTTTCGGGGTCAGGCAGACGCAGAGGAGCAGCAGGCAGGCGGTAACGCGGGAGACTCTTCGCAACATGATTTTCTCCTGGCCGGGCCGGGGGCCTTTGAAGGTGGAAAGTCGTCTTCCGAACTTGTTCGTCTTAAAGGGTGTGTCTCGGTCGGGGTGGGCGGCGCGCCTTCATGCGCGAACGTCGTCCCCTTCAGGCGTGCGGCGGATTATAGCTCATGTGTTGTTAAGCCGAAGAGAAATTTCTGTGAAGCCGGCGAGAAAAATTCAGCTTGAAAAGCCGGCCGTGTTGGCGTAGCTTGGCGGCCGAGACTTCCGCGCTCCGCCGAACAAAATTGCATGAGAACAAACTCGGGCCGCCTGCGGCTTTGTCTGCTCGTCTTCTTAACTGTCTTCTGCGCGCCTTTGCCCGCGCGGGCACAGAACCCCTGCTCGCCGTCCGGGCCGAAGACTACGGCGCCGCTCGCCGTCGAGACCGTCGAACTCAAAGACGACGCGGAGGTCGCCCTTGAGATCGAGGCGCGCTCGCCCGGCGCCTCCTGGGCGCGTAAAGGTTCCGAGGCGGCCGCGCTCGTCGTCACCGTGGACGGCGTCTACAACCAGGACGTGATGCTCTGGGCCGGGGATAGTTTCTACCGCTACAGCATCCTGCTCGGGCGCCTGCCGAAGGGGAGTCACAAAGTCTCCGTGGCGCTCAACGAGGCGCGCTCGGCCGCGGGCGCGCGGCGCGCGGAGGTGAAGTCGTTGCGCGCGGACGTCCCTTACGCCCTCCTCGGGGCCGACCCGGTGGGGCTCGGCTTCGCCGTCGCGCACGCGCCAGTCCTGTACGCGCGCCCGAACACCTTCGACCACTTCACGGACATCCCGCTGCTCATGTACCACGAGGTGCTGCGCGAGGGGGACGACGTGGTCTTCCGCTACACCGTCGTCTTCTCGAACGAGGACGGCGGGACGCAGACCGCCGCGCTCTTCGCGCGCTGGGGGCGGGGGACTGACATCGAGTGGGTCTACGAGACACGTCTGCGGGAAGGTAAGGTCGTCGCCGAGACTTTCCAGGGCGTGAGGCACGAGACGAAAGCCTTCAACGGCCAACGCGCGAGCGGGGCGCACCCGCTACTCGCCGTCGCCTCCGACAACAACAACTTCTCAGACCTCGCCTGCTCGGCCGTGCGCTTCGCGCCGATGCCCGTCGCCGTGCGGCTCGAAGCGGCGACGCGCGAGAGCGTGATGGACTTGTACCCGCAGACCTACCGCGCGATGACCGAGGAGCTGCAACGCGAGGGGCGCATCAGCGACACGCCGTCCGACATCAACACCGTCGCAGACCCGCGCGAGTACCTCTACGTCGAGGCCGCCTCGGAGCAGGCGGGCGCGGCCGTCGCCTTCGACGTGAAGCTGAAGGGGCGCGAGGGGGTGTTCAAGTCCGACATGGGCGAGCCGCGCCTGCGCATCGAGCGCAGCGGCCACTACCGCACGGGGATAAGACTGCCGAAGGGTTCCGCGGCCGACTCAATCGAGTCGGTCACGGCGCGCTGCCATTCGCACCCGGCGACGGCCTCGGGCGGGACGTGCCGGCGACTCAAGCTCGTGCGCGTGCTCATCCTCAAGCAGGACTTCACGGTGCAGGCGCTCCCGCTTCAGGCGCAGACGGAAGCGACGCTCGCCGCGGGCGAGACGAAGCTCTTCCGCCTCGCCCCTTGAGTCAACGCCGCGGGCGGACTCTGACGTAGACGGGGTTCGTCAGGGCGAGCATCTTCCCCTCGCGGTCGCGCACCTCAAGGCGGTAGTAGCCGTCCCGCTCGCACTCGACCTCGAACACTTCCGTCAGCATCGACTGCGCCGGGAAGGTGCGAACCGCCTCCCCGCCGCTGACGAGCGAAACGGTCGCGCCGCCCGGCGCCTGACGCACGTTGACGTAGAAGACGAGGGCTCCCGGCGCGCGCAGCCGAATCTCTTCGCCGGGGCCGCTCCGCGCGCCCGCGGAACTGCGCGAGCCCAGCTCGCCCGCCGCCGCCCCGAAATCGACTTGCAGCCCCTTCGCCTCGCGCGTCAGGTAGACGCGCCCGCGGCGGACGGCGTTCAGCAGCGCCGCCTGCGTCAACTCCCCGGCGGCGACGTGCGTGGCGGGCCGCCCGATGGGGTTCTGCTCGCGGTGCGAGTCGCTCGAAGCGACGGCCGTCAGTCTGAGCCCGCGTCGAAGCAGCCCGTCCCACAGCTTGAGCGCGGACTCGTCCGTCGCGTCCCACTCGCCGTTCCAGACCTCGACCGCGTCGAAATTTCTTATCGCGTCCCCGTAGCTCCAGTTACAACCGCCGCACAGGGCGGACGGGTGGTTGACCGAGATGAGCGCGCCGAGTCGGTGCGCGCGCGCGGCCACACGCGACATCCCCGCCGCGTCGCCGGGACGGACGCGGAAGTCCACCCACGCCCCAGCGGGCAGACCCCACGCGTTGGCGTGCCCGCCGTAGGTCGTCACCTCCTCGCCGCGCATGACGAGCGTTCGGGGAGAGGCGGCGTCGGCGGCACTCACGTCCGCGTGGTGGCTCGCGGTGTTGTGGTCTGTGACGAAGATGAAGTCGAGCCCCTCTCGCTCGGCGGCCTCGGCCAGGCCCCGCACCGTCCAGTTCCCGTCGCTGTGGACGGTGTGCATGTGCAGGTCGCCCGCGAACCAGCGCGGCGCGCTCCCTGCGGCCGCCCCACCGTGCGTCTCGGGGCGGCGCGGCGCGGCGGCCGTGCGGACGGGCCCCAACGCCGCACGGCTCGTCTCGACGACGATCCTGACCTTCACGTCCACGCCCGCGGGCGCGACCATGTAGAGGCCGAGGATGATGCGCCAGCGGCCCGGGGGCAGCTCGCCCGCGAGGTAGCCGGGCGTCGCCTCCTCGCGCGAGACGAAGAACTCCGAGCGCCGCCCGCCGCTCCAGCCGCGGAAGCCGCGCGCGTCGAAGACGCCGAGGTCGATCGTGTTGGCCCCGTTCGCGCGCGGGTACTCGTAGCTGACGCGGACGCGCACGGCCCCGCGCGGCACGTCGAAGGGGACGTAGGCGTAACGACTCGCGCCCGCCTTCGACGGCAGGACGCGGACGACCTGCTCGATTGTCTGCGTGTTCTTCGAGGACTGCGCGTGTGCCGCGGTGAACGTGAGCACAGAGCAGAGCAGAGCGAGAATTCGGTGACGTACTTCCATTAAGTGCGACCTGCGCGAGATAGCGGTCAGTACCGCCCGCGGTAGCGGGTGGGTCTTTGTTAACCGGATGCTCCGTATCATCACGGCCCACCCGCTACCGCGGGCGGTTCTGACCTGACATCGAAGGGGGTCTCTCTTCGCGCCCCCAGGCGGAGGGCTTCGGCCCCATCTGTAACACTAAACGGCCGCCGGGGGCGATCTCTTCGTGCTTGAGCCAGGCGCGTCCGAGCGGGCGGCCGTCGAGCGTCGCCGACTGGACGTAGAGGTTCGCGCCCGAGACGTTCCGCGCCTCGACGACGAACGCGCGGCCGGAGCCTAAGTCGATGGTCGAGCGCTCGAAGAGGGGGCTCGCGACGTAGTAGAAGGGCTGGCCCGCGTTCGGGTAGAGCCCCGTGGCCGCCCACACGTACCACGAAGACATCGCGCCGCTGTCGTCGTTGCCGGGCAGCCCGCCGCGCCCCGTCATGTACTCGGTCGAGAGTATCCGGCGGGCGCGCTCCTGCGTGCGGTCGGGGCGGCCCGCGTGCGTGTAGAGGAAGGCGGCGAGGAAGTTCGGCTCGTTGTTGTGGTTGTAGAGCCCGGGGTTGAACCCGGCCTCGCGCGTCGGCGGGTTGTCGAAGAAGTCGTCGAGCCACCGGACGAACTTCTCGTCCCCGCCGAGGCGTTCGATGAGCCCCTGCGCGTCGTGCGGGACGTAGGTTCCGTAGATGTAGCCGCTCCCCTCGTAGAAGGGCGCGTCCCAGTAACTAAAATCCTTGTCCGGGTAGAAGTGCGCGGCCGTGAAGGGCGCGAGCCAGCGCCCGTCGTCGAAGCGCGGGCGGGCCGAGCGCGTCTCGTCGCTCCACACGTTCGCCCAGTTCTTCGACCGCTCAAGGTACTTCCGGCTCTCCTCCGCCTTACCGAGCATCCGCGCCACCTGCGCGACGCAGAAGTCGTCGTAGGCGTACTCGACCGTGCGCGAGACGGAGCGCGGGTAGTTCATCGAGACGTAGCCGAGCCGCTTGTACTCGGCGAGCGCGCGCCCCTCGTAGAGCGGCCGCGCGCTGTCAACTTCCGCGTTCTTGACGAGCGCTTCGTAAGCCTTCGCGTAGTCTATCCCGCGCACACCCTTCTGCATCGCGTCGGCCACCACCACGTCGCCGTTCGACCCGCCCTGCGTCATCCCGTTCGCGCCCGCGATGCGCGAGTCGGGCATCCAGCCCGTGTGGACGTACGTGTCCACGAGCGAGCGCACCATGTCGCGCTGCCGCTCGGGCTGAATCAAAAGCAGGAGGGGGAAGTGCGTGCGGAACGTGTCCCAGATGGCGTAGAAGTCCTCGTAGTGCGGCTCACCAGACTCCCACCACGCGTTCTCGCCCGCGAGGTCGTGCGGCATGTAGTGGCAGTGGAAGAGGGCGGTGTAGAAGATGCGGCGCTGTTCCTCCGTCCCGCCTTCGACTTTAATCTTCCCGAGCGCCTCCTCCCACAACGCTTCCGCGCGGCGGCGAACGCCGTCGAAGTCCCAGTCGGGCGTCTCGCGCAGGAGGTTGGCGCGAGCCTTCTCGGGACTGATGAAGGAGACGCCGACTTTCATCAACACGGTTCGCGCGGTTGTCGTGTCGAACGTCGCGTAAGCGCCGACCCTGCCCTCGTTGGCGGCGGCGGCCGTGGAAGGTTCGACGCGCTCGTCGCGCCACGTGCCGGAGGCGTTGAAGGGGCGGTCGAACTCCGCCGCGAAGTGGAGTGTGTAGGGCGACTGGTTCCAGCCGCCGACGAAGTTGCCGCTGCCCTCGATGCGGTTCGGCGCGACGACGCGCACCCAGCAGTCCACGCAGCGCGGGTTCTTCCAGGCGTTGCGCCCCGTCTCGGGCTGCACGACCGAGCTGGCTTCGATCAGCAGGTGCGAGAGCTTCGAGGCGGGGAACGTGTAACGATGAAAGGCGACGAGCCGCGTCGCGGTCAGCTCGGCCTTTACGCCGTGGCGCGTGAGCCGCACGGCGTAGTAGCCGGGCGAGGCCGACTCCTCCGCCTTCGGCGAGCCGAGTTGGTCGAGTCGCAGCGGGCCGACGTGCGGCGTGGTGAGGAAGTTGCCGTACTTACTCGCGCCGCCCGTCCCCGAGACGTGCGTCTGGCTGAAGCCGTTGATGTTCTCGTGAGGGTTGTACCCGGCGGTCGTCGGCCTGTCTGTGTCGGGGCTGACGTGAACGAAACCGAACGGCACCTGCGCCCCGGGCACGATGTTCCCGCCGTTCTCCGTCCCGACGAAAGGGTCTGCGTACTCGATCAGCCGCCGGCCCGTCTGAGAGGCCACGGGCGCGGCCTGACACACCATCAACGCGGCCCCGACGAGCGCCCGCGCTATAAAATTCCGACGTTTCGGGACGAGTCTCTTCATTTCCGCCTGCGAATACCCCTAAAACGGCCCGCGTCAGAGAAAATCTCTACCGAAACCGTCTCGTACGGCCCGCGACGGACTTAATCTCGACCGCGCCGAGCCAGTACGGGCTACGACTGTATGAATCTGGATTGCGACAGCGCAAATCTCGACCGCGCCGACGCCATACGGACTCCGACATCTTAAATACGGAGTACGACGGCGCAAATACGGAGTACGACGGCGCGAATCTGGACTGCGACGGCGCGAATCTCGATCCCGACAACTTAGAGCGGTGTGCTTATCACTTTACCTTCCGTTTAGAGGCGGTCTCCGACCGCCGGCCCGAGTTTCGGTGTAGCCGGGCCGGCGGGCAGAGCCCGCCTCTAAACGGGAGACGGTAAACTCAAAAGCAAACCGCTCTAGAGCGGCGTGCAGTCGGACGCGACCGCCCCGTGGCAAGCCAGGTCAGTACCACCCGCGGTAGCGGGTGGGCCTTGATTAACCGGGCGCTCCGTATCATCAAGGCCCACCCGCTACCGCGGGTGGTACTGACCGCTATGGCGTCGCATCCGTATCAACTCCGCTGTAACACCGTCACGTCGCGTCGGCGACGCTCGAGCACGTTCAAGCGTCGCCGACGCGACGCCCTATTCGTTAACGTTCGTCGTTCCCGGCCTTGAAAGGCCGGGCTACAAGCGCCGCTGACGCGGCGTCAATCATTTGCTACCTTCGGCCGCGTTCTCTTTCGTGACGAGCTTAATGGGGACGACGAACTCCGCGTTGACCTGCTCGCCCTTGAGCAGCTTGACGGCGTTCTCGACGGCCATCGCGCCCATGCGGTCGGGCGACTGCGCCACGGTGGCGACCATCGAGCCCTGGCGGATGGCGTCGCGCGCCTCCGAGAGCGCGTCGAAGCCGACGACGGCGATCTGGCCGGTCTTCTTCGCGGCGGCGATGGCCTCGACCGCGCCCAGGGCCATCAGGTCGCTGCACGCGAAGACGGCCGTCAAGTCCGGGTGCGACTGGAGGATGTTCTGGAAGACGTTGAAGCCCTGGTCGCGCTCCCAGTTCGCCGTCTGCGAGGCGACAATCTCGACGCCCGGGCTTGCCTTCAACGCGTCGCGGAAACCCCGCAGGCGCGAGTCGCCGGTCTCGTGCCCCGGAATGCCTTCGAGCACCGCCACCTTGCCCCTGCCGTTCAGGTGCTTGGCGAGAAACTCGCCCGCGACCTTGCCGCCCTCGTAGTTGTCCGAGCCGATGAAGGTGGCGACACGTCCGCCCGAGTCCGCGAGCGCCTTTGCGTCCACGCGCGTGTCCACGATGACGACGGGGATGTTCGCCCTGTTGGCCTTGTCGATGGCGGGGACAATCTCTCTCGAACCGGAGGGCGTGACGCAGAGGGCCGCGACGCGCGTCTGGATGAGGTTCTCGACGATCTGCATCTGCTTCTCCACGTCCACCTCGCGCTCGGCCGCCTGCACGATGAGCTCGACGTTCAGACGCTTCGCGGCCTCCTCCGCGCCCTTCTGCATCTCGATGAAGAAGGGGTTGTTCGCGGTCTTCATCACCAGCGCGATGCGCTGCCGCCCGCCGCCCGCCGGCTCGCCCCCGCGCTGACAGGCCCCGAGAAACAGAGCCGTCAGCAGTAACAACACCAGACCCTTCTTCATAGACGGTTCTCCTTTGAAAGTCGCTACAACAGTACCGCGAGCGGTAGCGAGCGGGTCGTGGTTACGTTGCGCGGGCCGCACGTCGCAGCACGCACCCGCTCGCTACCGCTCGCGGTTCCGTTTTACCCCGCGCGCCGCTTCAGCCACATGTCGATGAGCACGGCCGCGATGATGACCGAGCCGATGACCACCTGCTGGATGAAGGAGGAGACGCCGAGGAGGTTGAGGCCGTTGCGCAACACGGCCATGATGAGCGCGCCGATGAGCGTGCCGACGACCGTGCCCTCGCCGCCGAGCAAGGAAGTCCCGCCGATGACCGTCGCGGCGATGGCGTCCAGCTCGTACATCATCCCCGCGATGGGCTGCGCCGAGTTGAGCCGCGCCGTCAGGATCACCGCCGCCAGCCCCGACAGCATCCCCGAGATGCCGTAGACGGCCGCCTTGTACAGCCGGACGTTGACGCCCGAGAGCAGCGCCGCCTCCTCGTTCCCGCCGATGGCGTAGGTGTAGCGCCCGAGCTTCGTCCGCGTCAGTGCGAAGTGCGCGACCACGTAGACGCCGACCATGATGACGACCGAGACCGGGACGCCCAGCAGCTCGCCCGTCGCAAGCGAACGGAAGCCGCCGGAGAAGCCCGAGACCGGCCTCCCCTCGGTGAACATCAGCGCCGTCCCGCGCGCGACGCTCATCATCCCGAGCGTGGCGATGAACGGCGGGAGTCTCCCGACCGTAATCAGCGCCCCGTTCAACAGCCCGCAGGCGAGTCCCGTCCCCAGCGCGACCGCTACGCCGACGGGCACGGGAACCCCCGCGTGCAGCACGCTCGCCATCACGACGCCCGCGAAGGCGAGCACCGAGCCGACCGAGAGGTCTATCCCGCCCGTGATGATGACGAAGGTCATCCCCACTGCGACGATGGCGATGATGGCCGCCTGCTCCGCGACGTTGAGCAGGTTCGAGACCGTCATGAAGTGCGGCGACAGCGCCCACAGCACCGCGCACAGGCCCAAGAGCCCCGACAGCGTGCCGAGCTGGCGCGCGTAGTGCGAGAAGAAGTCCGCGGGCAGTTCTATTCCCCGAGCGCGCATTCCAGTATCTTTTCCTGTGTCGCTTCGGCGGCCTCGAACTCGCACGCGACGCGCCCGCCGCGCATGACGAGGATGCGGTCGCTCATCCCTAAGATTTCGGGCAGCTCCGAAGAGATCATGATGATGGCGACGCCCGAGGCGGCCAAGCGGTTCATCAGTTGATAAATCTCCGCCTTCGCGCCCACGTCCACCCCGCGCGTCGGCTCGTCGAAGATGAAGACCTCCGCCTCCGAGCAGAGCCACTTCGAGAGCACGACTTTCTGCTGGTTGCCGCCGCTCAGGTAAACGACCTTCTGGTCGAGCCCCGGCGTGCGAATGCGCAGCTCCTTCACGTAACGCTCGGCCGCGCGCCGCTCGCGCTTCGAGTCCACGAGGCCGAACGAGGTGAACTTGTCCACGCTCGGCAGGCAGAGGTTGTCCTTGACCGACAGCGGCAGGACGAGCCCCTGCGCCTTCCTGTCTTCGGTGAGGAAGCCGAGCCCCAGGTTGATGGCCGCGCGCGGCGAGCCTATGCGGCGCTCCCTGCCTTTAATCCTGACCGTCCCGCCCTCAAGCTTGTCGAGCCCGAAGATGGCGCGCGCAAGCTCCGTCCGCCCCGCGCCGAGGAGCCCCGCGACGCCTAAGACCTCGCCCTTGTGGAGCGTGAAGCTCACGTCCTTGAGGTCACGCGTCGTCAGACCTTCCACCTTCAAGACCTCTTCGCCGCGCCCGGCGTGCTCTTTGGGGAAGAGTTCGGTCAGGTTGCGGTTGACCATCAGGCGTATCAGCTCGAACTTGCTCGTCTCGCGCACGCCGAACGTGCCGACCGAGCGGCCGTCGCGGAGCACCGTGACACGGTCGCCGATCTCGAACAGCTCCTCCATCCGGTGCGAGATGTAGACGACGGAGACGCCCTTCGCCTTCAAGCCCCGGATGGCGGCGAAGAGTTCTTTAATCTCGTGCTCGGTGAGCGCGGCCGTCGGCTCGTCCATGATGAGGACGCGCGCGTCAAGGCTGAGCGCCTTGGCGACTTCGACCATCTGCTGCTCGGCCACGCGCAAACCCTTCACGGGGCGGCGCGGGTCGAGGTTGAGGCCGAGGCCGCCCAGGACTTCCGCGGCCCGGCGGTTGACGGCGCGGCGGTCGATGAGGCCGAGGCGCACGGGCTCGCGGCCGAGGAAGATGTTCTCGCCGACGGAGAGGTGCGGGACGAGGTTGAACTCCTGGTAGATGGTCGAGATGCCGAGGGCTTGCGCGTGCGCCGGGTTCTTTATCTCGACCTCTTTGCCGTCGAGCGTGATGCGGCCGGCCATCTTCTGGTAAGCGCCGCTCAGGATTTTCATCAGCGTGGACTTGCCCGCGCCGTTCTCGCCGAGCAGGATGTGCACCTCGCCCCGGCGCAAACAGAAGTCCACCCCGTCCAGCGCCACGACGCCGGGGAAGGTCTTCCTGATCTCTCGCATCTCAAGCACCGTGGCTTCGGCCATTGGTATAGACCTACGCTGCAATAGCGGTCAGTACCACCCGCGGTAGCGGGTGGGCCTGTGTGACAAGGCCCGACCGGATTGCAAAGGCCCACCCGCTACCGCGGGTGGTACTGACCCGGCTGCGGACGCGCCCGTTTGTAAGTTAGAGAGCTGAAGATATTCAGAACGCGACGGAAGAAACTGCTCGACAAGCGGAAGGATAGTGCAGTTAAATGGCTGCCCTGTCAACACCTATTTCCGCCGCAGGAACCCGAGGAACATGACAACCAATCCCACCCGCCAGCGGAGCGCCCGCACGGCCGCCCTCGTCGCCGTCTGTCTCGTTCTGAATCTGTTCGGCCCCCCGCCCGCCGCGGCCGCCGAGCCCATCGAAGAGGTCAACGTGATGATCGGCACCACGGGGCCGAGCGTCTACGACTACGGCGGGATGATACCCGGCGTGGCCGTCCCCTTCGGCATGACGCACTGGACGGCGCGGACGCGCGAGAACAAGATCAGCGTCTACTCCTACAACTACAAGGACACGACCATCCGCGGCTTCATCGGCACGCACCAGCCGGCCATCTGGATGGGCGACTACGGGCAGGTCAGTCTCATGCCCTACGCCGGCGAGCTGAAGACGCCCGAGCCGACGTTGCCGTTCCGCCACGAGGACGAGACCGCCGCGCCCAACTACTACTCGGTGAAGATGGGCGAGGCCGCAGGTCAGATAAGCGCCGAGCTGACGGCGACGACGCGCGCGGGCTTCCTCCGCTTCAAGTTCCCCGCGTCGGACGTGTCGCACGTCATCGTCACGGCCTGCAAGTCCGAGCTGGAGAGCGTGAAAGGGTTCGTGCAGGTCAACGCGGCGGCGCGCGAAATAGTCGGCTACAACCCCGACCGCCAGTCGGCGCACCTCGGCCCGCCGCTCCCGAATTTTAAAGGCTACTTCGTCATCCAGTTCGACAAGCCGTTCGCCTCCTCGGGGACGTGGAAGGGCGGAGAGATTTTCGCCGACCGCGCGCAGGAGTCCGGCCACCACGTCGGCGCGTACGCGCGGTTCAAGACGGCGGAGGTCGAGGCCGTGGGCGTCAAGGTCGGCACCTCCTTCATCAGCCTCGAACAGGCCAGGGATAATTTAAGGAGAGAGATTCCTGCGTGGGACTTCGAGCGCGTGAAGGCGGACGGCCGCCGCGTGTGGAACGAGGCTCTGGGGAAGATCGTGATCGAAGGCGGGTCGCGCGACGAGCGCGTCAACTTCTACACGGCGATGTACCACGCGCTGCTCTTCCCGCGCGTCTTCGACGAGTACGGCCGCTACTACTCCGCGTTCGACGACCGTGTACACAACGGCGTCTCCTACAACGACTACTCGCTCTGGGACACGTTCCGCGCCGAGCACCCCCTGCTGATTCTGATCGAGCCCGAGCGCGTGCCTGGCATGATTACTTCGCTCTTGCAGATGTACGACGAGGGCGGCTGGATGCCAATGTGGCCCAACCCGACCTACACCGGCATCATGATCGGCACGCACGCCGACAGCGTCATCGCCGACGCCTACGTCAAGGGCATCCGCGGCTTCGACCTGAAGAAAGCCTACGAGGCGGCGCGCAAGAACGCCTTCGTCCCGCCCGACGGAGACACGAAGACCCGCTGGCTCGACCGCGCTTTGTGGACTGCCTTTGAGGCGCGCGGCGGGCTTACTTACTACATGCAACTCGGCTACGTCCCGCAGGACAAGACCGACGAGTCGGTCTCGCGCACTCTGGAGTTCGCCTACGACGACTTCTGCGTCGCGCAGCTCGCGAAGGCCGCGGGCCGGATGGACGACTACGCCGTCCTGATGATGCGCGCGAAGAACTACCGCAACCTCTACGACCCGGCGAAGGGCTTCATGCGGCCGCGGCTGGCGGACGGGCGTTGGGACGAGGAGAGCTGGAACTCGAAGGAGGAGCGGATGCCCGGGTTCACGGAGGGCGGCCCCTGGACGTACCTCTTCTGCGTGATGCAGGACGTGCAGGGCATGGTCGAACTGGTGGGCGGCCCCGAAAAGTTCGCGGCGAAGCTCGACGAGAACTTCACGGGCGGCCACTACCGCCACGACAACGAGCCGGGGCACCACTACACGTACCTGTTCGACTACGTCGGCCGCGCGTGGCGGACGCAGGAGCTTGTGCGCGAGACGATGCGGACGAAGTACCAGAACTCGCCCGACGGGCTGAGCGGCAACGACGACTGCGGCCAGATGTCTGCCTGGTACATCTTCAGCTCGATGGGCTTTTATCCCGTCACGCCGGGCAGCGACGTTTACGCACTGGGGAGCCCCATCTTCGACAAGGCGACCATCAAACTGCGCGGGCCTTACAGGAAAGGCCCGTTCACCGTCATCGCCAAAAACCAGTCGCCCGAAAACATCTACGTCCAGTCGGCCACGCTCAACGGCCGCCCCCTGCGCGAGCCCTTCATCAAACACGCCGACATCGCCAACGGCTCGACACTCGTGTTCGTGATGGGGCCGCGGCCGAACAAGGACTGGGGCGGGGCGGGGAGCAAACAGCCGGGCTAAAGCGCCGCGGAGCGGCGACTGAGTTTAGCCCGGCCTTTCAAGGCCGGGGCCGCCGACGATAATCAACATGCCGCGTCGCGCCAGCGACGCCTGAACCGTTCGGGCGTCGCTGGCGCGACGCGGCGTCTTGTTAGGTTTCGGCGGCCCCGGCAACTTCTCGTGAACACGTCTTAACAATTTCTTGAGTCGCCTGCGTCCGCGGGCGTACAGGTCGGGGGAGGCGCGCGGCGTTAACCTCACGGCATGATGTCATACACAGCTAACGCCGGGGGGCAGCGCCGGGAGGACGGGCCGAAGGTGGTGTGCGTCTGGTGCGGCGAGGTCATCCGCGGGGCGTCGAAGGCTCGGAAGCGCATGTGCCAGCCCTGCTTCGAGCGGATGATGCGCGAGTACAGCCTCGCGCACCGGCACGAGGGGGCGCTGCCGCACGCGAGCGAACGGTAGAGGCGGCGGGGCCGAGACGCGTCATGAGAGTCGAGAGCATACGCACCCTTTCGGGGCCGAACGTCTACAGCCACAGGCCCGTCCTCCTGATGAGGCTCGACCTCGAAGACCTCTACGAGCGGGAGAGCAACGAGCCGCCCGGCTTCGTCGAGCGCCTGCTCGACGTGCTTCCGGGGCTGCGCACGCACCATTGCAGCAAGGGCTACGAGGGCGGCTTCGTCGAGCGCCTGAACGAGGGCACATACTTCGGCCACACGGTCGAGCACGTCACGCTGGAGCTGGCGGGACTGGCCGGCTGCTCCGCCACCCACGGCAAGACGCGCTACTCCGGCGAGGGGCGCGTCTACAACGTCGTCATCGAGTTCTGCGCCGAGCAGGCCACGCGCTACCTCCTGGAGCGGGCCGTCGCGCTGGTCGAGGCCGCCGTCCGCGGCGAAGACTTTCCGACCGACCGGGTAATCGAAGAGGCGAATGAGATCGCGGCCGACACGGAACTCGGCCCTTCGACGCGGGCCATCGTCAACGCGGCCGAGCGGCGCGGCATCCCCTGGGCGCGCGAGAACGATCAGAGCCTCGTCCGGCTCGGCTACGGCCGCGCCCTGCGTTTGATACAGGCGGCGATGACCGACGGCACGAGCGCCGTCGGCGTCGAGGTCGCGGGCGACAAGGACCTGACGAAGGCGCGGCTCGCGCGCGCCTCCATCCCCGTCCCCGCGGGCGAGATCGTCCGCACCGAGGAGGAGGCTGTCGCGGCGCTGGACGCGATAGGCGGCGCGGTCGCCGTCAAGCCGCTGGACGGGCGGCAGGGCAGGGGCGTCTCGCTCGACCTCTCGACGCCCGAGGAGGTGGCGGCCGCCTTCCGCATCGCGCAGGAGTATTCGCGCGACGTGCTGGTCGAGGAGATGTTCGAGGGGCGCAACTACCGCGTCCTCGTCGTCGGGTACAGGATGGCCGCCGCGAGCGAGCGCATCCCGTGTCACGTCACGGGCGACGGCGTCCACACCGTCGCGCAGCTCATCGACATCGAGAACAGCAACCCGCTGCGCGGCGAGGGGCACGAGAAGCCCCTGACGAAGATTCGGAAGGACGACGAGATACTGCGCGCCTTCATGCGCAAGGAGGGGTGGAGCATGGAGGACGTGCCCGGAGAGGGCGAGCGCGTCATGCTCTGCGCGGGGATGAACCTCTCGACCGGCGGGACGGCCAAGGACGTGACCGACGAAGCTCACCCTTCGGTCAAGAGCCTCTGCGAGCGCGCCGCGCGGGTGATAGGCATGGACGTGTGCGGCATCGACCTCGTCATGCCGGACATCGGCGAGCCGCCGACGCGCGGGGGCGGCGTCATCGAGGTCAACGCCGCGCCGGGCCTGCGCATGCACCAGTTCCCGGGCGAGGGCAAGGCGCGCGACGTGGGGCGAGAGATAGTTGACATGCTCTTCCCCGCGGGCGACGGGCGCATCCCGGTCGTCTCCGTCACGGGCACGAACGGCAAGACGACCGTCACGCGCATGGTCAGCCACGTCCTCATCGAATCGGGGCTGACCACGGGGACGACGACGACCGACGGCATTTATCTTAACGGCGAGCGCGTCGTCCGCGGCGACACGACGGGCCCCGCCTCCGCCCTGACCATCCTCGAAGACAAGTCGGTCGAGGTGGCGGTGCTGGAGACGGCGCGCGGCGGCATCGTCCGCCGCGGCCTCGGCTACGACTGGTCTGATGTGGGCGTGCTGACGAACGTCGGGGCCGACCACATCGGGCAGGACGGCATCGAGTCGGTCGAAGACATCCTCTGGATCAAGTCGCTCGTCGCCGAGCGCGTCCGCGAGGGCGGCACGCTCATCCTGAACGCCGACGACGAACTGCTCGTGACTCTGCCCGAGCGGCGCGCGGTCGCGCGCGTGCCGAAGCGTTACGTCTACTTCTCACTGCGCGACGACAACCCCGTCCTGCTCGAGCACGTCGCCGCGGGCGGAACCGCGTACTTCTACCGCGGCGGCAAAATCTTTGAGGCGGAGAACGGCGAAGAGCACGCGGTCGTCGAGGCGGCGGCGATACCGGCGACGATGAACGGGGCGGCCGACTTCCAGATCGCGAACGCGATGGCCGCGATAGCGGTGGCGCGCGCGCTCGGGCTCTCGCGCGAGCAGGTCGGCGCGTCAATCGCGCGCTTCCGCAGCGACGCCGAGAACCCGGGGCGCGCCAACCTCTACCGCGTCGGCCCGGGCTTCGTGATGGTGGACTACGGGCACAACCCGGAGGCGTTCCTCGCCGTCTGCGCGATGGCGGCGAAGTGGGAGGGCCGCCGCGTGACCGGCATCATCGGCGTGCCCGGCGACCGCGACGACTCGGTCATCGAGCGGGCGGGCCGGGTCGCCGCGCGCGGCTTCCACCGCGTCATCATCAGGGAGGACAAAGACCTGCGGGGGCGCGAGGCCGGCGAGGTGGCGCGCCTCCTCTGCGACGCCGTCCGGGACGAGTGGCCCGGCACCGAGTGCCGCATCGTGCTCGACGAGATCGAAGCGCTGCGCGAGGAGCTACGGACGCTGGAGGACGGCCAGGTCGTCGTCATCTTCTACGACAGGCTCGAACCCGTCGTGCAGCTCCTCGAAGAGTTCGGAGCCCGCCCGACCTCGACCCTGGAAAAGGAGAAGGTGGTCAGTAGGCAGTAGGCAGATGGCAGTAGGCAGTTGAAGGCAGGAAGAAGCCTTCTACGTACGAAGAGGCAGCTGAGTCACATCCGACCCGGCTGCCTCTTTTCATGTGAGCGATGGCGGTCTGCTCTTAACTGCCTACTGCCATCTGCCTACTGCCTCAGTACCCGTTCCAGCCGTCGCGGTAGCCGTTCTCGAAGCCCTGGCGGAAGTAGCGCTGGTAGAGCGTGCGGCTGCCGAGGCGCGAGCTGTAGTCTTCGGTCGCGTTGCGGTAGTCGCTCTCGTCGGCGTAGTTGAAGCGCTCATTGCGCTGGCGGTCACGGCGGCCCTCCTGGATGCCGTTGTTGTAGCCCGCGTTCAGAGCCGTCTGGCGGAGCTGGTACGAGCCGCCCCAGTTGCCGTTGTTACCCCAGTCCCAGCCGCGGCGCGCCTCGCGACGCTCCTGCCTCTCCTCGCGGCGCTCTTCGCGGCGCTCGCGCCGATCCTCGCGGCGCTCCTGCCGGCGCTCGCGCCGATCCTGCCACGTCTGCGCGTTGACGGCGGTCGCAGGGACTAACGTCAACACGCCTAGCGCCAACAGCGACGCGCCCTTCAACAAGCCTTTACGATTGCTTCCCATCTTGAATGTAATCCCCCTTAGCTTTCTTGTCCGTCTTCGCACGACGCCATGTCGGCGAAGCGTCCTCTGTCGCCGTGTTTGGTAACAACCTCCGTGCCACGCGCCGCGCGGGCCGACGATATAAGGAAAAGCGCGGCCCCTCGGCTCAAAGGTGTCCGCGCTTCACACGATAAGGTGTCCCGTCTCACCACAACGTGAACTGTGGGGATACGACCAGATTGACCTTTACGAAACTTTACGTTGACTCACGTTCAATCCCCCGCGCTCGGCTCGACCTGCGCGGGGGCGAGTGTGCGCCGTCTCGACAGCCACGCGAACAGGCGGCGCAGCGCGAGCGAGAGCCCCGTGTAGACGAGCAGCGCGCCGCCGGCCGAGGCGAGCGCCGCGACGGTCTGCCCTATCACCCCGTAGACCTCGCCCGTGTGCGCGAACCGCAGCCACGAGCGCACGCGCCGGCCGAGCGTGTTGTTCGAGTAGGGCTCCCAGCGCACGACCTCGCCCGTCCTCCTGTCGAGCGTGAGCTGCGAGCGCAGTTGCGGCTGGCCGCCGTTGCCGCGGTCGATGGCGAACGTGACCGGCGCGTCTGCTTTCGGCGGCACCTGCATGGTGATGCTGCGCCAGCCTTCGACCTGCCTCTCCGCCTTGACGAGCAGCGCGTCGAACCCTTCGAGCGGCAAGGCCGCGCCCTGCTGTTGCCCCTGACCGGCGGGCGGGCCGCCGCGCTGCTGCTGCGCGGGCGGCTCCTCGCCCGCCAGCCTGTAGACGAGGTTCGAGGCCCACGTGTAAGAGATGACCACGGCCGAGAGGACGACGACGAAGAGCGGCAGCGCCGACCAGAAGCCGACGACGTTGTGCCAGTTGAAGTCGCGCGCGCGCCCGCCCTGCGTGCGCCGGAACCACATGATTGCGCCGAGCGCGTTGCGTGTCCACCTGCGCGGCCACCAGAGGTAGAAGCCGCTCATCACGATGAAGAGGAAGAGCAGGTTCGACGCGCCCGTCACGGCGCGCCCCGCCGCGCGGCTCTCGCCGCCCGCGCCGAGCCAGCGGTGCCAGTCGGTCACGGCCCTGAAGAAGGCGCGCACGCGCGGCGCGCCTTCGCCCAGCACCTCGCCCGTGTAAGGGTTGACGAAGAGGCTCCGCCCGCCCTGGAACGAAACTGTCGCGGGCTCGCCCGCGTCGCCGTAGAGCGTGACCGAGGTCGGCGACGCCGCCCGGCCTTCACGAACTTTAGTCAGCAGCGTCTCTAAAGGGAGCCGCGCCGCGTCGGGCGAGGGGCGCGTCACCGCATAACCGCGCGTGTCGGCCCAGCGCTCGATCTGCCTCTGGTAGGCCAGCAGCACGCCCGTCACGGACATGATGAGAATGACGACGCCCGCGCACGCGCCCGCCGCGAGGTGGCACCAGAAGATGACGTTCCTTAACTGCTTCAAACCCAAACCCCCTCTGATCGTTTTCGCGTCCGAACATTAATCCGCATAGCTTCGCACGGCCCGCGCCGGGTCGTGAAATCCCCCGGCGCGCAATTAACACAGGCCGGCCGCGGAAGTATTATCCGTGTTGGAGCCGCGGGCCGCGGGCGCGGGTTGCCAGCGAAATGTTTAAAGGGGGAGACGTGGGATGGTCATAGGCGGAGGTCAGACGCGGAACTACGCGGCGCTCGTCCTGTTCCTGGCCGGCGGGGCGGCGGCGGGCGTGGCCGTCTACTACACGCAGGTCGGCGGGCGCTGGGCCGTGCCGACCGTCCTGTCGCTCGTGCTCATGCTGGTGGCGTGCGGGCTCGTCGCGGCGCGGCGGGACGAATGAACGGCGCGAGGCAGAGCGCGCAGCCGACGAGCGCGACCCACGGGAGCGCGTGCGCGAGCGCGAGCAGCGCGAAGAAGAGCATGATCGCCGCGCCGACGAAGCCCGCGTGGGAGTTCTCTCCCTTCGACCTCGCCCGCCACGCCCCAGTAGAAGGTGACGACGCCGGGCGTCATCTTCGTCTTCGAGGCGCGCGTGCGCGCGGCGAAGGGTGTGTCGGACTCGACGAGTTCGGCGTCGGTCGTCGGCGCGTCCACGTTCGAGACGACGACCGAGGCGCGCTCTACGCCGCCGTCGGCGAGCTGCGCGCCGTGCACGCGACCGCCGCGCGCGATGATCTTCGAGACGCGGCAGCGCGTGCGCACTTCGACGCCGGCCTCGCGCGCGAGTCTCTCGACCCCTTCGACCAGGCCGTAGACGCCGCCCTCGGGCAGCCAGAGGCCGTAGGCCATCTCGCCGTAGGGCAGGATCGTGAAGATGCCCGGCAGCTCGTAGGGCGAGCCGCCGAGGTACATCGCGTAGGAGCCGAGCGCCTCGCGGACGTGCCGGCTCTTGAAGTGGCGGCGCAGCTCGCCGTCGAAGGAGCGCCAGAGCCCCGTCCTGAGAAGCTCGCGCGGGGTGAGCGCGCCGAGCCACTTCGCGGGGTTGTCCACGTTGCGGCCGACGAGCTTGTCGAAGGCGACGCGGAACTTCTCGCCCGCGTCCCGCATGAACGCGAAGACCGAGGGCGCGCAGCCGGGCTCAAGTCGCTCGCACTCTGCGAGGAAGCTTTGCAGGTCGCTCGAAAGCGTGAAGCGCGTGCCGTCGGCCCAGCGGAAGGCGACGGAGGGCTCGACCGGGAGCAGGCGGACGTAATCCTCCAAACGCCTTCCCGCGGCGGCGAACAGTTCTTCAAAGACCCACGGGTAGTTGAGGAGCGAGGGGCCCGTGTCGAAGCGGAAGCCGTCGCGCTCGATGAGGTTGGCGCGGCCGCCGACGCGCTCGCAGGCTTCGAGCAGCGTGACGCGGAAGCCCTTGAGGCGCAGGTGCACCGCGGCGCTCAGCCCCCCGAGGCCGCCGCCGACGACGAGTGCGCGCCTGTCGTCCTTCGTCTTCATCTCACGAGGTACGCGAGCGGGATGCGCCAGTACTTGCTCGGCGGGAGCGCCCGAAACTTCTCGCCGAGCGGCACGCTCTCGCGGTGCGCCGCGCCGCGGCCGCTCGCGGCGATGCGCTCGTTCAAGCGGCCGTAGACTTTTATGCAGGCTTGAATCGCCAGCCGGCAGTCGGGCGCGAAGGCGTCGAGGTCGGCCTCGGCGCGCGCGTAGTGTTCGGCCGCGCGGGCCGCGAGCTGACGGAGCGCGCGCGCGAGCGGCTCCTGCTGTTCCGGGTCGCCGGCGTCGGGCGTTTCAATGCCCTCGGCGCGCAGCACGTCCGCGGGGAGGTAGACGCGGCCGCGCCTCCGGTCTTCGGCCACGTCGCGGAGGAAGTTGGTCAGTTGCAGCGCGACGCCGAGGTCGCGCGCCGACCCGAGCGCGCGCGCGAAGCTGCGCGAGTCGCGCGCGCCGTAGACGTGCGTCAGGAAGTAGCCGGCGACGACGGCGCTGCCGTAGACGTAGGAGCGGATCAGGTCGTCGAGCGTCTCGAAGGGTCGAGGCCGGACGTCCAGGCGCATCGCGCCGAGGAAGGCACGGTAGTGCTCCGCGGGGATGTCGCGCTCGCGCACGACGCGCGTGAAGCCGGCGAGGTGCGCGGGCACGCCGCGCCCCAACGCCTCTTGAAGGGACGGGCATTCGATCCCGACTTCGTAGTGCGCGCCCCACTCTTCGAGCAGGCGCAGCCTCTCCCCGGCGTCGAGGGGGAAGGTGTCAACCACCTCGTCGGGGTAGCGGACAGCGGCGTAGACGGCCTCGACCTCCTCGCGCTTGGCGCGCGGCAGGAAGCGGCTAACGATGAAGAAGCTCGTCGTGTAGGCGCGCATCACGCGCCGCGCCTCGCGGTTGAGCGCGCGCCACGCCGCCCGCTCCGACGGGGAAGAGAGCGCGGCCTCGCGCGCACGGCGTTCGCGGAGCGCCCACTCTCCCCGACTCCAAACGTCCTGCGAAGTCGCAGCCGGTGATACTGACCCTGTCGCTTTCATCCGTGCCTCGTGCGTATCAGCCGGCTCACGTCGAAGCCCTGCGCGCGCGCGGCCTCGGCCAGCCTTTGGTAAGTGGCCTCGTCCATCTGCGGCGTGCGCGAGAGGAGCCAGAGGTACTTGCGGTCGGGCGCGCCGACGACGGCGTACGTGTAGTCGGGCGCGAACTCGATGATCTGGTAGTCGCCCCAGACGAAGGGGAGGAAGGAGAGGAGGCCGGGGGCGAACCGAACCTTAAGTTTCGAGTTCGGCCCCTCCTTGTCCGCGCGCCTCGCCTCGCCCACGGCCTCCGTCATCTTGCCGTCGCGCTTGCGGCAGCGGTTGACGACCTTGAGGCGGTCTCCCTCCCTGAGCGTGTACTCGGCCGTCACGTCGCCCGCGCACTTCTCCTCGAAGCGGTTCGGCAGGCGCGCCACCTCGTACCAGAGACCCGCGTAGCGCGGCAGGTCTACCGACGGCACCACGCGCAGGGGCTCCCTCTCCTTCCGCTCGGCCTTCACCAACAGGGCCGCGAAGAGCAACAGCAGTCCCGCGGCCGCGACCTTCTTCTTCATCACTTCAACCCCCCTGCGCCTGCGCCCTACCCGTCAACTGCCGGCCGAGCGCGCCCGCGTCGAAGTAGGCGCAGAAGCGCCTGATCTCTCCGCCGTCGGTCTCGATGATGCTGACGCCGTCGTACCTGACGGGCGTCCCGTCGTTCGCCGTCCCCTCGGTCGTCCATTCGAGCGCGGCGCGGTTCTCCGTGGCGAAGACGTTGCGGAAGGTCGAGCGCACCTCGCCGAACGTGTCGCGGTACTTCGCGCCCCAGAACTCGCGCGCGCCCTCCCGGCCCCGGAACTTCTCGGGCGAGACGACGTTCCCGACCTCCGCGTCCGGCGCGAAGAGGCCGACCATTGTTTCCAACTCCCGCCCGGCTTCGAGCCTGCCGAGCGCCTCGACGAATCTTTTCGCAACCTGCTCAGACATCACTTTCAAACCCCCTCTGCTCAATCAGGATTGGACGGCCGCCAGCATGCCCGCGAACTCCTCCAACTGGAGGAAGCTCTCGGCGTGCAGGTCTGCGGGCAGGCGGCGGCGGACGCCCTCCTCCCGGAAGCCCGCGCCGCCCAGCACGACCGCGGCCCTGGCGCGCCGCGCGGCCCTGTGAAAGACTGCGTACTCGTAGGCCGCGCGGTCTAGCCGTAAGAGTACGGTCGAGGAGACGCAGACCAGCTCGGGCCGGAACCTGTGCACGGCCTCGGCCAGCGCCGAGAAGGGCGTGCTCACCCCCAGGTCGAAGACGGCGAGCCCGCACGCTTCGAGCGTCATCCGCGCGAGCCGCAGCGGCAGCTCGTGAAAGTCGTCCTCGACGCTGCAACAGAGCGCCCGCAAACTGTCGCCCGCCGCCGGCCGCTGTAAAGACGCCCGAAGCCCTTGCAGCGCGACGACGGCCGTGCGCGTCGCCACGTGCTCCTGCGCGACCGAAAGCTCGCCCGCGTGCCAGAGGTCTCCGACGCGCCGCATCGGCGCGCAGAGGAGACGGTCGGCGATGCGGCCGACGCTCTGGCCGTCCAGGTGGAGGCTGACGAGCAAAGACGAAAGCTCTTCGTCGTCGCCCCCCAAGAGCGCCCGGAAACTCTCTTCGGCCAGCGCGGCCTCGCGGCCGGGGTCGAGTTCCGGCGCTCGGGCTTCGCGCGCGGGGAACTCGGCTCCCTTTCTCTGCGGCGGCTGCGCCCCGGCCGCGGCCAGCCCCGCGCGGCGGACGGCGGCCACGTCCTCCGGGCGGAAGCGCCGGTGGCCGCCCGCGGTCTTCTCCATCGGGAGCAGCCCGCTGTCGGCCCAGCGCTTGACCGACGCCTCGCTCACGCCGAGCGCGCGCGCCGCCTCCCTGCTCGTCAGCCTCCTGCCTCCGGTCAACCTGTTCATCTCTTTCGGAATCGCACCGGGGGAACCTTAACAGAACAAACCGCTCGTGTAAAGAAGGAAAGCGCTCATACCGTTCACGGTAGTATTGTATATGACGCAAAGTTGTAACTTGACAGCTTTAACCGTCTAATCTAAAACGTCCAAAGCGTGCAAAAATCGAAAGTGCCGACCAAGACATGAAAGCGTGAAACGTTTCGGGGCGTCCGAAGGGTAGAATGGGAGGGTAATGGCGGCTGAAGAGCTGATACTGGTGGACGCGTCCGACCGCGAGCTGGGGGTCGGCGAGAAGATGCAGGTGCACCGGGCGGGCGCTCTGCACCGCGCCTTCTCCGTCTTCGTCTTCGACGGCCGCGGGCGGCTGCTCATGCAGAAGCGCGCGCCCGCCAAGTACCACTCGGCGGGCCTCTGGTCGAACACGGCCTGCGGCCACCCGCGGCCGGGCGAGGCGACGAAGGCCGCCGCGCGGAGGCGTCTGCGCGAGGAGATGGGGTTCGACTGCGAGCTGCGCGAGGCGTTCCAGTTCCTCTACCGCGCGGAGCTGGACGGCGCGCTCGTCGAGCACGAGTACGACCACGTCTTCGTCGGCACCTACGAGGGCGACCCCGCGCCGGACCCCTCGGAGGTCGAGGAGTGGCGCTGGGTCTCGATGGGCGAGCTGCGGCGCGGCCTGCGCGAAGAGCCGCACCTCTACAGCCGCTGGCTCAAGCTCGCCGTCGAGGGCGAACACTGGCGCGGGCCGGCCGCGGGCGGGGCCGGCGACGCGCCTCTTTACAAATCGAAAGGGAGGGCAGAAGGGATGAGCAAGGCGGCGACGCGGGACGATAAGTTGGAGAAGCTGCGCGAGATAGTGAAGGCGGTGGACATCTGCATGCTGACGACCGTGGACGAGCGGGGCGGGCTGCACAGCCGGCCGATGTCGAACAACCGCGACGTGGAGTTCGACGGCGACCTCTGGTTCTTCACCTACGGCTCTTCGCACAAGGTTGACGAGGTGAACCGCGTGTCGAAGGTGAACGCGAGCTTCGCCGACGTTGACGGCCAAGTTTACGCCTCGCTCAGCGGCGACGCTGAACTGGTGCGCGACCGCGCGAAGATCGAGGAGCTTTGGAAGCCGCAGCTCAAGGCGTGGTTCCCCGACGGCGTGGACACGCCGGACATCGCGCTCCTCAAGGTGACGGTCGAGCGCGCGGAGTACTGGGACGGCTCGCAGTCGTGGGTGGCGCACGCCGTCGGCCTCGTCTCTTCCCTGATTAAAGGCGAGCCCGCGCAGCTCGGCGAGAACGAGAAGCTCGACCTGAAGTGATGGCCGCGTCATCGAGCGTGCCGCACGCCGCCGAAGTGGCGTGCGGCACGCGGCCGGTTTACGCACACTCTTCGACCCCACTCTTTACAAAAGCCGCGCGGTGAAAGTATCTTTCCACGTCCGCCCGCCCCGAGGTCGTCGTAAGAGAAGGGCGGGCGCCATCCAAAACGCTCCCGAAGAATAGGAAGGAAAGAGTGGGAAGAGTGCGGGTACTAGTGGGCACGCGCAAGGGCGCGTTTGTCCTGACATCTGACTCCTCGCGGGAGAATTGGGAAGTGTCCGGCCCTCACTTCGCGGGCTGGGAGGTCTATCACATGAAGGGGTCGCCGTCAGACCCCGACCGCGTCTACGCCTCGCAGACGAGCGGCTGGTTCGGCCAGATCATCCAGCGCTCGGACGACGGCGGCAAGACTTGGTTTCAACCGGGCACGCCGCCGGGCGAGCCGACGACGACGCCCGAGGGGATGCCCAAGGGCGAGAGCAACAAGTTCGTCTACGACACTTCGGAAGAGACGGGCGCGCCGCTCACCACGCACCAGTTCTACGACGGGAAGCCTGTGCCCTGGGAGTTCAAAAGAGTCTGGCACCTTGAGCCCTCGCTCGACGACCCCGACACGGTCTACGCGGGCGTCGAGGACGCGGCGCTCTTCCGCAGCACGGACGGCGGGCGGACGTGGCACGAACTCTCGGGGCTGCGCGGCCACGGCACGGGCTCCCAGTGGCAGCCCGGCGCGGGCGGCATGTGCCTGCACACGATCATCCTCGACCCCTCCGACCGAGGGCGCATCTACGTCGCCATCTCGGCGGCGGGGGCGTTCCGCACCGACGACGGCGGGAAGACCTGGAAGCCCATCAACCGCGGGCTCCACTCGCAGTACATCCCCGACCCGACGGCCGAGGTCGGACACTGCGTCCACCACGTCGCGATGCACCCCGCGCGCCCCGAGGTGCTCTTCATGCAGAAGCACTGGGACGTGATGCGCAGCGACAACGGCGGGGAGAACTGGCGCGAGGTGAGCGGTGACCTCCCCACGGACTTCGGCTTCGTCATCGACGTGCACGCGCACGAGCCGGAGACGATCTACGTCGTCCCCATCAAGAGCGACGCCGAGCACTACCCGCCCGACGGGAAGCTGAGGGTCTACCGCAGCCGCACGGGCGGGAACGAATGGGAGGCTTTGACCAACGGCTTGCCGCAGGAGAACTGTTATGTCAACGTGCTGCGCGACGCGATGAGCGTTGACACGCTCGACCCGTGCGGCGTCTACTTCGGGACGACCGGGGGGCAGGTCTACGCCTCGCGCGACGGCGGCGACAGTTGGCATCCGATAGTGCGCGACCTGCCGGCCGTGCTCTCCGTGGAGGCGCAGGCGCTGCCGTGATCCGCGTCCTCCTCCCGCAACCCTTGAGGACGCTGGCGCGCGTCGAGGGCGAGGTCGAACTCGAAGTCGAGGGCGCGGTCACGCGCGACTCCGTCCTCGACGCGCTCGAACGGGCCTACCCGGCGCTCTGCGGCACCATCCGCGACCACCAGACGCGCGAGCGCCGCGCCTTCGTGCGCTTCTTCGCGTGCGAGCAGGACCTTTCGCACGAGCCGGCGGACGCCCCCCTGCCGGAAGCGGTCGCGGACGGACGTGAGCCTTTCCTCGTCGTCGGCGCGATAGCCGGCGGACGGGCGTAGGAGTTTTAGACAAGGGGAAGCCGGCCGCCTCACAGCCCACCTGAACAGATGCCATCAGACTCTCCCACCGACGCCGTCCCGCGGCTGCCGCCCGAGAGGCAGCAGGGCTTCATCGACGCGCTCCTCGAAAACGTCGAGGACGCCATCGTCGCCTGCGACGCCGCGGGCGTCCTCACCGTCTTCAACCACGCCGCGCGCCGCCTCCACGGCCGCGGCGCGCGCCCCCTCACGGCCGACGAGTGGGCCGACTACTACGACCTCTACCTGCCCGACGGCCGGACGCGGATGCGCAAGGAGGAGGTGCCGCTCTACCGCGCGCTGCAAGGCGAGCGCGTCCGCGACGTGGAGATGGTCGTCGCGCCCAAAGGGGGCACGCCGCGCACGGTGCTCGCGAGCGGCGGCGCCGTCTACGGCCCCGGCGGCGAGAAGCTGGGCGCGGTCGTCGTCATGCGCGACTTCACGGAGCAGAAGGAGGCGCAGGAGGCTCTGCGGCGCGAGAGCACGCTGCTCCACGCCCTGATGGACAACATCCCCGACGCCATCTACTTCAAGGACACCGAGAGCCGCTTCACGCGCGTCAACCGCCACGCGCCCTACCGCGGCGGCAACGCGCCCGAGGAGGTCGTGGGCAAGACCGACTTCGACTTCTTCGTCGAGGAGCACGCGCGCGCCGCCTACGAGGACGAGCAGCGCGTGATGAAGACGGGCGTGCCGCTCGTCGATAAGGAGGAGTGCGAGACCTACACCGACGGCTCGCAGACCTGGCTCTCGACGACGAAGGTGCCCGTCTTCGACGAGGAGGGTCACGTCACGGGTCTCGTCGGCATCTCGCGCGACATCAGCGAGCGCAAGCGTGCGGAGGAGGCGCGGCTCGAACTCGCGCGCGAGCAGGCCGCGCGCGCCGAGGCCGAGGCTGCCAACCGCATCAAGGACGAGTTCCTCGCCACCCTGAGCCACGAGCTGCGGACGCCCCTGACCGCCATCCTCGGCTGGGCCCGGCTGCTCGCCGACGGCCAGGTCGGCCCGGAGAAGGCGGCCGGCGCGTTCGGGGCCATCTACCGCAACGCGCGCATGCAGGCGCAGCTCATCGACGACCTGCTCGACGTGTCGCGCGTCATCACGGGCAAGCTCCGCATCGAGGTCGTCCCCGTCAACCTCGCCTCGGTCGTCGAGGCGGCGGCCGCGGTCGTCCGCCCGGCGGCCGAGGCCAAGGGCGTCGCGCTGGGCGTCAGCCTCGGGGGCGAGGAGTTGACGGTCAACGGAGACCCCGCGCGACTTCAGCAGGTCGTCTGGAACCTCCTGTCGAACGCGGTGAAGTTCACGCCCGCGGGCGGGCGCGTGGAGGCGCGCGTCGGCCGCGCGGGCTCGCAGATGGAGGTCGCGGTCAGCGACACGGGGCAGGGCATCGGGGCGGAGTTCCTGCCGCACGTCTTCGAGCGCTTCCGGCAGGCCGAGATGGGCACGACGCGCCGCCACGGCGGCCTCGGCCTCGGCCTCGCCATCGTCAGACATCTGGTCGAGCTGCACGGCGGCACCGTGAAGGCCGAGAGCGAAGGGGAGGGGAAGGGCTCGACCTTCACCGTGCGCCTGCCCGTGCGCGCCGTCCGCGAAGCGGAACCGACGACGGCGGCCTGCGCGGAGCCGCCCGCGCGCGCCGAAGCCTTTGACGCGTCGGCAGCGGCTCACACGCTCGAAGGCGTGAAGGTCTTAATCGTTGACGACGAGCCCGACGCGCGCCGCCTTCTGACGGAGTTGCTTTCGCAACGCGGGGCCGAGGTGTCGTCGGCCGCGTCCGCCGCGGAGGCTTTGGAGGTGCTTCAGGCGTGGCGGCCGCACGTGCTGCTCTCCGACATAGGGATGCCGGACGGCGACGGCTACGAACTGATCCGGAGGGTGCGCGAGCTGCCGGAGGAGCGCGGCGGACGCACGCCCGCGGCGGCGCTGACGGCCTACGCCGGCCCCGCCGACCGCGGACGCGCGCTCGCCTCCGGCTTCCAGGTGCACGTCGCCAAGCCGGTCGAGCCCGCGGAGCTTGCGGCCGTCGTCGCGGGCCTCGCGGCGGTTAAAAGGACTGAGTACTGAGGACTGAGGACTGAGTGAAAGATAAGGCCCGCTCTTGACTCAGTCCTCAGTCCTCAGTACTCAGTACTTATTAAAAGATATGGTTGACGAAGCGCCTTTCATCTTCTCAGACCTGGGCCTCGCGCGGCGTCTGGAGCGCGCGGAGGGGCGGGGCAACGTGGAGTTCGTCGAGGCGCGCGCGGAGGTGGAGCCGGAGAGCGGCGCGTGCTGGACGGAGGTCGCGGGGGCCTACGCGATGTTCGACGGCGTCGAGTCGCCGCTCACGCAGACGTTCGGCCTCGGCCTCTTCGAGACGCCTTCGGACGCAGACCTCGAACGCGTCGAAGAGTTCTTCGGGGCGCGCGGCGCGCCCGTCTACCACGAGGTCAGCCCGCTGGCCGACCCCGCGACCTTCGTGCTGCTGAACGGGCGCGGGTACGAGCCGTTCGAGTTCACGAGCGTGATGTTCCGGCCGCTCAGTCCCTACGCGTGCGCGGCGCGGCCGCGCGACACGGGGCTCCGCGTGCGCGTCGTCGGCCCCGAAGAGCACGAGCTGTGGGCGCGGACGGCGGCGCGCGGTTGGGGCGAGTTCGAGGGCCTCGGCGACTTCATGCTCGGGCTCTCGCGCGTGAGCGCGGCGAGGAAGCACGCGCCCTCGTTCCTCGCGGAGCTTGACGGGCGGGCGGTCGCCACGGGCGCTCTGAGCATCTGGGAGGGCGTGGCGCTGCTGGCCGGGGCGAGCACCGTCCCCGAGGCGCGCAGGCGCGGCGCGCAACTGGCGCTGCTCGACGCGCGGCTCGCCTACGCCGCCGAGCGCGGCTGCGACCTCGCCATGACGTGCGCCGCGCCCGGCTCCGCCTCGCAGCGCAACGCCGAGCGCCAGGGCTTCCGCATCGCCTACACGCGCGCCAAGTGGCGCGTGAGGGAGTAGGCAGATGGCAGTAGGCAGTCAGAGCTTCGTCGCGACGGCCCCGGAGCCCCGCAGGGGCGGCAGAAGGTAGCCCCTGGCTACCTTCTGCCGCCCCTGCGGGGCTCGGATGCGCCTTGAACTCAACCGACGTTAACTGCCTACTGCCTACTGTCCTTGTAGACGTAATAGACGACGCCCGCGCGGTCGTCCGTGAGGAGGAATGCAGAAGGGCCGTAGGCAAATATGTCCGCGGGGCGGCCGTAGACTCGGCCCGCCTGTAGGAAACCGGTGATGAAGTCGGCGGGCGCGCCGCCCCGCTCGGGCACGCGCACGACGCGGTAGCCGCGGCCGACGCGCTTATTCGTCGAGCCGTGCAGCGCGACGAGGAACGAGCCCGCCAGCTCCTCCGGTGCGTCCGCGCCGAAGTGTTCGAGGCCGAGCGGGGCGCTGTGAGCGTCGAAGGCGGCGAGCGCGGCGGGCACGTCGCGGCAGCGCATCTTCCGGCCGCGCGGGTTGAACCCGGGGTCTGCGAAGACCCGCGGGCCGGACTGGTAGCAGTAGGGCCAGCCGTAGTTCGTCCCCGCCCGCAGCGCGTACATCGTGTCGGCGGGTTTATCTTTCCCGAGATGGTCGGCGGCCATGTTGGTCGCGTAGAGCGCGCCGTCCGCCCAGCGCAGGCCGACGGCGTTGCGCAGGCCGCGCGCGTAGGGGCGGCGGCCCGACCCGTCCGGGTTCATCTCGACGACGGTCGCGCGCACGTCCTCCTTCTCGACGCAGGCGTTGCAACTGCTGCCGACCGAGACGTAGAGCTTGCCGTTCGCGCCGAAGGCGAGCGTGCGCGTCAGGTGCCAGCCGCCGTACTTGTAGTCGAGCCCGTAGTCCGGGAAGGTGGCGAGCACTTCGGGTTCGCCCGGGGGGGCGTCCGCGCCGCGCGCGTAAGCGTAGCGCACGAGCCGGTCGGTCAGCGCGAGGTAGAACCAGTCCCGGCCGGACGCGTCCGTGTGGAAGGCGACGCTGTTCGGGTTGCGCAGCTTCGTCAGGTAGGGCGTGACCTTCAGGAACCGGCGGCGCGCGGGGTCGAACCGGTCGAGGACGTAGACGACCCCCCTGCGGTTGTCGGTCAGGTCGTGCATGTCCGTGACGAAGACGCGCCCGTCCGGGGCGAGCGACATGAAGCGCACGCGCTTGAGTCCTTCGGCCGCGACGGCGATGCGGAAGCCCTCCGGGAGATTCAGGTTGAAAGTCCTGCCGTCGGCGAGCGAGACGCGCTGCGCCTTGAGCGCCATCGTCTGTCCGGCGGGCGGCGTGTCCCTCGCGCGGCGTCGTTGCGCCTGGGTAGGAATTGCGTTGACGAGCAGGAGCGCGATGCAGGCGAGCGACGCGCGGCCGAAGCGTGGCATGATGTGGGCCTCTCGAAGAGGGGGAATCCGAAGAGCCGCCCGATGATACTACGGCGGGCGGCGGGAGGGTGATGAAGGCCGTTCGACTGTCAGCGTTGTTCCTCGCGCTCGCCGTCTCGGCCGTCGCGTCCGCGCGGCCTTCGGCGCGCCTCGTGCGCGTGGGCGAGGGCTGGGCGCGGAACCAGGTCAACGCCGTCATCTTCCGGCGCAACTCGGTCGTCAGTTACGGCGGGACGCAGTACGTCGCCTTCTACGACGCGGAGGCGCGGGTCGTCTTAGCGAAACGTAAGCTCGGCACGGACGCATGGGAGCTGCGCCGGACGCAGTACACGGGGGACGCTTCGGACGCGCACCGCTCGATCAGCATCGCCGTGGACGGGGCGGGCTTCCTGCACGTGGTCTGGAACCAGCACGACTCGCCGCTGCAATACTGCCGCTCCGTGCGCCCGGGCTCGCTCGAACTGACCGGGCCGATGCCGATGGTCGGCGAGAGGGAGGGGCGCGTCACCTACCCGGAGTTTTATAGCCTGCCGGGCGGCCGGCTGCTCTTCCTCTACCGCGACGGCGCGTCGGGCCGCGGCGACCTCGTGCTCAACCGCTACGAGTCGCGGCTCGGGCGATGGGAGCGCCTGCAAGACAGGCTCATCGACGGCGAGGGCGAGCGCAACGCCTACTGGCAGGCGGCCGTGGACGCGCGCGGCCACGTCCACCTCTCGTGGGTCTGGCGCGAGACGCCGGACGTTGCGACCAACCACGACCTCTGCTACGCGAAGTCCGAGGACGGCGGCCGCACCTGGCGCAAGTCCACGGGCGAGCCGTACCGGTTGCCAGTCAGCGCCGCCAACGCGGAGTACGTCCGGCGCATCCCGCAGGGGAGCGAGCTGATTAACCAGACCTCGATGACGGCGGACGCGCGCGGCCGCCCTTACATCGTCACCTACTGGCGGCCCGAGGGGACGCGCGTGCCGCAGTATCATCTCGTCTACAGTGACGGACGCGGCTGGCGCACCTTACAGGTCACGCGCCGCACGACCCCGTTCAGCCTCTCGGGCCGCGGCACGCGCCGCATCCCCGTCTCGCGCCCGCAGGTGGTCGTCGAAGAAAGGCGCGGCCGCCCGAGGGTCTTCATGATCTTCCGCGACGAAGAGCGCGGCGCGCGCGTCTCGGTGGCGACCTGCGACGACCTCCCGCGCGGCGGCTGCGCCGTCGGCGACCTGACCGAGGAGGGGTTCGGGATGTGGGAGCCGACCTACGACCCGCAGGTCTGGCGGACGAGGCGGGAGCTGCACCTCTTCGTCCAGAGGGTCGGCCAGGGGCAGGGCGAGACGACCGAAGACATCCCCGCGCAGCCTGTATACATTCTTGAATGGCGGCGGCCATAGCTGAAGGAATTTCAACACAGAGACACAGAGACACAGCTTCATCTTTAGTTCTCGACAAGCCGTGTCTCTGTGTCTCTGTGGTTAAAAGCTGTCGGAGGTTTCAACCTTGAAGATAAAACTCTGGGCGCTTTGTCTCGTCCTGTTCGTCTGTGCGGCCGCGCGGGCGCAGTCGCCTCCGGTCACGAACGTCGGCGGGCGTCACGGCCTGAGCCTCGACGGCCGCTGGCAGACGATCATCGACCCTTACGAGAACGGCTTCTACGACTACCGCTACCGGGAGAGCCCGAACGGCTACTTCAGGAACGCGAAGCCGAAGGGCCCGGGCGACCTCGTCGAGTACGACTTCGACGACTCGCCGCAGATGTACGTCCCCGGCGACTGGAACTCGCAGGACGAGCGGCTGCTCTTCTACGAGGGGACGGTCTGGTACAAGAAGTCTTTCGACTACGCGAAGCGGCCGGGCGCGCGCCTCTTCGTGCACTTCGGCGCGGCCAACTACGAGGCCATCGTCTACCTCAACGGCGAGAAGCTCGGCCGCCACGAGGGCGGGTTCACGCCCTTCAACTTCGAGGTGACGGAGCGCGTCCGCGAGCGCGGCAACTTCCTCGTCGTCAAGGTGGACAACAAGCGGCGGCGCGACGCCGTGCCGACGCTCAACACCGACTGGTGGAACTACGGCGGCCTCACGCGCTCGGTCGCGCTCGTCGAAGTGCCCGAGACGTTCGTCCGCGACTACCACGTCCAGTTGAAGAAGGGCTCGCGCGAAGAGGTCGCGGGCTGGGTCAAACTCGACGGCGCGGCGGCCGCGAATCAGGCTGTCACCGTCGAGATACCCGAGGCCGGGCTCAGGCAGACGTTCAAGGCCGACGCCGAAGGGCTCGCGGCCATCAGTTTCAAGGCGCGGCTCGACCTCTGGTCGCCGGAGAACCCGAAGCTCTACCGCGTCGTCGTCTCCGCGGGCGCGGACAAGGTCGAAGAGCGCATCGGCTTCCGCAGCATCGAGACGAAGGGGACGGACATCCTCCTGAACGGCAAGCCCGTTTTCCTGCGCGGCATCTCCATCCACGAAGAGTCGCCGCTGCGCGGCGGGCGCGCGGTGAACGACGCCGACGCGCGGATGCTCCTGGCGTGGGCGAAGGAGTTGGGCTGCAACTTCGTGCGCCTCGCGCACTACCCGCACAACGAGCAGATGACGCGGGCGGCCGACGAGATGGGGTTGATGGTCTGGTCGGAGGTGCCCGTCTACTGGACGATCCTGTGGGACGACCCCTCGACGTACGCGAACGCGAAGGCGCAGCTCGGCGAGATGGTCGCGCGCGACCGCAACCGCGCCTCGGTCGTCCTCTGGTCGGTGGCGAACGAGACGCCCGTGAGCGAGCCGCGGAACAGGTTCCTCAAAGGTCTCGTCGAGCACGCCCGCGCGCTCGACCCGACGCGTCTGCTGACGGCCGCCAACGAGCGGCGCTACTCAGACCCGACGACGCAGGTCGTGGACGACCCTCTGGGCGAACACCTCGACGTGCTCGGCTGCAACGAGTACGTCGGCTGGTACGACGGCCCGCCGGAGAAGGCCGACCGCCTGACGTGGAAGGTGACGCTGGAGAAGCCGCTCGTCATGAGCGAGTTCGGCGGGGACGCGCTGGCCGGCCACCACGGCGATAAGGGGCAGCGCTGGACGGAGGAGTACCAGCGCGACATCTACGAGCACCAGATCAAGATGCTGCGCCGGATACCCTCCCTGCGCGGGATGTCGCCGTGGATTCTGACCGACTTCCGCTCGCCGCGCAGGCCCCTGCCGCGCATACAGGACTTCTATAACCGCAAGGGCCTCATCTCGAACCGCGGCGAGCGCAAGCAGGCGTTCTACGTCCTGCAAAGCTTCTACCGCGAGCTTATGAAGGAAGTGAAGTGAAGAGTTATGATGAGGCCCTAACCCCATTTGCAGCGAGGACGAATGATGACGAGCAGCGTGACTAAGAATCGGAGCGGGCCGCGCCTCCGGGACAGGGAAGAGCTGAGGAGGGAGGTGTCGGAGGTCGTCGGGGCCGCGCCCGTCTTCGACATGCACACGCACCTCTACGCGCCGGAGTTCGGGGCGCTGGGCCTTTCGGGCATCGACGAGCTTCTGACTTATCACTACCTCGTCGCCGAGACGTTCCGCTCGGCCGAGGTGGGCTACGAAGCCTTCTGGCGGATGGGTAAGTCGGAGCAAGCCGACCTCGTGTGGCGGACGCTGTTCGTCGAGAACACGCCGGTCTCGGAGGCGGCGCGCGGGGTCGTCACCGTGCTCGACGCCTTCGGGCTGGACACGGCCGCCGAGGATTTGACTGAGGCGCGCGAGTTCTTCCGCGGGCGGGACGCGGCCCGACACCTCGGGCGCGTGCTTGAGCTGGCGGGCGTGACCGACGTGGTGATGACCAACGACCCGTTCGACGAGCGCGAGGCGCGGGTGTGGGAGGGCGGCGCGGGCGTTGACGGGCGCTTCCACGCGGCGCTGCGGATGGACGGCCTGCTCAACGACTGGGGGGGCGCGGCCGACGCGCTCGCCGCGCGCGGCTACGAGGTTGACCGCGGGATGTCCGGCAGGACTGCGGCCGAGGTGCGGCGCTTCCTAGACCTCTGGGTCGGGCGGATGCGGCCGCTCTACATGGCCGTGTCGCTGCCGGACGACTTCGAGTACCCGGCCGACGACGCGCGCGGCCGAGTCATCCGCGAGGTCGTGCTGCCGACGGCGCGGGAGCACGGCCTGCCGTTCGCGCTGATGGTCGGCGTGCGGCGCGGAGTCAACCCGGCGCTCCGGGTGGCGGGCGACGGGCTCGGGCGGGCGGACGCGTCGGCCGTCGAGCGTCTGTGCGCGGAGAACCCCGAGGTGCGCTTCCTCTCGACCTTCCTCTCGCGCGAGAACCAGCACGAGCTGTGCGTGTCGGCGCGGAAGTTCCAGAACCTTCTGCCGTTCGGCTGCTGGTGGTTCCTCAACAACCCTTCGATCATAAAAGAGATTACGCGCGAGCGGCTGGAGCTGCTCGGCGCCTCCTTCGTCGCGCAGCACTCGGACGCGCGCGTGCTCGAACAGCTCGTCTACAAGTGGGGGCACTCGCGCCGCGTCATCGCGGACGCGCTCTACGAGTCCTACGAGCGGCTGCTCGAAAGCGGCCGGGCCGTCACGCGCGCCGAGATCGAGCGCGACGCCGCGCGACTCTTCGACCGAAACTTCCGCGGGTGGGTCAGTCCCGCTTCTTAAGGCCGAGCCAGGGAGCGACCGATGAGAAGGTTCTTCGCCGCAGCCGTCCTTCTGCTCACGCCTCTGACCTCCGCGCACGCGCGGCAGGCGGAGACGCCCGAATGGGAGAACCCGCGCGTCTTCGCCATCAACAAGGAGCCCGCGCGCGCCACCTTCGTCCCTTACGCGGACGAGGCGACGGCGCGGCGCGGCGCTCTGGCCTACGCGCCGGGCGCGCCGGCGGCCCCGGCCTCGCCGTTCGTGCAGTCTCTGAACGGCCTTTGGAAGTTCAACTGGGTGAAGGAGCCTTCACTGCGGCCGGTCGATTTCTACAGGCCGGAGTTCGACGTGTCGAAGTGGAAGGAGATCAGGGTTCCGGCGAACTGGGAGTTCGAGGGCTACGGCACGCCCATCTTCCTCAACATCGTCTACCCGTTCAAGCGCGACGCGCCGAAGGTGATGGGCGAGCCGCCGAAGGACTGGACGACGTACGAGGAGCGCAACCCCGTAGGCTCCTACCGCCGCGGCTTTACGATCCCGGCGAGTTGGGGCGGGCGCGAGACGTTCCTCGTGCTGCGCGGGGTCAACTCGGCCTGCTACGTGTGGGTCAACGGCCGGAAGGTGGGCTACAGCGAGGACAGCCGCCTGCCCGCGGAATTCAACGTGACGCCTTACGTCCGGCCAGGCGAGAACACCGTGGCCGTCGAGGTCTACCGCTTCTCGGACGGGAGCTACATCGAAGACCAGGACTTCTGGCGGCTCTCGGGCATCTTCCGCGACGTGGAGCTTGTGTCGCGCGCGCCTGTCCACGTCCGCGACTTCTACGCGCGCACCACCTTCGACGCGGCCTACCGCGACGCACTGCTCCGCCTGAAGGTCGAGCTGAGGAACGCGACCGAGCGCGACGAGGCGGTCACGGTCGAGGCGGGGCTGCTCGACGAGCGTGGGCGCGCGGTCTTCAGGACGCTCGGCAAGTCCGCGAGCGCGCCGCGGCGGTCGGGTTCGAGCGTAGTCTTCGAGCAGCCGGTGGCGAACCCGAAGAAGTGGTCGGCCGAGGAGCCGAACCTCTACACGCTGCTCGTCACGCTGAAGGACGGGAACGGCCGCGTGCTCGAAGTCATCCCGTGGCGGCTCGGCTTCCGCACGAGCGAGATCAAGGGCGGGCAGATTCTCGTCAACGGGCGTCCGGTCGTGATTAAGGGCGTCAACCGGCACGAGCACGACCCCGACCTCGGGCAGGTGACGACGCGCGAGATGATGTTGAAAGACATCCTGTTGATGAAGCAGTACAACGTCAACGCCGTGCGCACGAGCCACTACCCGAACGACGAGCGCTGGTATCACCTGTGCGACGAATACGGCCTCTACGTGCAGGACGAGGCCAACGTCGAGTCGCACGGCTACGGCGCGAACGACAGGCAGCGCGTCTCCGACGGCGAGGACTTTACCGAGGCGCACGTAGACCGCATGCGGCGCACCGTCGAGCGCGACAAGAACCACGCCTCCATCTTCCTCTTCTCTCTGGGGAACGAGGCCGGGTGGGGGCGCAATCTCGCGGCCGCGTACGAGTGGGCGAAGAAGAACTACCCGGAACTCATCGTGGTCTATGAGGGGGGCGCTTCCGTCCACAGCGACGCCTTCAACCCGATGTACACGAAGCCGCAGAACCTCGTGAGCTACTGGCGGCAGAAGGGCGAGGGGAAGCCCTTCTACCTCGTCGAGTACGCGCACGCGCTCGGCAACAGCGTCGGGAACCTTCAGGAGTATTGGGACGTGTTGGAGTCGCGCCCGAACTTCCACGGCGGCTTCATCTGGGACTGGGTTGACCAGACCTTCCGCAAGAAGACGGCGGACGGCAGAGAGTTCTGGGCCTACGGCGGCGACTACGGCGACAAGCCGAACGACGGCAACGGCGGCGACGGAGTCGTCTTCGCCGACCGCCGCGTGCAGCCCGAGCTCGAAGAGGTGAAGAAGGTCTACCAGTTCGTCAAGGTCGAGCCCGTAGACCTGGCCGCGGGGCGCGTCCGCGTGCGCAACAAGCACATCTTCGCAGACCTCTCCTACGCCGAAGGCACGTGGGAGCTGGCCGAGGACGGCGTGGTCATCCAACGCGGCAGGCTCCCGCGCCTGCGCACCGCCGCGGGTCAGTCGGAAGAGTTAACGCTGCCCCTGCGTCGGCCGAGCTTGAAGCCGGGGGCCGAGTACTTCCTGAAAGTGACCTTCGCGCTCGCCGCCGATACGCCGTGGGCGAAGCGCGGGCACGTCGTCGCGTGGGATCAGTTCGAGATGCCTTACCGCGAAGCTGCGGGTCTCGTAGCGCTCGGCCCGTCTGCGCCGGAGCACTCGGTCGAAGAGACGGCCGACGCCGTAACGCTGCGCGGCCCACGCTTCCTCGTCCGCATCGGCAAGGCGAGCGGCGCGCTCGAAGCTTACGAGGCGGACGGGCGTCCGCTCATCGCCGGGCCGCTCGCGCCGAACTTCTGGCGCGCGCCCATCGACAACGACCGCGGCAACCAGATGGCGAAGCGGCTCGGCGTCTGGCGCACGGCCGCGGCCGAGCGCAAGGTGACGCGAGTCTCGGTCGAGAGGCTCGGCTCGGCCTCGACACGCGTGACGGTCGAGGCGACGCTCCCGCCCGAAGGGTCGAAGACGCGCACCGTCTTCACCGTCTACGGCGGCGGCGTCGTCGAGGTCGAGAGCGCCGTCAACCCCGCCGCGGGCGCGCCGGAGCTGCCGCGCGTCGGGATGCAGATGCTCATGCCGGCCGAGTTCCGCAACGTCGAGTGGTACGGGCGCGGGCCGCACGAGACGTACTGGGACAGGAGGACGGGCGCGGCCGTCGGCATCTACCGCTCGACGGTTGACGAACTCTGGACGCCGTACGTCGAGCCGCAGGAGACGGGCAACCGGACGGACGTGCGGTGGGTCGAGTTCAAGAACGCGTCGGGCGTCGGCCTCCGCGCGACGGGGCTCGGCGCGACGCTCTACTTCAGCGCGTGGCCGTTCCCGATGTCCGAGCTTGAGCGGGCGAAGCACTCGGCCGAGATACAGATGTCGCGGGAGATAACGGTCAACCTCGACTACCGGCAGATGGGCGTCGGCGGCGACGACAGTTGGGGCGCGCAGCCGCACAAGGAGTACAGGCTCCCGGCCCAGCGCTACGAGTACGGGTTCCGGCTCGAACCCATCAGAAATCAGAACCGCGAGCGGTAGCGAGCGGGTCGGCGTAACATCACGCGGGCCTTCGACGAAACACGCACCCGCTCGCTACCGCTCGCGGTACTGTTGAAGTTATGGCTTTCAACCGTCAGGAGTTGCTGCGGACGCTCGCCCTCGCCAACGAGTTCAAGGAGGGCGACCTCGGCGTGGGCGGGACGCGCGACGACGCGGCGCGTGCTTCGGCGCGCGCCGCGCTCGGGGCGGTCAGGCTCGGCGAGCTGAAGGCCGCCGCGCTGGTCGAGGACGGCGTGAGCGAGGCGCTCGACGCCTCGCTCGACCGGGGGCTCGCGTCGGAAATTTCGGGCATGACGGTCGGAGGGTTGAAGCGCGTCCTGCTGGGGCGCGGCGGGGCGGAGTGGGTCGGCCGTTACAGGGACGGGTTGAGCAGCGAATCAATCGCCGCGGTCGTCAAGCTGATGACGAACGAGGAGCTTTCGTCGGTCGCGCGCGGGCTCTACAACCCCCTGCCGGGCGAGGGCGTCCGCGTAGGTGCGCCGGGGCACTTCGGCTCGCGCTTGCAGCCGAACAGCCCGGGCGACGACGAGGAGGAGATTCTGCTCTCCGTCCTCGAAGGTCTGACCTACGGCTGCGGCGACGTGATCCTCGGCCTCAACCCCGCGGGCGATGACGTGGAGACCATCGTCCGCCTCGAAGAGCTGCTCCGCTCCGTCGTCGAACGGCTCAACCTCCCCACGCGCTACTGCGTCCTCTCCGACATCGTGAAGCAGTCGAGCGCCCGCGAGCGAGCGCGCGTTGACGTGGGCTTTCAGAGCCTCGCCGGAACGTCACGGGCGCTCGGCGGGATGGTGGGCTTAGACGTCGAAGGCGTGGCGGAACTCGCGCGCGGGTTCGCGGGGCTCTACTTCGAGACGGGGCAGGGGTCGGAGGTGACGAACGGCGCGGCCGAGGGGCTCGACATGGTCACGCTCGAAGCGCGCACGTACGGCGTCGCGCGCCACATCGGGAAGCGCACGGGCGCGTGGATGATCGTCAACGACGTGGCGGGCTTCATCGGGCCGGAGGTCTTCCGCACGGGCGGGCAACTGTTGCGGGCCTGTCTCGAAGACACGCTGATGGCGAAGCTGCACGGGCTGACGATGGGGCTCGACGTGTGCTCGACCTTCCACATGGGGCTAGGGCCCGGCGAGCTGAAGCGCCTGACGGCCGAGATCGTCGAGCGTGCGGCCCCCGCCTACCTGATGGCCGTCGCGGGCAACGCCGACCCGATGCTCGGCTACCTGACGACCTCTTTCCGCGAGCACCCGCAGTTGCGCGGCCGGACGGGCAAGCGAATCTCCACGCCGATGCAGAGAAGGCTGACCGAGCTGGGCGTCATGGACGGCGGCGGCCTCCCGCGCGCGGACGCCGAGAGCGCCGCGGCGCTCTACGCCGCTTACATGAAGGCCGGCGGGGACAGGCGCACGGACGAGGCGCTGCGCGCCGAAGCCTCGAAGAAGGCGGCGGCGCTGGCCGGGCGCGGCTTCGACCTCGGCTTCGGGCACGCAGGAGACTACGCCGCGCCGCCAGCGGTCGAGGCGCGTCTGGAGAAGATTTACAGGCACGCGAGGCGCGCGCTCTATTCGGGCCTCGACGAAGGCGTCCTGCGCGAGGTCAGCCCGAGCCACCTGCGCGTGCAGACGCTCGCGCGCGACCGCGAGCAGTACCTTTCGGAGCCCGCGGCCGGCGAGATGCTCCGGCCGGAGGACGCGTCGCGCGTCGCGCGTCTCTACGGCGAGCGAAGGCCGCGCGTGCAGCTCGTCCTGTCGGACGGGTTGAACGCGGACGCGCTCAACGAGAACCTGCGCGCGGTGCTGCCACGCCTGCGGCGCGAGCTGAAGGGGGCGGGCCTGCACGTCGGAGAGACCGACGTGGTCGTCACGCACGGCCGCGTGCGCGCGGGCTATCACGCGGGCGAGCTGTTGGGAGTTGACCTAGTCGTCCACCTCATCGGCGAGCGGCCGGGCACGGGGCTGAACACGCTCTCGGCCTACGTCACCTACGGGCGCGACGCTGCGGGGTACTTACGATGGAGCCCCGCGTTAGACCACGCGTGCACGACGGCCGTCTGCGGCATCAACGAGAGGGGGAAGCGGCCCGACGCGGCCGTCGAAGAGATTGCGGGGTGCGTCGTGCGCGCGTGCGAGGAGCGGCGTTCGGGCGTCGCGCTCGGCTCGGGGTTCAGGAAACGGTAGGAAGTTGAGTCCGTTTGGACGGAATCAAAGGAGGTTTTCGGAAGCGCCCGGGAGGGTGTTGACTTTCGTTCCCCCAGATTGGATATTGTCGCCATACGCTAACGCTTCGGAGGGTCGCCGGTCGGTTTGAGAGTTGACGGGGGCCGCCGGGGCGTTTGATTTTCAAGGCAGTAGGCAGTAGGCAGATGGCAGTAGGCAGTTAAAACCCTTGCCATCCAAAGCTGTGAGTTAACTCATCAACATAAAGAACGCGGAGCGGCTGCCTACTGCCATCTGCCTACTGCCTACTGCTCAAAGCGACGCATGGAACGACTCGTGCAGTTGTTGTCGGGTCATGAGCGTGCCGTTTTCACGAACGGGCGTTTCGGCTTCGACGTGCGCCCGAACGCGCTCCTGCTCGTCGCCTGCGCGGTGGCGCTGCTCGCCTTCGTCTACTTCGCGTACGTGCGGCCGCGCACGCGTCTCGGCGGCGGCACGCGCGTAGGTCTCATCGCGCTGCGCTCCGCGCTCTTCCTGCTCATCCTCTTCCTGCTCCTGAAGCCGGTGGTGGTCGTGCCCTCGGTCATCCCGCGCAGCAGCACCGTCGCGCTCGTCGCCGACGACTCGCGCAGCATGCAGATGGCCGACGCGTCGGGCGGGCTCACGCGCCTCGACGCGATGAGGGCCGCGCTCTTCGACGCGGCCGGCCCCTTCCAGACGCGCCTGCGCGAGAAGTTCAGGACGCAGACCTACGGGTTCTCAAGTCAACTTAACAACGTCGGCGACGGCGGCGAGGAGCTGACCGGAGAGGGGCTTTCGAGCGACGTGGGCGGCGCGCTCGCGGAGGCCGCGCGGCGCTCGACCGGCGCTCCGCTCTCCGCGCTCGTGCTCGTCTCGGACGGCGCAGCGAACGCGGGCGCAGACCTCTCGGCGGAGCTGCGCAACCTGCGCGCGCGGGGCCTGCCCGTCTACACGGTCGGCGTGGGCAGCGCGCGAAGGCCGGCGGACGCCGAGCTTGTGCGCGTGAACCTGCCGCGGCGCGTGCTCGTCGGTTCGAGCGTCGAGGTCGAGGCGTTCGTGCGCGCGAGCGGCTACGGCGCGACGAAGGTTCGGATCGCCGCGAGCGAGGACGGGCGCGCGGTCAAGACCGAGGAGTTTAACTTACGCGGCGGCGAGACCGAGGTCGTGCGGATGGAACTCGTCCCCCTGACGGCGGGCGTGCACCGCTACACGTTCGACGTGCAGCCGCTCGCCGACGAGCTGACGCTTGAGAACAACCGGCGCGAGGCCCTGGTCGAGGTCGTCGAGGGGCCTCTGCGCGTGCTCTACGTCGAGGGCGAGCCGCGCTGGGAGTTGGGGAAGCTGCGCGACGCGCTCGGGCGCGAAGAGAAGAACGTCCAACTGGTCTCGCTGCTGCGCACGGGCGAGAACAAGCTCTACCGGCAGGGCGTCTCGGGCGAGGGGGAGCTGGCCGAAGGCTTCCCGAAGACGGAGGAGGAGCTGTTCACATACGACGGCCTGATGCTCGGGAGCGTGGAGGCGAGCTTCTTCACGGCCGAGCAGTTGCGGGCCGTCGAAGCGTTCGTCGCGCGCCGCGGCGGGGGGCTCCTGGCCGTCGGCGGGCGCTACGCCTTCGGCGGCGGGGGCTACGCGGGGACGCCCGTGGCCGACGCGCTCCCGGTCGCGCTGGCGGCGCGCGCGGCGGGCACCTCGCAGGGGCCGGGCCCGAACGAGTACGCGCCCGTCTACAAGGCGCAGCTCACGGCGCGCGGGGCCTCGCACCCGATCACCCGGCTGAACGAAGACCGGGGCCTGAGCCAGAAGACGTGGAACGAACTGCCCGCCCTCTCCGTGCCCGAAGCGCCGGCGGGCGTGAAGCCGGGCGCGACCGTCCTGCTCGAAGCGCGGCGGCCCGCGGCGGAAGGGCGCGCGGGGAGCGGGCCGGTCACTCTGCTCGCGCAGCAGCGTTACGGGCGCGGGCAGGCCCTGGCCTTCACCGCGTCCGACACCTGGCGCTGGCGGATGCGTTCGGACTCCAAGAGCAACGCTCACGAGAACTTCTGGCGTCAGATGTTACGTTACCTCGTGCAGACGACGCCGCGGCAGTTCGAGGTCGCGGCCGAGCAGGACGTTTACGCCCCCGGCGACGCCGTGCGCGTCGTCGCGGACTTGAGGGACAGGAAGTTCAACGCGGCCGCGGACGCGCGCGCCGTCGCGCGGGTGGTCAAGCCCTCGGGCGCGACCGTCGAGGTGCCGCTCCGCTTCACCGCGCGTGACGAGACGAACGTCTACGTCGGCGAGTTTAAGTCGGACGAGTTGGGGCGTCATCGGATTGAGCTGACCGCAAACGGCCCTTCTATCGGCGAGGCTTCGGCGCAGTCGGAGTTCCTGGTCGCGGAACTCAACCGCGAGTTCTACGACGCGACGCTCAACGAGGAGCTGCTCCGCCGCGTCGCCGCCGAGACGGGCGGCAGGTACTACACGCTGGACGAAGTGGGGGCGCTCGTGGACGACCTGACCTACCGCCAGACCGACAACTCGCGGCCCGTGACGAAAGACCTCTGGGACATGCCCGTCAACTTCTTCCTGCTCGTCGGCCTCCTGAGCGGCGAGTGGTTCCTGCGCAAGCGGCACGGGCTGGCGTAAACAGAACCGCGAGCGGTAGCGAGCGGGTGCGTCCTGCGATGAAGATGCGTCTAGTGAAACTGCGACCCGCTCGCTACCGCTCGCGGTACTGATTAACTGCATGCTACGTCGTCTCATCCTTGTACTCGTCTGGTGCTGCGCGGCGGCCGTGCTGACGTGCGCGCAGGAGAAGACGCGTACGGCCACAGACCCGAACAAGTACGCGGTCATCCTGAGCGGGGCGAGCGGCGACGAGGAATTCGCGAAGCGCTTCAAGGGGTGGACTGCGGAGCTGCGCAAGGCGCTCGTCGAGCGCTTCGGGTTCGACGACTCGCGTGTGACGGTGCTGTCGGAGTCGCCCGAAGGCGGGGCGTCGCGCGCGACGGCCGAGGAGGTGCGGCGCGTCTTCACGTCGCTGAAGGCGTCGGCGGGGGCGGAGAGCACGGTCTTCGTCTTCCTCATCGGACACGGCACGTACGACGGGCGGCAGGCGAAGTTCAGCCTCGTCGGCCCCGACCTCGCCGCGAACGAGTACGCCGAACTTTTAAGTAACCTTCCGGCGCGGCGCGTCGTCGTCTTTAACATGGCGAGCGCGAGCGGCGAGTTCATCAAGCCCCTGTCGGGGCGCGGCCGCGTCGTCGTCACCGCGACGCGCAGCGGGCAGGAGCAGAACGCGACGCGCTTCCCCGAGCACTTCATCGCGGCGCTCGCGAGCCGCGACGCGGATGCCGACCAGAACGGCCGCGTCTCCGTGCTCGAAGCCTTCGACTTCGCCTCGCGCCTGACGGCCGAGCAGTACAAGCGCGCCGGAAGGTTGGCGACCGAGCACGCCCTGCTCGACGACAGCGGCGACGGCGTCGGCCACGCGACGGCCGAGGGCGGCGACGGCGCTCTGGCGCGGACGACCTACCTCGACTCGCTCTCGGTCGAGCAGGCGGCGGCCAACGCCGAGACGGGCCGCCTGCTGCGCGAGCGCGAGCGGCTCGAAGAGGAGGTCGAGCAGCTCAAGTCGCGCAAGACGTTGTTGCCGGAGGCGCAGTACGAGGCGGAGCTTGAGAGGATATTCGTCACTCTCGCGAAGGTGAACCGCAGCATTAAGAGGGGTGCGCAGTGAGGGCAGGGCTTCGGACGAGAATACCGCGGTCGGCCGTCCCCGTCCTCCGAAGGTCGGGGCGCGGGCTCCTGCTCGCCTTCGCCGTCCTGCTCGCCTGCGCGCACGCCGGTTCCGCTCAGAGCACGATAGACAACCTGCCTCAGACCCCTTCGCTCCCGGGCGAGGCCGAGCTGAAGCGCGGCGACTACGCGCGCGCCGTCGAGCTGCTGAGCGCGCGTCTGAAGGCGGAGGCGTCGGACGCGGCGGCCGAGAGGCTCCTGCTGCGCGCGCTGTTGGAGACAGGCCGCTACGTGGAGGCCGAGGCGTCGGCGCGTTCGTTCCTGGGCGCGCACCCGGAGGCCGGCGGCGTGCGCCACGAGCTGGCCGAGGCGCTGGCCGCGACCGGGCGTTACGCGGAGGCCGTCCGTGAGTTCCAGCGCGCGGCCACGGGGCTTGAGAGCGACCTGCGTCGCGCGGAGCTGCTCGAAGCGATGGGGCAGGAGCAGCGCGCGCGCGAAGTCTTCGCGTCGATGGTCAGGGCCTACGAGGAGAGCGAGCCGTCGGACGCGCCCTCGCTCGCGGCGGTCGCGCGCGCGCTCGTCCGGCTCGAAAGATTTCAGGAGGCGCGCAACCTCTACGCCGACGCCATCGACGCCGACCCGACCAACCTCGAAGCGCAGCTCGGCGGCGGCGAGCTGTTCACGGAGAAGTACAACTACGCGGAGGCGGCCGTCTTCTACGCCGACGCGCTGAAGGTCAACCCGAACAGCGCGCGCGCCTACCTCGGCATCGCCCTCAACAAGAGGATCGAGCGCGACGAGGAGGTGACGAACGCGCTCGCGCGCGCCCTTATCATCAACCCCAACATGGTCGAGGCGCACGCGCTCGCCGCCGCGCTCGCACTCGAAGCCGGCGAGTACGAGGAGGCCACGGCCGGGATAGAGAAGGGGCTGAAGGTCAACCCGAACTCGACCGAGCTGCACGCGCTGCGCGCCGCACAGCTCTACCTGCAAGACAAGGACTACGGCCCGGCGGCCGCGCAGGCGCTGGCCGTCAACCCGCGCTACGGCCGGCTCTACGAGACCCTCGCGCACTACGCGACCATCACGCGGCGGGTCGAGCAGGCGGCCGAGTTCTCGCGCCGCGCCGTCGAGCTTTCGCCGCGGCTGTGGAGCGCGCGCCTGAGCCTAGGGATGGCGCTGCTGCGGCTGGGCCGGATGGAGGAGGGGCGGGCCGAGGTCGAGAAGTCTTTCGAGGGCGACCCGTTCAACGCGTGGGCCAAGAACACGCTCGACCTGCTCGACGCGATGCGCGACTTCCGCGAGACGCGCCGCGGTGACTTCTTAATCAAGGCGGGCGCGGGCGAAACGGAAGTGCTCGCGCCGCTCGCCGCCGACCTGCTCGAAGAGGCGGCGGCGAAGCTGACGGCGAAGTACAAGTTCACGCCGAAGGGGCCGGTCGTCGTCGAACTCTTCCCCAACCACGAGGACTTCGCCGTGCGCGCGCTGGGGCTGCCCGGGCTCGGCGCTCTGGGCGTCTGCTTCGGCCAGGTCATCGCGCAGGACTCGCCCTCGGCGCGGGCGGCGGGCGAGTTCAACTGGGGCGGCACGCTCTGGCACGAGTACACGCACGTCATCACGCTCCAGATGACGGACTACCGCATCCCGCGCTGGTTCTCCGAAGGGCTCTCAGTTTATGAAGAGCGGCGCGCGCGCCCCGGTTGGGGCGGCGGGTGGAACCCCTCGGTGCTGCGCGCGTACGCGGACGGGCGCTGGTTCAAGATCGCAGACCTCGACGCGGGCTTCGTTCGCCCGCGCCGCGCCGACGACGTGTCGCTCGCATACTTCCAGGCGTCGCAGGTCGTCGAGTTCGTCGTGGAGCGTTACGGCTTCGACGCCATCCTCAAAATGCTCGCGCTCTACCGCGACAAGGCGCGCACGCCCGAAGTGCTGCGGCAGGCTTTGAAGCTGACCGAGGAGGAGTTCGACCGCGCCTTCATGGAGTACGTCGGGGCGAAGGCGCGGCCGCTGCACGAGGGGCTGGGCGGCGCTTCGGCGCTGGACGCGTCGCGGCTGCCGAAGGAGGCCGTGCTCGGCCTGCTCGCCGCGCGCGACATCTTCCCGCTGCGCCTGCGCGCGGGGCATATCCTGCGCGAAGAGGGCGACGTTGAAGGCGCTATCAAACACTTCCGGCGCGCGGCGGAGCTTTACCCGTACTTCGCGGGCGAGGGGAACGCTTACGAGGCGCTCGCCGACATCTACGAGAAGCGCGGGGACGCGGCCGCGGCCGCCGAGGCCCTGGAGTCGCTCCTGAAGTACGACGAGACGAACCTGAAGGCGCTCGGGCGTCTGGCCGACCTGCGGCAGAAGCAGGGCGACCGCGCGCGGGCGCTTGAGGCGCTGCGCCTCGGCTTCTACGTCGCGCCCTTCGAGCCGACGGCGCACGCGCGCGCGGGCGAGCTGTATCTGGACACGAAGGACGCGGCCGGGGCGCTCACGGAGTTCCGGGCGGCGCTCGCGCTCCGCCCCCCCAACGAGGCCGAGGCCCACTACAACGTCGCCCGCGCCTTCCACGCCCTGGGCAAGACGGCCGACGCCAAACGTTCAGTCCTACGGGCGCTCGAAGCCGCGCCCAGTTACGAGAAGGCGCAGGAGCTTTTGCTGACTATCACGGGACAGTAAGATTGATGAGAGGTTGTGCGAGAAGCCCCGAAGGGGCGTCATTAGATAGCCAGGGGCAGAGCGAAGGCAAAGCCTGAGCGCCTCCCCTGGTAACGTATGGGTAAATATGTTGAGCCCTGAAAGGGCGGCATAAATTATTTCGCCCTTTGAGGGCTCCTGGGATTCATTCTGGCGTTAACCAGGGGCGTTGCCCCTGGCTATTGCATTTCGCCCCTTCGGGGCTTTTCGACAGAGTTCTTCTCAGGCATCGGCTAAGGAGCGTACATGGCGGTCGAGACGAACGTGTTGCGCGACGAGGAGCTTTTGGACAGGCTCGCGACGGCGCGCGAGGGTCTGCTGAGGGAGATTCGGAAGGCCATCAAGGGGCAGGACGAGGTGGTCGAGCAGGTCTTGCTCTCGCTCTTCGTGGGCGGGCACTCGATCATCACGGGCGTGCCGGGCCTCGCCAAGACCCTGCTCGTGCGCACCATCGCCTCCGTGCTCGACCTCTCCTTCAAGCGCATCCAGTTCACGCCCGACCTGATGCCCGCCGACATCACCGGCACCGAGATCATCGAGGAAGACCGCGCGACCGGAAGGCGCGCGATGGAGTTCATCCGCGGCCCCGTCTTCGCCAACATCGTGCTGGCCGACGAGATCAACCGCACGCCGCCGAAGACGCAGGCCGCCCTGCTCGAAGCGATGCAGGAGGGGCGCGTCACCGTGCAGGGCGTCTCCTACGACCTGCCGCGCCCCTTCCACGTCCTCGCCACGCAGAACCCCATCGAGATGGAGGGCACCTACCCCCTGCCCGAGGCGCAGCTCGACCGCTTCATGTTCCAGATCAAGATCGGCTACCTGCCCGAGGAGGAGGAGGTGGCCGTCGTCAAGCAGACGACCGCGCCGCAGGACTTCGAGTTCGAGCGGCAGATGACGGCCGAAGAGATCATCGCCTACCAGCGCATCGTCCGGCAGGTGCCCGTCTCCGACACCGTCGCGCGCTACGCCGTGCGGCTCGTCGGCGCGAGCCGGCCCGGCTCGGAAGGCTCGCCCGAGTTCGTCAACCGCTGGGTGACGTGGGGCGCGAGCCTGCGCGCGTCGCAGTTCCTCGTCCTCGGGGGCAAGGCGCGCGCGGCCTTGCGCGGCCGCTACAACGTCTCGTGCGAGGACATACGCGCCGTCGCGCCCGCCGTCCTGCGCCACCGCGTGCTCCTGAACTTCCAGGCGGAGGCCGAGCGGGTTGACTCCGACCAGGTGATTAAGAAACTGGTCGAGGCGGTGCCGGAGCCGAAGTCGGGGCTGTAGATGGACTACCGAATCAGGCGCGCGACCCTCGAAGACCGCGCGGCGCTCGAACGGCTCATCGCGGAGTCGGCGCGCGGCCTGAGCCGGGGCGACTACACGGGCGAGCAGGTCGAGGCGGCGCTCGCCTCCGTCTTCGGCGTGGACACGGACTTGATTCACGACGGGACGTACTACGTCGCCGAAGTCCAGGGCTCCGCGGTCGGCTGCGGCGGCTGGAGCAAGCGCCGGACGCTCTTCGGCGGCGACCGCTACGGCGCGCGCGACTCGGGCCACCTCGACCCGCGGACGGAGCCCGCGAAGGTACGCGCCTTCTTCGTCCGCCCCGACTGGGCGCGGCGCGGCGTGGCCGGCGCGATCCTTGAGACCTGCGAGCGCGAGGCGAAGGCCGAAGGGTTCCGCGCGCTCGAACTGATGGCGACGCTCCCCGGCGTCCCCTTCTACGCCGCGCGCGGCTACGAAGGGGCCGAACGCGTCTCCTACGAGATCGCCGAAGGCGTCACGATTGAGTTCGTGCCGATGAGGAAGGAACTGAAGGAGGTGATAAGTGATGAGTGATAAGTGATAAGAAAATACGGTTTCCTCTTATCACTTATCACTCATCACTTATCACTCGGTTTTATGTGGTGGAAGCGCGACAAGAAGGCTAAGACGACCGACGCCGGGTCGGCGGGTTCGGCCGCGCGCGGCGCGCCGCGCTTCCTGGACCCGGAGGTGCTGGCGCGCATCGGGTCTCTGGAGCTTCTGGCACGGGCGGTGGTCGAGGGCTTCATCGCGGGGCTGCACCGTTCGCCGTTCACGGGCTTCTCGACGGAGTTCACGGAGTACCGGCAGTACAACGCGGGCGACGACCTGCGCTACCTCGACTGGCGGCTGCTCGGGCGCACCGACCGCTTCTTCATCAAGAAGTACCGCGCCGACACGAACGCGCAGGTCACGCTCCTGGTGGACACGAGCGGCTCGATGAGCTACGCGGGTCGGGAGGGCGGCGTGACCAAGCTTCAGTACGCGCAGTTCCTCGCCGCGTCGCTCGCGCACCTCGCCGCGCGGCAGCAGGACGCGGTGGGCCTGACGGCCTTCGGGCAGGAGGTTCACACGCACGTGCCGGCGCTCAACCGGACGGGGCACATGCGGACGGTCTACGGCAGGCTCTCGACGCTCGAAGCGGGCGGCGAGACGCGCCTGGCGGAGGCGCTCCACGCGACGGCCGACCGCCTGACGCGGCGCGGCGTGGTCGTCCTCGTCTCCGACTTTTACGAGAGCCCGGAGCGCCTGGCGGGCGCGTTCCAGCACCTGCGCTTCCGCGGCCACGACGTGATCGCGTTCCACGTGCTCGACCCGAAAGAGGTCGAGTTCGATTTCGAGGACTCGCTGCTCCTGCTCGAAGACTCCGAGACCCTTGAGCAACTGCCCGTGCTGCCCGACGTGGTCGCGGGCGGCTACCGCGAGCGGGTCAAGGCGCACGTCGAGGCTTTGCGCCAGACCTGCGCCGCCAACCGCGTCGATTACGAGCTGGTCACGACCGACCGGCCGCTCGACTTCGCCCTCTTCTCCTTCCTCTCGCGCCGCGCGGGGAAGGGGTAAGAGCGTAAACCGTGAACCGTAAACCGTGACGAGATAAAACCGGCCTTCACTTGTCGCGGTTCATGGTTTACGGTTCGCTGCTTTTTCTTGTCACGGTTTACGGTTCACGGTTTACGGCTTTCAGATGTCTTTCCTGAACCCATTCTTCCTGCTCGGGCTGGCGGCGCTGGCGGCGCCGGTGCTGGTGCATCTGGTGCGGCGGACGCGCGCGCGGCGGGTGGAGTTCCCGGCGCTCTACTTCGTGCGGCAGGTGCCGCAGCGCACCATAAGGCGTCGGACTCTGCGCGACCTTTTGTTACTGGCTCTGCGCTGCCTGGCGCTGCTGCTGGTCGTCTTCGCCTTCACGCGGCCGTACTTCACGACGGCGGGGAAGGCGGCGGAGTCGGAAGGGTCGCGCTCGACCGTCGTCCTGTTGGACGCTTCGCTGAGCATGAGGCGCGCGGGGCTCTTCGAGGAGGCGAAGCGGCGCGCGGAGGCGCTGGTCGGCGAGGCGGCGGCGGACGAGCGCGTGGCGCTGTTGAGCTTCGGCGAAGGGTACGAGGTCGTGAGCCCGTTCACGGCGGACAAGAACGCCCTGCGCGCGGCGCTCGCGGGCCTGAGCGCGGGTTACGAGGCGACCGACTATGAGCAGGCCCTGCGCGGGGCGGAGGCGCTCTTCAGGGACTCGAAGGCGGGGGGCGCGCGGCGCGTGCTCGTGCTGTCGGACTTTCAGGCGACGGGCTGGGACGCGGGGCGCGCGACCTTCAGGCTCGCGCCGGACGTGCGCCTCGCCCTGATCGACGTGGCGGGCGCGCCCGAGGCCAACCTGTCCGTCACCAACGTCGAGGCGCGCGGCGAAGTCTACGGGCAGAAGTACACGGACAAGCTCGCCGTCCACGTCGCCAACTTCGCGGACGAAGACCGCGGCGCGGTCACGCTCGACTTCCAGATCAACGAGCAGACGGTCGAGAAGCGCGAGCTGACGTTCGCGCCGCGCGAGGAGAAGGTCGTCGAGTTCACCGACTTCAACCTCGCCGAAGGGACGAACCGCTGCGCCGTGCGGCTGCGTGCGGAAGACTTCGCGCCCGACAACGACTTCTACTTCACGCTCCGGCGCGCGGCGCAGTCGAAGGCGCTCATCATCGACGGCTCGGCGCGCGGCGGCGACAGCTTCTACTTGCAGAGCGCGCTCGCCGCGGGCGGCGACCTGCCCTTCACCTTCGAGGTGCGCGGCGCGTCGGCCGTCGGCCCCGACGCCGTCGGCGCGCACTCGCTCCTCATCCTCAACGACGCCGGCCTCGCGCCCGGCCCCCTCTCCGCGGCGGTCGAGCGCTTCGTCGAGTCGGGCGGACGGCTCGTCATCGCCGCCGGGCCGCACACGAAGCCGGAGAGCTTCAACCGCGCCTTCGGCCGCGTCGCCCCCGCGACCCTGAGCGAGGCCGTGCAGCTACAGCGCGGCGAGACGGTGGCGATGACGGCGCTCAAGAGTTCGCACCCGGTCTTCAAGGTCTTCAGAGAGGGGGGGCGGATGCCCGCGGCGCGCGTCTACGGCTACCTGCGCGGGGAGGCGCGCGAGGGCGCGTCGGTGCTCGCGAGCTTCGAGGACGGGAGCCCCGCGCTCGTCGAGAGAAGCGCGGGCGCGGGGCGCGTGCTGTTGTATAACTCGACATTGGGCATGGCCTGGAGCGACCTGCCGCTCTCGCCGGTTTATCTTCCGCTCGTGCAGCAGTTGGTGCGCTACCTCGGCGAGCGCGAGGTGAGCGCGTGGCAACGTCTGGGGCAGGCGTTCGTCGTGGCGAAGGGGGCGGAAGGCGTGCCGCCCGCGGTGGACGCGCCGTCGGGCGCGAGGCTGAAGAACGAGAACGTGTCGAGGGGCGGCGAGATGCTCCTGACCGGGCGCGAGCCGGGCTTCTACCGCCTGCGCTACGCGGCGGGGCCGGACTTCGCGGCGGTCAACGTGGACGGGCGCGAGGGCGACTTCGCGAAGCTCAACCAGGAGGAGTTCCTCGCCTCCTTCACCGGCGGCGACCCGGCCGCGCGCGACGTTGCCAACACCGCCGAGCGCGAGAGCGGCGAAGAGATCGAGGCGCGGCAGCGGGCGTGGTGGCCGCTCCTCCTCGCGGCCCTCCTCCTCCTCGCCGCCGAGTCGGTGCTCGCGCGCCGGACGAAGGTCGTGAAGATGATTGGTTGAGTCATGGGTGGCCGGTTGAAAGCCCCGAAGGGGCGGAATGAGACAGCCAGGGGCAACGCCCCTGGAAACGGGATGGATAAAAGTCGGGAGCCCTGAAAGGGCGAAATAGGGACGTGGGTTAATCCCGCCCCTTCAGGGCTCCGTAAATATAACCGGCCGTGACCAGGGGCGGCGCTCAGGCTGCGCCTTCGCTCTGCCCCTGGCTATTGCATCTCGCCCCTTCGGGGCTTAAAAAGGCTCTCGGCTATGCATTACGAAGCGGGAAAGCTGCACAGCCTGTTACGAAGCGCGCGGCGGCGGCGGCGTTTGATGATCGCGCTGCGGGGGGCGGCGGTCTGTCTGGGCGTGTTGGCGTGCGTGCTGCTGCTGTTGGGGTGGGCGGCGTACCGCTACAGGGGGAGCGAGGGGGCGCTGCTGGCCCTGCGCGTGGGGGCGCTCGTCGCCTTCGTGGCGGCGGTGTACCTGTCGCTGGTGAGGCCGCTCGCGCGGCGCATCAGTGAGGCGAGGCTGGCGCGGTTCATCGAGGAGCGCGCGCGCGGGACGGAGGAGAGGTTAGTTACCGCCATCGAGTTTGAAGAGGGTGACGAGGCGAGGCGCGTCTCGCGCGCGCTGCTCGAACGTCTGAGGTCGGACGCTGACGGCGCGGCCGCGGGCGTGGACTTAGACCGCGTGTACAGCCGCCGCGCGCTGGCGGCGTACGGGGCGGCGGCGCTCCTGAGCCTGTTGCTCTTCGCGGGCGTTCTGAAGTGGGGGCCGCGAGGGCTGTCGGAGGGCGTCGCGCAGTTGGTCGCGCCGTCGGGGATGGCGGCCGAGGCCGACCCGCGGGCCATCAAGGTCAAGCCGGGCACGGCGCGCGTGCCGAAGGGCTCTGACCAGGACATCACGGCCGCGCTCGCGGGCTTCGAGGCGGAGGCGGCGTCGCTCTTCACGCGCGCGGCAGGCGCGGGCGACGACGCGTGGCAGGGTCAGGCGATGGAGCAGGCGAAGGCGCGCGGCGAGTTCGAGCTGTCGCTCGTCAACGTGCAGGAGCCGGTCGAGTACTTCGTCGAGTCGGAAGGCGTCCGCTCCGAGGTCTTCAAGCTCGAAGTCGTAGACCTGCCCTTCGTCAAGCAGCTCGACCTGGTGCTCAACTTCCCCGCCTTCTCGCGCCTGCCCGCGAAGGCCGTGGAGGACGGCGGCGACGTGGCGGCGCTGAAGGGGACGGTCGTGACCGTGACGGCGCGCCTCTCCGGCAAGGCCCGCGCGGCGCGCATCGTCTTCGCCGACGGGCGTAAGGTTGAGATGAAGGCCGCCGGGCAGGACTTCGTCGGCGCGCTGACGGTCGCGGGCGACACGAGCTACTTCGTCGAGCTGACGAGCGTGGACGGCGAGGTCTACCGCGGCTCGAACGAGTACGACGTGACGGCGCTCGAAGACCTGCCGCCGACCGTCTCGTTCGAGCGCCCGGGCCGCGACACTAAGGCGACCAACCTCGAAGAGGTCTTCACGCAGGCGCGCGCCGAGGACGACTTCGGCGTCGCGTCAATCGAGCTCTTCTTCTCCGTCAACGGCGGCGACGAGCAGAAGGTCAACCTTCAGGAGCTGAGCCGCGACGCGGCGCGGAGCCTGACGGGCACGCACACCTTCTTCATGGAGGAGTACAAGCTCAAGCCCGGCGACTTCATCTCCTACTACGCGAAGGCGCGCGACGCGTCGAACGAGACGACGAGCGACATCTACTTCATCGAAGTCAAGCCCTTCGAGATGCAGTACAGGCAGTCGCAGCAGCAGGGCGGGGGCGGCCAGCAGGGCGAGGGCGGCGACCAGGATCAGAACGCCTTGACGCGGCGGCAGAAGGAGTTGATCGCCGCGACGCACCGCCTGATGCGCGAGGGGCAGCGCTACACGCCGCAGGAGCGCGCCGACGGCTACGAGGCGGTCGCCGCGGGGCAGGAGAAGCTGAAGGCCGACACGCTCGAATTCGTCGAACGTTTACGGCGGAGGATGGGCGAGCAGCTCGACGGGCGCGAGGAGCTGTCGCGCATGGCCGAAGACCTGCGCGCGGCCGCGCGCGAGATGGAGGGCGCGCCGCCGCCCCTGCGCAAGCAGGCGGGCCGCGACGCGCTGCCGCCCGAGCAGCGCGCGCTGCAACGTCTGCTCGCGGCCGACGCCATCTTCCGCGAGATGCAGGTCGCCTTCGGCCAGCAGGGCGGCGGCGGCGGGGGCGGGGAGCGCGAGTCGAGGGAGCTGACCGACCTGATGGAGCTCGAACTCGACAAGATGAAGAACCAGTACGAGACGCTCAACCGCGAGCAAAGGCAGCGCACGGAGCAGGCCAAGTCGGAGGCCGAGCGGCGTCTCGAAGAACTCGCGCGCAGGCAGGAGCGCGCGCTCGAAGAGCAAAGGCGTCGTCAGCAGGGTCAGCCGCAGAACGGCGGCGGGGGCGGCGGCGGAAGCCAACGCCAGCAGCAGGAGATGGCCGAGGAGGCGCGCAGGGCCGCGCGCGAGCTTGAGCGCCTGTCGCGCGAGCGGCGCGACGCGCGGATGCAGGAGCTGAGCCGCCAGCTCGACCAGGCGGCCGACGACTTGCAGCGCGCGCAGTCCTCTTCGCGCAACAACCCGAACGACTCAATCGCGCAGGGCGAGCGCGCGCTCGAACGGATGCGGCAGGCGCAGCGCCGCCTCCAACAGATGAGAGGCGGCGGGTCTGCGGGTCAGCAGGGGCAGCGGCAGGAGATAGGCGAGCTTCGGCGTCGTGCCGCGGAGGCCGCCGCGCGGCAGCGCGAACTGACGCGCGAGGCGGAACAGCTCGCGCGCCGCGGCGGGCAGCAGGGGCAGCAGGGGCAGCAGGGCGAAGAGTCTGCGCGCGCGGCGCGCGAGCGCCTGAACGAGCGCGCGGAGGCTTTGGCCGAGTCGGTCAACAACCTCGAAGAGGACGCCCGACAGACGGCGCGCGCGTTGGGAGAAGGGAAGCAGCAGGCGGCGGCGCGTCGCCTGAACGAAGCGGCCGACGCGCTCCGCCGCAACCGCGTGGCCGAGCGCACGCGCGAAGGCGCGCGCGGCGCGGAGCAGGGCAGGCCCGAGTCTGCCCGCGAGGCGGGTCGCGCGGCCGAGCGGGGCCTGGGCGAGATGTCGGAGCGCTTGCAGGAGGCGGAGGCCGCGGCCGGTCGTCCTTCCGGTAACGGCGCGGAAGAGGCGCTCGACCGCACGCGCCAGCTCGCCGACGACCTCGACTCGCTGCGCCGCAGGCTCGAAGAGCGCGCAGCGCGCCGCGAGGGGCGCGGGCAGCAGCAGTCGCAGGGCAGCCGTCAACAGGGCGGACAGAAGGGTCAGCAGGGAGAGCAGTCCGCGCAGCAGGGGCAGTCCGGGCAGGAGGGGCAGCAGGGTGGTCAGCAGCCGGGCGGCCGTCAGCAGGGCTCGCGCTCACAACAGCAGGGGCAGCAGTCGGCGCAACAGTCCGGCGGCGGCGGAAGCAGTCGCGGCGGCGACATGATCGGGGGCACGGGCGAAGACGACGCGCGGCAGCTCGGGTCGGAGCTGCGCGAGCGCCTGCGCGACGCGGAGCGTCTGCGCCAGGAGCTGGGCGGCAGTTCGGGCAACAGGGAACTCGGCGGCATCATCGGGCAGTTGCGCGGCATGACCGACGGCCGCATGGACGGCGAGGCGCAGACGGCCGCGGCGCTCAAGGCGCAGGTCATCGACCCCCTGCGGCAGTTGGAGCTTGAGCTGAGCAAGCGCCTGCGCGAGCAGCTCGGCCGCACAAACCTGCGGCTCGGCGACGAGGGCGCAGCGCCGGGTCGTTACCGCAAGTCGGTCGAAGAGTACTACCGCCGCCTCTCGCAGGGCGGCCGCAGGTGAAGGGGGGAGAATTTGAAATTTCAAACTCCGAATTTCAAATGGGCGCTGCGCGCGGGGCTCCCTTTGCTGCTCATCGCGCTGGCGCTAATGCCAGTCAGCGGGCAGAGGCCCGAAGGGTTCAGGCCGCGGATGCCTCCAGAAATCTCGCCCTTCGGCGGGCTGCCTCCCTTCGGAACCGTCAGCCCGCGCAGGCGACAGGTGGAGACGCCGCCGCGCGCGATGGGGCGCGCGGGCGCGTCGGAGTCTTCGGGCGAGTTCACCTTCACGCGCATGATCTACCGCTCGCCCTACTCCTACGGCCGTCGCTGGGGCGGCGCGTGGGCCACAGACTTCCCCGAGGCCGACGACCACTTCGGCGTCGGAATACGGGAGTGGGCGGGGACGAACCTCAACGTCTCGGGCCAGCCGCGCCAGTTCGAGGTCATGGACGAGGGGCTCTTCGACTACCCGCTCGTCTACATCGTCGAGCCCGGCTACATGGAGCTGTCGGACGAGGAGGCGGCGCGGCTCAGGGAGTATGTGGCGCGCGGCGGCTTCATGTTCTTCGACGACTTCTGGGGCGAGGCCGAGTGGCAGAACGTCAAGGAGCAGATGAAGAAGGTCTTCCCCGACCTTGAGCCGAAGGAGCTGCCGCTCACGCACCCCATCTTCCACGCCTACCTCGACATCGAGGAGGTCGTGCAGGTGCCGAACATCTACAACGCGCAGCGCGGCGTGACCTCCGAGAAGGGCGGCACGACGCCCTACTACTTCGGCATCGAGGACAAGCACGGCCGCCTCGTCGCCTTCTTCGCCCGCAACTCCGACCTCGGCGACGCCTGGGAGTGGATCAACGACTCGCGCTACCCCGTCAAGTACGGGCTGGCCGCCTACAAGGTCGGCATCAACGTCGTCATCTACGCGATGAGTCATTGAGGGCAGTAGTCAGTAGACAGTAGTCAGTAGACAGTAGCGCTCCGCGTCGCGTTAGTTGATACTGACACCGTGACGACGGCCAGCGGCTGTCTTTCTACTGTCTACTGACTACTGTCTACTGACTACTCATGAATCTAATCCAGATACTCGGCCTCGCGGCCGGCTCGGCGTGGACTTCGGGGATCAACCTGTACGCGACGGTGGCGGTGCTGGGGCTGCTTCAGCATTACGGGCTCGTCCGCCTGCCGGGCGAGCTTGTGCACCTCGACAACTGGTGGATCATCGGCGTCGCCGTCGGGCTCTACTGCGTCGAGTTCTTCGCCGACAAGATACCTTACGTGGACACGGTGTGGGACGCGGTGCACACGTTCATCCGCGTGCCGGCGGGCGCGGTGCTGGCCTACGCCGCGACGGCCGACCTGAATCCGACCGTGTACGTGCTGGCCCTGCTGCTCGGCGGCACGGTCGCGCTCTCCTCGCACGGGACGAAGGCGACGGTGCGCGCGACGGCGAACCTGAGCCCGGAGCCCGTCTCGAACTGGATTCTCTCGGTCGTCGAAGACCTCGTCGCGGTGGGCGGCGTCGTGCTGTCGGTCGTCGCGCCCGTGGTCGCGCTCTTTCTGGTGGCCGCCTTTCTCGTCCTCTTCGTCTGGATGTTGCCGAAGGTGCTGCGCCGCATCCGGCGGATGGTCGCCGCGGCGCGCGACTTCATCGCCGGCCGCGCGGGCGTCAGGGCGGCGCTCCTGCTAGCACTGCTACCCGCCTCCCTCCTCACGTTCCCCGCCGGGGCGTCGGCCAAGCCTTCGTTCGTGACGGTGAAGGGGCACCGGCTTTATCTAGACGACAGGCCCTACTACTTCGTCGGCACGAACTACTGGTACGGCGGCCTGCTCGGGCTGATGAAGGACGAGAAGCGCGGGGTCGAGCGTCTGCGCAGGGAGCTGGATTTTTTGAAGTCGCAGGGCGTCACCAACCTGCGACTGCTGGCCGGGGCCGAGGGCTCGGGGATGATTAACGGCGTCCGGCGCGTCGGGCCCCCGCTCCAACCTCGGCAGGGCGAGTTCGACGAGGACGTGCTCGCGGGGCTCGACCTCGTCCTACACGAGATGGGCAAGCGCGGCCTGAAGGCCGTCGTCTTCTTCAGCAACAACTGGGAGTGGAGCGGCGGCTTCCAGCAGTACCTCATCTGGAACGGCAAGGTGCCCGAGGGGATGTGGACGCGGAAGCTGAACTGGGACGAGCAGCGCGACGTGGTCTCGCAGTTCTACGGCTGCGAGCCCTGCACGGTGGCTTACGCGAAGCAGATGAACCTCCTGCTCGACCGCGTCAACAGGTACAGCGGGAAGAGGTACACGGAAGACCCGACCATCATGGCGTGGGAGCTGGCGAACGAGCCGCGGCCGATGCGCCCCGCAGCCAACGAAGCCTACAGGCGCTGGGTCGCCGACGTGGCCGCGTCGATCAAGGCGAAGGACAGGAACCACCTCGTCGTCGTCGGCCACGAGGGGCGCATGGGCACCGAAGACCTGAAGCTCTTCGAGGAGATACACGCCGACCGCAACATCGACTACCTGACCATCCACATCTGGCCGAAGAACTGGTCGTGGTTCAAGGGTCACGAGATCGCGGCCGACTTCGAGGGCGTCGCCGAGAAGACGCTCGCCTACGTGGAAGAGCACCTGCGCGTGGCGGAACGCTTGGGCAAGCCGCTCGTCGTCGAAGAGTTCGGCCTCCCGCGCGACGGCCACTCGTTCGACCCCGCGGCCCCGACGACGCTGAGGGATGCCCTCTACTCGAAAGTCTTCAACGTCCTCACGCGCCACGCCGCCGCGGGCGGCCACGTCGCCGGGGCCAACTTCTGGGCCTTCGGCGGCCGCGCGCGACCCGTCAAGGGGCAGACCTTCTGGAAGGAGGGCGACGACTACACCGGCGACCCGCCGATGGAGGAGCAGGGCCTCAACAGCGTCTTCGACGGCGACGCGACCACCTGGCGACTCATCAAAGCCACCACCAAAGAATTAGAGAAGAGCCGGAAGAGCGCTCGGCCTTAACAGTACCGCGGGCGGTACTGTTTAGAGGCGGGGTAAATGCAAACGCAAACCGCTCTAGAGCGCGTTCAGAAATGCTATCAGGTCGGCGCGCTCTTCGGGCGAGAAGCTGAAGCCGAGGAAGCGCTCGTAGTGGCGCACCACGTCTTCGAGCGTCGCGGCCGTGCCGTTGTGGAAGTAGGGCGCGCGCGCGGCCAGGGCGCGCAGCGTCGGCGTCTTGAAGCGGCCGAGGTCGTTCCAGCGCCCCGTGACGTTGCCCGCGCCCGCGTCGCTCAACTGGCGCGTCTCGCCCGTCGCGCGGTTGCGGAAGGTGTAGAGCGGCAGGTCCGGGGTGCGCGCCTCGGCCGAAGCGACGCGCACGTCGAAGAGACGGTTGTTCGTGTTCGTGCCCACGTTCGCCGCGTTGTGGCACGAGTTGCAGGAGACGCCGTTGGCGCTCAGCCTGTTGTTGAAGACCTCCTGCCCGCGCGCGATCTGCGCACGCCGCGGGTTGCCGTGGCCGGCCCACGCGTCGAAGAGGTCGAAGCGCCCGGCCGCCCTCTGCATGTTCGCGAGGGCCTCGGGGCCGCCGCGCGCGCCGTCCGAGTCGAGCCGCCCGACGCCCGGGATGAGGAGCTGCGCCGTGAAGAGCGACTCCTCGAAGGCGACGATCTCCTGGACGACGGGGGTCGGTGCCGGGGTCGGCCCCGCCTGTGCGCCCGAGATGTTGCGCCCCGCCTGGTTTAAGAGCCCGGCGTGCACGTCCGCCCCCACGCTGTTGCCGCCGTCCCAGTTGATGTTCGCGCTTCCCAGCGGGAGGTTGATCGTCGGCATGATGCGCCGCCAGTGGACGAGCCGGTTCAGGTTCGCGTAGCCGTGCGGGTCTTCGACGGCGATCAGGTCCCACTCCCTATCTGCCCTGGGGGCGCCGCCGCGTCGGAAGACGCCGCGGCTCAGAAGCATGCTGTACGAGGCGAGGAGCTGCTCCTCGGTCGGCTCGGCCGGAATCACGTCGGGGTTGTTGGCGTCGAGCTTGTTGAAGACGGGGTGCCCGCCGTCCGTCTCGCCGAACAGGCGTTGGAGCGTGCCGGGGTTGATGCCCCAAGCCTCCTCGGGGATGTGGCACGTCGCGCAGCTCCGGCCGTTCGTGCCCTGCGCCTGGAAGTATTCGCCGGTGAGATCGACGTGCGAGCCCTGCGTGGTGAAGGTCGCCGCCGCGCCGTTCGGGTTCGGGGCCGGGCGGTTGTTGGGGATGGCGTCCGGCCCCGTGCCTGCCTGCGCGACCCGCGCCGGCCCCAGGGCGTACGTGAGCCCCAGCGACAGGAGCCCCAGGGCGACCGCCGCCGCGGTCGCGCGCATCCGGCGGCCGTTACTCTCCGAGCTGTCTCTCTTCATAGCAATCACCTCCTATAAAACCGGGTCAGAACCGCCCGCGGTAGCGGGTGGGCCTTACTATGACGGCCTGTTGATTGACGAGAGGCACGCTGTCAGCAATCGTCCGGCACATGTCACGCCCACCCGCTACCGCGGGCGGTTCTGACCGCTATCTTCAGTTGGCCGCGCGGTAGAAGAAGTATTCGGCGGTGTAGGGAACCTTGGCCTCCTCGCCGACGGTCGTGCCGGGCGCGGCGGGGGCGTTGCCGCCGGTGGTGTTGACGCGCTGGATGAAGGTCACGCCGCCGAAGATGCCGGGGCCGTCGGTCGAGACCGTTTCGAGCTTCAGCCACGGGATGGCGCCCGAGTCAGGCGTGCAGCCCGTGCCCGCGACGCGCCGTGCGACCACCTTGCTCCCGCTGTTGCTCTCCCAGGTGGGGCCGGCGTAGTGCGTGCCGACCTGCCCGCGGAAGCCCCTGTCGGCGTAAAGGTTCGCTACCGGCTCGACGAAGACCCAACTCGTGCCGTTCCAACGGTAGACCTGCACGCCGAGCGCGTAGGTGTGGAAGGCCACTTCGTGGCCCGCCTCGACCCGGATGCTGTCGCAGAGCGGGGTCGGCAGCTCCGGCGTGCGGCCCCCCTCGTTCGCGCGCGCGGCCGCGGCCGACGGGAGCGCGAACAGGGCGGCGGCGAGCAGGACGAACAGCCTGGTGATGATGTTTGATTTCACGTTACGCATGATCTCTCTCCTTAATTGATAAGAACCTCTGGTCTCCTGTCACGGCGGGGCTGAGACGGCGGCGGGATGAATGATGAAAGTGCCGCGCGTCCCAAACCCCACCAACCTCGTCGAACCGGCAGTCAGCTCTGACCGCCGAAAGAAAAGTTACTGCGAGCCGTCCTCCTGCGCCCGCGAGATGAAGACCCCGGCGACTGACTTGCCGAGCTGCTTGCCCGCCTGGTTGTCCATCTCGAAATGAATGCCCGCCCAGATGCGCGAGTCGCCCGCCTCCCTGCCCACGGCGCGGATGAAGTCGGCGCGCGAGGGGAAGAGGTGGGCCAGCACCTCCGCCCGCGCGGCCGAGAAGGTCGCGTGGTTCGACGGGTAGGTGGGGAAGTTCGGGACGGCGAAGAGCGGGCTTATCCCTGTGTCGAGCTGGTGCGGGCGGATGTACCAGTAGGCGAACTTGCCGTCCTGGCTGGCGATGAAGGCGTCGAACTGCACGGCCGCGACGAGCGCGTAGATGCGCGCGACGCGCGGGGGGTTCCGGTCGAGCCTGTCTTCGGCGATGAACTTGTCGGCGTAGCGGAAGGGCCACTGGTGCAGCCCCTCGGGCGCCTGCCAGTAGAACGCCTTCGCGTTGGTGGCGAACGTACGCGGGAAGTTGCGGACGGCGGCCGCCTCCGCCTGCACCTCGGGCGAGTCGCACGGCGGCGGCGCGGCGGGCCTGAACTGGCTCGGCGAGTCGAGCAGCAGCGGCGTCCAGTTGGCGGCCGTCACGTTGCCGGGGTTCGAGCCCTTCCACTTGCAAGGGCCCGTCGGCACGGTGCCCGTCCAGGGCGCGTCGGAGCCGTCGGCCTTCGCCCTGGCGATGACCGCCTCGGCGACCCTGCGGCCGAGGTCGAGACCGGCCTCGTTATCACTCGGGTACTGTAGCCCCGCGCGCACGCGCGACATGCCCGCCTGCTCGGCCATCGACTGGAACGTCTGCGCCTCGTTGGGGAGGAAGTGCGCGAGGACGGCCGCCGCGGCCTGCGCCGTCGCCGCGTGCTCGGAAGGATAGGAGGGGCTCTGCGGGACGGGCAGCTCCGGCGTCACCCTGTGGCCCGTCTCGCTCGGGCGGCGGCGGTTGTAAAAATACTTCGACTCCCACGCCGCGACCGTCGCGTCGTACATGGCGAGCGCGACGTAAGCCTGGACGCGGTGCGGGTAGCTGGTCGTCGGCGTGCCCGCGAGCAGGCGGTTGTTGATGAGTTCCATCCAGCGGTAAGCGGGCGCGCCCGCGTCCCAGTAGGCGATCTGCCGGCGGGCCTCTTCGTCGTTCTGCCCGACCAGCTCGGCGAGTTGCCTCAGCTCGGCCTGCGTCTCGGAGGGGCCCGGCGGCGGCGGGACGCGGTAGTCCCTGCCCGAAGAGATGACCCACGTGCGCCAGCCCCCCGCGTCGGGCTCGACCGGGTTGTTAGAACGCGCGCCGTGGTTCGCGACGGCCGGCGCGGTCTGGCTGAAGACGAGTGACGCGAGCAGCAGCGCCACCGTAAGAGTGCGTTTCATATGATTGCTCCTTCGGTTAAATGTACCCGTGCAAAGCCGGCACGGCTCGGCCTGTGAATCACTGTTTGGTCGCGACGACCTCAAGGTATTCGGACTCGACGTGCGTGGTGCCGTCGGTGGCGAGGTTGTGCTCGGCCCAGAGCCCGACGAGGTCGCGCCGCAGCGCGGCCTGGCCCCCTGCGTCGAGCGAGGCGAAGGCGCGGAGCGTCGGCCCGTACCATTCGCGGAAGAAATCGACCGCCTGTTCCGGCGTCAACGCCAGGCGGAAGGAGGCCGTGCGGCGGTTGAAGTACAACTCCTCGACGCCGTCGTGCAGGCGTTCGCGGACTGCCCGCTCGTCCCCCCACAGCAGCGGCGAAGGCACGTTCGGCGGCGGGACGTGCGCGGCCGTGGCCTTGAACATCCGGCCGATGAAGCCGGCCGGCGTCCAGTTGGCCATGGCGACGCGGCCGCCCGGGCGGCAGACGCGCAGAAGCTCCGCCGCCGCCCGCTCGGGGCGCGGCGCGAACATCGCGCCGAACATCGTCATGACCACGTCGAACGACGAGTCGGCGTAAGGCATCTGCTCGGCGTCGCCCTCGTCGAAGTTGACGCGCAGCCCCTCGGCGCGCGCGCGCCCGCGGGCGGTCTCGACGAGGTTCGTGGCGATGTCGATGCCGGTTACTTCGGCCCCCGCGCGCGCGGCCGGGAACGAAAGGTTCCCCGAGCCGCAGGCCACGTCGAGCACGCGCTCGCCTGCCTTCAGCCCGAGCCGCCCGACGAACGCCCGCGCGTCCGGCGCGTAAGTCTGCGCGACGCGGTCGAAGTCTCCCGACATCCACGTCGCCTTCATCTTCGATTTCAAGCTCTCCATTTCGGTGACTGCCTGACTCATAACTCTCCTGCTCCTCTTCTCCCTCAGAGTTCTCCAAACACGCACGGTGAAGTTGCCGAACGCGCGGCCGTATTACCGCCGGGACGAAAATTTTTTAGCGGCAAATTTTTTTCTCCCCCCGTGATCCCTTCGGCGCGCCGCTTACGCGTTAGCGTGTGGAAGACCCGACTTGCCGTACTTCCCGATGCCCCTCGACCTCGCCGAACCGACTTGCCGTAAGGGGGTTCGTCTTATGCCGTGCACGCTCCGCGCAGTTCTCCGTCTGCTGTCACTGAGTCTGTGTCTCGTCGGCGCCGCCTCCGCCCAGCCGCAAGCGCTTTCCACTTCGTCCGCCGCTTCGGAGGCGGTCGGGCCGGCCGCGCTGAACGCGCAAGTCGCGCCGCTCATGCGGAAGGGCGATTACGCCGAGGCGCTGCGAGTCTCTCAGCTCGCGGCGCGGCTCGCGGAGGAGGGCGGGGAGCGGGCGGCACTCGGGGACGCGCTGCGCAACCTGGGGCTGGTCTACAACAGCCAAAACCGTCCGGCGCAGGCCATGGAGTTCTTCCAGAAGAGTCTCGCGGTCTTCGAAGAGGCCGGCGACAAGAAGGCAATCGCGCGGGGGCTGCACAACATCGGCCTCCTTCACAGGTTGCAGGGCCGTCTGGATCAGGCGCTTGTCTACTTCAACCGGGGCCTGGCGCTCGGCGAAGAGTGCGGGGATAAGAGGGTGACCGCGATGGCCCTTAACGGCATCGGCGTCGTCCACAAAGCGCAGGGCCGCAATGAACTCGCGCTTGAGTTCTATCAGAGGAGCCGAAAGCTCGCCGAGGAGATCAACGACAGGGTGGTTGCGAGGGACGTCTCCTCCAGCATCGGCAACGTCTACCAGGCGCAGGGGCTCTACGAGCAGGCGCTGGACAACTACCGGAGGAGCCGGGCGCTCAGTGAAGAGATTGGCGACAGGACGGGCGTGGCGAGGGCCGTCTACAACATCGGCGCCGTTTATAACTTTCAGGGCCGCTACGCGGAGGCGCTCTCCTGCTTTCAGGAGAGCATCAAGATCGGCGAGGAGCTGGGCGCCGCCGCCGACAAGCGAGACCTCGCCTACAACTTCCACAGCCTGGGCAGGCTCTACTGGAGCCAGGGGCGTTACGAACAGTCTTTGGAGTACTACCACAAGGCGCTGAAGATCAGGGAAGAGGTGAACGACAGGTTCGGGCTCGGCCAGACGCTGACCAACCTCGGCAACGTTTACAAAGCCATGGGCCGTTACGAGCAGGCGCTGGAGTCGTACCAGAGGAGGTTGAAGCTCGCCGAGGAGATGGGCGTCAAGGAGGGGCTGGCCTCCAGCTTCGGCAACCTCGCCGACGTTTACCGCCAGCAGGGGCGCCCCGGCCTCGCGCTGGAACACCTCCGGAAGAGCCTCCGGCTGCGTGAGGAGATGGGCGACCGGCGGGGAATCTGCCTGGTGCTGGTCAGGCTGGCCCAGTTGTACGAGGAGAAGGGCGACTACCCCGAGATGCTCGACGCCGGCCGCCGCGCCACCGCCCTGGCGGAAGAGATCGACGCCCCCGAAGAGCTTTGGAAGGGGCAGGAGCAGGTCGGCCGCGCCCTGCGCGCGCTGGGCCGGGCGGCCGAGGCCCGGCAGAGTTTCGTCGCGGCCATCGCCACGGTCGAGCGCGTGCGCCGCGAGGTCGCGGGCGGCGAACAGCAGCAGCAGAGCTTTCTTGAGAACAGGCTCTCGCCGTGGCTCGGCATGGTCGAGCTGCTCGTCTCGCGGGGCGAGTACGCGGAGGCCCTGACCTTCGCCGAGGCGTCGAAGGCGCGCGTGCTGCTCGACGCGCTGCAAGGCGGGCGCGAGGGCCTGCGGCAGTCTCTCTCAGAGGCCGAGCGGAAGGCGGAGGAGGAGCGGAGGCTCCGACTCGTCTCGCTCAACTCAAAGCTCGCCGCGGAGGCGCGCGGTGAGAAGGCAGACCCCGCGCGCGTGGCCGCGTTGAGGGGTGAGGTCGAGAAGGCGCGCCTTGAGTACGAGGACTTCGAGACGCGCCTGTACGTGGCGCACCCCGAGTTGAGAGTCCAGCGCGGCGAAGCGCCGCCCGTTAAGCCGGAAGAGCTGGCGTCGCTGGTGCCGGACGCGTCGAGCGCGCTGCTTGAGTACGTCGTGGCCGACGACTCTATTTACCTGTTCGCCGTCACGAAGGCGGAGGGGAAGTCGGAGACGGACGTGCGCGTCTACACGCTGCCCTTCAAGCGTGAGGAGTTGGCGAAGCAGACGGAGGCGTTTCGGCAACAACTGGCCGGGCGCGACCTCGGCTTCCGCGCCTCGGCCTCGAAGCTCTACGAGCTTCTGCTCAAACCGGCCGAGGCGCAACTGCGGGGCAAGACCAGCCTCGTCATCGCACCGGACGGCGCTCTGTGGGACTTGCCGTTCCAGTCTCTTCTGAACGGCTCGAACCGCTTCCTGCTCGAAGAGGCCGCGGTCGCCTACGCGCCTTCGCTGACGGTTCTGCGCGAGATGTCGAGGCGGCGGAGGCAGCAGGACTCGGGCGAAGCCCCGGCCACCCTGCTTGCGCTCGGGAATCCTCTGCAAGGGAAGGGGGCGGGCGGCGGCGCGGCGCTGCGCGGCGGGGGGCTCGAAGCGCTGCCCGAGGCGGAGCAGGAGGTCAAGGCGCTGGGCCGCCTGTACGGCGCTGCGCGGAGCAGAGTCTACACAGGCGCGGAGGCGCGCGAAGACCGCTTCAAGAGCGAGGCGGGCCGGGCGAGGGTTCTACACTTCGCCGCGCACGGGCTGGTCAACAACGCCTCGCCGATGTACTCGCACCTCGCGCTGGCCGCGGGCGGGGCGGGCGAGGACGGGCTGCTCGAAGCGTGGGAGCTGACGCGGCTCGACCTGAAGGCAGACCTCGCGGTGCTCTCGGCCTGCGAGACGGCGCGGGGCCGCGCGGCCGCGGGCGAAGGCGTGATCGGCCTCTCCTGGGCGATGTTCATCGCGGGCGTGCCCTCCATCGTCGTCAGCCAGTGGAAGGTCGAGTCGGCCGGCACGCGCGAGCTGATGGTCAACTTCCACCGCGGCCTCATCTCCCCCACGCCGAAGCTCACGAAGAGCGAAGCCCTGCGCCAAGCCGCCCTCAAGCTCCTGAAGAACCCCGAGACCAACCACCCCTTCTACTGGGCCGGCTTCGTGCTGGTCGGCGAAGGGAGTTAACCCAAGTGGTGACGCGTTGCCGGGAGCGCGGGCGGCATCGGTTATAATGGCGGCGGAGGTTTTAAGCCCTTATGAGTACCGAGCAGGCTGAGCTTGCGGCGGTCAGGGAGGACGTGATCGCCCGCGGCAAGAGAATCTACGACGAGAGGCTGAGAGGCGAGTTGGAGCCTGACCACACGGGGCGCTACGTCGCTGTAGAGCCCGACACGGGGCGTTACTTTCTCGGTGACACCAGCGCCGATGCGGTCGGGGCCGCGCACGACGCGATGCCCGGGAGTCGCTTCTACCTCGCCCGCGTGGGCTACGACGCGGCGCACTCGATCGGCGGGTATGGCCTCCATCGCGGGTAGGGTCAACGAGGCTCCGGAGCCGGTCGTCGCCGTGCGCCTCGTCGGCGGCCCCGCCGGCGAGCTTGCGGTCGAGTGCGTCGTGGATACCGGATTTACGGGCGCTCTGGTGTTACCCCGCTCGGTCGTCGAGCAGTTGGGCTTGCCCGTCGTCACCCACGAAGAATTCCGCATGGTCGGCGGCGCGCGCGACAGGGCCGACATCGCGCTGGCTCAGGTTCACTGGCTCGGCGAGGTGCGCCGGGTGGATGTGATCGTGAAGGAAGCCTACCTCGTCGGCGCCGCGCTGCTCGCGGGGGCGCGCCTCACGGTCGATTACGCCGCCGGCATGGTCTTGATCGAGCGGTGATGTAGCCGACGCGGCCTGACACAGCGCGCCGGTACGACGAGCTTACTATCATACCATCTCCCCATAAAAGTTATGGCCTCACACTTGCACGCCGTAATGCGTTACTCGCTCCGGCGTCGCAGCGCTTGGACTTGGCGCAGGAGGGTGCGGGCGAGGTCGGAGTCGGGGTTGGCTCTTTGGAGCAGGCGCAGTTCGTGTTCGGCCTCTTTCAGTAAGCCGGCGTCGGCGTAGAGCAGAGCGAGTGTGAGGTGGGATGAGGGGTAAGACCTCCTGGCCCTGGCGATCTCGTCGGCCTTCGCGCGGTCGAGGACGCGGAACCTGGCCTGGGGCGCGGGCGGGCGCGGCGACTTAACCTCCTGGCCGTCTTTGAGCGCCTTGACCTGCCAGGAGTAGACCTTGCCGCGCGGGAGCGCCTGCGGCGCGGCCCAGGAGCGGGCGGTGAGCTGTGGGCTTGAGGCCACGAGGTTGAAGCGGTCGTCGTAGACTTCGACGACGTAGCCGGTCGCCCCGCCTAACGCCGACCAGCGGAAGGTCGGGCGGTCGTCGAGCAGAACGTCCCCGACCGGGCCGAGGACTGAGAAGTCGGAGCCCTCCGCCTCCGAGCCCATCAGCGAGCTGCCCGGCCGCGAGAGACCCTTGAGCTGCGGCGACCTTTCAATCCGGCGGCCTTCGAGCGCCTCCTTCAACATCTCGCGGTAGGCGGGCGGCAGGGCTTCCGCGCCCGTAAGCCTTCCTTCGCGGTCGAGGGTCAGTCGGCCCCCGCCGTCGTTGAGCTGCGCGACCGCAGGCGCAGTCGGGGGCGGCGTCGGCGCGGGCTCGGGGCTTGAAGTCGTGGGGGCGACGACGACGGGAGTGGGTTGTGTGGAGGGATTGATGACGACCTCCTGCCTCGGCTCTCCCTGCCGCGTCGAACGCCACATCAGCCAGCCGAAGACCGCCAGCAGGACGACCGCCAGCGCCGCGCCGAAGGCGGGCACCGGGGACGGACGAAAGAGTGTGGGAAGAGACGCGAACGTCCAGCGCCGTCGGCGTCCGGTGACAGACGGGACGGAAGGCGACGAGGGGGCGGCCTCCGGTTGATACTCTCGTCCGAGCGAGGGCGCTACCTCAACACTGAAGGCGCGCAGGTCTTCGACCGAGAGGGCGCAGTGCTCGCAACTGCTGAGATGGTCGTCGAAGGTTTGCAGCGTCTCGCCGGAGAGCGTCCCTTCGACGTACCGGGCCGTCTCCTCCGCCGTCAGGTGCGCGCGCGCCGCAGAGACCCCGGCCGCCTCGCCGAAGAGTTCGGAGCGCAGGGCGAAGAACGCGCCTTCGCCTTCGCCCGCGCCCTCGACACGGCGGCGGCACGACTCGCACGCTTCGAGGTGGTCGCCGACCGACAGCAGCTCCGCGGCCCCGAGCTGCCGAAGGCGGTAGCCCTCGAACTGTTTCTGCGTCAGGTGTTCGGCCAATTCACTTCCAACCTCACGGCCGGGGCCCCGGCCGCCCTTCTACAACGTTAAGTTGCCGAGAGTCGGCATTTATTACCAGCGGCGTTTCAGATGAACGCCTTCAGGCGACGCGCCAGCCGCTCGCGCCCGGACTTGCGCGCGTTGATGACCTGCTGCCGCGTCAGCCCCAGAAGCTCCGCGATGCGCGCGTCCTCCAGCGGCAGCTCGTTCCAGAGTCGCGCGAACTCCTCCGCGCCCATCCCGAGCGCGTCGGCCAACTGGCGCAGGCTGGCCACGCCCGTCGCGGGGAAGAGTGTAATACAGCCCGCGCCGCCCGCGTCCTTCAGGTTCAGAAGCAGCGCCGCGCGCTGGTTCGGCGGGAGCAGCCGCAGCTCCTCCCAGAGCCTTTGCAGGAAGATTCTCTTCTCGATCTGCCACGCGGGGTCTGAAGCGGCGGCCGCGGCGTCCTCCGATTCGGGGAGCGATTCGAGCGGCTGGTCTCTGACGCCGAGCGACGCGGCCAGGGCGCTCACGAGTTCGTCGAACTCGACGGGGCCTTTGAAGTGTCTGAAGACCGCGGCCAAGGCGTCGGCCAACTCCCGCGCCCCGCCGACCTTCAGCGAGCGGACGCCTTCGACCTCCGGCAACTCGCCGAGCCGCGCCGCGGGCACGGCCTTCTCCGACCCCCGCCACGCGGCGAAGCCCGCGACCGTCCTCCCCTCTTCCGTCTGCCACAGCGCGAAGCCGCGCTGGCGCGTCAGGAGGTAATGGAGGCGGTTCTTGAGCGCGTGGCGTTCGGGGAACTGGCGGCGCATCCAGCCCGAACAGGTGCGGTGCGCGATGACGGCCGCCATGCCGCGCAGGTCCGCGATGGGGTGGCGGCCGGGCTCGGCGCGGAACTGCCGCAGGCGCGCCAGCAGTTGGAGCAGGGCCTCCTGGTAGAGGTCTTCGGCCTCGTCCCTCTGCGTCGCGCGGTGCGGGTTGAGGTGGAGCTTGTAGCGGATGACGCCCTTGATGACTGGCGCGGCGTGCTCGGTGATGAGCGCCGAGAGGAGTTCGTCGTCGCGCCCGCCGCCCGCTTCCGGCAGGAGGGGTTCGAGCAGCGGGTCTATCTGGGCCGGCGACTCTTCCATCGTTCGCCGCCGAATCTAACCCGGCGGCCCGAACTCCGGCAATCCTATGTCGTGAAGTTTTGTGAGCCGCGGATTCGCGCGGAGCGACGCGGCCGCCTTATTTGCTCAGCGGCGCGCCGCGGCGTGTGCGTGCATGAAGGCGTCGAGCCTCTGGAAGACGCCGCCGAGCACCGATTCGTCCGGGAGGTAGACCAGGCGGAAGTGGCACGACTCGGGGTATGCGCCGAAGCCCGAGCCGTGGACGACGAGCACGCCGGTCTCTTTCAGAAGGTCGAGCACGAACTGCTCGTCCGTGCGCCGTTCCGGGTCGTCGGCGCAGATCATCGCGTAGAAGGCCGCGGCCGGCTCGACGCACGAGAGACCTTCGATGCGGGCGACGGAACGCATCACGAAGTCGCGCCGCTCTCTTATCTCGCGCATGAACTCTTCCAGAAAGCCGCGGTCGCCTTCGAGCGCCGGGCGGACGGCGTACTGCGCGGGCGTCGGCGAGCAGAGCCGCCCGCTCGCCAGGCGGTGGACGGCGCGCGCCAAGTCCGGCATCAGGCGCGCGTTCGTAAAACGCATCCACCCCACGCGCCAGCCCGGCACCATGTGCGTCTTCGAGAGGCTCTCAAGCGTGACGACCGCCACCTCCCGTTCGGCCGCGAGCAGGGAGGCCGGCGCGGGCGGGTCTTGGAAGCACAGCTCCCGGTAGACCTCGTCCGCGATGACGAGCAGGCCGTGCCGCTCGGCGATCTCTAAGAGCCGTCGGGTCGTCTCGTCGTCCGTGATCGACCCCGTGGGGTTGTTCGGGTTGATGAGGACGAGGGCGCGCGTGCGCTCGCTGACCAAAGACTCGACCTCCTCGGGCGATGGCGACCACCCGCGCTTCGGGTCGAGCGTGTAGTAGCGCGCGGCCGCGCCGAGGCGGTTGAGGATCGCGGGGTAGAGCGGGTAGCCGGGCGCGGGGACGAGAACCTCTTCGCCCTCTTCCACCAGCGCCGTCAGCAGGAGGTCTGCCCCCTCGGACGCGCCCGCCGTCATCAGCACGTCGTCGGGGCGGGTGGGCGCGCCGAGCGCCGCGGCGTAAGCGGCGACCGCCTCCCTCGCCTCGCGCAGACCCGAGGAGTGCTCGTAGCCCGTGAAGCGCTCGCGCACGGCGCGCTCCGCGGCCTCGACGACGTGCGCGGGCGGGCGGAAGCCGTAAGCCTGCGGGTCGCCGATGTTGAGGTAAGTGACCGGCAGGCCCGAACGCTCGCGCTCCTCCGCGGCCCCGACGACGTTGCGGATGGCGTAATGGAACTGCGCGGTTCTGCTCGACGGCCGAATCATCCCAAACCCCTTGCAGGTTCTTTCCCTGCCAATTTTATCCCTCATTGATGTCACAACACCAGCCGACCACGCGACCACCGGCATAGCGGTCAGTACCACCCGCGGTAGCGGGTGGGCCTTGATTACCCGCACATGCCGGTTAAGCAAGGCCCACCCGCTACCGCGGGTGGTACTGCCTGGGCTCTCGCAATGATTTTTATAGGGCTAGAAAAATATTAAATTATGCGCGCCGCCGCGTTGGTTGTAGAGTGGGGCGGTCGCGGCGGCCCGCGGCCGACTCCCCGAGACTTTCAGTTAACCGCAATGACATTCGCTCCCATCAATTCTGTGCCTGTGCTCCCGGCCGCCGTCGGCGTGGTCATCCCGTCGTGCGTCATTACGGTTAAGCGCCGGACTTGATGGCTTGTCAAAGCAGACAGAACTCGCCCGACAGGCCATCGACCCGGAAAGGTTGATGGCCTTTTGCGTTAGCGCGGACGGTTCGAGATTTTCATGGAGGCCGAAGACTTACAGGTCGAGAGGCGGCGGCGCTTCCGCGGCGCGCGGCGCGCGGTCGTCAAGCTCGGGACGAGCGTGGTCTCCGGCGCGGGCGGCGAGGTCGCGGCCGAGCGCGTCGAGCCCGTCGTGCGCCAGCTCGCAGGGCTGCACGCCGAGGGGCGCGGGCTCGTGCTCGTCTCCTCCGGCGCGGTGGGCCTGGGCGCGGGGAGACTCGGGTTGTCTCGCGCGCGGCTCGGCGACGTGGTCGTGCGTCAGGCTTGCGCGGCCGTCGGGCAGAGCCTTCTGATGCACGCCTACGAGGTGATGTTCGGCGCGCACGGCGTCAAGATCGCGCAGGTGCTCCTGACCGAAGACGACTTCACGGACAGGCGTCGTTACTCGAACCTGCAAAGGACGATGGAGCGGCTGTTGAAGCTCGGCGTCGTGCCGGTCGTCAACGAGAACGACACGGTCTCGACGGCCGAGCTCGAGTACGTCTCGGGCGGCGGCGCCCGCGTCTTCGGCGACAACGACCGCCTGGCCGCGCTCGTCGCGAGCAAGCTCGCGTCGGACGCGCTAGTCCTCCTGTCGGACGTGGAAGGGCTGCTCGTGCCGCGCCCTTCGGAACGGCCGTGCGCGGTCGAGCGCGACGAGGAGTCGATGGTGCTGCCTTACGTCGCGGAGGTGACGCCGGAGCTGAAGGCCCTGGCGTCGGGGCCTTCGGCGACGGGGCGCGGAGGGATGTTGACGAAGCTCGAAGCGGCCGAGATCGCGATGCGCGCGGGCTGCGTCGCCGTCATCGCCGACGGCCGGCGGCCCGACACGCTCGCGCGCGTCTTCGCGGGCGAGGAGGTGGGCACGGCCTTCGTCCCGACCTCGCGCATGGCGGGCAAGCGGCGCTGGATCGCGTACGCGGCCGTGCTGCGCGGGCGCGTCGTCGTCAACGACGGCGCGCGCGAGGCCATCCTGCGCGGCAAGGCTTCGTTGCTGGTCTCGGGCGTCGTGCGCGTCGAGCGCGAGTTCGAGCCGCAGGACGTGGTGAGCATCGCAGACCCTTCGGGGCGCGAGTTCGCGCGCGGCATCGCCAACTGCGCGAGCAGCGACGAGGGCGTGAGGGATGGCAGCCCAGGCGGGCGGCGGGCCAAGGTGCTCGTGACGCGCGACAACATCGTCATCACGGAGCGAGGCGAACAGGTATGAGCGGCACCGCTTCAGAGGCGGAGCTTCAGACGACGGTCGGGGGGCTCGCGCGGCGCGCCAAGAGGGCGTCGCGGCGGCTGGCGACGCTCCCGCGCGAAAGGCGGGACGCCGCGCTCCACGCGGCGGCCGATGCCATCGCCGAGCGGGCTTCCGAGATCGTCGCCGCCAACGAGCGGGACTGTCTGGAGGCGGCGCGCGCCGTCGCCGGGGGTCGGATGACGGCCTCGACCTTCAAGCGGCTCCAGACGAGCGAGCGCGGGGTGGCCGAGATGGCCGAGCGCGTGCGCGACGTGGCGGCGCTCGAAGACCCGCTCGGGCGCACGCTCGCGGTCACAGAATTAGACGACGGGCTGACGCTCACCAAAGTCTCGTGCCCGCTCGGCGTCGTCGGCGTCGTCTTCGAGGCGCGACCCGAGGTCGTGCCGCAGGTCGCCTCGCTCGCGCTCAAGTCGGGCAACGCCTGCCTCCTGAAGGGCGGGGCGGAGGCCGCCCGGACGAACGAGACGCTCTACCACATCTGGCGCGACGCGCTCGCCGAGTTCGAGGACGTGCCCGCGGACGCGGCGCTCCTCCTGCGCACGCGCGAGGAGGTCTCGCAGATGCTCGCGCTCGACGAAGAGATCGACCTCGTCATCCCGCGCGGCTCGAAGGAGTTCGTCAAATACGTCGCTGCCAACAGCCGCGTCCCCGTGCTCGGCCACGGCGAGGGCGTCTGCCACGTCTACGTTGACGCGGCGGCGGACTTGAGGAAGGCGCTCGCCGTCGTCATCGACTCGAAGACGCAGTACCCGGCCGCGTGCAACGCCGCCGAGACGGTGCTCGTGCACGAGGAGGTCGCGCCGAAGCTCCTGCCGACTCTCGTCGCCGCGTTAACTTCGGCGGGCGTCGAGGTGCGCGCCTGCCCGCGCACGCTCGAACTCGCGGCCGTCTCGCACGGCCTCGTCCCCGCGACCGAAGAGGACTGGGCGACGGAGTATTCCGACATGGTCATCTCGGTCAGGACGGTCGGCGACTTCGACGAAGCGCTCCGGCACATCAGGCGCTACGGCTCGCGCCACACGGAGTCGATTGTGACCGAGGACGGCGGGCGGGCCTCGCGCTTCCTCGCGGAGGTGGACGCGGCGGGCGTCTACCACAACGCCTCGACGCGCTTCGCCGACGGCTTCCGCTACGGACTCGGCGCGGAGTTAGGGATAAGCACCGCCAAGCTCCACGCGCGCGGCCCCGTCGGCCTCGAAGGTCTCACCACCTACAAATACCTCCTCACGGGCGACGGCCACACCGTCGCCTCCTACAGCAGCGGCGAGCGCACGTTCAAACACAGGAGACTGAAGCGTGAACCGTAAACCGTAAACCGTGACAAGAAGAAATGCCGTTCTTACTTGTCACGGTTTACGGTTTACGGTTCACGGCTTTTGCCACTTATGAGCAGCGTTATCGAAATATACGACACGACGTTGCGCGACGGGGCGCAGGGCGAGGGGGTGAACTTCTCGGCCGGGGACAAGTGCCGGATCGCGGAGCACCTGGACGCGCTCGGGGTCGATTTTGTGGAGGGCGGCTGGCCGGGGTCGAACCCGCGGGATGTCGAGTTCTTCGAGCGGGCGCGCGCGCTCCGCCTGTCGCACGCGCGGCTCGCGGCCTTCGGCGCGACGCGGCGGCGCGGGACTTCGTGCGAGACCGACCCGAGCGTTCAGGCTCTGCTCCGCGCCGAGACGCCGGCCGTCACCGTCTTCGGCAAGTCGTGGGGGCTGCACGTCTCGGAGGCCCTGCGGCTGAGCAGGGAAGAGAACCTGGAGATTATCGAGGACACCGTCCGCTACCTCGCGGCGCGTGTGCCCGTAGTCATCTACGACGCCGAGCACTTCTTCGACGGCTTCGCGGACGACCCCGAGTACGCACTGGCGACGCTGCGCGCGGCCGCGTCGGGCGGGCCGGCGCGGGTCGTGCTCTGCGACACGAACGGCGGGAGCCTGCCGGGCGCGGTCGGGCTTGCGACGTGGGAGGTCGCTAAGAGCATCGGGGTGCCGCTCGGCGTCCACTGCCACAACGACGGCGAGCTAGCGGTGGCGAACACTTTGGCGGCGGTCGCGGCGGGCGCGTCGCACGTGCAGGGCACGGTCAACGGCTACGGCGAGCGCTGCGGGAACGCGAACCTCTGCTCGGTCATCCCGAACCTCGAACTGAAGCTCGGCCGCGCGACGAACGTCGGCCGCGCGCGCCTGCCGCGCCTGAGAGAGACGGCGCGCTTCGTGTCGGAAATCGCCAACCTCGCGCTCGCGCCCTCCGCGCCCTTCGTCGGCGACTCGGCCTTCGCGCACAAGGGCGGCGTCCACGTCTCGGCCGTCGAGCGCGAGCCGCGCACGTACGAGCACGTCCCGCCCGAGGCGGTCGGCAACCGCCGCCGCGTCCTCGTCTCAGACCTCGCGGGGCGCTCGAACCTGCACGCCAAGGCGCGCGAGCTGGGGATGGAGCTGCCCGAGGGTTCGCGGGTGCTCGAAGAGTTGAAGCGGCTCGAACACAACGGCTACGAGTTCGAGGCGGCCGAGGCGAGCTTCGAGCTGTTGGTGCGGAGGCTGGACGGGACGCACAAGCCCTTCTTCGAGCTGCTCGGCTTCCGCGTCATCGACGAGCACCGCGGCTCGGAGATGCCGCTGAGCGAGGCGACCGTGCGGCTCAGGGTCGGCGGCCGCGTCGAGCACACGGCGGCGAGCGGGACGGGGCCCGTCAACGCCTTAGACCAGGCGCTGCGGCGCGCGCTCGAAAAGTTCTACCCCGCGCTCGCGGAGGTGCGGCTGGTCGATTACAAAGTGCGCGTCCGGCGCAGCAGCCTCTCGGGCACGGCGAGCCTCGTGCGCGTGCTCATCACCTCGGGCGACAGCGGCGCGCAGTGGGGCACCGTCGGCGTCTCCTCCAACATCGTCGAGGCGAGCTGGCAGGCGCTCGTGGACGCCGTCGAGTACAAGCTCCTGAAGGACGGGGCCGAGCCGCCGTCGGCCGAGACCTCCGTGCTCGAAGTCGAAGAGCAGATAAGGGAAGGGGAGTTCGACGCGGAGGCGCAGAGGGTCTGAAATTTGAGATTTGAAATTAAAAGGGTGCGAAGATGAGTTTCGATGAGGCGAAGTGGGTCTGGATGAACGGGCGGTGCGTGCGCTGGGACGAGGCGACGGTGCACGTCTCCGCGCACGGGCTGCACTACGGGAGCGGCGTCTTCGAGGGCGTGCGCTGTTACGAGACCGAGGGCGGGCCGGCGCTCTTCCGCCTGGACGCGCACCTCGAACGGCTCTACTACTCGGCCTCGGTCTACGGGATGGAGATTCCGTACACGCGCGAGGAGCTTGAAGAGGCCGTCTGCGAGACGGTCGCGCGCAACGAGTTCCGGAGCTGCTACGTGCGCCCCATCTGCTTCTACGGGAGCCGCAGCCTCGGCGTGAACCCGCACGGCTGCCCCGTCGAGGTCGCCGTCATGGCGTGGCCGTGGGGCGCGTACCTCGGCGCGGGCGGGCAGGACGAGGGCGTGCGGGTGACGGTCTCGCCCTGGCTGAAGTTCGACTCGCGCATGATGCCGACGACGGCGAAGGCGTGCGGGCAGTACCTGAACTCGATGCTGGCCGCGCGCGACGCGGCGAGCCGCGGCTTCGCGGAGGCCCTGCTGCTCGACGCCCAAGGGCGCATCGCCGAGGGCTCGGGCGAGAATCTGTTTGTCGTTAAGGGCGGGCGGCTGCGCACGAACGACGAGCGCTCGTCCATCCTGCTCGGCGTCACGCGCGACGCCGTAATGCGGCTCGCGCGGGGCCTAGGCTACGAGGTCGAGACGGGTGCGCTCGACGTGGAAGACCTGCGCGCGGCCGACGAAGTCTTCTTCACGGGGACGGCCGTCGAGGTGACGCCGGTCGTCGAGCTGGACGGCGTGCGGGTCGGCACGGGGCGGCGCGGGGCCGTCACGGAGAGGATTCAGCGCGCCTTCTTCGACGCGACCTCCGGGCGCGACGAGCGCTACGCCGGTTGGCTCCGCCACGTCGCCGCGCAGCCCGTCAGCATTTTTTAGATCTATTCACCACGGAGACACAGAGACACAGCTTGTTGAATTATTGCTCCAAGCTGTGTCTCTGTGTCTCCGTGGTGAAACTTTTCTCGCCCTAAAACGGAGCCGCTTAACTTTTGCGTATGCCCGAGCGGAAGTAATGGTATATTCGCCTTCCTAAAGTTTAACTGAGAAGAGAAGGGGCGGAAGTGCGCCTGTTAGGGCTCATATTGTTGCCCCCTCAAACTTTCCCCTGGGCTTAACCCCGCGCTCTTATCAAACTGTTCGGAGGGAGAATGTTTCCGATGAGAAGCCCTGCTTCTTTCGTCTCTCGCAAGTCGCGCCGCGCCGCGTCCCTGCTCTGCGCGGCGCTCGTCTTCACGTCCTTCGTCGCCTTCACCCCCCGCGCGCGTTCGCAAGGCGCGCAGCCCGACTACAAGAATCCGCGCCTGCCCGTGGAGCGTCGCGTCGCCGACCTGCTCTCGCGCATGACGCTCGAAGAGAAGGTGGCGCAGCTCGTCTGCCTCTGGGCCGAGCGGCCGGAGGCGGGGCCGAACCAGAGCTTCTCGACCAACCGCGGCGAGTTCTCGCCCGCGGCCGCCGCCGTCTCGATGAAGCACGGCATCGGGCAGATCGCGCGCCAGCGCGAGCGCAAAGACCCGCGCGAGGCCGCGCTCTTCGCCAACGCCGTCCAGAAGTGGCTCGCCGAGAACACGCGCCTCGGCATCCCCGCCATCTTCCACGACGAGATTCTGCACGGCCTGATGGCGCAGAAGGCGACGCACTTCCCGACGCCCCTCGCGCTCGCTTCGAGCTGGGACACAGACCTCGTCACGCGCGTCTTCACCGCCGCCGCCTTGGAGACGCGCGCGCGCGGGAGCCACTTCGTCCTCGGCCCCAACCTCGACCTCGCGCGCGAGCCGCGCTGGGGGCGCACCGAGGAGACCTACGGCGAAGACCCCTACCTCGTCTCGCGCATGGGCGTCGCCGTCATCAAGGCGATTCAAGGGCCGGGGCCGAACATCGACGACGCGCACGTCATCGCCACCGCCAAGCACTTCGCCGCGCACGGGCAGCCCGAAGGCGGGACGAACATCGCGCCCGTCAACGTCTCGGAGAGGGTCTTGCGGGAGTACTTCCTGCCGAGCTTCGAGGCGGCGGTGAAGGAGGCGGGCGTGCTGAGCGTGATGGCCTCCTACAACGAGATCGACGGCGTGCCCGCGCACGCCAACCGCTGGCTCTTGCAGAAGGTGCTCCGCGAGGAGTGGGGCTTCGACGGCCTCATCGTCTCGGACTACTACGGCATCCCACAGCTCGAGAGCCTGCACAAGGTCGCGCACGACAAGGCCGAGGCCGCGCGGCTCGCCATCGAGGCGGGCGTGGAGGCCGAGGTGCCCGACCCCGACTGCTACAAGCTGCTCGTCCAGCTCGTCCGCGAGGGCAGGGTCGCGGAGGCGGCCGTGGACAGGGCGGTCGCGCGCAACCTCAAGGCGAAATTCCTGCTCGGCCTCTTCGAGAACCCTTACGTCGATCCGGAGCGCGCCGCGCGCGTGACCGACTCGGCCGAGCACCGCGCGCTCGCCGCCGAGGCCGCGCGCCGCTCGATCACGCTGTTGAAGAACGAAGGGAACCTGCTCCCGCTCGACCGTGCGAGGCTGAAGACGCTGGCCGTCATCGGGCCGAACGCCGACCGCGCCCACCTCGGCGGTTACAGCGACCCGAACCCCGCGCCGGGCGTGAGCGTCCTCGACGGCGTCAGGAAGAAGCTCGGGGGCGCGGTCAACGTCACCTACGCGCGCGGCGTACACATCACGAAGGAGGGCGGCGACTGGTGGGCCGACACCTCGACCCTCCCCGACCCGGCCGAGGACACGCGCCTGATTGCGGAGGCGGTGAAGGTGGCGCGCGCGGCCGACGCAGTCGTCCTCGTCATCGGCGGCAACGAGGACACGCACAAGGAGGCTTGGGCCGACAACCACCTCGGCGACCGCGACACGCTCGACCTGCCCGGCCGTCAGGACGAGTTAGTCCGCGCCGTGCTGGGCGCGGGCAAGCCCACGGTGGCCGTGCTCATCAACTCCGGCCCGATGTCGATCAACTACGTGGCGCAGAACGTGCCGGCCATCCTCGAAGGCTTCTACCTCGGCGAGGAGACGGGGACGGGCGTGGCCGACGTGCTCTTCGGCGACTACAACCCTTCGGGCAAGCTGCCCGTCAGCTTCCCGCGCACGGTCGGCCAACTGCCCATCTACTACAACCAGAAGCCGACCGCGAAGCGCGGCTACCTCTACACGAGCAAGGAGCCGCTCTTCCCCTTCGGCTACGGCCTGAGCTACACGACGTTCGCCTACTCCGACCTCAAGGTCTCGCCGCAGCGGATCGGGCCGGCCGGCCGCGCGGAGGTGAGCGTGACGGTCACGAACACGGGCCGCCGCGCGGGCGAGGAGGTCGTGCAGCTCTACGTCACAGACCTCGTCAGCAGCGTGACGCGCCCCGTCATCGAGCTGAAGGATTTTACGCGCGTGTCGCTCGCGCCGGGCGAGAGCAAGACCGTCAAGTTCAACGTCACGCCCGACAAGCTCTGGTTCTTCGACCTCGACATGCGGCGCACGGTCGAGCCCGGCTGGTTCGACATCAAGGTCGGCGCCAGCTCCGTTAAGCACCAGACGGTGAAGCTCGAAGTCCGTTAGGCCAAGGAGGGGAACATGAAACGCCTGCGCCGCGCGGTCTCCCGCGCGCTGGTCTTAAACCTCTGTCTCTTATCCTTCTCGCCGGCCGTCGGGCAGACGCCCGTGCAGACGAAGACGCCGCCGCCCTGGATGGACACCAGGCTCCCCCTGGAAAGGCGCGTGGACGACCTCGTCTCGCGGCTGACGCTCGAAGAGAAGATCGCGCAGATGATGAACAAGGCCGCGGCCATCGAGCGGCTCGGCATCCCCGAACACGACTGGTGGAACGAGGCGCTGCACGGCGTCGCGCGCGCGGGGATTGCGACCGTCTTCCCGCAGGCCATCGGGATGGCGGCGACGTGGAACCCGGAACTCATCCGGGAGATCGGCGACGTGGTCTCGACCGAGGCGCGCGCCAAGCACCACGAGTTCGCGCGCCAGGGCGACCGCGGCCGCTACAAGGGGCTGACCTTCTGGTCGCCGAACATCAACATCTTCCGCGACCCGCGCTGGGGCCGCGGGCAGGAGACGTTCGGCGAAGACCCGTACCTGACCTCGCGCATCGGCGTCGCGTACGTCCGGGGCTTGCAGGGCGACGACCCGAAGTACCTGAAGGTCGTCTCAAGCGTCAAGCACTACGCCGTCCACTCGGGGCCGGAGCCTGAGCGCCACACCTTCGACGCGAAGTCCGACGAGCGCGACCTGCGCGAGACCTACCTGCCCGCCTTCCGCGCGACCATCTTGGAGGGCAAGGCCGAGGGCTTGATGTGCGCCTACAACAGCCTGAACGGCGAGCCGGCGTGCGCGAACAAAAAACTGTTCGACATCCTGCGGCGCGAGTGGGCCTTCGGCGGCCACGTCGTCTCGGACTGCGCGGCGATTGAGGACATCTGGAAGGGGCACAAGTTCGCCAAGACCGAGGCCGAGGCTTCGGCCGTCGCCGTCAAGTCGGGCACCGACCTGACCTGCGGGCGCGAGTACCGCGCTCTCACGCAGGCCGTGAAGGACGGGCTCATCACGGAGGCCGAGATCGACGTGGCCGTGAAGCGCCTGATGCGGACGCGCTTCCGCCTCGGCGTGTTCGACCCGCCGGCCCTCGTCAAGTACGCGGAGATACCCTTCTCCGCCAACGACTCGCCCGCGCACCGCGCGCTCTCGCTGCGGGCGGCGCGCGAGTCCATCGTCCTTTTGAAGAACGAGAACGACGCGCTGCCCCTGAAGAAGGACTTGAAGACGCTCGCCGTCATCGGCCCGAACGCCGACGCGCCCGACGTGCTTCTGGGTAATTACAACGGCATGCCCTCGAAGTCGGTCACGCCGCTCGCGGGCGTCCGCGGGAAGGTCTCGCCGTCAACGCGCGTGCTCTACTCGCCGGGCATGTACCCGACGGGCACGCGCGTCGTCCCCGCGGCGGCCTCGGCCTTCTCCGGCCTGAGGGGCGAATACTTCGCAAACCGCGAGTGGCAGGGCGAACCCGCGCTCGTGCGCGAGGACGCGCAGATCGATTTCAACTGGGCGTCGCTCGCCCCGGCCGCGCAGGTGCCGGCCGACAACTTCTCCGTCCGCTGGACGGGCAAGCTCCGCGCGCCGGATTCGGGCAAGTACTTCATCGGGCTGGCGGGCAACGGCGGCGTGCGCCTGACGCTCGACGGCCAGACGGTCGTCGAGGAGTTCGCCAACACGCGGACGCGCACGGTGACGAAGGAGCTTGAGCTTGAGGGCGGGCGCGCCTACGACCTGAAGGTCGAGTACCGCGAGAACGCCAACCACTACGCCTCGGCGCGGCTCGTCTGGGCCCCGCCCGGCGACGAGCGGCGGCTGCGCGAGGACGCGCTCGCGCAGGCGCGCGAGGCGGACGCGGTCGTGATGGTGATGGGCATCAACCCGTCGGTCGAGGGCGAGGAGATGGACGTGAAGCTCGAAGGTTTTCGGGGCGGCGACCGCACGGACATCTCTCTTCCCAAACCGCAGGAAGAATTAATTAAAGCAGTTCACGCGCTCGGCAAACCCGTCGTGCTCGTGCTGCTCGGCGGGAGCGCGCTCGCGGTCAACTGGGCGGACGAGAACGTGCCCGCCATCGTCGAAGCCTGGTACCCGGGGCAGGAGGGCGGCACCGCCCTGGCCGACGTGCTCTTCGGCGACTACAACCCGGCGGGCCGCCTGCCCGTCACCTTCTACAAGTCCACGGATCAACTGCCGCCGTTCGAGGACTACCGGATGCAGGGCCGCACCTACCGCTACTTCAAGGGCGACCCGCTCTACCCGTTCGGCCACGGCCTGTCATACACGACCTTTAAGTACGACAACCTCCGCTTGAGTGCGCAGAGCGTGCGCGCGGGGCGGGGGCTGACCGTCACGGCCGACGTGCGGAACACGGGCGCGCGCGCGGGCGAAGAGGTCGTGCAGCTCTACATCAGCGACGCGGCCTCCGCGTACCCCGTGCCCGTCCGCTCGCTCGCGGGGCTGACACGCATCAGGCTCAACCCCGGCGAGAGCCGTCGCGTCTCGTTCCGGGTAGAGCCGCGGCAACTCTCCGTCATCGACGACCGCGGCCGCCGCGTCGTCGAGCCGGGCGAGTTCACCTTAAGCGTCGGCGGCAAGCAGCCCGGCTTTAAAGGCAATGCCGACGCGCGCACGACCGGCGTCGTCACCGGCCGCCTCAACGTGACGGGCAGAGTGACGGAGATACCTGAGAAATAGCGGTCAGAACCGCCCGCGGTAGCGGGTGGGCCTTCACAGGCCGGGGCTATCGGTTAATGAAGGCCCACCCGCTACCGCGGGTGGTTCTGACCTGATTCGCGTGAGGATGAAATGACCTTCAAGAAGACTCTCTGTACAGTCGGCGCGCTCGTCCTGCTCTTTACGACGGGCGGCGCGTGTTTCGGGCAGACGTTGCGGGAGTACGCCGACCGCGCGGGGCTGCTGGTCGGGGCGGCCGTCGAGCCGCGGCTCCTCGAAGAGCAGGAGTACGCGGCGACGCTGGCGCGCGAGTTCAACATGCTGACGGCGGAGAACGCCATGAAGTGGGGGGCCATCCGGCCGACGCGCGAGCGCTTCGACTTCGGGCCGGGCGACCGGCTGGTCGCCTTCGCGCAGAAACATAAGATGAAGGTGCGCGGGCACACGCTCGCGTGGAGCGAGTACAACCCGCGCTGGCTGGAGCAGGGGAACTTCACGCCCGAGCAGATGTCGGAACTGCTGCGCGAGCACATCACGAAGGTCATGCGGCACTACCGCGGCAAGGTCTTCGCCTGGGACGTGGTCAACGAAGTCTTCCTGGCCGACGGCTCGGTCGAGCCCTCCGTCTGGTACGACCGGCCGGGCATCGGCCTGAAGGGGAAGGGGACGGCCTACGTCGAGCAGGCGTTCCGCTGGGCGCGGGCGGCAGACCCCGACGCGCTCCTCTTCTACAACGACTACGACACCGAGGGCTTGAACCCGAAGTCGGACGCCGTCTACGAGATGGTCAAGGACTTCAAGAGCCGCGGCGTCCCCATCGACGGCGTCGGCATACAGGCGCACATCGTTGACCTCGAAGCGAAAGACCTGGCGACCATCGAGCAGAACATCGCGCGCCTCGTCGCGCTCGGGCTCCAGGTGCACATCACCGAGATGGACGTGCGGGTGCCCGCGGGCGGGCCCGACCCGGCCCACTTGAAACGTCAGGCGGAAATCTACCGGCGGGTCGCCGACGCCTGCCTGCGCCAGCCGAAATGCACGGCCTTCCAGACGTGGGGTTTTACAGACAAGTACACGTGGATTCCGGACTTCACCAAGGGCGCGAGCGACTGGCCGCTCCCGTTCGACAGGAACTACAGGAAGAAGCCCGCCTACGACGCGCTGCTCGAAGCCTTCCGAGAACGCGCCCGTGGCCGTTGAAGCCCTGCCGCCGACGCGGCGAATGCAAAAGCTGCTTACTTCAACTTCAGCATCTCGCTGCCGGCCAGCAGGAGCGCGCCGGAGCCGTACTCCTGGTTGTCTTCGGCCGTGACCTTGGCGGGGGCGAGGCCGATCTGCTGCACCCAGCCGAGCTTGCCGTCCTCGCGCACCGAGTTGACGAGCCCGGCCCAGCCTTTGCGGATGACCGGCAGGTAGGTCTTGCGGTCGAGATGGCCGTTGTTAACGCCCCACGCGAGCGCGTAGGTGAAGAAGGCCGTGCCGGAAGTCTCGGGCACGGGCGCTTCGGTCGGGTCGAGAAGGGAAGGCCGCCAGCGCCCGTCCTCGCCCTGCACGCGCGCGACCGCGGCCGCCATCTCCTGCAAGAGTTTGACGTAGCGCGCGCGCGTCGGGTGGTTACGGGGCAGGTGTTGGAGGACGCGCACCGTGCCGCCCATGACCCAGCCGTTGCCACGCGACCAGAAGACTTTCTTGCCGTTGGCGTTCGGCTTCCCGATGAAGTTCTTGTCGCGGTAGTAGAGACCCTCCGAAGGGTCGTAGAGGAAGTCGGTCGTGTCCCACCACATCGCGTCGAGGTAGTCGAGGTACTTCCTGTCGCCCGTCAAGGCGTGGAGCCTCGTGAGGACGGGCGGGGCCATGAAGAGCGCGTCGCACCACCACCAGTCCTCGCGCCCGGGGCGCGGCGTGGCGACCATCGCGTCGATGACGGACTTCGTGTGTTCGAGGCGCGCGGGCTCCTTCCGCAGCGTGTAGAGTTCGAGGAAGGTCTGGCCCGGGGCGTGGTCGTCGGCGTGGCGCGGCCGCTCGCCCAGTTTCCAGCCGCGCGAGTCGGCCCAGCGCTCGGCCTGCTCGTAGTACCTCCGGTCGCCCGTGGCCCTGCCCGCGGACATCACGCCCGCGTAGAAAGCCGCGCGCGCCCAGAGGTTCGTGTTCGACCTGTTGATCTCGACGGGATTCGCCACCTGCCACTCGAAGACCTTCCGCATGACGGCCCGCACCGACTGCTTCGAGTGGATGTCGCCGGGCTTCTTCGCACCGGTCTGCGCCCACGCGGGCGCGCACAGCAGGAGGCCGAGCAGGAAGAGGAAGGGGAACCTTTGACGAAGAAGTTTCATCACGCGCATGACTCCATTGCGCCCCGCGAGACGCTGGATTGTGGTTTGAGTTAGACGAAGAGCGCAGGCATTATACACAGCACGGACACGCCGAAAGAAAAGTTTAACCTCGAAGATGAACAAGAGAATCTCTCGCAAGGTCTCGCCCTTCGTCGCCGTCTCGCTCATCCTGTCTCAACTCGTCCTGCCCGCGTCGCGCGCGCAGGTCAGCGACGCGGCGGGGTTGCGCATCAACGAGCTTGAGTATCTGGAGATGCCGGGCCTCAACGTGATGCTCGCTCACGACTACCACCCGGAGAGCCACCAGGGCGGGGTCGGCATCATCCAGAACGGGCTGCGCGTGGCGACGAACGGCGACCTGCGCCTGGAGCCGACGCCGGGGCAGTGGCAGCCCGTGCCGAAGGTCGGCAAGCGCATGGTTGACCGCGCCGCGCAGGTCATCAGCGTGCGGATGGAGTACCCCGACCCGGAGAAGAACCGGCGCGGCTTCAACCCCATCATCTACCCCGACCTCGAACTCGGCTACACGCTCAAGATCAGGCCCGACGGGAAGGCGTTCCGCGTCGTCGTAGACCTCGACCGCCCGCTGCGCGCAGGGTGGGTCGGGCGCGTCGGCTTCAACCTCGAACTCTTCCCCGGCGTCCTCTTCGGCAAGTCCTTCTACGCGGACGAGCGCCCCGGAGTCTTCCCGCGTCAGGCCAACGGCCCCTCCACACGCGACGCGCGGGGCGAGTTCCAGTTGGAGCCTCTGGGACAGGGTCGCAAACTCACAATCGCGCCCGACGACGAGCGGCAGACCATGACAATCGAGCGCGTGCGGGGCGGCGACCTGCAACTGCTCGACGGCCGCGCCGAGCACACCAACGGCTGGTTCGTCGTCCGCTCGCTCGTGCCCGCGGGCGCGGCCGCCGGCGCGGTCGAGTGGCTCGTCACGCCGCACGCCCTGCCGGGCTGGAAGCACCAGCCGGTCGTGCAGGTCTCGCAGGTCGGCTACCACCCTTCGCAGGAGAAGGTGGCCGTCGTCGAGACCGACCCCGCGGACGAACGCCGCCCGAAGGCCGTGCTCGTCCGCGCCAGGGAGGGCGGCGGCTTCGAGAACGTGCTTGAGCAGGCGCCCGCCGAGTGGGGCCGCTTCCTGCGTTACAGATACTTCCGCTTCGACTTCACGCAGGTGAAGCGGCCGGGCGTCTACTTCGTCCGCTACGGCGACTACCAGACCGAGCCCTTCCAGATAAGCCCCGACGTGTACAAGCGCCACGTCTGGCAGCCGACGCTCGAATACTTCCTGCCCGCGCAGATGTGCCACGTGCGCGTCAACGACCGCTACCGCGTCTGGCACGGGGCCTGCCACCTCGACGACGCGCGCATGGCCCCGGCCAACGTCAACCACATCGACGGCTACGTCCAGGGGCCCTCGACCCTGACGAAGTACGCGGGCGGCGAGCCCGTCCCCGGCTTAGACCGAGGCGCGTGGCACGACGCGGGCGACGACGACATCCGCGTCGAGTCGCAGGCCGAGACGATCCAGGGGCTCGCGCTTCTGTACGAGGCGTTCAGGGTCGATTACGACAACACGTCCATCGACCAGCAGAGCCGCGTCGTCGAGATCGGCAGGCCGGACGGCCGCCCCGACGTGCTCCAACAGATAGAGCACGGCGCGCTCTCCGTCGCGGGCGGCTACAAGTCTCTGGGCCGCCTCTACCGCGGCATCATCACGCCGACGCTCCGCCAGTACACGCTGCTCGGCGACACCGCGAACGTGACCGACAACGCGCGCTTCGACCCGAAGCGCGCGCGTGACAAGCAGGACGCGCTGACGCGCGACGCCGACGGCGCGACCGTCACCGACACGCGGCCGCACGACCCCTGGGCCGTGCCGTTCGGGCGGCCGGGGGAGCCGGACGACCGCTGGGTCTTCACGGAGGAGAGCCCTGGGCGGGAGCTACAGACGGCCGCGGGTCTGGCGGCGGCTTCGAGGGCTCTGAAGCATTTCAACCCGCCGCTCGCGGCCGACTGCCTGCGGATCGCGGTCGAGCTGTGGGGCAGGACGAAGGAGAGGGACGCGCTGCAAAGGGTCGAGCCCGCGGTCGAGCTTCTGCTGGCGACGGGCGAGCAGAGGTACGCGGACTTTCTCAAAGGCGCGACTGCCGACATCGTCAAGAACTTCCCGCGCGTCGGCTGGGTGGCGGGCCGCGCCGTCGCCCGTGTTAACGACCGGCGGTTCGCCGACGCTTTGAACCAGGCGGCGAGGGCTTATAAGAGTCAGGTTGACGAGCGCGGGAAGAAGACCCCGTACGGCGTGCCTTACGAGCCCGACATCTGGGGCGCGGGGTGGGGCATCCAGCGCTTCGGCGTCGAGCAGTATTTTCTGCACGCCGCGTTCCCAGAGGTCTTCGGCACGGACTACATGCTCCGCGCGCTCAACTTCATACTGGGCTGCCACCCCGGCCCGAACACCGCCTCCTTCGCCTCGGGCGTCGGCGCGCGCTCGCTGACGACGGCCTACGGCTTCAACCGCGCCGACTGGTCTTACATCCCCGGCGGCAGCGCCTCCGGCACCGCGCTCATCCGACCCGACTACCCGGAGCTTCTGACCTGGCCCTTCCTCTGGCAGCAGACCGAGTACGTCCTCGGCGGCGGCACGACCGACTACCTCACGCTCGTCCTCGCCGCCGAACACTTGACCGCCGTAAACCGTGAACCGTGAACCGTGACAAGAAGGAAAGCAGTTCTTACTTGTCACGGTTCACGGTTCACGGTTTACGGCATTTCAGAATTCGAGCCGGCGCAGGTATTCGTAGCTGACGCGGAGGCTCTCGAAGGGCGACCCCGAAGGCTCGTCGTTCTCGACGAAGTAGTGGCGGACGCCCGCCTTCTTCGAGTGGGCGAAGATCGACTTGAAGTCGATAGTGCCCCTGCCAACGTCCGCGAAGAAGCGGCGCGGCGTCGCGTCCATGTCCTTGACGTGGAGGAGGTGGAAGCGGCCGGGGTGGCGCTCGAAATAATCGACGGGGTTCGCGCCGCCCTTGACCGTCCAGTACAAGTCCATCTCAAGCTTGACGGCGCGCGGGTCTGTGCGTTCGAGCAGGAGGTCGTAGGGGACTACGCCTTCGAGGGGCGCGAACTCGAAGTCGTGGTTGTGGTAGGCGAACCGGAGGCCCTCGCGCCCGAGCGCCGCGCCGACCTCGTTGCAGAGGTCTGCGAGCCGCCGGTACTGTTCGAGCGTCCTGCGCTCCTCGGGGGCCATCCACGCGAGGAGCAGGTACTTGTGGCCGATTGCGTGCGCCGCGTCAATCGACGGCCGCAGGTCTCCGCGCAGCTCCGCGAGAGACACGTGCGCGGCCGGCGCGTCGAGCTTGAGGCGTTTGAGTAAAGACCTTACCTCCCCCGGCTTGTGTTTGAAGTAGCCCGCGAACTCGACCTCCCTGTAGCCGAGCGCGGCGACCCGCCTGAGCGTCCCCTCGAAGTCCTTCTCAAGCTCGCGGCGCACGGTGTAGAGCTGCATGCCGATGCGCGAGAGCTTTCTCCCGCCGGCGGCGAGGGCGTCCGGGTTGTAAAGACTCAGCCCGGCGGCGGCGAGCGCCAGGCGGTTGACGAAGCGGCGGCGGTTCATCGTTGAAAATTATCTTGACAAGGGAGCGAGCCAGTAATAGAAACCTTTTGTCCGGTCTTACAACAAAACTGAAATTATCAACACCAAGGTCTGATTGTCGAGCGCCGTCACACCGGCGTTGCCGTCGCACGCCGCCGCCCGGCGAGCGCGAAGGCGTAGACGCGAGGCGGATCGGGAGGGAGACGCGTTGTTCACATTTAAAGTCATGCGCCGCGGCGCACACGTCCTGAAGGCGGCCGTCCTCGTCCTGCTCGCGTGCGCGTGCGCGGGCGCGCAGGTGCTCAACGACCCGGTGGACGTGGGGCAGGAGTTCCAGCGGATGGAGCCTGTCTACTTCGTCGGCTCCAAGGTCACGAGCTTCGACGCCGCCACGGGGCGCGGCGCGCTCCAGTGGGACAGGTACCTGCGCTCGACCACGCTCTCCTTCAACAAGATCGACGTGACGTTGGGGAAGGGGCGCGGCACGGAGTTCCCCGGCACCGAATATGACCAGGACCCCGTGCTGCCTTTCTCCATCACCTTCGTCAGCCCGCGCACCGTCCGCCTGCGCTTCTCGACGCACGCCGACTTCCGGCGCGACGCCGACTCGGTCATGCTCGCCGGGCCCGTCCCGACTGACCGTTCGTGGAAAGTCGAGCAGACGGCCGACGCCGTCACCTGGACGAGCGCGCACGGGCGCGTGAAGCTGATCAAGAGCCCCTGGCACGTCGAGTTCTACGACGCCTCGGGGCGACTGCTCACGCGCACGCAGAACGCGGGCGAGCCGGCGACCTACTTCACGCCGATACCCTTCTCGTTCGTGCGGCGCGCCTCAGACCTCGCGCGGATGACGGCCGCGACCTTCGAGCTTCAGCACGACGAGAAGATTTTCGGGTGCGGCGAGTCGTTCACACGCCTCGACAAGCGCGGGCAGCGCGTCAACGCGTGGACGCGCGACGGCATGGGCGTGCAGAACGAGTTCATGTACAAGCCGATCCCGTTCTTCCTCTCCAGCCGCGGCTACGGGATGTTCGTCCACACCTCCGCGCCCGTCACCTTCGACTTCGGCAAGACCTTCGACAGCCACAACGCCGTCTACACCGGCGACGAGAACCTCGACCTCTTCGTCTTCCTCGGCGAGCCGAAAGAGATTCTCTCCGAGTACACGGCCTTGACGGGCCGCAGCCCCGTCCCGCCCCTCTGGTCGTTCGGCTTCTGGATGAGCCGCATCACCTACAAGTCGGAGGCGGAGGTGCGCGACGTGGCCGCGAAGCTGCGGCAGCACCGCGTGCCCGCGGACGTGATACACCTCGACACCGGCTGGTTCGAGACCGACTGGCGCAGCAACTACGAGTTCTCGAAGACGCGCTTCAAAGACCCCGCGAAGATGATCGCCGATTTGAAGAAGCAGGGTTTTAGGGTGAGCCTCTGGCAGTACACATACTTCACGCCGAAGAACGAGCTGTACCCGGAGATAGTGTCGAAGGGCTACGCCGTGAAGAACCAGGGCGGGACGCTGCCGTTTGAGGACGCCGTGCTCGACATGTCGAACCCGGAGGCGGTGAAGTGGTATCAGGGGAAGCTCGCGGCGCTTTTGAAGATGGGCGTCGGGGCCATCAAGGTTGACTTCGGCGAGGGCGCGCCCGTGAACGGCCAGTACGCGTCGGGGCGCTCGGGCTGGTACGAGCACAACCTCTACCCCCTGCGCTACAACAAGGTCGTCGCCGACATCACGCGCGAGACGACGGGCGAGGACATCATCTGGGCGCGCGCCGCCTGGGCCGGGAGCCAGCGGTATCCTTTGCACTGGGGCGGCGACGCGGAGAACACCGACTCGGCGATGGCCGCCAGCTTACGCGGCGGGCTCTCGTTCGGCCTGTCGGGCTTCACCTACTGGAGCCACGACGCGGGCGGCTTCGTCAAGCGCGCGCCGCGCGACCTCTACCGGCGCTGGCTGGCGTGGGGCGTCCTCTCGTCGCACACGCGCGCGCACGGCGAGCCCCCGCGCGAGCCCTGGGAGTACGACGAGGCTTTGACCGAAGACTTCCGCCGCGCGCTCGGGCTCCGCTACTCGCTGATGCCCTACATCCTCGCGCAGTCGAAGGACTCTTCGGCGAAGGGCTGGCCCGTCCTGCGCGCGCTCTTCTTTGAGTATCCGAATGACCCCACGTCTTGGACGGTTGACGACGAGTACATGTTCGGCTCAGACCTCCTGGTCGCGCCCCTGATGGAGAGCGCGAACGCGAGGCGGGTCTACCTGCCGCCCGGCGACTGGATCGACTACCAGACGGGCAAGACTTACGCGGGCGAGCGCTGGCACCGCATCGAGGCGGGGCAGATTCCAGTCGTGCTGCTCGTCAGAAATAACGCCGTCATCCCGCACGTGAAGGTCGCGCAGAGCACCGACGACATCGACTGGAAGAACGTCGAGCTGCGGGTCTTCAGCACGAGGAACGCGGACTCCGCGGGGCTCTTCGCGCTGCCCCGGGGCGGCGTGCAAACGCTCAGGCTCACGGCCCCGGCCGGGACGTACGCGCTGCAAGCCGACCCGCTGCGCGGCCAGGTCAGGTGGGAGGTCACGCGCTTCATGCCGAAGAACTTTTAGCTTATGAAGAAGCTCCTGCGCCCGTTCTGCGTCCTTCTCGTCGTGCTCGTCGCGCACGCGCCTGCGCTGCCGCAGCCGCCGGCGTCGCGTTACTTCCCCGCGAAGGAATTGATGAGGGTCGGCGTCTACTACTACCCGGAGCACTGGCCGGAGTCGCAGTGGGACAGGGACTTCGCGAACATGGAGCGGATGGGCTTCGAGTTCGTCCACATGGGCGAGTTCGCGTGGGCGTTCATGGAGCCCGAGGAGGGGAGGTTCGACTTCGCCTGGCTCGACCGCGCGGTCGCGCTCGCCGCGAAGCACAATCTTAAAGTCATCCTCTGCACGCCGACGCCGACGCCGCCCGCGTGGCTCGCCGAGAAGTACCCGAACAGTTTCCTCGTCGGCGAGGACGGGAGACGCAGGGAGCACGGCTCGCGCGGCAACAACGCGCTCGCAGACCCCGACTACCTGCGTCTGACGGAGCGAGTGGTTAATGAACTCGGAAGGCGTTACGGCAAGAACCCGGCGGTCTGGGGCTGGCAGCTCGACAACGAGCCGAACTCGCCGCCCGACTACGGCCCTTCGGCGCAAGGGGCCTTCCGCGACTGGCTGCGCGCGAAGTACAAGACCGTGGACGCGCTCAACGGCGAGTGGGGCACGGCCTTCTGGAGTCTGAGGTACAACGACTTCAATCAGGTGCGCCCGCCGAACCCCTCGTTCCTCTACGGCGTGAGCCCGCAGGCGATGCTCGACTTCCGCCGCTTCACCGCGGATCAGACGGCGAAGTTCCTCAACTGGCAGGCTTCCGTCCTCCGGCGCAACACCGCGCCCGCGCAGTTCATCACGACCAACTTCATCTCTACCATCGGCAGCTCCGACCCGCGCCGCGCGAACGAACTCGACTTCATCTCCTACACGATGTACCCGGTCGGCGGCGGCGGGGGCGTGGGCGAGGACGGCTTCCGCCTGGGCTGGCAGCACGGCATCGCGTGGTCGAACGCGTTCTATAAACCCATCAAGGGCGTGACGGGCGTGATGGAGTTGCAGCCCGGCCAGGTCAACTGGGCGCGCATCAACCCGCAGCCCGCCCCGGGCGCGATACGGATGTGGCTCTGGCACGCCTTCGCGGGTGGCCTCTCGTTCGCGTGCACCTACCGCTACCGACAGCCGCTCTACGGCAGCGAGCTTTACCACTACGGCATCGTCAACACCGACGGCGTGACGGCGACGCCCGGCGGGCAGCAGTATTCGCAGGTCGCGCGCGAGATGCGGGAGCTGCGCGCGAAGTACGACCCTAAGGCTGTGCCCCCGGCGGACTACGCCGCGCGGCGGACGGCGATACTCTGGAACCACGAGAACCTCTGGAACATCGACTACCAGAAGCAGACGGCGCTGTGGGACACCTTCGGGCACGCGTTCCGCTACCTCGAAGCCGTGAAGTCGGCGGGCGCGCCGCTCGAAGTGATCGACGAGGCGGCGGACTTCAACTCCTATAAGGTCGTCGTCGCGCCGGCCTATCAGTTGATTGATGAAGAACTCGTGCGCAAGTGGACGCGCTACGTCGAAGCGGGCGGCCACCTCGTCCTCACCTCCCGCACGGGGCAGAAGCGGCGCAACGGCTGGCTCTGGGAGGCCGCCTGGGCCGCGCCCATCCGCCCGCTCATCGGCGCGGAGGTCTCCTTCTTCGACCTTTTGATGGACAACGGCAACGGCGAGGTCTCAATGAACGGCACGGCCTACAACTGGAACGCGTGGGGCGATGTGCTGAAGCCTTCGGAGGGGACGGAGACCCTGGCGCGCTACTCGAACCAGTTCTACGCGGGCTCGGCCGCGGTCACGCACAGGCGTCTGGGCAGGGGGAGCGTCACCTACGTCGGCGTCCACACGAAGGACGGGCGGCTTGAGAAGGAGGTCGTGCGCGAGGTCTACAGGCGCGCGGGGGTTGCGACGGCCGACTACCCGCCCGGCGTCTACGTGGACTGGCGCGACGGCTTCTGGGTCGCCGTCAACTACTCCTCGAAGCCGACGGGCATCCCCGTGCCCGCCGGGGCGGAGATTCTCTACGGCGCGCGCACGCTCAAGCCGGCGGACGTGCTCGTCTGGAGATAAGCAGGTCAGAACCACCCGCGGTAGCGGGTGGGCCTTCCACTGAGGCTTGTTATTTGATTGATGAGAGTCGCGCTGTCATCAATCGACATTCGGGTCTCGTTGCGACCACCCGCTACCGCGGGTGGTTCTGACCGCTATAACTAAGGAGCATTCGACATGACGAAAAAGTTCGACCGCCGCGACTTCATCAGGTCGGCGGCCGTCGCGGGCGCGGCCGCGTTGGTCGCGCCGGAGTGGGGCGAGGCGGCGCAGCGCCGCGGCCGTCGCGGCGGCGGGCGGCAGGGCGGGCGGCGCAACCCGCGGCCGCTCACGTCCTTCGACGCGCAGGCGCGCGAGCTGCTTAACCAGATGACGCTCGAAGAGAAGGTCGGGCAGATGACGCAGGCCGAGCAGGACGCCGCCATGAAAGAGCCGGCGGACATCCAGAACCTCGCCCTCGGCTCCTTGCTCTCGGGCGGCAGCTCCGACCCGAAGGCGGGCAACAGCCTCAACGCGTGGACTGACCTCTACGACCGCGTGCAGACGCTCGCGCTCAAGTCGCGCCTCGCCGTCCCCATCCTCTACGGCATCGACGCCGTGCACGGCCACAGCAACGTGCTCGGCGCGACCATCTTCCCGCACAACGTCGGGCTCGGGTGCACGCGCAACGCGCGGCTCGTCCAGGAGTCGGCGCGCATCACGGCCGTCGAGGTGCGCGCCACCGGCATCCAGTGGACGTTCGCGCCCTGCGTCGCCGTCCCGCGCGACGAGCGCTGGGGGCGCACCTACGAGGGCTTCGGCGAGTCGCCCGACCTCGCCCGCGACCTCGGCGAGGCGGCCGTGCGCGGCTTCCAGGGGGTTGACCTCGCCGACCCGCTGAGCGTGCTGGCCTGCGCCAAGCACTACGTCGGCGACGGCGGGACGGCCTTCGGCTCGGGCGGCTTCGAGCACCCGGTCACGAAGAAGCGCGTGCTCGACCAGGGCGACACGCGCGTGACCGAGGCCGAGCTGCGCCGCATACACATGCCCGGCTACGTCTCGACGGTGAACGCGGGCGTCGGGACGATCATGCCGTCCTACAACAGTTGGAACGGCACGAAGCTCTCGGCGCACAAATACCTGATGACCGACGTGCTGAAGGGCGAGCTGAAGTTCGACGGCTTCCTCATCTCCGACTACAACGCCATCGACCAGATCACGAAGGACTACAAGCAGGCCATCGAGACCTCGATCAACGCCGGGATGGACATGGTGATGGTGCCGACGAAGTACCGCGAGTTCCACACGCTGCTCGTCCAGCTCGTGCGCGAGGGGCGCGTCCCGCAGTCGCGCATCGACGACGCCGTGATGCGGATACTTCGCGTCAAGGTGGCGATGGGGCTCACCGAGCGCGGCCGCTCCGTGCTCGCCGACCGCCGCCTGCACAGGAGCTTCGGCTCGGCCGAGCACCGCGCGGTCGCGCGCGAGTGCGTGCGCCAGTCGCTGGTGCTCTTGAAGAACGAACGCCGGACGCTCCCGCTGCGCAAGAACGCCGCGCGCATCCACGTCGCGGGCAAGTGCGCCGACGACATCGGCAACCAGTGCGGCGGCTGGACGATAGACTGGCAGGGCAAGAGCGGCAACGTGACGACCGGCGGGACGACCGTCCTGCAAGCCGTGAAGAACAGCGTCTCGCGCAGGACGCGCGTGACCTTCTCGAAGGACGGGTCGGGCGCGCGCGGCGCGGACGTCGGGCTGGTCGTCGTCGGCGAGACGCCTTACGCCGAAGGGACGGGCGACCGCGAAGAGCTGTCGCTCGACCGCGAAGACGCGGAGGCCATCGACCGGATGAAGGGGGCGGGCATCCCCGTCGTCGTCGTTCTGTTCTCGGGGCGGCCTCTGATTATCAACGACGCGCTGGCGAAGGCCGACGCGTTCGTCGCGGCTTGGCTGCCGGGGACGGAGGGGCAGGGCGTCACCGACGTGCTCTTCGGCGACTACCGCCCGACGGGCAAGCTCTCCTTCACCTGGCCGCGCACCAACGCGCAGATACCCATCAACGTCGGCGACCGCAACTACGACCCGCTCTTCCCGTACGGCTTCGGCCTGACGTTCTAGAGCGCTTAGCGTTTGCATTTACCCCGCCCCGTTTAGAGGCGGGCTCTGCCCGCCGGGGCTCGCTGCGATGTATCAAAGCCCCGGCGGGCAGAGCCCGCCTCTAAACGGATGGTAAACTGACCGGCAAACTGCTCTGGCAGATAAGTTAACCACAGTGACACGGAGGCACGGCTTGTTGAGCTATGGCTTCAAGCTGTGCCTCCGTGTCTCTGTGGTTAATCTTAGCGCGTCACGCTCAACTCGCGGCTGAGCCTCACGTCGGCCGACGAGCCGCCGACCATCAAACGCACGCGGTCGGGCTCCACCACGAAGCGCTTCGACTTCACGTCCCAGTAGGCGAGCTGTTCGGCGGCGAGGGTGAGCGTGACGCGCTGCGTCTCGCCGGGCCGGAGGGCGACGCGGGCGAAGCCCTTCAGCTCCTTGAGCGGCCGCCCCACTTTCGAGTTGAGATGCGTGACGTAGAGCTGGACGACCTCTTCGCCCGCGCGGCGGCCTGTGTTCTTGAGGTCGAAGGTGACGTTGACCGAACCTCCGACGGGGAGCGTCGGCGCGCTCGTCCGCAGGTTCGCGTAGGCGTAGGTCGTGTAGGAGAGGCCGTGGCCGAAGGGGTAGAGCGGCTCGCCCTTGAAGTACATGTAGGTGCGGCCGCGGCGGATGTCGTAGTCCATCATCGGCGGCAACTGCTCGACCGAAGACGGCCACGTCTGCACGAGGCGGCCGGCGGGGTTGTAGTCGCCGAAGAGCACGTCGGCCAGGGCGCGCCCCTCCTCCTGGCTGCTGTGCGTGAGGTGGACGATTGCAGGGACGTTGGCCTGAGTCCAGTTGACGGCGTAGGGGAAGCTCGACTTGAGCACGACGACGGTGTTCGGGTTGGCCGCGTAGACCTTCTTAATCAACTCCTCCTGTTCGAGCGTGACGGAGCGGCGGTCTACGGCCTCCTTGCCGTCGGAGGGTACGGGGCACTGCTCCCAGCCCGCGTCGCAGGTCGGGTGGTTGCCGACGACGACGACGGCCACGTCCGCGCCGCGCGCGGCCGCGGAGACCGCGCCGCCGTCGTCGCCCTTCGCGTAAGTGACGCGAACCTGCGGCCCGACCTTCTCGCGTAGTCCCGCGAGCGGCGTGACGGTGTAGGGCGGCGTGCCGCTGTACCAGTCGAGCAGCACGTCGTCGGCCCGCGGGCCGACGACGGCGACGCTCTTCAGCTTCGCGCGGTCGAGGGGGAGAAGGTTCTTCGAGTTCTTCAGCAGCACGACCGACTTCTGCGTGACGAGGCGCGCGAGCGACTTGTGCGCGTCGGTCGTCCAGGGCTCTGGGCCTTCGCCGATCTTCGAGTAGGGCACGCGCTCGGGCGGGTCGAGCAGGCCGAGGCGGAGCATGACGCGGAAGGTGTGCCGGAGAACCTTGTCCACGTCCGCCTCGGTCAGAAGGCCCCTGGCGAGCGCGGCGCGCGTCGGCTCGCGGTAGTCGTCGAGGAACTGTCCGATGCCGGTCTTGACGACCGCGGCCGCCGCCTCCTCGAAGGTCTTGAAGTGCTTGTGGTCGGTAACGAGCTGGCGCATGCCGCCGCCGTCGGTGCAGATGATGCCGTCCTGCCCCCACTCTTCGCGCGTGAGGTCGAGCAACTCGCGGTTGACGTGCATCGGCACGCCGTTGACCTTGTTGTAGGCGACCATGTAGGCACGCGCGCCGCCTTCGACTACCCCTCGGCGGAAGGGCACCGAGTAGTATTCGCGCAAGAGGCGCTCGTCGAAGTCGGAGGAGGTGTGGCCGCGCCCGTTCTCGTTGCTGTTGGCGAGGAAGTGTTTGAGGAGCGCGGCCGTCTGCCAATACTTCGGGTGGTCGCCCTGCAAGCCTTTGACGAAGGCCACGGTGAGCGCGCCGTTGAAGTAAGGGTCTTCGCCGTAGCACTCCTCAGTGCGCCCCCAGCGCGGGTCACGGCCGAGGTCTGCGTTGGGCGCGCGGACGACCAGCCCTGCCCGCCCGTACTTCTGAAAGATGTAGCGCGCTTCAAACCCCTCGGCCGTGGCGACGCGGCGGACGATGTCCGTGTCCCAGGTCTCCGCGAGGCCGATGGCCTGCGGGAAGATGGTGGTGGTCGTAGGGTTCCTGCGCCCCCAGTCAGAGGGGCCGCCCTGCGCGAGCCCGTGCAGGCCCTCGGAGTGCGGCGAGCCTTTGACGCCGAGGCGCGGGACGCTCGGGTTCGTGCCGAGGCAGGCGACCTTCTCTTCGAGCGTCATGAGCGAGATGAGGTTGTCGATCCTCTGCTCGGCGGGCAGGTCGGGGTTCCGGAACGGGTGCTCGTAGACGGCCGCCGCCTTCGCCCTGCGCGCGGGCGCGTGGAAGGCGAGCGGCGCGAGGAGGACAACGGCGAGCGCGGCGGACTTTAAGATGAGCGCGAGTCTGTTCATCTTCTCTCTACCTTCTTGAAGGAGTCTCCGGCAGCGTAGAGGCGAGCGCGTAGACGAGCGGGGCGTTCCAGTTGATGGCGATCTCGTTGACGCGGTAGTTGTCCGCGTCGTCAACCCAGTCGGTCGCGCGCGGCCAGCCGCCGCCGACGAGGTAGCCGGGCCACGCCCCGGCAGAGCCGGGGGCCATCGAGCGGCGGTCGTGGGGCGCGCGCGGAGGCTCAAACCCCACGCCCGTCACTAAGGAGCGGCCGTAGAAGTTCCGCCCCAGCAGGTGCGAGAGCGCGTCGAGCGCCGTCTCGACATAGACGGGCTTCGGCACGATGCGGTGGGCCGCGCGCAGCAGAGGGGTCGTGTTCGCCACGCCGCCGTTCGCGCCCCAGTAGTAGCGCGTGAGCGGGCGCGCGTGGGGGCTTCGGTCGCGGACGGCGACTATCCGGTCGGCCGTCTCGGTCAACGCCTCGCGAACCCGGCGCACGAGCCGCGGGTCGCGCCCCGGCCGCTTGGAGAAGAGGTAGGTGAGCATCCCCAGATTCTTCACGTCGCCCCAGCCCCAGTCTTGGCTGAACTTGCCCTCGAAGCGGCGTGCGCGCTCCTCGAAGTCGGCGAGGGCCTGACGGTCGCCGGTCGTCTGCCAGAGCTCGGCCGCGGCCCAGAGCCGGTCGTCGGCGTCGTCGGTCTGGTAGCCGCCGGTCGTGAAGCCCTTGAGGTCTGCGCGCCGGCTCTCGGGGTGCGCGCGGAGGAACCGGTAGGACTTGCGCGCGGCATCGAGGAGGCGGCGCGAGTACGCCGCGTCGAAGGGCCTGTAGGCGCGAGCGGCCGCCGCGGTCACGGCGACGAAGTCGGCCGTCGCCGCGCTGCTCCAGGGCGTGACGAAGCGCTCGGTCTTCTCGTCTTCGGGTTTGACGGCGGGGCCGAAGTCGCGCGTCGAGACCTTGTGATAGACCGAGCCGTCTTCGGCCTGCATCTTGAGCAGCCAGTCCAGCTCCCACTTCACTTCGGAGAGGTAAGCCGGAAGCTTTGTCTGACTCTCGGGAAGGCCGAGGTCAACGCGGCGCACGCGCGCGCCGAACTCCTCCCACGCGCGCAGCAGCAGGCCGACGGTCACGCCCGCGTTGACGACGTACTTGTTGTAGTCGCCCGCGTCGTGCCAGCCGCCCGTCGTGTCGAGCCGCGCGCCGGGCGAGCCGACGAAGTCGAGCCGCGCGTCTTCCAGATGACAGGCGGCGTGCGCGTACGTCACGCCGTCGTGTTCAAGGCTCACCGCGGAGCCGCAGCGCCAGAGGTGCATCGCGCGCACGGCCGTCTTGAACGTCGTCTCGTACACGTCGGCACTGACGCGGAAAGTCGCCGCGCGCCCCGCGCTCGCTTCGAGCCGGTAGAGTCCCGGCGCGCGCAGCGCCGTGAAGTCCGCGACGCAGAGGGCTTCGCCCGTCTCGTCGTCGCGGAGGGGGCCGCCCGACCTGCCGCGCAGGACGGTCGCGCCGTCGGAGACGCGCACGACCCGGAACTCCCCGCACGGCCCGGGCAGCGTCGCGCGCTTCCCGTGCCGCGGCAGGTAGCCGACGGTGTTGAGGCGCAGGCCCGCGCCGACCGCGGCGTGCGTGACTTGTGCAAAGGCCGCGAGGAGGGCGCAGGCGAGCGCCGCACGTCTCGGAGAGCGTCTTGTGGGATGATAGTTCTTCACTTTAAAAAGAGTCCTGAGTATGCTGGCTGGCGTCGAGTTTGACAACAGCGATGCGCGGGCGGTACTGACCTGATTTCCGAAGAGGAGGCTACTCTTGAGCGACAAGGTGCGTTGGGGCGTGCTGGGCGCGGCGAAGATCGCGGTCGAGAAGGTCATCCCGGCGATGCAGAGGGGCGGGTGGTCGGAGGTCGTCGCCGTCGCCTCGCGCGACGCCGGGCGGGCCGCGCGGGTCGCGGGCGAGCTGGGGATTGCGAAGTCGTACGGCAGTTACGAAGAGCTGCTGGCCGACCCCGACATCGAAGCCGTCTACAACCCCCTGCCGAACCACCTGCACGTGCCCTGGACTTTGAAGGCGGCCGAGGCGGGCAAGCACGTCCTCTGCGAGAAGCCGGTCGCGTTGAGCGCCGCCGAGGCGCGGCTCCTGATTGACGCGCGCGACCGCCGGGGCGTGAAGATACAGGAGGCGTTCATGGTGCGCACGCACCCGCAGTGGCTGGCCGCGCGCGACCTCGTGCGCTCGGGGCGCGTCGGCGAGCTGCGCGCGGTCGAGGCTTTCTTCAGCTACTTCAACCGCGACCCCTCGAACATACGCAACATCCCCGAGGCGGGCGGCGGCGCGCTGATGGACATCGGCTGCTACCCCGTACAGATTTCGCGCTTCGTCTACGGCGCGGAGCCGCGCCGCGTCCTCGCCCTCGTCGAGCGCGACCCCGACATGAAGACCGACCGCCTGACCTCGGCCGTCCTAGAATTCGAGGCGGGGCGCGCGGCCTTCACGTGCTCCACGCAACTCGCCGCGCACCAGCGCGTCGAACTGATAGGGACGCGCGGCCGCGTCGAGATCGAAGTCCCCTTCAACGCCCCGCCCGACCGCCCCACCCGCATCTTCGTGGACGACGGCTCCGCGCCCGGCGGCGCGAACGCAGAGACCATCGAGTTCCCGGCCTGCGACCAGTACACGATCCAGGGCGACCTCTTCTCGCGCGCCGTCCGCGAAGGCACCGAGCAGCCGATACCTTTGGAGGACGCGGTCAACAACATGGCTGTCATCGACGCCCTCTTCCGCTCGGCCGAGTCGGGCCGCTGGGAAGTTTTTACATGAGTTCGGGTCGGGCCGCAGGGAACTTTTTACACTGGTGCGGGCCGATGAAAATTTTTTTGTAGCCGGGGCAACTCGAACAGCGGTTGGCCCCTCAAAGGCACGCATCGAGTTCAAGCGACCCCGCCGGGGTTGTCCCTAAAGGTTGTACGTGCGTCCGCCCTCCGGGGCGCTCTCGCCCTTTCAACACAGCGCGGAAAGTAGACAGGACGAGTTGGGTCGGATACGTGTGCTTCGGGTACGTGGTGCTTAGCTCTTTATAACAGTCATCCACGGTTATCGTCTCGGTTAACAAAGGGCTCCCCTCACGGGCGGCCCTCACCCACCAACCTGTCTGACATTTTTTCGGAGGATGAATGAAGAAAGTTTTCGCGTTAGTTGCCACCCTCGCGCTCTGCGCGCTCGCGTTCTCTCCCGCTTTAAATAACGGCCGCGCGGCCGCCAAGAACGAGGACAAACCCAAGTACAAAGCCAACGAACTCCTGATCCAGTTCAAGGCCGACGCGACGGAACTGGACATCGTCTCGGCCCGCAACTCGGTCGGCGCACTCACCAAGAAGCAGCTTAAGAAGGCCGAGAAGGCTGCGGCCAAGGGCGAGCTTGAGCTGGCCACGATCCAGAGCGGCCTCTCGGTCGAGGACGCCGTCCGTATCGTCCAGGAGCACCCGGCGGTCGCCTTCGCCGAGCCGAACTGGGTCGTGACGCACATGGCGACGGCCACCGACACCTACTACACCAACGGCAACCTGTGGGGCATGTACGGCGACGCCACCAGCCCCGCCAACGTCTACGGCAGCCAGGCCGGCGAGGCGTGGGCGCGCGGCAGCGTCGGCAGCGACTCGGTCTACGTCGGCATCATCGACGAGGGCATCGACTACGAGCACATCGACCTCGCCGCCAACATGTGGACGAACCCTTACGACCCCGCCGACGGCGTGGACAACGACGGCAACGGCTACGCCGACGACGTGCGCGGCTGGGACTTCTTCCAGGACAACTCTTCGGTCTACGACGGCGCGCGCCCGGACGACCTCGACACCGACTCGCACGGCACGCACGTCGCCGGCACCATCGGCGCGCCGATGAACGGCCTCGGCGTCGTGGGCGTCAACTGGAACGTGACGATGATCTCGGCCAAGTTCCTCGGCCCCGACGGCGGCTCCATCGCCGACGCCATCGCCGCGGTTAACTACCTGGTTGACCTCAAGTCCCGCCACGGCCTCAACCTCGTCGCCATCAACAACTCTTGGGGCGGCGGCGGCTACTCGCAGGCGATGCACGACGCCGTCATCCGCTGCGCGAAGGCCAACATCCTCTTCACGGCGGCGTCCGGCAACGGCAACCTCGCGGGCATCGGCCAGAACAACGACACGAAGCCGAGCTACCCGTCGAACTACAACACGACCGTCGGCACCTCGACCGAGTCGGCGGCCTCCTACGACGCCGTCATCGCGGTCGCCGCGCTGACGAGCACGGGCGCGCTGGCGCGCTACTCGAACTACGGCGTGACGCAGGTTGACATCGGCGCGCCGGGCAGCGGCGTCTGGTCAACGATCCCGAACAACTACCTGGGTCGTCTCGACGGCACCTCGATGGCGACGCCGCACGTCACGGGCGGCATCGCGCTCTACGCCTCGACCCATCCGGGCGCGACGCCGCAGCAGATCAGGAGCGCCATCCTGACGACCGGCGTCAACACCTCTTCGCTCGTCAACAAGACCGTGACGGGCAAGCGGCTCAACGTCAGCACCTTCTAAAGACCTCGCCGGATAGGCGGTAACCACAGAGGCACGGCTTGAAGACATTAACTTCAAGCCGTGCCTCTGTGTCTCTGCGGTTACTTCTTCGCGGCGAAGGCGTCGGAGAGGGTGCGGACGCGGAGGCGTCGGCGCAGGTCGTCCGCGGAGACGGGGCGTTTGCCGCGGAAGCTCACCGTGACCTTCCGGCCGGGCAGGAGGTCGAAGAAGTTTTCGGCGAAGGAGCCTTCGAGCCCTTCCGCCGAGAGGTGGACGGCGCGCGCGAGGCGGTCAGTCGAGAGCGTGACGGCCACCTCGCGGCCGGCGCGCGCGACCTGCGCGGCGACGTTCGGCGCGGGGAGCTGTAGGTCTTTGAAGGGGCGGAAGTAGAGCGCGTTCGAGGAGACGGGGCGGCCGTTGGCCGTCAGCTCGCAGTGTAGAAAGACCCTTCGAGGGTCTTGCCCTTTGAGCAGCGTGGCGACGGGGAGACTCTGGTAAGTCTTGCTGGCGAGCGGCGAGACCTCGACGGGGGTCGTCGTGTCGGAGACGGCGCGGCCGTCGAAGTCGAGCAGGCGCACGCGCAGCTCCGCGCGCAAAGGCTCCGTGCGGTCGGAGACGACGTAGAGCCTGACCTGATCGCCTTCGACGTGCGGGCTCAGGAGCACGGGCGCGTAGAAGCGGCGCGCGTAGTATTGCAGAGCCTTCCAGCGGCCGAAGTAGTCCACGCTCGACCAGGAGGCGACCGGCCAGCAGTCGTCGAGCTGCCAGTAGAGCGCGCCCATGTTGTGCGGCATGATGCGGCGCAGGTGCTCGGAGCCGACGCGGATGCCCTCGGCCTGCAAGACCTGGCTCGCGTAGAGGAACGACTCGAAGTCCTTCGGCTCGGGGAAGTCGCGCAGCATGTACTCGCGGATGAGCTGGTTGCCGCGCGGGTGCTTCTGGTGCGCGAGCATGACGGGCGACTGTATGTCGTGATCCGAAGGCAGGGTGTAAGCCCTGACCGTCTCGATCAGGGGGAAGGACTGGAAGCCGTACTCGCTCATGAAGCGCGGGCGCTGCCGCTCGTAGTAGTCGAAGGGCTTCGACGCGTGCCAGACCTCCCAGTAGTGTATGTCGCCGATGCGCTGCGAGTCTGCGTCGTCTTCGAGGTTGGAGCTGGGCGAGCTGGGCCAGTACGGGCGCGAGGGGTCGTGCTCCGCGACGACCTCGGGCAGCACGCCGTGGAAGATTTTCTTGTAGTCGTCCCAGAGCTTCGCCGGCAGGCGCTCCTTCCAGCCCCAGTGCTGCCAGGCGGTCTCGACCTCGTTGTTGCCGCACCACAGGACGACGCTCGGGTGGTTGCGCAGACGCCTCACGTTATCGACCGCCTCGGCCCGCACGCTCTCAAGAAACTTCTCGTCGCCCGGGTACATGCTGCACGCGAACATGAAGTCCTGCCAGACCATCAGCCCCAGCTCGTCGCACAGCTCGTAGAAGTCGTCCATCTCGTAGTAGCCGCCGCCCCACACGCGCAGCATGTTCATGTTCGCGTCGCGCGCAGACTCCAGGAGATGCCGGTAACGTTCGCGCGTCACGCGCTCCGGAAAGCTGTCGGCCGGAATCCAGTTCGCGCCCTTGGCGAAGACGGGGACGCCGTTGACGACGAACATGAAACTCTTGCCCGCCGAGTCCGGCTGCTGCCGCAGCTCAAGCGTGCGAAGGCCGACGCGCGTCGAGAGTTCGTCTGAGACTTTCGCTCCGGAGAGAAGGCGCGCGCGCAGCGTGTAGAGCTTTTGCGAGCCGAGGCCCGCCGGCCACCAGAGCTGCGGGTTCGGGATGGAGAGCTTCAGGTCGAAGCGGTTCGTGCCCGGCGAGAGTTTCACCGTCTGTCTTGCCGCGGCGCGCCTGTCCGCGGGGTCTTCGACTACAACAACGGCGTCGGATGAGCCCGAAGATTCGACCTCGACCGCCGCGGTCAGTTGCGCGGCCGTCTTGCCCAAGCTGTCCTGTATGACCTGAAGGTCAACGAGCCGCGCGTCGTCCCACGCTTCGAGCCGCGCGGGCTTCCAGAGGCCACAGGTGACGAAGCGCGGCCCCCAGTCCCAGCCGTATTGATAGGGAGCCTTGCGCGTGTGCGGCGAGGTCTTCTCGCCCTGGTCGTTGACCGCCGGGAGTTCGTACCCGAGCGCCTTCATCCGCGGCAGCACCTCGTTAATCGGCGAGCGGAAGACGACGCGCAGCGTGTTCGGCCCCTCCTTCAGCGCGCCCTTCGCGTCCACGCGCCACGTGCGGAACATGTTGTCGGCTTCGAGCACCCGGCGCTCGTTGAGGTAGACCGTGGCGTAGGTGTCGAGCCCCTCGAAGACCAGCTCGACGTTCCGCCTCTTCAAAAAGGTGGCCGACGCATCGATGGTCGTGCGGTACTCCCAGTCGGCCTTGCCGATCCATTGCAGCTTCGGCTCGTTGTCGCGGTAGAAAGGGTCTTCGATGAGCCCGTTCGCCAGAAGGTCTGTGTGGACGGAGCCGGGCACCGTGGCCTTGCGCCACCCCTCTTTGCCGACCTGCCGGAACGTCCAGCCGGAGTCGAGCGGGACGGTCGTCCTCGTCTGCGCGTGCGCGGCCTGCGCCGCGAGCAGGAGGAGGGGCAGGACTGCAAGGGTCAGTCTTCTCGTCTTCACGCTTGTACCTCGCACGGTAAAAGTTCTGTATACTCCGGCACCAAACCGCGCACGGCGGCGGAGGACAGGGCTTTCAGGACTGACCGCCGGCCGTGTTTTCGTGAAGGCATAAGGCAACTCCGTCCGACCTGTCAACCGTAGGGGAACAGATGAACACACACAGACTCTCTCGCGCACACGCCCGCAAGGCCGTCACGCTCTTCGCCCTCGCCCTTTCCGCGTCGCTGCTCGCCTGCGTGCAGCCGGCCCAGCAGCCGGGCGCGGGCGGCGGCGCAACCGCGAAAGGCGGGCCCATCCGCATCGGGCTCTCGATGGACACGCTCAAGGAGGAGCGCTGGCAGCGCGACCGCGACCTCTTCGTCGAGCGCGCCAAAGAACTCGGAGCCGAGGTGCTCGTCCAGTCGGCCAACGGCGACGACAAGGCGCAGGTGCAGCAGTCCGAAAACCTCCTGACGCAGGGCGTCAACGTCCTCGTCGTCATCCCGCACAACGGCGAGGTCGCCGCCACCATCGTCGAGTCGGCCAGGGCCAAGGGCGTCCCCGTCGTCTCCTACGACCGGCTCATCCGCAGCAGCGAGCCCGCCCTCTACATCTCCTTCGACAACGAGAAGGTGGGCGAGTTGCAGGCGCGCTACCTCCTGGAGCGCGCGCCGAAGGGTAACTACGTCCTCATCGGCGGCGCGCCCACCGACAACAACGCGACCCTCTTCCGCAAGGGGCAGATGAACGTCCTCAAGCCCGCCATCGACCGCGGCGACGTGAAGGTCGTCTCCGACCAGTGGGCGAAGGACTGGCTGGCGAGCGAGGCCCTGCGCATCTGCGAGGACGCTTTGACGAAGTCGAACCGCGACGTGGTGGCCGTCGTCGCCTCGAACGACGCGACGGCCGGCGGGGCCGTGTCGGCGCTCGAGACGGCAGGGGTGGCCGGGAAGGTTCTGGTCTCGGGGCAGGATGCGGACCTCGCGGGGCTCCAGCGCATCGTCGCCGGCAAGCAGTCGATGACGGTCTACAAGCCCGTCCACCTGCTCGCGCGCCGCGCGGCCGAGGCGGCGGTCGCGCTCGCCAAAGGCGAGAAGGTGGACGCGCCCGCGCGCATCAACAACGGCAAGGTTGACGTGCCCTCGATCCTTCTGGAGCCCGTCGTCGTGGACAAGGCGAACATCGACGACACGGTCGTCAAGGACGGCTACCAGAAGAAGGAGGCCATCTACAACACACCTGCGGGGCAGGGGACGAAGTAGTCTCCGCGCCCTTGCATCACGGTTAGTCCCGGCGCGGACTGTGTTCGCGCCGGGACTATAACTTTTTGGATACCCTTCCGATTTTCGGATTCAGAATTTCGTAGCTCGGACGGGGTCTCCGCCGTTCTTCAACAAAATCAAAGGACGGATGACGTGCGGCCGGCGGGGCATGACTTTTGCGAACCAAAAACGCCGGTGTCAGCAACACCTTCCCCTATCGGGTCTAGGAACTCAAGAGCATTGCAGCTTTTAAAAAGTTCTTGACAAAGAATCTGAGCTGTAATACTAATGCTTTTGTTAGGTCGTGCAACAAACCCTTTAGGTCATTTTTCCGGTCAGCAAACAAAAACTCGTTTCCGTCTGAGAGGCTCGGGGAAGAATCCCCTCGGGTCTCCTCAGGAGCATTAAGCGCACTTCGGCTCCCCAAGGATAGCTGCTCGTGGATTGCTCCGAGCGGAGCCGCGCGCCCGCGGGCCTCGCCCACTGTCGCGGCGTTCGCGAAGTCAGTCGAGACGCGAAGGACTAGTCCACCGGAGGGTTCCCATGCTGTCAAGCAAACTGTCCACCCGAGAGGAAGGCAGGGCGTCAAAGATGAATCCCAACTTTAAGCTCAGGCGCGTCCGTCCGAGTCTCCTGCTCCTCGGTCTCGCGCTCTGCGTGTCGCTCGTCGCCTGCGCGCAGGCGACCTTCGCGCAGGCGACCGGCAGTGCGACCCTGCGCGGCACCGTCAAAGACCCGGCGGGCGCGGTGGTCCCGAACGCCTCCGTGACGCTGGTCAACCAGGGGACTAAAGAGGAGCGCAAGGCCACGACCAACGACGAGGGCGGGTACGTCTTCTCGGCGGTGACGCCCGGCACCTACACCGTCAGGGTCGAGGCCGGCGGCTTCAAGACCACCGAGCAGTCCGACCTCTCCATCGAGACCAGCAGCACGCGCGGCCTGGACATCAACCTGGAGGTCGGGCAGGCGAGCGAGACGGTCACCGTCACCGCCGAGCAGAACCAGCTCCAGACGGAGACCGGGTCCCGGGAGAACACCATCACGGCCAGCCAGATCGAGAACCTGTCGATCATCAGCCGCAGCTCGCTCGAACTGCTGCGCATCCTGCCCGGCGTGGTCGCCCCCGACAACACCGCCCTGGAGAGCATCGGGTTCGGCGACGGCGCCAACGCCAACGCCCGGTACAACGTCAACGGCATGCGCGGCGAGCAGAACAACGTCTCCATCGACGGCGCGCGCATGATCGACATCGGCTCGAACAACGGCACCACCATCACCGCCAACCCGGACATGGTGCAGGAGGTGCGCATCCAGACGAGCAACTACGCGGCCGAGCATGGTTCGAGCGCCGTCCAGATCAGCGCCACCACGAAGAGCGGTACCAGCGACTTCCACGGCTCGATCTACGACTACATCCGCCACCACAGGTTCCAGGCCAACGACCGCTCGAACACCATCAACGGCATCCCGCGCCCGAAGAGCAAGTACAACTACCCGGGCGGCAACCTCGGCGGCCCCATCACCCTGCCGCGCTTCGGCGAGGGCGGCCCCCACTGGTGGCAAAGGAAAGACAAGGCCTTCTTCTTCGTCGGCTACGAGCGCTACTACCAGCAGGTGGACGAGGGTTCGAGCCTCTCCCGCGTCCCGACGCTCAGGGAGCGGCAGGGCGACTTCGGCGAGGCGGTCGCAGCCGGCCAGAACATCACCGTCCCGGCCGGCTGCACGGCCAACGGGGTCGCGGGCAACAACGGCAACAACAACGACACCGCGCCGAACGGCGACCTCAGGCCCTGCGCCAACCCCTTCGGCCAGGCGCTGCTGAACCTGTTCCCGCTGCCCAACCGGGCGGCCGCCTACGGTGGGAACAACTACGTCTACAGCGTGCTCCGGCCGAACAACCGGAACCAGTTCACCTCGCGCTTCGACTTCAACATCAGCGAGAACACCCGCCTCTACGTCCGCGCCGCGCGCGAGTACGAGAAGCAGGGCTTCCCGCGCGGCCTGTGGTGGAACTCGTCGAGCTACGAGCTGCCCGGCAAGCTCCAGAGCAGCAACCTTGGCCGCTCGCTGGTCGTCAACCTGACCAACGTCGTCAACCCGACGATGACCAACGAGATCCTCTTCAGCGCCAGCAAGCTGAAGCTGAACTACGACTTCGCCGAGCCGGAGAAGGTCACCTGGGAGGGGCTCGGGCTCCAGCCGGTCGGCTTCTTCGCCAACCCCAACAACGCCAGCATCCCCGCCCGGCTGAGGAACACCAACCCGTACGTCCCCCTGAGCGTCATCACCTGGGGCCAGGGCGACTTCCACACCGCCTACGGCTACCCGATCCTCGCCTGGAACGACAGCTTCGCGCTGACGGACAACCTGGTGAAGGTGCACGGGACGCACACGATGAAGTTCGGCGCCTTCATCGAGCAGGCGAACAAGCGGCAGCAGTCGAACAGCGACACGAACATCGAGACCGCGCAGTGGGGCCAGACGACCGGCACCCTCAACAACTACGGCGACATCTTCGTCGGCAAGCCGATTCAGTTCGCGCAGGGCTCGGACCGCCCGATCGACAACTTCCGCTACTACAACTACGAGTTCTACGCGCAGGACAGTTGGAAGCTGCGCCCGAACATGACGCTCGAATACGGGCTCCGGTTCGCCTACCTGCCGCAGAATTTCGAGCGCAAGGGGCTCGGCGTGCTCTTCGACCCCTCGACGTTCGTCCCCAACGGGGGGGTCTTCTTGAACGGCGACATCACGCGGCCGAACGGCTTCAGGCTGGCGTCGCGGGGTGAGATCCCCAAGGGGGTCCTGCCGAACCTGGGGATCCAGTGGATGCCGCGCCTGAACTTCGCCTGGGACGTCGGCGGCAAGGGCGACCTGGTCGTCCGCGCCGGGGCGGGCCTCTTCAAGAACCGCGTGCAGGGTAACTACGACTACTACTCCAGCGGCGAGCTGCCGAACACGTACAGGGCCACGGTCGGCACCCCCTGGGGCGGGCCCAACAACAACGGGCTCACGTTCGGCGACCTGAGCAACATCAACCCGTTCACGACGATCTCGAACATCGACATCAACTCCCGCGACATCGAGTCGAACGAGATCCCGACGGTCGCCAACATGAGCCTGACGGTCGAGAAGCGGCTGCCGCTGGACAACATCCTCGCGGTCGCCTACGTCGGCACCCAGGGCCGTCACCTGCCCCAGCGGCGGAACGCCAACGTCATCCCGCTCGGGGCGCTTTCGAGCGGGTCGATCCCGCTCGCCACGCCGGTCTGCGTCAGCGCCGGCGGGTCGGGCAGCGCCGCGCAGAACGGCACCTGTCCGGGGGGCGGCACCCTCTACACCTCGCTGAATCTGTCGAACCCGGCCCAGCGCGCCGTCCTCGCCGACCCCATCCTCCAGCGGTTCAGGCCGTTCAACGCCTACAGATCCGTCGGCCTCTACCAGTTCACCGGCACCTCGACGTACCACTCGCTGCAGGCGACGCTGAGCCACCAGGGGCGTCGGCTCCAGTACTTCGCAACGTACACCTTCGGCAAGGCGCTGGGCACGGTCGCCACGGCCGAATCTGACGGGGCCGCGTGGGCCGACCCGATCGACACGCGCAACAGGAGCTGGGGCGTCCTGCCGTTCGACCGGACGCACGTCTTCAACCTGTCCTACAACTACAGCGTCCCGGACCTCGCGCCCTCCGGCTTCGACAACCCCTTCTCGCGGGGCGTCCTGAACGGCTGGCAGATTTCGGGCATCACGACGGTGCAGAGCGGCATCCCGGTCCGCCTGAGGTTCACCGGCGCCATCGCCTCGGCGGACACGGCCCAGGCGTGGTACGGCTCCGACGCCTTCAACGGCACCAACGCCGGCGCGAGCCTGGGCGCGGTCACCCCCGTCTACCTGCGGAACCCGCAGCGGGGCGGCACCGCGCTGGGGAGCTTCGCCTACGACCTGAGCGCGCTCGCCATCCCGACGTTCCCGAACACGGGCCCGTCGCAGCCGCCCTTCTACATCAGGACGCCGGGCCGGAGCAACTTCGACGTCTCGTTCTTCAAGAACTTCCACATCGACGAAACGAAGAAGATTCAGTTCCGGACGGGGTTCTTCAACGTCTTCAACCAGGCGTACCCGTCGCAGATCAACGTCACGACCACTAACCCGGCCCTGACCGACATCTTCCTCGCGCTCGATACGGAGTGCGTCCCGGGCGGGACGTTGACCCCGGCGCAGGCGCTGCCCACGGGGGACGGCACTAACGTCGCGACCGTCTGCGACCCGACCAAGGGGTACCAGTTCACCCAGAACACCCGCGACAACTTCGGCAAGATCCTGAACAAGCGCGGCCGCCGCATCGTGGAGTTCGCACTGAAGTTCGAATTCTGATTCGCCGGCCGGGCGGCGGGTTAACCTTCGGCGCGGGGGGCGGCCAGGCTCGCCCCCCGCGCCCTTCTCTTTGGTGCCGCGCCGCGGGGCGCGACTGTTTAGACCCTCCGTCTCCCGTGGAGGCTCTTATGAGAAGGAGTATTTGCGCCCTTGCGGGCCTCGCCCTCTGCGGCGCGCTGGCCGCGTCCGCGCGCGCGCAGGATCACGAGGCCGAGCAGCACGTCACGCCCGACCCCAACACGGCCGTCATCCAGGGGAGGGTGACGCTCCCCTCCGGGTTCGCGGCCAAGCGCTACGTCAGGATCACGCTGAGCACCGGGCACAGCATCCTCTCCACCCTCTACACCAACAGCAGCGGCGAGTTCCAGCTCAGGAATCTGTCCCAGGGCGTCTACTACGTGCAGGCCGAGGTGCAGGACGGGAGCTTCGACCCGGCCACGCGCAGGGTCGAGCTCGGGCGCGGGCTGACGGTTCAGTTGACGATGGAGCTGCGCGAGAAGACCTCGCCCGCCGCCGCCACCGCCCGGGCGGGCGCCCGGGTGGTCTCCGCCGCGGAGTTGCAGCAGTCGGTGCCGCCGGCCGCGAAGAAGCAGTACGAGCTGGGGCTGAAGTCCGTCGGCAAGGGCGACTTCGCTGAGGCCGCGGCCCGCTTCGAGGCGGCCCTCTCCGTCTACCCCGATTACCTCGCCGCGCGCAACGACCTCGGCGCGCAGTACCTCAAGCTCAAGCGGCTGGACGAGGCGGAGAAGCAGTTCCGGACGGTGCTCGAGCGCGACGGCAAAAACTTCAACGCGAAATACAACCTCGGGCTCGTCCACGTCGAGCGCCGAGACTACGCGGGCGCCATCGCGCAGCTCAACCAGGCCATCGCCCTCGACACCACCCGGCCGGTCGCGCGCCTCTGGCTCGGCTTCGCGCTGCTGAAGATGGGCGACGTGGCGGGCGCGGAGCGGGAGCTGGTGAAGTCCCTGGTGATGGGCGGGGCGGAGTGCGCGGCGGCCAACTACCACCTGGCGCGCATCAACCTCGGCCGCGGGGACACGGCCGAGGCGACGCGCTACCTCGGCGTCTACTTGGAGGACGCCCCGAAGGGCGAGCACGCGGAGGAGGCCAGGCAGCTCCAGCAGAGGATTCGGTCGGAGGCCAAGTCTCCCCCCAGACGTTGAGGCGTGCCCGGCCCGCCCTTCAGGGCGCGACGGTGAACTCGGTGGAGCGGCTGACGGCGCTGGCGCCGTCGCCGACGGTCACCTTCAGCTCGTAGACCCCCGGCGGGAACTTGTCGACCGGGAAGGCGCTGGCGTACTTGATCTGCCCCCGCGCGTCGGCCGCCGGGAGCTGGCCCGCGGTGCGGAACAGCCGGCGGCCCTGCTGTAGAATCTCCAGGGTCAACTGCGGCGGCGCGGCAGACCCCCTGGCCGGCCACGCCGTGAAGAAGAAGGCGAGCTGGCCGGCCGCGGACTTCGCGACGGGCTCGCCCAGGTTCGGGTAGACGAGCAGCTCGCCGAAGTGGAACGGCCGGCCCCGCTTCTGCTCCTCCGGGGTGAGCCGCTCGCCGCGCTTGAGCACCGCCACGCTGCTCAGGCGGGGGCGGCCCTCGTCGTCGGCGGGGATTTCGAGCGGGCTCGTGCGCACGCTGACCTTGCCCGCCGACGCGTCGTAGCCGATCAGCTCGACGGTGTATCTGCCCGGCGGGAGTTGCGTCTCGCGGTAGAAGAGCAGCTCCCCCTTCCTGGCCGCGTCCAGCTTGTCGGCCGGGCCGGCCAGGGGGTAGTGCTGGCTCATCTTATGGACGACCTGCCCCGAACGGTCTTTGACCAGCGCCAGGATCGAGATGTCGGCCCCGTAAGTCTTCTTGTCGCCGCCCACGGCGAACGTGAAGGCGGAGAGGGGGGCCTCGGCGAGAATCAGCGCGAGCCCCGGGCGGGTTGGGTCGGGGAAGCTCAGCGCGCCCGCGCGGAACGCGAAGGGGTTCGGGCCCGCGCGGGCGCCGCGCGCGGCGGCGAGCGCCGGGGCCTCGTAGTCGAGCAGGGCGAACTCGCCCGCGGACTCGACGGCGTAGTAGCCTTTGCGCGCCTGCACGTCGTAACTCTCGCGGCCCACCTTGACGCTCACCTGCCGGAAGCGGCCGTTGTAGTCCGTGTTCTGCGGGACGTAGGTGACCATGTAGTAGCCGCGCATGTCGTCGTTGATGCGGCGCAGCCCCGAGGCGAGGTCGTTGGTGTCGTGTATCAGGAAGCCGCCCGTCCCGTTGGCCAGTTGCCCCAGGCCGCTGCGCGGGTCGAGCCGGAGCAGGTACTCGTTCTTCTCCAGCGCCTTCATGTAGGGGCCGCTGGCGGTGTCGACGCTGCGCCCGATCTGTTGCATGCGCTGCGCCGCGAGCGCGTTCAGCTCGCGGGCGGTCTCGGCCGTGCCGCTCTCGACGCGGAGGCCGGCGGTGTCGATGGCGTAGATGGTGACGTTGGCGCGGTTGGCGGCGCTAATGACGGAGGGGAATTTCATCATCACGGAGGCCGGCAGGACCAGCCCCTCCGAGAAGAGGATGAGCGTCTTGCGGCCGGGGAGTCGCCCCATCGGGTTGATGACCGCGAGCAGGCTGTTGACGGTGGCGAACCCCTGCTGGTCGCGCTCCAAATCCTGGTACTGCTCGATCATGCTCGTCTGCATCTCGTTGAGCGCCGCCTCTATGGAGGCCGAGGCGATTGCGTCGGTGGCGGGCCCGCCCTGGCCGGGGCCGGTGGGGCCGCCGGCGGCCTGGGCCGCGCCGACCTGGCGGTCGAGCGCGGCGCCGCGTTCGGCCACCTCGCGCACCTTGGCCGCGCCCGACACGTAGGTCGAGGTGGCGGCGCCGGTGGCCCGCTCGACGGCCTGTCTGACGAGCTGCGCGTCGTCGGTGAAGGGCTGGAGGGTTCGCAGCGAGAGGTCGATCCCGAAGACCCCCGTGAAGTCCCCACGCGCCATGCCCTCCTGCGTGTAGGCCAGCCCGGCCTTCCGCGCCAAGGCGCGCGCCTCGGGCGAAAGGCGGTCGAAGACGAGGGCGATCACGCCCGGCGTCGTCGAGGGCGAGGGGGCCGGGGCGCTCTCGGCCCCGCCCGCTTTCGCTCCCGCGCCCCGGGCGGTGCCCGTCTCGCTCGACACGAAGCGGAACGAACGTATCTGCTGGCGGACGCCGTCCTCGTAGACCTCGAAGTCGGCCTCCTTCAGGTCCTTGACGGGCCGGCCCCTCTTGTCCTTGACGACCACGTCGAGCTTCACCTCCTGCGAGCTGACCCGCACCACCTCTTCGTCCTGCGGGTTCTGCGCGGCGGCGTGGCGGCCGAGGGGAAGCAGCGAGGCGACGACGAGCAGGGTGAGCACGGACTTTTTCATAGGACGGCCTCCTGATGACTGTTCGGGGATGATTGCGGATTGGTTAATTCGACAAAGAATCGCGGAGAAAGTATAGTTACATTCTCTGGCAAAGGCCAGCTTGATTAGGCATCAAAGCCCCGGCCGTGACGCACTTTACGGCGCGGCCCGCGGGCTTCAGGGCTCGCCTAAATCCCCGGGGCGAGAACCCCTGGACGAACCCTCTCAGCGTGCTATGGCTAACGTGAATCGGTGGCTCTTTAAGGCGCTGCTTTCGCTCGCGGCCTGCGTGTGTCTGCTGCCTGCGGCGCAGGCGCAGGCCGACGTGGAGAGCGCCTTCGCGCGGGCGACCCAACTGCACGAGGCGGGGAAGCTCGAAGAGGCGATCCGGGCCTACCAGTCGATCCTGGCGGCGAACCCCGGCCGGGCCGACGTGCGGTCGAACCTCGGGGCCGCGTACTCGCGGCTGGGCCGGTACGAGGAGGCCATCGGCCAGTACAAGCAGGCGCTCGGGCTCGACCCGCGCAACCAGGCGATCCGCTTCAACCTCTCGCTGGCCTACTACAAGGCCGCGTTGTTCGAGGAGGCCGCCGCCGAGCTTTCGCGCTTCGTCGCCGCGGCGCCGGCCGACCTCCCCGAGCGGCTCAACGCGACCCTGCTTCTGGCCGACTGCCAGGTGCGGCTGGGCGAGTACAAGAAGGCCGTCGCGCTGCTGTCGCCTTACGAGAAGGACGGCACGGGGACGCCGCACGGCCGCGCGGTCGCCTACCTGCTCGGCAACGCCCTGATCGGCGACGGCCAGCTCGACCGTGGGAAGTGGCTCATCGACGGCGTCTTCCGCGACGAGGACAGCGCCGAGGCGCGGCTGCTCATCGGCTCGCTGATGCTCTTGATGGACGACGGGCAGGGCGCGGTTAGGGAGTTGGAGCGCGCCATCGCGTTGAACCCGAAGCTCCCCGCGCTGCACGCCTGGCACGGGCGCGCGCTGATGCGGATGGGAGATTCGGAGAAGGCCAGGGCCGCCTTCGGGGTCGAGCTGGCCGCCAACCCGAACGACTTCGACGCGAACCTCTACACGGGCGTGCTGCTGCGGCAGGACAAGCAGTTCGACGAGGCCCTGCGCTACCTGACCCGCGCCGCGCAGCTCCGGCCCCGCGAGCAGTACGCGCGCTACCACCTCGGCGCGGTGCTCGCCGCGCTGGGGAAGCCGGACGAGGCGCGGCCCCTGCTCGAAGGCGTGGCGAAGGAGTACCCGGACTTCGTCGAGGCGCGCGTGCTGCTGGCGTCCGTCTACTACCGGCTCAACCGGAAGGAGGACGGCGACCGCGAGCGCGCGGCGGTGCAGAGGCTGAACAGCGAACAGCAGGCCAAGCGCCCCGACGCGCAGAAGGGGGCGGACGCGCCCGCCCCGCCCAAGGAGCCCTAGCGCCCGCCGAGTAGAAGCAATACCGCCGAAAGGAAAGTCAAAAGGCTTGTCGAGTGGTCTTATCCTCAAAGCTCTAATCACCCTGACGCTGGCGGGGACTCTCCTGTCCCAGCCCACGGCTGCGGGCGCGCAGACGAAGGGGCGCGCGCGCCAGCCGCGGGCGAAGCCCCAAGCGCCGCAGCCGCAGCAGGCCCCCGACCGCCCGAGCCCGGCCTTCGACCAGGCCGTCAAACTCGGCGACGAGGCGCGCGCCGCCACCCGCCTCGAAGAGGCGCTCGGCCACTACGCACAGGCGCTCAAGCTGCGGCCGAAGTGGGCCGAAGGGTGGTGGTACGTCGGCGCCATCCTCTACGAGAGGGATCGCTACGCGGAGGCGCGCGACGCCCTGCGCAACGTCGTGGAACTCGACCCCAAGCGGGGCGCGGCCTGGGGGCTGCTCGGCCTGTGCGAGTTCCAGACGCGTGAGTACGAGCGCGCGGGGAACTCCCTGCTGCGCGGCCGCGCGCTCGGGTTCGACGGCAACCGGGAGCTGGCGGCCGTGGCCACCTACCACGCGGCGCTGCTCTACATCCGTTTCGAGCAGTTCGAGGTCGGCTTCGACGCCCTGACCGACTTCGTGCGGGTCGGCAACGAGGGCACCAAGGTCATCGAAGCCTTCGGGCTGGCGCTGATGCGGATGCCCTTCCTGCCGAGCGAACTCCCGGCAGACCGGCGCGAGCAGGTGATGCTGGCGGGGCGGGCCGGCTACGACATGGCCGCCCGCCGGATGGATCAGGCGCGCGCCGCCTTCGACACGCTGCTTCAGCGCTACCCCAACGAGCCGAACGTCCACTACGCCTTCGGCGTCTACATGCTCAACCAGGACGCCGACGCGGCGATGAAGGAGTTCCGCCGCGAGCTGGAAATCTCGCCGCAGCACTACCCGGCGATGACCCAGATGGCCTTCGAGCACCTTAAGCGCGACGAGTTCGAGACGGCCCTGCCGCTGGCGGAGAAGGCCGTGCAGCTCGCCCCGAAGATGTTCGCCGCCCGCAACGTCCTGGGCCGCGTCCTGCTGGAGCTGGGCCAGATCGACCGCGCCATCAAGGAGCTGGAGGAGGGGACGCGGCTCGCGCCCAACAGCCCCGAAATGCACTACGCGCTGGGGCGCGCCTACCGCCGCGCCGGGCGCGAGGCGGACGCCAGGCGCGAGGTCGCGCTCTTCCAGAAGTTGCAGGAGGAGGCCAACGCCCGCCGCAACGCGCAGGTCGGCCTCGGCGGCGAAGAGGCCGGCGGCGAGCCCAAGGCGAAGCCCTGACTCTCGGGGGCGCGGAATTCATATTTGATTGAACCCTGCGGCAGTCCTGTCTTAACAATCGCACGAAGCGGATGATGAATAGCAAGGGGCTTAGTGTCAGCAAGAACGCGGTGCGCCTCGCGGCGGTCGCGCTCCACCTGCTGCTTTTCGGGGCGGCCTCCTGGGCCTGGTCGGAGCCGTCCGGCGGGCAGGGCCCCCGCGTGCGCTGGCACCCGAGGCGGACGCCCGCGGGCGTCGAGTTCGTCGGCGACCAGACCTGCGCGCAGTGCCACAAGCAGACCGTGGCGGCGCACGCGGGGAGCCCGATGGCCCTGGCGATGGAGCCGGTGGCGAGTTCAAAGGTTCTCATCGAAAACCCTTCGATGACCTTCCGCACGGGCCCTTACCTCTACGAGATTAAGCGTGAGGGGAGCGGGAGCGTCTACAAGGTCACGGACGGCAAGGAGACCGTCTCGCTACCGATCCTCTACGCCTTCGGGCAGGGCAAGGCCGGGCAGACCTACGTGCTCGAATACGAGGGCGCTTGGTACGAGAGCCTCGTGAGCTACTACAACGAGGTCAAGGGGCTCGACTTCACCATCGGCGCGCCGCGCACCGTCCCCGAGTCTCTGAGGAAGGCCGTCGGCCGCCGCCTGTCGGAGAGGGACGTGGCCGACTGCTTCAGTTGCCACTCGACGGGCGGCATCGTCGCCGGGAAGCTCAAGCTGGACAAGATGACGCCCGGCATCCGCTGCGAGGCGTGCCACGGGCCGGGCGGGGCGCACGCCGAGGCGGCGCGGAAGAAGGAGCCGAGCGGCGACCTCATCTACAACCCGCGGGTGCTGAGCGGCGACCAGTTGTCGCAGGACTTCTGCGCCTCCTGCCACCGCGGCAACGACGAGTTCGGCCTCCTCCAGAGCATGGAGCTGAACAACGTCCGGTTCCAGCCCTACCGCATGTTCCACAGCAAGTGCTACTCCGACGACCGGAGGATAAGCTGCACGGCCTGCCACGACCCGCACGAGCCGGTCAGGACGGACGCGGCCTACTACGACTCGAAGTGCGCGGCCTGCCACGCGCCGAAGGGCAGGACTCCGGCACTCAGAACCGCGGCGAAGTCTCAGGCCGCCGAGCGCCCCTGCCCCGTCGGCACGAAGGACTGCGTCTCCTGCCACATGCCGAAGCTCGGCCCGCCGGAGGCGCACTTCAAGTTCACCGACCACTTCATACGCGTCGTCAAGTCGAACGAGGTCTACCCGAACTGATGCGACACCTGTTCCCTGTATTCGTCCTGGCGGCGCTGCTGGCCTCGGCGCCCCCCGCCCCGCGCGGGCAGGCGGCCCCGCAACCACAGCAGCCACCGCAGCAGCCGCAACCGCAGCAGCAGCCGCAACAGCAGCAGGCGGTGACGTTCGCCGAGGTTCCGCCGGGCGAGAGTAAGATCGTCTGGACGCACGAGAACGCGCGCTCCGAGGCGCACCACCTGCCGGAGACCTGCCACGGCGGCGGCATCTTCTTCGACTACGACGGCGACGGCTGGCTCGACATCTACCTCGTCAACAGCGGCCCGGCCGACTTCTACAAGCCGATCGCGCCGCTCAAAAACGCCCTCTACCGCAACAACCGCGACGGCACCTTCACCGACGTGACCGACAGGGCGGGGGTCGCGGGCGGCACCTTCGGCATGGGCGCGGCCGCCGCCGACTACGACGGCGACGGCAAACAAGACCTCTACGTCACCGCCTACGGGCGCAACATCCTCTACCGCAACAACGGCGACGGGACGTTCGCGGACGTGACCGACAGGGCGGGCGTCGCCGCGCCGGGCTGGTCCACGCAGGCGACCTTCTTCGACTACGACGGCGACGGCAAGCTCGACCTCTTCGTGTCGAGCTTCGTCGAGTACAGCGCGGCCGGCACCATCTTCTGCGGCGACAATAAGGTCGGCCGCCGCTACTACTGCGTCCCGCGCGTCTTCAAGCCGCGGCCGAGCCACCTCTTCCGCAACCGGGGGGACGGGACGTTCGCGGACGTGAGCAGGGAGTCCGGCATCGCCGCCTCGCCGGGCAAGTCCTTCGGGGCGGTGGCGACCGACGTGAACAACGACGGCCTCACAGACCTCTTCGTCGCTAACGACACGATGCCCAACTTCCTCTTCGTCAACCAGGGGAAGGGCAGGTTCGAGGAGGTCGGCCTGCCGGCGGGCGTGGCCTACAGCGACGCGGGCGCGCCGCGCTCGGGGATGGGCGTGGACGCGGCCGACTACGACGGCGACGGGTGGCAGGACCTCTTCGTCGCCAACATCGACCAGGAACTCTTCAGCCTCTACCAGAACCAGAAGGACCTGACCTTCGTCGACAAGCCGGGCGAGATCGGGCAGGCGACGCGGCTCCTGAGCGGCTGGGGCCTGAAGTTCTTCGACTACGACAACGACGGCGACCCCGACCTAATGCTGGCGAACGGGCACCCCGACGACATGGTCGAGCTGCAGTCTTTGAAGGTGAAGTACAAGGAGCCGATGCTGATGTTCGAGAACGTCAGCGGCAAGTACGTGAACGTCTCGGCGCGGTCGGGCCCCGTCTTCCAGAAGGACTTCCCGGCGCGGGGCCTCTCCGTCGGCGACTACGACAACGACGGCGACCTCGACGCGCTCGTCGTCAACAACGGGGCCGCGCCGGTGCTCCTGAGGAACGAAGGCGGGAACCGCAACAACTGGCTCGGGCTCCAGCTCGTCGCGACCCGGAGCAACCCCGAGGCGGTCGGCGCGGTCATCACGTGGGAGGCCGGGGGCGTCAAGCGCACGCGCCTGAAGACGGGCGGCGGCAGCTACCTCGCCTCGCACGACCCGCGCGAAGTCCTCGGCGTCGGGAGGGCGGCGAAGATCGACAGCGTCGAGATACGCTGGCCGAGCGGGCGCGTGGACAGGCTCACCAACCCGCCGCTCAACAAGTACGTCAAGGTCGTCGAGGGCGGCTGAAGGCCCGCGCTCACTTCTGGAAGGTGATGTTGTCCACGACCACCGTCCCGTTCAGCGGCGTACACCGCTCGCAAGCGGCGGTCAGAGAGATGGCCGTCAGCTTCTTGAGCACGTCCTGGGTGCTCACCTTCGTCGCCGCCCACGTCGGCTGCTTGAGCGAGCTGAGCGGAATCTTGTAGGTGTTGAAGCCCTCCTTGACCTTGAAGACCATCTGCGGGAAGCCGCTCGTCAGGTTGATCCCCTGGCCCCGGCTCATGATCTCCACCCGCAGGTTCGACACGCCCGGCGCGCCCTTCGCGTAGACCTGCATCGAGAGGAACTTGTAGCCGCTCAGGTCTTCGGCCGCGGGCTTGCCGTCCTTGTCGGGCAGCCCGTGCACCTCCACGCCGACGCCCGCGTACGCGTTCGGGGAGAGAAGCTGGTAGTCGAAGGCGATGGCGTGGTTCGGGTCGTCGGGCTTGAGCCTCACGATCTCGGGCGCGGCGGGCGAGGCCCCCTCCAGCCCCTTGAAGCGGCTCGGCGTTGACTCCTGGTAGGAGACCAACTGCACGAAGCCGCCCCGCTTGCTGAGCGGCCTCTTATCCTGTGCGTTCTCGAAGTCCGCGTAGACGAGCTGGTCGCCGTCGGCCGGGGACGAAGGCGCGGGCGTCTGCGCCTTCGTCCCCGGGGCGGACGCCAAAGCGGCGCACAGGAGCGGCGCGCAGAGGAGTGCGAAGAAGAAGTTTGCTGAACGTTTCATCAGAAGCTCTCCGTGGGCGGGATTAAACGCCGGCCTGCGCCGGGACTGCCGTGGATTATAACCCCTGACTCCGCCGCGCGCGCGGGATATTTGCTCCCCCGCCGCGCGCGGTTTTTTTCCTTGACTCGCGCGGGCTCTGGCCTTAATCTCACCCTCATTTGGCGGGTTTCCGAACAAAGTTCAGCAGGGCACATTCCGAGAGACTTCGGCGTGCGGTTTCCGCGGGCGGGGGCTCCGCGGGGCGGCAGGCCGCGCCCCCGTCACACCTCGCCGTCCGTCCAGGCCGTTCGTGGAGGCCGAAGCCCGTGTGTGTTTATGAGTCTCCCCTATGCGACGCATAAATCTTAAGAAGGCCAGTGTCGCCCGCTCCGACACCATCCGCAACATCAACCGCCAGATTGTGCTCAACTACGTGCGCGAGCGCTCGCCCATCTCGCGCGCCGAAATCTCGCACGAGACCGAACTCCAGCGCTCGACCGTCTCGCTCATCGTCGAAGAGCTGAAAGACCAGGGGCTCATCGAGGAGATCGAGGGCGAGTCAACGGGCGGCCGTCCGCCCACGCTCCTGCGCCTGCGCGCCGCCGGCCCCGTCGCGCTCGGCGTGGACGTGGGCACCAAGCAGACGATGCTCGCCATCAGCGACATCGCCGGCCGCGTCATCGACCGCGAGAGCTTCAAGACCGACCCGGAAGCCGACGCGACGGTCGAGAAGATTCTCGAATGCGCCGGACGCCTCATCAAGCGCGGGAGGGGCGTCGAGGGCGTCGGCGTCAGCGTCCCCGGCCTGGTCGAGCCCGAGCGCGGCCACGTCATCTTCATCCCGCACTACCGCTGGCGCGACTGGGACGTGGCGAAGGCCCTGAAGCAGGCCACGGGTCTGCCCGTCAGCATCGACAACGACGCGAACGCCGTGGCGCTGGCCGAACTCTGGTTCGGGCGGCCCGAGATTCGGGAGGTGCGTGACTTCGTCATGGTGCTGGTCGAGGAGGGCCTGGGGACGGGGCTCGTCTTCGACGGGCAGGTCTACCACGGCGAGGCCGGCGCGGCGGGCGAGTTCGGCCACATGACCATCGGCGCGGGCGCGCCCGTCGCCTGCGCCGCGGGCAACTACGGGTGCTGGGAGGCGTTCGCCTCGGAGCGCGCGGCGCTGGCGCGCTACGCGAAGCTCGCGCCGCGGGGCGAAGGCGTCGAGACCTTCTCCCGCCTGGTGGACGCGGCGCTCGGCGGCGAGGCGGCGGCGCGCGCGGCGCTCGTCGAGACGGGGCGCTACCTCGGCGTCGGCATCTCGAACGTCGTCAAGGGGCTCAGCCCCAAGTCGGTCATCGTCGGCGGCGAGATCGCGCGCGCGTGGCCGCTCATCTCCGAAGAGCTGGTCAAGGCCGTCGAGGAGAACAGCCTCTGCCGCGGCATGAAGATCGCGCGCATCATCCCCTCGACGCTCGGCGAGACCCCGCGGCTGATGGGCGCGCTGAGCCTCGTGCTGTCGAGCAAGTTCGCCGCCGTGACGACCGCTTAAGCCGTGAACCGTAAACCGTGACAAGAAGAAGGCACGTTCTTCCTCTTGTCACGGTTTACTTTCTTCCTCTAGCGAGAGGGGAGTAATTAAAGTCTAATACCTCTACTAAATCTTGCAATCGAGTTATTCACAACGTGTGGTATTCTCTGCCAACCTCATTGAAGGAGAGTCACATGAAAAAGTTCTATCTCTCGGCCATAGCCCTTATCACAATTGTAATCTCTCTCTACTACCTCGGCCCTTTAAAACCTATCGTCGATGCACACTGGGAAATCAGCTTGCTTATTTTGGGGATAATTATTGGGCTAATACCATCGGCCTTGATGGGACACATAGGCAATAGAATAACTGAGGAGAAGAACAAGAAGAGTCGTGAGGCAAAGTTGAAGCAGTTCATTGACCGCCTCAGTTCTGAAGCAAGAAAGTTTGTGTATTCAAGAACGGATGACAGTGAGGTGGAAGGGCGACGTGAAGCAGTTGCCTCGATAGTCAAAAGGCTATCTCAGGAAATATTCGGTCAAGACTACCCTCCTATTGAGACCATCAGGCCGGGAGAGACTGTCTATCCCGAGTTGCCGTGTAAATGGTGTCATCGCGGCCACCAATCTGATGTCGGTGCAAGGGGTGACTGCATCAACTGCCAACTTCCTATGGACTTGTGGGTAGGCATTCAAGGCGATACGCAGAGGCAGCAAAAGCAGTAAATACACCCGTCTATTTGGGGGGTAACGCGCCGTATGTGGAAAGACTACGTAGACATCTTCTCTGCCTTACTAACTCCCACCATTGCGCTCATCACTACGTATATTGCTATCCAGCAGTACCGTAGAGAACGGGCGAAGTTTAGGCATGAACTGTATGACCGAAGGTTGGCGGTCTTCAAAGCGGCCAGCAAATATTTAGCAATAGTCACGAGCTACAACACCATCATTGATACGGTTCAAGAGGAGATTAATGCGTATAACGAGTTCGTAGCGGCGAATATGGAAAGCCAGTTTTTGTTTGATAAGGAAGATTGGCTCTACCTGGGCAACATACACATGACAGGGACTAAGCGCTCCATGGCTCGGCTTATGCTCAGAAGTGATGACCCCGCCTCAGTGAAGGAGTACGAGCAGAGTCTAGCCGAGGCTGCGGAGACACATAGGGAGCAAGCCATGCGCTTACGAGAAGTGTTTGTGAAGTATTTAGATGTGAAGAAGCTCAAGTAGACACACTCCCGCCTTCCCCACTTTTTATTGATTTTCTCTACGAGGAGGCGCATCATTATCGCTAATAGGAGGTGCTGCTATGAAGGATTGGCGTAACGCGCTTATCGGCCTACTCACCGCTGCTCTTGTGGGGGCAACTTACTTCTTCTCTAAAAACATTATAATCATCCAAAATGGCTCGAATAATAACGCCACCATCACACAAGAATCACCCAACAAACAGTCAGCAGGGATACCGACACAAGCAGCTCCTCCGACAAAGAAATCTCCTGTTAAAGCTAGGGTGAGCCAAGCGCCTACCGCTCTTGGGCGACAGTATCGAAGCGTACCAGTCGATGATACGATAAGATACGATGCAGCGTCTCTGGATGCTCTAATCCCCCCGGCTCAAACTCCCCTTCCTGTTGCCCAACCTGATAACCTGCCTCCTCCGGCGCAGCATCCCCTTCCTATTGCAAGCAGTCCGGAAGTTCCGTAAGTAACTCAGGCTTAGATACACTCCCCATTACTCTGCTAATACCCTTAGCAGGTTTACGGTTTACGCCTGTCTTCAGTTGCGACCTGCCGTGACGGCGGGCCAGTCGTCGGTGCGGAAGGGAGAGGCGGGCAGGCCGTCGGCGTTGTAGAGGTTGGCCGTCGGGTTGTCGGCCCAGGCGTAGCGCACGGCGACGGGCGAGGGCACGTCTTTGCTCCGCACGACGACCGCGTCCTTTTCGATGCGCGCCTCGGCCGGCACGAACTTGCGATCCGCGCCCGCGACGTAGAAGCCCGCGGGCGGCCCGCCGTCGCGCGTCCTCAAGCCCCCGGCGTGCTTGAACGAGACGCGCACCCTGTCGCCCTCGACTTTATAAGTGTCGTAGAGCGGCCCCGACTTCTCCAACTTCAACCCATAGGTGTCGGCCAGCGCCCAGCGCGCGAGGCGGAGCCCCACGTCGAGCTTGTTGCGCGGGTGTATGTCGTCGGGGTCGCCGATGTCGATGGCGACGGCCATCCCCGTGTTCGGCGCGGCCTTGAGCGTTAAGGTCTGCGCCTCGCGCAGCTCTGCCCACTCGCTGTCGATTGAATCCTGTGGCCTGGCCTTCCAGTTGGCGAGCTGTACGAAGTAGAAGGGGAAGTCGCCGACGCCCCACGCCGCGCGCCAGTCGCGGATCATCGCGGGGAAGAGGACTCTGTACTGGTGAGCGCGGCCCGCGTTCGACTCGCCCTGATACCAGATGGCCCCGCGGACGGCGTAAGGCGTGAGCGGCGCGAGCATCGCGTTATAAAGGACGGTCGGGTTGTTCTGGTTCGCGGCCCCGGGCGGCTGTGGCTGTTTCGTCCAGTCGATGTCGCGCGAGGGCACGGTCGCCTCTTCCTTGTAAAACCACTCGCCGCTTAAGGCGACGCCGCCCTCCTTCGCCGCCGAAGCCTCGGGCGCGAGCGACATCTCGCCGCCGCCGAAGCCGCCGCCGCCCACGCGGTCGAAGACGCGCACGGCCAAGGTGTTGCGCCCCGCGCGCACGAGCGAGCCGGGGACGCGGTACCGGCGCGCCACGATCCACGCGTTCGGCGTGTCGGTGCCCGTGGAGCCGACGCGCACGCCGTTAAAGTAGGTCGTGTCGAAGTCGTCAATCGCGCCGAGCTTCAGAGTCAAGTCCTTCCCCGCCCACGCCGCGGGGACTTCCACGTCCCTCCGGAACCAGACGACGCCGTCCACGTCCAGCCCGACCGTCTCCCAGAGTTGCGGCAGCAGCATCCTCTTCCAGCCGGCGGGGTCTTGCCCGGGCCTCGCGTAGCCTGCGGGCTCGCCCTTGTTGCCCGGGTCTGCCATGACGTACTTGCTCGCCCACTCGGCCTGCGCGCGCTCGTACTCGCGTTGAAGACGGGGCACGTCCGTCAACTCTTTGTCATACCTTTCGAGTATCGGCTTGAGCGTCGGGTCTGCGGCGAGCGCGGCGCGGCTCGTCCAGGCTTCGGCGGGCGTGCCGCCCCAGGAGGTGTGTATAAGTCCGACGGGGACGCCGAGCCTCTTGTGCAGCTCGCGGCCGAAGAAGTAGCCGACCGCCGAGAACTGCGCGGCCTCCTTCGGCGTCGTGACGACCCAGCGACCTTCGACGTTGTCGAGCGGGTCGGCCGAGGTCTTCTTCGCGACGGTGAAGAGGCGTATGAAGGGGTAGTCGGCCGCCTCGGCTTCCTTCGCGCCGCCCTGCGCGTTGACGAGCGACCACTCCATGTTCGACTGGCCGGAGCAGACCCAGACCTCGCCGACGAGGACGTTCCTGAAGGCGAGCGTGTTGCGACCCGCCACGGTCAGCTCGAAAGGCCCGCCCGCCTTGTGCGGCCCCGTGAAGACCTCCCAGCGTCCGCGCGCGTCGGCGGTCGCGGCAGACTTCTCCCCGCGGAACGTGACGGTCACGCGCTCGCCCGGCTCGGCCCAGCCCCAGAGTCGGACTTTGCGCCCCTGCTGCAAGACCATGTTGTCGCCGACGAGCGACGGCACGCGCACGTCGCCGCGCGCCGCCGAGGCGAGGACGAGAAGCAGGAGGGAAGCGGTCAGCGCGAGAATTTTTCTATCGATGTTCATCGGTTCGGGTTCCGTTGCGGAAAGCCGCGCTAGCGGCGTCTGAATTTAGCCCGGCCTTTCAAGGCCGGGTAAGTATGATGACGGCGAGGCCGCGTCGCGTCAGCGACGCCTGAACGGAGTCGCATGTTCACGCGTCGCTGATGCGACGCGGCACATTAATCGTCGGCGTGCCCGGCCTTTCAAGGCCGGGCTAAACTCACGCGCCGCTGACGCGGCGTTTTATTGGCCGTCGCCGTAGATGATGCCGCGGCCGTTGGTGCCGAAGTAGACGCGGCCGTAGATGCGCGGGTCGCCGGTGATGGCCGTGTCGCCGGCGCGCCCCCACTGGTGCTGGTCGTCGTTGATGCGCACCCACGTCTGCCCCGCGTCCGTCGAGCGGAAGATGCCGCGCACGCCCGCGACCTGCGCCACCGCGTAGAGGGCCATGTAGGTCTGCCCCGCCGCAGCCTTGCCGAAGCCGATGTTGTCGGCCTCCTCGACGTTGGCGAGCTTGACGAAGCTCTGGCCCGAGTCGGTCGAGTGCCAGAGGCCGTACGTGTTGTCCCACTCGGCCCCGCCCGCGAGCCAGATGTCCCCCTCGCGCCCGGGCACGGCCTTGAACCTGACCGGCCCGTTCAAGGGCAGGCCGGCCGCGGGCGTCGGAGTGAAGGTCTTCCCGCCATCAACACTCCGGTAGAAGACGCCCGACTTGAAGCCGTAGAACTTGTTCGGGTTCACGCGGTCTGACGCGACGCGCGCGCCCGCGGGGATGCCCGTCGAAGCGGCCCACGTCTTGCCGCCGCCCGTCGTGTAGTGGACACCTATCCCTGCCGGACTCCAGACGATCTTCCCGCCGCCGGTCGCGGAGACGGCGACCACCCCGCCGCCGGTCAGTCCCGAAGGTTGCGCCGAGACGGCCGCCCAGGTCGTGCCCCCGTCGGTCGAGACGGCGAGGCTCTTCTCGCAGTTGGCCGTGTCGCCGTTGGCGGCGCGGACGATGTAGGAGGGGCTCAGCTCCGCGTAGTCGAGGCTGACGCTGTTCCCGCGCACGGGCGCGGCCTGCGCCGCGGGGACGACGTTCACGTCGTTGTGGCGGAAGCCCGTGATGTCCGCGAGCGCGCTGATGAGCGGCGCGCCCGAGGGCGGGCTGATGAGGTCCTGGACGGCCGTCTCCTCGATGCCCTGCGCCATGACGCGGATTGTGATCTGGCTCGTGGCGCTCAAGTCCCACGTCGTCAGGTTCGTACTCCCGTACAGCGTCGCACCCGTGCCGTACATGAAGCGGTCGGAGTTGAACGGGTCGATCTCCAGAGCCTCCGTCATCCAGCCGAGCTTCGGGTTGACCTCCGCGCCGGGGCGCCCGCCGCCGCAGAGGGGCGCGGCCGGCCACTTGAGCCACGGCGACGCGCTGATGTCCTGCGTGTAGCGGAACGAGCGGTTCGGGTAGCGCGTCCAGTCCCAGATGCGGCTCCAGGTCTGCCCGCCGTTCGTCGAGCGCCAGATCATCGTGTCCGGCCACCACGAGCTGTAGGCCGTCACCATGACGACGTTCGGGTTCTGCCTGTCCACCGAGAGCCCGCTGTAGCCGAAGAAGTTGTCGTTCGTGTTCGACGAAGGTATTGGACTGATCTGCGTCCACGCCCCCGTGGCCGTGTTGAGCTTCCAGACGTCGCCGCGCCCGCCGTCGTACGGCCCGCCCTTGTCGCTGTACGCGACGTAAAGAGAACCGTTCACGGTGTCGAGCACGCCCTTGTGCGGCAGGAAGCCCGTGGGCTGACCCGGCACGGCCGACCAAGTCGCGCCGCCGTCCGTGCTGCGGTAGATGCTCGTGCCCAGGTCGGCGACGCCGACGTAGATGGTCTGCGTCGTGTTGCCCGCCGTGCCCGAGCGCTTGTCGAAGGTGACCCAATAGACGCCCTGGTTGTCCGTCAGGTAGCCGTTGGGGTCGGCCGGGTCCTGGACGTAGCTGCCGGGGTTGGGGAAGCTCGTCACCTTCGCCCACGTCACGCCCGAGTCTGTGCTGCGCCAGAGGCCGTGGCCGCTCGGCGCGCCGAGGTAGAGAGTGCTGTTACGGTTCGGGTCAACCGCCAGGCGCTCGCCCGCGCCGCGCCCCGGCATGTTGCCGCCGAGCTTGAACGGGAGCATCGTGCGCTGCCAGGTCGCGCCTCGGTTGGTCGAGCGCAGGATGGCCCCGTTCTGGGTCGTCCACTCGTTCGTGTACGTGCCCGCGGCGACGTAGACGTTGTTCGGGTTGACCGGGTCGGTGGCGAGCGAGATGACGCCCGTCAGGTTCCAGTCGTCCCAGCTTATCGAGTCGAGCAGGGGCACCCAGCGGTTCGTCGCCGCGTCGAGCCGGTAAGCGCCGCCGATGTCCGTGCGGCAGTAGACGAGGTTCGCCTCCGTCTGGCTGAAGACGATGCCGCTGATGAACCCGCCGCCGTAGATTTGCACGTTGCGCCAGGTGTACTGCGGCGTCTGCGCGAGGGCGGCCGGGGGCAGGGAGGCGGCCAGAAGGGCCGCCGCGAGTAGAAGAGTCCCGCACGTAAGGCTCCGGAATGTTTTCGACATGCTCCCCTCCTGTCGAGAAGTCAACGGACGGAAAACCGCTTTGAGGGTGTGGGGCGGCAGACCGCTACGGAAGCGGTTACACTCGCGCCGTCACGGGCGAGTAGGGCCTTGGCTCGAAAGATGCCGGGATTAAAATGTCGCGCCCGCGTTGCCTCCGCGGACATTTTGTTGTATGGGTTAACAAAAGTCTTTCTATACTCGGTCGGGACGGGTGTCAAGAGTTTTGTTCGAGCGATTTACCCTTGAATTTTCCGCCGACAAGAGTCGGGTCAATACCGCCCGCTAACGCGGGTGGTGCTGACCCGGGCATCGCTTCATGGAAACTCTCATGCAGAGGAGTGATACTGCGCGGCGGCTCGCGCTCGCGTCGCTGTTGGCATTCGTCGCGCTCGTCTGTCCATCCTTAAACGTCCGGGCGCAGGAGAACTCGGCCGTGCCCGCGTCGCGTCTGGCGCGCGTGCGGCGCGGCGTCAACCTGAGCCACTGGTTCGCGCAGTCGCGCGACTACTCGGAGAAGCACCTGCGCGGGCACACCACGGCGCGCGACATCGAACTCATCAGGGGCCTCGGCTTCGACCACGTCCGCTTCACGGTCGAGCCCGCGCCGCTCTTTAACGAAGCGCGCCCGGCCGAGCTTAATCAAACGTATCTCAAGCACCTTGACGCCGCGCTCGACATGCTCCTCGGGTCGGGGCTCGCCGTAGTCTTCGACCTGCATCCCTCGGACGAGTTCAAGCTGCGGATGAGAACCGACGACCGCTTCGTCGCGGCGTTCGCGGACTTCTGGCGCGCGCTGGCGCGGCACCTCTCGGCGCGCGACCCGGAACGGCTCTTCCTCGAAATCGTCAACGAGCCGATGGTCGAAGACGCTTACCGCTGGATGGGCATCCAGGCGAAGGCGGCCGCCGCCATCCGCGAAGGCGCGCCGCGCCACACCATCGTCGCGACGGGGCCGCGCTGGTCTTCGGTCGAAGAGCTTCTGCGGATCGAGCCGCTCGCCGACCGCAACGTCATCTACAACTTCCACTTCTACGAGCCGCACAACTTCACGCACCAGGGCGCGACGTGGGGCGCGGGGGTCTGGCCGCACCTGAAGGGCGTGCCGTACCCTGGGAGCCCCGAGCGGGTCGCGCCGCTCGTCGCCGCGGCCGTGCGCGAGGACGCGCGCGCGGTGCTGAAGGACTACGGCGAGCAGCGCTGGGACGCCTCTCGCGTCGAACGTGAGATCGCGCAGGCGGCCGAGTGGGCGCGCAGGCGCGGCGTGCCCCTGACGTGTAACGAGTTCGGCGTCTACCGCGCATACAGCCCCGCGCCCGACCGCCTGCGTTGGATCAGGGACGTGCGCGAGGTGCTCGAACGTCATGGCATCGGCTGGGCGATGTGGGACTACGCCGGCGGCTTCGGCGTCGCCGTCCGCAAAGACGGCCGGGCCGAGTTAGACCCCGACACTGCCGCCGCGCTCGGCCTCAAACAGAACCGCGAGCGGTAGCGAGCGGGTCGGCGTTACGTTGGCCGGGCCATACATCGAAACACGCACCCGCTCGCGGTTCTGTTGTGGTCGCATTCAAATCACTATAAAAATATCGGGAGGACTGACCCCTTGAGCAAGAAAGTTTCGAGACGCACATTCGCGAAGGTCGCGGGCGCCGCGGCGCTCGCCTCCGCGGCCGAGCTGCCGGTGATTGGCGCTACCCCTACACGGCAGGGCAACGCGGCGGCCGCGCAGGGCGATGCCTTACGCGCGTTCCCGCCCGGCTTCATCTGGGGCACGGCCACGGCCTCCTATCAGGTGGAGGGCGCGGTCAAGGAGGACGGCCGCGGGCCTTCCATCTGGGACACCTTCTCGCACACGCCCGGCAAGACCGTGGCGGGCGCGACCGGCGACGTGGCGAACGACCACTACCATCTTTACAAAGGCGACGTGCAGTTGATGAAGGCGCTCGGGGTCAAGGCGTACCGCTTCTCGATCGCCTGGCCGCGCGTCTTCCCCAACGGCGACGGGCAGGCCAACCCGAAGGGGCTCGACTTCTACAACCGCCTGGTGGACGAGCTGCTCGCCAACGGCATACAGCCCTTCGCCACGCTCTACCACTGGGACTTGCCGCAGTCCTTACAAGACCGCTTCGGCGGCTGGGAGGGGCGCGAGACCTCGAAGGCTTTCGCGGACTACGCCGGCCACGTCGCCGCCCGCCTGACCGACCGCGTCAAGCACATCTTCACCATCAACGAGTTCGGGGCCTTCATCGAGGTCGGCTACCGCTGGGGCGTCCACGCGCCGGGCCTGAAGCTGACGGGCCTGCGCCTGAACCAGACGCGCCACCACGCCGTCTTAGGCCACGGCCTCGCCGTGCAGGCCATACGCGCCGCCGCGAAGCCCGGGACGAAGGTCGGCATCGCCGAGAACATCACCATCCCCGCGCCCGTCTACGAGTCGCCCGAGCACATCGCCGCCGCCGAGCGCGCCGCGCGCGAGATGAACGCGCAGTACCTGAACGTCATCGTGGAGGGGAAGTACACCGACTGGTACTTGAAGCAGGCGGGCGCGGACGCCCCGAAGTACACGGCGGAAGATTTGAAGATCATTTCGAGCCCGCTCGACTTCATCGGCATCAACGTCTACACGCCGCAGTTCGTGCGCGCCTCGGACGCGGAGCCCGGCTTCGTCCACGTCCCGCACCCGAAGTCCTTCCCGCACGCGCCCTCGCCGTGGCTCTTCGTCGGCCCCGAGGCGCTCTACTGGGGGCCGCGCCACGTCGCGAAGCTCTGGGGCGGGAAGGAGATTTACATCACGGAGAACGGCTGCTCCTCCTCGGACGAGCCCGCGCCGGACGGCAAGGTCTACGACACAGACCGCGTTACGTACCTGCGCAGCTACCTGACGCAACTGCGCCGCGCGACCGCCGAGGGCGTCCCCGTCCGCGGCTACTTCCTGTGGAGTCTGATGGACAACTTCGAGTGGGCCGACGGCTACACCAACCGCTTCGGCATCCACTACGTGGACTTCAAGACGCAGAAGCGCACGCCCAAATTGAGCGCAGACTTCTACCGCGAGACGATCGCCCGCAACGCCGTCGTCTGAAGGCGGATGACGAGCCACCCCGGGAGCGCCGGGCTCCAACCGGGCGCTCCCGGGGGCTTAGCTTTCAACCGCACGCCGCTCTATTTCCACAAAAGTACCGTCGTCTGCCGCGCTTTAAGGGAGACTGTCGGGTTGTCAGATGTGAGGGGCGAATCTTCGCCCCACAGGAGTTGCGGTGTGAGACGTGGCGAGAGGCGGAGGCGGCATTGACGGGGCTCGGCCGTGCCGTTGGTGACGACCGTGGCGTAGGCGTTGCCGTTCTGTAGGACGCGCAGGAGGCAGCCCGCTTGTCTTCCGTCGAAGCGGAAGGGCGCGTCGCGCGTGAAGGGGGCGGCCAACTCTTCGAGCAGTCCGGCGAGCGGCGCGCCGTCGCCGAGCCACGCGCCCATGCCGACGAGCGAAGGCACCCAGACGGCCTCGCCGCGTCCGGCGCGCTTGCGCACGGCCGTCACGCGCCCGCCCTGCCGTGCGGCCACCTCGGCGGAGTCGTTCGCAATCTCGCCCAGCCACAACAGGCTCGGGAGTGTGAGCGCCGGGCTCGACCAGGCGACCTCAGCGCGGTCGGCGGGCGTGTGCACCTCCCTGGGCCGCGCGCCGAGCAGTTCCGCCAGCGGCCAGCGCTCGGACGGCAGGAACCTTGCCTCCGCGTCGTAGAAGCCTGTGAGCCCCGTGACGAGCAGGGTGCCTCCGCCGCGGACGAACGCCTCCGCGTCGCGCGCCTGCTCGGCGGTGAGCGCGGAGACGTGCGGGAGGACGGCGAGACGCGGGGGTCGTGTCGTGTCGCGCCAGTCGAAGTCGTCAAAGTGTTTGAGGCGCGCGGGGAGGCCGAGTTCGGTCAGCGCTTGATACAGCCCGAGCGCTTCGAGGACGTGCGCGTCGCGGCCGCGCGCGGGCGAATCGTTCGAGGCGAAGCGCTCTTGCAGCGTCATCGTCTCAAGGCTGAGGATGACCGTGACCGGTGATTCGACCGGCCGTGCCTTGTTGAAGAACGAAGCTTGTTGTTCGAGCACGCGCGCGATGTCGCCCGCCGTGTCGAAGCGCTCACTTCTTTGTCCGTTGAAGTCGAGCAGAGACCACTCGCCCGCCTCCAACCCTTCGGCCCGCGCGTTCAGCAGCCAGAAGACGACGCGGTCGGCCCCCGCGCCGACGCCCGTCCAGACCCACTGCGCGATGTCTTCGCGCGTCGGGCTCAGAGGCCGCACGGAGCTGTAGAGGTTGGGGCCGCCTTGAAGCTCCGTCACCCAGAAAGGGTGCGGCTCGCTCGCGCCGCGGACGAGGTCGCAGACGTACGAGACGCCGAGCGCGAACTGCTCGCGTTTCAACAGCCCGAAGTGCCACGAAGGGTGTACCGACGCGCCGAGCGAGTGGAGGAATCGCCGCCACTCCGGCAGGTCGAGCGAGTTCGAGGCGAGGTTGCCGACGAGCGCGTGCGGGTTGACGTGGACGTGGCGCGCGGGGTCGAGGTTGCGCACCTCTGACGCGACCTCATTCAGATACCACGCGAGGTGCGCGCGCCAGAAGGTGTGCCAGTCGGTGAAGGCCGCGGTCGCGTTGAAGGCGAACCCGCCGGCCGTCCAGCGCGGGTCGTGGGGTATCGAGACGAAAGACTTGAAGTCCGTCATCCACGCCTCGTTGAGTCTGGCGACGGTGCCGTACTTCCGCGTGAGCCAGAGCCTGTACCTTTGCAGCGCGAGCCGGTCGGGCGCGGGCCGCTGCCCCGGCTCGTTCATCAACATCCAGGAGTCGAGCGCCGGGCTCGACCTGTAACGCGCGACGACGCGCGCGACGTACTCGCGCGCCTCGGCCAGACGCGCGTCGGTGTCGCCGACGGGGCCGCCCTGCGAGGCGTATGTGTAGCCGCGGTGCGCGGGCCCCCAGTTCGGCGTGAGCGTGGCGACGACGCGCACGCGGTGCTTCTCGGCCGCGCGGAAGGCGCGGTCGTAGAGCGCGAAGTCCCAGACGCCGGGCTCGCGCTCGATGTAGTTCCACATCAGGAAGAGGCGCGCGACCGGCATGCGCGCGTCGGCGAGCGTCTTGAACCAGCGCTCCACGTCTTCGGGCTTCTGCCCCGGCTCGATCCAGACCTGCGCGCCGAGCAGAGGCCGCGCCTCCTGCGCCCGCACCTCGACGCACACGCAGGCCGACAGGATGATGAGCAGGGGGAGGGCGAGCGTGCGCGCGCCCGCGAGAAACTGTTTCAAGTTGCGCTGTCCTTCGTTTAAGATGAACGCCCGGCCGGAAGAATATATAACACTTGAAAAATCAGGTCAGTACCGCCCGCGGTAGCGGGTGGGCCTCACGTTGACGGCTTGACGACTGATGAGAGGCGCGCTGTCATCAATCATCCGACCTGCGACACGCCCACCCGCTACCGCGGGTGGTTCTGACCGCTATAGGAGCCATCGATGCGCATCGGTAAACTGCTAGCCGCAGCGTTCGCGCTGCCCGTCCTTCTGACTCTGTCTGTTTCGGCGCAGTCTCAGCGCGTCGTGCTGTTCGACGACGGCTGGCGTTTCTACCGCGGCGGCGCGCAGGGGGCCGAAAGCAAGGAGTTCGACGACTCGAAGTGGCGGCGGCTCGACCTGCCGCACGACTGGGGCGTCGAAGACCTGCCGGGTCGCGGCACGCCCTTCGACCCCTCGGCCATCAGCCAGGTGAACGGCGGCTTCACCGTCGGCGGCACGGGCTGGTATCGCAAGACCTTCAACGTCCCCGAGGGCGACAGGGGCAGGCGCGTCCGCGTACAGTTCGACGGCGTCTACATGAACGCGGAGGTCTGGCTGAACGGCCGGCGCGTGGGCGAGCACCCGTACGGCTACACGAGCTTCTGGTTCGACCTGACCGACAAGGTCAACTTCGGCGGCGCGAACGTCATCGCCGTCAAGGTGCGGAACGAGGGCGAGAACAGCCGCTGGTACTCCGGCTCCGGCATCTACCGCCACGTCTGGCTGAAGACGCTCGACCCCGTCCACGTCGCGCAGTGGGGGACGTACATCACCACGCCCGTGGTGGACGCGTCGCGCGCCAAGGTCGTCATGAGGACGACCGTGCAGAACGAGTCGGACTCCGCCGCCCGCGTCCGGCTCGTGACGCGCCTGCTCGACGCCTCGGGCGCGGAGGCCGCCCGCGCGGAGGACGGGGGCGGCGTCGAAGCCAAAGCCTCCCGCGAGTTCGAGCAGGACGCGGCCATCCGTGCGCCCGCGCTCTGGTCGCCCGACAGCCCCGCGCTCTACACGTCCGTCACGGAGGTCTACCGCGAAGGGCAGTTGACCGACCGCGTCGAGACGAAGTTCGGCGTGCGCACGATCTCCTTCGACGTGGCGCACGGCTTCCGCCTGAACGGAAAGACGTTGAAGCTCAAGGGCGGGTGCCTGCACCACGACAACGGCCCGCTCGGCGCGCGCGCCTACGACCGCGCGGAGGAGCGGCGCGTCGAGCTTCTGAAGGCCGCCGGCTACAACGCGCTGCGCATGTCGCACAACCCGCCGTCGCCCGCCTTCCTCGAAGCCTGCGACCGCCTCGGCATGCTCGTCATCGACGAAGCCTTCGACACGTGGGGCGAGCCGAAGAACCCGCACGACTACAACCTCTACTTCGACAAGTGGTGGCAGCGCGACATCGAGAGCATGATCCTGCGCGACCGCAACCACCCTTCGATCATCATGTGGAGCACGGGGAACGAAATCCCCAACCGCCACCGCCCCGAGGTCGCGCGCCTGTCGAAGACGCTGGCCGAGTACGTGAGAAAACTTGAGCCGACGCGCCCCGTCACGGCGGCCGTCAACGAGCTGCGCGAGGACAAAGACCCATACTTCGCCACGCTCGACGTGGCCGGCTACAACTACGCGGCCGGCGGCGACCACCTGAAAAAGAGCCTCTACGAGTTAGACCACGCGCGCGTCCCCGGGCGCATCATGTACGGCGCGGAGTCCTACCCGCTCGAAGCCTTCGACGCGTGGATGAACGTCGTCGATCACTCTTACGTCGTCGGCGACTTCGTCTGGACGGCGTTCGACTACCTCGGCGAGGCGAGCATCGGCTGGCGCGGCTACTGGCAGGAGGCGAATTTTTATCCGTGGAACCTCGCCTACTGCGGCGACATAGACATCTGCGGCTGGAAGCGCCCGCAGAGCTTCTACCGCGACGCGCTGTGGAAGGAGAACCAGCTCTCGCTCTTCGTCCGCGCGCCGAAGCCTTCGTTCGAGCCGAACCCGAAGCGGCAGTCGTGGTCGAAGTGGCACTGGCACGACGTGGTGGCCGACTGGAACTGGAAGGGCTACGAAGGGAAGGCGCTCGACGTTGACGTGTACTCCTCGTGCGAGGAGGTCGAGCTGTTCCTGAACGGTAAATCTCTCGGACTAAAACCCACGAACCGCTCTACAGAATTCAAGGCCACCTGGAGCGTGCCTTACCAGCCGGGCGGCTTGAAGGCGGTGGGCTACGGCAAGACGGGGCGCACGGCCGCCGCGACCGCGGAGCTGCGCACGGCCGACGCGCCCGCGCGCATCAAACTCACGGCCGACCGCGTGAGGATTAAATCCGACGGGCAGGACCTGAGCTACGTCACGTTAGAACTCGTGGACGCGCGCGGCGTCAGACACCCTAAGGCGGAGAACCTCGTCAGGTTCGCCGTCGAAGGCCCCGGCTCGGTCGCCGGAGTCGGGAACGCGAACCCCGTCAGCACCGAGAGCTTCCAACAGCCGCAGCGCAAAGCCTGGCAGGGGAGGGCCCTGGTCATCCTCAAGTCGGGCGGACGGCCCGGCCGCATCACGCTGCGCGCGACCTCGCAGGGCCTGCCCCCCGCGACGGTGGTTATCGAATCGGTCGGGCCGTAGCTAACAAACCAGGTCAGTGCCGCCCGCCACCGCGGGCGGGCCTGACCTTTATTTTCCTCTTCCGCAAAACGAACGTTCGTGCTATATTGCGTGCGATGACGGTTCCCGCCAAAAGCACGGAGAGGGCCGCGGCCAGGGCGCGGAGGGCGCACGGCGAGCGGACGCGGCAGGCCATCCTGGAGGCCGCCGTGGACATCGCCTCCGCCGAGGGGCTCGAAGGCTTGACCATCGGCCGACTCGCCGCCGAGCTGTCGATGAGCAAGAGCGGCCTCTTCGCGCACTTCGGCTCGAAAGAAGAGTTGCAGCTCGCGACCGTGGAGGCCGCGCGCGACATCTTCGTCCGCGAGGTCGTCCGCCCGGCCTTCGACGCCCCCAAAGGGCTCGCGCGGCTGTGGGGGCTGTGCGACGTGTGGCTCGAATACGTCAGGCGTGAGGTCTTCCGCGGCGGCTGCTTCTTCGCGGCGGCGGCGGCCGAGTTCGACGGCCGTCCCGGCGCGGTGCGCGACCGCGTCGCCGCCATCATGAAGGAGTGGCTGGCCGTGCTCGGCCGCTCGGTCGCCGAGGCGCAGGGCGAAGGGCAGCTCGACCCTTCGGCCGACCCCGCGCAGCTCGCCTTCGAGCTGAACGCCCTGGAGATGGGCGCCAACTGGGCCTATCAACTTCACGGCGACCGCCAGGCTTTCGCGCGCGCGCGCGCGGCCGTGCTCGAACGCCTGCGCCGCCTCGCCACGGCCGAAGGTCTGCCGCACCTGCCCTCGCAGGGGCAGGGGAAGGGGGCGCGGCGCGCCCCGCGAGGCAAGAGAAAAAGATGAGTACAACGGACGTTCATCTCCCGCCGGTCTTCGTCGAGAAGCGCGGGGCCGCCTGGGGGCCCGTGCGGGTCGAGCACTACCGGCTGCGCGCGGGCGAGCTGCCGGAGCACGCGCACGGGCAGCACCTCCTGCTCCTCTCCCTGAGCGGGTGCAGCGGCGAGATGTGGACGGCCGGCGGCCTGCGCGCGCGGGCGCAGCCCCGCGGCGGCGTCTGCGTCATCCCCTCGGGCGAGCCCTTCGCGACGCGGGTCGGGAAGGAGAGCGAGGCGCTGGGCATCTACCTCGACCCCGCCCTGGTCGAGCGCGCGGCGCGCGACGCAGACCCCGGGGCGCGCTTCGAGGTCGTCGCGCGCAGCAGCCCGCGCGACCCGCTGGTCAACCGCGTCGGGCTGGCGCTGCTGGCCGAGATGGGCTCGGAGGCCCCGGGCGGGCGGCTCTACGCGGAGTCCCTGGCGAACGTCCTCGCCGTGCACCTGCTGCGGAACTACACGGCCGCGGGCGCGGAGCCGCGCGGCTTCAAGGGCGGGCTGGCGGGCCGGCGTCTGCGCCGCGTGCTCTCCTACATCGAGGAGAACCACGAGCGCGACCTGACGCTCGAAGACCTGGCGGGCGAGGCCGCGATGAGCACCTTCCACTTCGCGCGCGAGTTCAAGCGCGCGACGGGGACGACGCCGCACCAGCACCTGATCAAGTTCAGGGTCGAGCGCGCCAAGGCGCTGCTCTCCGAGAGCCGCCTGCCGCTCGCGGAGGTGGGCCTGCGCACGGGCTTCAGCCACCAGAGCCACTTCACGCGCCTCTTCCGGAGGCTGACGGGCACGACGCCGCAGTCGTACCGCCTGATGACCTCGCGCGCCTGAAGCGAGTAGCAAGATTAATCAACGCTCAGCAATAACGGGAAAGACCCGCCGCCCCTTCAGAGCTTAATCTCGCACGCGTCAGTTAATCCGACGTGGAGGAGACAAGGGCGATGAAGAGGACGCTGTCGAGACTGTTCCTGACGCTGTTGTTTGTGACTTTCGTGGGCGCGGCCGCGGCGGCGCAGGAGTCGGGCCGGGCGCAGGAGATCATCGCGCGCGGCAACGAGCGCTACGCGCGCGGCGAGTACGAGTCGGCCATCGCGGAGTACGAACGCGTGGCCCGCGCGGAGGGCGAGGCTTACGCGCAGGCGCTCTACAACATCGGCGTCTGCCGCTTCGAGCTGTGGCAGACGGAGGAGGCCGCGCGCGCGTACAGGCGGGCGATTGAGGCGCGCGGCCGTCCCTACCCGAAGGCTTCGTACGCGCTCGGCGTCGCGCTCGAAGAACTGAGGCGCGAGGCGGAGGCGGAGGCGGCTTACCGTGAGGCGGCCGGGGAGTCTTACGCGCCCGCGCACTACAAGCTCGGGATGTTCGCGGCGCGCGCGGGCGAAGACGAGCGCGCGGCCGGACACTTCCGCGAGGCCATCCGGCGCTCGAAGGATAAGTTCCCCGCGAGCCGCAACAACCTCGGGGTGATGCTGGCGCGCGCGGGCCGTTTGCAAGAGGCCGAGCGCGAGTTCGAGGCGGCCGTGCGCGAGTCGGACGTGCCGTTCGAGGAGGCCGCGGGCAACCTCAAGCTCTGCCGGAAGCTTCTGGCCGGGCAGTCGAAGGAAGGGGCCGCGTCCCTGAAGGTCGCCGCGGGGGCGGACGGGTTCACGAGGTAGAGAGGAGGAGGAAGGGCGTGGAGACGAAGCCTTTGGACGTGCTGGCGATTCTGAAGCTGTACAAGATCAGGAGCGAGGCCGTGATGCGCGAGGCGCGCGCGTGGTTCTTCACCGAGTTCGCGCCGCAGTCGGGCAAGGAGATCGTGCGGCTGATGCTGAGCGGGCAGAAGCAGAGCGCCTTCTACCGGATGGTCGTGTCGCACTGGGACGTGGCGGCCTCGTTCGTCAACAACGGCGGCATCGACGAGCGCCTCTTCCTCGAAGGCAACACGGAGCACGTCGTCGTCTACGCCAAGCTCCAGCCCTTCCTCGCAGAGGTGCGCGAGACCATCGGCGAGCCCGACTACCTCTCCAACCTCGAACGGCTGGTCTTAAAGATTCCCGACATCGAAAAGAAGCTTGAGAACCGCCGCCGCCTGCTGGAACGCTGGTCACAGGCGGAGAAGTAAACAGAGCCGCGAGCGGTAGCGAGCGGGTGCGGGTGACATCAATCGCTTCGTTGATGTCACCCGCGCCCGCTCGCTACCGCTCGCGGCTCTGTTTCAGCGTCGCGTCCGCAACTCCGCCGAGTGCAGGTGCGGGACGGCGTTGAAGGTGATGAGCAGCGACTCCGCCTCCCGCAGTTGGAGGACGGTGTAGGCGGTGTTGAGGAGGACGGCCGCGAGGCGCGGGATGTGTGTGTTTGACGCTTCGAGCGCGCGCGCCGTCCAGATGGCCGTCGGCACGGCCGAGGTGAAGACCGCGACGTTCGGGCGCGGCTGCGCGTTCGTCCCATCCAGGCGGCAGGCCGCGACGCGCGCGATGAACTGTTCCCAGGACTCGCCCGCGTAAGGGTAGCGCCCGGCGACCCACGCGTCCATGACCTTCGTGTCCGAAGCGCGCCACAGCCTGTGCACCTCAGCCCCGTGGTCGTCGGCGCTGGCGCGCGCCTCGGCCAGCATCTGCTCGTGCTCGTGGCGGAACTCTTCGTCGTCCTCGCACATCAGCGGCGCGATCTCTCTGTAGACGCGGTGGAAGTCGAACTCGTCCCAGCCCGCGTCTATTGAGAGCCGGGGGAAGGCGTGGCCGGCTTCGGCGTAAGCGGCCGCGACCTCCGCGGCCGTCTGCTGCTGGCGCAGGAGCCCGCCCGCGTAGGCGGCGGCGAACTCGACGCCCTGCGAGACGAGATACTCGCCGAGCAGGCGCGCCTGACGCCGGCCCAGCCCGGATAAGGTGTCATACGCCTCGCGTGTGCCCGCCTGCCCGTGACGTATGAAGTAGACGTTGCTCAAACCCTTCCCTCCGCGCTCGAAGTAAGAACGACTTTACGACGTTCGGGCGTCATCAGCACGCCGCGCCGCGGGCGGAGCGTGACGACCGGCTGAGGCTCGACGCGCTGCCCTACGTCGAGCCGCAGCCGCCAACTTTGCGCGAGCGTCGCGACGACGAGGACGCCCTCCATCCAGGCGAAGCCCTCGCCGATGCAGCGGCGCGGGCCGCCGCCGAAGGGGAAGTAGGAGAACTGCGGGCGCGCCGACTTCGCCTCGGGCGTGAAGCGCTCGGGGTCGAACCGCTCGGGGTCTGGGAAGAAGCGCGGGTCGCGGTGCGTGACGTAGGGGCTCAGGATGACGAGCGCGCCGCGCGGAACCGTGTAGCCGCCGACCTCATGCTCTTCCAGCGCGCGGCGGCCGAGTATCCACGCGGGCGGGTAGAGCCGCATCGACTCCGCGAAGACCATCTCCGTGTAGCGCAGGCGCGGCAGGTCTTCGGCCGTCGGCGGACGGCCGGCGAGAACTTCGTCAAGCTCCGCGTGCAGGCGCGCCTCGGCCTCCGGGTGTTGAGAGAGCAGGTACCAAGTCCACGCGAGCGCGTTGGCGGTCGTCTCGTGACCCGCGAGGAAGATGGTCATCGCCTCGTCGCGCAACTGCTCGTCCGTCATCCCGCCGCCGTCGCCCTCCTCGTCCTGCGCCCGGAGGAGCATCGAGAGGAGGTCGCCGCGGTCTTCGCCGCTCGCGCGCCGCTCCTCGATGATGCGGTAGATGATGCGGTCGAGGCGCGCGCGCGACTGCTCGAAGCGGCGGTTCGCGGGCAGCGGCAGGCGGCCCAGCAGTTCCGCGAACGGCATCATGAAGCGCGCGAACGAGGCCATCGAAGCCGTCAGCGCGTCGCGCACCTCCTCGGCCTCCGCCTCCGTCTCCGTCCCGAAGAGCGTCTTGCCGACGATGGTCAGCGCCAGGTGCATCATCTCCTGCGCCGCGTCGAGCGTGCGGCCGTCCCGCCAGCGCTCGCGCTCAAGTCGCAGAGCGTAATCGACCATCAGCGCGGCGTAAGCGTTGACGCGCTGTTTGTGAAAGGCGGGCTGCGCCAGCCGCCGCTGTCGCCGGTGGAGCGGCGGCTCGCTCGTCAGGAGACCTTCGCCGAGCAGGCGCTTCGCACGTTGAAGCCCGCGCCCCTTCATGAAGCGCGTGTGGTGCGTGACGAGCACGTCCTTCACGTGGTCGGGGTGGTTGAGGAGGTAGAAGTCTTCCGACATCCCTCCGAAGTAGACCACGTCGCCGTACTCGCGCGCCACGCCCGTCAGGAACGCGAGCGGGTCGCGCGTGAACGACAGGAACGGCAGGCCGGGCAGAGCGCCCTTCGGCCCCGGCGGGTGTGTGCGGGAAGGCATCTGTAATCTCGCTTAGAGGTGATAGCGACCCGCGCGGATGACGGCGTCGGCGACGCGGCGGCGCGCGGCGACGGTGTTGGGCGGCGTGTGGCGCGTGAGCAGGCGCACGCCTTCGAGGAGTTGCGCGGGGTCGCCGCCGTCCGAGAGCGCGGCCGCGACCTGTCTGGCCGAGTGCCCCATGCGGTCGGCGGCGTCCGACGCGTAGACGCGCGCGATGTCGAGCTGGACGGACGCGGCCGCCTCGCCGCGCGCGGCCGAGAGTTTCTCCGTGCGCAGCAGCGCGCTCTCAAGCGCGTAAGTCTCCGCAATGATGTCGGCGACGTGGCCGAGCACCTCCTGCTCTTCCGAGAGACCTTCGCCGTAAGTCTCCTTCGCCAGCCCGAGCGTGAAGACAATCAGCCGCTTGGCGCGCGCGAGCAGGTCGCGCTCTGCGCGGAGCGGCGCGGACGAGAGTGGCGCGGTCTGAGCGCCCGCGTCTTCGAGCGCGCGGCGGGCCTCGCCCTTGTCGAAGAGACGGCGCGCGGCCTCGTGCTTCAGCAGCCGCGTGGGGATGATGAGGCGGTTGATCTCGTTCGTGCCCTCGTAGATGCGCGTGATGCGCGCGTCGCGGTAGGCGCGCTCGGCCGGGTACTCCTTCGAGTAGCCGTAGCCGCCGTAGGTCTGCAAAGCCTCGTCCACGACGTACGCCAGAGCCTCGCTCGTCCAGACCTTGTTGATGGAGCACTCGACGGCGAAGCTCTCGATTACTTTGAGCACGCGCCCCGAATCTTCCGCGGGCACGGCTTCGAGCGCGCGGTCGATGTCGCCGAGCGTGCGGTAGACGAGCGAGTCGCCGACGTAGCAGCGCACCGCCATCTCGCCTATCTTCTGCCTGATCATCCCGAACTCTGCGATGGCGCGCCCGAACTGTCGCCGCTCCACGGCGTAGTTGGCCGCGCGCGTCAGAGCCTGCTTCGCCCCGCCGATGTTGCGCGTGCCGAGCTTGAGCCGGCCGAGGTTGAGGATGTTGAAGGCGACGCGGTGACCCTCGCCGACGCGGCCCAAGACGTTCCCGACGGGGACGCGCACGTTCTCGAGGATGAGCGCGGTCGTCGAGGAGCCGTCGAGGCCGAGCTTCGGCTCCTCGCGCCCGCTCTGGACGCCCATCCCGCGCTCGACCAGAAAGGCGGTGAACTTGTCGCCGTCCACCTGCGCGAAGATTGTGAAGAGGTCTGCGAAGCCCCCGTTGGTGATCCACATCTTCTGCCCGTTGAGGAGGTAGTGCGTGCCGTCCTCTGTGAGCGTCGCCTTCGTCCGCGCGGCGCGCGCATCCGAGCCCGAGCCGGGTTCCGTCAAAGCGTAGGCCGCCACCCACTCGCCGCTCGCGAGCCGCGGGAGGTAGCGCGCCTTCTGCTCCTCCGTGCCGAAGTAGACGAGCGGCAGCGTCCCGATGCCCGTGTGCGCGCCGAGCGAGCCGGCGAAGGAGGGCACGACGCCGATCTTCTCGCCGACGTAGGCCGAGCTGACCTTGTCGAGCCCGAGCCCGCCGTAAGCCTCGGGGATGTCCACGCGCAGCAGGTCGAGCTCTGCCGCCTTCGACAAAAGCTCGCGCGTGAGCGCCCAATCTTTCGCGTGAATCTCGGCGTCGCGCGGCAGAACTTCGGTGCGCATGAAGTCCTCGGTGACGCGGCCGAACATCTGCTGCGCCGGCGTAAGGTCTTCGCGTGTGAAAACGTCTTCGGGCGAGGGCGAAGTGGAGAGGAAAGCAGCGCCCGCGGGGCGCGCTTCCGTCTGTGTTGACATGGGGCTTCCTTTCGGCGGAGCGCCGGGCGCGCGAACGTACTTGTTGACGCTCCGGCGGGGTTCGGGGTATAACTACCGACCGTCCGGTCGGTAAAATAACACCCAAGCCTTCGGCGCACAAGCCCGAGTCCAAACGCCCGCGCGCACACATGCCGACGAGAGCACAGAAAAAGTCCGCCCCGACCAACGAGCGCCTCGCGGAAATCTACCGCACCGCCGCGCAGATCATCCTCCGCAAGGGCTACGACGCGACCTCGGTCAACGACATCGCCAACGCCCTGGGGATGACGAAGGCCGGGCTCTACCACTACATCAACGGCAAGAAGGAGCTGCTCTTCGACATCATGAACTTCGGGCTGTGGGAGCTGGACGAGGAGGTCGCCACGCCCGCCCGCGAAATCTCCGACCCGGCCGCGCGCCTGCGCTTCATCATCGACGCGCACGCGCGCCTCGTCACGCGCGGCCAGGGGGCCATCACCATCCTCGTGGACGAGGTGACGGCGCTCACGCCCGCGCAGCACCGCAAGATCACGCAGAGCAAGCGGAAGTATTTCGATTTCCTCCGCGAGACTTTGAACGAGCTGAAGGCCGCGGGGAAGATGCAGGACGTGAACACGACGGCCGCCGCCTTCAGCCTCCTCGGGATGATCAACTGGCTCTCGCGCTGGTTCCAGCAGGGCGGCGCGCTCGACGAGCAGCAGGCGGCCGACGAGATCGTCAAGATCGCCCTGCACGGGCTGCTGAAACCGGTAAAGCTGAAGGCAGTGGACGGAAATCAGTAGGCAGTAGGCAGTAGGCAGTTTGAAGCGCCGCGGGGCGGCGGTTGAGTTTAGCCCGGCCTTTCAAGGCCGGGTTGTGGGCGAGCAAAACGCCGCCGCGTCGCGTCCGTCGTCGCCTGAGCGGGCGGCTAGACTCAGGCGTCGCTGACGCGACGCGGCAACTGTTGACACGCGACGTTCCCGGCCTTGAAAGGCCGGGCTACATTCAAGCGCCGCTGACGCGGCGAACTGCCTACTGCCTACTGCCTTCTGCCTACTTCTTCTTATGAACATCCTCGTCTGTCTCAAACAGATTCTCGACCCGGAGGTGCCGGCGCGCGACTTCCGTGTGGACGCGGCGCGGCGCGAGGCCGAGCAGGGCTCCGCGAATCTGGTGACGAACATCTTCTGCGAGAACGCGCTGGAGACGGCGCTGCAACTGCGCGAGCGCGCCGGGGCGGGGAAGATCACCGTGCTCTCGTACGGGCGGCCGACCGCGGAGGACTCCCTGCGGAAGGCGCTGGCGATGAAGGCGGACGCCGCGGCGCTCGTCTTGAACGAGGGTGAAGGGACGCCCGACCCGCTGGCGGTGGCGAAGGTGCTGGCGGCGGCGGTAAGGAAGCTCGGGGAGTTCGACCTCGTCATGACGGGGCGCGAGGCGGGCGACTGGGGCGCGGGGCAGACGGGCGGGCTGCTCGCGGAGGAGCTGGGGCTGCCCTGCGTCTCCTTCGTGGACACGATTGAGGCGGGCGGCGCGGGCCTGCGTTTGAGGCGGCAGACGGATTCCGGCTGGGAGGACTTCGAGGCGACGCCGCCGGTCGTCGTCACCGTCACGAACGACGAGCACAACGTCCCGCGCATCCCCAAGGTGCGCGACGTGATGATGTCCTACCGCCAGCCGCTCACGAAGTTCACGCTCGCAGACCTCGGCCTCGCGGCCGGCGGTAACGACTACTACGAGGTGGCCGAACTCTCCATCCCGCAGAAGGAGACGCGCTGCGACTTCGTCCCCGGCGACACGCTCGACGAGAAGGTCGAAGCCTTCGCCCGCCGCATCGTCGAAGTGACGCGGAGCATGTGAAGACACAGAAGGCAGTAGGCAGATGGCAGTAGGCAGTTAAGAGCGCCGCTGTCGAACGTCCGGGGTTATTCTTCAACACGCATAACGCGGAGCGACTGCCTACTGCCTACTTCTTTTTATGAACGACGTTCTCATCATTCTCTTCGCGGCGAACGGATTCGATAAGGGCGCGCAGGGCCTGGCGGGCGCGGGGCGGCGTCTGGCGGACGAGTTGGGCGGGGGCCTGCGCGCGGTCGTCGTGGGCGAAGGCGCGGAGGCGGTCGCGGGCGAGGCGGCGCGCGTCGCGGACGCCGTAGTCGTGGCCGACCAGGCGGAGCTGCGCGAGTACCAGCCGGAGACTTACCTGAACGCGCTCGCACAAGTGTGTCGAGAGTCGGGCGCGCGCGCGGTGCTGCTCGGGAACGACACTTACAGTCAGGAGCTTGCGCCGCGCCTCGCGCACCGCCTGGGCGGGAGCGCGGCGGGCGACGGCGTCGAGGTGCGCGCGGAGGGCGGCTCGGTTCGCGTCGGCCGTCAGGTCTACGGCGGCAAGGCGCACGCGATTCTCGAATTGAAGAGGAGCCCGGCGGTCGTGTGGCTGCGCGCGCGCTCGTTCGCGCCCGCGGCGACGCGCGAGGCGGCGGGCGGGGTGACGCGCGCGGCCCTCAACGTCCAACGGGACGCGCGCACGCGCGTCGTCGAGCGCAGGCGCGAGGGCGTCGGCGAGTCGCGGCTCGAAGAGGCGCGCGTGATCGTCTCGGGCGGGCGCGGCATCGGCGGCCCCGAGGGCTTCGAGACGGAGCTGCGGCCGCTGGCCGAACTGCTCGGAGCGCAGCTCGCGGCCTCGCGCGCGGCGTGCGACGCGGGCTGGGTTCCGCCGACGTGGCAGGTCGGCCAGACCGGCAAGAAGGTGACGCCCGAGCTCTACCTCGCCGTCGCCATCACCGGCGCGAGCCAGCACATGGCCGGCATCTCCGAGGCCAAAACCATCGCCGCCATCAACACGGACCCGGACGCGCCCATCTTCAAACACTGCCGCTTCGGCATCGTCGAAGACTACCGCAAGGTCGTGCCGCTGCTGAGAGAAAAGCTTAAGAGCGTAAACCGTGAACCGTAAACCGTAACAGGAGCGTGAACCGTGAACCGTAAACCGTGACAAGATAAAACCTGTTCTTACCTGTCACGGTTTACGGTTCACGGTTCACGGCCTTTGCCTATGGAAGCCACGCGCCAGATTTACTGGAACGTCTCGCAGGTGTGGGCGATGTACGCGCTGCTCGTGCCGACGGCGTTGGTGGCGGGGTACGGCGTGTACGGGCATTGGAGTAGGTGGCGGCGGGGCAGGCCGGCGGCGCGGTTCGACAGGCCGTGGGAGCGCGTGCGGCTCCTGCTGAAGCACGCGGTCGCGCAGCGGCGGACGGCGCGCGAGCGTTACGCGGGGCTGTTTCACGCCCTCATCAGCTACGGCTTCGTCGTGCTGACAATCGCGACGACCGTGGTCGCGCTCGACGCGGACTTCGGCACCGCCATCATGCGCGGGCGGTTCTACCTCTACTTCCAGTCGTTCGTCGTAGACCTGTTCGGCGCGCTCGTGATGGTCGGCGTGCTGCTGGCCGCGGCGCGGAGGTATGTTCGGCGGCCGCGGAAGCTCGTCCACACGGACGAGGCGGCGCTGATCCTGGCGGCCGTCTTCCTGCTCTGCCTGCAAGGTTTCCTCGTCGAGGGCTGGCGCATCGCCGTGACGGACGACCCTTGGGGCGCTTGGTCTCCGTTCGGCAACCTCGTCGCGCGCGCGTCACTTCAGGTGATGAGCGTCGAGGCGATGCGCGGCGCGCACGCCTTCACGTGGTGGTTTCACCTGGTGACGAGCTTCGCCTTCATCGCGTGGCTGCCGTACACGAAGATGGCGCACGTCCTGACGGCCCCGCTCAACATCTACACGGCCAACCTCGCGCCGATCGGCGGGGCGCTGAAGAGCATCGACTTCGAGAAGACCGAGTCGTTCGGCGTCAACTCGCTCGCGGCCTTCACCTGGAAAGACCTGCTCGACCTCGACGCCTGCACGGAGTGCGGGCGCTGCACGGCCGTCTGCCCCGCGCACACGGTCGGCAAGGAGCTTTCGCCGCGCGACATCATCCTCCAGCTCCGCGACCTGATGCGCGAGCGGCCCCGGGAAGCCTTCGGTCTGGCCTCGACTAACGGCGGCGGCGTCACGCCCGCCGACGGGGAGCCGACGACGGACGTTGAGGCGGTAAAACCTCTGCCCATCATCGGCGCGGTCCCGGCGACCGAGCCCGTGCCGCTGTGGCAGTGCACGACGTGCGCCGCGTGCGTGGAGGCGTGCCCGGTCTTCATCGAGCAGATGCCGAAGATCGTGGACATGCGCCGCTTCCTCGTGATGGAGGAGGCGGAGTTCCCCGACTCGATGCAGGAGGCGGTGATGTCGCTCGAACGGCGCGGCCACCCCTTCAGCGGCACGCAGGCGACGCGCCTGGACTGGGCCGAAGGGCTGGACGTGAAGCACGTCTCGGACGCTAAGGACGCGGAAGTCCTCCTCTGGGTCGGCTGCGGCGGCGCTCTGATAGAGCGTAACCAGAAGGTCACGCGCGCGACGGCGCAACTGCTGGGGCAGGCGGGCGTGAAGTTCGCGGTGCTCGGTCGCGAGGAGAAGTGCTCGGGCGACCCCGCGCGGCGCATCGGCAACGAGTTCCTGTTCGAGCAGTTGGCGCGGGAGAACGTCACGAACCTGAACCGGCACGGCGTGAAGAAGGTCGTCACGGCCTGCCCGCACTGCTTCAACACCTTCAGGAACGAGTACCCCGCTTACGGCGGGGCGTTCGAGGTCTTCCACCACAGCGAGTTCCTCGCGCGCCTGGTCGAAGAGGGGAGGCTCAAGCCGCTCTCGGACTCGGGCGGGAAGGTGACCTTCCACGACCCGTGTTATCTGGGACGGCAGAACGGCGTCTACGACGCGCCGCGTAAGCTTGTGCAAATCTCCTCGCGCGGCGGGGCGGTCGAGATGTCGCGCGCGCGTAACAACAGCTTCTGCTGCGGCGGCGGGGGCGGGATGAGTTTTATAGACGAGCCGCCCGACAAGCGCGTCAACCAGGAGCGCGCGCGCGAGGCTTTGGAGACGGGAGCCGACGTGCTCGCCGTCGGCTGCCCCTTCTGCATGACGATGATGGAGGACGGCGTCAACGCGCGTAAGGGCGACCGCGACATGAAGGTGATGGACGTGGCCGAGTTGCTGTGGGAAGCCTCACGGCCGGACTCGCCGCGGAGCGGCGCTTGAATGTAGCCCGGCCTTTCAAGGCCGGGAACACGGACGGTTAACAGATGGCGCGTCGCGTCAGCGACGTTTGAGCCGACACGGCCCGTTCAGGCGACGACGGACGCGACGCGGTCGTCTTCGTCGCAACCTCACCCCGGCCTTGAAAGGCCGGGCTACATTCAGACGCCGCCGGCGCGGCGAATCGAGGGCAGTTATGGACTTGAACCTGACACCGAGCGAGAAGGAGTTCCGCGACGAGTTCCGGGCGTGGCTGGGCGAGAACGTCCCCGCGGAGTGGGCGGGCGGCGGGGCCGGCTCGGAAGACCGTGCCGAGTACGTCGAGTACCTGCGCGCGTGGCAGCGCAAGCTCTACGACGGCGGGTGGGCGGGCATCTCGTGGCCGAAGGAGTTCGGCGGGCGCGGCGCGACCCTCGTCGAGCAGGCCGTCTTTCAGGAGGAGCTGGCGCGGGCGGGCGCGCCGCAGTTGATCGGCACCATCGGCCTGTCGCTCGTCGGCCCGACCATCATCGCGCTCGGCACCGAGGAGCAGAAGGCGCGCTACCTGCCGAAGATTCTCTCGGGCGAGGAGATTTGGTGTCAGGGTTTTTCCGAGCCGAACGCCGGCAGCGACGTGGCCGCGCTCGGCACGAAGGCCGTGCGGGACGGGGAGGAGTTCGTCGTCAACGGGCAGAAAATCTGGACGAGCTTCGCGCAGATGGCCGACTGGTGCCTGCTGCTCGTGCGGACAGACTCGGAAGCGCCGAAGCACAAGGGGCTCACCTGCCTGCTCGCGGACATGCGCGCCGAGGGCGTCAACGTCCGGCCCCTGCGGCAGATGTCGGGCGACTCCGGCTTCAACGAGGTCTTCTTCTCGAACGTGCGCATCGGCGCGTCTCAAGTCCTCGGCGAGGTCAACAAGGGCTGGACGACGGCCATCACGGCGCTGATGAACGAGCGCGCCAACCTCGGCTCAGGGATTCAGGTCGTCTTCAAGCGCCAGCTCGAAGCGCTCATCGCGCGCTCGAAAACAATCGAGCGCGACGGCCGGCCCGCGAGCGAAGACCTGCTCGTCCGGCAGAAACTCGCGCAGGCTTACCTCGAACTTGAGATACTACGCCTCAACACCAACCGGGCGTTGACGACGATGAGCAAGTCCGCCGTCCCCGGCGCGGAAGGGTCGCTGCAAAAACTCTACTGGAGCGAGATGAACCAGCGCACGCAGCAGGCCGCGCAGGAGATACTCGGCCCCTACGGCCAGCTCAAAGGTTTCGACAAAGGCACGTGGGAGTACGCCTACCTCCGCACGCGCGGCAACACCATCGAGGCGGGCACCAGCGAAATCCAACGCAACATCATCGCCGAGCGCGTGCTCGGGCTTCCCAAAAGTTATTGAGAACTTCTCGTCATGGACTTCGACCTGAGTAAGCCGCAGAAGTTGTTGAAGGAGTCGGCGCGGGCGCTGCTGGCGCGCGAGTGCGGGGTGGGGCGCGTGCGCGAGTTGATGGAGACGGAGACGGCGCACGACGAGGGGCTGTGGCGCGCTCTGGCCGAGCAGGGCTGGACGGGGCTCTCGGTGCCGGAGGGGCAGGGGGGCCTGGGGCTGGGGCTGGTCGAGATGGCGGCCGTGGCCGAGGAGATGGGGCGCGCGTGCCTGCCGGGCGCGTTCCTTTCGACGCTCTTCGCGTCGGCGCTCGTCGAGCGCGCGGGGAGCGAGGAGCAGCGCGCGAAGTACCTCGAACCCGTCGCGGCCGGGGAGTTGAAGGCGACGGTCGCGCTGCTCGAAGAGGGCGCGAGCTGGGACGCGGACACGGTGAAGCTCCGTGCGACGCGGGACGGCGGGGGCTTCACGTTGTATGGGCGGAAGCTGTTCGTGCCGGACGCGGGCGTGGCGGATTTAATCGTCTGCGTGGCGCGCGACGGCGACTCGCTCGTGCTGATGCCGGTCGGGCGCGGCGCGGAAGGGTTGAGCGTTGAAGCGACGCCTTCGATGGACGCGACGCGGAAGCTCTACGAAGTGACGTTCGAGGGCGTGAGCGTGGCCGGGTCGGAGGCGCTCGGGGCGGACGGCGACGCGCGCGGGGCCCTGCGCGGCGCGTTGGAAGTCGCCACCGCCGTCCTGTGTGCCGAGATGGTCGGCGGGATGCAGTGGATCCTGGACACGACGGTCGAGTACGCGAAGACGCGGCAGCAGTTCGGCCGCCCCATCGGCTCGTTCCAGGCCGTGCAGCACATGTGCGCCGACATGCTCCTGATGACGGAGAGCGCGCGGTCGGCCGCCTACTACGCCGCGTGGGCCCTGACCGAGCACGACCCGGCGGCGCGCGCGGCCGTCTCCGTCGCGAAGGCTTACTGCTCGGACGCCTACCGCGAGGTCGCCAACCGCGGCGTGCAGGTGCACGGCGGCATCGGCTTCACCTGGGAGCACGACCTGCAACTCTATTACAAGCGCAGCAAGTCGTCCGAGACGCTCTTCGGCGACGCGACTTTCCACCGCGAGCGCATCGCACGCCTCGTCGTGGACGAAGGTTGAGATGACAAGAAACGTTAAGGAACTGTTCGACCTCTCGGGCCGCGTCGCAATCGTGACGGGCGGCTCGCGGGGGTTGGGCAAGGAGATGGCCGAGGGGCTGGCGGAGGCCGGCGCGTCCCTGATGCTGTGCGCGCGGCGCGAGGAGTGGCTGCGGCCGACGTTGGAAGAGTTCCGCGGCCGGGGCTTCAAGGCCGAGGGAATGCTCTGCGACGTGGTGAAGCAGGAGCAGGTGCGGGCCGTCGTCGGTAAGACGTTGGAGACGTTCGGGCAGGTGGACATCCTCGTCAACAACGCGGGCGTCTCGTGGGGCGCGCGGCCGGAGGAGATGCCGCTCGACAAGTGGGAGAAGGTCATCGGCGTCAACCTGACGGGGGCGTTCCTCTTCGCGCAGGCCGCCGGGCGCGAGATGTTGAAGCGCAACTACGGGCGCGTCATCAACGTCTCTTCGGTCTCGGGCTTGCAGTCTTCGGCCGACGGGCCGCACTACGTCGGCTATGCGGCGTCGAAGGCCGGGCTCTTCGGGCTGACGCGCGAGCTGGCGGCGACGTGGGGGCGGCAGGGGATACGCGTCAACGCCATCGCGCCGGGCTTCTTCCACTCGCGCCTCGCCGACGCCGTCATCGAACAGGCGGAAGCGTCGATCAAAGCCCGCAGCCCCATCCCGCGCGTCGGGGACGCGGGCGAACTCAAAGGCGTCGCCGTCTTCCTCGCCTCCGACGCCTCGAACTACATCACGGGTCAAACCATCGTCGTGGACGGCGGGCGCACCATTGTCTAAGGAGGAATCATGAGCAAAGCGGAAACGGGCAGGGGGCCGCAGTCGCCTTACGCGGCGCGGCCCTGGCTGGAGCGTTACGACTACTGGGTGCGGCCGCACATGAACTACCCGCGTCGGCCCCTGCACGAGATTCTGCGGCTGGCGGCCGCGGAGGTGCCCGACCGCCCGGCCACGGCCTTCCTCGGCGCGCACATGACGTTCGCGCAGGTGAAGGCGCAGTCGGACAGGCTGGCCGCGGCCCTGCGCGCGCTCGGCGTGCGGAAGGACGACCGCGTCGGCATCATGCTGCCGAACTGCCCGCAGTACGTCTTCGCGGCCTTCGCCGTCCTGCGCCTGGGCGCGGTGGTCGTCAACGTCAACCCGCTCTACACGCCGCGCGAGGTCGCCGTCGTCGCCAAAGATTCGGGCATGCGCGCACTGCTCACGCTCGACGCGCTCGCGCCCGTCACGCTGGCCGTCAGAGAGCAGACCGGCATCGAGCACGTCATCGTCACCTCGGTCATGGAATACTCCGCCGCACAGGCCCCGTGCCCCGCGGTCGAGGGCACGCAAAGGCTCGCAGACCTGCTCGCGTCGGTCGAAGAGCCCGACCTGCCTTCGGTCGATATCGAGCCCGGGGACGTGGCCGTCCTGCAATACACCGGCGGGACGACCGGCGTGCCGAAGGGCGCGATGCTGACGCACTACAACATCTTCGCCAACGTCATCCAGACCGGCTGCTGGGGGTACGGCGAACTGCGGCGGGGCGAGGACAGCTACCTGCTCGTCATCCCCTACTTCCACATCTACGGCTTCACGGTCGGCCTGATGGAGGGCGTCTGGCGCGGCGCGCAGCAGATACTCATCCCGAAGTACGACGTGGAGATGCTCCTCAACGCCATCAGGGATTACCAACCGACGTTCTTCCCGGCCGTCCCGACCATCTACATCTCGCTGCTCAACCACCCGAAGGCGAAGGAGTATGGCCTCGACAAGATACGCAACTTCAACAGCGGCTCGGCCCCCCTGCCCGTCGAGGTCATCGAGCAGTTCGAGCGCCTGACGGGCGGCACCCTGAAGGAGGGCTACGGGTTGTCGGAGGCTTCGCCCGTCACGCACACCACGCCCGCGCTCGACCGCCGCAAGCCGGGCAGCATCGGACTGCCCCTGCCCGACACGGACATCAAGATCGTTGACCTTGAGACGGGCGAAACGGAAGTCCCAGTCGGACAGGAGGGCGAGCTGTGCATCGCCGGCCCGCAGGTGATGAAGGGCTACTGGAACCGGCCCGACGAGACGGCCATCGCGCTCCGCCAGGACTCGGCGGGGCGGACGTGGCTCTACACGGGCGACGTGGCGCGCATGGACGAGGACGGCTACACATACATCGTCCAGCGCAAGAAGGACATGATCATCGTGAGCGGCTTCAACGTCTACCCGTCCGAGGTCGAGGGCGTGCTCTACGAGCACCCGGCCGTCATGGAGGCCGCCGTCATCGGCATCCACGACGCCTACCGCGGCGAGGCCGTCAAGGCATGCGTCGTCCTCAAGCAGGGCGCGTCGGCCACGCCCGAAGAGTTGACCGAACACTGCAAGCGCGGCCTCGCCGAGTTCAAAGTCCCCGCGAAGGTCGAGATACGCGAGAGCCTGCCGAAGACCGCCGTCGGCAAGATTCTGCACCGCGTCCTCCGCGAAGAAGAAGCAGGTCAGAACCGGCCGCGGTAGCGGGTGGGCGTAGCACATGCCGGATGATTGATGACCGTGCGCCTCTCATCAGTCATCAAGCCTTAACCGTAAGGCCCACCCACTACCGCGGCCGGTTCTGACCGCTATAGTTTATGCAACTATTAGAAGGCAAGGTCGCCGTCATCACCGGCGCGGCGCGCGGCATCGGGCGGGCGTGCGCAGAAGCTTTCGCGGCGCACGGGGCGCGCGTGGTGCTCTCCGACATCGACGAGGAGCCGGCGCGCGCGGCGGCCGAGGCGTTGAGGGCGGCGGGCGGCGAGGCGCTCGCGGTCGCGGGCGACGTGACCACGGCGGAGTTCGGGCCGCGCATCGTCGGGGCGGCGCTCGACGCGTACGGGCGGCTCGACTGTCTCGTCAACAACGCGGGCTACACGTGGGACGGCACGGCGCACAAGATGTCGGACGAGCAGTGGCAGGCGATGCTCGACGTGCACCTGACCGCGCCCTTCCGCATCATCCGCGCCGCGTCGAACTACCTGCGCGAGACGGCGAAGCGCGAGAGGGAAGAACGGGGCCGCGCGCAGGCGCGCAAGATCGTCAACGTCTCCTCGACTTCGGGCACGCGCGGCAACGCGGGCCAGGCCAACTACGCCGCGGCCAAGGCGGGCGTCGTGGGCCTGACGAAGACGCTGGCGAAGGAGTGGGGGCAGTTCAACATCCAGGTCAACGCCGTCGCCTTCGGCTTCATCGAGACGCGCCTGACGCAGGCTAAAGAGTCAGGAGAGCGCGTGACGCGTGAGTCGGCCGATATCGCGCTCGGCATCCCGCAGGCCAACCGCGAAATCGCCTTCAAGCTCATCCCCATGGGTCGCGGCGGCACGCCCGCGGAGGCGGCCGGCGCCGTCCTCTTCTTCGCCTCGCCCTTGAGCGACTACGTCTCCGGCCAGGTGCTCGAAGTGACCGGCGGGCTCTGAAACGTGTAGAGTAAATGAAAATGACAGACCACGAATCGATCAAGTTCGACATCTGCTGCGCGGCGCGTCTGCTCCACCGGCAGGGGATGAGCGTCGCCAACGCGGGCCACCTGAGCGTCGCCGTCGGCCCCGACGAGATGTTCGTCAACCACTACGGCCCTTCGTTCGCCACGCTCAGGCCCGAGAACGTCGTGCGCGTCAACTTCGCGGGCAAGGTGCTGGACGCGGACGCCTACGTCAACGACACCATACGGCTGCACGGCATCATCCACCGCGAGAACCCGCAGGCCGTGGCCGTCGCGCACACGCACCCTCCGGCGGTCGTCACGCTGAGCGCGCTGCGCGTCCTGCCGGAGGTCTACGACCAGGAGAGTTGTCTGCTGGTTGACGACGTCGGGATGGTCGAAGAGGACTACGACGGCATCGCCGCGGAAGAGGAGCGCGTGATGCCCGTCGCCGACGCGCTGCGCGCGAAGCCGGTCGTCATCCTGCCCAACCACGGCGCCATCACCACCGGCCCGAACATCCAGCTCGCCTTCGTGCGCATGGTCTTGCTGGAAGGCATGGCGCGGCGCAACCTCTCGGTGGCGCAGGCCGCGCGCGACCTGGGCCGCGAGCCCGTCGCCATTGCGCCCGCGGCCGCGCGCCGCGCGAAGGCGGAGATCGGGCGCATCCCGGTGCTGCCGACCCTCTGGCAAGACTTCCTCAGGCAACTGCGCGTGACCGACCCCGACCTGTTTGAAGGACGAGAGAACTAGATGAGCTACACGATCAAACGCGTCGTCGTCATCGGCTCCGGCACGATGGGCGGCGGCATCGCCGCGCACGCGGCCAACGCGGGCCTCCGAGTTTATCTACTGGACGTTGCGCCGAAGGAACTGACTCCCGAAGAGGAGAAGAAGGGGCTTAAGCTCGAAAGCCCGCAGGTGCGCAACCGCATCGTCAGCGCCTCGCTCGAACGTCTGAAGAAGTCGAAGCCCGCGGCCTTCTTCACGTCCGAGGCGGCGGAGCTTGTGACGGTCGGCAACCTCGAAGAGAACTTCGACCGGGTCGGCGAGGGCGACTGGATTGTCGAGGCCGTCGTCGAGCAGCTTGAGCCGAAGCGCGAGCTGTTCGCGCGCGTCGAGCGCGTGAGGAGGCCGGGCAGCATCGTCTCCTCCAACACCTCGGGGCTCCCCATCGCTTCAATCGCCGAAGGGCTTTCGGAAGAGTTCCGCGCGCACTTCCTCGGCACGCACTTCTTCAACCCGCCGCGCTACATGAAGCTGCTCGAAATCATCCCGACCCCCGACACGTTGCCCGAGGTGGTCGCCTTCATGACCGACTTCGCCGAGCGCCGCCTGGGCAAGGGCGTCGTCGTCTGCAAGGACACGCCGAACTTCATCGCCAACCGGCTCGGCTCCGTCCTCGGCGCGTCCACGCTCGGGTTCGTTCTGGATAACAAGTACACGGTCGAAGAGGCCGACGCCATCCTGAGCCCGCTAACGGGGCGGCCGAAGACGGGGCTGTTTCGTCTGCAAGACCTCGTCGGCCTCGACGTGTCCAGCTCGGTCGGCGATAACCTCTACCCGCTCATCCCCGACGACGAGACGCGCGAAGTCCTGCGCAACCAGAACCTCGGGAGCCTGCGCACCGTCCAGATGGAGCGCGGGCGTCTGGGCGACAAGACGGGCGGGGGGTTCTACAAGAAGCCGCCGAAGGGGGCGAAGGGCGACATTCTCTCGCTCGACCTTGAGACCTTGGAGTACCGCGAGCGGCGCGAGCCCGACATCCCTTCGATCAAAGAGGCGCAGAAGATCAAGTCTCTGCCCGAGCGACTCGCCTTCCTGTTCAGACAAGACGACAAGGCCGGGCGGCTGGCACGACACGCCGTCTACAACACCCTGGCTTACGCCGCGCGGCGCGTGCCGGAGATAACGGATCGCATCGCAGACATTGACCGGGCGATGCGCTGGGGCTACTCGCACGAGCTGGGGCCGTTCGAGCTGTGGGACGCGCTCGGGGTGCGCGAGACCGCGGATGCGATGGAGAAGGAGGGCTTGACGGTCGCGGGCTGGGTGCGGGAGATGCTCGAAGCCGGCCACGAGACTTTTTATCGTGAGGGTGAGGGGGCGCTCTCTTACTACGACCCGGCGCGCAAGTCTTACGTCTCGGAAGCGCCGGACGAGCTGAGGATTGAACTCGCGCGCCTGAAGTCGGCGGGGCGTGTGGTGCGCGAGAATCGCGGCGCGTCGCTCATAGACCTCGGCGACGGCGTGGCCTGCCTTGAGTTCCACACCAAGATGAACACGCTCGACGCCGACGTGGTCGAGATGCTGCGCGCGGCGGTCGAGGAGGTCGAGGCTGGCGACTGGCGCGGGATGGTTATCGGCAACGAGGCCGCCGACTTCTCGGTCGGCGCGAACCTCGCGGGCGGGGTCACCGACGCGGCTTCGATTGAGAAGGCCGTCAAGAACACGCAGGACGCTTTAACGGCGGTGCGCTTCTGCACGAAGCCTGTGGTGACGGCCCCGGCGGGGCGGACGCTCGGCGGCGGCTGCGAGGTCGCGTTGGCAGGGGCGCGCGCCGCCGCGGCCGCGGAGACGTACGTGGGGCTCGTCGAGGTCGGCGTCGGGTTGATACCGGGCGCGGGCGGCTGCAAGGAGCTCGTCCGCCGCGTCGTCTCGCCGCCCATGCGCGCGGCGGGCAACGCCGACCCCGTGCCTTTTCTCCAACAGGCTTTGCAGACGATAGCCACGGCGAAGGTCTCGACGAGTGCGGCCGAGGCGCGCTCGTTCGGGTACCTGGGCGACGCGGATTTGATTGTGATGAACCGCGACCACCAGCTCGCGGAGGCGAAGCGGCTCGTGCTCGAACTCGCGGACGCCGGGTACGTTCCGCCGGCGCGCGGGGCGAAGAGCTGTTACGCGGCCGGGCGCGACGCGCTCGCCGCACTGCGCGCGGGGCTCTACATCATGCAGCAGGGCGGCTACATGTCAGAGTACGACCTGCACGTCTCGGGGAAGGTCGCGTGGGTCTTGTGCGGGGGGAACATCTCTTCGGCGCAGTGGGTGGACGAGCAGTTCTTCCTCGACCTCGAACGCGAGGCTTTCGTCTCGCTCTGCGGCGAGCCGAAGACCCTTGAGCGCATCGCGCACATGCTTTCGACGGGGAAGCCTCTGCGGAATTAGACTGAGGGGGAGAGTTTTAATGACGCGGACGGCCGAAGAAGGGCGGCGTGAGGGCAGCGCCGAAGAACGTCGCGCCCTGAGCGGGCTCGAATACATGCGCCAGCTCATGACGGGCGAGCGCGAGGCGTCGGGGATGGCGCGGCTGATGAACATGCGTCTGGTCGAGGTGGAGGAGGGGCGCGCCGTCTTCGCCGTCGAGCCGGACGAGCGCCACTACAACGGCCTCGGCATCGCGCACGGCGGGCTGGCGGCGACGCTGCTCGACTCGGCCCTGGGCTGCGCCATCAACACGGCGATGCCGGCGGGGCGCGTCTTCACGACCCTGGAGATGAAGGTCAACTACGTCCGGCCGATGCGGCGCGAGACGGGCGAGGTGCGCTGCGAGGCCGTGGTGCTGCACGCCGGCTCGCGCGTCGCCACCGCCGAGGGGCGCATCGTGGACGCCGCCGGCAAACTCTACGCGCACGGCACGGCGACGTGCATGCTGTTCAGGGCAAAGTAGGCAGTAGGCAGTTAGTCCCCGAAGAGGACACAGATAATAGCCCGGGGCAGAGCGAGCGAAGCGAGCGCCACCCCCGGGACATGATGATGAAACGTCCCGACCCCGAAGGGGTCGCACTACGTCGCACGGTGCGACCCCTTCAGGGTCGGAAATTGTTCCCGGCGTGTTCCGGGGGTGGCGCTCAAGCGCTGCGCGCTCTCGCTTACCCCCGGCTATTATGTTTATCCCCTTCGGGGATTAACTGCCTACTACCTACTGCCATCTGCCTACTGATTTTCGGAGGGATTGATGAAGGTCGGTGACGTGGTGAGTTGGGAGCGCACGTTCACGGAGGAGGACGTGCGGCGGTTCGCGGAGTATTCGGGCGACGCGGGCGTGCATCACCTGCGGCCGGACGAACAGGGGCGGCTGATGGTGCACGGGCTGCTGACGGCGACGCTGCCGACGAAGATCGGGGGCGACATCAACTTCATCGCGCGCCAGTTGACCTTCCGCTTCCAGCGCCCCGTCTACAGCGGCGACACCGTCCGCTGCGAGGTGACGATCGAAGAACTGACCGACGCGGGGCCGTACACGCAGTTGAAGTCCTCGTGGGTCTGCCGCAACCAGCACGGCAAAGAGGTGATGAGCGGCGAGGCCGAGGGCGTCATCAGAATTTGAAATTTGAAATTAAGAGGTTAAGCAGGGAAGAGGTTTTATGAGAGAAGCAGTGATCGTGGCCGGCGTGAGGACGGCCGTGGGGAAGGCTCCGCGGGGGAGCCTGCGGACGGTGAGGCCGGACGACATGGCGGCGGCCGTCATCGAGGAGTTGCTGCGGCGCGTGCCGGAGGTGCCGCCCGGTTCGATTGACGACGTGATCCTGGGGTGCGCGACGCCGGAGGGCGAGTCGGGGACGAACGTGGCGCGCATCGCCGCCCTGCGCGCGGGGCTGCCGCACGAGGTGCCGGCGGTCACGGTGAACCGCTTCTGCTCTTCGGGCTCGCAGACCATCGCGATGGCCGCCGAGCGCATCATGGCGGGGATGGCGGAGTGCATCGTCGCGGGCGGCACGGAGTCGATGTCGATGCTGCGCGGCAACACGAAGTTCCGGCCGAACCCGTACCTCGTCGAGCACCGGCCGGGCGTCTACCTCTCGATGGGCCTGACGGCCGAGAACGTCGCGCGCCAGTACAACGTGACGCGCGAGGAGGCGGACGCCTTCTCCTACCGCAGCCACCGGCGCGCGCTCGCGGCGATTGAAGAGGGGCGGCTGAAGGACGACGGCATTGTCCCGCTCGAAGTCGAAGTCCGCGAGGCGGGCGGGGGCGGCGGGTTGAAAGAGAGGCGCTTCACGTTCGACACGGACGAGGGGCCGCGCCCCGACACTTCCGAAGAGGGCCTGGCGAAGCTCAAGCCCGTCTTCCACGCGAAGGGGACTGTGACGGCCGGCAATTCGAGCCAGACCTCGGACGGCGCGGCCGGCGTGTTGGTGATGTCGCGCGAGAGGGCGGAGGAGCTGGGGCTGAAGCCTTTGATGCGTTTCGTCTCGTACGCGGTGGGCGGGGTGCCGCCGGAGGTCATGGGGATGGGGCCGGTCGCGGCCGTGCCGAAGGCTTTGAAGCTCGCGGGGCTGAAGCTTGACGACATCGACCTCATCGAGTTGAACGAGGCGTTCGCGTGCCAGGCCATCGCGGTGATGAGGGAACTCGGGATGGACGACGAGCGGACGAACGTCAACGGCGGCGCGGTCGCGCTCGGCCACCCGCTCGGCGCGTCGGGCGCAAAGCTGACCGTGCAGTTGATGGGCGAGATGCGGCGTCGCGGGTCGCGCTACGGGCTGGTGACGATGTGCGTCGGCGGCGGCCAGGGCGCGGCGACGGTGTTTGAGAACCTGATAAGAGCGTAAACCGTGAACCGTAAACCGTGACGAGTAAGAATAGCATTTCTCTTGTCACGGTTTACGGTTCACGGTTTACGGCTTTATCTGAAGGAGCTTCGATGAGCGTTGACGACCCCTACGTCGGCCTTCAGGTCTCGCCGCGCGCGCGGGAGGTTTACGGGCGGCTGCGCGAGTTCATGGAGGCGCACGTCTTCCCGAACGAGGGGGAGTTTCACAGGCAGGTGGAGGCGGGCGGGCGCTGGCGGCCCGTCGCGCTGATGGAGGAGTTGAAGGCGCGGGCGCGCGCCGAAGGGCTGTGGAACCTGTTCCTGCCGGAGAGCGAGTACGGCGCGGGCCTCTCGAACCTTGAGTACGCGCCGATGGCGGAGCTGATGGGGCGCGCCGTCCACTTCGCGCCGGAGGTCTTCAACTGCTCCGCGCCGGACACGGGCAACATGGAGGTGCTCGTCCGGTACGGGTCTGACGAGCAGAAGGAGAAGTGGCTGCGGCCGCTGCTCGCGGGCGAGATACGTTCGTGCTTCGCGATGACCGAGCCCGAAGTCGCTTCGTCGGACGCGACGAACATCCGGGCCAGTATTAAACGTGAAGGCGACGAGTACGTCGTCCAGGGTCGCAAGTGGTGGACGAGCGGGGCGGGCGACCCGCGCTGCAAGGTCGCCATCTTCATGGGCAAGACCGACCCCGCGGCGCCGAAGCACAGGCAGCAGTCGATGATACTCGTGCCGTTGGACGCCGCGGGCGTGAAGGTCGAGCGGATGCTCACGGTCTACGGCTACGACCACGCGCCGCACGGGCACGCCGAGGTGACGTTCGAGGACGTGCGAGTGCCCGCGTCGAACATCCTTCTGGGCGAGGGGCGGGGCTTCGAGATCGCGCAGGGCCGCCTTGGGCCGGGCCGCATACACCACTGCATGCGCCTGATAGGAATGGCCGAGCGCGCGCTCGAACTGACGTGCCGCCGCGTCAGCGCGCGCGTGGCCTTCGGGAAGCCCATAGCGGCGCAGGGGACGGTGCGCGCCGACATCGCGCGTTCGAGGATGGAGATCGAGCAGGCGCGCCTGCTGACTCTGAAGGCCGCGCTGATGATGGACACGGTCGGGAACAAGGCCGCGCGCAGGGAGATCGCCATGATCAAGGTCGTCGCGCCGAACGTGGCGCTCGCCGTGCTCGACCGCGCGGTGCAGGCGCACGGCGGCGCGGGCGTCTCCGGAGACTTCCCGCTCGCCGCGATGTGGGCCAACGCGCGCACGCTCCGCCTCGCCGACGGCCCCGACGAAGTCCACGCCGAAGCAATCGCGCGGATGGAGTTGAAGAGGTACGAAGGGACAAGCCATGACTGAAATCGAGAGCGTCCGGAAGCTCGGCGAGTTGGTCGGGCGTGAGGTCGCGGTGAGCGAGTGGATCGAGATAACTCAGGGGAGAATCGACCTGTTCGCGGACGCGACCGAAGACCGGCAGTGGATTCACACCGACCCGGAGCGCGCGGCGCGCGAGTCGCCCTTCAAGAAGACCGTCGCGCACGGCTTCCTGACGCTGTCGCTGCTGAGCGAGATGATGCGGACGGCGATGAAGGTCGGCGGCGTGCGGATGGGCATCAACTACGGGCTGGATCGCGTGCGCTTCACCTCGCCCGTCCCGGCCGGCTCGCGCGTCCGCGGCAAATTCTACCTGGAGAAGTTCGTTTCCGTGGAGGGCCAGGACTGGTCGCTGGCGACGTGGGCCGTGTCGGTCGAGTGCGAGGTCGGCGGCGACATGTGTTGCGTGGCGAATTGGCTGGTGCGTTACTACGTCTGAACCTTTAGGGAGACTATGGGAGAAGGAAGCGACGACGCGCGGACGCGCACGGTCAGTTGGGAAGACCCGAAGGCCCTGGCCGAGGCGGCGCGGGGGCTGACGGGGTTGGAGTTCCTGAAGAGGGTTGTCTCGGGCGAGCTGCCGCGGCCGCCCATCAGCGCGCTGTTGAACTTCGGGCTGGCGGAGCTGGACGAGGGGCGCGCGGTCTTCACGGCCGAGCCCGCGGAGTACCACTACAACCCCATCGGCGTCGTGCACGGCGGCTTGGCGGCGACGCTGCTCGACTCAGCGATGGGCTGCGCGGTGCACACGACCTTGCCGGCCGGGGCGGGCTACACGACGCTTGAGATTAAGGTCAACTACGTGCGCGCGCTGACGGCGGAGACCGGCGAGGTGCGCTGCGAGGCGCGCGTCATACACGTCGGCGGCCGCACCGCGACGGCCGAGGGCAAGGTGCTCGACGCCGCGGGCAAGCTCTACGCGCACGCCACGACGACCTGTCTCATCTTCCGTTAGCAGACAAGGATGGCAGAAGCACCCGACACGAGGCCGGTGCGCGAGAGCGAGCAGCTCGACTGGGAGTCGCTCGCCGCCTACCTGCGCGCGCGGCTGCCCGAAATCGTCGGGGAAGGGTTCGACGCGGACGCGCCTTTGGCGGTCGAGCAGTTCCCGGGCGGCCACTCTAACCTGACGTACCTGCTGCGGTTCGGCCGTCAGGAGTTTGTGATGCGGCGGCCGCCGTTCGGCCCCGTCGCGCCGAGGGCGCACGACATGGCGCGCGAGTTCCGCATACTCGAAGCGCTGCACCCGGTCTTCCCGCTCGCGCCGCGACCCTTTCTGCTGTGCGAAGAGCCGGAGGTTGTCGGCGCGGTCTTCTACTTGATGGAGCGCCGGCGCGGGCTGGTGGTGCGCACGGAGGAGCCGCCCGAGCTTGACGGCAGACCCGCCGAACGTCGTCGCGCGAGCGCGGCGCTGGTGGACGCGCTCGCCGGGCTGCACCTGGTGGACGTGCGCGCGCACGGGCTCGACGCTTTGGGGAAGCCCGCGGGGTTCGTCGAGCGCCAGGTGCGCGGCTGGGCCGAGCGCTGGCGCCGCTCGCAGACGGACGAGCTGGCGGAGATGGACGCGCTCGCCGCGTGGCTCGCGGAGAGGCTTCCGCCGGACGCCGGGCGGCCGACGCTGGTGCACGGCGACTACAAGCTCGACAACGTGATGCTCGACGCGGGGGACGTGGGGCGCGTCGTGGGCGTCTTCGACTGGGAGATGAGCGCGGTCGGCGACCCCCTGGTTGACCTGGGGATTCTGCTCGGCTACTGGGTGCACACGGCCGCCGGCGTCGCGCGGCGCGACACGGTCTCGGCGGTGACGAACGGCGAGGGCTGGTTCACGCGCGAGGAATTGCTCGAACGTTACGGCGCGCGCACGGGCGCAGACCTTTCGGGCGTCGGCTTCTACGAGGTCTTCGCCGTCTTCAAGCTCGCCGTCGTCCTGCAACAGATCTTCTTCCGCTACCGCCGCGGGCAGACCGACGACCCGCGCTTCGCCGCCTTAGGCGAGCGCGTCTCGTGGCTGGCGCGCATCGCCACACAACTCGCCGAGAAGAATTAGGGAATCATTGTCGATGAACATTAACGCGGCAATCTTGTGGGAGCAGGGCGCGCCTTTGTCGGTCGAGGCGGCGAGCCTCGGCGGGCCGCGCGCGGGCGAGGTTCTGGTGGAGGTGAAGGCCGCGGGCGTGTGCCACAGCGACCTGCACCCGGCGCGCGGGGAGTGGCCCGTGCGGACGCCGCTCGTGCTGGGGCACGAGGGCGCAGGCGTGGTGCGCGAGGTCGGCGAAGGGGTGAAGGACGTGAAGGCGGGCGACCACGTCGTCTTCTGCTGGGCTCCGCCGTGCGGGGCGTGTGCCCCCTGTAAGGAGGGGAGACCCGTCCTCTGCGACCGCCTGGAGCGGACGACCTACCGGAACCGTCTGCCGGCGGGCGACACGCTCTTGAGCGCGCGGGGGCAGAAGGTGTCGCACTACAACGGCACGGCCTGCTTCGCGGACTTCGCGGTGGTGGCGGAGGAGGGCGTGATACGCGTGGCGGAGGACGTGCCGTTCGAGGCGCTGGCGACGCTCGGGTGCGCGGTCGTGACGGGCGTGGGCGCTGTTCTGAACGCGGCGCGCCCCGGGCCGGGCTCGAAGGTCGCCGTCATCGGCGTGGGCGGCGTCGGGCTCAACGTCGTGCAGGGCGCGAGGCTCGCGGGGTGTGAGCGCGTCGTCGCGCTCGACACGCGCGCCGAGCCGCTCCGCCTCGCGCGCGAGTTCGGCGCGACCGACGCCGTGGACGCTTCGGGCGAGAAGGCGGCCGAGCGGTTGAGGGAGCTGACCGAAGGGCGCGGCGCCGACTACGTCTTCGACACGGTGGGCGCGCCGGCCACGCTCGCGCAGGCGCTCGCGCTGGCGCGCAAGGGCGGGACGGTCGTCGTCACGGGCCTCGCGCGCCTCGACGCGCTCGCCTCGTTCCCGCTCTTCCCCTTCGTCATGCAGGAGAAGCGCCTCGTCGGCTCGCTCTACGGCTCCGGCCAGCCTTCGAGGGATGTCCCGCGCCTCGTCGAACTCTACCGCGAAGGAAGGCTCAAGCTAGCCGAACTCGCCACCCGCACCTACGCCCTCGCAGACATCAACGAGGCCCTCGACGCGCTCGCCTCCGCGCAGGGCGCGCGCGGCATCATACGCTTCAACTGACGAGTAGAACCTTGCCGCTGCGGCCGGGGCGCTCGGAGTGTTCGACGGCGGCGAGGATTTCGGAGAGCGGGTATTCGGCCTCGACCGGCGGCACGATCTCCTGCGTCGCCATCGCGCGGAGCATCTCGCCGGTGACGGCCTGCTGGCGCTCGGGCGGGGCCGAGCGCATCCACTCGCCGAGCCAGAAGCCGCGCACCGTTGACGAAGTAAAGATCATCCGCCCGCCGTCAATCGGCATCGGCCTCCCCGAGAGCAGCCCGTAGACGAGCATCACGCCGCCGCGCCCGAGCGCGCGCACCACGTCGGCCCCCGTCTCGCCGCCGACCGCGTCGATGGCCTTCCTTAAACCCTCCCTGCCCGTAATCTCGCGGACGCGCTCGGGGATGTCCTCTTCGTCGGTGCAGATGACTTCGTCCGCGCCGAGCCCTTTTAACTCCTCCGCCTGCTCGCGGCGGCGGACAACGTTGATGGTCTTGAAGCCGCGCTGCCGCGCGATCTGCAAGACGACGCGGCCGAGCGTGGAGCCGGCGGCCGTCTGCAAGAGCCACTCGCCGGGCCGTAAGGCGAGTTCTTCGACGGCCATGATCCAGGCCGTCAGGGGGTTGACGACGAACTGCGCGGCCGTCTGGTCGTTGATGGAATCGGGCACGGGGATGAGCTGCGCGGCCGGCGCGACGATGAACTCGGCCCACGTCCCGGCCACCCCGAGCGGGATGACGCGCTGCCCCGCGCGAAAGGCAGTGACGCCCTCGCCGACCTCGGCGACCTCGCCCATGCCTTCGAGGCCGGGCGTCGCGGGCGGCACGGGCAGCGAGCCGTAGAGGCCGCGCACCGTCAAAAGGTCGGACGGGTTGATGGGGCGTGCGCGCATCTTCACCAGCACCTGACCCGCGCCCGGCTCGGGCCTCTCGATCTCCTCAACCCTCAAGACCTCTGCCGGGTTGCCGAACTGTTGGAACCTGACGCTTTGCATTGAATGTCTCCTTCATCCTTCCAGGGCGGCGCGGAGGGCCGGCGGTATCTCGACGGGGCGGCCCTGCTGCATGACGACGACGGTCATCGTGCCTTCAATCGCCAGTTGGCCTTCGCCGTCGAAGACCTTGTAGTCGTAGCGGATTGAGGTGCGGCCGAGCCGGCCGACGGTGAAGAGCATGCGGAACGGCGCGTCGAGTTCGAGGATGCGCTTGAACTGGCACTCGACGTGGACGCGCGGGAAGTCGTAGGTGCGCTCGCGCAGGTTCAGGGGGCGGCCCAAGGATCGGAGCAGCTCGCCCTCGGCCTCCTCGACGATCTCGAAGATGCGCGGGAAGTGCAGGCGGCCGGCCGCGTCCGCGTCGGCCCAGCGGAGTCGGCGGTTGAACTCGACGGTTGGAGGGGGCATGTGTGACTTGTAGCAGAAACAGAACCGCGAGCGGTAGCGAGCGGGTCGGCGTTACGTGGTGCGTTCGTCTGATGTAACACTGACCCGCTCGCTACCGCTCGCGGTTCTGTTAAAAGCGCTCAGAAGTTGAAGCGGACGCCGAACTGCAACTGCCGCGGGTTGGCGGCCGAGGTGAAGCCGAGCGGCTGGGTCGGCGCGGCGTTGCGGTCGCCGCGCGCGCGCGCGGAGGCGAGCGGCAGCAGTTGGGCCGGCGTCAGGCCGCCGACCACGTTGTTGATGCCCGCGAGGTTCGTCCGGTTGAAGAGGTTGAATCCCTCGAACGTCAGCTCAAAGAACTTGTCCTCGTCGAAGTGGAAGCGGCGCGCGAGCCGCGCGTCGAAGCTGTAGAAGGGCTCGCCGAGCCCCGTGTTGCGCCCCAGCGAGAACGGGCGGTCGGACTGCGAGCGGCCGTCGTTGTTGGCGTCGAAGCCGAGGAGCAGGTTGAAAGGGCGGCCCGAGCCCGCGATGAAGATCGGCGAGAAGACCCAGTCGCCGAAAATCTTGTCGGCGGCCGAGTCGCCTTCCAAGGGGCTGGCGAAGACGCCGCTGAAGACCGCGCGGTGGCGCTGGTCGAAGGCCGAGACGGCGCGGTCGGCGCGCACGTTCAGGGGGTTCTCGGCCGACCAGTCGCTGTTGAAGTCCGTCACCTCGTCGATGGACTTGGCGAAGGTGTAGTGCGCGTTGAGGCTGAAGCGGTTGGCGAAGCGGCGCTGCACCGAGATGGTCGCCGCGTGGTAGAACGAGTTGGCCGAAGACTCGTAGACGTTGTCCTGGAGCCTGAGCGGGTTGATGAAGTCGGACGAGGTCGCCGCCCCCGTGCAGGTCGCGGGGTTGGCCCCGAGGCGGAAGAAGCAGGGCTCGCCGCTGGCCGCCACGACGAGCGAGGACTTGAACTGGTTGATGTCGCGGTTGCGCGTCAGGTGCAGGCCCCGCGTGAAGAGGTAGCTCGCCTCCAGCGAGATGCCGCGCCCCACGTCCTGCTGGATGCCGGCGCTCGTCTGGTAGCTTGTCGGCGTCTCGTAGTTCGGCTCGACGCGGAAGCGGACTTCGAGCGGCGCGTTCGGCCGCGGCGTGATGCCGAACTGCGCGAGGTCTGCGGCCGTGATGGTGCGCGTGCCGATGACGCCCTGCGCGAGCAGCGTCTGGTAGACGGTGAAGGAGGAGGGCACGCCGAGCGCGGCCGAGGTCGCCGTCGAGAGCACGATGTTGATGTTGTCGCCCTGGATGCCGCTCAGGGTCTTCGTCACGTTGGCGACCGAGTAGATGGTGTAGCCGGTGAAGAGCCCCGCGCCCCCGCGGATGACCGTCTTGCCGTTGGCGAAGGGCGACCACGAGAAGCCCGCGCGCGGCTGGAAGTCGTTCTTGTCGAGCGGCATGTAGAACGGCTCGTCGCTGATCGAGTAGCGCAGGCCGTAGTTGAGCGTCAGGTTCGGCCGCGCCTTCCAGGTGTCCTGCGCGTAGAGCGCGTAGCGGTAGGTGTAGGAGTTGACCTCCGGCAGGCCGAAGCCCTGCTGGTATACGATGGGCAGGTTGAGGTTGAAAGCCTGCAAGGCGTTGATCGGCGTGTTCACGTTCGCCAAAAGCGCCGGGTTGCTCGCCGTCAGGAAGGCGCGCAACTGCGTGAGCGTCGCGGCCGGGATGAGGTTGGCGAGCGGGATGTTGGGGCCGAAGTTGAAGCGCCCGCCGAAGAAGGTCTCGTTGCCGGATGAAACGTCCGACGCCTGGAACGAGCCGCCGAACTTCAGGGTGTGCGCGCCCGTCACGTGCGAGACGTTGTCGATGATGTCGTAGTCGCGCTGGATGGTGTGCGACGGGAGGAAGATGTCGCGGCCGAAGAAGCCGAAGCCCTCGATGTTGAACTCGGGGCCGACCGCGTCGTTCGGGATCACGTCGAAGTCGAGGTAGCGCCACTGGAGCTTCAGCTCGTTGAAGGTGGCGGAGCCGAACTGGTGGTTGTGCGAGGCGAGCACGCCGCCGTTGAAGGTGTCGAGCGTGCGGCCGCGCGAGACGGCGGTGAGCGCGCCCGCCGCCTGGTTCTCGAACTTCGAGTCGTTGAGGCTGAAGCGCAGGTAGGCCGAGTCGCGCTCGCTGAAGTTGTGGTCGAAGCGCGCGCCGAAGGTCGTCTGGTTCGACTCGAAGGGGAACTGCCCCGACGCGCTCGTGAAGAGGTTGACGGTGCGCGGGAAGTTGGCCGGGGTCGTCGTCAGCGTCGCGCGAAGGCCCGTGGCGAGCGGCGCAAACGGCGTCCCCGTCAGGCCGTTGAAGAGCTGTTCCTGCGAGGCCGTCGGCTGGAAGATGCCGTTCGTGTTGAGGAGGTTGACGAAGGTCGTCTCGTCCTGCTTGAAGGCTTCGAGCGAGGTGAAGAAGAAGGTCTTGTCCGCCTTGATGGGGCCGCCCAGGGAGCCGCCGAACTGCTGGCGGCTGAAGGGCGACTTGGCCGTGGGGTTGAAGTCGAAGGCGTAGCGCGCGTCGAAGCGCTCGTCGCGGAAGAGGCCGAAGACGCTGCCGTGGTAGCGGTTCGAGCCGGACTTCGAGACGATGTTGACGATGCCGCCCGAGGAGCCTCCGAACTCGGCGTTGTAGCTGTTGCGCAAGACCTGGAACTCCTGCACGCCCTCCTGCGCGATGGTCGCCTCCACCCCGCCTGAGACGGTGTTGGTGCTGCCGCCGTCCACGGCGACGAGGTTGCCGCGGCCGTTGTTGCCGCCGAAGGAGAGGCCGGAGTTGGGCGTCTGCGCGACGCGGAAGTCGGAGGCGTCGGCGATGTTGTCGGCGTCAGAGACGCCCGGGGTGAGGAGCGCGTAGTCAAGGTAGTTGCGCCGGCTGATGGGGAGGTTCGTGATCTGGCCCGCGCCGATGACCGAAGACTGCTGCGTGCGGTCGGTGTCCACGACCTCGCCGCCGGCCACCACGTCGATGGTCTCCTGAATCCCCTGCGCGCCGAGCTGAAAGGGGATGTTGGCCTGCTGGCCGACCGTCAGCTCGACGCGCGTCGAGCCGGGCGCGAAGCCGCCCGACGCGGCCGTCACCTTCAGCTCGTAGGCGCTGGGGAGCAGGTTGAGGAAGACGTAGTTGCCCTCCGCGTCCGTCTGCGTCGTGCGGCTGTTGCCCTTGGCGAGGTCGGTGATGGTGACGGCGGCGTTGGGGACGGCCGCGCCCGCCGAGTCGGTGACCTGTCCGCGCAGCTCCGCGGTCGAGCTCGACGCCTGCGAGAAAGCGGGGGAGACTCCGACGGCGGCGAGGAGGAGGGCCGCCAGGCAGAACCGAGTCAGGCTTCTCATAGCAGTTAATCTCCTTGAAGCGAAGTGTTGACGGTCGGGCAGCCGAGACCCCGGGCGCGGGGCTCAAGCGAGGTGACGAGTCTAAAGAGACCGAAAGGGAATTGACCTTGTGCCCGAGACGTGGGCGAATGGCTACCGAACGGTCGGTAAAGTATCACCGGGCCTGGTAAACGTCAATGCTTTTGTTGCCGGAGGGCGGGCGCGTTTGTTGGCGGCGCGAACAATCCGGGCCGCCGGATTTTAGTCCAAGACGCGCAACCCGGCCCCTTCAGGCGCGGGGGTCGATGAGCGCCTTGACGACGCGCGCCGAGGCCACGGCCGCGAGCGCCTCGCCCGCGCGCGCGAGCGGGTAGGTCTCGAGTTCGAGCCGCGCCCAGGGCTCGGAGCGCGCCGCGTCGGCCATGAGTCGCGCGCCGCGGTAGAAGTGTGAGAAGTCCGAGCCCCAGCAGCCGCGCACGTCGAGGTGCTTGCGGTTGAGGTCTCGGTGCGGGTTGAAACCGATCTCGCCGTGATCCGTGTACTGCCCGACGACGACCACCGTCCCTGCGTCGCGCGCGTAGCGCATCGCCTCGACGACCGCGCCGGGCGACCCCGTCGCCTCGATGCACACGTCAGCGCCGCGCCCCTCCGTCTCGCCCAAAACCCACGCGGCGCGCTCGACGGTCGCGTGCGCGGTCACGTCGAGCGTGGCCGCGGCGCCCATCCCGCGCGCGGCCGCCAGGCGCGGCTCCGGCGCGCCCGTGCAGAGTACGCGCGCCGCGCCGCGCATCAGAGAGAGCGCGACGGCCGAGAGCCCTACGGGGCCGGAGCCGAGGACGAGCACCGTCGCGCCGAAGGGGATGTCCGCGCGCTCGACGGCGTGGAGCGCGGTCGGGAGCGCGCAGCCGCCGGCCATGAAGCGCGCGGCGTCCACGCCCTCCAAAGAGATGCAGCGCGTCCCGGGCTTCAAATAAATTTTCTCGGCCCAGCCGCCGGCCAGCGTGTCGGCGAGCCCGTAGGTGATGCCGTAGACCTTGCGCGCGGGGCAGCGCGTCGAAGCCTTGGCGACGAGGCAGTGCCAGCAGGCGTGGCAGGTGCGGTGCACGTCGAGGAAGGTGACGCGGTCGCCCTCTTTGAACGCGCGCCCGTCAACGTCCGCGAGCCGGCCGCGAATCTTTTCGAGCCGCCCGACCGAGACGTGTCCGGGGACGAGCGGGTACGGCACGCCCGCGAGCCGCCCCCGCTGCAAGTGTACGTCCGTCCCGCAGACCTCGCTCAGCTCGACGGCGAGCAGCGCCGAGTCCGGCTCCAGCTCCGGCTCCGCGACCTCGCGCAACTCGACCGGCTCGCCCGGCCCCGGCACCAACGCCACACGCACCCCGCCCATGCGCACATTATTAACACGGACGGCGGAGCTTCGTTGAACTTTCGTCCCGCGGGCACTAGAATTTTCCGGCAGACAATCCCTTAATATTGCACTTGCAGTCGAGCGTGGCCACACCGCCGAGGGCGAACAGGTCAGAGCCGCCCGCGGTAGCGGGCGGCCCTTGGCGATACGGAGCATCCGAGTAATAAAGGGCCACCCGCTACCGCGGGCGGTTCTGACCGCCATCCGCAGGAGGGACTTTGAAGCCGAACGACGAGAACGGGAAGCTGCCGACCTCCGAAAGACCCTTCCGCGTGCTCATCATCTCGGGCTCCGACCGGCGGCAGTACAACTGCCCCGGCGTGGACTCGAAGTCGCGCGCTCTCATGCTGCGGATGGCCGAGCGCCTGCCACAGGAGTGGGAGATCGACTACGAAGACCTCGGTAACGTCTACGCCCGCGCACGCATCCAGAGCTGCAACGCCTGCGTCTCGACCTCGATGGCGCTCTGCGTCTGGCCTTGCCTGCCCGCGAGTGAAAGGGTTCTGGGGAAACATCTGCGGAGCATCGCGGAATTGAAGCCGGGTGCCGAAATCTCGACGGGTCGCGTCACGCGCGCGTGGATGAGTTCGCCGCGAGCCGAAGTGTTCCGTCTGAGGTTGAGCGACGGGCGGCAGGTGCGACTGACGGCCAATCATCCCGTCAAAGTCGTCCGCGAAGTGCGGCGCGAGAAGGTGGGGCGCGAGTGGAAGTACGTTTGGAAGGAGGAGTGGGTCGAGGCGTCGGAGCTTGAGCCCGGCGACAAGGTTCCGTTCCCGCTCGGGCGCGAGTGCGGCGAGTTCGCCGCCGACTCCGGCGTTGAAGAGTTCTACTACCTGCTCGCGGGTCTCATCTTCGGCGACGGAACCTTCGCGGGCACGGGACAAGTCCGCCTCTTCTTCGACAAACGCAAACCGGCTCTTGCGGAAGCGGCGGCCGCGCTCTCGCCCGTGAAGGTGGACGTGCGGAAGCAGGTCTTCTCTTCAAAGGCGAATGGCTGGCCGGCTGGCGCTGCCCCGTTCATGTATTACGACTACTGGGACGTGAGCGTCGGCCGAGTTCTGAGAGAGAAGCTCGGGTTAGACAAGAGCGCGCCCGTGGCCGAGCGCCACATCCCGCGGGCGATTCTCGACGGGTCGGAGCGCGAGGCGCGCGCCTTCCTGCGCGGCTGGTTCTCGGCCGACGGCTCGGTGGACTTTCACGTCACGAAGGCGCGCGTCAGCCTCTCAAGCTCAAGCCTCCAAGCGCTGCGCGAGGCGCAAATCCTTCTGGCGAAGCTCGGCATCCGCTCGTGCGTCTACGACATGTCGCACAAGCGCGTGAGCGTCGGCGGCCGAGAGTACGCACGTTCGAGCACGCTTCAGATAGCGAAGGCCGAGGCGGTCGAGCGCTTCGTCGAACTCGTCGGCTTTATTGACGATAAGGTCGAACGTCTCTCCGCAATCCTTCAAAGGCCGGGGCGCGACTTGAAGCGCCGCTGCCCCGCGGGCGCGAACAGGAACTACGGCCGAGTCGTGAGCTGCGAGCCGGACGGCTTCGAGCCCGTCTACGACATCACGGTCGAGACCTCGCACGAGTTCGTCGCGGAACTCGTGCCCCTCCACAACTGCAACTGCTACGAGAAGAACCACCGCAGCGAGCCCGACCTAATGTGGGATTTGGACATGTACGCGCGGCTGGACCTGGCGGACGCGTGGGCGATCATCGGGCCGGTGAACTGGTACGCGCCGACGACGAACCTGAAGGCGATGTTCGACCGGCTGGTCTGCATGAACGGCGGGAACCCGCGCGAGGACTTGATCGAACATAAAGACGCGGAGCTGGCGAAGAGGTTGGAGCACTCGGAGGAGTGGGAGGGCCTCAGCGTCAACCACCTCGAAGGTCGCACGGCCGGCTTCTTCTGCTACGGCGACGGCGGCGGCGACGAGCTGGGCGGGGACGGGCGGCCGAGGCTCCTGCGCCACAAAGAGTACTTCAACCCGGAGGGCGAGCCCTTCGACAACGAGCGCGACACGTACGCGCCGCTCGTCTGGCAGTGCCGCTACAGCGGCGTCGAGGTGCCCGACCAGCTCTGGCGCTACCTACAGTTCGGCAAGGGGAGGAAGTACAGCGACAACCAGGCCGAGCACATGCCCGCTGAGACCAACGTCTTCGAGAAGTTCGACGAGTGGGTGGACGACTTCGCGCGCTTCGTCGGCGGGAAGGGGAAGGTCGAGCCGGGCAGGTACCGCGCCTACGGTTACGAAGCGCCGGGGCACCTCGGCGCGGACATCAAGGCCAAGTTCCGCGAGCTGCGGACGGGATTGGGCTTCCCGCCCAAGGGCTCCTCGCCCGCGAAGCAGGAGGAGCTGGGCCTCAACGAAGACCTGACGCTGCGCCCGAAGAAGAGCGAGGGCGAGAAGCTGCGCGAGGAGTGAAGGTGACAAGAGGGACGGCCCCGACGCTGGTCTTCGTCTACAACGCCGACAGCGGGGTCTTCAACGCGCTGACGGACGCGGCGCACAAAATCTTCTCGCCGCGCACCTACGCCTGCAACCTCTGCGCGCTCACCTACGGGGCCGCCCGGATGCGCGGCGAGTGGAAGGAGTTTCTGGACGGGCTCGGCCTGCCGCTCGAATTCCTGCACGCAGACGAGCTGGCCGCCCGCTACAACCTAACCGACGTGCCGCTGCCCGCGGTCTTCACGAAGGGCGGCGGCGGGCTGTCCGTCCTGTTGGGCGCCGACTCCATCAACGCCTGCCGGACGCTGGACGAGCTGGAGCGTTCGATACTGGAGGGGCTCGCGCGCGGGGGCGGCCGTTCGCGTGGGCGGTAGCGTCCGGCGCGCGCGTGGGTATAATAACTCGTGCGGTCGTTTGAAAACGGAAGCGGGAAGTTTCGGCAGGGGTGGTCGAGTGGTTAATGGCACCGGGCTGTAAACCCGGCGGGTTCACACCCTACGTAGGTTCGAATCCTACCCCCTGCACCAGTCCGGAAGGATGAGGCAGGAAGGATGAAGGATGAGGTGAAGACAGTTCATCCTTCATCCTTCCTGCCTCATCCTTCCCGTCCGCCCCTGTAGCTCAGTTGGTAGAGCAGATGACTCTTAATCATCGGGTCGAAGGTTCGAGTCCTTCCGGGGGCATTCAAAACAAGCAAAGAGAAAACGGGCGGCCTTCGGGTCGCCCGTTTTCGTTCAGTGTGATGGCGGCGTCAGCGCTCCTCAGACTCGCCCGCCCGCCCTTCTTCTATTGGAGCACGAAGCTGTAGGTGATGACGCCGGCGACTTTGACGGGCCGGCCGGAGAGGGTCGTCGGGGTGAACTTGGCCTGACTCGCCGCCTCGGCGGCCGCGGCGCGGAGCAGCGGGTGGCCCGAGGCGGCCCAGGCGGAGACGACGTCGCCCTGCTCGTTGACGAGGATGCGTACGATGACCGCGCCCTTCGCGCGCGCGAGCTTCGCGACGAGCGGGTAGGGCGGGGCGGGCTTGCTGACGGCGCGCCCGTTGATCACGCCTCCCTCAACGATCCTCCTGGGTGAAGCGCCGGGGGCGTCCTTTTCGCCGACCCCCTCTTCTATCGGCCGGGCGGGCTTGTTGAAATAGTCTACAGCCTGCGCCGCGGACGCGCGCGCGGGGTGGGCCGGGGCCTTCTCCGCGAACAGCCGCAGGCGGTCGAACCCTTCCCGCAGCTTCGCGGGGTCGCCCGTCACGTGCCCCAGGTCGATGAGGGCCAGAGCCTCGCCGAGCATGGCCTCGACGTCCGCCGGCTCCGCGTCGAGCACCTTGCGGAACTCGATGGCCGCCCCCGCGAAGTCGTTCGTCGCCATCCTCAACTGCCCCGTGAACCTGTGCGCGACGTTGAGCATCGCCGGGTCGGTCTCGGCGGCGGCGTACTGCTCGAAGGCCGTGACGGCGTCCGAGCTGTAGGACTCGTCCACGTGCATCGAGACCATCATGGCGGACTGCGCGCGCTGCCACAGCGCCGCGCGCCTGAGCGCCTGGAAGGAGGCGCGGAACGCCTCGTCTTCGGGAGCCTTGTAATCGTCTATCAGCGCGAGCGCCCGCGTCGCGGCCGTCAGCGCGTCGCGGAGGTCGCGCCGGGCCGCTTCGAGCGAGGACTTCCGCTCCCCCTCGTCCTTCGAGCGGTAGAACCTGTTGCGGGTCGCCACGGCCCGCGCGGAGAGCGCGTCCGCGCGGTTGAGCCAGAAGGAGGGCTGGTTCGGGGCGGCGGCGATGCCCTCGTCGGAGAGCCGCACCGCCTCGTCGAAGCGCATCCCGAGCATCGCGTCGCGCGCCGCGTCGAACAGCGAGCGCAGGCGGGCGTCGGCGACGGCCTCGCTCAAGACCGGCCGGGGCGGGTTCGGCGTCGCGGCGGGCCTCTGGGCCGGGGACTGTGAATGGGTGATGGTCGCCGAAGCGATGGAGACGAACAGCAGGGCGATGAGCTTTCTCAAGAGACATTCTCCGTTGTGGCGAGTCGCAGGACGCGCGGCCGGGAGGTCACGTCCTGAGAGCCTATATTGCCTCCTGCGCCCGGCGAACTCAAACCGAAGACAATGAACCACAGAGACACAGAGGCACAGCTAAAGCACAGCCAAAAACCAAAGCTGTGTTCTTAAGCCGTGTCTCTGTGTCTCTGTGAATAACTCTAAAAGAAGTCGTTCGAGTTCGGCGGAACATTCCGCGCGCGCGCGCGTGTTACTCCCCGACGACGGGAACGTTGGCTAAGGGGGTGGCGAGTACGGTATGAGATACGCTGCGCTCGCGCGGGCCGTGGTGTCGTTCGCCCTGGCGGCCTGCCTGCTGGCCTCGCCGGCCGCGGTGCTGGCGAAGAAGGGCGAGAAGAACTACAAGCGCGGCCTTGAGCACGAGGCCGCGCAGCAGTGGGAGAAGGCCGCCGAGGAGTTCGCGCTCGCCGTCGCCGCCGCGCCCAACGACACCGAGTACCAGCTCCACTACCGCCGCGCCGTCTTCAACGCCTCGCAGGTCTACATGCAGAAGGGCAGGGCGCTCGCGCAGCAGGAGGAGTACGCCGGGGCCTTCCAATACTTCCGCATGGCCTTCGACCTCGACCCGGTCAACGGCCTCGCCGCGCAGGAGATGGAGCGCATGCTGCGCCTCAGGGGCGAGAAGGAGGCGGCGGGCCGCACGCGCGTGCGCTCGGGGGAGCAGGGCGGCGCGGTCTCCCCGGCCGCCTACGTCTTCAAGCAGAACGACGCGCGTTCCCCGGAGGGCGCTGAGAAGCTGCGCAACATCAACTACAACAGCGACCTAAAGAAGTTCATACGGATGCTGGCCTCGGAGGTGGGGCTCAACGTCCTCTTCGACACGCAGACGTTCCGCACGCCGCGCAACGTCGAGGTCGTCCTTCAGGACGTGACGGCGGCGCGCGCGCTCGACCACGTCTTCCTACAGGAGGGGCTCTTCTTCCAGTCGGTTGACCGCCGCACCATCCTCGTCGCGGATCAGGGCCGGCGGCCGCAGTACCAGCAGCTCGTCATACGCACCTTCTACCTGACGAACGCCGACCCGGCCGACGCGCAGCGCCTCATCCAGCAGGCCGTCCCGCCGCAGCAGGGCCGGCAGGCCACGGTCATCCCGAACAAGGCGACCAACTCCGTCACCGTCCGCGACACGGCCGAGAACATGCGCCTCATCGGCGAGGTGCTCCGCACGATAGACAAGGAGCGCGCCGAGGTCGTGTTGGACGTGAAGATTTACGAGGTCTCGCGCAACGACCTGATGCAGTTCGGCAACCAGCTCGGCACGTCCACGTCTTTGACGAGCCTCGGCGGGACGGGCGGCCTCGCCGTGCTCGGCGGCTCGCGGGAGGCCGCGCGCGCCGTCACCAACGCGGCGACGGCTTTCGGCGCGGCGCTCGTCATCCCCACCTCGACGCTCAACGCCTGGCAGCAGAAAGACCGCACGCGCATCCTCGCGGCGACGCAGTTGCACGCCTTCGACGGCGAGAAGTCGCAGGCGCACATCGGGAAGAAGGTTCCCGTGCAGACGGCGCAGGTCTACACGGGCGCGACGGCCACGGGCGGCACGGGCACGAACAACGGCACGACGACGACCGGCGTCTACGGCACCACCGGCTACCCCGTCATCCAGTACCAGGACACAGGGCTGACGCTCGACTTCACGCCGCAAATCTTCCCGAACGGGGACGTGCAGGTGAAGATGTCGATCACGTCGAACGACGCGGTCGGCACGTCTCTGACGCCGACCTTCAGCGAGCGGACGCTCTCGGGCACGGCGCGCGTGCAGGACGGGCGCACGATGATGATCGCGAGCATCTCGCAGCAGTTGCAGTCGCGTCAGAAGTCGGGGCTGCCGCTGCTGGGGCTCGTGCCCGTGCTGGGCCGACTGTTCACCGCGCCGACGAACAGCGACGTGCAGACAGACATCGTCGTGGCCGTCACGCCGCACGTCCTGCGCGCCCCGGCCATCACGCCCTTCGACGAGAGGACACGCCCGAGCGGCTCGATGCAGTCGCCGCAGCCCGAATCGCTCGAAGCCATGCTCCGGGAGGAGGGGGACGGGCGCGGCGAGCTGGCGGCCGACGCGCCCCCGGCGCAGGCCCCGGCCGAGGCGGAACAGATGTCGTACCTCCCCGCGCCTAAAGGGCTGGCCGCGGCGGCCGAGGCGGACGGCGTTAAGACGTTCGGCTCGCGCGAGGCCGCCCTGCCCGCGGGTGACGCCGCGCGCGCAGTCCCCGCGGCCGATCTGTCGCCGGCAAGTTGGGAACTGACCGTCAAGCCGGAGCGCCAGGAGCTTAACCGATTCTTCACGCCGGGGCGGCCCAACCCCCCGCGGCCGTTAACTGTCCGGGGAGGGAAAAGATAAGTACGCCTCGTGCCGGGATGCTTTACAATGCGGCGTCCGCCTCTCGACAGGCGGCGCCGCATTGTTACTCACCGCAGGAGACGTAAAAGATGCCCACGGGCTATTACCCTTACAGGAACCTCGTCTTTACGGTCGCGCTCCTCTTCGCCCTCCTTATGTCGGCGGGCTCGGCCGGCGGACAGACTCCACGGCCGAACCCGGCCGACGAGCAGTTCGCCGCGGGGCTCAGGCTGCAACAGGCGGGCGAGCACGAGAAGGCCGTGGAGGCTTACCGCGCGGCGCTCAAGCTCGACCCGAAGCACGTCGGCGCGCTGGTCAACTCGGGCGTCTCGTACATGGCGCTCGGGAAGTATGCGGAGGCGGCCAGGGCCTTCAAGGATGCCGCCCCCCTCATGCCGGGGGACGCGCGGGTGCGTCTTTACCTCGGCCAGGCGTACGCGGCTTCGGGGGACAGAGCCTCCGCGGTCGAAGCCTTGAAGGAGGCGCTCCGGCTCGACCCCGAGATGGTCGAGGCGCACCAGTCCCTCGGCGAGGTCTACGGCGAGCTGGGCCGGAACGAGGAGGCCGTGCGCGTCTTGAGCGCGGCCGTCCGTCTGCGCGAGTCCGACCCCGCGCTCCACTTGCAGTTGGGACACCTCTACATCAAGGCGGGGCTGCTGCCCGGAGCCACGGACGCCTTCGAGCGCGCGCTGGCGCTCAGGCCAGACTTCTGGGAAGCGCGCTTCGGCCTCGGCGTCGCCTACGAGCGCGCGGGCCGTCTGGAGGAGGCGGCCGCGGCCTTCAAGGAGGTGATCAGGCTTAACCCGCAGGAGGCGACCTCGCACTTCAACCTCGGCCTCGCCGCGCAGAAGCTCGGCCGGCACGAGGAGGCCGTCGAAGCCTTCTCCCGCGCCGTCGTCCTGAAGCCGGACTTCGGCGAAGCCTACCGCTGGCTGGGCGAGTCCTACGCGGCCAAGAGTGATTTCGACAAGGCCGTCGAGGCGCTCAAACAGGCCGCGCGCTACAAGCCGGACGACGTCTCCACGCAGCTCGCACTCGGGCACGCGTACCTCAGGGCCAACAAGAATGAGGAGGCGCTGGAGCCCTTCCGCCGCGCGGCGCGCCTGACGCCGAACGACCCCGAGGCGCTCTACGTGCTCGGTAACACCGCCATGGTGGCGGGGCATTACGACGAGGCCATCGAGACCTTCAACGAGGCGCTGCGCGTCAAGCCCGACCACGCGCTGGCGCAGGAGCGCTTGCAGGTGGCGACGGCGCGCAAGCACCTCGCCCCGCGTTTGGGGGGCCTGCGCGCGGAGGCCGCGGCACGCCCGAGGAGCGTGGAGGCGCGCGTCAACTACGCGCACGCCCTCTACGCGCTCGGGAGGTTCGCCGAGGCGGAGCCGGAGTTCCGGGCCGCCCTCGGCCTTAAACCTGATAGCTCGGAAATCTACAACTTCATCGCCATCAACTACTCGGAGTGGGGGAAGATGGAGAAGGCGGCCGAGGCTTACAAGCGCGCGGCCGAACTCAAGCCGCACCACGTGCTCTACTTCAGCCTCGGCACCACCTACGAGAGGCTCGGGCGGTTCGACGAGGCGCTCGGGGCGTACCGCAAAGCGCTTGAGATAAAGCCGACCTTCACCCGCGCCCTCTACTACCAGGGGGGCATCCACTTCAGGCAGGGGAACTACCCGGCCGCCGTCGAAAGCTTCAGGAAGCTCTTGCAGGCCGAGCCGACAGACGTTTACGCCCTCCACGCCCTCGGCCTGGCCTACGCCACGATGGGCGACAAGACCTCGGCCATGCAGCAGTACCACATCCTCAAAGACCTGAACGCCGACGTGGCCGCCGACCTCCTGCGCGCGATCCCCAGATGAACTACCGCCGAAAGGAAGACGATTGACGTGACAGACGCCCCCCTCCAGATAGACCTCGGCTCCGTCGAGACGCTGCTCGGGAACCTCCAGTTCACCTTCGTCGTCAGCGCGGAGGGTGACGCGCACGTCCAACTCTACGCCACCGACCCTTCAAAGGCGGGCGGCGGCGGGGTCGTGCTGATGCTCGACGCGCAGGGCCTCGAGCGGCTCAAGGCCATCGTCAAAGGCGCCGACAGGGTGATCGACCGGATGATCGCGGAGGGGAAGATTAAGAGGATGGTGCTGCCTTACTGACGAGAAGGGGCGTTTGGCTAAAGATGCGGCGGGTGTGAGCGGAGCCAGCCCGCCATGTGGTCTAAGAGCCGCAGCGAGTCGGGCGCGCCCGGCGGGAGGCCGCGGACGGCCTCCGACACTCTGCCGACCAGTTCATCCCGTCTATTCGTCTCGACGATGGCGACGCGCCCGGGGGCGGCCCCGCTCAGTTCGCCGAAGTAGCGCCGCAGCGGGCCGGCCAGCCGGAGGTGCTTCTCGAAGTTACGCCGCGAGCGTGAGGCGTCCAGGGCGCGGCGGCGGCGCAGTTCCTCTTCGGTGGCCGTGAGTGCGACGTACAGGTCGGGGAAGGCGAGCGCGCCCCGCTCGACCTGCGCGCGGTAGAGCGGCGCGACCGTCTCGACACCCTCCCAGCCCTCCGCCGCGTAGACCCAGTTGTACCAGAGCCCCTTGAACGGGTCGCCGTCGAGGACGGCGAAGGGGGCTCGCGCGGCCAACTCCCGCGCCAGCCGCCACTGCCCGGCGTGACGCTCGACGAACCACGCGGACGAGCGGCCGACGGGCGGCGCGCCCGCGGCGTCAAGCTCCGGCACGACCGCCGCCCCGCGCCCGCGTGCCAGCGCGGCCGCCAGCGTGCTCTTACCGACGGCGCTCGGGCCTTCGATGCAGACGACGAGCGGGGAGGCATAAGAGGAAGGCGTGGTCATGCGTCCGTTCTTGGAAGGTATGCGCCGCGGGGTGAGGGTGTCAACTGCCGCCGGAAGGACGGCCATATCGTCGGGATGAGTTGGAAGAACGAAAAAGAGCTTTCGGAGAAGACGGCCGTCTCACTCTTCTGCCTGACGCTGCTCTTTCCCGCTTTGTGCGGGACGGTTCGGGCGGGCGCGTCCACCGACCCGCAGCCCACGCGCAGGAAGACCGCAGGCCGTGTCAGATCGGGGATGGCGTACGTCCCCGGCGGCACGTTCATGATGGGCACCGAGACGGAGGCGATACCGCGCCTGCTCCAACTCTTCGGCGTCCGGCGCGCCGAACTCTTCGAGTCGGAGTCGCTCCGCCACCCCGTCACGCTCTCGCCCTTCTACATCGACCGCTACGAGGTCACGAACGCGCGCTTCAAAAGGTTCCTCGGCTTCAGGTGCGCCGCGTCCGCGCCGGCCGGGAGGCGGCGCTAGGGACGGACTCGAAAAGTACGAGGGCGGCCGGGCCGAAAAAGCCCGGCCGCTTTTTTTTAGAACTTTGTCGCCGCCCGATCGTAACACACCTTGTGCTTCTACATGTGCGGGTGTTATATGTAGGAGCAGGAGGTATCGTCGATGACCCCGACCAAGTCTGACCTTCCGCAGGGCACGCTGGACTTGTTGATTCTGAAGGTGGTCGCGCTCGGCCCAGTCCACGGGTACGCCATCGCGCAGCGCCTCGACCAGGCGTCGCGCGGGGTGGTGCAGGTGCCGCAGGGCTCGCTCTACCCGGCGCTGCACCGCCTGGAGAACCGCGGGCTGCTCGCGGCCGACTGGAAGGCGACCGAGACCGGGCGCGAGGCCAAGTTCTACCGCCTGACGCGCAAAGGTAAGTCGCAGCTCGAAACCGAGGCCGCCGGCTGGGCCCGGCTCGCCGAGGCCGTGACCCTCATCCTCAACCTGTCCGAAGCCTGACCCGCAAAACTTCTTTAAGGAGAAGAACCCCCATGAAGTGGTGGCAGCGACTGTTTCGCCGGAGGCAGCTCGACGAGGAGTTAGAGAAGGAGCTGAGCTTCCACCTCGAACAACACACGAGCGACCTGATCGGGCAGGGCTACGGCCCCGAGGAGGCGCGCCGCCGCGCGCGCATCGCGCTGGGCGGCCCCGAGCAGGTGAAGGAGGCGTGCCGCGACGCGCGCGGGACGCGCTGGCTCAACGACCTGATAAGGGACTTGCGCTACGGCGTCCGCATCCTGGCGAAGCAGCCGGGCTTCACCCTGGTCGCGGTGCTGACGCTGGGGCTCGGCATCGGCGTGAACACCGCCATCCTGAGCGCGGTGAACGGCTTCATCCTGCGGCCCATCTCGGCCGACAGGCCGGAGGATTTGTACGCCCCGTACTGGGGGCGGAAGGCGGACGCGCAGGTCTGGGATCGCTTCTCCTACGCGAACTACCTGGACATACGCGAGCAGAACAAGAGCTTCACAGACCTCTGCGCGTACACGTGGGCCTCCGGGGGGATGAGCGCGGGCGAGAGCCACAACTCCGTCGAAGGTTCCCGCGTCGAGGTCGTCTGGGGCGAGCTGGTCAGCGGCAACTACTTCGACGTGATGGGCGTCAAGCCCGTCCTCGGGCGCGGCTTCCTGCCCGAAGAAGACCGCACGCCGAACACGCACCCGGTCGTCGTGCTGAGCCACTACTCGTGGCAGCAGCGCTTCAACGCCGACCCGAACATTGTCGGCAAGAGCGTCTACCTCAACGGCACGGCCTTCACGGTCGTCGGCGTCGCGCCGGAGTTCTTCCTCGGCTCGGTCTTCTACTTCCGGCAGGGCTACTGGGTGCCCATGATGATGGCGCAGAAGTTCAGCCGCCGCCCCGAGTGGAGGACCGACCGCGCCTACCAGACCGTCAACCTGTACGGCCGCCTCAAGCCCGGCGTGACGGCGCAGCAGGCCGAGGCCGACCTGAACCTCGTCAACGACAACCTCGCGCGGCTCTACCCGAAGGAGAACGGCGAGACAAAGATTCAGCTCAGGACGGAGCTGGACGGGCGCTACGAGGGCGCGACGAGGGTGATGCGCTACGGCGGCTGGATGGCGCTGTGCGTCTCGGCGCTGGTGCTGCTGCTGGCCTGCGCCAACGTGGCGAACCTGATGCTGGCGCGCGCGGCCATGCGCTCGCGCGAGATAGGGATTCGCCTGGCGATAGGGGCGAGCCGCGGGCGCATCGTGCGGCAACTGCTGACCGAGAGCCTGCTGCTGTCGCTCGTGGGCGGGCTGCTGGGCTGGGCCTTCGCGTACGCGGGGGCGGGCTGGGCGCAAGCCTCCTTCCCGCCGGTTCCGTACCCCGCCAACTTCGACCTCGCGCCGGACGCTTACGTGTTGAAGTGGATGCTGGCGGTCTCCCTGTTGACGGGCGTCATGTTCGGCCTTGCCCCGGCCTTGTTGGCCTCGCGGACCGACCTCCTGAGCGTCATCAAGGGCGGCGTGGTGAGACTCTCGCACGGCCGCCGCCGCTGGAACGCGCGCGGCCTGCTGGTGGTGGCGCAGTTGACGATCTCGCTCGTCGTGCTCATCTGCGCCGGCCTCTTCATACGCAGCCTCGGCAAGGCGCAGGAGATCGACCCCGGCTTCCAGACCGACAACCTCGTCACGATGATGATCAACCTCGACCTGCTGGCCTACGACCAGCAGGCGGCGCTCCGCTTCTTCCCGGAGCTACAGCGGCGCGTCGAGGCGCTGCCCGGCGTGCGCTCGGCGGCGCTGGCGAGCGAGATGCCTCTGATGGACAGCCGGCAGTCGCGCGGCCCCGTCGTGAAGGAGGGCGAGATCGACCCGCCGCCGAACCAGGGCGTCATCTCCGAGTGCAGTCTCGTGACGCCGAAGTACTTCGAGACGCTCGGCATGCCGCTCGTGCGCGGGCGCGACTTCACGGATCGAGACACCGCGGACGCGCCGCGGGTCGTCGTCGTCAACCAGGCGTTCGCGCGCCGCTTCTACGGGGGCGAAGACGAGGCGCTGGGGAAGCGCTTCCGCTTCCAGCAGGGCACGCCGCTGATGGAGATCGTCGGCGTCGCGCGGGACGGGTACTACAGCACGCTTTACGAAGAGAACCAGATGTACATGTTCCTGCCCGTCTACCAGCACCCGCGCGCGCGGATGACTCTGCTGGTCGGCGCGCAGTCGGCGTCCGCGCTGGAGGCGGTGGTGGAGAGCGCGCGGCGCGAGATCGCGCAGATGGACGCGCGGCTGCCGGTCTTCGGCGTGATGATGGCGCGCGAGAACCTCTCGCTGGCCTACTGGGGGGCGCGCGTGGCGGCGGGGATGGCCTCGACCTTCGGGGTGCTGGCGCTGGTGCTGGCGACGATGGGGCTCTACAGCGTGATGAGCTACACGGTCGCGCAGCGCACGCACGAGATAGGCATCAGGATGGCGCTCGGCGCGGCGCTGCGCGACGTGGTGCGGCTGGTCGTGGGGCAGGGGATGAAGCTGGCCCTCGTCGGCGTCGCACTGGGCCTGGCGGGCGCGTTCGCCCTGACGCGCGTGCTGGCGAGCCTGCTGCTCGGGGTGGAGGCGACCGACCTGGTCACCTTCGTCGGCGTCTCCCTGCTGCTGGTCGCGGTCGCCTTGCTGGCCTGCTACATCCCCGCGCGGCGCGCGGCCCGCGTCAACCCCTTGGTGGCCCTGCGCCACGACTGAGCGGGTTGCGGTCGAGATAGCGCCCGGCTTTTTCGCGTCTGAGGGGCCGCTACTCCTGGGGGCAGCCCCGGGCCGGGCGCGCCGGGCGCGGCGGACGTGTAAGTGTTCGCCGCGCCCCTCCTCAAAAACAGACGGTAAGGAGGTGAAAGGTATGAGCACGGCCGTCTTGACGGAAGAGTTCGCCGAAGCCTCGCCGCTCGGGAAGGCGAGGGCCGCCGGAGCCCTGTGGCTGACCGTGATCGCGGCGAGCGTGGTCGCGGTCGTCTTCCAGTCCAGGCTGGTCGTCCGGGACGACGCGGCGCTGACGGCGAACAACATCGCGGCGTCGGAATCACTGTTCCGCCTCAGCGTCGTCGTAGACCTCTTCGCGGGCGCGTGCTACATGGGCGTGACGGTGCTCCTCTACGTCCTTTTAAAGCCGGCGGGCAGGAGCCTGTCTCTGTTCGCGGCGTTCTCGGGCCTGGCCGGCGTCGTGGTGGGGGCGGCGGCGGCCCTCTTACGCCTCGCGCCCCTCGTCCTGCTGGGGGGCGCAGGGGACGCGGCCGCGTTCACCCCGACGCAACAGCAGGCGCTGGCGATGACGGCGCTCAAGTTGGAGGGCTCCGGCTTTAACGTCGCGATGGTCTATTTCGGGCTTCAGTGCGTCTCGGTCGGATACCTCATCGTCCGCTCGACCTTCCTGCCCCGCGTGCTGGGCGTGCTGCTGGCGGTCGGCGGGGCGAGTTACGTCCTCAGTTCTTTCGCCAACATCCTCTCGCCGCCGGTCGGCGCGCTCCTCTTCCCGTTCATCGTCCCGACCGCCATCGTGGGCGAAGGGGCGCTGACCCTCTGGCTCCTCTTCAAGGGCGTGAACGTCGAACGTTGGAGGGAGAGAGCAGTAGCCAGTTAATCCCCTTCGAGGATTTCCGAACCAACCTCCCTATCGCCTTAACTGCCCACAGGCATCTGCCTGCTACCTACTGTCCGACCGCGAGGAGTTCGGAGACGGTGACGAAGCGGTAGCCGTCGCGTCTCAGGCCCTCGATGATGGGGGGGACGGCCTTCATCGTCTCGGCGCGGTTCGGGTACATGACGTGGAGGAGGATGATCGAGCCGGGCCGCGTCCTGTCCAGGACGTGCCGCGTGATGGCCGCGGCGTCGGCGTCCGTCCTGAGTTCGGAGTCGGGCTCCACGTCCCAGGTGATCGTCTTGCGGCCGTGTCTCGAAAGGTAGAAGGGGAGCGCCAGGAGCTTCTTGCCGTAGGGCGGGCGGAAGTGGATTTCTCCGGAGTGACCGGCCGCGCGTATCAGCTCGTCGGTGCGTTCGACCTCGCGGCGGACGTAAGCGGGCGTGACGAAGACCATCCGCTCGTGCGAGTAGGAGTGGTTGCCCAGCTCGTGCCCGGCGGCGACGATCTCGCGCCCGGCGTCCGCGTTCTGCTCAAGCTCGCCGCCCGTGACGAAGAAGGTGGCGCGCACCTCCCGCTCGCGCAGGAGGCGCATCACCTCGGCCGTCTTGTCGCGCGTCGGCCCGTCGTCGAAGGTGAGCGCGACGACCCTTTGCGAAGTCTCCACGCGCGGCACGATGCGGCCGAAGAACTGGAACGTCCGCGACTTGCTCAACTGCCACAGCGCCGCCGCCCCGCCGAGTAGGGCGAGGACGACGGCCGCCGCAACGTAAGCCCTTCTCACGCCGGTTCAGACCTCGGCCGCAGCTCGTCCGCGGTGGGCGGCTCGAAGACATTCCACCACGCGTCGAGCTGCGCGTCCGTGACGCGGAAGGTGCCGCGCGGGGGCTCCGCGTTGCGGGCCGCGATGCGCGAAGACAACTCCTCGCGCGGCACGTCGAGGAAGTGAACTTCGGAGCCCGCGCCGAGGGCCACGGCGCGCGCGCGGAACTCTTCGCGCTCGGCGCGCGACCAGAAGCCGAAGTCGAGTATGACGTTGAGGCCGAGCCGGAGGGCGCGCTCGGCAACCTCCCACTGGATGGCTTCGACGGGGTCGCGGCACCAGTCGAGCGCGGGCGGCGTAAGCCGCGGCCCGTAGAGGCGCGCGATCCACTCGTCGGGCGTCAGGCGCAGCGCGCCGCGCTCGCGCTCAAGCCTCCGGGCGAGCGTCGTCTTGCCCGATCCCGGCAGGCCGCACATCAGAAGGAGCGTCGCCATCCCACCTCCGCTGCTTTGAAGAACCGGCGGTCGCGCCCGAGAGCTTACCACGCGGCGAAAGAAAACCGCTTTACTTCTGTGCGGGCGGTGGCTGTACAATGGCGGCACAATGAAAGTCGGGAAGGCTCTTCCGGCCGGGCTCCTGCTCCTGGCCGCGGCGCTGCTCGTCTGGCCCGCCGCGGCGCGCGCGCGCGCGGGCGCGTCCGTGCAGCTCGCGGGCGTGTGGCGCTTCGCGCTCGACCCTTCGGACGCGGGCGTTCGCGAGCGCTGGTTCGGGCGCGACCTGCCCGAGACGATAAAGCTCCCGGGCGTCCTACAGGCCCAGGGGTACGGCGACGAGATCAGCACGCGGACGCCCTGGGTGCTCTCGCTCTACGACCGCTTCTGGTTCCTGCGCGAGGAGTACAAGGCTTACACGCGGCCGGGCGCGGTCAAGGTGCCCTTCCTCTCGCAGCCGCCGCGCCACTACGTCGGCGTCGCGTGGTATCAGCGCGACATCGAAGTCCCGCGGGACTGGGGGGGCCGCCGCGTCGTGCTCTTCATGGAGCGGCCGCGCTGGGAGTCAACCGTGTGGGTTGACGACCGTGCCGTCGGCTCGAACAGAAGCCTCGTCGCGCCGCACGAGTTCGACCTGGGTCAGCTTGAGCCCGGCCGCCACAGGCTGACCGTGCGCGTGGACTCCTCGATGCTGTTGCCCTACCGCCCCGACGCGCACAGCGTCTCGGACTCGCTGGGGGGCAGCTGGAACGGCATCGTCGGGAGGATCGAGTTGAACTCGACGGGCCGCGTGTGGATAGACGACGCGCGCGTCTTCCCGAACGTGTCGAAGAGGGCCGCGCTGTTGAAAGTCCGAGTCGGAAACGCGACGGAACGCGCGGGGCGTGGGACGCTTTCGGCCGGCGGCGTAAGCGTTCCGGTCGAGTGGGACGAGAAGGGCGGCGCGGCGCAGCTCGAAGTGCCGCTTGGGGCGAAAGCGAAGACCTGGGACGAGTTCGGCCCCGCCTTACAGAAGCTGACGCTCAGACTTCAGGGCGAAGGCGTCGAAGAGAGCAGGGAACTATCCTTCGGCCTCGTCGAGTTCGAGACCGAAGGGAGCGACTTCGTCGTCAACGGCCGGAAGACCTACCTGCGCGGCAACCACCACGGCGGCGACTTTCCCTTGACGGGCTACCCGCCGACGGACGTCGAATACTGGCGGCGCGTCCTCCGCATCAACAAGGAGTGGGGCATCAACCACGTCCGCTTCCACTCCTTCTGCCCGCCCGAGGCCGCCTTCACCGCCGCCGACGAACTCGGCGTCTACCTACAGCCCGAGCCCGGCATGTGGAACGAGATCAGCCCCGGCACGCCGATGGAGCGGATGCTCTACGAAGAGACCGAGCGGATGATTCGCGCCTACGGCAACCACCCGTCGTTCGTGCTGCTCTCGGCGAGCAACGAGCCGAAGGGGCGCTGGAAGCAGTCGCTCCCGCGCTGGGCCGAGCACTTCCGGCAGGCAGACCCGCGCATCCTCTACACGACGGGCACGGGGCACACCGACCGCGAGATTCCAGACCCCGAGGAGGGCGCAGACTTCCTCGTCGTCCAGCGCCTCGGCGAGAAGATGCTGCGCGGCCGGTCGGCCTGGTTCGGCCGCGACTACCGCGCCTCGCTCGAAGGGATAAAGATACCCGTCCTCTCGCACGAGCTGGGGCAGTGGGTCGCCTACCCGGACTACTCCGTCATCGACAAGTTCAAGGGCTACATGCGCCCCGGCAACTACGAAATCTTCCGCGACTCGCTCGCGGCGCACGGGCTGTCGGGGAAGGACAGGCAGTTCGCGTGGGCTTCAGGTCGTTATCAGCTCGCCTGCTACAAGGAGGAGATCGAGGCCAACCTGCGCACGCCCGGCATGGCGGGCTTTCAACTCTTAGACCTGCACGACTACGTCGGGCAGGGGACGGCGCTCGTCGGCCTGCTCGACCCGTTCTGGGAGTCGAAGGGTTACGTCGAGGCGGCGGAGTTCCGCCGCTTCAACTCCGAGACCGTCCCGCTCGCGCGCCTGACCAAACGCGTCTTCACCGGCGACGAGACGTTGGAGGCGGAGGTCGAAGTTGCTCACTACGGCGCGGCCCCTTTGAATAACGCGTCGCCTTCGTGGAAGGTCGTTGACGCGCGCGGCAGGGTCTTGGCTTCGGGACGCTGGCCCTCGCGGACGATACCCGTCGGCAAGAACACGTCGCTCGGCCGCGTCTCGGTTGACCTCTCGAAACTCCCCGCGCCGCGCCGTTACAAGCTCGTGGTGGGTTTGAGAGGGACGGCAGCCGAGAACGACTGGAACTTCTGGCTCTACCCGTCCGAAGCCGAGCGCGCCGCGCCGCGTGACGTGTTGATAACGAGGTCTTGGGACGAGGCCGAGGCGAAGTTGAGAGAGGGCGGCAAGGTGCTCTACGTCCCGCGGCGCGCAGACCTCGACTGGACGAGCCCGCCGCTCGACGACGTGCCCGTCTTCTGGAACCGCCTGATGGGGCCGGCGTGGGGCCGCATGCTCGGCCTCCTCAGCGACACGCGCCACCCCGCGCTCGGGCTCTTCCCGACCGAGGCCAACTTCGACTGGCAGTGGTCGGAGATAGTCCGCGGCGCGCGCGCCGTCAACCTCGACCGCCTGCCGCGCGCGCTAGAGCCAATCGTCTGGGCCATCGATGACTGGAACCGCAACTACAAGCTCGGCCTCCTCTTTGAATGTCGCGTCGGCCGCGGTCGCCTGCTGGCGAGCGGCGCGGACATCGAGACCGACCTTGACGCGCGACCCGCCGCGCGTCAACTGCGTCACTCGCTGCTCGCCTACATGGCCTCGCCGCGCTTCCGCCCCGCGGTCGCGGTGCGCGCCGAAGAGCTGCGCGGCCTGCTCTTCGACACCCGCGTCATGAAGAGGCTCGGGGCCGAAGCGAAGGGCGAGTCGCTGCCGACGAACCCGGCCTCGAACGCCTTGGACGGCGACCCGAACACCTTCTGGCTCGCGGGCGACGCGCGGAAAGGTGTGAAGCACCCGCACGCGCTCAACATAAGCTTCCCCGCGCCGGTCGCCGTGTCGGGGCTCGTCCTCATGCCGCGCCAGAATCACCGCGAGCACGAGGGAGACATCCGCGGCTACCGTATCGAAGCGAGCGACGACGGCGAGCGCTGGCGCGAGGTCGCGCGCGGCGAACTGGTCTCGACCTTCGAGCCCCAACGCCTGAGCTTCCCGCAGACGGTCACGGCGCGCCACCTGCGTCTCACGGCGCTCGGCGGCTTCGGCACGGACGTGACGGCCGCGCTCGCGGAGCTGGCCGTCGCCTACGCCGGCCCCAAACTTCCAGATGAGGCGGACGACGCGCCCGAGTACAAGCGCACACGCACCGCCACCCCCGACATAGACGAAGGCACGCCCGCCGCGCAGCCGACGCCGACGCCAACACGTAGACCGCGGTCGCAACGCGGACGCAGAAAGCCGTAACGGGTATGTCGAGCGTGTATGCAATGAAAATTAGACACGGAGACACAGAGACACAGCCGGGGACGCAGCTTCAAGTTTTTAGCTGTGCCTCTGTGTCTCCGTGGTTAAAGCTTTCTGCCGTCGGCCTGCTGTTCCTGCTCGCGTGCGTGCAAACGGCGGCGGCGCAGGAGTCGTCGTGGGTGAGGGGGTCGGGACGCGCGGGCGACTTCGGGCTCGTGCGCGGGGGGAGCGCGGCCGACGTGTACGTCTCGGACGGAGACTTCAAGGTCGTACGGATCGCCGCGAAGGATTTGACGGCGGACATCGAGCGCGTGACGGGCGTGCGCCCCGCGCTGCGCAACGAGACGGCGGGGCTTTCGGGTCACGCCGTCATCGTCGGGACGCTCGGCAAGAGTTCCCTCATCGACGATCTCGCGCGCGGGGGGAAGCTCGACGCGAGTGGTCTGCGCGGGCAGTGGGAGACTTTCCTGATTGCGACGGTCAAAGACCCTCTGCCCGGCGTGCGTCTGGGGCTGGTGGTGGCGGGGAGCGACCGGCGCGGGACGGCCTACGGCGTCTACGAGCTTTCGCAGGCCGCGGGCGTCTCGCCCTGGTACTGGTGGGCCGACGTTGCGCCGGAGCGCAGGCGCGAACTCTTCGTCGCGGCCGGCGCGCGCAAGGCGGGGCCGCCGTCGGTGAAGTACCGCGGCATCTTCATCAACGACGAGGACTGGGGGTTGCAACCGTGGGCCGCCAAGACCTTCGAGCCCGAGCGCGGCGACATCGGCCCCAAGACCTACGCGCGCGTCTTCGAGCTGCTGCTGCGCCTCAAGGCCAACACGCTCTGGCCCGCGATGCACGAGGTGACGCGCCCCTTCAACACGTTCCCCGAGAACAGGCAGGTGGCGGACGACTACGCCATAGTCATGGGCTCGTCGCACGCCGAGCCGATGCTCAGGAACAACGTCGGCGAGTGGAAGGAGGACAAGAAGCTCTACGACTACACGAAGAACGCGGAGGGCGTCCGCGCCTACTGGGAGCAGCGCGTCCGCGAGAACGGCCGCTTCGAGAACCTCTACACTTTGGGGATGCGCGGCATCCACGACAGCCCGATGCAGGGGCCGAAGACGCAGGCCGAGCGGATAAGGACGCTCGAACAAATCTTCGCCGACCAGCGCGCGATGCTCGCGCGCCACGTCAACCCGAACGTCTCCGAGGTGCCGCAAATCTTCAACCCGTACAAGGAGGTTTTGGCAGACTACCGCGCGGGGCTTCGCGTGCCCGAAGACGTGACCGTCGTCTACCCGGACGACAACTTCGGCTACATACGCACCTTCCCCGACGAAGAGGAGCGCAGGCGGCCGGGCGGCACCGGCGTCTACTACCACATCTCCTACCTCGGCCGCCCGCTCTCTTACCTGTGGCTCAACACGACGCCGCCCGCGCTCGTCTGGGAGGAGATGTCGAAGGCTTACCGTAACGGCGCGCGCCGGTTCTGGATGCTTAACGTCGGCGACATCAAGCCGGGGGAGATAGGCACCGAGTTCTTCTTGCAGACGGCCTGGGACGCCTCGCGTTGGCGGGGCGACAACCTGCAAGACTTCTTAAGGCAGTGGGCGGCGCGCGAGTTCGGCGCGGAGCACGCCGAAGAGATAGCGTCGGTGATGGACGGTTACTACCGGCTCGGCTTCGCGCGCAAGCCCGAGCACTTGCAGTGGCACGTGCCGGGCGAGCCCTACCGGCCGAGCGACTTCGCGCACTTCGACTACGGCGACGAGGCGCAGGCGCGGATGGACGCGTACGACTCTCTGATGGGACGCGCGACGGACGTTTACCCGAAACTCCCGCGGCCGCTGCGCGACGCCTACTACCAGCTAGTCCTCTACCCCGTCCGCTGCGCCTCATTCGCCAACCGGCGCGTGCTGGCCGCGGAGAAGGCCGCGCTCTACGCCGCGCAGGGCCGCGCGAGCACCTCCTGGTGGGTGAAGCACGCGACGAACGCCGACCGGCTCGCCGACTCCGAGACGTACAACTACAACGAGCGGATGCTGGGCGGTAAGTGGCATCACATCATGTCGCGCGAGATGGGGCCGGGGCAGTGGAAGGGCATGAGGAGCACCGCGCCCGAAATCCCGCCCGCGGTCTCGAACAGGAGAGCGCCGGAGGCGGCAGGGCTCGGCGTCGCGATAGAAGGGCGCGCCGAAGCCCTGCGCGAGGGCGAACGGGACGCGGCGCTGCCCGCCCTGGACATTTACACGCGCGGCTCGCGCTTCATCGACATCTTCAACACGGGGCGCGCGCCGGCCGCGTGGGTCGCGCGCGCGAAGGAGGGCTGGATTAAGCTGAGCCGGACGCGGGGCGAGATTTTCGTCGGCCCGACCGTGAAGCAGGGCCTGCCGTTCGACGTGCCCGGCGACGCGCGCGTGCTCGTCTCGGTCGATTGGTCGAAGGCCCCGAAGGGTGAGGCCGTCTCGGGCACGGTCGAGATCGAAGGCGCGGGCTCGAAACGCACGGTGAAGGTTCCCGTCTTCAACCCGACCGCGCCGCGGCCCGAGAGTCTGAAGGGCTTCGTCGAGTCGAACGGCGTCGTCTCCATCGAGGCCGAGCACTTCACCTCGAAGACCGACCGCGCGGGCGCGGCATGGCAGGTCATCGAGGGCCTCGGGCGCACGGGCGACTCGGTGGCCGTCTTCCCCGAAGACGCGCCGAGCGTCGGGCTCGCGCGGGCCGCGCAAGCGGCGCCCTCGCTCGAATACCCTCTGCACCTCTTCCGCGCGGGCGAGATGGAGCTGACGTTCTACCTCATCCCGACGCACCCCGTGCGCGGCACGTCGGGGCTGCGCTTCGCCTACTCCCTGGACGGCGCGGAGCCGCGCGAGCTGGCGGCGAGCGCGGGCGTCGAAGTCACCTCGCGGCAGTGGTCGGAGAACGTCCTGAACGCGACGACGAAGGTCAGCGCGCCCGTCAGGCTCGACGCGGGCGCGCACGTCCTCAGAATCTACATGCTCGACCCGGGCGTCGTGCTCGACCGTGTCATCCTCAACGCCGGCGGCCTGCGGCCCAGCTATCTCGGCCCGCCGGAGACGAGAGTCGTGTTGAAGTAACAGGTCAGAACCACCCGCGGTAGCGGGTGGGCCTGCACAAACAGAATGCAGAGCAAGGAACGAGCAATGTCGATTGAATATATCGTCTTCCTTATCAATCGCCGAGCCGTAGATGTTAGTCCCACCCGCTACCGCGGGTGGTTCTGCCTGACTCTCGCGGCGTGCGGACTCTTCCTGTTCGCGGGGGGGGCCGCGGCGCAGGGCTCGCCGCGGAGCCGCGTGTCGTTCAACGCTGGCTGGCGGTTTCAGAAGGACGACCCGGCGGGGGCCGAGGGCCGCCTGAGCTACGAGAAGATAAAGGAGAGTGTGACGGCGACGGGACGGGAGTTCGTCGCGGGCGCGTCGAAGGCCGTCAAGGCGGACGAAAGTCTGGGCGCGGATGTCTCCTACACGCGGCGCGACTTCGACGACTCCGCGTGGCGGCGTTTAGACCTGCCGCACGACTGGGGCGTCGAGGGGCCTTTCAGGCAGGAGTACCCCGGCGAGACGGGGAAGCTCCCCTGGTGGGGCGTCGGCTGGTATCGCAAGCACTTCGACGTTCCGGCGGGCGATAAGGGGAAACAGATCTACCTCGACATCGACGGCGCGATGTCCTACGCGACCGTCTGGCTTAACGGCCGCTTCGTGGGCGGCTGGCCCTACGGCTACTCGTCTTTCCAACTAGACCTCACGCCCTTCGTCGAGTACGGCAAAGAGAACGTCGTCGCGATTCGCCTGGACAACCCGCCCGACTCCTCGCGCTGGTATCCGGGCGGCGGCATCTACCGTAACGTCTGGCTCACGAAGACCGCGCCCGTCCACGTCGCGCACTGGGGGACTTACGTCACGACGCCCGAGGTGAGCCCGCGCGCGGCGACTGTCAACGTCGAGGTGACGCTCGCCAACGACTCCGGCGAGGCGGCGGAGGTCGAGGTCGAGACGGCTGTCTTCACGCTCGACCCTGACTGGACGGCCCGAGGGGTGGAGGGGGTTGCGACCGAGATGGGGGCGGAGGGAGTTGCGACCGAGACGGCGCGGCTCGGCGTCGGCGCGGGCACTCGCGCGCGCGTTGCGGCCAGCGTCCGCGTCAACAACCCGAGGCTGTGGAGTCCGAAGAGCCCGAACCTCTACCTCGCCATCACGACGGTCGGGCGGCGCGGCAGGATCCTGGACGTGTACCCGACCGTCTTCGGCATCCGCACGGTTAAATTCGACGCGGCGCGCGGCCTCCTCGTCAACGGCGAGGTGGTCGAGATCAAGGGCGTCTGCAACCACCACGACCTCGGCGCGCTGGGCGCGGCGGTCAACTGGCGCGCGCTCCAACGGCAGCTTGAAATCCTGAAGGAGATGGGCGTCAACGCCATCCGGACGAGCCACAACCCGCCCGCGCCCGAGCTGCTCGACCTCGCCGACCGCATGGGCCTGCTCGTGGCGGACGAGGCGTTCGACGCGTGGCGGCGCGCGAAGAAGAAGAACGACTACCACCTGCTCTTCGACGACTGGCACGAGAAGGACTTGCGCGCGCTCGTGCGGCGCGACCGCAACCACCCTTCCGTAATGCTTTGGAGCACGGGCAACGAGATCGGCGAGCAGGGCAACGCCGAGGGTCACAAGCTCTCGGAAGAGCTTTCGCGCATCGTCCGCGAGGAGGACCCGACGCGCCCCGTCACGGCCGGCGCGAACCACGTGCAGGCCGGCTACAACGGCTTCCAGAAGACGTTGGACGTGTTCGGCTACAACTACAAGCCGCAGGAGTACGCGAAGTTCCGCGAGAAGAACCCGGCGCAGCCGCTCTACGGCAGCGAGACCTCTTCGACCGTCAGCTCGCGCGGCGAATACTTCTTCCCCGTCGAGGAGGATAAGGACAGGGGCAAGGCGGACTTCCAGGTCAGCTCCTACGACCTCTACGCGCCGCGCTGGGCGACGACGCCCGACGCGGAGTTTAAGGGGCAGGACGAGAACCCTTCGGTCGCGGGCGAGTTCGTCTGGACGGGCTTCGACTACCTCGGCGAGCCGACGCCCTACAACGCCGACGCGTCGAACCTGCTCAACTTCTCCGACCCCGCGGCGCAGGCGCGCATGGCCGAGGAGCTGAAGGCTTTGGGGAAGATTCGCGTGCCCTCGCGCAGCTCCTACTTCGGCATCGTAGACCTCGCGGGCTTCAAGAAGGATCGCTTCTACATCTATCAGGCGCGCTGGCGGCCCGAGCTGCCGATGGCGCACATCCTGCCGCACTGGAACTGGCCGGGGCGCGAGGGGCAAGTCACACCCGTCCACGTTTACACCTCGGGCGACGAGGCGGAGCTGTTCCTCAACCGTCGCTCGCTGGGCCGGAAGAAGAGGGGGCCGTTCGAGTACCGCCTGCGCTGGGACGAAGTTAAGTACGAGCCGGGAGAGCTGCGTGTTGTCGCTTACCGTGAAGGGAGGCGCTGGGCCGAGGACTATGTGCGGACGACGGGACCGGCCGCGCGTCTGTTGATGAATGCAGACCGCGCGGAGATAGCGGCGGACGGCTCCGACCTCTCGTTCGTCACGGTGAGTGTGGCTGACGGTGCCGGGCTGACCGTCCCGCGCGCGAAGAACCGGGTGCGCTTCGAGGTGCTCGGCCCCGGCGAGATCGTCGCCGTGGACAACGGCGACCCGACGAGTCACGAGCCTTTCCAGTCGAAGGAGCGCGCCGCCTACAACGGCCTCTGCCTCGTCGTCGTCCGCTCGAAGGCGGGCGCGGCGGGGAGCATCAAGCTCCGGGCCTACTCCGAAGGGTTGAAGTCCGCCGACGTGACCATCAAAAGTAGGCGGGCACGGTGAGGGGCGGGATGTTCGACACGCAGACACGGAGACACGGAGGGACGGCTTCACCTTTAGCCCTCGTCAAGCTGTGCCTCTGTGTCTCCGTGTCTCTGTGTTTACTGGGACTCCCTTTCCCGGGGCGCGCGCGGAATGAAGAGGTCGTCATCGACTTCTCGCACGCGGGCTACGGCGGGGGCGGCGCGCGTGTGCCTTCTGTGCCCGACGTGCTGCGTGTGCGGCCGACGGGGCGCGACGACACGGCGCTGATACAGGCGGCGCTCGACCGCGTCGCCTCGATGCCGGCGGACGACAAAGGACTGCGCGGGGCGGTGCTGCTCGAACGCGGCAGGTTCCGCGTCGCGGGGCATCTCCGTCTGCGCGCGTCCGGCGTCGTGCTGCGCGGGCGCGGGGCGAGCCTGACGACCGTCGTCGCTACGGGGCAGTCCCGCCGCACGCTCGTCGAGGTCGGGCGTGAAGAGCCCCCTTCAACCGGCGCGGCCCTCCGAGTGACGGACGAGAAGGTGCCTGCGGGCGGGCGCGTGCTCACGCTTGAGAGCGTCGAAGGGCTCGCGGCCGGCGACCGCGTCGTCGTCCACAGGCCGAGCACGAAGGAGTGGGCCGAGGCGCTCGGCATGAACAGGGCCGAGGGGTCGTTTGCAGACCAGCGCCTGCACTGGACGCCCGGCTCGCGCGACCTCGTCTGGGACAGGACGGTCGCGTCCGTCGATAGAGAGGCGAAGAGGGTCACGCTCGACGCGCCCGTCACCACCGCGCTCGAACGTCGCCACGGCGGCGGGAGCCTAGCGAAGGTCAACGCGAGCGAGCCCGTGCGTAACGTCGGGGTCGAAGCGCTGACGCTGGAGAGCGAGTTCGACCGCTCGAACCGTTTCGACGAGGAGCACTCGTGGATAGCGGTCGCGCTCGACAACGTCGAGGACGCCTGGGTGCGCGACGTGACGGCGCGCCACTTCGCCGGCTCGGCCGTGCGCGCGGGGCGGCGCGCGCGGCGCGTGAGCGTCGAGGGATGCCGTTACGAGTCGCCGGTCTCGGAGGTCGGCGGCTACCGGCGGCAGGGCTTCTTCGTCGAGGGGCAGCAGGTCTTAGTCCGCGACTGTTGGAGTGAAGCGGGTACGAACGACTTCGCCGTGGGCTTCACGGCGGCCGGGCCGAACGTCTTCCTCGACTGCGAGTCGAAGGGCTCGCTCGGCCCGAGCGGGTCGTTCGAGAGCTGGGCGTCGGGCGTCCTCTACGAGCGCGTGCGGATCGGGGGCGCGGCGTTGCGGCTCACGAACGACACGGCGCGCGCGCAGGGCGGCGGCTGGACGGCCGCCAACTCGGTCATCTGGAACTGCGGGGCCGATTCGCTAGAAGCGCGCGGCCCCGAAGACGCTCCGAACGTCTTGAGGACTTCGACGGAACCTCTCTACGAGAAGCAACTCGCCTCCCGCATGGCGATTGCGGAGAAGCAAAGCACCTTCACGCTCGGGCTCGGCGCGGAGAGAGGCGCGAAGGCCCGGAGGCCCGAAGTCAAAGGGCCGCGCGCGTCGCCCCGCGCCCGCCCGCTTCAGATCGTGAACGGCCGTTTCGTCGTCGGCGGGCGGGTGGTGTGGGGCGGGATGCTGAACGGCGCGTGGTGGAAGGGGCAGGTCTCGCCGCAGGTCGCGCGCGCGGCGGGCGGCGTGAGCGTCACGCGCTTCGTGCCGGGGCGCGTGGGGCCGGGGCTCACGGAGGATTTGGGGAAGCTCGCGGCGAAGATGGTCGAAGAGGGCACGCCCTTCTTCAACGGCGGCCACGGCCTCTGGTACGACAGGCGGCGGGACGCGCACACCATCGCCGAGCAGCCGGACGCGAACGTGTGGGCGCCCTTCTACGAGATGCCCTGGGCCAGAAGCGGGAAGGGGAAGGCGTGGGACGGCCTGAGCAAGTACGACCTGACGCGCTTCAACCCCTGGTACTTCGAGCGCACGCGCGAGTTCGCGGGGGAGTGTGAGCGCCGCGGGCTCGTCTACTACCACAGCCTCTACAACACGCATAACCTTCTGGAGACGGCGGCGCACTGGGTTGACTTCCCCTGGCGGCCCGCGAACAACGTAAACGACACGGGGCTGCCCGAGCCCCCGCCGCTCGACGCGCGCAAAGGCGTCCACCTCGCCAACCAGTTCTACGACGCGTCAGACCCGCGCCGTCGCGCGCTCCACCGCGCCTTCATCCTGCACACGCTCGACGTGCTCGGCGGGCGGCCGAACGTCGTCCTCACGCTCGGCTTCCAGTTCGCGGGGCCGCTCGCCTTCCAGCAGTTCTTCCTCGACACCGTCGCCGAGTGGGGGCGTGCTAAGAGAAGGCCCGTGCGCGTCGCACTCATCACGAGCAAGGACATCACCGACGCGATACTGGCCGACCCCTCGCGCTCCAAGCTCGTCTCCGTCATCGACACGCGCTACTGGCAGTACCGGCCCGAAGGGAAGCTCTGGGCCCCGCCCGGGGGGCGCAACCTCGCCTTCCGCGAGATGATCACGGAGGAGTTCAAGCGCTCGGGCGACGCGCCGCCCGACACCACACCGCAGCAGGTCTACCGGCAGGTGCGCGAGTACCGCGACCGCTTCCCCGAAAAGGCGGTCGTCGCGTGGCACTCCGGCGCGGGGCCGATACCCGTCCTGATGGCGGGCGGCGCGCAGGCGCTCATGCGCAACCCCGCCGCGGGACAGTCGCAGGGCGCGCAGTCAGACCGCACCGCCCTCGACCCGTTCGTGCGCGAGCACCTGTCGTCAACTTTGATGAAGATGTCGCCGCTCGACGGCCTGCTCGAAGACCCCGCGAACAACTGGTGCCTCTCGGACGCGCGAAACGACGCCGTGCTCGTCTACTCGCTGAAGGGTTCGTCCGTCACGCTCGCGCGCGCACTGCCGCGGCGGGTCTACGCGGGCCTCTGGTTCGACCCGCGCACCGGCGAAACGCGCCCTCTCATCGTGCCGCCGTCGTGGGATAAGGGGGCCACGATCAATAAGCCGACGGGCGAGGATTGGTTACTGTTGCTGACGGCGAAATAGCGGTCAGTACCGCCCGCGGTAGCGGGTGGGTCTTACGTTGACGGCTTGCCGATTGATGAGAGTCGCGCAGTCAGCAATCATGCTGCCTGTGTCACGCCCACCCGCTACCGCGGGCGGTTCTGACCTGGATTTAAAAGGGAGGGAATCATGTCCGGACGACTCATCTGTTCATACATGCTGGCGGGGTTCGTCATCGCCTTACTCTGCTCTCTCGACCGGGCGCGGGCGGCCGAGCCGTTCCCGCTGTGGCCGCAGGGCGCGCCGGGGGCCTTGGGGAAGGAGCCGGCGGACGTGCCGACGCTGACGCCGTTCCCCGCGCCGAAGGAGAAGGCGACGGGCGCAGCCGTCATCGTCTGCCCCGGCGGCGGCTACGGCCGCCTCGCAGACCACGAGGGGCCGCCCGTCGCCGAGTGGCTCAACACCGTCGGCGTCACGGCCTTCGTCCTCAAGTACCGGCTCGGCCCGCGCTACCGACACCCCTCGATGTTGCAGGACGCGGCGCGCGCGATCCGGACGGTGAGGGCGCGTGCGGCCGAGTGGGGCTTAGACCCCGGGCGCGTCGGCATCCTCGGCTTCTCGGCCGGCGGACATTTGGCCTCGACCGCGGGCACGCACTTCGACGCGGGGCGCGCGGACGCGACCGACCCGGTCGAGCGCGTCAGCTCAAGGCCGTCCGTGATGATCCTCATCTACCCCGTGATTACGATGAGGGAGAAGACGCACGCCGGCTCCCGCCGGAACCTGCTCGGCGAGAACCCGACGCCGGAGCAGGTCGCGCTCCTCTCGAACGAGGAGCAGGTGACGAAGGAGACGCCGCCCGCCTTCGTCGTCCACACCGTCAACGACGCGGGCGTCCCCGTCGAGAACAGCCTGATGTTCGTCTCGGCCCTGCGCAGGGCGGGCGTCCCCTTCGAGCTGCACCTCTACGAGCGCGGCCCCCACGGCTTCGGCCTCGGCACGGCGCGCGGCGACAGGCCGGCCGACCCGATTCTTTCGACCTGGCCCGCCCACGCCGCCGCCTGGCTCCGCCTCCACGGCTTCGCCGCGAAGCAGTAGGCAGTAGGCAGATGGCAGTAGGCAGTTCGGAAGAGGATGAGGTGATAAAAATTCGGAGGCGGCGGATTCACTACCCGCCGCCTCCAACTCTTTAAGGCCGTCTTTTGTCTTAACTGCCTACCGCCTACTGCCTACTGCTCAGTGCGTCGTCGCCTTCTCCGCGCCGAGTCCGGTGTTGGCGCGGACGACCAGCTCGGTGTACTTCGCCTCCGCCGAGGGCTCGCGGCCGGTGAGGGTGCCGAGGAAGGCCCCGAGGAAGCCGAGGGGGATGCTCAGTATCCCCGGGTTCTCGAGCGGGAAGATGGGGTCGGCCTGGATCAGGTGGCGCGCCGCGCCGGTGACGGTCGGCGGGTCTACGGTCATGATGCTCGGGCTGATGAGGATGAGCACGATGGAGGCCAGAAGCCCCGTCGCCAGCCCCGCCACCGCCCCGCGCGTGTTGAAGCGCTTCCAGAAGAGCGAGAAGACGATGACCGGCAGGTTGGCCGACGCCGCCACCGCGAAGGCCAGCGCGACGAGGAAGGCGACGTTCGCCGTCGGCCCCAGGACGATGGCGAGCAGGATGGAGGCGCCGCCGACGACGAAGGCCGTGATGCGCGCGACCTTCACCTCTTCGCCCGGCGCGCGCTCGGTGCCGCGGTGGATGACGTTCGTCCAGAAGTCGTGCGCGAAGGAGGTCGAGGCCGAGATCGTCAGCCCCGCCACGACCGCCAGGATGGTCGCGAACGCGATGGCCGCGACGAAGCCGAAGAAGACGTCGCCACCGAGGTCCTGCGCCAGCAGCGGCGCGCTCATGTTAATCCCGCCGTTCTTCGAGATGAAGTCGCGGCCCACGATGGTCGCCGCGCCGAAGCCGAGGAAGGTCGTCAGGATGTAGAAGACGCCGATGATGGCCATCGCCCACACGACGGACGCGCGGGCGGTCTTCGCGTCGGGCACGGTGTAGAAGCGGACGAGGATGTGCGGCAGCCCCGCGGTGCCGAAGACGAGCGCCGCCCCCAGAGACAGGAGGTCGAGCGCGCCGTAGGGCGGCTTGTAGCGCAGGCCCGGTTGCAGGAAGTCCTGCGTGACGGCGCGGCCGTCCGCGCCCGTGTAGGTGACGTGTCGGACGGCGTCGAAGAAGGCCGCGAGGCTGAAGTCGAAGTTCGCCAGCACCAGCAGGCTCAGCAGAATCGTCCCCCCCATCAGCAGGACGGCCTTGACGATCTGCACCCACGTCGTCGCCAGCATCCCGCCGAAGACGACGTAGACGATCATCAACACGCCTACGCCGATGACCGCCGACTGGTACGTCACGCCCGAGTCCTTCAGCAGCAGAGAGACGAGCGCGCCCGCCCCGACCATCTGCGCGATCATGTAGAAGGTCGAGACGGTCAGCGTGCTCAAACTCGCCATCGCGCGCACCGGCCGCGGCTTCAGGCGGTAGGCGAGCACGTCGGCCATCGTGTACTTGCCCGCGTTGCGCAGGGGCTCGGCGACAATGAGCAGGACGGTCAGGTAGGCGACGAGGAAGCCGACCGAGTACATGAAGCCGTCGTACCCTTGAAAGGCGATGATGCCCGCGATGCCGAGGAACGAGGCGGCGCTCATGTAGTCGCCCGCCACCGCCACGCCGTTCTGCCAGCCCTTGATGGAGCGGCCGGCGGCGAAGTAGGCCGAAGAGCCCGCCGAGCGCCGCGCCGCCCAGTAGGTGATGGCGAGCGTGATGACGACGAAGACGAGGAACATCAGGAGCGAAGTCGTCAAGGCCGCTACCCCTCCTTCCTGTCCGCGTGCAGGCGCTCGATGATCCGACGCGCCACCTCGTCCCAGCCGCCCGCGGCGCGCACGTAAAGGGCGGCCACCGCCCACGCCATGAAGAACTGCGAGAGCGCGAACAGGTACGCGACGTTGAGGCCGAGCACGCGCGTCTCCATCAGACGCGGCGCGTAGCCGACCAGCACCGGCAGCGCGAAGTAGTAGACGACGAAGAAGACCGTCGCCGGCACGATGAATCGCCGCTTCGAGGCGAGGAGCCCTTTGAACTCCTCCTGCGCGGCGATCCTGTCCCAGTCGGCGTCCGCGTCCTCGTCGGCCGTCAGCTCGTGCGCGGGCTTCGCGCGGCCCCGGCCCAGCGGCGCAACGTCCGTGGCCGACCCGCTCTCCGGCGTGAAGTCGCCCGGCTCCGGCTCCATCTGAATCTTCGGCGGCATCCAGTTCTCCTTACGGAATCTGCTTCAAGAGCTTCTTCATCTCGGCGACGGTCTTGGCATGCGCGGGGTCAGAGGCTAAGTTCTTCAGCTCGTGCGGGTCTTGGGTCTCGTCGAAGAGCATCGCGCCCGCGCGGCCCTCGTCCCACTCGGCGTAGCGGAAGCGCTCGGTGCGGACGGCGCGGCCGAGCTTGTTCTGGAACATCGTGACGGTGTGGGCCGGGTGCCGCCAACGCGCTCGGGGGTTTTTCATCAACGGCGCGAGGCTGCGGCCGCGGACGCCCGCCTGCGGGCGCGGCAGCCCGCACAGCTCGGCGAGCGTCGGGTAGAGGTCTTGCAGCTCGACGTGGCGCGAGGTGGCCTGCGCGCGGCCGCCGGGGACGGCGATGAGGAGCGGGACGCGCGTGCCGACCTCGAAGAGCGAGTAGGCTTTCGACCACTTGCCCTTCTCGCCGAGGTGGTAGCCGTGGTCGCTCCAGAAGACGACGACGGTGCTCTCCCTCAAGCCCAGCCGTTCGAGCGCGTCGAGCACGCGGCCGACCTGCGCGTCCATGAAGGTGGTCGAGGCCCAGTAGGCGCGCGTCATCTCGCGCGCCTGTTCCGGCGTGGCGTCGCGGCCGATGAAGAGGTCTGCGTTGCGGCGCGGCACGGACGGTTCGGGGAAGCCGGGCGGGGGGGCGGGCCGCGGCGCGAAGTCCGGGGGGAGCGGGACGCGCGACACGTCGTAGAGGTCGAACATCTTGCGCGGCGCGGTCGGCGGGCTGTGCGGCTTGACGAAGCCGACGGCGAGGAAGAAGGGCTGGCCCTTATCCTTGTAGCGCCCGAGGTAATCGACCGCGCGCGTGGCCGTGCGGTAGTCGCCGTGCGTCTCGCCGTCGCCTTCGAGGACGACGAAGCGGTCGGAGCCCCTGCGCCGCCTCTCGCCTTCGTCCGCGGGCCGCGGCTGTTGCCGTCCGGGGGTGTCGCCCTCGGCCTCGTCCGGGTCGCGCGAGGAGTCGCGCGGCGGCGGCGCGGGTCGCGCGGCCTGGGCGTTGGTGCCGCGGTTGACGATGCCCGGGTCGATGGGCTCGCCGCCCTCAGTCCAGGAGGGTTGGTCGTCGATGCCGCCGTGGAAGATTTTGCCTGCGCGGAGCGTCGCGTAGCCGTTGTTCTTGAAGTGCTGCGGGAGCGTGACCCAGTCGGGGTGGATGGCGCGGAAGTACTTGTTGTTGTCCAGCACGCCCGTCTCGGTCGGGTAGCGCCCCGTGAGCAGCGACGTGCGCGAGGGGTTGCAGAGCGGGTACTGCGTATAGGCGCGGTCGAAGCGCGTGGCGCGCGCGGCGAGGCGGTCGAGGTTCGGCGTCTTGACGAAGGGGTGGCCGTACGCGCCCAGTTCGGGGCGCAGGTCGTCGGCGACGAGGAAGAGCACGTTGAGCCTCTTCTTCGGCGCGCGCCGCTGCTTCGCGGCCGTCTCTCCCGCGGGCACGATTAGCTGAAGCAGCAGTGCGAGCGCGCAGAGCGCGGCGCGTAGTCTCAACGTGTGCCTCCCGGGAAAGTAGCCAGTAGTCAGTAGACAGTAGACAGTAGAAAAAGCAAGCATTCGTCGGGACGGGTCTCCCGTTCGTTGTCATCAACGTTCGTAACGCGGAGCGCTACTGGCTACTGACTACTGTCTACTTCTCAGATTACGCTGAAAGATTTGTTCTGCATTAAACTACAGGGGCAGGGAGGGGGACAAGCGCGGATGAGATTCGGCGGGGACGGGCGTCGGCGGGTGTGTGCGTTGGCCGTGTGCGCGTCGCTTCTGGCGTGTGCGGCGGTCGCGCACGCGCAGTCGAGGAATCAGCGCAGGCCGAACATCGTTCTCGTCGTGGCCGACGACCTCGGCCGCGGCGACCTCGGCGCTTACGGGCAGCGCTACATACGCACGCCGAACCTCGACCGCATGGCGCGCGAAGGGATGCGCTTCACCGACGCCTACGCGCCGAGCCCGGTCTGCGCGCCGTCGCGCGCGAGCTTCATGACGGGGCTGCACCAGGGGCACGCGCGCATCCGCGGCAACATGGCGCGCGGGGGCGAGCGCGTGCCGCTCAAGCCCGAAGACGTGACCGTCGCCGAAGTGTTGAAGGGGGCCGGCTACCGCACCGGCGCTGTCGGCAAGTGGGGCCTGGGCGAGCCGGGGACGACGGGCGTGCCCGGGCGTCAGGGCTTCGACTACTTCTACGGCTACCTCAACCAGGCGCACGCGCACGACTACTACACCGACTACCTCTGGCAGGACGACAGGCGCGTGACGATTCCAAAAGGCAACTACACGCACGACCTCTTGACGCGCGAGGCGCTCGCCTTCATTCGGCGCGAGGACGAGCGGCCCTTCTTCCTCTACCTCGCGTACACCTTGCCGCACGCCAACAACGAGCTGACGCGCAGGACGGGCAACGGGATGGAGGTGCCTTCCGACGCTCCCTACTCGCGCGAGCCGTGGACGCCGCCGCAGCGCAACTACGCGGCGATGGTGACGCGGCTCGACGCGGACGTGGGGGAACTGCTCCGGCTCCTGAAAGAAATGGACATCGACAGGGAGACGGTCGTCATCTTTACGAGCGACAACGGGCCGCAGGGGAGGGACGAGGGCGGCTACGACCAGGCGTTCTTCGACAGCAACGGGCCGCTCCGGGGCCTGAAGCGCGAACTCTACGAGGGCGGCGTACGCGTCCCGCTCCTCGTGCGCTGGCCGGGGCGCGTGCGCGCGGGGGCGTCGAGCGCGTTCCCCGTGACGCTCTGCGACCTTCTGCCGACGGCCGCGGCGCTCGCGGGCGCGCGCGCGCCGGCGAACGACGGCCTCTCTCTGCAAAGCCTTCTGCTCGGCGGGCGCGCGCCCCGGAGGGAGTTTCTCTACTGGGAGTTTCACGAAGGGGGTTTCGCGCAGGCCGTACGGATGGGGAGTTGGAAGGCCGTGCGGAAGGGTCTGGACGGCGCGGTCGAGCTTTACGACTTGAAGACCGACGTGGGCGAGACGCGCGACGTGTCCGCGCGCCACCCCGCGCTCGTCCGCCGCGCCGCAGAGGTCATGCGGCGCGAGCACGTCGAGTCGGAGGACTGGCCGCTGAAATAGCGGTCAGAACCGCCCGCGGTAGCGGGTGGGCCTTACGCCGACGGCTCGTCGATTGATAAGAGGGCCGCTGTCATCAGTCGCCCGGGATGCGTCATGTCCCCCCACTACCGCGGGCGGTTCTGACCTGATTACCGATGATAAAGCTAACGAACGAGGTCGTCAGACTCTTTCTCCTGCTGTCGTGCGCGCTTGCGCTCATCTGCGCGCAGGGCTGTCGGGGGGAAGGGGCAGACGTTGCTCCTTCGCGCACAGGCGGGGGCGCGCGCGCCGAGCGCGACGGGATGGTCTTCATTGAGGGCGGGACGTTCCGGATGGGCGCGGACGACGAGATGCCGGACGAAGCGCCCGCGCACGAGGTTAGGGTCGAGTCGTTCTGGATGGACGCGCGCGAGGTGACGGTCGGGGAGTTCGCGAAGTTCGTGGAGGCCACGGGCTACAAGACCGACGCGGAGCGGTTCGGGTGGTCGGGCGTCTTCGACAAGGAGACGGGCGACTGGGTGAGAGTTGACGGCGCGGACTGGCGACACCCGGAGGGGCCGGGCTCGACGGCCGGGACGGAGGAGCCGGTCTGCCAGGTCTCCTGGCGGGACGCGTCGGAGTACGCGCGCTGGGCCGGGAAGCGCCTGCCGACCGAGGCCGAGTGGGAGTACGCGGCGCGCGGCGGGCTCGCGGGCACGCGCTACGCGTGGGGCGACGAGCTGAGGCCCGGGGGGAGGCCCGTGGCGAACTGGTGGCAGGGCGAGTTCCCCGCGCGCGACACGGGCGAGGACGGGTTCAAGGGTCGCGCGCCGGTGGGAAGTTTTAAGGCGAACGGCTACGGGCTCTACGACGTGGCGGGGAACGTGTGGGAGTGGTGCGCGGACTGGTACGCGGGCGACTACTACGCCGCGTCGCCGCGCGAGAACCCGGCGGGGCCGCGCGCGGGCGAGGAGCGCGTCATCCGCGGCGGCTCCTGGATGTGCGCCGAGAACTTTTGCAGCAACTACCGCGTCGCCGCGCGCAGCCACGCCACGCCCGACACGGGGCTGGATAACCTCGGCTTCCGCTGCGCGCGGGATGTGGAGGAGAGTAGGCGGAAGGCAGAGGGCAGTAGGCAGTAGGCAGTTAACGCCGGTTGGGTTCAGGTTGCATCGGAGCCCCGGAGGGGCGGCAGAAGGTAGCCAGGGGCGAGCGAAGGCGCAAGCCTGAGCGAAAGCCCCTGGTCAGCGTCCATATAATTTATCGGAGCCCTGTAAGGGCGGCAGAGTCTGTCGCCCTTACAGGGCTCCCCATATTAAACCCGCCGTGACCAGGGGCGGCGCTCGGGCTGTGCCCTCGCTCGCCCCTGGCTACCTTCTGCCGCCCCTCCGGGGCTCCGCGCCTGCATCCTGACGTAACTGCCTACTGCCTACTGCCTACTGCCTACTGCTTTCGGTCGCATTCGGGCGCGGGGCGAGATATAATCCGCGGCCGTAATGGCAGCGGCCATCCCCCTGTTTCGGTTCACACTCCCCCGAGGTGTCTGGATGAAGAGAACGCCCACTCGCCTGCTCACGACCCTTCTGACATCCCTGCTCGTGCAAGCCCCCGCGGCCGCGGGGCGGCCGCAGCAGCCGACGCCCCCGCCGGCCCGGCCCGCGCAGACCCCGACGCCCGCGCCCGCGTCGGACGTGCCCGACTGGTTGAAGAACCTGCCGACGAGCCCCGTGCCTTCGCAGGAGGGGCCGATTCAGATCACGCCGCCGGGCCTGCCCGAGACGGTCGCGCACGACGAGGACGACGTGGTGCGCATCACCTCGAACCTCGTGCAGATCGACGCCGTCGTGACCGACAAGAAGGGCCGCCAGGTCACCGACCTCAAGGCCGAGGAGTTTGAAATCCTCGCCGACGGCAAGCCGCAGAAGATCACGAACTTCTCCTACGTGCAGAACGTCCCCGACCCGGAGGCGACGCCCGCGCCGCCGGCCGACAAGAAGTCGAACGTGATCGCGCCGCCGCCCGCGCCCCTGCGACCCGAGCAGGTCAGGCGCACCGTCGCCTTCGTCTTCAACGACCTGGAGATGTCCTGGGAGAGCGTCTACCACGCGCGCCGGGCCATCCAGAAGTTCGTGGACGAGCAGATGCTGCCGGGCGACTTCGTCGCCATCCTCCCTGCGAGCGGCGGCAGCGGGGCGCTCCAACAGTTCACCAACGACAAGCGGCTGCTCAACGCCGCCATCAAGAACCTGCGCTGGCAGCCGCAGTTCGGCGCCCGCATCCGCCCCTTCGAGCCGCCGTCCTACGGCTCGTACAACTACGGCGGGTCGGGCTTCGGCGGGCCGGCGCCCGCACAGTTGGCCCGCATCGACCGCTCCCTCGACGCCATGAACTACCTCGACGCGATGCGGCGCGAGCGGTTCAGCATCGGGACGCTCAACTCGCTCGACGCCGTCGTCGGCGCGCTGCGCGACCTGCCCGGGCGCAAGTCGCTCGTGCTCCTCTCGGACGGCGTCTTCATGCCCTCGCCCGAGGACGGCGACTCCGGCAGGGTGCTGGCCGGCATCAACCGCGTCATCGAGAGCGCCAACCGCGCCTCGGTCATCATCTACACCATCGACGCGCGCGGCCTCCAGACGCTCAGCCCCTACGACATCAGCACGTCCGGCGTGCCCGACCCGGCGACCGTCTTCGCGCGCATGTCGGCGGCCAGCCGCGAGCTGTCCGACTCGCAGGTCGGGATGCGTAAGCTGGCCGAGGAGACGGGCGGCGTCGCCTACGTCAACTCGAACGACATCGGCGGCGGCGTCCGCCGCGCGCTCGAAGACCAGAGGGGCTACTACCTCGTCGGCTACCGCCCCGACGAGGAGACGTTCGACGCCGCCACGGGGCGCATGCGCTACCACCGGCTCAAGCTCAACGTCACGCGCCCGGGGCTGAAGGTGCGGACGCGCAGCGGCTTCTTCGGCTTCGAGGGCAAGAGCGTGACGCCGGCCACCGTGCCGCGCACGCGCGCGCAGCAGCTCCGCGCCGCGCTCGTCTCGCCCTTCCCGGCGGGCGGCGTCTCCTTGCGCCTCACCTCCTTCTTCATGCAGGACCGGAAGGAGGGCGCGTTCGTCCGCTCGCTCATCCACATCGACGGCCGCGACCTCACCTTCCGCCGCCAGCCCGACGGCAGCTACAAGGCGGTCATCGACGTGGTCGCGCTGGCCTTCGGCGCGAAGGGGGTCGTCATCGACGAGGTCAACGCGACGCACACGGTGACGCTGACCGAGCGGGCCTACAGGCATATTCAGGCGGCCGGGATGCTCTACAACCTGCTCGTTCCCGTCAAGAAGCCGGGCGGCCACCAGCTCCGCATCGCCGTGCGCGACACGGCGTCCGAGAAGACGGGCTCGGCCAGCCAGTACGTCGAGGTGCCCGACCTCAAGAAGGGGCGGCTCGCGCTCTCGGGGATCATAGTCAAGGCGGCCGACCCCGAGCCGAAGCCCACGCCCGCGTCGCCCGCGGCGACGCCGACGCCGCAGCCGACGCCGACGCCGCAGCCGAAGCCCGCGGCCGCGCCGCCCGAGCCCCCGACGCGCGCCGACATCGAGAACATGCCGCCGCCCGCGAACGCCTCGAAGCCCGAAGAGCCGCCGGCCGACGGCCCGGCCGCGCCGCCGCCCGACCCCGGGGGCAGCCCGGCCGTGCGCCGCTTCAAGCGCGGCACGCTCCTCGACTACGGCTTCTACATCTACAACGCGAAGCAGGATCGGGCGGGCGGCAAGACGCAGCTCCAGACGCAGGTGCGCCTCTACCGCGACGGCAAGCTCGTCTTCGACGGGCAGGTGCGGCCGTTCGACGCCATCCCGTTCAACACCCAGGGCGACATCGGGGCGGGCGGCCGACTCCAGCTCGGGTCGGTCATGGTTCCCGGCGAATACGCCCTCCAGATGATCGTCACCGACCTGCTCGCCAAGGAGAAGCAGCGCGTCGTGACGCAGTGGATCGACTTCGAGATCGTCGAGTAGCAACCCGCCCCCGCGCCTTCGCCGCCCGCGCCGCACGGCTGCCCAGCCCCTCCGTCTCCCCGGGGCCGGCGCCGCCGTCCGGCCGGGCGGCGATTCTATTGACAGGCGCGGGGCCCGGGTTTATAAGCCTTCCTGTCCGTCACCAGCAGAGGCCGCGCCTCCGGCGCACCTCCTTATCACCACTTCCGCCCGGGTTCGACAAGCCCACCTCGGGCCGAGCGCCTCTTAAACGGGAAGACCCGCACCACCTATGAGCGACAGAACTCAGCAGGCAGTCCCCTTCAACAGCACGCAGCCGAAGTGCCCGAAGTGGCGCCCCGCCGTCGAGGCGGGCGGCGAGGGAGGGCCCCGGCCGCGGGTCTTCATCAGCTACAAGCGCAACGCGCCCACGGACGAGAAGATCGCCGAGGCGCTCGTCGCGGCCTTCGGCCGCAAGCACGAGGTCTTCATCGACAAGGTCATCCTGCCGGGCACCGACTGGGCGGTGTGTATCGAGACGAAGATCCGCGAGTCGGACTTCCTCGTCCCGCTGCTCTCGGCGCAGTCAGTCAACAGCGAGATGGTCAAGGGCGAGATCGAGAAGGCGCACTTCTTCGGCAAGGAGTCGGGCCGCCCCGCCATCCTCCCCGTCCGGGTGGCCTACACGGAGCCGTTCCCCTACTCGCTCAGCCCCTACCTCAACCCGCTCCAGTGGGCCTGCTGGGACGGCGACGAAGACACGCCGCGCCTCATCCGCGAGCTGCTGGCGGCCGTCGCGGGCGGGGAGCTTCTGGGCGGCGAGCTGCCGCCGCCCACGCCGCCCGAGGAGGGCGTCGTCCCGCAGCCGCTCCCGGCCGCCTCGCTCCACCCTTTGGAGCTGCCCGAGGGGACGATGGATCCCGAGTCCGTCTACTACGTCGCGCGCGCGACGGACGCCCCGGCGGTCAGCGCCATCCGGCAGACGCAGCAGGGCGTGACCATCCCGATCAAAGGGCCGCGGCAGATGGGCAAGAGCTCGCTGTTGCTGCGCGTGATGGAGGAGGCCGGCCGGGTCGGCAAGCAGACCGTCCTGCTCGACTTCCAGCTCTTCGACCACGTGGCGCTCGCCTCGGCCGACAACTTCTACCGCCAGTTCTGCGCCTGGCTCTCGGCGGAGCTTGGGAGGCCGAACCGCGTGGAGGAGTTCTGGGCGATGGGGCTCGGCAACACGCAGCAGACGACCTACTACATGACGCGGCACCTGCTCGACGGCCTCGACGCGCACCTCGTCCTGGCGATGGACGAGGTGGAGCGCATCTTCGACAAGCCGTTCCGCGACGACTTCTTCAGCATGCTCCGGAGCTGGCACAACAAGCGCGCGCGGGAGCGGCCCTGGAAGCGCTGTGACCTCGTGCTGGTGACCTCGACCGAGCCCTACCAGCTCATCGCGGACCTCAACCAGTCGCCCTTCAACGTCGGCGTCGTCATCGAACTCGAAGACTTCACCCCGGCGGAGGTGCGCGAGCTGAACGCGCGACACCCGCGGCCGCTCCCGCCGCCCGACGAGCGCGGGCTGACGGAGCTGCTGGGCGGCCACCCGTACCTCACGCGGCGCGCCTTCTACCTGCTCGGGAGCGACAGCCTCACGCTCGCCGGGCTGCTGGCGGAGGCCGTGGACGACCGCGGCCCCTTCGGCGACCACCTGCGCTACCACCTCTTCCGGATGCACGACCAGGGGGAACTGGTCGAAGGCATGCTCGACGTGATCGAGGGGCGGGGCTGCTCGGAGTCCGTCTTCCGCCGCCTGCGGGGGGCGGGGCTTGTGCGCAAGGAGGGGAAGGCGGTGCTGCCGCGCTGCCAGCTCTACGCCGAATACTTCGCAGAGCATCTGAGGTAGCCCATGTCGAACCAGAACGTCTTCAGCATCGCGGGCGGCTCCGTCCAGGCCAACAACGGGCTCTACATCCCGCGCGCGGCGGACGACGAGCTGCTGGAGCTGTGCCGCGCCAGCGCCTTCACCTACGTGCTGACGCCGCGCCAGATGGGCAAGTCTTCCCTGATGGAGCGCACGGCCGAGCGGCTCGCCGACGAGGGCTCCACCTCCATTATCATCGACCTCCAGGCGATGGGGGTGGGGCTGACGGCCGAGCAGTGGTACTTCGGCCTCGTCACCGAGATCGCGGGGCAGCGCCCGCTCAGGACCAACGTCGCCGAGTGGTGGCGGGCGAACGAGAGCCTCGGCTTCGGGCAGCGCCTAACGATCTTCTTCCGCGACGTGCTGATGGCCGAGGCGGGGCCGGACGAGCGGGTCGTCATCTTCGTCGACGAGATCGACACCACGCTCAGCCTGAAGTTCAGCGACGACTTCTTCACCGCCGTCCGCTCCACCTACGGCGCGCGCGCGGGCGTGCCTCGGCTGCGCCGTCTCTCCTTCGTCCTCATCGGCGTCGCCACGCCGACCGACCTCATCAGCGACCCACGGCGCACGCCCTTCAACATCGGCCAGCGCGTAGACCTGACCGACTTCACCTTCGAGGAGGCGCTGCCGCTCGCCGCGGGGCTCGGGCTGCCGCAAGATGAGTCGCGCGAAGTGCTGCGGTGGGCGCTCGCGTGGACGGGCGGGCATCCGTTCTTGACGCAGCAGCTCTGCGCAGCGGTCGCGGCAAGGGGGAAGGCGAGCTGGACTGAGCGGGACGTGGACGCCGTCGTGGCCGAGAAGTTCCTCGGCGAGGACTTCGGCCAGAACTCGAACCTGATGTTCGTGCGCGATATGCTCACGAAGCGCGCGCCCGACCGCGAGTCGGTGCTGAACACTTACGCCGAGGTCTTGCGCGGCGGGCGCGCGGTCGCGGACGAGGGGCAGTCTGTGCCGAAGGCGCACCTCAAGCTCTCGGGCGTCGTCTGCGCCGAGGACGGCCTGCTGCGCGTGCGCAACCCGATCTACCGCGAGGTCTTCGACGAGCGCTGGGTCAGAAAGCATAACCCGCCCAACTGGACGAAGCGCCTCACGCGCGCGGCGGCCGCCCTAGCCGTCGCCGTGCTCGTCCTCAATCTCCCCGTCGCCGTCTTCGCGCTCTACCAGTGGCAGCAGGCCACCGCCGCGCTCGACGAGGCCATCCGCCAGCGCTACCTCGCAGAGCGGGCGCGCGGGGAGACCGATGCGTTGCGGCGCATCGCCGAGGAGAGGAGGCTCGCGGCGGAGGAGCAGCGGCGCATCGCGGAGGAGGCGCGCGCCGCGGCCGAGGTGGCGCGTAATGAGGCGGAGAAGTCCGCAAGCCTGGAGAAGAAGGCGAAGACCGAGGTCGAGGCGCAGCGCAACAAGGCAGTTGCCGCCGCCGCCGAGGCCGAGCAGCAGCGCAAGAACGCCGAGCGCGAGAAGTCCATCGCCGACCAGCTCCGTTACGAGGCCGTGCAGCAGAAGAAGCTGGCCGAGCAGGCGCAGCTCGTCACGCAGTCTTTGTCGGCACAGAAGGCGGGGAACTACCAGCACGCCGCCCTCCTCGCGCGCGAGGCGCTGCGCCGCGACCGGTTCGACGCCCTCTCGACGGACGCCTACCAGGCGCTCAGCCAAAGCCTCTCGCTGCTGCCGCGCCCGCTCGCGAAGTACGAAGGGCTCTACTCCGACGTAGCGCTCAGCGACGACGGCCAGTACCTTCTGTCCGCGCTGCGCGACGATCCCGCGTTCGCGCCTCTAATCGCTAAGGAGCAGAAGGCGAAACCGAACACGCTGGCAGTCTACGACGCCCAGAAGAAAGAGACCGCCGCCGAGACATTCAACCACCTGACAACCCTCGTCTTCAGCCCCGACAAGAAGTACCTGTTGACCTCGGACGTACCCTTCCACCGCCCGCCGCCCGCCGACGACAAAAGCCCCGCCGAGCCCGACAGACCCTTCACGGCCAAACTCTGGCAGTGGAGCGGGGGGAGTCTGAAGGAGACAGGCGGCCTCGCGCTCGGCGTCCGCGTGGAGGCCGCCGCGCTCAGCCCCGGAGGGAAGCTCGTCGCCGTGGTGAAGCGTGCGCCGTTGAGACTGACACGCGCGCGGGGGGCGGATGTCTACAGGCCGGCCGGGTTCTTCTCCGGCGGAGCGCAGGAGGGGTCTCAGCCCTTCATCGAGGTGAGGAAGGTTGATGAGCCCGCGTCGCCCCCCTTAGTCCTCTCGTCGCCGATGCCGCTCGGCTCAGGCCACGCCTTCGGGCTCGCGTTCAGCGGCGATGGGAGCCGCCTCGTGTTGGTGCAATCGAACGGCTTTTATTTCGTCTGGGCGCGCGACGGCGAGACGAGCTTCAAAAACTTAAGGTGGGGAGCAAGAGAACGGGACGACCACGTTACCGCTTTCTCCATCAGCCCCGACGGGAAGTGGTTTGCGATGGCGGGCGACAACAACGCCGTCTTCGTGTCGTCGCTCTCCAGTCAGCGGGTGGAGATTAGGCGGGCGGCGTTCAGAGACTCGATCTTCGCCGACGCGGTCTTCGCGGGCGCGTACGCCGACCCCCAGGAGACTGCCGACCAGGCCATAACCTCCTACTTCATCAGTGGGCACACGGCCCCCGTCAACGCCCTCGCCTTCGCCCCCGACAGCGAACACCTCGCGACCGCAAGCAACGACGGCACGGCTCGGCTCTGGCGGTTGCAAGAGACCGAGGCTGCGGAGGTGGCGCGGATGTCGCACGAGGGCTCGGTGCACAGCGTGGGCTTCGGCGCGGGCGGGTCGGGGCTTGTAACGGCGAGCACCGACGGCACCACCCGCGTCTGGGAAGTGCCTGGCGCGGGCGGGAGTTTAGCCGAGGTCGTCTTCGCCGGAGCCTCCGTCGCGGCCGAGAGCGAGAACAGGAGGTTCGTCCTCCTCAAGGGCGCGGAGGAGTTCCGCGTCTGGGATGTGGACGAAGGCAAGTTCACGTACAGTGTTGAGGGCAAGTCCGGCACGGGACGTTATCTCACGTCGGCGTTGCAGGCGGCGAACGACGATACGGTTCTGTACCTCGCCGACGACGGCCGTCACCTCGCCGCCTACACGCCTGACGAGGAGGGCGCGCCGCAGTCGGCGCAGTCTAGCACAGACTGGTGGCTGCGGCTCCTCGACCTGGCCGAAGGACGTGAGCTGTGGCGCAGGGAGGGCGAGGTGCCCGAGTTCGTAGAGCCGACCTTCAGCCCGAACGGAAAGTACCTTGCGCTCCAGCCTTCGGGCGGCGCTGATTTCACCACCCTCCTGCTCGACGTGAGAGACGGGAAGGAGGTTTTGTCGCTGGGCGCGCAGGAGAAGGAGTATTTCGACTTCCACTGCTTCACCTCGGACGGAGACCACCTGGTAGTGGCTTATCGAGACGAAAGGGAGAAAGGGATGCCGGTTCGCGTCCTTGAGGTCAGGGGCGGCCGCCAAGTCGGTGCGTGGCAGGCGGAGATCGAGCCGTCGTACCGACTCACGCCCAGCGTGGGCGCGGTGAAAGGCGGGTACGTGGGCGGGGTGGACAAGAACCATGTCGTGATGGTGTGGGAGGCGTTCAGCGGGCGTCTCGTCAACAGGATGGATTTAGCCCCGGCCATTACCTACCCCGAGGTGGTGTTCAGCCCGGACGGCGAACACTTCGCGACCTTCGGCGAGAAAGAGATGAGGGTGTGGAAGCTGGGGAGCAGCCAGCGGCCGGTGGCAACCATCCCGTACAAAAAATCCTACCTCGGTTTCGGAACCTTCTTCAGAATTTTCTACAACTCGACCGGGGAGTTCTTCTACGCCTCCACCCCCGGCTTGACGGGCGTGTGGAACGCACTGACCGGTTGCGAGGTCGCCCGCGTCGAGGCGGGTGGCGAAGCCTTCGTTAACAGGGACGGGACGCGCGTCCTGACAGTGGACGCGGAGAGGAGCGGGGCCGTGTGGCGTAAGATCGGGCTCAACGATTTGCTCGGGGCGGTCTGCGCGCACGTCACGCGCAACCTCTCGCTCGACGAGTGGCAGAACAGCTACAGGCTCTCGGGCGACGCGCCGCCTCTGAGGTGCGAGAACGTTAAGGACGACAGGAAGGACGAGGCGGCCGACGTGTCGAGGCAGGGTAACAGTTGCAACCTGCCCGCGGTGCCTTAAGCCAGACGAGTCGTCACTTCTTCGAGACCGCAGGGCTCTCGACGTTGACGGCGTTCGTCAGCTTGACGGGCTCGCCCTTCGCCGTCCTGATGCGGACGTTCGTCATGCGCCAGTCGCGCGCGTGCTCGATGAAGCCCGACTCCTCGCCCTCGGCCGTGACGTTGACGAAGGTGACGCCGACGATGGGTTTTTCGGGCAGCCCCGAGGCGGTGAAAATTCGTTTAGCCCCAACGATCTCCACGTTCTCCACGCGTATGTTGCGGAACTCGCAGTAGCCGCGCTCGACTGGCAGCACCGGCGTGTTCATCACGACCCAGTGCGGCGGCGGGTTCGTAATCTCCTTCGGGATGGACGCGTAGGAGTAGCTCGGGTTCCAGTTCAGCGTGAAGGTGAAGGGGAGCGGCACGTTCTCCATCCTGATGTCCCTGACGAGCACGTCCGAGACGTAGCCGCCGCGCGTCTTCGCCGACTTGAACCGCAGCCCCTCGTTCGTCCCCACGCCGCGGTTGCGGTAGGCGACGACGTGGCGGATGCCGCCCGAGGTCTCGCTGCCGAAGGAGAGCACGCCGCCGCCGCGCCGCGTCAGGTTGTCGCGCACCACCACGTACTCGGTCGGCCGCCCGACGCGCAGCCCGTCGTAGTCGCGCCCCGCCTTCAGGCAGATGTCGTCGTCGTTGTTGTCGATGTCGCAGTGCTGGACGAGGACGTGTGAAGAGGAGTCGATGTCCACGCCGTCCGTGCTCGGCCCGCCGTTGTCGCTGATCTTGATCCCGTCAACCGTGACGTGGTCGGAGTAGACGACCTGCACCGTCCAGAAGCCCGAGCGCTTCAAACTCAGGTTCTCGACCGTCACGTCCCGCGACTTCCAGACGACCATCAGGCGCACGCGCTCGGCGTCGTAGTCGGCGGCCCAGCGCAGGCCGCGCGGCTCGTAGTCGTTGCGCCGCAGGTTCCAGTACTTGTCCCACCACTTCTTCCCGCGGCCGTCGATGACGCCGCCGCCGGAGAGCCGCACGTTGCGCTGGTCGTTGACGTTGATGAGCGCCGCCGGCCACCTCATCTCTATCCCTGCGACGCGCGTGAAGATCGAAGGGTAGTCCGAGTCCTCCTGACTCCCGAGCAGAGTCACGCCCTCGCCCACGACGAAGTTGACGCCCGACTTGACGAAGAGCGCGCCCGTCACGTACTCGCCCGGCCTGAAACGGACGACCCCGCCTCCCGCCTTCGCGCAGGCGTCTATCGCCGACTGTATCGCCTTCGTCGAGTTGGTCTGCCCGTCCCCGACCGCGCCGTGCGCGTTCGCCTCACAGACCTTCCGCCGCGTCGGCCCGCGCCGCGCGCCCACCGTCTTCACCCACGCGGGCAGCCCCGCGTACTCCGCCGCCGCCGTCCTCTTCTGCGCCGCCGCGGCCTCCACGCAAACCAACCAGCAGCAGACGAAGAGCAGCGCCGTAGACACCGCCCGCCCCCTCGCAGACATAGACCCCTCCCCCGTCTCGCCGAAAGAATTTTGTCGGTGTGAAATTCTACCCCGCGGCGGGTCGTTTGCACTAAGCGGCGTCCGGCTCGGTTGGCGGGGGCGGGTGCTCAAGACCTTAACGGCCCGCCTCCCCGCCATCCGCCGTCAGTTTGTCTACAGCATCCCGGGCCATATTTTTCTGGCGCTCGCACCTGTCCGGAAACGCCTTGAGGGGCTTCCCGTCTCTCACGGCCGCGTTCAGACCGCTTACGCAGTTCATGTAGGCTGTGACGGCGTCACGCGCACCCGCCCAGGAGGGGCGACCGCCCAGTTGTGTGTTCAACCAGGGCCCCTTCCGCGTCCATTCGGTGTTCGCCTGCTCGTACTCGCGTATGTGCTGCATGAGCCGCTTGTCCAGGTCAACTGCTTCCTCTTCGGTGTCCGGGACGAAATGCGTAGCCAACACGGTCAGGGACAGCACCTTGTCCGAGGCGGACATGCTGTTCCCGATCAGTTCGAGCGCCTGCTTGAGTTCCTGCTCTTTCACGTCGGCCGCGGAAGGCGCGGACGGCGTCGCCGTGATGACGGCGCCCGCCTCCGACGCTTTCGTCAGGGGGCCGGACAGGAGAGACCGGCCGACCAGTCCCGCGCCGGCCAGCGCGGCGACCGCCAGCAGCGCCAGCGCGACCCTGGTCACGGTGACGCCTTTCCCGCGGCTGAACAGCCCGCCCGCCGCCTCGTCGCCGTCCGCGCACACCTCGACGTGCTGCCCCAGAGCCTTGACGAGCTGATCCACGTCGTACTCCCAGCGCGTCTCGCTCAACTCCATGGCGTTGCGGCGCGCGAGGCTATTCAGGTCGTCCGGCAAGTCAGCCTCGCCGGGCATGGTGGCCCCCTCGACGAGGACGGGGATGACGGTCACGCCGCGGCGGAGCGCCTCCGCGATCTCCCTGCGCACGAAGTCTTTGGGGTTATCGAGGCGGCGGCGACCCTCCGCGTCCTTTATCGAGAGCCACTGGTCGCCTATCAGGACGAGCAGAACCTTACACTGGGCGACCGCCTCGTCGATGGCCTGTACGAAGTCCTGCCCGCCGCCGATCTTGTCGATGTCTCTGAAGAGGCCGCCGCGCAGTCGCCTGTCCAGCGCGTCGCGCAGGCGCCCGGCGTGGCCCGCCGTGTCGGCCCGCCGGTAGCTGAGGAAGACGACGGGCGTCTGCCCGGACGTGGCCGCATGTTTCTGACTCTTCATCGCCTCACCCCACAGGACTCCTCCGTCGCGGCGGTCGCGGGAGCCTACGGCTTCTTCTTACTCTTCTTGCCCTTCTGCCTGAGGAAAATCCTTCTGAAAAGGCCGACCTCGGGAATCGGCTCCGCGGGAATCGGAATCTCGCCGCAGTCGCAGACCGTGCCGGTCACGTCTCCGAGGTCAACGGTCTGAACCTGGCCGCCGCTCTGCGAGATCCTCAGGTCGGGGGAGGCGGGGGCGGAGATGTTGGTCGAACCGTTGGGCGCCATCGTCCGCCCGCGGGCCTCCTGCTGCTGTTCAGAGGAGGTCGCTCCGCTCGGGGTTGCGACGGTCTGCGCGGCGGCGGGTGAGAGCAGGCAGGCGACGAGCGGGAGCGTGATGATGCGGCGTGAGAGAACGCCCGGAGAAAGCGTCCGCTTCGTGAGCATTGTTTTACCTCTTGTCGGGGCCGGCGTAAGCGAAAAGGTAAGGGCGCGCGCTAACGTGTAAAAGGCCGGAGCGTGGCTACGGTTTTGGCGCGGTCATACAGTAAGGCCGTTGTGAGGCGCTGTCAACGTCGTTACGGCCCCGGCCGCGGCGGCGGTCTAAAACCTCTTCGACTCCGCCCGCTCGACGCGCGTGTCGGGGACGGGGCGCGAGTTGCGGACGGTGAAGTCCTCGACGTTCTTGAGGACGAAGGTGGGCACGTCGGCGGCCTTCTGCGCCGAGACGCCGTGGAAGCTCGCCCCGCGCACGTCTTCGAGGTGGAAGGCGGGCCGCAGGTCTTCCGTCATGAAACGGACTTCGACGTTGGAGAGTTCGACGTTGCGCGCGTGGCGGATGAAGAAGCCGTAGGCGGGCAGGTCGCCGAACATCGAGGGCTCGGGGTAGTTCGTCTCGCGCTCGGGCGGCACGAGAGCGGCCTGCTCGCGCGTGCCGCCGCCTTTGTAGAGGATGCGGATGTCGCTCAGGCGAACGTCCTCGACGGGGTGGCCGGGCAGCCCGGCGATGATGGAGGCGAAGCGCGGCTCGGCGTTGTAGACGACGACGTTGCTGATCTGCACGCGCCGCAGGACGCTCGGCTGTGCGCCCGCCGGCCCGCGCATCCGCGCGCCGAGGCGGAGGAAGATGGGCGCGGTCGTCACGTCGCGCATCGTGACGTTGGAGATGGTCACGTCTTCGAGCGGCCCGCCGTCCACGGTTTCGAGCGCGAGCCCGCGGCAGTGGTCGAAGACGACGTTCGAGATGGTGATGTTCTTGAACCCGCCGTTCGACTCCGTCCCGAACTTGACGCGCCCCGTGGGGCCGTCCTTGTCTGGCGCTTCCTTGACGTTGCGCTTGTAGGTGCCGTCGAGCAGCGAGCCGATGTCGTAGCCGCTAACGAGGCAGTTCGTGATGGTCACGTTCTCGGTGGCGCGCGGGAAGCCGAGCCCGTAGGAGCTTTTCAGCACGATGGCGTCATCGTTCGGCGAGTTGACCGAGCAGTTCGAGATGCGCACGTTGCGGCACGAGTCGATGTCGAAGCCGTCGCGGTTGGTGTCCACCTTCAGGTTGTCGATGGTCAGGTTGTCCACGCCCGTGGCGAGCAGGGCGAAGTGTCCGCCGTTGAGGACGGAGAAGTCGCGCAAGAGTACGTTGCGCGAGAGCTTGAGCGAGATGGCCTTGTTGCCGAGCCCGCTCATCACCTCGTGCGGGTCGTCCTCGCCGAGCGGCGAGACGGGGCGCGCTGACTGCGCGCCGCCGAGGGTGGTCGGCGTGTCGCCGGGCCTCAAGGGGCGGCGGGGGCGCGGGCTGCGGCGCGTCAGTCCGCGGCCGTCGATGAGGCCGTGCCCGGTGATGGAGACGTTCTCAACGCCTATGCCCCAGATGAGGCTGTTCTGCCAGTGCGAGTGGCCGAAGTCCTGGTACATGTCCCACTCGTTCGGCTCGGGCTCGTCGTAGCGCCCCCTGTCCTTCGCGGGGTCTGCGGCGAGGATGGTCGCGCCCCGGTCGAGGTGGAGCGTGACGTTGCTCTTCAGGCGTATCGAGAAGCAGAGGTACGTGCCCGCGGGGAAGTGCACGGTGCCGCCGCCCGCCGCCGCCGCGGCCTCGATCGCGCGGTTGACGGCCGGCGTGTCCAACGTCTTCCCGTCGCCGCGCGCCCCGTACGCGCGCACGCTGTAGACGACGGCGTCGTTTGGCTGCGCCCGCCGCTGCGCGGAAGAGGTGATTGAAGCGCCTCCGAAAATCAACAGGGAGGCGGACAGCGCGAGCGTGACGGCGGTAACGAGTCCGAGCCGATGTTTCCTCATCATCATCTTCCCCGCCGCGTCAGCGGCGCTTGAGTTTAGCCCGGCCTTTCAAGGCCGGGTGTGCGTCGGCAACAACCGCGGCGTCGCGTAGCGACGTTTGAACGTGCCGTGTCGGTTCAGGCGTCGCTACGCGACGCGACAAAATTCTCGAACGCCTTAACCCGGCCTTGAAAGGCCGGGCTAAATTCAGACGCCACTGACGCGGCGGGACGGCCGGTTCGACCCGGCCCTCGTTAACGAAGCAGCGCCGTCGCCGTCCACAGAACAGGGGCCTGGCCGTGGAGGTCGCCGGTCTTGCGCGGGCGTTCGAGGTAGAACTTGAGCTGCGTCGCCAGGTCGGGCCCGACCTCCTGGAAAGCCTTGTTCGTCCCGACGCAGACCTCCGTCACGTTGGCCTGGGCGTCGAGGTGCTTGACGAGGCCGAGCCAGGCCCTGCGCGCCGCCGGGCCGTAGGTGTTCTTGTCGAGCCAGCCCTCCTTCACGCCCGTCACCAGCGCGAAGGCGAACATGCCCGTGCCGGAGGTCTCGGCCCACACGTCGGGCCTGTCCACGAGCTGCCGCCAGAGGCCGTCCTCCGCCTGGTACTTCAAAAGCGAGGCCATCATCGTCCTGAAGCCCTGAAGGATGCGCGCGCGGCGCGGGTGGTTCTTCGGGAGCGAGCGCAGAAGCTCCGCCATGCCGGCCGCGTACCAGCCGTTGCCGCGCCCCCAGAAGAAGGGCGAGTCGGGCGCGTGGTGGAAGAGGCCGTTCGGCTCTTGCAGCTTGTCGAGGTAGGCGACCGTCGCCAGCGCCGCGCGGTCTAAATACTTCTTGTCGCCGGTCGCGCGGAAGGCTTGCGACTGGAGGACGTTGATCATGTACATGTCGTCCACCCAGTAGCGCGCCTCGGCCGTGATGCCGTCGGGCGTCGTCTTGTCCCACTGGCGGTCGGCGAAGCCGCGGCCCAGGTCGAGGTAGCCCGTGTCCTTCGTCTGGATGTACAGCTCAAGCGGGACGGTGCCGAAGACGCTGTAATCGACGTGCGCCTGCCTTGAGACGTGCTTATCGCCCTCGGGCGTCAGGAAGCGGTCGAACTCCTTCGTCAGTCTCGCCGTCAGGTCTCTATCTTTCGTGAGCCGCGCGACCGTGAGCGCGCCGTACCAGGCGCAGATTTCCGGGTAGATGACGTACTGGCGGCGCGGCCGCGGCTTCCCGTCCGAGCCGGTGACCGTCTGCTCGAACTCGAAGTTGCGCGCGACCCAGTTCTCGGCGACGCGCCTGCCGACCTCGCCGGGCGAAGAGCCGGCGGGCCAGTTCTTGAAGTGGTCGGCGGCGCGCGCCGCGGGGGCAAGGGGAAGGAGGACGAGCGCCGCGAGCGTGAGCACGATTGCTTTGTGTAGTCTGCGCATCTTTTGACTTACTCCTCAAGGATATGAAATCCAGTCAGAACCACCCGCGGTAGCGGGTGGGCCTCTGCGACACGGCGCGTCCGGGTGACAACGACCCACCCGCTACCGCGGGTGGTACTGACCTGTCCTGTTCGCGACCGCCTTGACCGTAACCGTGCCGCCGGCGAGTCCCGGTGCGGAGGCCGTGACAGTGATGCGGCCCCGCGGCCTGTCAGCTTTGAGCACGGCAAAGCAGCGCCCTTGATAGGCGCGCCGCTCCGTCGCTTGGAAAGGTTCGTGGCTCGCGTTGTCGCCGCTGTCCACGGCGACGACGCGACCCGGGCCTGAAGCCTTGAAGGTGATAAGGTCGGAAGCGGAGGGCACGATACGGCCGTTCGCGTCAACGACCAGAGCCTCGACGTAGACGACATCGTCCCAGTGGTGGGCGAGCGTCGGTTTATCGACCGAGAGCAGGACGCGCGCGGGCCTGCCGGCCGTCTTCAGCTCGTGCGTGGCGACGACCTTCCCGCCCTTCGTGCCGACGGCGCGCAGCGTCCCCGGCACGAAGGGCACCGCCCAGTTGCGCGGCGCGTCGTCCGAGGGGCGCGGCTTCGAGCCGAGCGAGCGGCCGTTGAGGAACAGCTCGACCTGCTCGGCGTTGCTGTAGACCTCTACGTTCTCCTCGTGCGGCGAGAGGTCGCGCGGCGTCCAGTCCTCGAAGAGCACCTGCGGGTGGCGGTCTAACCCGTAGCCGGGGTCGGCGGGCGCGGCCGGCGTGTGCGCGACGCGGCGGAAGGCCGCGACGACGGGGGTCGTGCCCCACCAACTCAGGCGCTGGAAGGCCCGAGGCCGCGGCGTGGCCGTGCGGTCGAGGAGGCCGAAGTTCTCCGCGACCATCGGCCAGCCGGGCGACTCGCCGAGGTAGTCGATGCCCGTCCACAAAAACTGTCCGGCGTACGGCGGGTTGTCCCTGAGCGCCAGCCACTGCTCGCGGACGTGCGTGTTCTCCGTCCCCAGAATCTTGCGCGTCGGCTTCTGGTGGTAGGCGGCCAGAATCTCCTTCTCGCGGTAGTTCTGCCCGACCACGTCGAGCATGTCGGCGAGGCCGTTGTCGTAGTCCTTGCTGACGTTGGGCCGGAAGAGCGCCTGCGTCACGGGGCGCGTCGGGTCTTCGCGGTGGAAGACCTCGATGAGCCCGGCCAGTATCCGCTTGGCGAGGTCGGGCTTCGGCGTGTCGTGAATCTCGTTGCCGGTGCTGTAGATGACAACGGACGGGTGGTTGCGGTCGCGGCGCACCATGTCGCGCGTGTCGATGTGCGACCACTCGTCGAAGTGGCGGTGGTAGTCGTACTCCCTCTTCTTCACCGTCCACACGTCGAAGTTCTCATCCATGACGATGAAGCCCATGCGGTCTGTCAGGTCGAGGAACTCGGGCGCGGGCGGGTTGTGCGCGGTGCGGATGGCGTTGGCCCCGAAGCGGCGGAGTATCTCTAGCCTTCGCTCCCACACGCGCAAAGGCACGGCCGCGCCGAACGCGCCCCCGTCGTGGTGGAGGCAGACGCCGTAGAGCTTGAAGTTGCGGCCGTTGAGCCAGAAGCCGGTCGCCGGCTCGAACCTGAACTCGCGGATGCCGAACGTGACCGTGTCATCATCGACAATGCGCCCGTCCGCGCGCGCGCGCGCGACGGCCTTGTAGAGCGCCGGGTCGCGGATGTCCCAGCGCACGGGATTTTTGACGGTAAACTCCTGCGTGAAGTCCGCCGCCTCGCCGACGGCGAGTCGTCTGGGACTCGTCTCGGCGGTGCCGACGACTTTGCCTCCGGGGCCGACGAGCGTGACTTGCAGCTCTACCTCGTGCGCGGCGCCGGACTGGTTGACGACGGTGCTGCGCACGCGCACGGTCGCGCTGTCGTCGGCGACCCGCGGCGTGGTGACGAACGTGCCCCAGTGTTCGATGTGCACCGGGTCGGTCACGACGAGCCGGACGTGACGATAAACGCCTGCGCCCGTGTACCAGCGCGAGGCGGGCTGCCCCGAGTTGTCCGCGCGGACGGCGATGACGTTCGACTGGCCCGCGCCGAACCTCAGTTGATAAGTTATCTCGTAGCGGAAGCCGATGTAGCCGTAAGGGCGTTTGCCCAAGTGCAGGCCGTTAACCCACACGTCGCTGTTAGCCATCACACCGTCGAACTCGATGAAGACGCGGCGGCGGGCGGACGCGGCGGGCGGCGTGAAGTGCTTGCGGTACCAGCCGACGCCCGCGGGCAGGTAGCCGCCGTCCCTGCCCGTCGGGTTCTTCTCGTCGAAAGGCCCCTCGATGCTCCAGTCGTGCGGCACGTCGAGCCTGCGCCAGCCCGAGTCGTCGAACTCCGGCCGCTCCGCGCCCTGCGCGTCGCCCTTGAAGAAGCGCCAGTCGTTGTCGAATGGGGCGGTGACGCGCGCCTGCCCGCGCGCGGGCGACGGCGCGAGCGCGAGCGCGGTTAAGAGCAGCAGGAGGGTGTTCGTGATTCTCAGTGGTCGCTGCATCGCTAAAACCTCACGGGCTCGACCGGCGTGAGCGTCACGGGGCCGAGCAGGCCGGAGTCGCGCGGTGCGAGCTTCGTCGCGTCGAAGAGGCCGTCGGCCCCGCGGTTCTCGGGGCGGCGCGCGGGGAAGTTCGTGTTGTAGAACTTCTTGTACTTCACGCCGCGCCGCTCCATGTCGATGACGCGGTTGAGCATCAGGTTCGAGACATCGACTTCGAGCGTGTTCGCGTCGCGCAGGAGCGCGCCCGGCACTCTCACGCGGAAGGGCGGCGTGATGTGCGTGCCGAGGTCGCGGCCGTTCAGGCGGACGCGCGCCGACTCGGCCACGCGTCCGAGGTCGAGGAGCCAGTCCGCGTTCGCCCCTTGCGGACGGTTGAAAGTTAGCGTGTAGCGAGCCGTGCCCGAGAAGTTCCTGTAGGCGTCGCCGTCGAGCCTCAGCCACGAGTTCAACTCGCCCAGCCGCAGCGCTGACGGGAGCGTCGGCCCGCCTTCGACGAAACTCACAGACCATTCGCCGTTCAGTTGCTGCGGCGAGCCCGCGCCCTTGAAGTACGGGAACGACTGGCCGCGCGCGGCCGCGTTGAATGTCTTTACGACGCGCGACTCGCCGGGCGCGAGTTGCAGGTAGACTTCGAGCCCGCCGCCGAGCGCGGGGCGCGTGGCGGCCAGCCCCGCCTCGCCCGTCAGCGCGTCGAAGAGGGCGGCCGAGCGCGCGCCCGACGCGAGCTTCACCCAGCCGTCCACGGGAGCGTTGCCGCGGTTGAGGACGAAGTAGTATTCGCCGCCCTGGTACTGCCGCCGCGTGAAGCGCAACCCCTGCTCGCCCATCGTCTCGCGGCGCGTGCCCGCGTGCGCGAGCAGAACCCCGAGGTCTTCGCCGACCAGGAAGCGCCCCGCGCCGACGCGCGCGCTGCGGACGCCGTCCGCCTCCGTCTCGTTGAAGTTGATCTGGGAGAGGAGTCGCCTGAAGCGCACGCGCTCCGCGTCGCCGCCCGCGAGCCCGGGCACGTCCGTCGGCAGGCCCTTGCGCACGACGACGGTCGCGCCCGCGCGCGCCAGCTCGACGAGGCGCGACAGGGTGGCGGCCGGGACGTACCGCGTCTCGGGCAGCACGACCACCTTGTAGCTGAGGCCGCCCGTCTGAAGCGCGCCGCGCGAGAAGTTGACCCCGGCCAGTTGTCTATCCGAGACGAGGTCGAAGGCGTAGCCCGCGTCCAAGAGCGCCTGCGCGTCCGCTTGCGTGATGCCTACGTCGTGGCCGCCGCCGACGTGAATCAGGCGGCCCTCCTTGCCCGGCTCCATCCACATGTCGTGGACGGGGTAGTAGAGCAGCAGGTCGTTGTCGGCCTTGCCCTGCTGCATGAACGACTGCACGCGCGCGATGTATCGGTTGAGCGCCGGAAAATCCTTCCACTGCGGGTTGGTCGGCTCGAGATGTACGGCGGCGTAGAAGAGCCGTCCCGGCCAGGGGTCTGCGGGCGGCGAGTAGGCCAGCCCGTGGTAGACGACGTGGTTGATGCCGCCGAGGAAGTTGAGGTCTACGGCGCGCTTCACGTCGCCGAGCGAGGAGAGGAAGTGCTCGTCGAGCCACGTCACCGTCTCGGCCGAAGCCAGCATCTTGCCCGTCACGTTCGCGGCCGACGAGGCGAACTTCATCCGCACGATGTCCGTGCCCTCGGTCTCGGGGATGTCGCTCGCGGCGTAGAGGTCGAGGATGTTGGCGGGCGAGCCGTGCGACTGGTTGCGGACGATAGCGCCGCGCCTGTGCGCCCACTCGCGCCACGGCGCGGTGAAGCGGTCGAGCAGGAGGTCTGAGACGGTCTCGCGGAAGTCGTGGAGGACGCGCGCGCGCGCGTCCGCGTCCGCGTCGCCGAGCAGCGCGGGCAGTTGCTGCCTCAGGTCGTAGCCGCGGCGCGCGCGGAACTCCTCGAAGAACTTCGGCGTCCAGTCCGACTGGCCCTCCGCGTCGTCAACCTCGTAGGAGTCGTTGAAGAAGGCGCGCAAGGAGCGGACGTTGCGGCCCGCGAACGCCCGGTCGAACTTCCTGAGGTAGTTGCCCAGCGCCTCCGCGGAGAAGTGGTCGATGACGTTGCCCTCGCCGCCGGGCGCGGCGCGCTCGACCAACTTGCCGTGCCAGCCCTGGAAGACGCCGTAGAGCTTCCAACGCCCCGCGGGCGCGACCCAGTCGAGCGTGCCCTCGGAGTTGACGCGCGAGGTGAGGTCGAGCGTCTCGCCCGTGTCCGAGTGGGCCACGAGGGCTTGCAGCGGCAGGGGCTTCTCGAAGCGCACCTGGTCGAGCGCAAGCTCTTGCAGGTTCGGGTTCGCGCTGACGGGCTCGCGCAGGGTCGAAATGTCCGGCCGCCGCCCGACAGCGCGCACGAAGGGCTTCTGCACCGCGCGCACGGGCTCGCCCAGGCGCGCGCCCCCGCGCAGCTCCCAAGTCTTCGAGACCAGGTCCCTGCACGCGTCCTCCGCGCCAACCCAGGGCCCGCCGAAGGGCCAGCCCGTGCCCGTCGCCATGTCCACGCCGAGGCCCAGGCGGTTCGCCTCCCTCAAGGTGTGTTCGAGCATCCCGACCCACTCGGGCGAGAGAAAGTCGATGAACTGCGACTCCTCGCCGCGCACGCCGTAGATGGGCGTCAGCTCCAAGCCCCCGAGCCCCGCCTTCTCGTACTGCGCCAGCGCCGCCGAGAGGTCGCGCCGGTTGACGGCGCTGCCCAGCCACCACCAGCGCGTCCAGGGCTTCGACTGGCTCGTCACGCGCGGCCACGCGAGCGCCGCCGACGCCTGAGCGCCGCGCGCCGCGCCACCGCGCCGCTGCCTTTGGGCGAAGACGCCGACGGGCGCGAGCAACATTACGACGAGCAGCAGCGAGGCGAAGGCGCGCGCCCTCGTGTGCAGTTTCGGGTTCCTCAAGGTCTCCCTCCTTCTCGCTCGTTACTTTTTCAACTTCACTTCGACGATGTTCGGGCGCGGCGGCCGCTTCATGCCGTGGCCGACGAAGAAGCTCGTGTGGGGCGGCTGGTTGTAGGCGACGTTCTGCCACGCGACGCTCAGGCGGTACTGCGGGTCGTGCATGAAGGTGTAGAAGCGCTCCGCGGTCGGGATGGTCGTCGTGTAGACGCGCAGCTCGCTGTTGTCGGTCGTCCGCCAGACGACCTCCTCGCGCCAGTCGCCGAAGAGGTCTGCGCTCAGAGCCGGCGTCGCCTTCGACCCGTTGTTCCAGGTGCAGCCCTCGGCCGTGAGCAGCACGTTGTCGGCCGATTCCTTCCAGTCCCACTTGGCGACGTAGTTGCGGTCGAGCAGCTCGCTCAAAGCGTCGCCGTCCCAGTAGACGCCGAAGTTGCACGAGCGCGGCGTCGTCTTTGAAATCATCTCGCCGCGCGCGTCGAAGAGTCCGAAGATGTCCGCGCCGCGCACCCAGCACTCGAAGCCGGGGTGGCGCGGGTCTATGTCCAGGCACAAGCCCCGCCCAGGCCCCTCGCCGTCCTCGCCCGCCTTGACCGAGGGCTTCTTCCAGAGAATTTGTCCGGTGCGCGCGTCGCGGAAGTGCGCGCCCGCGTCGCCGAAGCGCTCCTGTATGCCGAAGACTTCGAGCCCCGGCCGCGCCGGGTCGAGGTCTGAGAGGTGCAGCGCGTCGCCGTGGCCGAGGCCCGTCGAGTAGAGACCCCTGCCGTCGTCGTCGATGACGCACGCGCCGTAGACGATCTCGTCGCGGCCGTCACCGTCCACGTCGCCCACTGAAAGGTTGTGGTTGCCCTGTCCGCCGAAAGCCTTGTTGCCGGGCGTCCCGTCCTCGCTGTCGAACGTCCAGACGCGCGTGAGCTTTCCGCCGCGCCAGTTCCACGCGGTCAGCACGGTGCGCGTGTAGTAGCCGCGCGCCATCACGAGGCTCGGCCGCCTGCCGTCGAGGTATGCGACGCAGGCGAGGAAGCGGTCAACGCGGTTGCCGTAGCCGTCGCCCCAGACGGCGGCCAGCTCCTCGGTCGTCGGGTCGGATTTCGTCGGGTGGCGCGGCGGGATGAAGTCCGTCGTGGCGAGGGCCGCGCCGGTCAGCCCGTCGAAGACCGTCAGGTACTCGGGGCCTTTGAGGACGTAGCCTTCGACGTTGCGCCGCACCTCGCGCCCCGACTCGCCGCGGAAGGTGGCGAGCGTGCCTTGCGGGGTGCGCCAGTCGGCGTCCGGGTCTCCGATGACACGTCCGCGTCCGTCCGTCGTGCCGTCGGCCGTCTTGCAGGCGACCTCGGCGCGCCCGTCGCCGTCGAGGTCGTAGACCATGAACTGCGTGTAGTGCGCGCCCTCGCGGATGTTGCGGCCGAGGTTGATCGTCCAGAGGAGCTTGCCGTCCAGCTTGTAAGCCTGAAGCACGGGCTCGGTCGTGAAGCCCGCGCTCCCGTTGTCGCGCCCCCGCCCGACCATGTGGACGACCATCTCGTACTCGCCGTCGCCGTCGAGGTCTCCGGCCGAGGCGTCGCCCGGCGCGTAACCCCGCGGCGTCTGCAAAGGTATCGAAAGGTACTGCCGCGCGGGCGCGCCGGGCGCGAGCGTGAACGCGGCGCTCGGGACGCCCTCTTTACCCTTCAGGATTGGACGAACGAAATAAGAGTTGGACTTCGACGCGTCGGCCTTGTCGTCGATGAAGTTGGTCGGGCCTGTGATGGGCCTGTCGTTGAGTCTGACGGCGCGCGCGCCGCCGGCGGAGCGGTAGAGGTTGAAGGCGAGCGCGTCGGGGTCTGTCCCGAGCAGCCGCCAGCCGACCCACACGCGCCCGTCCGCCTGTCGGACTGCGACCACGCCGCGCCCGAGCGCCTCCATCTGCCTCTGCGCGCGCGCGGGGAAGAGCGGCGCGGACAGGAGAAGGATGACGACCGTTAACGGCCGTATGCCCGCTCGAAACTTCGGCGCTGCAACGTCCTTCATCTCACTTCGACCGCGCGGTCTTGTAGGCGGCGACATCTTTCGCCAGCGGCGAGAAATACTTCTCGAACGGGTCGCCCTTGAGGGCCTTCAGGCCGGCGACGACGGCCGCGGCGTTGAACTCGGCGCCGGCCGGGCTCGTGTGCGTGTGGTCGGGGCCGAAGAGGGCTTTGACCTTCTCCTGCCCCAACGCCTCGTAGCCGTCGGCGACGATGGTCGTCACGTCCACGAACTGCACGCCCTCGGCGCGCGCCAGCTCCTCGGCCCACTGGCGGAAGCGGCCGGAGCCGCGCTCGACCTTGCCCTCCTTCCAGATGTTGCGCACGGTGAGCGAGAGCAGGATGGGAGTCGCGCCTTTGGCCTTCACGTCCGCGATGAATTTGCGGTTGTACCAGCCGAAGGTGTGGACGACCTCCTTCGTGCCATCGGGCTTCGTGACCTCTTTCGTCTCTTCGCCGAGTCCGGGCAGGGAGCCGCGCGCGCGCCCCGTGTCGAGCGGGCCGCCGTCGTTGTGGCCGAACTGTATGAGGACGAAGTCGCCCGCCTTCAAGTCCTGCAAGACCTTGTCCCAGAGACCTTCGGTCAGGAACGTCCGGCTGCTCCGGCCCGCGCGCGCGCGGTTGAGGACGTTGATCTTCGACGCGTCGAAGAAGGCGACGAACGGGTCGCCCCAGCCCTTGCCGCCGTTGGCGTTGTTGTTGGCCGTCGAGTCGCCGACGACGAAGAGGGTCGGGAGCTTCGGGTTCGCCGGGCGCTGTACCGGCGGCGTCGGCAGCGGAGCCAACCCGCCCGTCTGCGCCGCGCAGACGAAAGGCGACAGGCAGAGCAACAGTACCGCGAGCGGTAGCGAGCGGGTGCGTCCTGCGACGTTAGGCCCGCGTGATGACACGACGACCCGCTCGCTACCGCTCGCGGTACTGTTCTTTCGCATCTTCATCAGCGTTTACCGGCTGTCGGGTCGGGCCAGTCGTCCGTGCGGAAGGGCGCGGCGGGCAGGCCCGTGTCGTTCGTCAGGTTCGGGCGGCGCGGGTTGTTGTTGAAGGCGTAGCGCGCCGCGACCGGGCGCGGCACTTCGTTCGACCAGACTTCGACTTTATCCTTGCCGACGATGCGCGCCTCCGCCCAGTGCCACTTGCGGTCTTCGCCCGCGACGGCGAACTCTTGCAGCCTGTCGCCGTCGCGGATTCTTAAACCGGCTCCCACGTCGTCGAACGTGAGGACGATTTTCGACCCGCTCACTTTCATCCTGCTGTACATCGGCCCCGTGGCCGTCATCTTCTTCCCGTAGACTTCGGCGAGCGCCCAGCGCGCCATGCGGCGGCCCACGTCGAGCTTGTTCTTCGGGTGTATGTCGCGCGCCTCGCCCACGTCGATGGTGACGATGAGGCCGGCGTTCTTCGTCGAGCGGGCGGTGCGCCGCTGCCACTCGCGCAGGTGGCCCCACGCCTCGTCCGCCGGTTCGGGCTTCGGGTCGCGGTAGTTGGGCAGTTGGACGATGCCGAAGGGGAAGTCGCCCTGACCCCAGCGCTCGCGCCACGCGCGGATCATCGTCGGCAGAAGAATCCCGTACTGCTCGGCGCGCGCCTCGTTCGACTCGCCCTGATACCAGAAGGCCCCGCGGACGGGGAAGGGGATGAGCGGCTCGATCATGCCGTCGTAGATGGACGAGGCGATGCGGTACTCGCGCAGCGCGTCGGGCACGGGCGGCGAGGGCGAGGGGCGCGCGCCCGCCGCCTTGGCCTTGTCCGCCTCCTCGCGCCAGCGCTTGATCTGCTCCGCGTACTCGACCTTCACGCGCGGGCGCTCTTCGTCCCAGACCTTCGTGCGCTCGACCGTGGCCTTCAGCTCCGGGTTGGCGTTCAAGTATTCGACCGGCGTCCAGGCTTCGGCCTGCGAGCCGCCGTAGGAGGAGTTGATGACGCCGACGGGGACGCCCAGCTCCTTCTGCAACTCGACGGCGAAGTAGTAGCCCGCGGCTGAGAAGTCTCTGACCGTCTCCGGCGTTGTAGCCCGCCACACGGCGAGCGGCGGGGGCTTGTGCTTGAAGGCGACCTGTCGGCTGACGTTGAAGAGGCGTATCTCCGGGTGGTTCGCCGCCGCGATGGCCTCCTTCGCCTCCCTCGTCTCGGCCAGCGTGAACTGCATGTTCGACTGCCCCGACATGAGCCATACCTCGCCGACGAGCACGTCCTTCAACTCGACCCTGTTCTTGCCCGTGACGGTCAAGACCTGCGGAGTCGCGTTCGCGCGCAGAGGGTCGAGCCACACACGCCAGCGCCCTTCGCCGTCGGCAGTCGCCCTCTTCGTCTGCCCCGCGAAGCTGACCGTGACGGCTTCGCCCGGCGAGGCCGTGCCCCACACGGGCACGCGCACTCCGCGCTGCAAGACCATCGAGTCGGAGAGCACGTCGGGGAGCTGTACCTGGGCGCGTGCCCGCGCGGCCGAGCCGAGCGCGACGAGCAGCAGCGCGAAGAGGGGAGCGGTTACGTAAGCCTTTCTCTTCCGGACGAAGGAGAGCATGCGGACGGTTCTCCTAAGATTTTCACGGGTAAAGCGGTTTTCCGCGCGCGTACACTGCGGACGAGGAAGGGGCCTACAACTCGCCCGACTCTTCTGCACAGCTATTGCTCTGGGGGCTCCGATTCTAAACCGAATCGTCCCGGAATGTACAAGCGCGGCGGGGCGCGCCTGCCGGCCGGAGGACTTTCAGCGCGCCAGCGTCGCGGCCAGAAGCCCTATCACGACCTCGTTGGCCAGCGTGCGCACGGTGAGCGACTTCAGTTCCTTGTCGGCGCGCAGCGGCAGGTCGAGCACGAGTCCCGCGCCGCCCGGGACCTTGCCGCCTCTGCCTTTGAACTCGGACACATCGAGTACGCGCACCGTCCCGCTCCGCAGATCGACCCGCGGCGGAATCGGCTCGGGGCGGCGGAAGGCGTAGTCGTCGATGAAGTAGTCCTGGTCGATGGGCCACCAGTTGGTCGGGTTGTGCAGCGCCAGGCGCTCGGTCGAGCCGTCGGCGTAGGTGACGATGACCTCGCCGTTGTCGAAGCGGCTCTGCATCCAGTTCGTCGAGCCGGCCATGAGCAGGTAGAGGTGCGAGGCGCGCCCCCCGAGCGGGACGGAGACCTCGGCCGGGTAGTTCTCCCAGCGCGACGTGAAGGCGACGTTCTTCGCGCCGTCCTCGGGGGGCGTCCGGAACGGGACGCCCTGCGGCAGTCGGAAGAGCCCGCCGCCGCGCCCCGAAGCCGCGCGCAGCCCCGAGTCGTCAACCGAGAACTTCTCGTCGAAGTGAACCCAACTGCCAATGCCCCGCTTCGGGATGGCGAGCGAGACGTAGGGCGACCGAGGCCGCAGGTACTCGTTCTCGAAGATGCGCGTCAGCCGGTCGTTGAAGAGCGGCGCGAGGTTCAACGTCTCCCACCGCGAAGCCGCGCCGTCGGCCTTCAGCTTCCAGTTGACGACCAGGCCCTCGGCGACCTCGCCGCCGTCGAGTTCCAACGCGACGCGGTGCGAGCCGGGGACGAGCCCCCGGGCGGGGAGCCGGACGACTACCGACTCGCCGTGAGCGGGGGCCTTGATTCGCGCCCTGTAGTCGAGCCCGCCGACGCGCGCGACGAGGTCGCGGTCGATGGCCTGCGGCGTGTTGTTGCGGAGCAGGAAGGACAAGTTCGCGCCGGCCTGTTTTTCGGCCTGAAGGAGTTCGTACGCGGGCCGAATCTCGAAGGCGACCGGCGACCACCAGGTCACGTCGCCCTGCCGCACTTTCGCGAAGGCCGTGCGATGACCGTCCGGCCCGACGGCCGCGGCGCGGAACGCGTCGGACGCGCGCCTGGGCGAGCCGAGCGCGCGTTGCGGGTCTGCGACTTCGAGGAGCGTGGCCGAGCCGAACGCGGCGCGCACCTCGCCGCCCCTCGCGACGACCTTCGGCGCGGCCGCGTCGGAAGGCTTCGCGCCTTTCCAGTTGATGACCACTTCATGACGGGGCGCGGGCTCGCTCTCGACCTCGACGCGCGGACGGCCGACGGAGTCTTCGAGCGCGCGCCAGCGCGCGGGGCGGCCGTTCACGGTCACGCGTGCTATGCGGTCGCGCGGCGCGGCCGCCTGGAGAAGGAGGCGCATCGGCCGATTGAAGCGCGGCTCGATTGTGTAGGTCTCGGTCAGTCCCGCGCGCTTGAAGGTGAGGCCGAAGTCCGTGTGGCGCAGGCTCGCCCGATGCCATTCGGCGGGGAGGCCGGGGCGGACGAGCAGCCGCCCTTCGAGCGCGTCGGGCCGCACGCCGAAGAGCCCTTCGATTAGCGCGCGCGACGTGACCCCGGCGGCGTCTGCGAAGTCTCGCTGCGCCTCGCCGCGCGCCATGTCGAAGTGCGTGGTCATGCCGAGGTTGCCGGGGCACAGCCCCATGTACATGCTGTCGAGGACTGCGCCCTTGAAGAGCCGGAACGCCTCGTCGCCCCGCCCCGCCTGCCAGTATGCGAGAGAGGTGTGGATGGCCTCCGCCATCACGACGTTGTTGATCGACCAGGTGTAGGGCATCCAGCTCGTCGTCGGTAGCGTGTAGTGACCGCCCGCGGGCACGCCCGCGCCGTGGACGGGGATGTGCGCGACCTGCGTGTCCACGAAGCGGGACATCTGCCACGCTTCGAGCGGCGTCGGAACCCCGGAGTCCGTCGTGTGATAGAAACTCCACAGCCCCGCGTTCGGGTGCGTGAGCCGGAGGCCGAGCAGGTCTCTCCACTCGGCGAACCATCCCCGGTCGGCGAGCCACAGCTCGCGCCCGATAGCCTTGAGGATGAGTTCGGCCTCGCGTTCGTAGGGACGCGCGTCCTCGCCGAGCACGCTTGCGAGCCGCGCCGCCATGCGGTTGTGGTAGTAGTTATAAGCCGTCGAGTGTGTGACGCCGCCGCCGTGGTACTGAAGGTCATCGCTGGCCCAGATGGCGGCGTAGGCTTCGTAGAGCGGCAGCCTGTCAGGCCCGAACTCGCGTCGGAACAGGCGACGCTCCCACGCGAGATGACGCTCGACGACGGGCCACACTTCGCGCGCAAAGCCCACGTCGCCCGTCCACATCAGGTGCCGGAAGAGCGCGTCGATGTAGACGAGGTTCATGTCGTAGTGCGAGTTCGACAGGTCGCCGTTGGTGTGGAGAGCGGGCTCGTTGCGCGCGAAGTTGACCGACGCGTCCTGCGGGAACGGCGGGCCGGGCGCGGGGCCCGTGTTCTGCCGCCCGGCCCAGTAGGCCAGGTGTCGGCGCGCGCGGTCGTGCCACCCGAGCGCGTCGCCCGCGTAAGGGCCGCGCCACCCGAGCAGCTTCGAGCGCCACGCGACCGCGCCGTGCATGAACGCGCCCTGCGGCTCGTCCCAGACGCCGTCGGCCGCCACCGCGAGCGCGGCCGCCGCCGCGTTGACGAACGGGTCGGGCGTGTCTATCGAAAACTTCTCGGCCGCCTCGCGCCGCCGCCGCTCGGCCGCCTCGAAGACCGCCGGCAGGTCTTCTGCTTTGTAGACGGGCGGGCCTCCCGTCTGATTCTCCGTCAAGCGTTGCAGGGCGACGTATGAGGGGCGGCCCGGCAGCAGCCTCGACTCACCGACCACGACCGGCAACTCGGTCGGCCTCCCCGCCGACGCGAGGAGGTCATTCAAAGACGACCACTTCGTCGCGTCCGCCGCCGCCAGCTTCGAGCCCCGCGGGGCGAGCCCCGCGATGGTGGCCGGCTTGCTCCGCAGCGTGAACGTGTTCTCGATTATCGAGAAGGAGTTGTCGCGGCAGTGCTCGGGCTTGAGCTGGAAGTATTGACTGATAGGCACCGACTCCGTGCCGATGTCGCCGCCGCGCCGGCCGCGCTCGCCGTTCGCGCCGCCGTAGGCCCAGACCAGCTCCGCCGTTGACGCCGGGCCTCGCAGCTCCGCGCGCAGCACAAGTCCCTCGGCCTCACCCAACGGCAGCGCCGTCAGGTGGAGCGTGCCGCCGCCGAGCAGGGGGTCGCGTATCTCGTAGAGCATCGAGCCGGGGCGGTAGCGGGCCGTGACCCTCCGCGCCTCGAAGAGCCACTTCGCGCCCGCGGCCGTCTTCAGGCCGAGCCGCAGGACGCCGCCCCGGCCGGGCAGGTAGAGCGAGAACTCGGGGCGGTCGCCCGCGTCCACGCGGAAGGCCGTGTTCGTCCCGTAGAGCGGGCGGTTGAAGAATTCCGCCCCGTTCTCGATGAGGAAGTCCGTGCCCTCGGGTCGGTAGCGCAGCGGCCGCTCAGTCCGCCCGACGTAGTTGCCGCGCCCCGCCACCCCGCTGACGAACGTGCCCTGGGCCGCCGCCCGGACGAACAGTGACAGCAGCACGAGCAGGCAGGCCGGCAGTCGCTTCAACGGTCTCACGGTCTTTTAAAGAGTCTCAGTTGCCGAGCGGCTTCGTCTCCGTGGCCAGAGGGCTCGGGGGGATTTTGAAGGAGGCGAGCGGGTCGGGGCGCGCGGGGTCGAAGGGGCGCACGTCGTCGGCCAGGTACTTCGTGAGCGGCAGACGGTTTGATCGGACGCCTTCGACGACGGCGCGCGCCAGCTCGTAGCTGCCGTAGTTGTTGTGGTGCGTGCCGTCGCCCGGCGCGAAAGCCTTCTTCGACTCTTCGGGGCCGAGGGCTTCGTAGAACGGCTTGCTCATCGCGTGGAGGTCGATGAGGGGCGCGTTCAACTCCCGCGCCGCCTGCCGGACGGCGTCGTCGTAGTCGCCGTGCGAGTCCGTGATCTTCCCCGACGCGTCGAAGGTGCGGCGGTGCATGGGAGTGACGAGGACGACCGTCCCGCCGCGCCCGCGCGCCTGCTCGGCGTAGCGCTTGAGCGAAGCCTTGTAGGTCGTGAACGCGCCGACGCCCTCACCCTTCTCCTTCTCGTCGTTGTGGCCGAACTGTATGAAGAGGTAGTCGCCGGGCCTCATCAGGCTCAAGACCTTGTCGAGGCGGCGCGCGCCCTGCGAGCTGCGCAGGGACTCGCCCGACTCGGCGTGGTTGGCGACGGCGATGCCGGGTTTGAAGAAGCGCGTGAGCATCTGGCCCCAACTGTTGTAGGGCTCGCGCGGCTGGTCGGCGACGGTCGAGTCGCCGAGGAGGAAGAGCGTCGGCGCGCGTTTGTTCCTCTTGATCTCGACCGCGGCGACCGCCGGGCGCGCGTTGTTGAATTCGAGCGTGAGCTTCTCGTCCCAGGCCCACGCCTCCATCGTCTTCTCGCGGTCTTTGAGCTTGACCTGCGTGCCGCCCGGAATCTGCGGCGTGCGGACGTTGACGGTGAACGTTCGCGTCTCGAAGCGGCCCCTGCCGGTGCGCACCTCTTCGAGCATGAGGCGGCGCAGCTCCGCCTTGACCGTCGTCAACGACTCGCCCGCGCGTTCGCCGAGGGTGACGGTCACGTCGTAGTTGCCCTCGGGCAGCGCGACCGAGAAGTAGAAGGGCTTGTCGGAAGCGCAGAAGTCCCCGCGCAGGGCGTCTCCGCCGCGGTCTGCGCACGTCACCTGCGCGCCGGGCTCGAAGCCGTACCCGAGTTCTTTCGTGTAGAGGGTGGCGGGCAGGACTTGCCTGTAGCCGTCTTTGACCTTGCCGGGGCCGAAGTCGAACTTGAGGGCCGGCGTGTCGGGACGTCCCGCCGCGCCCCGTGCGCGCACGCCGGCGGCGCATGAGAGAAGCGCGCAGGCCAGCGCGAGAAGTGCGGTCACGCGCCCGAAAAATTCGGTCGGCATAGTCCAACTCCTACGGCTCGGATTCGTCGGCAAGGTTAAGGCTTCGTCAAATCTTCTGTCCAGCCGGGCGTTTGAACCACCCGCTACCGCGGGCGGTACTGACCGCTATGGCGGACGCTCATTATTTCCCTCAACGTGCCCGTCTCGCTTGCAAAATGGCCGGAGTTACAGTAGAAGGCACGTATCAAGAGTTACAGTTTTCTGTTTGACAGTCCCCCGCGGTGGACTCCGGCGCGCCTCGACCGAGGGGCGTCCGCGTCCCCGCGCGTCTGTTAACCGCATCCCTCCGAGAGAAAACTCGATGAAGAAAGAACTCGGCACCTTCCTGCTGCTCGTGCTGCTGTGCGTGGTCGTGGCCGTGCTGAACCCGCGCTTCCTCGCGCCGGCCAACTTGCAGAACATGGCGCGGCTCATCGGGGCCTACGGCATCTTCTCGATAGGGCTCGGCATAGTCATCATCACGGGCGGCATCGACCTCTCGGTCGGGTCGGTCTTCGCGCTGCTCGGCGTGCTGCTCTCGATCATGCTGGTGGAGTGGGGCTGGCCGTGGCCTTTGGCGGTGCTCGTCACCGTCCTCGTCGCGACGGCCCTCGGCGCGCTGCACGGGCTGCTCATCACGAAGGTGCGCGTGCAGCCCTTCATCGTGACGCTGTGCGGGCTGCTCTTCTACCGCGGGCTGGCGCGCTTCATCTCGAACGACGAGACGAAGGGGTTCGGGTCGGGCGCGGGGTTCGAGATGCTGCGCGACATGGCGACGGGGAGCGTCTTCGGCGTCCCGACGCCGTTCGTGATACTCGTCGTCGTCAGCATCATCATGTGGGTCGTGCTGCACCGCTCGGTCTACGGGCGCTACCTGTTCGCGGTGGGGAGGAACGAGACGGCGGCGAGGTATTCGGGCATCAACTCGCAGAAGATCGTGGCGAGCGCCTACATCATCCTCGGCGCGCTCGTCGGCGTCGCAGGCATCGTCTTCGCCTTCTACACCAACTCGATCTCGCCCTCGTCGCACGGGAACTTCTTCGAGCTGTACGGCATCGCGGCGGCCGTGCTCGGCGGCTGCTCCCTGCGCGGCGGCGAAGGCTCGATCATCGGCATCCTCATCGGGACGGCGCTCTTGCAGGTGTTGCAGAATCTGGTCAACCTGCTGGGCATCCCCAGCTCTTTGAACTTCGCGGTGATGGGCGCGGTGATCCTGATCGGCGTCATCGCCGACCAGATACTCCAGCGCCGCGCGGCGCGCGTGAAGGCGGCCGCGAAACCGGCCTGAGGCCGGGCGGGCTCTTGAAACCATTCATCCGGAGATTTCTGAATATGCTCTTGAAGAGGACGGCGCTGCTCCTGCTCTGTTTAATCGCCGCGCCCGCGGCGCTGGCGCAGGGCGTGCCGAAGAGGGAGAGCTTCGGGCAGACGAGGGACGGGCAGGCCGTGGACATCTACACGCTGAACAACAGGCGGGGCGCGGAGGCGCGGATCACGACCTACGGCGGCGCGGTCGTCTCGCTCAAGGTGCCCGACCGCGCGGGCCGTGTAGACGACGTGGTGCTCGGCTTCGACGACATCGGGGGCTACGAGAAGACGACCACCTACATCGGCGCGCTCGTCGGCCGCTACGCCAACCGCATCGCCAAAGGAAGGTTCACGCTGGGCGGCAGGGAGTACACGCTCGCGACGAACAACGGCGAGAACCACCTGCACGGCGGCGTCCGCGGCTTCGACAAGGTCGTCTGGAAGGCCCGGCCGCTCGCGGCGCGCGGCGGCCAGGCGCTCGAACTCACGTACCTGAGTAAGGACGGCGAGGAGGGCTACCCGGGCAACCTCAGCGTGCGCGTCGTCTACACGCTGACGAACGCGAACGAGCTGAAGATCGACTACTACGCGACGACGGACAGGGACACGGTCGTCAACCTGACGAACCACAACTACTACAACCTCGCGGGTCAGGGCAGCGGCGACATCCTCGGGCACGTCCTGACGGTCAACGCCAGCCGCTTCACGCCGACCGACGCGGGCGCCATCCCGACGGGCGAGCTGCGCCCGGTGAAGGGGACGCCCTTCGACTTCACGCGCCCGACCGCCATCGGGGCGCGCATCGAAGAGGACTACGAGCAGTTGAAGCTCGGCAGGGGCTACGACCACAACTTCGTCATCGACGGGCGGCCCGGGGTGCTGCGCCTCGCCGCGCGCGTCTCGGAGCCGACGACCGGGCGCGTGATGGAGACGTGGACGACCGAGCCGGGGATGCAGCTCTACACGGGGAACTACCTGGACGGGAGCGACACGGGCAAGGGCGGCAGGCCCTACCGCCACCGCTACGGCTTCTGCCTTGAGACGCAGCACTACCCGGACTCGCCCAACCGCCCCGAGTTCCCCTCGACCACTTTGCGCAAGGGCGCGCGGTTCCGCTCGACGACCGTTTATAAGTTCAGCGTGCGTTAGGCGCGGTCTGCGGACGCAGTCATAAAATTCGGATGATGAGGAGAAGCGAGATGAAACTGAAGAAGATGTTGCTTCTGTGCGTCGCCCTTCTGTTGGCCGCCTGCACGCAGCAGGGAGGCACAGGCGGCAACACCACGAACGGCGGCGGCACCACGACGGGCGGCGGGGGCGGCACCAAGCGGCTCGCCTTCGTCACCAACAACGCCTCGGACTTCTGGACTATCGCGCGCAAGGGCGTCGAGAAGGCCGACGCCGAACTGGCCGACGTGACGGCCGAGTTCAAGATTCCTTCCGACGGGACGGCCGCCGAGCAGAAGCGCATCGTGGACGACCTGCTCGCCAAGGGCATCGACGGCATCGCCATGAGCCCCGTCGATCCCGACAACCAGACGCAGCTCATCAACGACCTGTCGAAGCAGACGCTCGTCTTCACGCAGGACTCGGACGCGCCGAACAGCCAGCGCGCCTGCTACGTCGGCACGGACAACGTCGCCGCCGGGCGCGAGGCGGGCAAGCTCATCAAGGAGGCGATGCCCGGCGGCGGCAAGATCATGCTCTTCGTCGGCAAGCTCGACGCGCGCAACGCCGCCGAGCGCATGCAGGGCATCAAGGAGGAGCTGAACGGCTCCAACGTCACCATCATCGACACGCGCACCGACGACACCGACCGCGTCCGCGCCAAGTCGAACGTCGCCGACACGCTCGTCAAGTACCCGGACGTGGCGGGGCTGGTCGGCCTGTGGAGCTACAACGGCCCGGCCATCCTCAACGCCGTGCGCGACGCGGGCAAGACCGGCCAGGTCAAGATCATCGCCTTCGACGAGGAGGACGAGACCCTGGCCGGCATCAAGGACGGGGCCATCTACGGCACGGTCGTCCAGCAGCCCTACGAGTTCGGCTACCAGGCCATCAAGCTGATGGCCGCCGCGCTCAAGGGCGACCGCGCGGGCATCCCCGCCAACAAGCAGGTCTTCGTCCCGACCAAGGTCATCAAGAAGGACACGGTCGAAGAGTTCACCAAGCAGATTAACCAGCTCCGCGGGAGGTGAAAACGCAGTAGGCAGCAGGCAGACGGCAGTAGGCAGTCGGTCGAGGGCAATGTGCCTTGACCGTTACTCCGCAACTGCTTCAACTGCCTACTGCCGTCTGCCTGCTGCCTACTATTCATATGCCTCCCATCCTACAGATGCGAGATATCCAGAAGCGCTTCCCGGGCGTGCACGCGCTGAAGGGCGTGAGCCTTGAGGTGTCGGAGGGCGAGGTCGTGGCGCTCCTGGGCGAGAACGGGGCGGGGAAGTCCACTTTGATGAAGGTGCTCGGGGGCGTGCACCAGCCGGACTCGGGCGAGGTGCTGATCGACGGCGCGCCCGCGACCATCAAGGGCGTGTCGGACGCGACGAAGTACGGCGTCGCCTTCATCCACCAGGAGCTGAACGTCCTCGACAACCTCGACGTGGCCGCCAACGTCTACCTGGGCCGGGAGCCGACGCGCGGCGGGCCGCTGCGCCTCGTAGACCGCGGGAAGATGGAGGAGGACACGAAGAAGCACCTCGCGCGCCTCGGCCTCAACATCGAGCCCGACACCCCGCTCGCCAAGCTCTCCATCGCGCAGCAGCAGATGGTCGAGATCGCGAAGGCCCTCTCCCTGGACGCGCGCATCCTCATCATGGACGAGCCGACCTCCTCGCTCACGCTCTCCGAGACCGAGCGGCTGCTCGGAGTCGTCAAAGACCTGCGCGAGCACAACGTGGCCGTCATCTACATCTCGCACCGTTTGGGCGAGGTCAAGCAGATCGCCGACCGCGCGGTCGTCCTGCGCGACGGCGCGAACGCGGGCCAGCTCGCGCGCGAGGAGATCACGCACGACCGGATGGTGCGGCTGATGGTCGGCCGCGACATCGAGAGCTTCTACCAGCACCCCGAGGGCGAGAAGCAGCCGCGCTACTTCGAGGTCGAGTCCCTGCGCACGGCGCGCTACCCCGACAAGCAGGTCAGGTTCGACGTGGGGCGCGGCGAGATTCTCGGCATGGCGGGGCTCGTCGGCGCGGGCCGGAGCGAAGTCGCGCAGGCCATCTTCGGCGTGGACCCGGCCGTCGAGTCGCGCCTGATGCTCGACTCGCGGCCGCTGCGCATCCGCTCGCCGCAGGACGCCATCAGGCACGGCATCTACCTCGTCCCCGAAGACCGGCGCACGGCCGGGCTCGTCGTGGACATGCCCATCCGCGAGAACGTGACGCTGCCCGCGCTCGACCGCTACGCGCCCGGCGGGCTCATCTCGTTCGAGAAAGAGAAGGAGGGCTCGAAGGAGGTCTGCCGGCGGCTGAACGTGAAGGCCCACACGGTGGAGGTGGCGGCGGCGACCCTCTCGGGCGGGAACCAGCAGAAGGTCGTGCTGGCGAAGTGGATCGCGCTGGAGCCGAAGGTGCTCATCTTCGACGAGCCGACGCGCGGCATCGACGTGGGCTCGAAGGCCGAGATCTACGAGCTGATGCGCAAGCTCGCCGAATCGGGCGTCGCCATCATCATGATCTCCTCGGACATGGAGGAGGTCATCAACGTCTCCGACCGCGTCGCCGTCATGCACGAGGGGCGCGTGACGGGCGTGCTCACGCGCGAGGAGACGAACGAGGAGAACATCATGCGTCTCGCCGTCGGCGGCCACGGCTGACGGCCCCGCGCGCACAGCACCCGACTTTACTCAAGGCCCGCCTGCGTACCATGCCGGACGCTGGCGGGCTTTTAAAAACTACCCGAACGAAGTATGATGCAGGCTGGCTCAGCCTTGTCCCCCGCGCGAAAGTGCCCCCAATCCCGGGAGGCCGCGCACGAGGCGAGAACTTCCGGGCAAAGGACTAATGAGAGAAGAACAACGCAGCCATGCCGTAGAACGCCCGCCCATCCCCCCCTTCAAGACCTCCCGAATTAAGGACGTGGCGCGCGAGGCCGGCGTCTCGACCGCGACCGTCTCGCACGTCATCAACGGCACCAAGTACGTCACCGACGACACGCGCAAGCGCGTGCTCGACGCCGTCAAGCGCTGCGAATACTCGCCGAACGCGCACGCCCGCTCGCTCGCCTCGGGGCGCAGCAACATGCTCGGCCTCCTCATCTCCGACATCGCGAACCCGTTCTTCCCCGAGGTGGTCAAGGCCATCGAGTCGGCGGCCTTCGAGCGCGGCTACAACGTCATCCTGCTCAACACCAACTACGACCCCGAGCGCGCCGCCGACTACGTGCGCCGCCTCTCGGAGTTGAAGATGGCGGGCGTCGCCCTGATGACCTCGGAGCTGGACTCGGAGCTGTTCGAGGCGATCACGCGCCGGCAGGTCTCGGTCGTCTTCGACAGCCACGACGTGGGCCCCGAGCGCATGAGCAACATCTGCGTGGACTACGCCGCCGGCATCGAGGAGGCCGTCCGCCACCTCGTCAGCCTCGGCCACCGGCGCATCGCGCACATCGCGGGCGCTTCGCGCATCCCCTCGGGCGTCATCCGCCGCGAAGCCTTCCAGGACTTCATGAGGCGCTACCTGCCCGACGAGCCCGAGCCGGCCGTCTACGAGGGCGACTTCCGCCTCGACGGGGGCCGGAGGGCCGCGAGCGAGATACTCGCCGCGGAGGAGCTTCCCACGGCCGTCATCGCCGCCAACGACATGATGGCCCTGGGCGCGATGCGCGAGTTCCGCAAGGCGGGACTCTCCATCCCGCAGGACATCTCGGTCGTCGGCTTCGACGACATCTCGTTCGCCGCACTCTCCGAGCCGCCCCTGACGACCGTCTGCTCGCCACGCGCCGAGATCGGCCGCCGCGTCGTCGAGGCGCTCGTCAACATGATCGAGCACCCCGAGCAGAAGGGCTCGGAGCTGCGCATCCCGACGCACCTCATCACGCGCGACTCGACCGCGCCGCCGCGCAAGTAGGCGGCGCGCGTGCGCGGGCGGGCGATCGGCGTTTGGCAAACCAGTCCCGAGCGGGTAGAATCCCGCATACCCCGTTAGCAGTAAGACCTGACAGCCGGAGCGAGCTTTTCCCGCAGCCCGGTCGCGAGCCCCGCGACACGGGCGACTTCGGTAATTCTTCGGCCCCGCAGAGTTAACCGCTTGACCAGGAGTCTGAAACCGCAGGAGGGTTTATGAGCAGCCAACGCGAGAAGAAATCTTTCGAGTACGTGAAGTATCTCTGGCAGGACGAAGTCGCGGACCAACTCTCGGGGCTCGACCGCCTCGTCTACCGCTCGAACAAGCTGGGCGAAGACCTGACGCTGACGAACACGGGCGGCGGCAACACCTCCTCGAAGCTGCGGGAGCGCGACCCCCTGACGGGGCAGGAGACGGAAGTCCTCTGGGTCAAGGGCTCGGGCGGCGACCTGCGCACGGCCAAGCGCGACGGCTTCGCCTCCTTCTACCTCGACAAGATTCGAGCGATGCGGCCGCTCTACCTGAACGACCCCGACCGCGGGCCGAAGACGGAGATCGAGGACGCGATGTACCCGATGTACAGCCACTGCGTCTTCAACCTCAACCCGCGCGCCGGCTCCATCGACACGCCGCTCCACACGCTCGTCCCCTACACGCACGTCGATCACCTCCACCCGAACGCCGTCATCGCCGTCGCCGCTTCCGTGAATCAGGAGCGGCTGACGAAGGAGATTTACGGCGACGAGATCATCTACATCCCCTGGCAGCGGCCGGGCTTCGACATCGGCCTGAAGATCGAAGAACTGATCAGGCAGAACCCGCAGGCCAGGGGCATCCTGCTCGGCCACCACGGCATGAGCAGTTGGAGCAACGACGACAAGACCTGCTACGAGACGGCGCTGGAGATCATCGACCGCGCCGCCCGCTACATCGAGTCGAAGGACAGGGGCGAGCAGACCTTCGGCGGCCGGAAGCACGCGCCGCTCGCCGAGGCCGACCGCCGCCGCCATATCGCCGACATCATTCCTTTCGTCCGCGGGCAGGTCTCGGTCTACAAGCGCTTCGTCGGCACGGTGCAGGACGACGAGCGGATGCTCCGCTTCGTCAACAGCCACGACGCGCCGCGCCTCGCCGCGCTCGGCACCTCCTGCCCCGACCACTTCCTGCGCACAAAGATCAAGCCGCTCTTCGTCGACTGGGACCCGTCCACGGGCGACATCGAGGCCCTCAAGAGGGCCATCTCCGACGGGCTCGTCCAGTACCGCAAGGACTACGAGGGCTACTACAACCGCTGCAAGCACCCGGACTCGCCCGCGATGCGCGACCCGAACCCGACGGTCGTCCTCATCCCGGGCCTCGGCATGCTCGCCTGGGGCAAGAACAAGAGCGAGTCGCGCGTGACCGCGGAGTTCTACAACTGCGCCATCGAGGTCATGCGCGGCGCCGAGGCCATCGACGAGTACGAGGCGATGGATCAGCAGGAGGCGTTCGACATCGAGTACTGGCTGCTCGAAGAGGCCAAGCTCCGCCGCATGCCGCCCGAGAAGGAACTCGACCGCCAGGTCATCGTCATCATCGGCGCGGGCGCCGGCATCGGGAAGGAGGCCGCGCACCGCCTGGCGAAAGAGGGCGCGCACATCGTCTGCGTTGACCTCAACGAAGAGTCTGCGAAGGAGACCGCGCAGGAGATCATCGCGCAGTACGGCCCCGGCATCGGCGTCGCCGGCACGGGGATAAGCAACTGCGGCCCGGCCGTCGGCCTCGCGTGCGACATCACGAACCGCGAGAGCGTCCGCCGGATGTTCGAGGACGTGATGCTCGCCTACGGCGGCATCGACGCGGTCGTCGTCACGGCCGGCGTCTTCGTCCCGCCCGACAAGTCGGGCCGCGTCGAAGACCGCCAGTGGGCGCTCACCTTCAGCATCAACGTCACCGGCGCCTACATCGTCGCCGACGAGGCTTACCAGATTTTTAAGAAGCAGGGCCTGCCCGGCAACGTCGTCCTGACGACGAGCGCCAACGCCGTCGTCGCCAAGAAGGGGAGCCTCGCCTACGACACGAGCAAGGCCGCGGCCAACCACCTGACGCGCGAGCTGGCCGTCGAGTTCGCCCCGCTGGTGCGCGTCAACGCCGTCGCGCCCGCCACGGTCGTCAAGGGCAGCACGATGTTCCCGCGCGACCGCGTCATCGCTTCCCTGACCAAGTACAACATCGACTTCGACGAGTCGGAGGAGACCGAAAGCCTGCGCGACAAGCTGGCGCAGTTCTACGCCAAGCGCTCGCTCACGCAGACGCCCATCGAGCCCTCCGACCAGGCCGAGGGCATCTTCCTGCTCGTCTCGAAACGGCTGGCGAAGACGACGGGGCACGTCATCCCCGTTGACGGCGGCTTACAGGACGGGTTCTTGAGGTAGGAGAGGACACGATGGCGACTCACTTCGAGATTGACGACGACTTCATCGCCGAGCAGAACAAGGCCGCGAAGTCCTGGGTCGAGGAGGACTACGAGCACCTCGGCAAACAGCTCAGCCGCCGCGGGCGCGACATTGAGGAGTTGACGGCGAAGGCGCAGGCGTTCCGCGTGGCCGTCCCTTCGTGGGGCGTGGGCACGGGCGGGACGCGGTTCGCGCGCTTCCCCGGCGTGGGCGAGCCGCGCGGCATCTTCGAGAAGTTGGAAGACTGCGCGACCATCTACAAGCTCGTCCGCTCCACGCCCGGCGTCTCGCTCCACATCCCCTGGGACAGGCCCGAAGACCCCGACGCCCTCGTCGAGTTCGCCCGGAGCCGCGGCCTGCACTTCGACGCGATGAACTCGAACACGTTCCAGGATCAGGCCAACCAGACGCACTCCTACAAGTACGGCAGCCTCACGCACCCGGACGAGGCGGTGCGCCGTCAGGCCGTCGAGCACAACGTCGAGTGCATCGAGCTCGGCCGGAAGCTCGGCTCGAAGGCGCACACGGTGTGGGTCGGCGACGGCGGGAACTTTCCCGGCCAGCAGCACTTCCGCCGCGCGCTTGAGAACTACCTCGACAGCATGCGCGACATCTACAAGGCGCTGCCCTCGGACTGGCGGCTCTTCATCGAGCACAAGTTCTACGAGCCGGCCTTCTACTCGACGGTCATCAACGACTGGGGCGTGAGCTACCACGCGGCGCGCGAGCTGGGGCCGCAGGCGTTCTGCCTCGTAGACCTCGGCCACCACGCGCCGAACGTCAACATCGAGATGATCGTCGCGCGCCTCATCCAGTTCGGCAAGCTCGCCGGCTTCCACTTCAACGACTCGAAGTACGGCGACGACGACCTCGACGCGGGCTCCATCAAGCCCTTCCAGCTCTTCCTCATCTTCAACGAGCTGGTGGACGCGGAGCTGTCCGGGGTCGAGGGCTTCGACCCGGCCTACATGCTCGACCAGTCGCACAACGTCACGGACCCGGTCGAGTCCCTGATGTCGAGCGCCGTCGAGCTTTCGCGCGCATACGTCCAGGCGCACCTCGTAGACCGCGACGCGCTCTCGGAGGCGCAGCAGAACTGCGACCCCTTGATGGCGCTCGCCGCGCTCAAGCAGGCGTTCACCACGGACGTCTCGCCCATCCTCGCCCGCGCCCGCGAACGCGAGGGCGGCGCCATCGACCCGGTCGCGGCCTACCGCGCCAGCGGCTACCGCCAGCGCAAGGCCGAAGAGCGCCCCGCGCAGAAGGGCGCGGCCGCCTCCGGAATTGTTTAAGGAGGGTAAGCGGTAAAGGACGCCGCGTCAGCGGCGCGTGAGTTTAGCCCGGCCTTTCAAGGCCGGGGCCGCCGACGATTAATAAAACGCCGCGTCGCGTCCGTCGTCGCCTGAAGGGGACGCGCGGTTCAGGCGACGACGGACGCGACGCGACGGGCTTCGACCACGTTTACCCGGCCTTAAAAGGCCGGGCTAAATTCAGAACGCCGCTGACGCGGCGGCTGCCTGCCGTTTCCTGATGGACGATTCGCTTTACATAGCAGTTGATTTAGGCGCGGGGAGCGGGCGCGTCTTCCTGTGCGGCGTGGCCGGGGGCGAGCTGCTGCTCGAAGAGGTGCGGCGGTTCAAGTACCCGCCGCGCGAGGAGGGCGGGCACCTGCGCTGGCCTTTCGCGGACATCCTCGGCGAGATTAAGGCGGGGCTGAGGGAAGCGGGGGAGCGCGCGCGCCGCTCGGGTCGCGCCGTGCGGGGCGTCGGAGTTGACAGTTGGGCGGTCGATTACGGGCTGGTCGATGGCGAAGGAAGGTTGATCGAGAACCCCGTCTGCTACCGCGACGCGCGGACGCGCGGGGTGATGGACGAAGTCTTCCGCGTCGTCCCGCGCGCGGAGTTGTTCGGGCGGACGGGGATTCAGTTCTTAGAGCTGAACACGCTCTACCAGTTGTTCGCGCACGCGCGCGAGGGCCTGCCGGGTGAAGCGGAGCGGCTGCTTCTGATGCCGGACCTCGTCAACTTCATGCTCACGGGCCGCGCCGCGTGCGAGTACACGAACGCGACGACGACGCAGTTGGTCGTCGCGCGGACGGGCGCGTGGGATGACGAGTTGATAGAGCGCCTGGGGCTGCCGCGCCGCCTTCTTGCGGAGATTGTCCCGGCCGGTACGGACATCGGCCCGCTCTCGCCGGAGGTCGGGGAAGAGCTGGGGCTCGAAGGCGTGAGGGTCGTCGCGCCGGCGACGCACGACACGGGGAGCGCGGTGGCGGGCGCGCCGCTCGGGGGGGGTTGGGCCTACATCTCTTCGGGCACCTGGTCGCTCGTCGGCGTCGAGCGCGGCGAGCCGCTCGTGTCGGCCGAGGTCGCGCGCCACAACTTTACGAACGAGGGCGGCGCGTTCGGCACCGTCCGCTTCCTGAAGAACGTGATGGGGCTCTGGGTCTTCGAGTCCTGCCGCGCCGAGTGGGCCGCGCGCGGCGTCGGCGTCGAGTATGACGAACTGTTGGGTCGGGTCGGCGACATCAAGGGACATCAGGGCTTCATCTTCCCCGACGACCCGCGGCTCTTCAACCCTCCGTCGATGCTCGAAGCCGTCAACTCGCAGCTCGCAGAGACCGGCCAGCGCGTTTCGGCGGAAGACCCCGCGACGTTGACGAAAGTGATAATGGACTCGCTCGCCTTCCGCTACGCGTCGGTGCTGCGGACGGTTGAGGCGCTGACGGGGAGCAGCGTCGAGGGCGTGCAGATCGTCGGCGGCGGGAGCCGCAACGACTACCTCAACCAGGCGACCGCGGACGCGACGGGGAAGCCCGTGCTCGCAGGGCCGGTCGAGGCGACCGTGACGGGCAACGTACTCGTGCAGGCCGTCGCATCCGGCCGCTTCGCGTCTTTGGCTGAGGCGCGGCGTCACGTCGCGGAGAACGTCTCCCTGCGCAGGTTCGAGCCGCGCTCGGACGACAGGATAAGGGAAGCGGCGCGGCGCTACGCCGAAGTAGAGGCGCGTTACCTCGCGGCGGCGGTCGCGGCCTGACGGGCGGAAGAAGTGGAGCGATGAGCAGACTCTCAAAGTACCTGCACCCGCGCGACGAGATCATGCAGACGATGGAGCGCATCTATCGTTACCGCATGACGACGACCTCGGGGGGCAACCTCTCCATCCGCGAGCCGGACGGCACGGTCTGGGTCACGCCCGCGCGCGTGGACAAGGGCGGCCTGCGCCGCGAAGACATCGTCCGCGTCAACCCAGACGGAAGCGCGGAAGGCTTGCACCCGCCCTCGTCAGAACTGCCTTTCCACCAGATGATCTACGCCGCGCGGCCGGACGTTAAAGGCGTCGTGCACGCGCACGCGGTCGCGCTCGTCGCCTTCAGCATCACGGGGCAGGCCCCGGACACGCGCCTCTTCCACCAGTCGCGCCACGTCTGCGGCCCCGTCGGCTTCGCGCCCTACGCGCTGCCCGGGAGCCACGACCTCGGGAAGAGCATCGCCGACACGTTCGCCGAAGGCTTCGACTGCGTCGTGCTCGAAAACCACGGCGTCGCCATCGGCGGCGAGAGCTTGCAGAGCGCCTTCCAGAAGTTCGAGACCCTGGAGTTCACCGCGAAGACGCTCGTCAAAGCACGGCTTCTCGGCGACGTTCGTTACCTGAGTGAGGAAGAGTTGGAGCTGCGCAACCAGGTGCCGCCGCTCGGAGAGTTCGAGGCCGGCCCGGCTTCGAGCGCCGAGCGCGAGCTGCGCCGCCAGCTCGTGGACTTCACGCGCCGCGGCTACCGGCAGCGCCTCTTCATCAGCACGGGCGGCAGTTTCTCCGCGCGCGTGGACGAGGACTCTTTCCTCATCACGCCTTCGCAGGCAGACCGGCACGAGCTCGAAGTCGAAGACCTCGTGCTCGTGCGCGGGGGCCGGGCCGAGGCGGGCAAGCGCGCGAGCCGCGCGGCGCGCAACCACCGGGCCATCTACGAGCGCGACCCGCAGGTCGGCGCGGTGCTCAACGCCTCGCCGGTGAACGTGACGGCCTTCAGCGTGACGAGCGCGCCGCTCGACTCGCGCACCATCCCCGAGAGCTACCTGCTTCTGCGCGACGTGTCGCGCGTCCCCTACGGCGTGCAGTTCCGCGACCCCGAAGCCCTGGCCCGGCGGGTCTCCCTGAGCGCGCCCATCGCGCTGCTTGAGAACGACGGCGTGCTCATCGTCGGCGCGAACGTGCTCGAAGCGTTCGACCGCCTTGAGGTGCTTGAGTCAACCTCCGAGGCCCTCGTCAACAGCCGCCTCATCGGCGAGGTCGCGCCGATGTCGGAGGAGGTGATCGACGACCTCAGGCGCGCCTTCGCGTCGATGCTCGCTTGAGGGCGAAGGGGACGGATGAGAATCTCGCTCTTCATCACCTGCCTTGTAGACCAGCTCTGGCCCTCGGTCGGGGCGAGCGCGGTCGAGGTGCTCAGGCGCGCGGGCTGCGAGGTCGCCTTCGACGAGCGGCAGACCTGCTGCGGCCAGCCGGCCTTCAACACCGGCTACCGCGCGGAGGCGCGACGGCTCGCGCGGCGCTTCATAGAGATTTTTGAAGAGGGCGGGGCCGAGTACGTCGTCAGCCCCTCGGGCTCCTGCACGGCGATGGCGCACCACTTCCACGAGCTGTTCGCCGACGACGAGCCCTGGCGCAGACGCGCCGAGGCGCTCGCCGCGCGCACGTACGAGTTCGGGGCCTTCCTCGTCAAGGTGCTCAAGGTCGAGGACGTGGGCGCGTCCTTCAAAGGCCGAGTCACGTGGCACGACGCCTGCCACGGCCTGCGCGACTTAGGCATCAAGGAGGAGCCGCGCCGTTTGATTCGCGGCGTGCGCGGCGCGGAGTTCGTCGAGCTGCCGAACGCCGACGCGTGCTGCGGCTTCGGCGGGACGTTCTCGGTGAAGTACCCGGAGATTTCGGTCGCCATCCTCGACCACAAGATCGACGCGATTGAGAAGGCGGGCGTGCGCGCCGTCGTCTCCGGCGACGCAAGCTGCCTGATGCAGATCGGCGGCCGCCTGACGCGCAACAACTCGAACGTGAAGGCGATGCACATCGCGGAGCTGTTAGCTTCGCGCGAGTAGACGCCGCTGACGCGGCGGAGACGGAATGCACCAGCAGACTTCAGAGACCTTCGACCGGAACGCGCGCGAGGCGCTGGCGGACGTGCAGTTGCGCGGCGCGCTCAGGAACCTCGCGACGACGTTCGGCGGGCGGCGTAAAGAAGCGATTGCGACGGTCGAGGACTGGGAGGGGTTGAGGGAGCGCGCGCGGGCGGCGAAGGACGAGACGCTGGCGCACCTGGACAGGTACCTTGAGCAGTTCGCCGGGAACGCCGAGCGCGCGGGCGCGCGGATTCACTGGGCGCGCGACGGGGCGGAGGCTTGCCGGATTGTTCTCGATCTGATTCGGGCGCGCGGCGCGTCGAAGGTCGTCAAGTCGAAGAGCATGGCGACCGAGGAGATACACCTCAACCACGCGCTCGAAGCCGAGGGGCTCGCGCCGGTCGAGACCGACCTCGGCGAGTGGATCATCCAGCTCGCCCACGAGACGCCTTCGCACATCGTCGTGCCGGCGATTCACAAGTCGAAGCGGCAGATCGCGGAGCTGTTCGCGGAGAAGGTCGGGATAGAGCCCACGGACGACGTGGCCGTGCTGACCGGCGCGGCCCGCCGCATCCTGCGCCGGAACTTCGCGGAGGCGGAGGTCGGCATCTCCGGCGTCAACTTCGGCGTGGCCGAGACGGGCACCATCCTCATCCTTGAGAACGAGGGCAACGCGCGCCTCACGACGAGCCTGCCGCGGACGCACATCGCCGTGATGGGCATCGAGAAGGTCATCCCCCGTTTTACAGACCTCGACGTCTTCTTAAAACTCCTCCCGCGCTCGGGCACGGGGCAGCGTTTGACGGCCTACCAGTCTTTGATAACGGGGACGAAGCGGCGGCCCGAGGACGAGGGGCCGGAGGAGCTGCACATCGTCCTGATGGACAACGGGCGTTCGCGGATGCTCGCGCACCCCGTGACGCGGCAGTCGCTGGCGTGCATACGCTGCGGCGCGTGCCTGAACGCGTGCCCGGTCTACCAGCAGGTCGGCGGCCACGCCTACGGGTCGGTCTACCCGGGCCCCATCGGCGCGGTGATTACGCCGCAGCTCTCGGGGCTCAGGCAGTCGGCGCAGCTCCCCTACGCTTCGAGCCTCTGCGGCGCGTGCCGCGAGGTCTGCCCCGTGAAGATAGACATCCCCGAGTTACTTCTTCACCTGCGCGCGGAGGTGACCGAAGGGACGGCCGCGGGGACTGCCGCACAGCACGGGCCTGTGAAGCGAAGGCCGCTGGAGCGCCTCGCCTTCGGCCTCTACGCGCGCGCGTGGTCGAGCCCGGCGCTCTACCTTCTGGGCGCGCGCGTCGCGCGCGTGCTGCAACGCGTGGTCGTGCGTCGCGGGCGCATCGGCAAGGTGGGCGGACTGTTGGCGAAGCTCGCGCCGCCGCTCGCCGCGTGGACGGAGTGGCGCGACGCGCCGCCGCTCGCCCCGCGGACGTTCCGCGAGCAGTGGCGCGAAGAGAATAAAGGTCAGAACCACCCGCGGTAGCGGGTGGTTCTGACTCATGCGAGATGATTGATGAGAGCGCGGCCTTCATCAATCGACAAGCCGTCATCGTTAGGCCCACCCGCTACCGCGGGTGGTTCTGACCACTATCGCGAAGGCACGGGATGTCAGCCGAGCAGAGACGAAACGAAGAGGCCCGCCGCGAGATGTTCGCCGCCATCCGCGAGCACCTCGCGGCGAGCGCTCCGCACGACGCGGTGAGGGCCGCGCACCACGCCGCCGCGGCGCACGGTGAAGACGTGTCCGCGCGCGACGAGAAGAGCGTGGTGGTCGCGTTTGAAGGGACTGCGGTCGAACGTTTTCGTCAGGCGCTCGAAGCGGTCGCGGGGCGTTGCTTCGTCGTGAGGGACGAGGCGGAGGCGGCCGAAGTCTTGCGGCAGATAGTTGAACAGAGAAATTCTCAACGCGTCGCCGTCTCCGACTCGCCGCTGGCGGGCCGCGTGGCGGGCCGCGCGGCGCTCGCGGCGGAGGTGCTTGAGGACGCCGCGGCCGAAAACCTCTTCGACTGCGACCTCGGCGTGACGGGCGCGCAGTGGGGCGTGGCCGAGACGGGCACGCTCGTGCTTGAGTCCGACGCCGAAAGGCATCGGCTCGCCTCGCTCGTCCCCTCGGCGCACGTCGCGCTCGTCGAGGCGAGTCAGGTCAGGCAAACGCTGGCCGAGGTGCTGAGTGCCATCAATGAAAGAGGGGTGGAAGGGTTGAGCCGCGCGATAACTTTCATCACGGGGCCTTCGCGCACGTCGGACATCGAGCTGACGCTCGCCATCGGCGTCCACGGCCCGGCCGAGCTTTACGTCGTCGTCATCGGGGGTTGAAGGCAATGGCCGAAGTCCCGCTCCTGCGAGCGACCGACATCACCAAGTCTTACGCGGGCGTGCAGGCGCTCAAGAGCGCCTCTTTAGAGCTGCGCGCGGGCGAGGCGCACGCGCTCATCGGCGAGAACGGCGCGGGCAAGTCAACGCTGATTAAGATCATCACCGGCGCGGTCTCGGCGGACGGCGGCGAGCTTCAGATCGAAGGCCACACCGTCACGCACAACTCGCCGCGCGTGGCGAAGGAGCTGGGCGTCGCCGCCATCTACCAGCAGCCCGCGCTCTTCCCAGAGCTGACCGTCGCGGAGAACATCGCGCTCGGCGTCGAGCAGGCGGGGCTCGGCGGCCGCGTTGACTGGCGCGCACGCCGCCGCCGCGCCGCGGAACTGCTCGCGCAGGTCGGCGCGCGCATCGACCCGGACGCGGACGCGGGCGACCTCACGATGCCGCAGCAGCAGTTGGTCGAGATCGCGCGCGCGCTCGGCGCGGACGCGAAGGTCTTGATACTCGACGAGCCGACCGCCTCGCTCTCCGAGGAGGACACGCAGAACCTCTTCAACGTCATCCGAAACTTGCGCGGGCGCGGCGTCGGCATGGTCTACATCTCGCACAGGCTCGAAGAACTTCCCGTCATCGCCGACCGCGTGACGGTCTTGCGCGACGGCCGCACCATCGACACGCGCCTGATGTCGGAGGTCAACCGGCAGCAGCTCATCCAGATGATGGTCGGGCGCGAGCTGTCGGCCGTCTTCCCAAAGAGGGAGGTCGAGTTGGGGGACGTGGTGCTTGAGCTGCGCGACCTGGGCTGCGCGGAGTCGGGCATCAACAACGTCAACCTCTCGGTGCGCGCGGGCGAGATCGTGGGGCTCGCCGGGCTCGTCGGCGCGGGGCGGACGGAGCTGGCGCGCGCGGTCTTCGGACTCACGCCCGTGGACTCCGGCGAGATACTCCTGCGCGGCGAGCCCGTGCGCATCAACAGCCCGGGCGAGGCCATCCGGCGCGGCATCGCGTATCTGCCCGAAGACCGACGCCGCCACGGCGTCATCCTCGACATGCAGATCGGCTCGAACATCACGCTCGCCTCGCTCGACCAGATCTCGCGCGGCGCGGGGCTCGACTTCAAGCGCGAGCGGGAGCTGGCCGGCGACTACACGCGGCGGCTCGGCGTCAAGACGCCGGCCATCTACGCCCCCGTCGCCACGCTCTCGGGCGGCAACCAGCAGAAGGTCGCACTCTCCCGCTGGCTCCTGACCCGCCCAAGGGTGCTCATCCTCGACGAGCCGACGCAGGGCATCGACGTGGGCGCGAAGTCGGAGATACACGCGCTGATGACCGACCTCGCCGCCGAGGGCGTCGCCGTCCTGATGATCTCTTCGGAGCTTCCCGAAATCCTGGGGATGAGCGACCGCGTCGCCGTCATGTACGGCGGCACGATTGTCGAAATCCTCGACCGCGCCGACGCCACGCAGGAGAAGGTGCTCGCCCTCGCGCTCGGCCACAGTTCGGAGGAGGTCGCGGCCGCGGCCGGGGATTGAAAGGCTACGGACGGATGAAACTCAGCCGGTACAAGCGTGAACTCTCGGCGGCGCTGGCGTACGTGGCGCTGCTGGCGGCGGTGGGGGCGGCCGCGCCGACGTTCTTCGGGGCGGGGAATCTGCGCGACCTCGCGTTGAATAACGCGCCGGTGCTGCTGGTGGCGGTGGGGATGACGCTGGTCATTCTCGTCGGCGAGATAGACATCTCGGTCGGGTCGCAGTTCGCCGTGTGCAGCGTGGCCGCGGGGTGGCTGGCGAAGGAGGGCGTGCCCGTCGCCCTGCTGCTGCCGTCGGTGTTGTTGTTGGGTGCGATGATGGGGGCCGTGAACGGGGCGCTGGTGGGTTATTTGCGTCTGCCTTCGATCATCGTGACGCTGGCGATGCTGGTGGCGTGGCGCGACGCCCTGCGGTGGGTGACGCAGGGCGAGTGGGTGCAGGGTCTGCCGCCGGACTTCCAGTGGTTCGGGCTGGGGCAGACTCTGGCGCAGTGGCTCATCGTCGGCGTCGCTCTGGGCGTGCTGGTCGCGTTCAGTTGGATGTTGAGGAACCTGGGGGCCGGGCGCGCGGTCTACGCCACGGGGTCGGACGCGGAGGCGGCGCGGCTGGCGGGGATAGAGCCGCGGCGCGTCGTCTTCGGGGTGTTCGTGTTGATGGGCGCGCTGACGGGGCTGGCGGCGCTGCTGAACGCGGTGAGGTTCTCGGCCGTGCCGAGCAACGCGGGGATAGGGCTTGAGCTGAAGGCCGTCGCGGCGGTCGTCGTCGGCGGGGCGGCGATTACGGGCGGGCGCGGGACGCTGGTCGGGACTCTGATAGGCGCGGCGCTGTTGGGGACGATAGGGACGGCTTTGACCTTCGTCGGCATCAACCCGTTCTGGGAGAAGGCGATTCAGGGCGCGATTATTCTGGCGGCCTTAGTGTCCGACGTTGCGCTCGGGCACTTCGAGCGGATGCGCGTGGGCGGCCTGACTTTGAAGGCCGCGGGGGGCGTCAAATGAGCGAAGCCCTGCCCCAGCCGGAAGCGCCCACGCTGAAGCTCACCGCGCCGTGGCGCGAGCGCGTCTTCCCGAACAACGAGTGGGTGCTGATCGTCGTCATCCTGTTCGAGTGCGTCGTCTTCACCATCACGGGCAGCAACTTTTTGAGTAGCGGCAACGCGTTCGAGATAACGCGCCTCGCCGTCGAGATAGGTCTGCTGGCCCTCGCCCTGACGCCCATCATCATCACGGGCGGGATTGACCTGTCGGTCGGGTCGATGATGGGGCTGGCGGCGGTCGTGCTCGGCGCTTTGTGGCGCGACGCGGGACTGCCGATGCCCCTGGCGATTGCGCTGACGCTCTGCGTCGGCGGCGCGGGGGGCTTGCTGAACGCGCTCATCATCACGCGCCTGAACTTCCCGCCGCTCATCGTGACGCTGGGCACCTTCTCGCTCTTCCGCGGCGTGGCGGAAGGCTTGACGCGCGGGATTGAGAACTACTCGGGCTTCTCCGAAGGGTTCCTCTTTCTGGGGCAGGGCTACGTCGGCGGGCTGGTGCCGACGCAGCTCTTCATACTGGCGGCGGCGGCCGCGGGCTGCTGGTGGTGGCTGCAACGCACCGCGTACGGCCGCAGCCTCTACGCCATCGGCTACTCGGCCGAGGGGGCGCGCTACGCGGGCATCCCCGTGCGGTCGCGCCTCACGCTCATATACGTTCTGTCGGGCTTAGCGTCGAGCCTCGCGGCGGTCGTCTACGTCGCGCACCTAGGTCAGGCGAAGTCGGACGCGGGGACGGGCTACGAGCTGATGGCGATCACGGCCGTGGTGCTCGGCGGGGCCAGCATCTTCGGCGGGCGCGGGACGGTTCTGGGGACGCTGCTGGGGCTGTTCGGCATCGTCATCCTCCAGAACGGCCTGCGGCTCTCGGCGCAGCCGGCCGAGCTGGCGGGCATCCTGACGGGCGTGCTGCTGGTGGCAACTATCTTGCTCGACAGGCTCTCGACGCGCGCGCGCACAAGGCCGGCGCGCGCACACACATTCGCGGAGGACGAAGAGGTGAGAAATTCGCAAGTCGCAGTCCTGAGCGCCGTCATCCTGCTCGGCGCGCTCATCGTCGCGGGAAGCAACTGGATGCTCGTGCGCTCCGTGAAGGAGAGCGCCGCGACCGCACCCGCCGCGGGCACGGGCGCGCAGGGCGCGGGCCCTTCGAGTCCGGCGGGCGGCAAAAGGGCGGTCGTCGCCCTGATGCCGAAGGCGAAGGGCGACCCTTACTTCGTCAGTTGTAAGGCGGGCGCGGACGAGGCGGCGAAGGAGCTGGGCGTCGAGCTGCTCTGGGACGGGCCGACCGACCTCGACCCGGCGAAGCAGAACGAGGTGGTCGAGGCGTGGATCACGCGCGGCGTGGACGCCATCGCCGTCAGCGTCGAGAACAAGGTCGGCATCTCGACCGTGCTGCGCAAGGCGAAGCAGAAGGGCATCAAGGTCGTCACGTGGGACGCCGACGCCGAGAAGGACGCCCGCGACTTCTTCATCAACCAGGCGACGCCGCAGGGCATCGGCCACACCCTGACGGACGAGGCCGCGCGCATCACGGGCGGCAAGGGCGACTTCGCCATCATCACGGCCTCCTTGAGCGCCGCCAACCAGAACGAGTGGATCAAGTACATCAAGGAGCGCCTGGCCGAGAAGTACCCCGACCTCAAGCTCGTCGCCATACAGCCTTCGGAGGGCGACCGCGACCGTGCGTTCGCGGAGACGCAGACGGTGCTGAAGGTCTACCCGCAGGTGAAGCTCATCATGGCGATTGCCGCGCCCGCCGTGCCCGGCGCGGCCGAGGCCGTCAAGCAGTCGGGCCGCACAGACGTGAAGGTGACGGGGCTGTCTCTGCCGAACATGTGCCGGCCGTACATCAAGGAGGGCGTGATCGAATCCATCGTGCTCTGGAACACGGTCGACCTCGGGTATCTCACGGTCTACGCGTCGAACGCGCTCGCGCAGGGCCAGTTGAAGGCCGGCGACACGGGCATCGACGCGGGGCGGCTCGGCAAGATCGAGGTGGCGGGCGACGAGGTGCGACTCGGCGCGCCCTTCATCTTCAACAAGGAGAACATCGACCGCTTCAACTTCTAAGCGCGAACGGAGGGAAGGGAATGACAGTCGGCAGACGTGAGTTCGTGGGCGGCGCGCTGGCCGCGGGGGCGCTGGCGCTGGTCGCGCCGCGCGGCGCGCAGGGGGCGGAGGCGAAGATCGAGGTGCTCCTGAACGAGCCGGTCGGCACCATCTCGCCCAACATCTACAGCCACTTCATCGAGCACCTCGGCGGCGTCGTCTACGACGGCATCTGGGTCGGCGAGAACTCGAAGGTGCCGAACGTCGGCGGCATCCGCCGCGCGCTCGTCGAACACGTCAAGCGCATCAAGCCGGGCGTCATGCGCTGGCCCGGCGGCTGCTTCGCAGACCAGTACGACTGGCGCGACGGGCTGGGCCCGCGCGACAAGCGCCCCCGCCGCGTCAACTTCTGGGCCGACACCAACTACAAGGCGACCGACGCCTACAAGGCGCTGAAGACCGGGCCGCAGAAGTACGAGCCGAACTGGTTCGGCACCGGCGAGTTCATGCAGTTCTGCCGCCTCACGGGGTCGCAGCCCTACTTCGCCGCCAACCTGCGCAGCCTCGACGTGCGCAAGTTCCTCGAATGGGTCGAATACTGCAACGCGCCCGCGGGGCTCACCACGCTCTCGGACGCGCGCGCCGCCGCCGGCGACCGCGAGCCCTACAATGTCGCCTTCTGGGGCATCGGCAACGAGTCTTGGGGCTGCGGCGGCGACCTCACGCCCGAGGAGTACGCGACCGAGTTCCGCAAGTTCACCGCCTGGGTGCCGACCTACCAGACGACGAAGCTCAACTATGTCGCCACGGGGCCGAACGGCGCGGACACGGGCTGGACGCGCCGCTTCTTCGCCAAGCTCATGGAGAAGGGGCCGCGCATGGCCGAGCGGGTCTGGGGCTTCGGCCTGCACTACTACTCGGGGACGACGGGGAAGGGCGACCCACTGGTCTACACGGACGACGAGTGGTACGAGCTGATTCACCGCTCCGACCGGATGGAGTCGCTCATCACCTCGCACTGGGCCGTGATGGGCGAGACAGACCCGCAGCGCCGCACCAAGCTCGCCGTGGACGAGTGGGGCGCGTGGCACAACACGCAGGAGCCCTCGATGCCCGCCGGGTATCTCTACGCCTACTACAGCACTCTGCGCGACGCGCTCATCTCGGCGCTCCACCTCGACACCTTCCAGCGCCACGCCGACAAGGTGGCGATGGCGAACCCCGCGCAACTCGTCAACACCATCCACTCGCTGTTCCTGGCCTACGAGGACAAGTTCATCGTCACGCCGAACTTCCACGTCTTCGAGATGTACACGCCGCACCAGGGCGGGCAGAGTCTGCGCACGGAGTTCATCGCCCCGCGCGTCTCCTACACGCGCGGCGGCAGCAGCCCCGGCCGGCAGGAGTTCTGGGGCCTGGCGGGCTCCGCGTCTTTGAGCGGCAGGACGGTGACGCTCACGGCCGTCAACCCGGACGCGAAGGGCGCGCGCGAGACCGAGATCAACGTCGCCGGCGGGCGCGTCGCGGCGGCGCAGGCGCGCGTGCTCAGCTCCACGGACATCCGCGCGCACAACAGCTTCCAGAACCCGCGGGGCCTCGAGCCGCGCGACGAGGCGGTCAACCTCGGGACGGGCGGCCGCCTCGTCTACCGCTTCGCCCCCGCCTCCGTCACGCGCCTGACGCTGACGCTGGCCTGAGGAGAAGTAGGCGGTAGGCAGATGGCAGTAGGCAGTTAAAAGCGCCGCCGTCGAAACCTTCGGAGTAATCTTTCAACTGACTAAACGCGGGGCGGCTGCCTACCGCCTACTTCTCTTATGATTCGCAAAGCGTTCCTGATGAAGTTGAGGCCGGGCCGGCGCGAGGAGTACGAGCGGCGGCACAACCCTGTCTGGCCGGAGCTGGAGGGGGTGCTGCGCGCGCACGGCGTGCGCAACTACTCCATCTTCCACGAGACGGGGACGGAGAGGCTGTTCGCGTACGCGGAGGTCGAGTCGGAGGAACTCTGGCAAAGGATCGCCGAGACCGAGGCGTGCCGCCGCTGGTGGGCTTACATGAAGGAACTGATGCTGACGAACCCTGACGACAGCCCCGTCTCCGAAAACCTGGAAGAGGTCTTTCACCTCGATTGAAGCGGTTTATTCGGGCCGACGTGCTTTTGTTGGAGCGGTGAAAAATCGAACTGAAATGCTTGCCAAAGGGGAGAATGATGCTACAATGCGCGCAAAACAGAGACAGTTAAAGCCGTCCGCCCCCGGATTGATTATTTTGGATTTTTCCCGTTTTTCGGATGAGGAAAGCCTTTAACTTCCCCTCGGCGCGGTCTAAATCCCGACAATTTTAGAGCATCTCCTTCGCACGGTTCGGGGAATAAAAATTGCCTGAGTTAAACGCTCTACCGCGATAATTTGCTCCGGCCCGGCCGGTGGCAACTACGCAATAAAAGTACAATAAAAGCCTAAAAAGTTTCATTCCGCGTCCTTTGATTGTCAGTCCTTCCCCCGGCGGGCGACAGTATTTCGAGATAACCGCTTTACCAAGCGATTCTGGCGGATTTTATCCCCGCCGGGCATTGATTCGGTTTTTGTAATCGGTCTCTTAGGGCGCGCCTGACTGGGCGCGCCGCGGGCGAACCCTCTGCGACTCTTCCCGGCGTGAGTCGGCCGCGGCCTTCGCGGCAGAAGGGGACTCTTCAGTCCTTTCCAGAGCGAGACGGAAGTTTACAGAGCGTGCGGGCGATGAAGACCTCAAACGGCGTCGGCCGCGCCCTGCGGGGGGCGCGACCCCGTGCCTCAGGCGTTCGGTGTTGAGGTGGGCGTCACACCGTCAACCAGCAACCTGGTAAAGGCACACGCCCTTACCACTGGAGTCACAGAGAGGAAGCTAATATGCGACCGATGCAGATTATCGCCGTTGTCCTGCTGTTAGCCGTCGCCGCGGCCGGCCAGACCAACAGGGGCGCCATCGCCGGCACCGTGCTCGACCAGAACGGGGCGGCCATCCCCGGCGCGACCGTCACCGTCACCAACGTCGGCACGGGCCAGAAGCAGACGGTGACGACCTCGGACGACGGCGCCTTCCAGGTTCAGTCGCTCGACCCCGTAGTCTACAGCATCACGGTCGAGGCCCAGGGGTTTAAGACGGCCACGGTGCAGAGCCTGAAGGTGGACACGGCGACGACCGGCACGGCCAACGTCATCATGGAGCCGGGGGCGGTCGGCGAGCAGGTGACGGTCGTGGCCGACGCGCCGCTCGTCAACACCGAGTCGGGCACCACGACGACGACCGTCTCGGAGCGGCAGATTCAGGACATCCCGCTCAACAACCGGAGCGTGCTCGACCTGGCCCTGACGGCCCCGAACGTCTCGGGCGACGTCGGCAGCGAAGACCCCAGCGTCGGCAGCGACCAGCCCGTGCCGGGCTTCAACCTGAACGTGAACGGCGGCCGCGCGGGGAGCACCGCGATCCTGGCCGACGGCGTGAACAACACGGGTGTGGGCATCGCGCGCTCGGTCGTCTCCTTCACGCCCGAGACCGTGCAGGAGTTCACCGTCCAGACCTCCGCCTACTCGGCCGAGTTCGGCAACACCGCGGGCGGCGTCATCAACGCCACCACGAAGTCTGGCACCAACGAGTTCCACGGCGTGGGGCTCGTCTATCACCGCAACCCGAAGTTCAACGCGATCCCGTTCACGACCGGCACCGCCCCGCGCCCGAAGAACAACCTGCGCTACACGCAGGTCTCGGCCTCCGTCGGCGGCCCGATCTACCTGCCGAGGTTCGGCGAGGGCGGCCCGAGGCTCTGGAGCGGCAAGAACAAGAGCTTCTTCTTCTTCGCCTACGAGCCGCGCTGGCGGACTGACTTCATCAACTCGACGGCCCTGCTGCCCACGGCCGCCGAGCGCGCGGGCGACTTCCGCGGCCTCGTGCGGACGACCAGCGGCGCGCTGCCGGCGGCGGTCGCCCAGCAGTTCGGCCTGACCTCCAACGGCAACGTGAACATCTATCAGAACTACGTCGTCGTCGAGAGCAAGCTCTACCCGATAGTGCTGGCGGCGGGGAACCAGTTCTGCCAGTTCAACGACCCGCGGCGGATACTCGTCAACCAGAACATCGTCGTCAACGGGGCGACGCGGACGATCCAGACGCCGCAGTGCAACGCCGCCATCAACGCCAACCCGATCGACGCGCTCAACGTCATCCCGCAGGAGTTCCTCGACCCCATCGCGCAGAACATCCTCCAGTTCATGCCGGCCGCCGGCGGCTACTTCGACAACGCCGGCGCCGTCAGGAACTTCATCATCTCGCGCTCCGTCCGGCAGGACGAGACGCGCTACACGCTCCGGCTCGACCACAGCTTCACCGACAACTTCAAGGCCAATTTCCGCTACTCCTCGACGCCGGCCATCGGCATCAGGTCGGCGGGCAACGACATCAACGGCAACAACGCCGCCTACAGCGACGCCCAGCAGTACCTGCTGGCCTTCAACAACATCATCACGTCGAGCCTCGTCAACGACCTGCGGCTCAACTACACGCGCGGGAACTTCAGCGAAGACTACTCGCCCGAGTTCGCGATCAAGAGCGGGCGGAGCTTCGCCAGGGAGCTGGGCCTGCCCGCCCTGACGCAGGGCGGCATCCCGCTGTTCCTCATCGCCCAGGACGGCTTCTACCCGGGCTCCGACGTGGGCTCCGCGTCCTCGACCAACAACTTCAACATCGAGCAGCGCTACAACATCAGCGACATCGCCTACTGGACGCGCGGCAACATGACCTGGAAGTTCGGCGTTGACCTCAACGACGCGCGGCTCACCGTCACCCCCTTCTTCGCCGCCTCCGGCGGCCGCTGGCAGTTCCGCGTCGTGCAGACCAGCCTCAACCGCTCGACGGCGGCGACCAGCGGCGGGAACCCCCTCGCCAGCACGCTGATCGGGGCGCCCAACTCGGTGGACGTGAGGCCGCTCATCCTCGACTACGACTACCGCTGGAGGAGCGGGGCGGCCTTCGTCCAGAACGACTGGAAGGTGCGGCCGAACCTGACGCTGAACCTCGGCCTGCGCTACTCGCTCCAGTACCCGCGCTACGAGAAGCACAACCTCCAGGGCACGTTCCGCCCCGACATCACGCAGACCGTGACGCTCACGGAGGCGCAGCGCCGCGCGCTGGCGACCGGCCTCGGGTTCGCGGCGAACGCCCCGATCCCCGCCCTCGTCCCGACGACGGTGAACATCCCGGCCTTCGCCTTCTCCGGCATGGGCGGGCGCTCGAAGTACATCACGCCCGTGGACTACATGGGCTGGGAGCCGCGCCTGGGCTTCGCCTGGCAGCCGCAGATGAAGATGTTCGGCCTCGACCTGCAGGCGAGGTCGGTCGTCATCCGCGGCGGCTTCGGCATCTCGCACGCGACGCTGACGGGCAACAACCGCAACCCGACCCCGGACTTCGGCGGGTTCATCAACGTCGGCCAGACGGCCACCGGCTCGGCCGTGGGCGGCACGCCCGACCCGAACCAGCCGATCCGCCTGACGGGCAACCCGCCGCTGGTGGGGACGACGCGCACCATCGACCAGGTTCTGGGCACCGACGCCAACGGGCTGGTCTTCCAGAACAGCCTCGCCGTCGGGGCCTTCGCCGACAGCGGCTCGGGGAAGGTGCCGTACTCGGCGAACTGGAACTTGGCCGTGCAGTTCGAGCCGTTCCGCAACACGGCCGTCGAGTTCGCCTACGTCGGGGCCGCGGGCCGGAACCTGTTCCTGCCGCTCATCAACATCAACCCGCGTGACATCGAGGCCATCGAGCAGGTGTCGGCGCTGACGGGCGTTGACCTCTCGGGCAACATCGCCGACCCGCTGGGGCGCGTGAACCTGCAAGGCTCCGTCATCAGCATCCCGCGCGCCAGCGTGCTCAGCCAGTTCCTCGGCTTCGACCCGCTCAACCGCTACTTCGACCCGCGCGCCTCGAGCATCCGGCACGCCGGCTACGTGGACGTGCGGCGGCGCATGAGCCGGGGCCTGACCTTTACGGCGAACTACACCTACGGCAAGACCATCGACACGGCCTCGGACGCGAGCCCCGACACGCGCGTGCTCTCGACGGGGCAGGCGCGCGGGCAGGTCTCGCTCGGCGGCGCGATCGAGGACGACCGCGCCATCGCGACCTACGACATCAAGAACAACTTCAGCGCGACGGCCATCTGGGACGTGCCCCTCGGGCGCGGGCGCGCGTTCTTGGCGGACGCGCCGGAGGTGTTGGACGCGCTGTTCGGCCGCTGGACGCTCTCCGGCGTCTTCCGCATGCCGGGCGGCACACCGTTCCTGCCCTTCATCACCGACCCGAACCGGCTCGGCGGCACGCTCTTCAACCGCGTCGTGAGGCCGGACATCGTCGAGGGCGTGCCGCTCAGGAACCCGCGCTGGACGCGCGACTGCCCCATCGGGGCCGCGGGGCCGGGCAACTGCGAGCCCTACATCAACCCGGCGGCCTTCATGCGCCCCGTCAAGGGGCAGCTCGGCAACGCCCCGCGCACGCTCGACATCCGGCCGCCGCGCCAGGAGTATTTCGACTTCTCGCTCTCGAAGGACTTCCCGTGGCCGTTCGCCGGCAACGAGAGGCGGCGGATCAACTTCCGCGTGGACTTAATCAACGCCTTCAACCACCCGAACTTCCGCTACAACAACACGGGCAACACGCCCTTCGGCCTCGGCACGTTCCCGACCGAGTTGACGAACGAGAACGTGGGCGGCGTCGCGCAGCCGATCACGCAGGCGGAGTTCAACACCTGGGTGGCCTTCGACCCGGCGAACCGCTCGTCGGCGACGCTGGCGCAGGTGCGGGCGCTCGTCAACGCCACGCGCCCGAGCGGCACCGGCCCGCTGCCGCTGGACTTCTTCCACGTCCGGCTGCCGGAGGGCTTCGCCACCCGCGACCCGCTGTCGTTCGACATCACGAGCCTGGAGGGGTACAAGCTCTACCGACTCCGCCAGACCTACGACGCGAACTTCGGGACGCTGACGAGCAACTTCTCGGGCCAGAACCCGCGCTACGTCCAGTTCGGCCTCCGCATCTTCTTCTAGGTCGCGGAGGGCCTTCGACCCGCGCATCCCCCCGCGCGGCCATGCGGAAGGGCGGTCGGATTCATCTCCGCCGCCCTTCCGCGTTCGCACCGCTGACAAACTTCTTCTTCGGGGAGAGTCGAGAGTGCCTTCCGAGAGGCGTCCGAGGTCTGCGAGCGTCCCGGCCGTACTGCTCTTGCTGGCGCTGGTGTGCCGCGCAGGCGAAGCGCAGTCCGCCGCCGCCCAAGACCTGCTCGTCTGGTTCGACGCGCCCGCGCGCGAGTTCACGCAGTCGCTCCCGCTCGGGAGCGGCCGCCTCGGCGCGCTGGTCTACGGCGGCGTAGGCGTTGAGCGCGTCGTGCTCAACGAAAGCTCGCTCTGGTCGGGCTCGCCGCAGGACGCCGACCGGCCCGACGCCTCAAAGTACCTGCCGGAGATTCGACGCCTCCTGCTCGAAGGCAGGAACGTCGAGGCGGAGAAGCTCACCTACGCGCACTTCACCAGCCGCGGCCCGGGCTCGGGGCACGGCTCGGGCAAAGACGTGCAGTACGGCTCTTACCAGGAGCTGGGCAGGCTGCTCCTCAAGTTCGACGCGGGCAAGTCGGGCGTCTCCGGCTACAGGCGCGAGCTAGACCTCTCGCGTGCGGTCGCGCGCGTCACCTACACGCAGAACGGCACGCGCTTCACGCGCGAGTACTTCACGAGCGCGCCCGACGAGGTCTTCGTCATCCGCCTGACGGCCGACAGGCCGAAGGCGATCACCTTCGACGCGACGCTCGAACGCCCGGAGCGCTTCGAGGTCGGGGCCGACGGCGCGGGTGGCCTCCTGATGACGGGCCAGCTCAACAACGGCACCGACGGCAGGGGGATGAAGTACGCCGCGCGCCTGCGCGTCCGCCACCGCGGCGGCACGGCCTCGGCGGAAGGGAAGGCCGTGAGCGTGAAGGGGGCGGACGAGGTCTTGCTCTTCGTCACCGCCGCGACCGACTACGTGGGCTTCGCCGGCCGCCGCACGCCCGACCCGCTCGCAGCTTCATCGCGCGACATGCAGAAGGCTGCGTCGAGGTCTTACAACCAACTCCTCAACGCGCACTTCGCCGACTACCGACGCTACTTTGACCGCGTCACTCTCAAGCTCGGCCCGCCGAACCCTTCTTCGTCTTCGTTGCCCACGCCCGCGCGGCTCAAGGCCGCGGCCGGGGGCGCGGGCGACCCGGGCCTTGCCGCGCTCTACTTCCAGTTCGGCCGCTACCTGCTCATCTCTTCGTCGAGGCCGGGCGGGCTGCCAGCGAATCTTCAGGGCATCTGGGCCGAGGGCGTGCAGGCCCCCTGGAACGCCGACTGGCACCTCAACGTCAACGTCCAGATGAACTACTGGCCCGCGGAGGTCGCTAACCTCTCCGAGCTGCACGAGCCGCTCTTCGCGCTCATCGCTTCGCTGCAAGAGCCGGGCGCACGGACGGCGAAGGCATACTACGACGCGCGCGGCTGGGTCGCGCACGTCATCACGAACCCGTGGGGCTACACGAGCCCTGGCGAGGGCGCGTCGTGGGGCTCGACGACGACGGGCTCGGCCTGGCTCTGCCAACACCTCTGGGAGCACTACCTCTTCACGCGCGACCGCGAGTTCCTGCGGCGCGCCTACCCCTTGATGAAGGGCTCGGCGCGCTTCTACGCCGACTTCCTCATCGAAGAGCCCCGTCACGGGTGGCTCGTCACCGCGCCGGCCAACTCGCCCGAGAACGCGTACCTCCTGCCCGACGGCAGCAAGGCGAACGTCTGCATGGGGCCGACCTACGACATGCAACTGCTCCGCTACCTCTTCGCCGCTACGTCTGAGGCCGCGCGCACGCTCGGCGTGGACGCGGAGTTTCAGAGGGAGCTTAACGAGAAGCGCGCGCGTCTCGCGCCGTCACGCGTCGCGCGTGACGGCCGCGTCATGGAGTGGCTCGAAGAGTACGGCGAGCCGGAGCCGACGCACCGCCACGTCTCGCACCTGTGGGGCTTATACCCGGGCGACGAGATCACGCCGGGCCGGACTCCGCAGCTGGCCGACGCGGCGCGCAAGACTCTTGAGGCGCGCGGCGACGTGTCCACCGGCTGGTCGCTCGCGCACAAGATGAACCTCTGGGCGCGGCTCGGCGACGGCGAGCGCGCGCACAAGCTGCTCCGGCTCCTGCTCACGCCCGTGGGTTGGCGCGGCGAGGTCGCGGGCGTGCGCTTCAGCGGCGGGACTTACGAGAACCTCTTCGACGCGCACCCGCCATTCCAGATAGACGGCAACTTCGGCGCGACCGCAGGCATCGTCGAGATGCTTCTTCAAAGCCACGACGGCACCGTCCGCCTGCTGCCCGCGCTGCCCTCCGCGTGGAATGATGGTGAAATCAAGGGCCTGCGCGCGCGCGGCGGGTTCGAGCTGGACATCGTTTGGAAGGAAGGGAAGCTGGCGGCGGCCGCGCTCCGCTCGAAGCTCGGCGGGGCGTGCCGTCTCGCTTACGGCCCGAACGTTATCGAGCTGAAGACGCGCCCCGGCGGCGTCTACAAATTTGACGGTCTGCTCCGGGCTCTCAAGGGAGGCAGCGTGAAAGCACGAAAGGCGAATCGCGGATGATCTCACGTCGCAAGTTCCTCGCCGCCCTGGCGGCGTCCGGCGGCCTCGCACACGTCACGCGCGGCGAGACGTTCCAGCGCCCGCGCGCCATCGACCGCGCGGCGCTCGTGCGCCGCCACGACCCCGTGCTGCGTAAGCTCGACCCCCTTTCGCCGCTCTCGGTCGGCAACGGCGAGTTCGCTTTCACCGCCGACGTGACGGGCCTGCAAACCTTCCCCGAAGAGTACGAGTCGCAGATGCCGCTCTGCACGATGTCGCAGTGGGGCTGGCACACGACGCCCCGGCCCGCGTCTCTGGAAGGGAAGGAGCTGCGCCTCGTCCCCTTCGACACGCACGGCCGCGAGGTGCGCTACCACACGAGTTCCGAAGGACAGAAGGAACTCTACGACTGGCTGCGCGAGAACCCGCACCGCCTCCACCTCGGCCGCGTCGCCCTGCACATGAACGCGCCCGGCCGCGGCGAGGCGAAGCCCTCGGACATCACCGACATCGAGCAGCGGCTCGACCTCTGGTCGGGCGTCATCACGAGCCGCTTCCGCGTCTGGGGCGAGCCCGTCACGGTCAGGACGGCCGTTCACCCCGACGCAGACCTCCTCGCCGTCTCGGTAGAGTCGGGCCTCATCCCGCGCGGCATGCTCGCCGTGCGCTTCGCCTTCCCCTACGGCTCGCCCTCGATGCAGGCCGCCGACTGGGGCAAGCCCGAGCGTCACCGCACGCGCGTCAACAAGCTCGCGCCGGGTCGCGCCCTTTTGGAGCGAAGGCTGGATGATGACAGGTACTTCGTCCTCATCGACGCGGAGGGCGGGGCCTCCCTGGACGAGGGGAAGGAGGGCGGGCACGAGCTTCTTCTTAAACCTGCGGGCGGCCAGCGCCTCGACTTCGTCGCCGCGTTCTCGCCGCTGTCAGTCGGCGGCAGGCCGCCCAACGCCGCGGCCACCTTCGAGGCGAGCCGCCGCCACTGGGCGCGCTTCTGGGGCACGGGCGGCGCGGTCGAATTAGCAGACAGCCGCGACAAGAGTGCGCCCGAGCTTGAGCGCCGCGTCGTGCTCTCGCAGTACCTCACGGCGATTCAGTGTTCGGGACGGCTTCCCCCGCAGGAGACGGGGCTCACGACCAACAGTTGGTACGGCAAGTTCCACCTTGAGATGCACTGGTGGCACGCCGCGCACTTCGCCCTGTGGGGCAGGCTGCCGCTCTTGGAGAACAGCCTCGGCTGGTACGAGAAGATTCTGCCCTCGGCGCGCGAGCGCGCGCGCTTCCAGGGGTACGCGGGCGCGCGCTGGCCGAAGATGACCGACCCCGGAGGGCGCGACAGCCCTTCCCCCATCGGCCCGCTGCTCATCTGGCAGCAGCCGCACCCGATCTTCTACGCCGAACTCTGCTACCGCTCGCGCCCCGACCGGCGGACGCTCGCGCGCTACCGCGACGTGGTCTTCGAGACGGCCGAGTTCATGGCCTCCTACGCCTTCTTCGAGGAGAAGGCGGGCCGCTACGTCCTCGGCCCCCCGGTCATCCCGGCGCAGGAGAACCACCCGGCGCGCGAGACCTGGAACCCGACGTACGAACTCGAATACTGGCGCTTCGGCCTCAACACCGCGCAGGCGTGGCGCGAGCGCCTGGGCCTGAAGCGCCTCCCCGCCTGGGACAGGGTCGTCGCCAAACTCTCCCCCCTGCCCGCGCGCGAGGGCGTCTACCTCGCGCACGAGAACTGCCCGCAGACTTACACCGAGCGCAACCGCGACCACCCGTCCATGCTCGCCGCCTACGGCATCCTGACCGGCGAGCTGGCCGAGCGCGAGACGATGCGCCGCACGCTCGCCAGGGTCTTCGAGGAGTGGCAGTGGGACGAGACGTGGGGCTGGGACTATCCCATGACGGCGATGACGGCGGCGCGCCTCGGCGAAGGCGCTTCGGCCGTGCGTGCGCTCCTGTTGGAGACGGCGAAGAACCGCTACCTGCCGAACGGTCACAACTACCAGCGGCCGAACCTGCCCTGCTACCTGCCGGGCAACGGCGGCCTGCTCTACGCCGTGGCCCTGATGGCCGGCGGCTGGAAGGGGTCGCCGCGCGCGAACGCCCCCGGCTTCCCCGCGGACGGCAGTTGGACGGTTCGGCACGAAGGCTTAAGTTACAACCTGCTTCGCACGATATAGGGGGACGACCATGAAGATTCCAAAGTCATTACTGCTCATTCACGTGCTGGCTCTCGCCGCCGCGGCGCAGCAGGCGCAGGTGCCGCGCGAGTGGATCGACCCGGACACGGGGCACCGCGTCGTGCGCCTGTCGGAGGAGCCGGGCAGCCAGAGCCTCTACTTCCACCAGAACGCGTACACGCCCGACGGCACGAAGATGATCATGACGACGCCGACGGGCCTCTCGGCCGTCAACCTCAAGACGCGCGCGATAGAGAAGGTCGTCGAAGGGCGCGTCTCGATCATCATCGTGGGGCACAAGACGGGGCAGGTCTACTACACGCGCTTCGTGCGCGAGCCCGGCAAGTTCTCGGCGACCGTCTACGCCACCGACCTCGACACAAAGCAGACGCGCGAGGTGGCGAAGCTCCCGCCCGGCGTCTCGGTCTCGACCGTCAACGCCGACGAGACGCTGCTCGCCGGCACGCTCGACGAGAAGCTCGCCAGGGACATCGCCGAGGGTCGCGGCCCCCGCTTCAACGGCCCGCCGCCCGCCGCCGCGCAAGGCGACCAGCGCCCCGGCGCTCAGCCCGCGCAGCCGCCGCAGGGCGGCTCGCGCCGGGACGAGTACCCCGGCAAGGGGCAGATGATGGAGAACCGCCTGGCCGAGCGCAGGCCCTTGCAGCTCGTCACCGTCAGCACGCAGACGGGCGAGGTCAAGACCTTGCTGCGCGGGACGGACTGGTACAACCACATACAGTTCTCGCCGACCGACCCGACGCTCCTCATGTACTGCCACGAAGGGCCCTGGCACAAGGTTGACCGCACGTGGCTCATCCGCACGGACGGCAAGTCGCCCGTCAAGGTGCACCCGCGCACGATGCTGATGGAGATCGGCGGGCACGAGTGGTTCGCGGCCGACGGCCGCACGGTCTGGTACGACTTGCAGACGCCGAAAAGTCAGGTCTTCTGGGTCGCGGGCTACAACGTCTCGACGGGCGAGCGGACGTGGTACAACCTTAAGCGCGAGGAGTGGAGCGTGCACTACATCTCTTCGCCGGACGGCAAGCTCTTCGCGGGCGACGGCGGCGGCCCCAACAGCGTGGCCGCGCCCAACAACGGGCAGTGGATATACCTCTTCCGCCCGGAGCTGCTGCCCGACCGCACCGACGGCCAGCTCCCCAACGCGAAGGAGCTGATCCGGCCCGGCGTCTTCCGCGCCGAGCGCATGGTCAACCTCGCGAAGCACGACTACTCTCTGGAGCCCAACGTCACTTTCACCCCCGACATGAAGTGGCTCGTCTTCCGCTCCAACATGCTCGGCCCCACGCACGTCTACGCCGTCGAGATTGAGAAGGCCGCCACGTCGCGCAGATAAGCAGGTCAGAACCGCCCGCGGTAGCGGGTGGCCCTTGATTATTCGGCTGGGACGGGTAACGAAAGGGCCACCCGCTACCGCGGGTGGTTCTGACCGCTATCAAGGCGGAGGCGTACGAGCAGGTCGTTGAGCGCGTCGCGGGCGGAGGGGGCCTCGGGGAGCGCGCTCGTCTGGTAAGCCTCTTCGAGCAGCGCGCGGAGGTGTTCGTACTCGCCGCGGTAGAAGTCGATGTCGGCGTCGTCGAGCGTCGAGCGCTCGGGGCCTTGCAGCTTGCGTTCGATGAGTTCGGGAAGGTAAGAGAGCTTGAACTCCTCGTTCAGCACGCGGAGGTTGGCCTCGACCGTGCCGGTGCGCATGAGGTGGACGCCGGTGAGGAGCACGCGGAAGACGTAGAGCAGGGGTTTGACGCGGCGCGGGCGCTCCTTGTCGAAGAGCTTCCACTGCGTCTCGGCGAAGCCGAAGTAGTGGTGGCTGTGGTGGCGCGTCACGCACCCGCGCGCGATCTCCTTCAACTCCTCGTGCGCGGCCGAGGTCTTCACGACCAGCGGCGAGTAGAGCTGTTCGAGCACGTAGCCGTTCTTCTTCAGCAGCAGCCCGAAGAACTTCTTCACGTCGTGCGTCACCAGATCGATCTCCAGCCCTTCGCGGACTTCGGAGACCTCGACCGTCTCCCGCCCGGGGTCGAGCCCGACCACCTCTGAGACGGGCAGGACGTGCACGCCGCGCACGTCGTAGTCCGAGTCCGGCGAGGGGAAGCCGTAGAGGTGCGCGCCGCTGATCGTCACGAAGAGCAGCGGGTACGGCTGCCCCTCGACCTCCCTCAAGACCCTCTCGTCAATCTTCATCAGGCTTCGGCTCTCCCTTCGGCGCTCGCCCGGCGGGCGCGGATGAGGAACGCGTTGACCCGCTCGTAGTCAGGGCGCTCAGGCAGGCGCGTTGAGGCGTAGGCGGCGTCGAACTCCCTGTGGAGCGAGAGCCGCCACGCGTTGACCTCGTCCCAGGGCATCTCGCCGCGGCGGACGGCGAGCAGCCGCGCGCGGTGCTCGTCGGCGCGCACGGCGAGGAAGCCTTCGCGCAGCACGCCGACGCCTTCGAGCAGGAGGCGTACGAGGTGCATGGCGTGCTTCCAGCGCACCTCGCCGCGGTTGCGCAAGTCCTGCTCCAGCTTCTTGAACTGCGAGAGGACGTAGCCGTTGTAGGTCTGGTAGACGAGCTTTGAAAGAAACGTTGAGCGCATCTCAAGCAACTCTTCGGCGATGGGCGTCGCCTTCTCGACGAGCGGCGTGTAGAGGCATTCGAGCACGTTCGGGTTCGCCTTGAGCGCGAGCACGAGGAACTTCTGTAGCTCCCAGTAGCACTCCTCCGCGCCCTTGTTCTCCAACTGCTCGGGCACGCCGTAGAGCGACCAGTGCAGTTCGGCCGGCGGCAGGTAGACGCCGCGGCGGTCTGTGTCCGAGCCCTCTTCGTCCAGACCGTAGGCGCGCGAGCCGACGACGCACGAGTAGATGACGTGCTCGTAGAGGCTGAACTCCCTGAGCGGGTCGCCCTCGCGCAGAAGCTCGCCGGCCTGGTGCCGCTTGCGGACGGCGAACTCCTGGCGGCGCAGCGCCGCCTCGGTGCCGTCGGCGAAGCGGACGCGGTACGAGTGCGAGGTGTCCTGCGGCGCGGTGACGATCTCGCCGACCGCGCCGCGCGGGCACGCGCGCCCGCCCGCACGCCCCTTCACCTCGGCGAGCGTGACGACCTGCGTCCCCACGGGGACGATGAGGTGCATGTTTGTGTCTGACTCCATCGCCGTCGGCTTTACAGACTCCCCTCTAAGGTTGAAGAGTTTTAGCGGAGAAGTCCAGAACCCCGGCCGCATTCTTCGGGGCTTGACCTTGTAGACGAGTACAGAGTCTATACTGTTTTTCGGCACGCGGGAGGCCGAAAGTTTAATGTTCGGGGGGAAGTATAAACATGGGTGTCACTTTCAAAGGCGGCGCGCGAACCGCGCTTCTGGCGTTCACGTTGACGCTTCTACTCGTTCCCGCGGGCGCGCGGGCGCAGCATCAGGGGCACGACGCGCACAAGCCGCCGGCCGCGAGCGCCACGCCTAAAGCTTCACCGTCGCCTGTGCCGACCCCTTCGGCGTCGCCGACGCCGACGCCGGTGGGAGGCGAGTCGCACGAGGGGCACACGACGGGCGGCGCGGCGGGGTCGAAGCCGGCGGAGGAAGAGGGGCTGATGGTCATGTCCGAAGAGGGCATGGCCGTCCGCGTCGGTTCGAGCAAGCGGAACGTGATGCCGATGGGCGCGATGGGGTCGGGCACTTCGTGGCAGCCTTCGGCGGGGCCGATGAACATGTATCACAAGGTGGCGGGCGAGTGGCTCGTCATGTTCCACTTCAACCTGACCGCAGGGCTCAACCGGCAGGGCGGGCCGCGCGGCGTGACGAAGGCCGAGTCGGCGAACTGGTTCATGCCGATGGCCTATCGCAAGGTGGGGCGCGGCACGCTCCAGTTGCGCGGCATGTTCAGCGCCGAGCCGTTCACGTTCCCGCCGGGCGGCTCGCCGCTCCTCTTCCAGACGGGCGAGACCTACAAGGGCCGTCCGATTGTTGACGCGCAGCACCCGCACGACCTGCTTATGGAGTTGTCGGCGCAGTACACGCACCCCTTGGGCGAGCGCGCGACGTGGTTCACGTACTTAGGCTACCCGGGCGAACCGGCGCTCGGCCCCGTGGCCTTCATGCACCGCCTGTCGGCCGTCGAGAACCCCTCGGCCACGCTCGGCCACCACTTGCAGGACTCGACGCACATCACCTTCGGCGTGCTGACGACCGGCTTCACCTACCGCGGGCTGAAGCTCGAAGGCTCGGTCTTCAACGGGCGCGAGCCGGACGAGAACCGTTACGACTTCGACGCGCACAAGTGGGACTCGCGCTCGGCGCGGCTCTCTTTCATGCCGAACGAGAACTGGGCGATGCAAGTCTCGCACGGCTTCCTACGCAGCCCCGAGGCGCACGCGCCCGAGGAGGACATCCGCCGCACGACCGCTTCGGTGCAGTACAATAGGGCGTTCGACCGCGGCTTCTGGGCCTCTGCCATCGTCTGGGGGCGCAACCACGTTTCGGGGCACGGCGGGGCGCGTCACCTGAACTCGTACACGCTCGAATCGACGGTCAACTACCTGACGCGCAACTACGTCTACACGCGCCTTGAGCTGGTGGACAGGGACGAGCTGTTGGGCGAGGAGGAGCTTGAAGAATTAGGCATCACGAATCACCACGCCTCCTTCCGCGTCGGCGCATACACGTTCGGCGGGGCGAGGGAGCTTTGGAACACCGAGAAGCTCTCGCTGGCGGTCGGGAGCGACCTGACCTTCTACTCGAAGCCCGCGGCGCTCGACGCGCTCTACGGCCGGAGCCCCGTCTCCTGGAAGCTCTTCTTCCGCCTCCGCCCGGGCAGGATGAAGCACGACGCGCATTCGGCCCCGGGCACCACGCAGGCCCCGCCGCACAAGCACTGAACGCGACGCCTCACACTAGCTTGGGGCGAACCGCAACAACAGAACCGCGAGCGGTAGCGAGCGGGTGCGGGATGCACGCAGAGGTCTCTCTGTAGCATCCCGCACCCGCTCGCTACCGCTCGCGGTTCTGTTCGGTTGGCTCGCCGTCTAAAAAAATGTAATTGCGCGGGCGACCCTAGACCACCCTTCCGCGTCGAGACCGCATCCATAGGAAAACAAGAGCGCTGTTCTTGCTCTCTGACCCGGCCCGCAAGGAGTCCACCGAAGCAGAGGCCGGGCCTGAGGCCCTTTCTATCCTACAAACTGACCCGACCCGCGCGGCCGCACCCAGACACGTCCGCCCCGGCCGAGGTGTGTCCGACGGAGGGAACATGAGACGCACGATTCTCCTCAGGCCGGCCCTCGCCGCGCTGGCCTCCACGCTGCTCGCCTTCGCCTTCTACGGTCTGAACAACGTCGGAGCCGCGCGCGCCGCGAGACAGTCCGACACTCAAGCCACGCAGGGCTCGCTCTACGCCGTAGACCCTTCGGGGAAGGGCGCGGGCGCCTGCCCGCTCAAGCACACGGACGTGCGCGCGGAGGTCAGCGGCTTCATCTCGCGCGTCACCGTCACGCAGGAGTTCGAGAACCCGTTCACGGACAAGATCGAGGCCGTCTACGTCTTCCCCTTGCCGCAGGCCGCGGCCGTGGACGACATGACGATGGAGGTCGGCGGGCGCACCATCAAGGGGCGCACCATGCGGCGCGAGGAGGCGCAGGCCGCCTACAGGGAGGCGCGCGAGCGTGGGCACGTCGCCTCTCTGCTCAACCAGGAGCGCCCGAACGTCTTCACGCAGTCGGTCGCCAACATCCTCCCCGGCCAGGGCGTCAAAGTTCGCATCAGCTACGTCGAGACTCTGAAGTACGAGGCGGGCACGTACGAGTGGTCGTTCCCAATGGTCGTCGGCCAGCGCTACGTCCCCGCGGGCACAGCGGACGCGGCGGGCATCAACCCGCCCGTCATGCCCGACGGCGTGCGCGCGGGGCACGACATCTCCGTCGAGGTCTCCATCGACGCGGGCGTGCCGCTCGAAGGCGTCGCGTCGGTCACGCACGCCATCGAGGTCGAGCGCAGAGGGGCCGCGGGCGCGGTCGTCCGCCTGAAGGACGCGGCCACCATCCCGAACAAAGACTTCGTTCTCAAGTACGACGTGGCGGGCGGGCGCGTCGAGGACGCTCTGCTCACGCACGCCGCCGCGGGGCGCGGCGGCTACCTCGCGCTCATCCTACAGCCGCCCGACCGCGTGGCCCCCGCGGAGATAACGCCGAAGGAGCTGGTCTTCGTCCTCGACACGTCGGGCTCGATGAGCGGCTTCCCCATCGAGAAGGCGAAGGAGACGATGAGGCTCGCGCTCGAAGGGCTGAACCCGCAGGACACCTTCAACCTCATCACGTTCTCCGGCGACACTTACGTCCTCTTCAAAGAGCCCGTGCCGGCGACGCCGCAGAACCTCTCGAAGGCGCAGGAGTTCCTCGCCTCGCGGTCGGGCGGCGGCGGCACCGAGATGATGAAGGCCATCCGCGCCGCGCTCGACCCTTCGGACTCGTCCGGCCACGTGCGCGTCGTCTGCTTCATGACCGACGGCTGGGTCGGCAACGAGTCCGAGATCATCGGCGAGGTGCAGAGGCACCCGAACGCGCGCGTCTTCTCGATGGGCTTCGGCACTTCCCCGAACCGCTACCTGCTCGACAAGATGGCCGAGTACGGCCGCGGCGAGGTCGAGTACGTCTCGGAGGGCGACGACGGCGCGGACGCCGCGCGCCGCTTCCACGAGCGCGTGCGCTCGCCGCTGCTCACAGACCTCTCGGTCGAGTGGGCGGGCCTGCCCGTCGCAGACCTCTACCCGAAGCGCGTCCCCGACCTCTTCAGCGCAAAGCCCGTCATCCTCGTCGGCCGCTACGCGGGCGCGGCGCGCGGCGTCGTGCGCCTCAGGGGCAAGATGGCCGGGATGGAGTTCGCGCGCGAGGTCGCGGTCGAGCTGCCGGCCGTCCAACCCTCGCACGACGTACTGGCGACACTCTGGGCGCGGCGGCGCGTGGACGAGCTGATGGGGCAGAGCATGCGGCCCGGGAACGCCGACAAGACTTTGCAGGAGGAGGTCGCGCGGCTCGGGCTCGACTACAGACTGATGACTCAGTTCACCTCGTTCGTCGCGGTCGAAGAACGTGTGGTGACGGACGGCGGCGAGCCGCGCCGCGTGGACGTGCCCGTCGAAGCCCCCCCGGTTGCGCAGAACGGCGGGGGCGGGAGCGTGGATTACTCGCGCCCTTTCTCGGCTCCGAGCGCGGGCTTCACGGGCGGCGTCGCCGAGACTGTGACGGTCACAGCGCAGGCGTCAGTCGTCGAAACGTCTTCGGCCGCGTGCTATGTGAACGTCGAGACGCACGCCGTCATGGAGCTGCCTTTCAAGGGGCGGAGCATCCATTCACTCGCGGCGTTCATGCCGGGCGCGGTCGCCGTCGGCGGGGCAACCGCGCCGGGCGACTTCTCCTTCAACGGGCAGCGCCCGCGCTCGAACGGCTACGTCGTTGACGGCGTGAGCGCCAACGTCGGCATCAAGCCGGGCGGCCGGAGCCCGGGCGCTTCCGCGTCGGGCTCCGCGCCGGGGCTGACCGCGGGCGTCGGCGCAAACGGCCTGGCCCAGGTCGCCGCCACGCAGGAGTTCACCGTGCGCACGTTCGACGTCGAGCCCGAGTACGGGCGCGGGACGGGCGCGCAACTCTCCGTCACCACGCGCGGGGGGACGAACGCGCTGCACGGCTCGCTCTTCGGCTCCTTCGGCGACGAGGCGCTCGACGCCAACGACTGGTTCGCCAACAGCCTCGGCCGCGGGCGCTCGCCCCGGCGGCTCGCGGACTACGGCGGCACGCTCGGCGGCCCGCTCAAGCGCGACCGGCTCTTCTTCTTCGGCTCCTACGAGGGGCAGCGGCGGCGGCAGCCCGCGTTCGCCTTCACGGAGGTGCCGACGCTCGCGTCACGCCTCGCGGCGTCCGGCGCCGTGCGCCCGTTCCTCGAAGCCTTCCCGCTGCCGACCGGCGCGGCGCGCGCGGACGGCTTCGCGGAGTTCGCCGAAGGCTTCTCGACGCCCGCGGGGCTCGACTCCTTCAGCTTCCGCCTCGACGGCTCGGGCGAGAGGCTGTCGGTCAACGCGCGTTACGCCGTCGCCGACTCGGAGGCCGACGTGCGCGGCGCGGGTGGCACTTCGCTCAACACGCTGAGCCGCACGCGCACGCTCGCGCAGACGCTGACGGGCGTCTTCTCTTACACCGCCACGACGACATCGGTCTGGACGCTGCGCGCCAACTACAGTCGCGTCTCCGCGCGCGGCTCGCGCCTGCTCGACACGTTCGGAGGGGCGGTCGTGCCCGGCGCGGAGACGCAGGCCGGCGCGCTCCTGTCGAAGGAGGGCGGCGGGTTCGTCTTCGACCTCGGCGGGCGCGGCGCGGCGCTCGGGTCTGCCGCGGAGGTCACAAACCGGCAGCGCCAGGTTAACCTCGTCGGCTCGCTCGACCACGTGTCGGGCACGCACACTCTCAAGTTCGGCGCGGACTACAGGAGGCTCTCGCCCGTCATCGGCGCGCCCGCGACGGAGCGCACGGTCTACTTCGAGTCGGTCGCGGGCGCGCTCTCAGGAGAGGCCGCGCGCGACGGCCTCTTCACACGCGCCTCCGAAGGGCGGCCGGTCTTCCACAACCTCTCGGCCTACGCGCAGGACGAGTGGAAGAGGACTACGCGCCTGACTCTGACCTACGGCCTGCGCTGGGAGTTGAGCCCCGCGCCGCACGCGGGCGGCGGGCAGAGGCCCCCCGCGTTCACGCAGGTCGAAGACGCGGCGCGTCTCTCGTTCGCCGCGGCGGACGCGCCGCTGTGGGAGACGACCTACTTTAACTTCGAGCCGCGCGCGGGTCTCGCCTACGACCCCGCGGGCAACGGCAAGACCGTGTTGCGCGCGGGCGTCGCGCTCCTCTACGACACGGGCGTCGAGGAGGCCGGTCACGCCTTCTACGACTCGCACCCGTTCCTCGCGGGCGGCGCCGTCTTCGGCGTCCCGTTCTCGCCGGCGGGGCCGTCCGTCGCGCCGGGCGCGCGGCTCGGCGTGCCGGTCTCCGTCTTCGACCCGCACCTGAAGCTGCCGTACACGCTGCGCTGGCACGGCTCCGTCGAGCGCGCGCTCGGGTCTCGGCACAGCGTCTCGGCCACATACGTCGGCGCGGCCGGGCGGAGGCTTCTGCTGACGCGCACGCTGCTCGACCCCTCGCCCGACTTCTCGCTCGCGCGCGTGACGACGAACGGCGGGCGCTCCGACTACCACTCGGCGCGCTTCCAGTTCACCCGACGCCTCTCGGAAGGTCTACAGGCGATGGCCTCGTACACGTTGGCCAAGTCCATTGACGACTTCTCGGAGGACGCGCCGTCGCGCGCGCTTCTGCGGGGCGACGCGGAGCGCGGGGCTTCGGACTTCGACGCGCGTCACGTCGTTTCGGGGTACGCCTCCTACGACCTGCCGACGCCGTTCGGGCGCGGGGCCTGGAACGCTCTCTCGCGCCGCTGGGCGCTGGACGCGCTCTTCAACGCGCGCTCGGGGAAGCCCGTCAACGTCGTCTACGGCTTCCCCGTCGCTTACGGGTTCGCGTTCCTGCGCCCCGACCTGTTGACGGGTGTGCCGTTCTACGTCAACGACCCAGCGGCCGCGGGCGGGAGACGCCTCAACCCTGCGGCCTTCTTCGTGCCCGGCTCGCCGCGGCAGGGGACGCTCGGGCGCAACGCCCTGCGCGGGTTCCCTTTCTACCAGCTCGACCTCGCGCTGCGCCGCCAGTTCGACTTCAACGAGCGCGTCAACCTGCAAGTGAGGGCCGAGGCGCTCAACCTGCTCAACCACCCGAACTTCGACGACCCGGCGGCGACGTTGACCTTCCTGGGCGCGACGCCCGGAGACGCGGCGACGCTCCGGCTCGACCCGTACTTCGACCGCTCGGTCTCGGCGCGCGGCACAGGCGAGTGGGCGGGTCAGGCCGGCGGCTTCGGCCCGCCCTACACGTCGGGCGGCGCGCGCACGGTTCAGGTCTCGCTCAAGCTGACCTTCTAGAACGGGTTGCACATCCCTATACCAACGTTACCGACCGTTTAGAGGCGGGCTCCGCCCGCCGGCCCGAGATACACCGCAGGTCGGGCCGGCGGGCGGAGCCCGCCTCTAAACGAGAAACGGTAAATTCAACCGCAAATTGCTCCAAAGCAGTGTCCACGTGGTTAACCCTTTCTCGCTCATACTCCGAGCATCCGCTTCAGCGCGGCGGCGTTGCGGACGGCGTTGCCGCCGCCGTCGTTGTTGAAGTAGGCGTACACGTCGCGCCCCTGGGCCGCCCATTCGCGCACGCGCGCGGCCCACCAGCGCAGGTCTTCGTCCGGGTAGGAGCCCGCGTAGAGGTGCTCGTGGTCGGGGCCGTGCAGGCGCACGTAGACGAACGGGGCCGTCGCGCGCAGCACGCACGGCAGGCGCGCGCCGCTCGTCACGCAGTAGGCCGCGCCCCAACGCTCCAATAGGCGGAAGACCTCCTCGCGGTGCCAGCTCTCGTGCCGGAACTCGACCGCGACGCGCAGGTGTCGCGGCAGGATCGAGAGGAAGTAGCCGAGCCGCGCGAGGTCTAAAGCGAGGCCGGGCGGCAACTGCACGAGCAGCACGCCGAGCTTCGGCCGCAGACGTTCCGCCCCGCGGCAGACCTCGCCCAGCCAGCGCTCCGGCGCGTAGAGCCGCGCCGCGTGCGTCATCGCGCGCGGCGCTTTCGCAGTCCACACGAACCCCCCGGGCGAGGCGTCGCGCCAGCGCGCGAAGGTCGCCGCGCGCGGCCAGCGGTAGAAGGTGCTGTTGACCTCGACCGTCCCGAACGCCCGCGCGTAGAAGCCCAACCGCTCCCGCGGCTCAAGCCCCGGCGGGTAGAGCACGCCCTCCCAATGCCTGTAGCTCCAGCCCGAAGTCCCGACGTGAATCGACATCGCCTCATGTTACAACGCGGGGCCCTTGATGGTATGTTGGCACGCGTTCTTCAACGTCTCTCGTTCGGGAAGGGTCACACGGTTTGCGGGCACAGGACTACGCGGACTTGTACGCGCTGGAGGAGAGCCTCTGGTGGTTCGTCGGGATGCGCGAGGTGACGCGCGCCGTGCTCGACCCCCTGTGCCCGCCGGGGCCGAGGCGGGACGTCCTCGACGCGGGGTGCGGGACGGGCGGGATGCTTTCGTGGCTCGAACGCTACGCGGGCGGCGGGCGCGTCGCGGGCGTGGACATCTCGGCGGACGCGCTCGACTTCTGCCGCAGCCGCGGCCTCGGCGACGTGGCGCAAGCGTCCGTCACCGCGCTGCCCTTCGACGCGGAGACCTTCGACCTCGTGACGAGCTTCGACGTGCTGGTGCAACTGCCAGGCGAGGGCTCGGACGAGCTTGCGATGCGCGAGATGTTCCGCGTGCTGCGCCCCGGCGGCATCGCCTTCGTCCGCGCGGCCGCCTACGAGTGGATGCGCAGCGGCCACGACGAAGCCCTCAACACGCAGCGGCGCTACACGTTGACACAACTCGCAGGGAGGATGGAGCGCGCGGGCTTCCGCGTCCGGCGCGCGACCTACGCCAACAGCCTGCTCCTCCCCGCGGCCGTCGTCAGAAGGCTCGTGCTCAAGCGACTCGGCCTCGCCGACCCCGGCTCAGACGTGAAGCCGCCCGGCTCCGAACGGCTCAACCGCGCCCTCGCCTCCGCGCTCAAAGCCGAAGCGAGTCTGCTCGCACGCCCCGACGTGGACCTACCCGCCGGCCTCTCGACCATCTGCATCGCGGAGAAACCAAATTAGAGCGGATTGGGCCCTCGCTCTACCAACCGTTTAGAGGCGGGCTAAGCCCGCCGGCCCGAAGTACATTGAAACTCGGGCCGGCGGGCTTAGCCCGCCTCTAAACGGGAGACGGTAAATTCAAAGACAGACCGCGCTAAGCGTTTTCAAATTCGAGGACGGCGTCGGCGACCTCGCGCAGCTCTTCGTCGCGGAGCTGCGGGTAGAGTGGGAGCGAGAGGATTTTGCCGGTGAGCCGTTCGGCTGCGGGGAGCGCGGGTTGGCCCCGGCGCTTGAAGAGCTTTTGAAGGTGGAGCGGCGCGGGGTAGTGAATCAGGGCCTCGACGCCGCGCGCGGCGAGGTGTGCGCGCAGGCGCTCGCGCTCGGGGTGGCGGACGACGTAGAGGTGGAAGACGTGCGAGTCGGCCTTCGTGTCCGTCGAAGGGAGCGAGAGCCGTTCGGCGCCGCGCGAGAGGAGGCTTCGGTACGTGCCCGCGAGTTGACGCCGCCTCCGGTTCCAGGCGGCGAGGCGCTTGAGCTTGACGCGCAGCGCCGCCGCCTGTAACTCGTCGAGGCGCGAGTTGCGTCCCGCCACCCCGCCGCCCATCGCCGAGGGGTGGCCGCCCTGCCGCAGCTCCTTGACGCGCTCGATGACGCCCGCGTCGTCCGACGTGACCGCGCCGCCGTCGCCGTAGGCCCCGAGGTTCTTCGTCGGGTAGAAGCTGAAGGCCGCGGCCCGCCCCCACGCGCCCGCGCGCCGGCCGGCGAGGCGAGCGCCGTGCGCCTGCGCCGCGTCCTCGACGACGACGAGGCCGCGGCGCGACGCGAAGTCGCACACGGCCTCCATGTCCGACATCCGGCCGTAGAGGTGCACGGGGACGACGGCGCGCGTGCGCTTCGTCAACGCGCGTTCGAGCCCGCGCGGGTCGAGCGTGTAGGTCTCGGGATTTACGTCGGCGAAGGCGGGGACGCCGCCGGCGTTCAGGATGCCGAGCGCGGTGTAGCCCGCGGTGAGCGGCGCGGTGATGACCTCGTCGCGGCGGCCGGGCCGCACGGCTCCGGACGCGACGAGCGCGAGCGCCAGCGCGTCGGTGCCGTTGGCGACGCCCGCCGAAGCCTTCACGCCGCAGAAGCGCGCCCACTCCCGCTCGAAGGCTTCGACCTCTTGGCCGAGGATGAAGGTGCCGCCTGTTAGAACCAGCTCGACGGCGGCGCGCACCTCCGCCCCGACCTCCTCATGCTGTCTTCTGAGATCGAGAAAACTGACCGGCATCGGGTTTCAGGTAGTGTGCGCGGTGCCGCTCGTAGAACTCGACCGTGCGGCGCAGCCCCTCGCGCAGGGGCGTGCGCGGCCGCCAACCGAGCGCGGTCTCGATCTTGGCGAAGCTCGAATGGGTGTTGCCCACGTCGATCAACTGCCGCTCCTGCGGGAAGGGCACCGAGTGCACCGTGCCGCGCCCCGTGATCGAGATCAGCGTCTCGGCCAGCTCGGCCAGCGAGACGAACTCGTCGCCGCCGAGGTTGTAGACCTCGCCCTCGGCCTCCTCGCTCGCGCCCGCCAGCAGCAGCGCCTCGACCACGTCGTCCACGTAGTTCATGTCGCGCCGCTGGCGGCCCTCGCCGTAGAGCTCGATCCGGCCGCCCTCGACGGCCTGCCGGATGAACCAGGCAATGAAGCCCCCCCGGTTGTGGTGGATGAGCTGGCGCGGGCCGTAGGTGTTCGTCAGGCGCAGGCAGACGGCGCGCGTGCCGTAGACGCGCTGGTAGAGCAGGTGGTAGTGCTCGGCGGCGAGCTTGTTGATGCCGTTCACGTCGAGCGGCGCGACGCGGTGCTGCTCGTCCAGGGGCAGGTAGACCGGCCGGCCGTAGACCTGGCGCGTGCTGGTGAAGACGATCTTGACGTGCGGGTTGAAGTTGCGGCACGCCTCCAGCAGCGTGATGTGCGCGGCGCAGTTCAGCTCCAGGTCGCGCAGCGGCTGCTGCATCGATTCGAGGTGGCTGACGCTGCCCGCGAGGTTAAAGATGTAGTCCACGCCGCCGACGAGGTGGTTGATCACCTTCTGGTCGCGCATGTCGGCGGTGTGTATCTCGACGCGGCCGAGGAGGTCGCGCAGGTTGTAGCGGTTGCCGCCCTGCTCGGGCATCAGCGCGTCGAGCACCGTGACCCCGACGCCGATCTCGACCAGACGCCGCGCGAGGTTGCTGCCGATGAAGCCCAGCCCGCCGGTGATGAGTGCCGAGCGCCCCTTGTACTCTCCGAAGTTTACCGACTCGTTCATGACCCTCCTGGAAGGCCGTTGGGGAGATAACCGTCCTGCCGTTCACACGGCCGCGCGCGCGCCGTCACGGCGACGGCCGGGCGCGGCCAACTTGAGCCAAAGCGAGAAAAGGTCGAGCGCCGTGCGCCCGACGCGCCTGAGGGTGAAGAACTGCGAGCGCCCGTGGAGGCGCGGCAGGTGTCGGACGGGGGCCTCGGCGAAGACGCAGCCCCGCCGGTGCAGCTTGTGCACCAGCTCGACGCAGATGCTGCCGCTCGAAGAGACGAGTTCGACCTGCTCGACCGCCCGGCGGCGCAGGAGCCGGAAGTCGCAGTCAACGTCTCTTATCGGGATGCTGAAGAGAAGGTGCGCCAGGCCGTTGTAGGCGGCCCCGAGCGCCTTACGCTGCCAACCGTCTGCGCGTTGTATCTTATAGCCGTTGACGATGTCAACCCCCTCGGCGAGCAGCGGGCGCAGACGCCCGAGCTCGCGCACGTCGTACTGGCCGTCGCCGTCGGTGTAGAAGACGAGCTCTTTGGTCGCGCTCGCGAACCCGGTGCGCAGCGCGGCGCCGTACCCGCGGTTGACTTCGTGGCGGACGACCCTGACCCGCCCGTCCGCGCGCGCGAGTTCGTCGAGCACGCGCGCCGTCCCGTCCGTGCTGCCGTCGTCGACGACGATCACCTCGAAGTCGTCGGTCAGACCCGGGAGCAGCGCGAGCGCTTCGGTGACCAGCCCGGCGATGCTCGCCTCGTCGTTGTACGCGGGGAAGAAGACGCTGATGCTCTCGGGCATAAACGTGGATTTGAAATTCCCGAATTTGAAACTTGAAATTCCTTCGGCTGTGCTAGGATGGCCGCCCGACGATGAAGAGTCCCAAGCGAATCGCCGCCCTGCTGCTCGCGGGCTTTCTCGCCTTCGCCCCGCCGGGGACGTTGATCTTCCTGTTCGCTCTGTTAGTGGGACTGGTCGGACGCCGCTGGGCCGTGCCCCTCGCCGTTATCTGCGTCGGCGCGGGCGTGGCATTCCTGCTCCTCCGGCGCCGCCGCCGCCGCCCGCCCGCCGACGATTCTGTAAAGCTTGACACGCATTAACGACCATTCCCGCCCGTACGTCAAGCGCCCGCACGCCGTCGCGGGAGGTCCCGGCGTCCGACTTGGGGTGTATCAGGCGACGCGGAGCACGTCCTTCAGGCGGGTCGTGTAGCCGGGCGAGCGCATGAGTGAGTTCGTGGGCCAGCGGCCGTCGGGCGCGCGCGGGAGGCCGCAGCGGACGGTGCCGCGGCCGTGACGCCGGTTGAGCGCGTCCGCGGCCCGCATCGCGCGGCGCGCCCTCTCGAACCGCTCGTCGCCGTGCAGGCGCATCGAGAGCGAGCCCGCGGGCAGCAGCCCGTTCAGTATCACGCCGGCCTTCTTGTAGAGGTGGCCGCGCCGGTAGATTTGCGTGAGCCCCCGCTGCGCCCACCAGGCGAGCTCGCCCGTCGTGTCGGTCGGCGAGGCCAGTTCGTACGTGGCGGAGTTGCCGTACTGCGGCCCCGCGGCGTAACGGTCTGTGAGGATGAAGACGGTGAGGACCGAGGCGGCCAGGCGGCCGCGCCTCAGACGCTCGGCCGCGCGCCCCGCGTAGAAGGCGACGGCGTCACGCAGCTCTTCGAGCGAGCCCGTCAGCTCGCCGAACGAGCGCGAGCAGGTGACAGACCTCTTCGCCCGCGGGCACTCCTCCAGGGGCAGGCAGCGCACCCCGCGCAGCTCCTCGGCGATGCGCGCGCCGACGACCGTCATCCTCCGCCGCACCCAACTGCGATCCGCGTCCCGCAGCCCCCGCGCCGTCTCGATGCCCGCCTCTTTCAGCACCTTCGCGTAGGACGGCCCGATGCCCCAGACCTCTCTGACTTCGGTCGCTTCGAGCACGGCCGCCTGCGCCGCCGCGCCGGTCAGGTCGAGCACGCCCGGCGACCCGGCCGACCGCCTGGCGTGGCGCGCGGCGAGCTTCGCCAGCGTCTTCGTCTGCGCGATGCCGACCGAGACGGGGATGCCCGTCCAACGCTTCACCTTCTCCTTTATCTCTAAGCCCTGCCCCTCAAGGCCGCGACCGCCGTCGAGCGCCGCGAACGCCTCGTCGATGGAGTAGATTTCAACGCGCGGCGAGAACTCCTGGAGCGCGCACATCACGCGGCGCGACATGTCCGCGTACAGCTCGTAGTTCGAGGAGCAGACCGCGACGCCGTGCTCCTCGATGACGCGCCGGTTCTTGAAGTAGGGCGCGCCCATCACGATGCCGAGCCGCTTCGCCTCGTCCGAACGCGAGATGACGCACCCGTCGTTGTTCGACAGCACCACCACGGGCCGCCCGAGCAGGCGCGGCGCGAACACCCGCTCGCACGAGACGTAGAAGTCGTTGCAGTCGATGAGGGCAATCGCCTCGGTCAAAGTGTCACCGCCGCGTCAGTGGTCTTGGATCGAGTGGAGGACGCGGCCCCAGACCTCGAAGTCCATCTCCTCGGTGATCTCGACGGGGGGGTAGGTCTCGTTGTCGGAGAGGAGGGAGACGCGGCCCTCTTCGTCGAAGTGGAGGCGCTTGACGAGGAAGGCCGAGCCGATGCGGGCGAGGACGATGTGCCCCTCGCGCGTCTCGGCCATGCGGTCTACGACGAGCAGCGCGCCGGGCTGGATGCTCGGCACCATCGAGTCGCCGTCCACGCGCACGTAGAAGGTGTAGAAGGGGTGCTTGACGAGGTCGCGGTTTAAGTCGATGCTGCCCTCGACGTAGTCCTCGGCCGGCGAGGGGAAGCCGGCCGGCACGCGCCACATCAGGAGCGGGCGCGCCAGCCGCGTCGAGACGCGCGCGGCGTAGATGCCCGAGACGGAGTCGTCCAACATGATGAGTCCCACCTTGATGAAAATTGTTCTTGTGCCGAACGTGCAACGACGTATAACATACAAGACGCTTGTAAGGCCAGACTTTTTTGACGCGAAGGAGCGGCGGAGATTGATTCGATGGCGACTCCCACGAAAAAGAGAGCAGAGGACTTCGGCGACGGGCTCTGTTACGACGCGGGGGCGGCGGTGAGGCACCTGGCTAAGGCGGACCCGGTGCTGGCGAAGTTGATGAAGAGGGCCGGGCCGTTTGCCCTGAAGACGCGGCACATGCACAACCCGTTCGAGGCTCTGGCGCGCAACATCGTCTTCCAGCAGTTGCACGGGAGCGCGGCCGAGGCGATACACCGACGCTTCGTCGAACTCCTCGGCGGCGGGCGGCTCCGGCCGCGGGACGTGCTCGCAGCGCCGGAGGAGTCTCTGCGCGGCGTCGGCCTGTCGGGCGCGAAGACAGCGGCGCTGAAAGACCTCGCGGCGAAGACGCTCGACGGCACGGTGCCGACGCTCGCGCGCCTGAAGCGCATGGGGGACGAGGAGATCGTCGAGCGTCTGACGAAGGTGCGCGGCATCGGCCGCTGGACGGTCGAGATGCTTTTGATGTTCCGCCTCGGCCGCCCGGACGTGCTGCCCGTGGGCGACTTCGCCGTGCGCAAGGGCTTCATGGTCGCGTACGGGCTGGGCGAGATGCCGAAGCCGAAAGAGGTGGAGCTGCACGCCGAGCGCTGGCGGCCTTACAGGTCCGTGGCGAGCTGGTACATGTGGCGCGCGCTCGAACACCCCGGGCAGGGCTGACGGCGCGCGGTAGGCGGCCGGGCGCGGACGCGGTAAACTAGCACGCACACCAAGCGACAGAGGCGGGTCTGGATGCCCTGGGTTGACTTCGACGACTACGAGCACGAGGCGGGCGAGTGCCTGCGCGGGCCTTACGCGCACTACACAGAGCCGCGCTGGTGCGGCCACCCGCTCTGCATGTTCGAGTCGCGCGGCGGCGACCTCGAAGCGATTGAAGAAGGGCTGGCCGAGCACGGTTACGACCGGCACCAGGTGTCGCGGATGGTCGAGAGCTACTACGTGCCTCTGGCGGAGCAGAGAAACGAGGAACGTCTGCTCCGCGGAGACGAGTCTTAATTCCGAATTTGGAATTTCAAATCCTTGAAGGAGACTGAAGATGGCTGACACGGACACGCTCTTTCACCTCGCGTTCCCCGTCCACGACCTCGCGGCGGCGCGCGACTTCTACGGCGGCGTGCTGGGCTGCCCCGAGGGGCGCAGCTCCGAACACTGGATCGACTTCGACCTCTTCGGCCACCAGATCGTGGCGCACCTCGCGCCGGCGCGCGCGGGCGTCGAGTCGTCGAACCCCGTGGACAACCACGACGTGCCCGTCCCGCACTTCGGCGTCATCCTCTCGCCCGCGCAGTTCGACGAGCTGGCCGAGCGCGTGAAGGGCGCGGGCGTCCCGTTCGTCATCGAGCCGTACGTGCGCTTCAAGGGCGAGCCGGGCGAGCAGTCCACCATGTTCTTCCTCGACCCGAGCGGGAACGCGCTTGAGTTCAAAGCCTTCGCCGACCGCTCGCGCCTCTGGGAGAAGTAAAGGATAGTTGAATGATTACAGTCGCCAACCGCATCTACGTGAACCCCGAGTACGGCGAAGCCTTCGAGGCGCGCTTCCGCGAGCGCGCGGGGCTGGTGGACAAGATGCCCGGCTTCGTCTCCAACCTCGTGCTGCGCCCCGTCAACGAGGGCGACCCCTACGTCGTCTTCACCGTCTGGCGGAGCCGGCAGGACTTCCTCAACTGGGTGCGCTCCGACGAGTTCGTGCGCGGGCACGCGCAGTCGGGCACGCTCCCGCGCGAGGCTTTCTCCGGCCCGAACGTGCTTGAGATGCACGAGGTCGTCCAGGACTCCGCGCGCCCCGACCTTGAGCCCGAGCCGCGCGGCGGCCCGTTCAAGATGCACTGAGTTCTTAAACTTTAAGGAAGGACTGAGGGAAGATGGCGACACTCGTGACGGGCGGGGCCGGGTACATCGGCAGCGTGATGGTGGAGCAGTTGGCGGAGGCGGGCGAGAAGGTCGTCGTGCTCGACGACGTGTCGCGCGGGCACGCCCGGGCGCTGGATGAGTCGGTGCCTTACTACGACGGGCAGGTCGGCGACCGCGAGCTGGTCGCCTCGATCTGCCGCGAGCACGGGGTGGACGCGTGCGTCCACTTCGCGGCGCTGGCCTACGTCGGCGAGTCGGTCACGGAGCCGAAGCTCTACTTCGAGAACAACGTCGGGCAGGGTCTGGGCCTGCTCGAAGGTCTATTGAAGGCGGGCGTGAAGCGCTTCGTCTTCTCCTCGACCTGCGCCACGTACGGCGAGCCGGTGCGCGTGCCGATTGACGAAAGTCACCCGCAGTCGCCCGTCAACCCTTACGGTTGGTCGAAGCTCTTCATGGAGAAGATTCTCTCGGCCTACGACCACGCGTACGGCCTGCGCTTCGTCGCGCTGCGCTACTTCAACGCCGCGGGCGCGACCAAACGTAAGGGCGAGCACCACGACCCGGAGACGCACCTCATCCCGAACGTGCTCGCGGCGGCCGCGGGCCGGCGGCCGTACGTGTCGGTCTTCGGCGACGACTACCCGACGCCGGACGGCACCTGCGTCCGCGACTACATACACGTGACGGACTTGTGCACGGCGCACACGCTCGCGCTCGAACACCTGCGGCGCGGGGGGCGGTCGGAGTTCATCAACCTGGGGAACGGTCACGGCTACTCCGTGATGGAAGTCATCGAGACAGCGCGCCGCGTGACCGGGCGCGACATAGAGGTGAGGGTCGAGCCGGCGCGGCCCGGCGACCCGGCGCGGCTCGTGGCCGACGCCACGAAGGCGCGCGAGGTCTTGGGCTGGAAGACGCAGTACCCGGAGCTTGAATCAATCGTCCGCACCGCCTGGGAGTGGCACGAGGCGCACCCCGAGGGCTACGGCTCACACGGCCAGGCGACCGCGGGGTAGAGGGTTCGGTCAGCAAGAAGGGGCATTCATGTCAACGGCCGCGGGCGGCGCGCGCACGCACAGCGCGCCCTGGGACTGCGTCCTGTCGAAGGAGGAGGAGGGCGAGTGCCGCGCTGGCGCGCGCCCCGAATCCGACCAGGGTTATTTCGAGATACTCTGCCTGTGCATGCTCCAGGCGGGGCTCAACTGGGCATCTATCCGGAAGCACTGGCCGAAGTACCGCGAGGGTTTTTACGGGTTCGACATCCGTCAGCTTTCGCGCTCGACGGCGGACGAGCTGCTCGCGCGCCCCGGCGTCATCAGGAACGCGAGGAAGGTCGAGGCCGTCATCCACAACGCGAAGGAGTTCGAGAGCATCGCCGCCGGGCACGGTTCCTTCGCCGCCTTCCTCGAAACGCTCAAGCCCCTGCCCGAGCCCGAGCAGGTCAAAGCCCTCACCAAACGCTTCAAACAGGTCGGCCCCGAAACGGGCGACTACTTCCTCCACTCGGTCGGCTTCTGGGCTTAACCTGAATTTTAGGGCGGGACGCGCATCACCTTACCTGCCGTTTAGAGGCGGGCTGCGGCCCGCCGTCGCGCGTTACGTCGAAGCCCGCGTCGGCGGGCGCAGCCCGCCCCTGAACGGACGTCGGTAAACCCACGCGAAAACCGCTCTCCAATCTTGATGAAGGCGGCGGCGCGGGCTACACTGTGCCGCCTCCCGCGTCGGTGTCTTGCGGCGTGCCCTTTGAAGCCGCTCTCGTTGTAACAGTCTGACGGTTCATCTTGCCCCGTCCGGGCGGCGCGCGGGTGTGCGCCGCGCCTCACATCTTCGCCGAGCGCGTGCGTGCCCTCGCGCGCGCCGGGCCGCCTTTCGTCCGAACCCAACTGAAGGAGAATCCCTGATGAGAACAGTTCACAGGCGTGCCGCGCTGGTGTGCGCGGCGGCGCTCCTGCTCGTCGCCGCGCTGCTGCCGCTCGCGCCCGCCTCGCGCGCGCGCCGCCAGACCTCCGCCGAAGGCTTCGAGAGCGGCACTAAGACCTCCTACGCCGCGGCCGCGGTCCTCCTCACCACCGGCTGGTGGTACATGGATGACGCGCTGATCGGCAACCTCTCGACCGACCGCAAGACCGGCGCGCAGTCGGCGCGCGTCCGCAACGTCGGCCGGCTCGACACACAGTTCGACTTCCCCTCGGCCGCCACCGTCACCGTCCAGCACGCCGTCTTCGGCACCGACGGCTCCTCGACGTGGGAGCTGTGGGTCTCGACCAACGGCGGCTCGACCTACTCGAAGGTCGGCTCGACCGTCAGCACCTCTTCGACCTCGCTCTCGACCGCCTCCTTCACCGTCAACTCGGCCGGGCCGGTGCGACTCTCCGTCCGCAAGACAGGCGGCGGGGCCAACCGCATCAACATCGACAACGTCACGGTCAACCCGTACTCCGCGCCGCCGCCCACGAGCGTCCACCTGACGATGGGCAACCCCTCCAACGCCGTCGCGGACGTGAACCAGCCGACCAACTACCTGCTGAGCAAGGCGCAGTGGGTCGCTTCGTACCACCGCGACAAGGGGCGGCCGAACTGGGTAAGCTGGCACCTCGCCTCTTCGTGGTTAGGGAGCACGCCGCGGCAGGACGACTTCCGCAACGACACGACGCTGCCGGCCGGGTGGTATCAGGTGCAGGAGACTGACTACACGGGCTCGGGCTTCGACCGCGGCCACCACTGCCCCTCGGCCGACCGCACGCTGACGGTGGCCGACAACTCCTCGACCTTCCTGATGACGAACATGTTGCCGCAGTCGCCGGACAACAACCAGGGGCCCTGGGCCAACATGGAGAACTACCTGCGCACGCTGGTCACTTCGGGCAACGAGCTGTACGTTGTCATGGGCGGGTCGGGCTCCGGCGGGACGGGCTCGAACGGCGGGACGACCTTCACCATCGCGGGCGGCAAGGTCGCCGTGCCTTCGCAGGTGTGGAAGGTCGTTATCGTGCTGCCTTCGGGGACGAACGACGTGGCGCGCGTGACGACCTCGACGCGCACCATCGCCGTCATCATGCCGAACACGCAGGGCATCCGCACCGCCGACTGGAAGACCTACCGCGTGAACGTCGATCAGGTGGAGACGCTGACCGGCTACGACTTCTTCTCCAACGTCCCGGCCTCGATCCAGAACGTCATCGAGTCTGTGGTGGACAATCAGTAGGAGAGGACGTAGACAGTAGACAGTAGTCAGTAGCCAGTAGGAAAGACAAGGCGGCCCGCCCGGATTATTACCGAACGTGCCGCCTGTTCTTCTACTGACTACTGACTACTGTCTACTATTTCAACTGCGGGATGCGCGCGAGCGCGTCGTAGTCAACGCGCCGGAGGGAGAGCCTCTGCGCGAGCCACTCGACGCGGTCGCGGCGCGCGGCCGCGTCGAGTTCGTGCCCGGCGTCGTAGAAGGCGACGCGCTTGGGCTCGCCGAAGCGCGCGGAGTCGCGGCGCGCCATCTTCTCCGGGATGGGCTTGTCCTGCCGGCCGTATTGCAGGAAGACCGCGGCGGGTGCGCTGTGGCCGACGAAGTTGGCGGGGTCGTCCCACGCGTAGTCGCGGAAGTGCTTGCGCAGCGGCTCGTCGCCGTACTTCTTCCGCAGCTCGACCATCTGCGGGTTCTCGGGGTCGAAGACGTACTCCTCGTTCGCGTAGCCGCCGGCCATCAGGACGAAGGAGCCGATGCGCTTCTCGACGCCGGAGAGGATGGCCCCGACGTGCGCGTGGAAGCTGTGGCCGACGTAGGCGACGCGCTTCCGGTCAACGTCGGGGCGCGCGAGGAGCATGTCGAGCCCGCGGCGGAAGTCTACGACCGCCTGCCTTCCGACCTCGGCCGACTGGTCGGCTTGGCGCATCTCCTCCTTCTCGCGCACGAAGCCGGGGCGGACGTACGGGGCGTCGAGCAGGAGCGAGACGGCGCCCGCGCGCGCGAGCACGACGGCCTCTTCGAGGAACTCGCCGCGGTGGCGCAGCGGCGACCCGCCCATCATCCAGTGGCCGAAGAGCACGGCCGCGAACGGCCCGCGCCCCTCCGGCACGACCAGATAAGCCGGCACGCGCCCGCCGCGCGGGCTCGCGTAAGTGAGGTCGATGACGGTCGCGCCCTCCCGCTTCTCTTTCCCAACTTCCTTAACGTCGAGCGGGGCCTTCGCGTCGTAGTCGAACTGTTTGACCAGCTCCTCGAACCGCGGCGGCGCGGAGGGAGTTTGACCGAAGCCGACGGCCGAGCACGTCAGCAGGAGAGTCAGAAGCATTAAAAATCTCATGGTCGTTATAGTGGTCAGAACCACCCGCGGTAGCGGGTGGCCCTTCGCAATACGGAGCGCCAGGGTAACAGAGGGCCACCCGCTACCGCGGGTGGTTCTGACTTAATAGCTCTCGGTCAGGCGGTGCGCGACGAGGCGGTCGCCCTTCGAGACGTAGAGCAGGCCGGCGGCCTCGTCGCTGACGAAGCGCTCGTCCGGGTCCGAGAGGCGCACCTGGCGCGAGGCGCGCCCCGTCTCCACGTCCACGCCGACGAGCCCGCGCCCGCCGCCGCGCAGGCCGGAGTAGAAGTACATCCAGCGCCCGCGCAGGGCGGCGAGCCTGCGCGTCCTCATCAGGAAGCGCGACAGCCGCGAGAGCTGGCTCGCCGGGTCGAGCCGGTCGAGCAGACGCTCCGACACGTCGCCGGCCGAAGGCGTCGCGACGCGCGGCCTCACGTTCACGCTCGCCGAAGTCGGGAAGCCGCGCCGCACGCGCGAAAGCACGCCGTAGGTCGAGAGCCTCTCGGCCGCGTACTGCCGCGCGTAGGAGCGCGTGTAGTCGGACGCGAGGCTCGTCAGGTCGGCGAGCGTCACGTGCGCCGCCAGCCCCGACGAGCGCAGGCCCGCCAGCGCGCCCGCGATGCGCGCGCCGCGGAAGACGGTCGAGGCCGCGCCGCCGTACCTGAAATAGAGCGACGCCGCGCGCGCCGCCACGGCCGCCACCGTCCGCAGAATTCCGCGACCCGGCGGCTCGTGCCGCTCGCGCCAGAGCGGCGTTGCCCCATTGCCGTCGAACGCGGCCAGCTCGTTCTTACCCCCCAAAACCAATTCGCCGCGCTCGTTCAGCAGAAGAAAGGCGGCGGCCTCGACGCCGTGCGAGACCTTCAGGCGACGCTTGCCCGTCGAAGAGTCGAGCAGGATCAGGTCGTCGCGGTCTGCGACGGCCACCGTGCCCGCGTTCGGGATGGCGAAGTTCGTCAGGCCCTTGTCCGCGCCCTTGTAGCGCCACAGCGTCTTCCCCGTAGTCGGGTCGATGGCGCTCACGCCGTAAGGCCCGCGCGCCGCCACCTCTCCGTCTTCGAGCCGCGTGAACTGCCCGCCCGTCCGCGCGTAGAGCGTCCCGCCCGCGAGCACAAGCTCCGGCGTCATCCCGAGGTCTTTCGACTCCCACCTGACCTCGCCGTCCGCGCGCGAGATGGCGCGCACACGGCCTCGCCCAGAGACGTAGACGGAGCCCTCGTCGGCCACCGGGTCTGATTCTGTTAAGGCCAAGCCGTCCTCGTTGACCTTGAACTTCTCGCGCCGCCGCTCCTTGCCCGTCCGCGCGTCGAGCGAGGTCAAGCCTTCGTAGAAGAGGTAGAGACGGCCGTCGAGGAACGCGGGCGGCCGGTAATTGTCGAGCGTGTAGGGAACCTCCCTGTCCCTGTCGTCGCCCCACGCGACGGGCATCATCTCGACCTCGCTCTCAAGCTGGCGCTTCCAAAGCTCGTCGCCGGTGGCGAGGTCGAAGACGTGCAGCTCGGGCTTGCGCTTGAACCCGGAGCGCGGCCGCGACTTCGCGTCGCGCACGAAGACCGCGGCGAGCAGGCCCGCCGTGGGCTCGAAGGCCGTCTGCATCACCGCGCCGCGCACCTTGTCGCTGCGCCAGAGGGAGTTGCCCGACACGATGTCGAGGGCTTCGAGTCGCGTCTTGCTCCCGCCCTCAAGCGTGACGAGCAGCACGTCCGTGCCCGGCACCGCGGCCACGTCCGTCTCGTCGAGCCGCGCGTCCTTGCGCCGCCACAGCACGTCGCCCGTCTCGGCCTCAAGGCCGTAGAGCGACTTCTCCGTGCCGACGACGAGCACGCCCACGTCGGTCGATTGGTAGAAGCGGACGCCCGAGTCGAGCTTCGTCGCCCACGGCTCGGCCGCGCGCGCAAACGAGGGGAAGAGCGTCAGAAGAAGAAGGCAGATTAAGACTCGCATGGTATTACTCATAGTCAGTACCGCGAGCGGTACTGTTCAATCTACCAGCGAGAGGAACTCGGTCAGAATCCTCTCGGTGATGCCCCAGATCAGGCCGTGCTGCGAAGGGTAGGCGGGCCACTCGCGCTCGACGCCCGCGAAGGCCATGCGGAAGACGGCCGAGCGCCCGCCCCTCTTCAACTCATCGACCGGGACCCAGAAGGCCGCGGCGACCTCTTCGCTCAAAGACAGCTCCTTCGACCCGCCGCCCGCGTGGTACTCGGGCGGCGCGACGAAGACGAACGGCGTCACCGAGACGCGCGGGGCAAGGGGGCTCGACGGCCTGATGGTACTCAGTCGCGCGACCGCCTCGCCGCCCGAGCGCAGGTCGAGCCCGACCTCCTCGAACGTCTCGCGCGCGGCCGTCGCCAGGAGGCTCTCGTCCTCTGCTTCGACGCGCCCGCCTGGCAGCGCCATGTGCCCCGACCAGTGGTCGTGCTCCGCCTCCGAGCGCTTGATGACGAGCATCTCCGGCCCCTCGAGTCCCTCCCTCAAGACGAGCGCGACCGCCGCCAGCCGCAGCCCTCCGTCCGCGCCCGAGTCGAACTCGTCGGCGCGGGTCAACTCCCGCCCGGCCGCGCCGACGCGCGACCGCAACCCCGACACGAAGCTTGAGAACTCACCCATCACCGTCCCAGTCTCGAAGGCCGTTCGAGCCGCGCGACGCGGCCATTCTCGCCCACCGCCCACGCCGCGTCGCCGCGGGGCGCGACGCTCAAAGCGTGGAAGCCCTCCGCGCCGAGCGGCCGCCAGGTGCGGCCGCCGTCGGTCGAGTAGTCGGAACCCGAAGGCCCGACGGCAACCAGTTTCATCCCGTCGGTGCCCGGCACGTGCGCGACGCAAGACCTGTAGCCGCCGGGCCGCGACGCGGCCCCGACCGCCTGCCACGTGCGCCCGCCGTCGAGCGTCAGGGCGGCGTTGCCCTCGGCCTCCTTCTCCTTCGTGTAGTCGCCGCCGACGGCCGCGCCCCGCAGGCCGTCCCGGAAGGAGAGCGAGAAGACGCCGGCCGCCTTGCCGCCCGCGAGGGGCGCGGGCGAGGCCACCCACGTCTGCCCGCCGTCGATGGAGCGGAAGACGCGCGGCCCCGAAGGCCCGCCCGTGCCGAACCAGGCGTCCGCTTTGCCGCCCGCGGCGACGCAGGTGCCGCTCGCCGCGAACCCGCCCTCGCCTACGAGCGCGCCCGGCATCCCGGTCGGCTCGGACTCCTTCCATGTGCGCCCGCCGTCCTCAGTCCTGACGACGAGGAAGCGGCCGTCCACGGGGTCGCTCATGGCGAGACCCCTCGACCTGTCCCAGAAGGCCATGCAGTCGTAGAAGGCTTCGGCGCGGCGGTTCTGGAACTGTAGAGTCCAACTGCGGCCGCCGTCGGTCGTCTTGTAAATCCGCGACCGCTCGCCGGGGCCTATGGCGAGGAGATAGGCCGTGTCGGCGTCGAAGGCGTCCACGTCGCGGAAGTCGAGTTCGGCCGCGCCCGGCACCTGCCCGGCCTGCCACGTCTGCCCGCCGTCCACGGTGCGCGCGTAAGTGCCGTTCGCGCCGCTCGCCCAGGCGACCCTGGCGTTGACGGCGCTCACGCCGCGCAGCCGGACGTTCGTGCCCGAGTTCTGCGTGACCCACTGCGCGCGCGCCTGCGTCCCGCAGAGGAGGAGAAGCAGCGTGATGAGAGTCGTCGTCTTGAACATCGGTCAATCTGGCGGGGGCCGGACGGTCGTTTGATGTCGCTTGACCCCGGCCGCGCTGCTACCTTACAACAGAAATGGGCGGAAACGAACGGGGCGCACACGGCCCCCGCCCACGCAACTCAAAGGGGAGGAGAAGCATCTTAATTCGCAACAATTTAATCCCCCCGCTTGAGATTTAGAGAGAAACCCCCGAACCAAACAGGTTCGAGCCGCGTAAAGACTCCCGACTGACTTTTTCGGCACCGCGAGTGCCTTTTTATTTGGACTTATTGACCCGGTTGAAATTGATGAAAAAGCTCGTTCCCCAGTTCCTCCTCGCCTCCCTCTTCGTCTTCGCTTCCTTTACGGCCGCGAGCGCGCAGGCCAAGGCAAAGTCCGCCAAGGCCGTGAAGGCTTCGGCCGAGCAGGCCGACCCCGTCAGCGACTTGCAGAAGTTCCGCCAGGAGTTCATCAAGGCGGCCGAGGAGTACCGCGCCAGCCTCGTCGAGCTCTCCAGCACCTACGAGGCAAATCTGAAGAAGGCGACCGAGAAGCAGGAGCAGCTCAAGAGCCTCTACACGGACGGCCTCATCTCGCGCAAGGAGTACGAGGCGACGGGGACGGACATCGCCGACGCGCGCGCCAAGGTCGAGGAGATGAAGGCCGAGATCGCGAAGGCCGACGTGACCATCGCCGCCGCGCGCAAGCCGATTGAGACCTTCACGCTCGCGCCCGAGCCGAGCGTGCGCACGGACATCGCCTGGACGACCGGGAACAGGAGCATCGACAACCTGATTCGCCTGAACGGCAACCGCTACGGCGTTGACCCGTACCTCATCTACTGCGTCATCCGGCAGGAGTCGGGCTTCCGCGCGGGCGTGACGAGCCACGCGGGCGCGATGGGCCTGATGCAGTTGATGCCGGGGACGGCCGCGCGCTATGGCGTGTCGAACCCTTACGACCCGGCGCAGTCGATCATGGGCGGCACGCGCTACCTCGCCGACCTGTTGAAGCTCTTCCGCGGCCGCGTGGATTTGGCGCTCGCGGGCTACAACGCCGGCGAGGGCGCGGTGATGAAGTACGGCAACCGCGTCCCGCCCTACCGCGAGACGCAGAACTACGTCCGCACCATCGGCACGCGCTACGCGCAGAGCGGCGGCACGGGCGGCGTCACGCTCACCACCAAGACCGAGGCGCGCGAGGCGAAGGGCGGCCAGAAGTAAGAAGGGTTAACAAAGGAACGTCTGCGAGGGCGGGGCTTCGGCTCCGCCCTTTTCATTTGACTTGCGCGGCTGCGCGGTCGGCGTATGATAGAGGTCTCCCACGTGGTCTAAAACATAGAGACGTATTGAGAGAGGAATCACTTCCGATGAGAGTGACGCTTAAGGTTTGCGCGCTGTTGACGGCGCTGTGTGTGCTCATGCCGATGGTCGTTTTCGGACGGCAGAAGAAGGCCAGGGCGGAGTCGGGCGAGCTGGCCGAGCTGAACGCGAAGATACGGCGGTTCGCGCCGACGGTCATCACGGCCGACACGTCACGGTTGTCGGCGGGCGACCGCGCCGCGCTCGTCAAGGTCATCGAGGCGGCGCGCCTCTTCGACCCGCTCTTCCTCCGGCAGGTGTGGAGCGGCAACGTCGCTCTGAAGAGCAAACTGGAAGCGGACAAGACCCCCTTGGGGCGGGCGCGCCTGCACTACTTCATGATTAACGACGGGCCCTGGTCGCAGCTCGACGACAACAAAGCCTTCCTGCCGGGCGTCCCCGCGGAGAAGCCCGCGACGGCCGCGCACTACCCGGACGACATGACCAAGCAGGAGTTCGAGTCGTGGGCCGCCACGCTCCCCGAGGCGGAGAAGCAGAAGGCCACGGGCTTCTTCTGGGCCGTGCGGCGCGACGCGGCGGGCAAGCTCAAGCTCGTGCCTTACAGCGAACTCTACCGCGAGTTCCTCGCCCCGGCCGCGACGCTCCTGCGCGAGGCCGCGGGGCTGACGACGAACGCGACGCTCAAGACCTTCCTCTCGAAGCGCGCCGACGCCTTCCTCTCCGACAACTACTACGAGTCGGACGTGGCGTGGATGGAACTGGACGCGCCGATCGACGTGACCATCGGGCCTTATGAGACCTACTCCGACGGACTCTTCGGCTACAAGGCGGCCTTCGAGGCGTACGTCACCCTGCGCGACGACGCGGAGACGGCGAAGCTGTCGCGCTTCGGCGGCCTGTTGCAGGAGCTTGAGAACAACCTGCCGATTGACCCCAAGTACCGCAACCCGAAGCTCGGCGCGTCCGCGCCCATCCGCGTCGTCAACGTCGTCTACTCCTCGGGCGAGGCGAACTCCGGCGTGCAGACGGCGGCCTTCAACCTGCCGAACGACGAGAAGGTCGTCAGCGAGAAGGGCTCGAAGCGCGTCATGCTCAAGAACGTGCAGGAGGCGAAGTTCCAGAAGACGCTCGTGCCCATCTCGCGCGTCGTGCTCACTCCGGCCGACCAGCGCAACGTCTCCTTTGAAGCCTTCTTCACGCACGTCCTCGCCCACGAGCTGATGCACGGGCTCGGGCCGCAGACGATCACGGTCGGCGGGCGGCAGACGAGCGTGCGCCAGGAGCTGAAGGACGCGCACTCGGCCATCGAGGAGGCGAAGGCCGACATCACGGGGCTGTGGGCGATGCAGTACCTGATGGATAAGGGGCACCTCGACAAGGGGCTTGAGCAGTCGCTCTACACGACGTTCCTGGCGAGCGCCTTCCGCTCGGTGCGCTTCGGCCTCAAGGGGGCGCACGGCCGCGGCGTCGCGCTTCAGTTCAACTACCTGACCGACGAGGGGGCCATCAAGTACGACCCGGCGACGAAGACCTTCTCGGTCGTCCCGTCGCGCATCAAGGAGGCCGTGCGCAAGCTCACGCGCGAGCTGCTCACCATCGAGGCCGAGGGCTCGTACGACGCGGCCAAGGCGATACTGGCGAAGTACTCGGTCGTCCGCCCCGAGATGCAGGGCGCGCTCGAACGCCTGAAGGGCGTGCCCGTGGACATCGAGCCGAGCTACCCGCTCGCGTCCGCCCGCGCCGGCAGGTGAAGCCGCAAAGTACGAGCGCGCACGGACTCCGCCCGCCCGCTCCCGTATAATCTGCTGAATCTACGGATCAAGGGAGGGAACATGAGAAAGAGCAGAACATTCTTTCTGCTGGGCGTGCTCTGCCTCGTCGCGGCGTCGGCGGCGGAGGCGGCGGCGCAGCAGGTCGTACAGGGGCAGGTCATCGGCATCGGCGGGCGGCGCGCGGGTCTCAACCGGCCGTTCAGGCTCACGGTCAACAACTACAGCTCGCCGGACGACGTGGTGCAGTTGAACCAGGCGCTGCGCTCGGGCGGGCAGGAGGAACTGCTGCGCGCGCTCTCGCGCCTCAACGCGGGGCGGGTCGCCATCGGCAACAACGTGGGCGTGAGGGCCAACGCCATCATCGCCACGCCACAGGCGGAGGGCGGGACGAAGCTGACCGTGCTCTACGTGCGCGACGTGGCCATCTTCGAGCTGCGCTACGGGACGCGCTCGGCCGACTACCGCTTCGGCTACGCGGAGATCTACCTCGACTCACGCGGCCGCGGGGAGGGGACTATCATCCCCTCGGCGAAGGTCAAGCTTGAGGGCGACAACACCTGGGTCGTCGAGGACTTCGCAGAGTTCCCCGCGCGCCTGATGGGCCTGCGCTCCACCGGCCGCGTCGGCCCCGCGCGCTGAAGTTCTCGAACTGATTCGCGCAACGTTTAGAGGCGGGCTCTTCCCGCCGGCTCAAGTATAGAGTTGAGCCGGCGGGCAGAGCCCGCCTCTAAACGTCTGTAAGTTAACTAGATTGGATAATCTAAAGCGGAGGCCGCTTTAGAAAATCTTGCGCCAGGTGCGCTTGATCCAGTTGCCGCTCTTCTTGGCGCCCTTCTTGGTCGCGTCGCCGACATCCTCGGCCTTGTCACCGACCTCGTTGACGCCCTTCTTGGTCTCCTTGGCGGCGACCTTCGCGCCCTTGGCCGTCTGGTCGCCTACGTCCTCGGCCTTATCGGCGGCCTCGCTGCCGACGGCCTTGCCGGTGTCCACTGCCTTATCGCCTACGTCCTCGGCCTTGTCGCCGACCTCCCCCGCGCCCTTCTTGGTTGCGCTGCCGGCCTTCTTCGCGCCCTTGACAGTCGCGTCCTTCGCGTCGCCGGCCACGTCGGCGGCCTTGTCACCGACATCCTCGGCCTTGTCGCCGACCTCGTTGACGCCCTTCTTCGTCTCCTGGGCGGCCTTCTCAGCGCCCTTCTTGGTCGCGTCGCCTACGTCTTCGGCCTTGTCGCCTACTTCGTTGACGCCCTTCTTCGTCTCGCTGCCCGCTTTCTTCGCGCCTTTGACCGTGGCGTCCTTCACGTCCTCGGCCTTGTCGCCGACCTCCTGGCCGGCCGTCTTGGTCTTGTCCACGGCCGTGTCAACTTTGCTCTCCTGCGCCGCGACGCCCGTGGCGAGCGCCAGCGCGAACAGGAACGATGTTAGAACTTTACGCATTGCCGCATGCCTCCCGTTCAGTGAACCCTGTAGTGAAATCAGTCGCTTTCAACCTCTTGAAGGCTTTGGTCGCAAGCAACATGCCACGGCGCGCGCGCGGAGCCCACAGGGCGGCGCGCGGCTGACAGCGGGGGGCGCGGCTGTTATCTTTCTGTGCGAATGGAAGACCCCGGCGGCAGGGCGGCGCACGCGGAGGGCGAGGGCGGGCGCGCGTACCTCTTCATGCTCCTCAGCTCGCTCGCGTTCGCGTCGATGGGCGCGCTGAGCCACCTCGCGGGCGAGCGGTGCGACTGGCACGTCGTCGCCGTCGCGCGCAGCTCGCTCGCGTTCGTCTTCACGCTGACGCTCTCGCTTCTGGCGGGCGTGCGGCTCGTCCTCTTCCGACCCGTAGTGCTCTGGATGCGCAGCGTCGCCGGGAGCCTCGGCGTGCTCTTCGCCTTCTACGCGCTGACGCACCTGCCGGTCTCGACTTCGCTCACGCTCTCGAACACGGTGCCTTTGTGGGTGACGCTTTTGGCGTGGCCGGTGTTGGGGCACAGGCCGCGCGCGGCCCATTGGGTCGCGGTCGGGACGGGGCTCGCGGGGATCGTTCTGATTCAGAGGCCGGAGGCCGTGGGCGACCGCCTGGCGGCGGCGCTGGCGCTCGCCAACGCCTTCTCGACCTCGGTCTCGATGATCGGGCTCAACCGCCTGAGCGGCGTGGACGCGCGGGCGGTCGTGACGCACTTCTCGGGCGTGGCGACAATCTTCACGGTGGCCTTCCTGTACGCGTCGGGCGGCCGGGTTGACTATTCGGTGTTGGGGGACGCGACGACGCTCGGGCTGCTCTTCGGCGTCGGGCTCTCCGCGACCGTCGGGCAGTTGGCGATGACGAAGGCGTTCGCGCTGGGGAGCCCGTCGCGCGTTGCGGTCGTCGGGCTGATGCAGATCGTCTTCGCGCTCGTCTTCGACCTGCTCCTCTGGAAGAGGCAGTTCGGCCCTACGGTCGTCCTCGGCATCGCCCTCGTCGTCGGCCCTTCGGCCTGGCTCATGCTGCGCAGTCCGTTGAGAAGGCAGTCGGCGGCGGTTCATACTACGGGCTAAAACAGTACCGCGAGCGGTAGCGAGCGGGTGCGTGATACTTCAGAGGGTCTCTGCATGTATCACGCACCCGCTCGCTACCGCTCGCGGTACTGTTAACGCACGACGACGTTGACGAGGCGGCCTGGGACGACGACCGTCTTGACGACCTGCTTGCCCTCCGTCCAGGGGCGCACGCGCTCGTCGGAGAGGGCGGCGGCGCGGGTCTCCTCTTCGGTGGCGCTGGCGGGGACGTTGACGCGGCCGCGCAGCTTGCCGTTGACCTGGACGGCGATCTCGACCTCGTCCTTGCGCGCCAGCGCCGGATCGTACTCGGGCCAGCGCGCGCCGCTGCGCAGGATGCCGCCCTCGTGCCCCAGGGCCTCCCACAGCTCCTCCGCGACGTGCGGGCAGAAGGGGGCCAGCATCAGCACCAGCGCCTCGACCGACTCGCGCACCGCGAAGAGGTCTGAGGGCGAGGCCGACGCGGGCTGAGCCTTCAGTTCGTACAGCTCGTTCAGCAGCTCCATCAGGGCCGCGACCGCAGTGTTGTAGCGCAGCCCCTCGAAGTCGTTCGTGACGCGCTCGACCGTCCGGTGCGTCTCGTGGCGCAGCCGCTTAGCCTCCGACGAGAACTCGCCGGCCGCCTCCTCCGGCGCGCCGTCCAGAGCCCCGCGCCAGCGGTAGACGAACGAGTAGACGCGGCGCAGGAAGCGCAACGCCCCGTCGATGCCCGCCTCCTGCCAGCGCAGGTCGTTCTCGACCGGCGCGGCGAAGAGGGCGAACAGGCGCGTGGCGTCCGCGCCGTAGACCTTGATCATCTCGTTCGGGTCTACGCCGTTGTTCGAGGACTTCGACATCTTCTCGAACGGGCCGACGGTCACGGGCTGCCCGTCCGAGAGCAACGTCGCCTGACGGATGCGCCCCTTCTCGTCGCGCACCACGTCCACCTCGGCCGGGTTGATGTAGACCTTCGAGCCCGCGTCCTCGCCCCCGCGGAAGAAGGTCTCGGCGACGACCATGCCCTGCGTCATCAGACGCTTGACCGGCTCGCCGAAGTTGACCAGCCCGACGTCGCGCATGAACTTCGTCCAGAAGCGCGTGTAGAGCAGGTGCAGGACGGCGTGCTCGACGCCGCCGATGTACTGATCGACGGGCGTCCAGTACGCGACGGCCTCTCTGTCGAAGGGCGCGTCCGCGTTCCGCGGGTCGCAGTAGCGGAAGAAGTACCAGGACGAGTCGATGAACGTGTCCATGGTGTCCGTCTCGCGCCGCGCGGGCTCCTCGCACTTCGGGCAGGTCGTGTTGACGAACTCCGGGACGCCCGCCAGCGGCGACTCGCCCGAGCCGGTGAACTCGGCGCGCTCGGGCAGCACGACCGGCAGTTCATCTTCCGGCACGGGCACGACCCCGCACCTGTCGCAGTAGACGACGGGGATCGGCGCGCCCCAGAAGCGCTGGCGCGAGATGCCCCAGTCGCGCAGGCGGTAGGTGACGGCGCGCTCGCCGAAGCCCCGCGCTTCGGCGAACTCGGCCATCTCGCGCATCGCGTCCTCCGAGAGCCTGCCGCTCCAATCGCCCGAGGCGACCAGGATGCCGTAGTCGGTGAACGCCTCACGCATCGCCACCGACTGGTCTTCGACCGTCGGGTCGCGCTCCGCGGGCGGCTGCTCGTGCGAGATGCGCTCGATGACGCGGCGGATGGGCAGGGAATACTTCTGCGCGAACTCGAAGTCGCGCTCGTCGTGCGCGGGCACGCTCATCACCGCGCCCGTGCCGTACTCGGTCAGGACGTAGTTGCCGGCCCAGACGGGAATCGACTCGCCGCTGAACGGGTTGACGGCCAGCAGCCCCGTGTTGACGCCCTCCTTCTCGACCTCCGCCCCGGGCTCGCGCGCGACCGACGCGGCGGCGCGCACGCGCTCGGCGAAGCGGCGCACGTCCGCCTTGACCGGCGAGTGCTCGATCAGAGGGTGGTCGGGCGCGACGACGACGGCGTTCGCGCCGTAGATGGTGTCGATGCGCGTGGTGAAGACGCGGACGCGCTCGTCCGTCTCCTTAATCTGGAAGTCGATGTAGGCGCCCTCGCTCCTGCCGATCCAGTTGCGCTGCATCGTCAGGACGCGCTCGGGCCAGCCCCCCTCGATCTCGCGCATGTCTTCGAGCAGTTGCTCGGCGTAGTCGGTGATGCGCAGGAACCACTGCTCGATGTCGCGCTTCTCGACCGCGTGGCCGCAGCGCCAGCAGACGCCGCCCGAAGACTGCTCGTTCGACAGCACCGTGGACTCGTTCGGACACCAGTTGACGGGCGAGACCTTCTTGTAGGCCAGGCCGCGCTCCAGCATCTTCAGGAAGAACCACTGATCCCACTTGTAGTACTCGGGCGTGTGCGCGGCGATCTCGCGCCGCCAGTCGAAGCTGAAGCCCATGCGCTTGAACTGCGCGCGCATGTGGTCGATGTTCTGCTCCGTCCAGTCGCGGGGCATGACGCCGCGCTTGATGGCGGCCTGCTCGGCGGGCTGGCCGAAGCTGTCCCAGCCCATCGGGTGCAGGACGTTGTAGCCCTGCATCCGCCTGTACCAGGCGAGCGCGTCGCCGATGGAGTAGTTGCGCACGTGCCCCATGTGCAGGGAGCCCGAGGGGTAGGGGAGCATCTCCAGGCAGTAAAAACGCTTCTCGCGCCCGGGGTCGCGCTCGGCCTCGAACGCGCCCGACTCCTCCCAGAACTTCTGCCACCTCTCCTCGATCTGCTCGGGGAAATACTTTTCGTTCATGATAGCCCTGTAGCCTTTCCTTCACCCTTACGGTAAACGACCGCCCCCGGCTTTCTCAAGCACGCGCGGGGCCCGACTCAATTTTAAGTTTGATTGTCGCTGGGAGGGTCGCCGCACCGCCCGCCGCGCGCACCCCGCGCGCGACGCCGGCCGTGCGGCTACGTAAGGAGGAGCTTAACTGGATGGCCGAAACGCTTCATCTTCAACCCATTCCCACCCCGAAAGGTGCAGCCATGTTAGCGCAATATTCTGAAGATTGTCGAATAGATTTTGCAATTCAAAAAGTTCTTGACGGGTAAGGCTTCTTTACTTATAGTCGCGTGCGATGCGCGGATGCGCATACACCAACAACTGACCGACTCCGCTGGATGGCGGAAGTCGAAAGGAGAAAAAAATGTTCACGACCTTGCAGTTTACTCCTGCCTACGCACGTCGCTTCCCGGACCCGTTAAATTCTCAAGAGAACGGTCAGCATCGCATCGAACATCATCTGTTTGTCTGCGATGTTAAGAGCTTACCTTTCGACCCTCCCATACCGACAGATCCTAATCCTCGGGAGCAGAACACGAACAAGCAGGTATACAAAGATGTTCGTAAGAGTCTGTTAGAGGGCGGGCCTACCTTCCACCTTAAGAATAAGGGGATCACGGCCATTGCGCATTCTGTCAACGTTGACGAAGAAAAAAGGGTCTATACCGTAAATTTCACCAAAGGGAGGGACGGTATAGTTGACGGAGGACATACCTACAGGATAATTCGGGAGAATTATGCGGAGTGCCCTGACGGGCAGTTCGTGAAAATAGAAATACTCACCGGCGTGCCAGACGACCTCATCGTTGACATCGCTCAGGGGCTAAACACATCTGTGCAAGTTCCACAAATGGCGCTTGCGAACTTGGACAAGAGATTTGAGTGGATTAAGGATGCGCTAAAGAACAAGCCTTACTCCGATCAAATCGCTTACAAACAAAATGAAGAGGGTGAGTTCACAGTACGCGACATTATAAGTTTTCTCACCCTGTTCAATCTTGAGTTATTTCCTGATGATAGTTCGCATCCCAAAATTGCCTACACGAGCAAAGAGGAGTGCTTGAAGCGCTATTTGAAGGAACAGCCAAGCTACGAAAAGCTTCGGCCCATTCTTAGTAACATTCTTGAGCTGTACGACTACGTTCACTCGAAGGGGCGTGAGTTGTACAACAGAAAGTATGCGGGGAAGGGTGGGAGCTTGAAATTTTACCAGGATAAGAAGAAGAAACCGTACCCGCTAATCTTCACCGGGGGAAGCACGCCGCAGAAGCTTTATGACGGCGCGCTATATCCGATTCTAGGTGCATTTCGGTTTTTAGTAGAGAGGAATCTGGTTGACGGAACCGTTCGCTGGAAGACAAGCTCGTTCGCTGAGGTGAAAAAGCTGTTCGATGAGGTGGGGGGGGATTTAATTAACCTCACGCAGAACACAAGCATCAGCAAAGGTCGGAATCCCAACGCGATCGGTAAAGACGACTCGCACTGGGATAACCTTTACAAGACGGTCGCGTTGGCCTACGTGCAAAAGCAATTGGCTGCGCGGTAGCGGTAAAGGACTCGTAAATCAGGCCACGCTACTTGTTTAAGTAGCGTGGCCTGTTAAATTCTACACTCTACTTGACCGTGTACGTGGTCTTCTCTTTGCCGAGGAAGTCTTTGGCGGTCTTCTTGGTGACGAGGCCGGCGTGTTCGAGCTCGAAGTAGGCGCGTTGGACTTCGCCCTTGTCGATGGAGAGTTTGCCCGCGAGCGAGGCGGGGGAGGGGAGCGTGTCGCCGGCGGCGAGTTGGCGGTCGCGGATGAGCGCCTCGAGCTGCTCGCGGATCTGGAGGTAGTGGGGGCCGCCCTCGGCGCGGTCTTTGAGTCGGATGTCCATCTCAGGCGGTCTCCTGCGTGTCGGGTGCGGTGACGAAAGAGCGGAGGACTTCGAGGTTGCGGGCGTCGTCGCAGGTCTCGTCCACGGGCGTCTCCAAGAGGAAGGCGGCGTGGGCGAGGCGCGGGTGCGCGGCGATGCGGCGCAGGGCCTCGGCCCCGATGTGGCCCAGCCCCAGGTGCCAGTGGCGGTCTACGCGCGAGTTGTAGGCCGCCTTCGAGTCGTTGAAGTGGACGGCGAGGACGTTCTCGAGGTTGACGTTCGCGTCGAGCGAGTCGAGCGCGGCCGCGAGGCCCTCCTCTTCACGGATGTCGTAGCCGGCGGTGAAGGCGTGCGCCGTGTCGAGGCAGACGCCGAGGTCGAGGTCTGGGCACTGTTCGGCAATCTCGCGCAGGTGCTCGAAGCGGTGGCCGATGCACTCGCCCTGCCCGGCCGTGTTCTCAAGGAGGATTCGGAAAGAGTTCAGCTCGAGCCCGTCACACGCCCTCTTCAGGCTCTCGGCGCAGGTGCGGATGGCGTCGGCCTCGCAGGCCCCGCGGGCGCTGCCGGGGTGCAGGACGAGGTAGTCCGCGCCGAGCGTGAGCCCGCGCTCGACCTCTTCGCGGAAGGAGGCGACGGACTTCTCGCGGACGGTCTCGTCGGCCGCAGCGAGGTTGATGAGGTAGTTGGCGTGGATGACGACCGGCGTGACGCCCGTCTCTTCGCGCACGCGCTTGAACTGCTCGACCTCCTCGTCTTCCAAAGGCCGCGCCTTCCACCCGCGCGGGTTGCGCGAGAAGATCTGCACCGTGTCGGCCCCCAAAGACTGAGCCTTCAGCAGCGCGTTGTGCAGCCCGCCCGCTATCCCCGTGTGCAGGCCGATGCGAGGACGCGCGGCGTCTGTGCTCACGAGGATGCTCAACGCGCGGCCCTCCTCTCGGTCTCCTCCATCACGCGCAGGACGTTGCCGCCGAGAATCCTGGTCACGTCTTCTTCGGAGTAGCCGCGCCTCAACAGCTCGGCAGTCAGGTTCGGAAGCTCCGCGACCGAGGAGAGGCCGGCGGGCGTGGCCGTGATGCCGTCGAAGTCGGAGCCGCAGCCGACGTGCTCGACGCTTGTTAACTTAACGATGTGGTCGATGTGGTCGGCGACGCGCGTGTAGGGGACGGGCGCGAGCCGCGCGGCGAACTCGCGCTCGCGCACGCGGTCGCCGGCGATGCGTCTGAGCGAGCCGCCGTTATCTGAAGCCGCGCGCTCGGCCTCTTCGATTAAGGGTTGAATCTCGGCCTCGACCGCGTCCTTGCGGGCCTTCCAGCCGGGTTCGAGGAAGCCGGGGTAGTAGACGACGCAGACACAGCCTCCCGTCTCGGCGATGGCGCGGATCATGTCGTCGGTCAGGTTACGCGGCACGTCTGCGATGCGGCGGCAGTTGGAGTGCGTGGCGACGACGGGAGACGTTGACGTCTCGACCATGTCCCAGAAGGTCTTGTCCGAGACGTGCGACACGTCCACCAGCATCCCGAGGCGGTTCATCTCGCGGACGACCCCGCGGCCGAAGTCGTTCAGGCCCCGCGTCGCGCCCGCCGCGTCGCCGGAGGAGCCGGCCCAAGGGAGGCTGTGCGTCCACGCGGGCGTCATGTAGCGGACGCCGCGGCGGAAGTAGTGCTCCACCCTTTCGAGCTTCTCGTCAATCGCGTAGCCGCCTTCGAGGCCGAGGAGCGCGGCGAGCTTGCCCCCTTCGTGCGCGCGGCGGATGTCGGCGGCCGTGGTGGCGAAAGCCCAGACGTCGGGGCGTCGTTCGGCGAGCGCGCGGACGGCATCGACCTGCGCGTCGGCGCGCGCGACGGCGGCACGGCCGCCCGCGCCGTAGAACTCGGGCTCGACCCAGACCGAGAAGAACTGCGCGTCGAGCCCGCCCTCGCGCATGCGCACCGCGTCGAGGTGCGTCGTCCGGACGCGCGCGCTGATGTCGGCGCCCTCGTCGATGACGAACTGCACCGTGTCGGCGTGCATGTCCACGGCGACGGCGCGGCGGTGAACCCGGAGCGCTTCGTCGTTCGGAGTCGTGTGCGCGGTCATTTAACCCCTTGATGAAAGAAGCTCGGAACGAATCACGGCTGAGTATAGCCCTCACTTCGTGTAGGGCGCGAGCAGCGCGTCCCAGGCTTTGTCGACGCGCGCGAACTCGTCGCTGCACCCCTGGGCGCGCGACTCGGGCAGCGTCCCGTCTTTGACGAGCGAGGCGAACTTCTCCTCGTTCTGGCCGTAGAGCAGGCAGATGATGTTGTAGTAACGCTGCCGGTCGAGCGAGTGCTCGTCGGCGAAGGCCAGCTCGTCCAGCTCGTCGTTCGCCTGCTTGGAGAAGGAGACGGCGGCGTCCAGAACCATCTGCTCGCCCTCCTTCGAGCCGTCGGCCAGGAGGAGCACGGAGAGCTGGTCTACGGCGTCCTCCTCGCGGCCCGTGATGGGCAGGTCGTAGGCGTCCACGAGCGCGTGCCCCAGCTCGTGGTAGAAGACGAAGGTGGTGGCGTTGGTGACGGCCTCCTCGACCTGCTCGTCGGACTTGTAGTCCCACTTGAAAGTCTCGTAGAGGTCGGCGGCCAGCTCGTAGCAGACGGTGACCGTCTTCTTCTCCGGGTCGTAGAAGGCGTTCGCCTCCTCGCAGTTGTCGAAGCCGATGTAGATGTCGTGGGGCAGCGAGAAGGCTTTGTTGAGCGCGTCGGCCGTCTCCCGGAGCGACTTCAACTCCCCCTCGTAATCCTCCCGCTCCTCCGCGGTCATGCCGGCGTCCGGCTCCCGCGCGGCGACTTTGAAGTCGCCGTTGTCGGGGGTCTTGGCGACGGCGTTCGGCGTGGGCGTCGAGACGTTCGCGTCCGTCTCGACGTAGACCCTGTCGGAGAGCGAGCAGGCGAGCAGCGGGAGCGCCAGGAGCGCAGGCAGGAGTGCGCGGGCCGCGGGGCTGTTCGGCCGCGCGCGCGTGTCGCGCGGGGGCTCGTGGGCGGTCTGCAAAGGCGTCTCTCCTGTGCCGAAAGGGTCTTTTGAAGGCGCGCGGCGCGGCCGTATTCTGCACGACTTTCGCGGCCGTGCCAAGCGCCTCGGGTTTCTTGCCAAGCGCCTCGGGTTTAAGGTATCGTGCCGCCTTGAATACACGCGAAACACAGCACCGACTCGGCCCGATATTTTACGCGCACCGTCGTAATCTCAGCCCTCGCCGACGCCCGCACCGAGTAATCACGTCACATGAAGCCCCGCAAGGTGTGCGGCCGGGGCAGCTTAAGGAGCCACAAAGCTTATGTCGAAAGACGACCTTGGCAAGAAGGAATTTAAGAAGCCGGAGATCGCGCCCGAGGTCTGGCACGACGGCGAGTTCATCAAATGGGACGACGCGCGCGTCCACGTCATGTCGCACGTCCTGCACTACGGGTCGAGCGTCTTCGAGGGCATCCGCACCTACAAGACGCGGCGCGGGCCCGCGGTCTTCCGCCTGCGCGAGCACATGCAGCGGCTGCTCAACTCGGCGAAGATTTACCGCATGGACCACCAGTGGAAGCTCGACGAGTTGTGCGACGCGGCGGTCGGGCTGGTCAGGCGCAGCGGGCTCCAGCAGTGCTACCTGCGCCCCATCATGTTCCGCGCGCTCGATGAGGAGCGGCCCGCCTTCGGCGTCAACCCCTTCCCGAACCCGATGACCTGCTACATCGGCGCGTGGGACTGGGGCAAGTACCTCGGCGAGGAGGCCATCGAGCAGGGCGTGGACGTGTGCGTGTCGAGCTGGAACCGCCTGACGCCGAACTCGATGCCGGCGATGGCGAAGTCGGGCGCGAACTACATGAACTCGCAGCTCATCAAGATGGAGGCGCTGCTGAATGGCTTCGCCGAAGGCATCGCGCTCGACGACCGCGGGTACGTCTCCGAAGGGAGCGGCGAGAACATCTTCCTCGTCCACGCCGGCAAGGTGATTACGCCGCCGCTCTCCTCCGCCATCCTGCCGGGCATCACGCGCGACAGCGTGATAGAGATTTGCCGCGCGCTGGAGATTCCGATTGTCGAGTCGGGCTTGCAGCGCGCCGCGCTCTACGTCGCCGACGAGCTGTTCTTCACGGGCACGGCGGCCGAGATCACGCCCATCAAGAGCGTTGACCGCATCACCGTCGGCGAGGGGCGCCGCGGCCCCGTCACCGAGCGCATCCAGAAACTCTTCTTCGAGGTCACCTCGGGCGAGCGCGAAGCGCCCGGCGACTGGCTCACCTTCGTCAACGAGCAGAAGGCCGCCCAGAACGATGCCAACGGCCACCGCGCCGCGCAGACCGAAGAGGTGCGCAAGGCCGCCACGCAGTCCACCGCGGGCGAGCCCCGCCCCGGCATCCACGTCACGCTGACAGAGTAAACGTTAACCACAGAGACGCGGAGGCACGGCCCTTAGGAGTTTCAAAGTTGAAACTCCTAAGGGCCGTGCCTCCGCGTCTCTGTACCTCCCGTTTAGAGGCGGGCTGTGCCCGCCGGCGCTGGCTGCGATGTATCACGCCTCGGCGGGCCGCAGCCGCCTCTAAACGGTCGTCGGTAATCTCATGCGATAAACGCTCTAGTCTGCGCCCTCGACCTGCGCGTCCTTCGAGTCTTTGACCAGCTCGATGGCGTGGAGGCAGTCCTTCCTGTCGCGGTAGCCCTCGCCCGAGGCGATGATCTCGTTGTTGCCCGCGACCAGCCGCCAGCGCCATTCGCCCGCGTCGTCTTCGTAGACGCGGAAGACCCTGCGCGCGGCCGGGTGGTCGCCCAGCGCGTCGGCGCATTCGCCCGCTTGACACTCGTAGAACTCAAGGTCTGCCCGCGCCTTCGCCATGTCCTCCTCGATGTGCGCCTCGTCCGTGCCGTGTCTGGCGGCCATCTCCGTCAGCTCCGTGATGTAGGACTTGAGGCCGCGCGCCCTCTCCTCGTAACTCGTCCGCCGGGCCTTGATGAATTCGCGTTGGTCGGTCATTGGGGGTTCTCCTTTCGGTCGTAGACGCGCTCGTATATCACGCGGCGCGGGAGTTGGCAACGATTTCCTCGGGAAAAAGGCTGTTGACGCCCCTTCGGGCGGCCGTTAGAATGTTTGTATGCGCCGGCCGCACTCGCAGCCGCCCGGGCGCAGGCCCCCGCCGCAATCCACCCGGCGAAACAACCCGAGACAGTTCCCAGACCGTGCGAAGCGCGCCGCAAGTGTGTGTGCCGTCGCCGCGGTTCTCCATCTGCCCCCGAAGCCTTTCGGAAGAGAACGTATGCCAGTCAAAATCGACGAACTCCTGCGCGTGGCCGCCGCCTTCGGCGCGTCCGACCTGCATTGCAAGGCCGGCTCGCAGCCCTTCATGCGCATCGGCGGCGAGCTGCGCCCCATCTCGACCGCGCCGCGCCTGACGCAGGAGGACACGCTCGACATGGCCTTCTCCATGATGAGCAACAGGCAGAAGCAGAGGTTCAAAGAGGTCTCCGAGGCGGACATCGCCTACGGCGTCTCGGGCCTGGGCCGCTTCCGCGCCAACGTCTTCCAGCAGCGCGGCTCGGTCGGCATGGTCTTGCGCGTCATCCCCGACAAGGTTCGTTCGATAACTGAGCTGGGGCTGCCGCCCGTCATCGAGCGCATCGCCGACGAGCAGCGCGGCCTCATCCTCGTCACCGGCACGACCGGCTCGGGCAAGTCCACGACCCTCGCCGCGATGCTCGACCACATCAACAACACGCGCGGCGGCCACATCATCACCATCGAAGACCCCATCGAGTTCCTCCACCGCGACAAGAAGTGCTTCGTCACGCAGCGCGAGGTGGACGTGGACACGCGCTCGTTCGCCGAGGCCCTGCGCGGCGCGCTCCGCCAGGACCCGGACGTGATCCTCGTCGGCGAGATGCGCGACCACGAGACCATCGAGACCGCCCTGACCGCCGCCGAGACCGGCCACCTCGTCCTCTCCACCCTCCACACGCTCGACGCGACCGAGACCATCCGCCGCATCGTCTCGTCCTTCGAGCCGCACTTGCAGAAGTCGGTGCGCCTGCAACTCGCGGGCATCCTGCGCGCCGTCATCTCGATGCGGCTCGTGCGCGCGGCCGAGGGCGCGGGGCGCGTCCCCGCGGCCGAGATCATGGTCACGACCGGCCTCATCCGCGACTACGTCATCAACGAGGAGAAGACCTCGCTCATCCGCGACGCCATCGCCGCCGGGACGAGTCAGTACGGGATGCAGACCTTCGACCAGTCGCTCTTCTCGCTCCACCAGTCGGGGCTCATCTCGATGGAGGAGGCGCTGCGCGGGGCCTCCAACCCGGACGAGTTCCGCCTCCGCGTCGCCGGCATCCGCTCCGCCTCCGACCAGGCGAAGGAGGACATGGAGCGCGTGACCACCTCCGTCACCAACGGCGCGCAGACGCGCACGCTCAACTCGTAAGCCCCGCGCCGCACCCCTCGCCGCCATGAAGAACCGTAAGTGCGCCGGCTGCGGGCTGGTCAACTTCCCCTCCGCCTCCGACTGTAAGCGCTGCGGAGCGCCGCTCGAACCCTACTTCGCGTTCGAGGGCGCGGACGCGCCTGAGGGAGTGGAGGGGCGGGGCATCTTGCGGCGCGCGCTGGCGGTGCCGGCCGTGCTCCTCTTTCTGCTGGTCGGTTGCCACGCCTCCCTGCTCTTCACCTCGGAGGGCGTCACCTACGACGAGCGCCGGCAGGTCTCGCGCGCCGTCGAACTCATCGAGCGGGCGGGCTTCGAGCGCGAGACGTTTCTGCTCAAGCGCCTGACCAACTTCCGCACGACGGACAACTGGCTGAACGCCTACGCCGGCCACGCCAACGCCTACGCCTCGACCAACTTCCCCTTCGAGATCGTGACCCTCTACCCGGACTTCTTCCGCTACCCCGCGGACGACGTGGAGCGCGCCGTCATCCTCCTGCACGAGGCGCGCCACCTCGCGGGCGCCGACGAGGAGGAGGCGTGCGCCTCCGTCTGGCGCGACAAGGAGCGGCTCGGCTGGACGCGCGAGAAGTACGGCAAGACGCGCGTCTGGCAGAACGTCGCCGAACTCTCGCGCCGCTTCGCCCCGCAGCTCTTCGACTGCGGCGAGGACGGGCAGCAGGACTGTTACGAGTAGAGGTCAGAGGTCGGAGGTCGGAGGTCAGTAGAAAGCAGTTGTCTTTCACTGACCACTGACCTCCGACCTCTGACCTCTACCTTTGCCTTACTTCAACTGAGTTGTTAGAATTTTTCGCGCACTGCCCCGAAGACGGAACCGCCTCCAGGCCGTTTACGTCTCCCGTGAAGAGTCCGTGTCCCGTGAGTCGGTAAGGGGTGACGAGCGAGCCGCCTGAATGAAAGAGTGTCCGGCCTGCCATCGCTGCTTCGCAGACCAAGTCAATCACTGTCCGAGCGACGGTGACCGCCTGAAGTTTCTCATCAACCTCGACACCACGCTCGACGAGCGCTACCTGCTCGAAAGAAAACTCGGGCAGGGCGGCATGGGGCTCGTCTTCAAGGCGCACCACAAGTTCATCAAGACGCAGCACGCCATCAAGGTCATCCTCCCCGACCTGGTGGGGAACGACCCCTCGCTCGCCGCGCGCTTCCGCCAGGAGGCGATGGCCGCGGCCGCCATCCGCCACCCCAACACCGTCAGCGTCACCGACTACGGCATCCTGCAAGGCACGACGCCCTACCTCGTCATGGAGTTCGTCGAGGGGCGCTCGCTCCACGACATCCTCTCCGAGCAGCGCAGGCTCTCGCCCGTCGCGGCCGTCGAGATCATGCTGGCCGTCTGCGCGGGCGTGGCCGCCGCGCACCGGCAAGGCATCGTCCACCGCGACCTCAAGCCCCTGAACATCATGTTCCGCCCGGGCGAGCCGCCGGGCGAGAGCCTGAAGGTCTTGGACTTCGGGCTGGCGAAAATCAAGTCGGGCGAGCTGCTCGGCTCGTTCGTCGCGGCGCAGACCCAGGGGATGATGGGCTCGCCCTTCTACATGGCCCCCGAGCAGTGGAGCGACGAGGACATAGACGTCCGCGCGGACATCTACAGCCTGGGCGTCATCCTCTACCAGATGATCGCGGGCGACGTGCCGTTCAAGGGCAAGAGCGTCCCCTCGATCATGAGTATGCACCTCAACGCCGCGCCCGTCCCCCTGGCCGAGCGCGGCATCGACGTGCCGCCCGCGCTTGAGCGCGCCATCCAGCACGCTCTGGAGAAAGACCCGAACAAGCGCCCGCAGTCGGTCGATGAGTTCGTCGCGGAGCTGCGCGAGGCGATGCCGCAGCTTGGCGGCGGCGGCGACCTGCGCGAGCCCGGCGCGACGACCGTGCAGATCGGCCCGTCCGACACGATGGGCCTCAAGAACCAGCAGGCCATGCGGACGGGCTTGCAGGCCGAGGGCATCGACAGCCTGAAGACCGTCGCGAGCATGCCCGACGCGCTCTCGACGGGCGCGCTCGAAGCGGGCCCCGAAGCCCCCGTGACCGCGGCCGAGCCTCCGGCCGACGGCGAAGCGCGCGCCGCGGACGGCCCCGACACGGGGCGACAGACGCCCGCGGAGACCGGCGGCCCCTTCGGCGTGGCCCGGCCCACCTCCGCGCAACTCTTCCCGCAAGACGCGATGACCGAGCCCCTCTCTTCCGACACCTTCGCGGAGGCCGAGGAGGAGCGCCGCCGCGCGGAGTCTCTGCGCCGCCGGCAGGAGGAGGAAGAGCAGAGGCGTCAGGCCGAAGAGCGCGAGCGGCGCGAGGCCGAGGAGCGCCAGAGGCTTGAGGCGGAGGCGCGCGCGCGGCGCGAGCAGGAGGAGCGGCAGCGGCGCGAGTTTGAAGAGAGTCAGCGCAGGGAGTTTGAGGAGCGTCAGAGACGTGAGGCGGAGGAGCGGCAGCGGCGCGAGGCCGAAGGGCGCGCGGCGGCGGCCGGTGCAGCCGCGCCCACGCCCGACATAGCCCCGCCGGGGGTGCGGCCTCCGGGTGGCGGCCCGACGACGACGGGTTCAAACAAGACGCTCATCGTCGTCAGCGTGGTCATCCTGCTCGGGCTGCTCGCGGGAGTCGTCGGCCTCGGCTACTTCGCCTATCAAAAGTTCCGCGCGCAGAACTCGGGCGGCGTCGCCAACGCGAACGGCGCGTCGAACGTCAACACGGAAGCGACTCCGACCCCCGCCCCCTCGAACCAGAACGCGGAGGAGCCGGGCGGGACTGGGACGCGCGCCGACCTCCTCTGGATTCCCGGCGGCACCTTCCAGATGGGGCGCGCCGACGTGCCGCCCGTCACGGACGAGCTGAAGGCGACGCGCGGGGCCTACCTGCTCTGGGTCTACAGCCAGTGGCCCGCGCACGAGGCGACCGTCGGCCCCTTCGCCATCGACCGCACCGAAGTGACCAACGCCGAGTACGCCGAGTTCGTCAAAGAGACGGGGCACAAGCCCCCGCCCGGCATCTGGGACGGCGCACGCCCGAACGTCGGCGAGGAGCGCCTGCCGGTCTCGAACGTCTCCTACGACGACGCGAACGCCTTCGCCGCGTGGCGCTCGAAGCGCGACGGCGTGACCTACCGCCTGCCGACCGAGGAGGAGTGGGAGTTCGCCGCGCGCGGCGGCGACAACGTGCGCATGTACCCGTGGGGGGGCGAGTGGTTGCAGGGCTACGCGAACCTCGAAGGCGCGGGGCCCGCGCCCGTCGGCTCGTTCCCCCTGGGGCGCACCCCGCAGGGGGTCGAGGACATGATCGGCAACGTCTGGGAGTGGACGGCGTCCGAGGCTTCGATGTACAAAGGTAACGACCGGACCTCGCTCGCGTCGGGAGACCGCGGCAAGCTGGTCGCGCGCGGCGGCTCGTTCAAGAGCCGCCCCGACGGCGACGAGCCGATCACCGTCACCGCGCGCCGCTGGATACCGCGCAACTTCCGCGACCCCGTTCTCGGCTTCCGCCTCGTGCGCGCCGAGCGGTAGGCGGGGCGACAGAACTCAGACAGTTTTCAAGGCACTTATCGACATGAAGAAACAGGGCGGTGAAGAGAGACGTTTCTGGACGGGCGCGCGGGTCGCGCTCGCGTGCGCGGCGTTCGGCGGCTTGGCGCTCGTCGCCTCCAACTGCAAGTCGAACGACACGGCGAACCTGGCGGCGAACACGGGCGCGCAGCAGAAGCAGTCGCCGGGCGCGCCCAAGGTCACCATCACCTCGAAGCAGGGCGCGCAGCCGCAGGCGCCGCCGCAGCTCGAAACCGTCCCGGCGACCGCCTGGAACACGGAGATACAGGGGGTGGACGGCGCGAAGTTCCGCCTGTCGGACTACAAGGACAAGGTGGTCGTGCTCGACCTCTGGGCCACCTGGTGCGGCCCGTGCCGCCTGGAGGTGCCGCACCTCGTCGAGTTGCAGACTGAGTACGGCGGCAAGGGCGTCGAGGTCATCGGCCTGACGACCGAAGACCCCGAAGACGCCGAGGAGTTGGTGCGCGACTTCGCCAAAGAGTTTAAGATCAACTACAAGCTTGGCTGGTCGCCGCGCGAGGTCTCGCTGGCGCTGATGAACGGCAACACCAGCATCCCGCAGACCTTCGTCATCGCCCCGGGCGGCCGCATCGTCACCAAGTTCCGCGGCTTCAGCAACCAAATCCCCTCCATGATCCGCGCCGCCATCGACAAGGCGCAGGCGAGCGAGAAGGCGGGGGACTGAGGGAAAAGACGTAAACCGTAAACCGTGAACCGTGACAAGAAGACGATCTCTTGTCACGGTTCACGGTTTACGGTTTACGTTTTTACTGCCTACTTCTGTTCCTCCAACTCTCTCTCTCCCTCTTCCCGCAGCTCGCGCCCCTCGCGCTCGCGCTCGGGGTTCTGGGTGCCCTGCGCGACCGCCTCGCGCGCCGAGCCCTCGATGCGCTTCATCTCGGCCTCGACGCGCCCCTCGACCTCGTCGATGGGCGCCGGCTCGCCCGTCTCTTCCTGCGTCACCAATTTGCCCTTCGAGTCTTCCATAAAGGTTCTTACCTCACAAAGTCATCATTGCGTCCAGGGGGTTTCGGGAGGCTGCATCCTCTCATCAACCGCGCCCGCCGGTCAAATCTGTTGCCCGCCGAGCGCCGCTTGACTTATACTCGCGCGCGCGCACCGCGCCGCCGACAGACCCATCTCCCGAACCGGCTGCGGTGCGCGCCAGTCCCGACATGACCCGGAGGGTTTCCCCCGAGATGACAGATGAGATTCGCCGCCTGCTCAAGAACGGGCAGGAGACCATCGTCCGCACCTGGACGGAGAAGGTGACGTCCGACCGCCGCATCAACTCCGACGAACGCCTCTCCTACCTGCAACTCGTGGATCACATCCCGCAGATCGTCGAGGAGCTGCACGAGGCGCTCGGCGAAGTGCGCGAAAGCGCGCCGATGCTCACGGAGGGGCGCGAGCACGGCCGCCAGCGCTGGCGGCAGGGCTACGAGCTGAAGGAGGTCGTGCGCGAGCTGACGCTGCTGCGCGTCACGCTCGTCGAGTTCATCGAGCTCTACCGCGGGGCGCTCCCCCCGCGCCCGCCCGAGGAACTGGCCCGCTCCTTCCACCGCATCAACGTCTTCATGGACGACGAAATCTACCGCACCGTCGAAGCCTACCTCGACGCCTCAAAGAACCCGGAGTCCAACTGACGTTTTCCCAGACCTCGTATACACTCTCCCCGAGCATCGAACGGACAATGAACGTGCCGAGGAGGGAAGTGTGTATGAGAGTTTCGTGGAGAGTAACGGCGCTCGCGCTCGCCGCGGCCGCCGCCCTGTGCCTGACGCAGGCCCCGGCGTCTGCGCAGAGGCGCGGCGCTCCCGCCCCGAAGCGCGCGGCCGACGCCGCGCGCCACTCGAAGGAGGCGGCCGAAGTCCTGCGCAAGATCATGTCGGTGCCCGAGAAGGAGATTCCGCGCGACCTGCTTGAGAGCGCGGAGGCGGTCGCCGTCTGCCCCGGCGTGCTCAAGGCGGCCTTCATCGTCGGCGGCCGCAAGGGCGACTGCGTCATCAGCCGCCGCACGCTGAAGCGGCAGTGGAGCACGCCCGTCTTCTACAACCTGACCGGCGGGAGCGTCGGCGCGCAGATCGGCGGCTCGAAGACCGACTACGTTTTGCTGTTCATGAACGAGGAGGCGCTGAAGGGCCTGATGGGGGACAAGTTCGAGATCGGCGGCGAGGCCGAGGCGACCGCTGGCCCCGTGGGGCGCGCGGCCAGCGCCTCCACCAACGCGCGGCTGAGCGCGGGCATTCTGACCTACGCGCGGAGCAAGGGTGCCTTCCTCGGCGTCGCGCTCAAGGGCGTTGCCATCACGCCCGACAACGACCTCAACGAAGCCTTCTACGGCAGCAAGGCTTCGGAGCTGGTCAAGGGGCGGGAGGACAGACCCGTCCCCACGCAGGTGCGCGCGCTCCCCCTCGCGCTCGCACGCTACTCCGTCCGGCTCCCCAACTAGGAAGGAAAGGATGAAGGCGGAAGGATCAAGGATGAAGGGACGGCCGCACAGCATTCCTTTCAGCCTTCATCCTTCCGCCTTCATCCTTCATCTACAAAGGAGACTTTGAATGAAGCTTTCGACCCGTTTGACCCTCGCGGCGGTCTTGGGCGCGTTGGCGCTCACGGCCGCGGCGTTTCCCGCACGCACGAGCGCCCGGCAGGAGGAGCGGCAGCGCGTCGCCACGAAGCCCACGCCGAACGCCAGCCCGAAGCAGCAGAAGGAGGCCGCGAAGAAGGCCGAGTCGGCCGCCAGCGTCTTCGAGCAGGTGATGGGCGCGCCCGACCGCTCGATCCCGCGCGAGCTGCTCGACCGCGCGGAGGCCGTCGCCGTCTTCCCGGGCATGCTCAAGGCCGGCTTCGTCGTCGGCGGGCGCGGCGGCAGCGGCGTCATCAGCCGCCGCGTCACGGGCGGCTGGAGCGCCCCCGCCTTCTTCAAGATGGGCGGCGCCAGCCTCGGCCTACAGATCGGCGCGGCCAAAACCGACCTCGTCCTCCTCTTCATGAACGAGGACGCTTTGAAGGGGCTGCTCGAAGACAAGCTCGAACTCGGGGGCGAGGCGAGCGCCGCGGCCGGCCCCGTCGGGCGCACGGCCAGCGCCACCACCAACCTCACGCTCGACGCGGGGATACTCTCCTACTCGCGCAGCAAGGGGCTCTTCGCCGGGCTCGAAATCAAGGGCGCGGTCATCAACCCAGACAACAACCTCAACGAGGCCCTCTACGGCCTCAAGGCGAAGGGCGTGCTCACCGGCGCGAACAAGGTCAACATGGCCGACGTGCTCCCCGGCATCATCACCTTCCCCAACACGCTCGCGCGCTACTCGATTAAGTAGCCTGCAACGCGGCGGACAGAAAAAGGGGCGCCGGCGAGCGTTGGCGACTCGCCGGCACCCCTCAACGTCGAACCGCGGTCAGCCTTTCCTGCGTCCGACGAACGGTGCTGCACGCGTCTGGCGTGCAATGGGAGGGCCGGCGCGCGGGTGGACGCGCGCCGGCCGCGGCACAGTCCGCCGTGCCCTTTCGGCAGACGTGCCGTACAGGGGCGGTGCGGCTGCCCGACGCATCGCGCCCCCACTCAATCCTTCAAACCTAACGTACGACTCGACTCACCCGCGCGCGAGCAGCGCGGCGGCGGTGCGCGCGAGGCTGTAGACGCCGCGCGGCTTTCTCAAGTAAGCGTCCACGCCCGCGCGCCGCGCGTCGCGCTCGACCTCGCTGTCGGTGAACATGATGATCGGCGTCCGCACGCCGCGCGGCAGTTCGCGCGCGCGCCGCACAAGCTCCAACCCGTCGAGCCCCGGCAGTCGGAAGTCAAGAATCAGGAGGTCGAAACGCGCCTCGCCCTGTAGACGCCTGAGCGCCTCGTCACCGCGCGCGCAGACCTCCACGCGCCACCCCTCGGCCTCCAGAGTCTCCCGCACCGCGTCCGCCACAAGGGGCGCCTGCTCCGCGTAGAGAATCGAGAACCTGCGCGCGGTGCGCCCTTCCGCGGCGGAGGCCGACTCCGCGCGGCCCGCGCACGCACGAACTTCAGGGGTTGGAGAGAGAGTCATGCTCGGCCCGCCGCTGTAAAACCTCACACGAGGGTTTACAAGGTCGGGAAAAACCGTCCGTAAAATGAGTTGGCTCGTAAGTGCTGCGGGGGCTCTCGTACGGTGAGGCGGCACCGCACGCGTTTCGCTCAGCTTCGGCCGAAGTTCGTGCGCAGCGTGGCGAGATTAGCGTCTGGCCCCGGCCAAATCAATAAAATAATCCGGGATTGAAGCGTCGCCCGGTGCCGAACTGTTGGGGTTACGGCGTGCTGCAACTTTTAAGGCACTCGGGGCGGTATCGGAGGGGACGTGTGGGAAGTTCCCCCTCGTCGGGAGAGTAAGGGGAGGGCTCAGTGCCTCTGCCTGGGGTCGGGCTTCTTGAGGATGCTGCGCAGGCGTCTGCGAACGGGGGTGCGCTTGCCCGCGAGGCTCTTGTGCCGCGTGTTGAGAATCGTGCCGAGCGTCTGGTGAGTGAGCCCGAGGAGGCGGGCGGCCTTCGTGACGCTCCCGCGCGCCTCCTCAAGCGCCTGCCCGATGAGCCTCGCCTCGAAGTCGTGGACGACCTCGTACATGTTGAAGCCCTCGCGCCCGACCTCCGGCCCGGCGAGCCTGCGCATGACCACGCGCGCGCAAGACCTCAGACGCGCCAGCGTCTCTGCGTCCTCTGTCTCTCGCAGGAGCCCGTCGGCGCGCTGGTAAAGCTCGTAGACCTCCGAACTGTGCAGTCCTTCCGCCCCGCCCTGCTCTTCGATCAGCTTGAGGAGGGAGAGTGCGTGCTCCTCGTCGGCCGGAGCCGAAAAGCCGTCCGCCCCCTTCAGGCGTTCGTCGGCTAAAGTCATCTCGGTTGATTCCTTAAGCAGCATTGCAGTTTTTTCGGCGCGAAGAAAAAAACCGTCGCCCCTTGACGGGGTTGACGGTTTGACTCCCTCGGGCGCTTCATGCGTGTGGCGGGAGAGAATTTTGGGCCGCCCGTCTCGGTTCGAGCGCGACACTCGACGGGCGTGGACGGAGATTAACGCCGCCCGGCACAGAATGCAACAGAATTATAGGCCCGGCTCGAAGGTGCGTGTGCCGCGTGTTTGACGCGGCGCTTTCAATCTTATTCCTTGACGCTCGGACGCCGCGCCCATACAATCGCCGCAGTCCCGTAAGAGCGAGCAAGACCCCCCGCCGAAGACACCAGACGCTCACACGGCAAGGAGTCTGTCTACCGATGCAACCCCGTACGCAGCGCCAGAGGGAGATCCTCGAATACATCACGCGCTTCATCGAGCGCCACGGTTACGAGCCCTCCTACGCGCAGATCGCGCGCCACTTCGGCGTCTCCTCGAAGGCGACCATCGCCAAGCACATCGAGGCTCTGGAGCGGCGCGGGCTCATCTCGCGCCACCGCAACGACGGCGCCTTCGGCCTCACCGTGCAGCACGCGGAGGTGGACGTTGACGCGTCCTGCGAGGTGCCCCTGCTCGGCCGCATCGCGGCGGGCGCGCCGCTCGACGTGAGCGAAGACCGCGAGACCATCGCCGTGCCGCGCTTCCTCCTGGGGCGCGTGCGCCCCGGCCGCGTCTACGCGCTGAGGGTGACGGGCGACTCGATGATCGACGAGCACATCTGCGACGGCGACATCGCCCTGATAGAGAACCGGACGGAGGCGCGCGACGGCGAGATAGTCGTCGCCCTCGTCGAGGGCGTGCGCGCGACTTTGAAGAGGCTCTACCGCTTCGGCACGGAGGTCGAGCTGCGCCCCGCCAACGCGCAGCACGCCCCCATCCGCCTGCACGCCTCGAAGGTCGCCGTCCAGGGCATCTTCCGCGGCCTGCTCCGCCCGGCCGTCTGAGCGCGCACGAGTCCTGAAGGGTTTGAATGAGGAAGGAGGATGACAGACTTACTGTCATCCTCCTTCGTTTTTCTATCGGGTACGTTCAGGCCGCTTGCAGCTCGCTGGTGCACTGCGGGCAGCGGGTGGCCTTGATGGGGATGGCGGAGACGCAGAAGGGGCAGTTCTTGGTCGTCGGCTCTTCCTTCTCGGGCGGCTCGCCGCTCCAGAGGCGGTTGGCGCGCTTGACGATGAGGAAGATGACGAAGGCGACGATGAGGAAGGTGATGATGTCGTTGATGAACTGGCCGTAGGCGACGACGGAGATGCCCTTCTCCTTCGCCTCGCCGAGCGAGACGGGGATGCCCTTCGTCTTGTCGAGGACGTAGAACATGCTCGCGAAGTCGATGCGCCCCGTGAAGAGCCCTACGAACGGCATCAGTATCCCTTCGACGAGTGAGGTGACGATCTTGGTGAAGGCGGCGCCGATGATGACGCCGACCGCGAGGTCGATGACGTTGCCGCGCGCGATGAAGTCGCGGAACTCCTGGACGAAGCCTTTACTCTTGGCCATGCGCGTCGTCCCTCCGTGGCTGCTGAAGCTGTTAGAGCGTCCCAAATCCCGGGTTGTATTTCAAAACCGCCCGCCCGTCAACCTCATTTTCAAGGGAAGCGCCTGGCGATCCGGCCGAGCTGCCCGAGGACGCGCGCCTTCTTCGCGGCGGGGACGAGCGCGAGCTGCGCGCGGAGCTGGGCCAGGCTCCGGCGGAAGTTCGCCCGGTCTTCGCGCGGGACTTCGTAGGCGGGGTTGCCGCCGCGCAGGTCTTCGTCGATGTAACCGAGAGACTCCGCGAGCTTCGAGAGCGCCCGGTCGGCGTGCGCGCCGCGCGGGTAGAGCTTGAGGTAGCGGCCGTTGGTCTCGCCCTCCTTGTAGATGTAGCAGGGCAGGTAGCCCTCGCACTCGCCGGGCAGGGGCGTCTGCGAAGCCTCCCACGCGATGCGCTCCGCCACGGGCAGGTCTCTATACTTGCGCTGCAAGTCCCACAAGGCTTTCGAGCTGACGTACCACTCCCCGGCCGGCTCGCTGTAGACGATCTCCTGGTCGCGCTCGTCCGTCCAGGACTTGTAGGGCGGGTTGTTCATGCCCTCGGGCGGCATGGCGGCGAGCGAGCGCGCGAGCGCGACGAGCCGCGCCAGCTCAAGCTCCGCGAGCGCGTTGCGGCTCTTGACCTCGCGCGTGGCGCGGTCGAGGAAGCGCACAAGCTCGGAGAGGTCTGCGAAGGTGGACGCGGTGTTGGCGAGTCGCTCGTTCGCGAGCTTGAGGTAGAGGGCGTCGCGGCCCGCGGGGTCGAACGGCGCGACGAGGCCGCCGAAGACCCAGCCGCGCGCGCCGCCGGGCGCGGAGACGAGGTGCCAGAAGTCTTCGGACGCGCCGACCTTCGACCTTTCGGCCGAGCGCTCAAGTTCGTCCACGACGGCACCGAGCGTCAGACGGCCGACCTCGGCCGCCGCCGTCTCGGGGCGCTCTCGCAGCCGCGCGCCCGAGGCCGTCACGATGAGCTTGCGCGCGGGCGTCTGACTGAAAGAAGAAGGGACGGTTGTTGCGAAGAGAAGAAGGAGCGCGGCGGGGACTAAAGTCAGCCGCCGGAGTCCGCTCGCGGCGGCGAGGCCGTCGTTGAGTTTTCTTGATGACAAATCGTTCGGTCTCTACGTGGTGTCTTTGAGCGTGCCCTCGCGCCGGAGCCTTCGGACGCAGCGGCGCGGGGGCCGCATCTATTTAGCGTATAATCCCGCCACCTGCAAACCCGGAATCGAAAGGCGCTCGGGCTATGATTGAAGTCGAAAAGGTTTCAAACGGCCAAGGGACGAAGCGTTGCTACCGCTGCCGCGCCGTCAAAGACGTAAGCGAGTTTCAGCGGTACGCACGCAACAAAGACGGTTTGCAGCCTTACTGCCGCCCCTGCAAGAGGGAGATCGACAAAGAACATTACAAGCGCAACCCGCGCCGCAACTACCGGCGCAACCGGGAGAAGGCGCGGAGCAACAGTCGTTGGCTTTACGAATACCTGAAGACGAAACGCTGCGAGTGGGAGGGGTGTGACATCAACGACCCGGATATGCTCGTCTTCGACCACTTGCGGCCGGAGGAGAAGCGCGGCGACTTGAGCCGCATGGCCCATCAAACCTACAGCTTGGAATCGATTAAGGCAGAGGTCGCTAAGTGCCGCATCCTGTGTGCCAACCATCACCAGAAGCACACCATTCAGCAGTTCGGCTATAGGAAGTGGCTGGTCGAGGATTGAGGTGTCAAAAAGATTGCCGTATAACTGTCGTCACAGCTATACGGCAACCTAAATTCTGAAGCCACCTTCCGGACTTGAACCGGAGACCTACGGTTTACGAAACCGTTGCTCTACCAACTGAGCTAAGGTGGCCCGTTGGAAATGAAAATATACGGAGCGGCCGCGGCGAATGTCAAGCGGGGCGCCCGGTGAGAATGAGCGAGGAGGAGAGATGCCGAAAGACCCAGCCGAAAACCAAGACCAATACAAGATTCAGGGCGGTTTCCTGAACGAGTACGAGTTCAACCAGGGTAAGGGCGAGATGGAGGAGCAGGCGCACCAGGTGCCGGACGACGCGCCCGTGGAGGGTTTGCGCGGGGCGTCCGAGTCGGGCCTGCCCGAGAACGTGGCCGAGCGCATCCGGCAGGTCGAGGAGCGCGCGCGAGAGACAGTCGAGCGCCGCAGGGCGAAGCAGGGTGGCTCCGCTGGGAAGGCCGCGAAGAAGTCTGCGCCGGCCGCGAAGAAGGGCGCGGCGAAAGGCGGAGCCAAGGGCGCTGCGAAGAAGGGCGCGGCGAAGGGTGCGGCCAGGAAAGGCGGCGCGGCGAAGAAGGGCGGCGGTAAGGGCTCTGCCGGGAAGGGCTCGGCCAAGAAGGGTGGTGCGAAGAAGGCCGCGGCTAAGAAAGGCGCAGCTAAGAAGGGCGGGGCGAAGGGCTCGGCTAAGAAGGGCGGCGCTAAGAAAGGTGCGGCAAAGAAGGGCGGCTCCAGGCGTTAAGGGCGGCCCCTCAGCTCGATTCTTGAGGGAGTGAAAGAGGATGGAAGAGACTGACGAGAGGTCGGAAGGCGGGGCGGCGGGCGGAACGGATTCCGCGAGCGAGGAGGCGGCCGAGCTGCGCGCGGAGGAGGAGTCAGCGAAGGCGATGGAGGCGGAGGTGCCGCACCCGCCCGGGTACGATGACCCCGGACAGGAGAAGCCCTCCTGAGAGGCGGAGAGGCGGCGAGACCTTCTCGCGAGAAGGTCTCGCCGCCTCTGAAACAAACCACGGCCGGCGGCCGTAAGAAGCCCGGAAGGAACGACGCCCGACAGCGCTCCCGTCGTCCCTCCGGGCTTTTTTTCTCCTCCGACTTTTAATTTTGATGTCAACGGTCTCACGTCTCCCCGCGTCATAGAACCCATGATACGAACGACCCCCCAGGCGCGCGCGCACGCGCCGTCACCTCGCTTGAAGTTGAGAGTGTTGCTGTCGAGAACGCTCCTGCTCCTCCTCCTTCTCAACGGCTTCGACGCCGCGGCGCGCGCGCAAGGTGCGAAGCTCCCCGCGCCGGACAAGATCGTCGGCGAGTACCTCAAGGCCGTCGGCGGGAAGCGCAGCGTGGCCTCCCTGCGCGACGTGACCTACGAGTGGGCCGTCTCGCGCGAAGGCAAGGAGGCGGGCACGGCGCGCACGCAGTTAAAGACGACGGGCGCGCTCCGCACGGACTTCCTCCTCTCGGACGGCGAGTGGGACGCGGCGGCCAACCCGCGCACCGCCTGGCTGCGCGCGCGCGACGGGCGTCTGAGCACGCTCACAGACCGCGAGGCTTTCGCCGCGCGCCTCCAGGCAATGTTGGAGGCGGGCTTCTTCGCGGACTATAAGAAGCAGAAGGTTCTGGCGCGCACGGTGGGGCGCGAGGAGGTCGCGGGCTCGGCCGCCTACGCGGTCGAGTTCACGACGCGCGCGGGCGCGCGTCTGCGCTACTGGTTCGACGCGCAGAGCAAGCTGCTCCTTCAGTCCTCCGACGAGGCCCGCAAGACGCGCGTGCGCTACGCGGACTGGCGGGCGCGCGCGGGGAGCCCTCTGAAGCTGGAGCCGCACCGCGTCGAGATCGAGCGCGAGGGCGAGCCCGCACTCACGCTCGCCCTCGCGTCGGCCAGCTACAACACGGGGCTCGCCGAGTCCCTCTTCGAGCCCCCGGCGGACGCGACGCTCGACATCCCGGCGCTTCTGCGCGAGCTGTCGAAGAACCAGGAGGAGACCGACAAGCGCATCAACGACTACACCTTCACGCGCAAGGTCACGGAGCGCGAGCTGGACGACAAGGGGGTCTTGAAGAAGGAGAAGGTGACGGTCTACGAAGTCTACCCGTTCGTCGGCTACGGCTGGGTGCAGAAGCTCGTCAGCGAGAACGGCGCGCCGCTGACGCCGGAGCGCGAGGCCAAGGAGTTGAAGCGCGTCTCGGAGGAGATGGAGAAGGCGGAGCGCGAGGGGCCGAAGCGCGCGGAGAAGCGCGAGCGGGAGCGTGCCAGGGAGCGCGAGAAGCGGCGCGCGAAGGCCGCGAAGTCCGGCGCGAGTGTCGAAGACGATGAGGACGCGGACGTGGGGATTTCGACCTTCCTCCGCGCGTGCGAGTTCGTCAGCCCGCGCCGCGAGAGCTTCCGCGGGCGCGACGTGATCGTCTTCGACTTCCGGCCGCGCGCGGGCTTCAAGCCCTCCGACCGCGGCGAGTCGCTCGTCTCGAAGCTGAGCGGCGTCATCTGGGTTGACCCGGCGGAGCGGCAGGTGATGCGCCTGGAAGCGCGTCTGGTCGATTCGTTCAAGATGGGCGGCGGCCTGCTCGCCTCGATCAAGCCGGGCTCGGCCTTCCTCTTCGAGCAGACGCGGCTCGAAGAGGGCGTCTGGCTCCCACGCTACTCGCAGGTCAACGCCTCGGCCCGCGTCCTGCTCTTCAAGGGCCTGAGCATCAACGCGACGAACGAGTTCTCCGACTTCAAACGCTTCAGCGCCAAGACCGGCGAGCACCAGCTCGACGAGCCGAAGAAGGAGAAGCCGGAAGAGAAGTGACGAGTGACGAGTGACGAGTGATAAGAGATGAGTGATACGGGAAGAGATCATCGTCCGGCCTTCGCCCGAACGTTCGCGTTGACGCTGGCCGCGGTGTTGTTAGGCGGTCAGTCGTCGGCGGGGGCGTGCGCGCAGTCGGCCGAAGGGTCGGAGGTCAAGGCGCTGCTGCTCGAAGTCGCGCGGAACGAGAGGGCGATGGGCGCGCGGCGGCTCGAATACACTTGGACTCTGAAGGTCACAGACCGCGAGCCGGGCAAGGGCGGCGACGTGAAGAGGCAGTCCGTCAACGTCTACGAGGTCTACCCCGTCCGCGGCGAGTTCGCGCGCAAGCTCGTCTCGCGCGACGGCGTGCCGGTCTCGCGGGAGCGCGCCGAGAAGGAGCTGAAGCAGACGGCCGAGCGTTTGGAGAAGGCCACGCGCGAGGAGCAGAAGCGCACGGAGGGCAAGGCACCGCCCCCGCCCCCGCAGCCCCCGCCCGACCCCGTCGTCGTCTTCGAGCACGAGCGCGTGTCCGAAGCCGTCTGGCTCGAACGCTTCGTCCACATCAACACCTACGCCCGCAAAGACCTCTTCAACGGCATCAAGCTCGACACCGCCAAAGAGTCCTCCGACTTCCAGCGCTTCACCGCCAGGACGGGCGAAGAGAAGCTGGATGAGCCGAAGAGGGACGGCGAGAGCCCGCCGCAGCCCTGAGCCGCCCGCGAAAATTAAACAGGTCAGAACCGCCCGCGGTAGCGGGTGGCCCTTACTTCACCGGCACGTCCGGGTAACAAAGGGCCACCCGCTACCGCCGGCGGTTCTGACCGTTATGGCGTCGCGCTCGTTTTTAAATCACGTTACAATCGGGGCATGAAGGATGTGGTGGTCATCGGCGGCGGGTTCGCCGGGGTGGAGGCCGCGTGGCAGGCCGCGCGGGAGGGCGCGCGCGTGCGGCTCTACGAGATGCGCCCCGTGCGGCAGACGCCCGCGCACCGGACGGACAGGCTGGCGGAGATCGTCTGCTCGAACTCTCTGAAGTCGGACGAGCCGGGGACGGCCCCGTATCTTTTGAAGGAGGAGTTGCGCCGCGGGGCTTCGGTCGTCCTCGACGTGGCGATGCGGACGAAGGTTCCGGCCGGGGCGGCGCTGGCGGTTGACCGTCAGCAGTTCGCCGAGGAGATTACAAAGCGCATCGAGGCGCACCCGAACATAGAGGTCTTGAGGGAGGAGGCGACCGCGGTTGACGAGACGGCCGTGACCGTCATCGCCGCCGGGCCGCTCTGCTCGGATGCCCTGGCCGGGGAGATCGCGCGGCTGACGGCGGGGACGGGGCTCTACTTTTACGACGCCATCTCCCCGATTGTCGCGGCCGAGTCCGTGGACACGAGCGTCGCCTTCCGCGCGGCGCGCTACGGCAAGGGCGGGGACGACTACCTCAACTGCCCCCTGAACGAGGAGGAGTACGCGCGCTTCTACGAGGCGCTCACGACGGCGCAGAGCGTCCCGCTCCAGCGCTTCGAGGAGACGCGCTGGTTCGAGGCGTGCCTGCCCATCGAAGAGCTGGCGCGGCGCGGGGTGGACACGCTGCGCTACGGGCCGATGAAGCCGGTGGGGTTGAGAGACCCGCGGACGGGCCGAGAGCCTTACGCGGCCGTGCAGTTGCGGCAGGAGAATTTGATGGCCGACGCCTACAACCTCGTCGGCTTCCAGAATCATCTACGTTACGGCGAACAGGCGCGCGTGCTCCGACTCATACCCGGGCTGGAGCGTGCCGAGTTTTTGCAGTACGGCCAGATTCACCGCAACACGTACATCAACGCGCCCCGCGTGCTCGCGCCGACCTTGCAGATGCGCGAGCGCCCGGAGGTCTTCTTCGCGGGGCAGATCAGCGGCGTCGAGGGCTACGTCGAGTCGGTCGCCACGGGCTGGCTCGCGGGGAGGAACGCGGCGCGCGTGGCAAAGGGCGAGGAGCCGCTCGAAGCCCCGCCCCGGGCCGCGACCGGCGCACTCGCCCGGTACGTCTCCGGCGCGGACGCCGAGAACTACCAGCCGGTGAACATCACCTTCGCACTGCTCGTACCGCTCGGTGAAGAGGAGCGGCGCAGGTTTAAGAAGAAGCGCGACCGCCACGTGCGGCAGGTCGAGCTGGCGCTCGAAGAATGGGACAGGTGGCTAGAACAGATTCGGGGCGGAGAGAAGGAGCCGCTGGCCGCGACGCTCTGAGCGCGACGGCGTTCGCGTCCGCCTCGGCGCGCACGAAGCGCGCGCTGGCGGCCTTCGCCTGCGCCCTGGCGCTGCTCGCCTCTGCGTCCGTCCTCCGGGCGCAGTCGGGCCGCCGCAGCACCACGCCCGCGACCGAGACGCAGGGGAAGAAGGGCGCGCCCGTCAAGTCGCCCACGCCCGCGCCCGTCTCGCCCCGCCCCCTCGAAGGCCCCATCGCCGAGCCGCCCCCGACCCCAGACCCCAAGGTGAAACGGCGCAAGCAGGGAACCGGCATCCGCCCGCCCGAGGCCGCGCAGACGCCTACGGCCAAGCCCACGCCCGACGAGGACGAGGGCGAAGAGGTCGTCCGCATCAGCTCGAACCTCGTCCCGCTCCCCGCCTCGGTCGTGGACGCTCAGGGCCGCGCCGTCGCCGACCTGAAGGTCGAGGACTTCGAGCTGCTGGTTGACGGCCAGGCCCAACCCATCGGCGAAGTTTCCCGCGCGGAGACGCCCGTCAGCATCGCGCTCCTCTTCGACAACAGTTCGAGCCAGGTCGCCGGGCGCGAGTTCGAGCGGCAGGCGGGCATCCGCTTCGTCAGGTCGGTCGTCCGCCCCGTAGACCGCGCCGCCGTCTTCTCCATCTCGACCGAGCCGGAGCTTTCGCACCCCCTGACGAACGACGTGAAGGCGCTCGCCCGCACCATCGAAAACTTCAAGACTCCGGAGGCCGCGGCCACCGCGCTCTTCGACACCGTGGTCAAGGCGGCCGACTACCTCAAGCCGCTGCGGACGCGCAAGGTCATCGTCATCATCTCCGACGGGACGGACACCGTGAGCGACCTCGGCTTCGACGAGACGATGGCGGCGCTCATCGCCGACGACGTGCAGGTCTACGCCGTCCGGACGGGCAACAGCGACAGCCCCAACCTCCACGACCTCGCGGGCGCGCGCCGCCTCGAAGAGTTCGCCGCGCAGACCGGCGGGGCCGTCTACGTCCCGCGCACGCACGACGAGCTGAACGCGGCCTTCAAGCAGATCGCCACCGACCTCTCGCAGCAGTACGTCCTCAGCTACTACCCCTCGGGCGACATCCGCGACGGCCGCTTCCGCACCTTCAAACTCAACGTCAAGACCCGCCCCGGCCTCCAGGTCCGCACCCGCAAGGGCTACTACGCCCCGAAAGGCTAGTAGACAGTAGTCAGTAATCAGTAGCCAGTAGAAAGATGTAGCAGCCGCCCGCCGTTTGTTTTATTCTAACGCCGCGGTCACCAGAGGAATCTACTGACTACTGACTACTGACTACTGCTTTATGGATCATCTACTGACGCAGTTCCTCGAACACCTGCGCTACGAGCGCAACGTGAGCGAGCACACGCTCAGGAACTACGCCATCGACCTCGGCCAGTTCCTCGAACACCTCGCGCCGGCCGACCCCGCGACGGGCGAGCGGCGGGAAATCGACGTCAAAGACATCGACCACATCACCATCCGCGAGTGGCTCTCGGAGCTGCACGACGCGCAGAAGAAGAAGAGTTCAATCGCGCGCAAGCTCGCGGCCCTGCGCACCTTCTTCCAGTTTCTCATCCGCGAGGGCGCGGTCGAGGCCAACCCGGCGAAGCTCGTCTCGACGCCCCGCCTTGAGAAGAAGCTGCCGAACCACCTCTCGGTCGAGGACGCCGTCCGCTTCATCGAGACGCCGGACGCCAACACCGACCTCGGCAAGCGCGACCGCGCCATCTTAGAGATGCTCTACGGGACGGGCGTGCGCGTCTCCGAGCTGGTCAAGCTCGACATGCGCGACATTGATTTCAGGGGGAGGACGATCAGGGTCAAGGGCAAGCGGCGCAAGGAGCGCGTCGTGCCCTTCGGCGAGCCCGCGCTCCACGCCCTGATGAGGTATCTGACCGAGGTGCGCCCCGCCTTCCTCAACAACGCGCCCGCCGCCGAGCGCGACGAGGCGGCGGTCTTCCTCAACTACCAGGGGACGCGCATCACCACGCGCTCGGTCGGCCGCATGGTGGACAAGTACATCAAAATCTGCGCGGGCATCCACGACATCAGCCCGCACTCGCTGCGCCACTCCTTCGCCACGCACCTCCTCGACAGCGGCGCCGACCTCCGCGACATCCAGGAGCTGCTCGGCCACGCACGCCTCTCCACCACCCAGATTTACACGCACGTCTCCATGGAGAAGCTCATCGAGGTCTACGACAAGGCGCACCCGAAAGCTTAAAAGCCGTGAACCGTAAACCGTGAACCGTGACGGGAGGAAGGCAGTTCCTTCCCGTCACGGTTCACGGTTTACGGTTCACGGCTTTTAAAGCGTCGCGTGCTCGTCCTCGCCCGTGGACTGCTCGATGAGGGTCTGGCACTCGGCGTCGTAGCGGGCGGTGGGGATGGCGTCGAGGCGGCGCTCGGGGATGTCCTTGCCGCAGCGGGCGCAGACGCCGTAGCTGCCCTCCTCGATGCGCAGCAGCGCCTGGTCGATGTCGGCGACGGCCTGCGAGGCGCGCTCGCTCAGGCGGTACTCGATCTCCTGGCTCACGTCCTTGACCGACTGGTCGGCCACGTCCTTGACGCCGTCGTCGTTGGCGGCGAACTCCAGCGCGTCGTTCTGGTTCCCCCGCGCCGCCTCGCTCTGTTGCCGCAACTGTTCGAGCAGCACCGTGCGGTAGTGGTCAAGCTTCTTCTCGTCCATCGCCTCTCCTTGATACCTCGGAATAAAAGATTTTTGGGAGCGCGGATTATAACCCAGGAAGAGCCGTAAACGGTAAACCGTAAAAGGTGCGTGAGCCGTGAACCGTGACAAGAAAGAGCTGACTTCTTCTTGTCACGGTTCACGGTTTACGGCTCACGGCTCTTCAGAACCTGAACTTGAGGCCGCTCTGCACGAGCCGGGGCTGCCCCGGCAGGATGCCGCGCGAGCGGTCGGCGATGTAGAGGCGGTCGAAGAGATTCTTGGCGGTGACGAAGAAGGTCGTGTCCCAGCGCTCGACCGTGTAGTTCGCCGTCGCGTTCCAGACCGTGTAACTCGGCACGTAGCCGCGCTGCCCGTTCGCCGTCGGGTTGACGGTGTTGAGGTCGTCCGAGAATTGCCCGCCGACGTAGACCGATTCGACCAGCCCGTCGAAGCCCGAGGGGTGCGAGTAGCCGGCCGAGGCCGTCAGCAGGTGCTCGGGCGCGTAAGGGAGCCGGCGGCCCGTGATGAGAGTAATGCTGTCAATGCTGCTGCGGCGCAGGCCGCGGAACTCCGCGACGGGCAGGAGGGTGTAGGCCGCGCGCAGGTAGACGTTGTGGCGCGAGCGGCGGAGCGCGCCCGTGTCGAGGCGGCCCGAAAACTCAAAGCCCTGGTGGCGCGTCTCGCCGCCGTTGGTGAGCGTCGCGCCGACGCCGCCCGCGAGGGAAGCCGGGACGATCTGGTTCTCGTAGTCCATCCGGAAGAAGGTCGCGTCCAGACGCAGCCCGTCCAGGGGCGCGGCGCGCGCGCCGACCTCGTAGTTCCAGCTCAGCTCCGGGTCGAGCTCGACCACGCCGCCCGTGTTGTTGTTGATCACGTCCTCGGTGCGCGGCGGCGCGAAGCCGCGGTGCACGCCCGCGAAGAGCGTGAGCCTCTGCGAAGGCGTGTAGGAGACGCCGAGGCCGGGCACGGCCTGCGTCAAGTCCGTCCGGCCCCTGACACCGTTCAGGCGGTTCGTGCGCTGGTACTCGACGTGCTCGACGCGCACGCCGGGCGTGACGGCCCAGTCGCCGAACTCGAAGCGGTTTTGCGCGAAGGCCGAGTACGCCTGGTTGCGCCGCTCGTTGTGCTCGGCGAGCGTGCCGGTGCGCGAGGTGGGTAGGTCGCCGTTCTCCTGCCGCCGGTCCTGCGTCTCGAAGTGTGCGCGGACGCCGAAGTCGGAGACGGAGCGCACGCCGAAGAGCCGGTGCCTGACGTTGAGGCGCGGCTCCGCGCCGAAGAAGTAGTACTTGCGCAGGCGGCCCTGGTTGCCGCAGGTCGTGTCGAGGTCCTGCATCCCGCGGCAGTCCGGGTCGCCGCCCGCCAGCGTCCGCAGTCGGTTCGGCCGCTCGCCCGAGTTCGAGGACTGCCGCCACCAGTGGCGCTTGAAGTAGGAGCCGTAGACGGTCGTCGTCAGAACGGCCGCGGGCTTGAGGACGAGGGCGTGCGTGGCCGAGCCGCCGAAGCGGTCGCCGTAGAAGTGGTCGTTGCGGAAGGGGTTCTGGCGCGGGTCGGCGCGGAACTCGGCCTCCGTGAGTCCCGAGTACGTGACCTGCGAGTCCTCGCCGTAGTAGTTGAACTTGGTCGTGACGGCCTGGCGCGTGCCGAAGGCCGTCACGGATTTAAAGTTGAAGTCGTTCAAGCCCGACCTCACGTCGTCGCGCGCGCCCTCGCCCTGCTTGCGCGTGAAGTCGAAGAGTAGGCCGGTCGCCCCGGCCGTGAAGCCGTAGTTGACGTGGCCGTTGAAGTAGTCGCGGTTGCCGCCCACGAGCGTCAGAGAGCCCGCGGGTTGTTCGGGCGGGTTGCGCGTGATGTAGTTGATGACGCCGCCCACGGTCTGCGGGCCGTAGACGACCTGGCCGGAGCCTTTGAGAATCTCGACGGTCTCGAAGCGGTCAATCGGCGGGTGGTAGTAGGACGCGTTGTCGCCGTAGGGCGCGTAGGTCAGGGGGACTCCGTCTTCCAGCAGCAGCACCTTCGTCGAGCGCGTCGGGTTCAAGCCGCGGATGCCGATGTTGGGGCGCAGGCCGAAGCCCTCCTCGTCGCGGACGTTGACGCCCGCACTCTTCCTCAGCGCCTCGGTCGTGCTGAAGACGCGCGCCTGTTCGAGCTGCTCCGTGCTTAGGATTTCGACCGAGCCGGGGATTCGCTCCAGGACTTCGGGCGAGCCCGCGATGCGTGAGGAGGAGACGACCACGTCCTCGGCCACGCCGGCCGGGCTTAAGGTCACTTCAAGGTCGCGCGCCTCGCCCGCCGCGAGCGCGACCTCCCGCGACGCGGGCGCGAAGCCCTCGCCCGAAGCGCTCAAGGTGTAAGCGCCCGGCGCGAGGTCTTTGAAGCTGTAGGCGCCCGCGCCGTCCGCGGCGGCCGTGAACTCGACGTTCGTGCGCGCCTGCCGCAGCGCGACGCGCGCCCCCGGCACGGCCGCGCCGTTCGGGTCGAGCACGCGCCCCGAGACCGAGGTGCGCGACGCCTGCGCGAACGCGCCCGCGGCGGCTAAGAGGATGCAGCAGACGGCGGCCAGCATGAGCAGCGGCGCGCGCCCGGAAGGAGTCTTAATCATTGTTCACGTCTTTCTACACAAGGGGGCGCCGACCGGCGGCGCCCCCTTGATGACTAGAAAATCAACAACCGCTCAGAACCTCGCCGTCAGCGCGACGCGCAGGGCGCGCGGCGAGCCGGGCGTGATGTTGGTGTTGCTGTGGGCGTTGAGGAAGTAGTCGGCGTCGAAGAGGTTCTCGACGTTGCCTTGCAGCCGCCAGCGCTCGCTGAAGGAGTAGTAGACGGCGGCGTCGGCGCGCGTGAAGCCCGGGAGGACGACGGTGTTGTCCACCGCGACGAACGAGTCCGAGCGGGAGATGACGCCGAGCCCCGCGCCCAGGCTCCGCGTGAGCTGGTACTTGTTCCAGAGGGAGAAGGTGTGGTGCGGCACCTGCCCGACCTGCCGGCCCGCCGGGGCGGCGGCGGTCGCGCTCGTGATGAAGGCGTCCTGGTAGGCGTAGCCGCCCGCGACGTTCCAGTCGCGCGTGACGGCCCCGCTCAACCCGACCTCGAAGCCGTTGGTGCGCTGGCTGCCGGTCTGGATGATGGCCGTCGGGTTGTTCGGGTCAACCGACCTCGTGTTGGTGCGGTCGAGGCGGTAGACGGCCGTCGTCAGAGAGAGGTAGCGGCGCACGTCCCACTTCGCGCCGACCTCGTAGTTGGTGAACCGCTCGGGCTTGACCTGCTGCGTGACCGCGGTCAGGGAAGAGAACTGGTCGCCGGAGCTGGGCAGGTGCGAGACGCTGTAGCTGCCGTAGAGCGAGAGCCTGTCCACGGGCTTGACGACGAGGCCGAGGCGCGGCGAGACGAGGTTGTCGGTGCGGCGCAGCCGGTCGCCGCTGCGGTTGTTGTGGAAGTTCAGGTCGAAGTAGTCGTAGCGCAGGCCGACGACCACCTGGACGTAGCGCGACAGCTCAATCTGGTCTTGCAGGTATCCGGCGGCGAGGTTGGTCTTGACGTGGTTGTCGGCGTCGGTCGCGCTCTGCCGGAAGGTGACGGGGACGCCGGTGACGGGGTCGTCGAAGGGCACCTGGATGGAGGTGCTCGTGTTGTTGAAGAAGCCCGTCTCGCGGAAGTTGTCCGTGAGCTGTCGCCCCAGCTCGAAGCCGCCGACGAGCGTGTGCCTGACCCGACCCGTAGAGGCGGAGTAGGTCAGGTCGGTCTGGCTGAAGAGGTTCTTGCGCCGCGTGGCGTTGTTGTAGGCGGAGAGCGCGACGAGGGTCTGCGCCGCGTTCGGCGCGCCCGGCACGAAGTTCTGATAGAACTTGTCGTAGTCGCCGTACGTCGTCCGGTTGTGCAGGTTGAGCTTGCCGAACTGCCGGTCGAAGGTTCCCGAAAGGATGTGCACGTTCGAGCGCACGCGGGCGTCGTCGGGGTTGCCGTAGAAGGTTTCAGAGGGAACGTCCGCCGGGCGGCCCTGGAACGAAGTGACGCCGCGGTCGGCCGTGCGGCGGTCGCGCGCGAACTCGTAGCCGACGGTGATGCGCGTCCGCTCGTCGGGGGCGATGGTGAACGTCGGGTTGAAGGCCGTGCGGTTCAGGTTGACGAACCGGCGGTAGCTGTCCGAGTTCTCGTAGACGCCGTTGAGGCGGAAGGCGACGTGTTCGCCGAGGGGCTGGTTGAAGTCGCCCGAGACGCGCCGGTTGTAGAAGGAGCCGCCCGTCATGATCAACTCGCGCGAGGGGGAGAAGTTGGCCTCCTTGGTCACGCGGTTGATGACGCCGCCGCCGCCGCCGCGGCCGAAGATGAGGGCGTTGGGGCCTTTCAGAGTTTCGAGGCGTTCGAGGTTGTAGAGGTCTCTGTAGTACTGCACGTCGTCGCGGACGCCGTTGAGGAAGAAGTCGGCGCTGGTGCTCTGGCCGCGGATGACGACCTGGTCGCGGTTGCCTTCGCCCTGCTGGGCCGTGAGGCCGGGCGTGTAGAGGACTGCGTCGCCGATGCTCTGCATCTGCTGGTCGTTCAACTGCTCCTTCGCCACGACGGCGACCGACTGCGGCACGTCGCGCAGCAGCGTCGCGGTCTTGGTCGCGCTGCCGGTCACGTCCGTCTGGTAGCCGCCGCTCGCGCCGAAGACCGTCACCGAGCCGTCCACCCCGGCGACCTGTAACCTTACCTCAAGGGAGGCGCCGCCCTCCTGACTCAGCGTGATGGTCTGCGAAGCTTCGGAGAAGCCTTTGGCGGCCACCTTCACGATGTATTCGCCGGGCCCGACGGCCAGCACGAACTCGCCGTTCTGGTCGGTCGTCGCCGAGTAGGCGGCCGGGCGGCCTTTGGCCTCCGCCGTGACGAGCGCGCCGGCGACGGCCGCCCCGTTCGGGTCGAGCACACGCCCGCGGAGCGAGAGCTGCGCGGCCATCTCCGCGCGGGCCAGGGGGCAGGCGAGCAGTAGGAAGAGAGAGAGTTGGAGCAGACGGCTCAGTGTAGTCGGACGTTGCATGGTGGTTCCTTTCGCGCATGCGATACGGCCACCCCCGACGCCTCCTCGGAGCGCCGCGCCGGGCATGTGTAGTTCGTCTGTCCGGGGTCTTCGGGCTGTGTGGGTCGGTGTCGGAGAGTCGCCAGCCATACGTTGATGACCTTCGCGTTGAAAGATGTGGCTGACTGACCGTAGAATGCGGGCGGGTCGTCAGCCGCCGAGGTTGTCGGCCGGGCTCGCGCGGTCGGTTCTGCCAGGGACACAGGCCGCGCGGGCTCCTTACTTTTTAGGGCTGCCTTGCTCTGAAGGCTAAGAAGTCGAAAGAGCTTGAAGGGTAAAATTGAAATCCGTTTTCAATTTCATCGGAAGTATATGCCTCCGCCGCGGAGGTGTCAACCGGCAGTTCCCGGGGGTGAGTGATGGCGGGGTGCAGGCGGGTGCGACCGTCGCGGGGGATAGCAGATCAGTAACGCCCGTGGTAGCGGGTGGGCCGTCGTTAACCGACACAGCCGTATGACAGCGGCCCGCCCGCCACCTCGGGCGGTACCGCCCGCTATGGCGTCGCGGCCGTCTTACAAGTTCGCATCAGAGCCGCCGCAGAGGAGTTCGGCGGCGAGGAGCGGGATAGTCAGCTCATGGTGGCCCGTGACTGAGAAGCCTCGCCCGGCCCCGCCGCTCACGGGGCGGCGGACGACGTTGGTGAGCGGGCGGTAGGACTGTATGAAGTCGAAGTTGGCCGTCGTGAAGTCTTCGAGCGCGTGGCCGAGGTTGCGCACGAGCGTGACGCACTTGAGGAAGACCTCAGGCAGTATGACGGCCGAGCCGACGTTGAGGTAGACGCCGCCGCCGCTCATCCGGCGCACGAGTTCCGAGAGCAGGCGGAAGTCCGTGTGCGTCGCCGCGCCGAGCGCCGCGCCGTCGGCCTGCGGGTGGAAGTGCGCGATGTCCGTCCCGATGGCGACGTGCGCGGTGAAGGGGACGCGCGAGCTGTAAGCCGCGCAGAGCAGCGAAAGCTCCGCGTGCTTCGGCCCGGATTCGACGAGCATCCGCCCGAGCGCTTCGCCCAACCCGACGCCGTCCTTCGCGGCCCGACGCGCGGCCTCGTTCAAAAGCTTCCCCGTCTCGTCGGCGGCGCCGAAGGCCCCCGCGCCGAGCGTCGCGTCCACGTCCTCGGAGGTCGAGCCGACCAGCGCGACCTCCGAGTCGTGGACGAGCACCGAGCCGTTCGCCGCAATCCCCGTCACGAAACCGCGCCGCATGAGGTCGATGATGAGCGGCGCGAGCCCCGTCTTGACCACGTGCCCGCCGACGCCCCACACGACCGGCTTCCCCGACTCGCGCGCCCGCCGCATGCGCGCGGCGACCTCGCGGATGGACTGCACGGCGAGGATGTTCGGCAAGCTGCCGAGGAAGTCCCGCAGGGAAGCGTCCTCGCCGAACGGCCGCGCGAAGTCCTCGACCGCGACCTTGCTCGGCCGCGACGCCAGCGGGTAGGTGCTCACGCCTTCGAGCCCGAGCGGCTGTATGTCTTCGTAGATGGACATGGCGGTGAAAGTGACAAGTGATAAGTGATGAGTGATAAGAGGAAGACAAGGCCCGCCGTCTTCTCTTATCACTTATCACTTGTCACGTCGGGTGGAGTATATCACGCAGCGTTCTTACGCTTGCCGCGGCCGTTGGGCCTGGGCGTCGCGTGGCCGTCCCCGTCGCCGTTGGAGGCGTGGCCGTTGAGGACGGGGCGGAGGGCCTGGCCTGTGTGGGACTTCCTGACCTTGGATACTTCTTCGGGGGTGCCGCAGGCGACGACGCGGCCGCCGCCCGCGCCGCCCTCGGGGCCGAGGTCTACGATGTGGTCGGCGGACTTAATGACGTCGAGGTTGTGCTCGATGACGATGACGGTGTTGCCCAGGGAGACGAGGCGCTGCAACACGTCGAGCAGCTTGTGCACGTCTGCGAAGTGGAGCCCAGTGGTCGGCTCGTCGAGGATGTAGATGGTGCGGCCGGTGGCGCGCTTCGACAGCTCGCGGGCGAGCTTGATGCGCTGCGCCTCGCCGCCCGACAGGGTAGTCGCCGACTGGCCGAGCTTGATGTAGCCGAGCCCCACGTCGAGCAGCGTCTGGAGCTTCTGCTTGATCTGCGGGATGTTCTCGAGCAGCGGCATCGCCTCCTCAATCGTCGTGTCGAGGAGGTCGGCGATGGACTTGCCCTTGTACTTCACCGACATCGTCTCGCGGTTGTAGCGCGCGCCGCGGCACACGTCGCAGAGGACGTACACGTCGGGCAGGAAGTTCATCTCGATGCGCTTCATGCCGTCGCCCTCGCACGCCTCGCAGCGCCCGCCCTTGACGTTGAAGGAGAAGCGGCCGGGCTTGTAGCCGCGCTCGCGCGACTCGGGGAGCATCGCGTACAGCTCGCGGATGGGCGTGAAGAGACCGGTGTAGGTCGCGGGGTTCGAGCGCGGCGTGCGGCCGATGGGCGACTGGTCGATCTCGATGCACTTGTCCACGTGTTCGAGCCCCTCGATGGAGTCGTACTCGCCGGGCTCTTCCAGGGAGCCGTAGAGGTGGCGCGCGAGCGCCCGGTAGAGGATGTCGTCAACCAGCGTTGACTTGCCCGAGCCGGAGACGCCCGTGACGACCGTGAGCAGGCCGAGCGGGAAGGTGGCGTCGATGGACTTGAGGTTGTTGGCGCGCGCGCCGCGGACGGTGACGGCCTTGCCGTTGGGGGCGCGGCGCTCGCGCGGCACCTGGATGGAGAGCTTGCCGCAGATGTACTGGCCCGTGACCGAGGCCGGGTGGCAGGCGACCTCTTCGGGCGTGCCCGAGGCGACGACCTCGCCGCCGTGCGCGCCCGCGGCGGGGCCGAGGTCTACGACGTAGTCGGCGCGGCGGATGGTCTCCTCGTCGTGCTCGACGACGAGCACCGTGTTGCCGAGGTCGCGCAGCGCCGAGAGAGTTTCGAGCAGCTTCTGGTTGTCGCGCGGGTGCAGCCCGATGGAGGGCTCGTCCAGCACGTAGAGCACGCCCCTCAACTGCGAGCCGATCTGCGTCGCCAGCCTGATGCGCTGGCCCTCGCCGCCGGAGAGCGTGGCCGAGGCGCGGTCGAGCGTGAGGTAGCCCAGGCCCACCGTGTCGAGGAAGCGGAGGCGGTTGCGTATCTCGCGCAGGACGAGGCCGGCGATCTGCTCCTCGCGCTCGTTGAGCTTGAGCGAGTCGAAGGCGGCGACGGCCTCTTCAATCGGGAGCGCCGTGTACTCCGCGATGCCGCGGCCGCCGACGCGGACGGCGAGCGACTCGGGCTGCAAGCGCTGGCCCCGGCAGTCCGAACACTCGACGGGCGAGACGAGCTCTTCGATCACTTCGCGCACGCGCTCGCTCGGCGCGTTGTGCATCAGGTCGTTGAGGTAGCGGACGGAGCCCTTCCAATCGCTCTCGTACTTGTAGAGGCCGTGGCGGAAGGTGAGCTGCCCCTCGACGCCGTAGAAGAAGGCGTCGCGCACCTGCCGCGGGAGTTCGGCGAACGGGAGCTGCGGGTCGGCCTTGAAGTGATCGACGACGGCGAGGAGCGCGCTCTTCAGGTAGGCCCCGCCCTGCTTGTAGATCGAGGAGAGTCTGAAGAAGAGCTTGTCGGCGCGCTCGGTCGCGTCGGGGATGATCTTCGCCGGGTCTACCTCCAGAACCGTCCCGAGGCCGTGGCAGCGCTTGCACGCGCCGTAGACCGAGTTGAAGGAGAAGGAGCGCGGCTCCAGAGGCGGGACGTTGATCTGGCAGTTGACGCAGGCCATCCGCTCCGAGTAGAGCTTCTCCTCGCCGTCCACGACGGAGATGAGGACGGCGCCGCCGGTCAGCTTCAGGGCCGTGCGGACGGACTCGGTCAGGCGCTCGCCGATGCCCTGCTTGATGAGCAGCCTATCGACGACGGCCTCAATCGTGTGGTTGCGGCGCTTGTCGAGCCGTATCTCCTCGTCGAGCGAGACCAGCTCGCCGTCCACGCGCGCGCGGAGGAAACCGTCCTTCTGAAGCTTCTCAAGCTCCTTCTTGAACTCGCCCTTGCGGCCGCGCACCACGGGCGCGAGCACCATCACGCGCTCGCCCTCGGGGAGCGAGAGGACGCTGTGGACGATCTGCTCGACCGACTGGCGCGTGATGGGCGCGCCGCAGATGTGGCAGTGCGGCTGGCCGACCGATGAGAAGAGGAGGCGGAGGTAGTCGTAAACTTCGGTCACCGTGCCCACGGTCGAGCGCGGGCTGCGCGAGACGGTCTTCTGCTCGATGGAGATGGCGGGCGAGAGCCCGTCAACCGAGTCCACGTCGGGGCGTTCGAGCTGGTCTAAGAACTGCCGCGCGTAGGCCGAGAGGCTTTCGACGTAGCGGCGCTGACCCTCGGCGTAGATGGTGTCGAAGGCGAGCGAAGACTTGCCCGAACCGGAGAGGCCGGTGATGACGGTCAGGCTGTCGCGCGGGATCACGACGCTGATGTCCTTCAGGTTGTGCTGGCGCGCGCCGCGCACCGTGATGCGGTCAATTGCCATTGCCTGAAATCATCCGCGCGCACTACAGTGGAGAATCCCGAGCGGTGCGGAAACGACGATTGTAAACGACTCCCACGGGGCGGGCAAGCGACCCGCCCGAATTGCGGAACGCGCCGCCCCCGGCGGCGTGAAAACGGAAGCCCGCACGCCGGCCGTAACCGAAACTCAGAAAGGCGGAACTCGAAAAAATGTCCTGGTGCCGCGCGCTCAGCGCCGTCCTACTCGGGCTCTCGCTCGCCCCACAGCCTTTCGCCGCGCAGGCGCAGGAGCCCGCGCCCGCCGACAAGTCGGCTCCCGCCACGGAGAGGCCGGCCCCTTCCTGCGAGGCGGAGCGCGCGCTGCAACTCGTCCGTGAGCAGTTGTCGGAGGCGAAGGCTTTCGCCAACGGCGGGAAGCGCGTGGCCGTGATGGCGCGCGCCGCGGAACTGCTCTGGCCCTTCGACGAGGCGCAGGCGCGCGCGGTCTTCGCCGAGGCGTTCGAGGTCGCATCATCTCACTATAGGGAGCACGGGCAGGAGTCCACCGTGCGCAAGTCTTCGCGCGCGGACGGGGACAACGCCATGCCCGGGCTGAGGCACATGCTGACCGACCCGCGCGTCGTGGTCATCCGCGCGGTCGCGCGCCGCGACCCTGCGTGGGCGCAGAAGCTCAGCGCGCGCTCGGCCGAAGACACGCGGCAGCGCGCCGCCGAGGCCGACGCGAAGACGGGGCGCGAGGCCGTGGCCGAGAGGCTGATGACCGTGGCGACCTCGCTCCAGGCGAGCGACCCGGCGCTCGCTCTCGCGGTCGCGCGCGAGTCTTTACGCCACCCGGCCTCGCGCTTCCTCTCGCAGTTCATCTATAACGTGGCGCGAACCGACCGCGCCGCGGCCGACGCGTTCTACGCCGACGCGCTGCGCGCCTACTCGACGGCCGACCTCGCCTCTCTGCTCCAACTCTCCGGCTACCCGTTCGGGCTTTCGCAGAATCTCGGGCTGCGCTCGGGCTACAACGGCGCAGGCGTGCCCCCGAAGGATTTCGCGCCGAGCCCGGACTTACAGAGGCGTTTCGTCAGCGCCTTCCTGCGGCTCGCCGCGCGGCGGCTCGAAGCGGCCGCGGGCCAGCCGCCGCCTTCGGCCGACTCGTACCAGCAGCCGCCCTCCGACGCGGAGTTGATCTACGGGGCGCTCGTCTCGCTTGAGAACGTCTACGGGCCTTCGGACAAGAACTTCCTGGCGCTCGCCGCGCCGCACAAGCAGGCGGCGGGCGCGATGCTGAGCGGGAACGGGCTCCGCCGCGCGGAGGGCGGCGCGCAGCGCGCCCCGCGCACGGAGCCGACTCCGCCGCCCGACCCTTCCTCGGCCTTCGACAGCGTGCTGGCGAACGCCGAGCGTATCAAAGACCCGGACGCGCACGACCGGGCGATCATCATGGGACTCTTCGGCATGCTCGGCAGGGAGAGTCTGGAGCGGCTGGAGGCGGCGGCGGACAAGTTGAAGGACGAGGGCGCGCGCCGGCAGTTCCTGGAGACCGCGTACTTCGAGAAGTCGCTCAGGGCGTCGAGGGAGGGGCGGCCGGACGAGGCCGCGCGCTTCGCGGAGAAGGTCGGTTCGCTCGAACAGCGCGCGGGGCTCGCCGGCGAGCTGGCCGCGGCCGAGCTGAAGCAGTCGGGCGCGGCGCCGCTCGCGCTCGCCGTCGCCGAGTCGGTCTACAAGTCCGCGCAGGGCGCGCCGGAGTCGGAGGAGAAGGTGAGGGCGCTCGTCAGGCTCGCGCACCTTTACTTACAGCTCGAACCGCCGCGCGCCGCGCAGGTGCTGACGGAGGCGGTCGCGGCCATCAACCGCGTGCCCGACGTGGACCCGATGCGCCCCTTCATCACGCGCGCCGTGGACGGGCGCAAGTTCAACGTCTACACCTCGTACGCCTCGCCCGGTTTCAACCTGGAGGCGGTGCTGCGCGAGTCGGGCGGGCGCGACTTCGAGGCGGCGCTCCTCGCCGCGCTCGGGCTCGACGACAAGCACCTGCGGGCGCTGGCCGTCCTCACGCTGGCGTCGAAGTGCCTCGAAGCCGCGCCGAAGCCGGAGAGGCCGAAGAAGCCCGCGCGCGGCGGCCGGAAGCAGTGAGGACGAAGTCCGGCGGCACTCTCGTCGAGCGCGGCCTCGACGTGCGCGGTGCCCTGTCTTGACACCCCTCGCGCGCGGCTCCTAAACTTCGCGGCGTAGAGAAGCCCGCGGACAAGCGACCCCGGCACGACGCGAGAGAGGGCAGGAGAGGCACGTGCTGAATCTTCCGAACGCACTGACTTTGTCGCGCATCTTCGTCGTGCCGCTGCTGGTCGTCGTGCTGCTCACGCCCTTCTCGGAGAACTGGTTCGGCGTCCAGCGCCACCTGCTCGGCGTCGCGCTCTTCCTCGCCGCCTCCTTCACGGACTTCCTCGACGGGCGCATCGCGCGCCGCCGCCAACAGATTTCGCGCTTCGGCATCCTGCTCGACCCCATCGCCGACAAGCTGCTCATTAGCGCCGCGCTCATCTCGCTCGTCGAGAACCGCCTGGCCCCGGCCTGGGCCGTCTGCATCATCGTCGGGCGCGAGTTCGCCGTGTCGGGGTTGAGGAGCGTGGCGGCGGCCGACGGCGTCGTCATCTCGGCGTCGCGGATGGGGAAGTTCAAGATGGCGGCGCAGGTCCTGGCCGTCGCGCTGCTCATCGCCGCGAGCACGGGGGGGAGGCCGCCCGTCGCGAACTTCGGCGACGCCTTCCCCGCGATACAGTTCTGGACGGTGCCCGAGCTGCGCGCGGCGGTCGGCCACCTCTTCGGTGCGGGCGCGGTGACGGGGACGGACTGGCAGGTGCTCCTCTACACGCTGGGGCGCGCGACGCTCTGGGTCGTGGTGCTGCTGGCCTGCCTCTCGATGTATGAATACTTCCGCGCCTTCTACCGCGCGGCGGTCGAGCGCTCCGCCGCCGAGCGCGAGCCCCCACGCGCCCCGCTCCCGCAAGCCGCACGCACGACTCCCAACCGATAAAGGCCATAAACCGTGAACCGTGAACCGTGACGAGGAGGGACTGCCTTCCTCCTCGTCACGGTTCACGGTTTACGGTTTATGGCGAACGGCGTGAGCTACTGGACTTCGACCGCGTCGCCGGTGTGTATCTCCTGCGCGACGCGCGTGACGACGGCGGTCGCCGTGCGCCCCTCGACGCGGAGGACGACCAGCTCGCCGACGACCTTGCGCGGGACGGCCGGGCGCTTGCGCTTGATGTCGGGCGTCTTGACGGTATCCCCCGACTCAGACCCGCTCACGTCCTTGACGCGCTGCGCCTTGTTAGAGTGGCGGCCGCCGCGGCGCGAGTCGCTCTGGAAGCCGTTGTTTATGTTGCCCGTGACCTCGTCGCCGTAGTCCACGATCACGGCGTGCTCCTCCGGGCGGAAGACTGTCAGGTAGTCGCCGACCTTCACGCCGTCCTCGGCCCCCAGGTCGACGAAGACCACTTCGTCGCGCGAGACCATCTCGCGGCCGTCGCGCGCGAGCACGAGGCGTCCGGTCTGCTTGCCCGTCGGCTCGGCGAAGCGGTCGAGCGCGGTCTCGGCGCGCGCCGGCAGGTCGGGGCGGGCCGGCGCCGGGCGGAGCAGGTCGCCGAGCAGCAGGTCGGCGCACGACCGCTCGACCATCGCCACCGAGACACGGTCGCGCACGCGCACGACGCGCAGCCGCCCGAGTTCCTGCGTGTAGACGCCGAGCGGGCCCGTCTTGCGCGAGAACTTCGAGCGGAACTGCCCGCGCGGCCGCACGACCGTGAACTCCTGCCCGACGCGCACGCCCGCCTGCGAGCCCGCGTCGAGGTAGACCAAGTCGCCCTCGGCGAAGGTGCGGCGCTCCCTCTCGTCTTCGGCGCCGACGATCTGCGCGGCGGCGGCCTGCGGGGTCTGCTCGATGAAGCCGCCGCACGCGGACTCGCTGGCGCGCGCGGCGGGCGCGGGCCGGCGCGCCTCCGAAGAGACGAGGGTCGGCCTTTCGGCGGGTGTTTGCGGCCTCTGCGGCGCGGTGCGGCGGCCCGCGGTCTGGGCGCTTGCCGCGGCCTGCGCGAAGGCGCAAAATAAGAGCAACAGCAGAAGCATAAGCAGTTTGCGGACGGGGAACGGGTCGCAGCTAGGCACGGGTAATCTCCTTGTGTGTTTGTGGCATCAAAGGTGTCCGACAATCCGCAGGCCGTGACTCGCTTCAGAGTGCTTCGGGACAGCGGGCGGGGCGTGTTTGAAGAGGCGCGTGGGGCGGCCCTGAGCCCATCTGGGGCTCCGCCCCGGCAGGCACTTTCCATCCTAGCGGCTGGCGCGCGGGAGCGTCAACAAGTTTGTTCACCGGCGTCCCCGTGCCCGTCTGCGGCGGGCCGCCGCGGCGGCTTGCCTTTTCCCGAAGGCGTTGCTAGTATTCACGTTTTGCCGGAAGGCGCGGATTCTCTACCGTGATAAGCCGGTGTAGCTCAGGGGTAGAGCAGCGGTTTTGTAAACCGCGGGCCGGGGGTTCAAATCCCTCCACCGGCTCTGGCCGAGTTTGACATCCGCAGGGGTGGTCGAGTGGTTAATGGCACCGGGCTGTAAACCCGGCGGGTTCACACCCTACGTAGGTTCGAATCCTACCCCCTGCACCAGTCCGGAAGGATGAAGCAGGAAGGATGAAGGATGAAGTGACGGCCAAACGGCGTCGCTTTCATCCTTCATCCTTCATCCTTCATCCTTTTCAAGGGCGGGAGTAGCTCAGTTGGTAGAGCATCAGCCTTCCAAGCTGAGGGTCGCGAGTTCGAGCCTCGTCTCCCGCTCCAAGTATCAACCAAACCGTTCGGGCGTTTTCGCGCCCGAGTAGCTCAGGGGTAGAGCGCCTCCTTGGTAAGGAGGAGGTCACGGGTTCAAATCCCGTCTCGGGCTTAAAGCTAAACCGCAGAACTCAACCTAAGGAAGAGGCAAGAGGGACATGGCGAAGGAGAAGTTTGACCGGTCGAAGCCGCACGTCAACATCGGGACGATCGGGCACGTCGACCACGGGAAGACCACTTTGACGGCGGCGATCACGAAGGTGCTCGCGAAGCACAACCCGCG